>MHCFR00700__coassemble_366_pt1 | contig 276716 bp, 270 predicted proteins | sample MHCFR00700__metabat2_low_PE_037 | metagenome-assembled genome bin MHCFR00700
GCGGGACAGCTCGTATATAATACCACCCCGTCCGCCGTTTGTCAACAGCTTTTTTCGGTTTTTTTCAAAAAAGGTGATAAAATATAGTCCCGCCTTTCAGCGTAATTATACTGTATCATACCTGTAGTTTTCTTGTCAAGGATTATGGCTCGTAGCAACGCAATTTTGGCGTTTTGTTCAGTCAGGACCAGCCCTGACCGTCAAAACGCCTAAAAAGACATACTTTTCCGCTGTCTTTGTCAATCCCCTGTCAGTTCTGTGCGCATCCAGCGTAAAATCTTGCGCTCTCTGCGGGAAATCTGCACCTGGGTGGTATGCAGCACCTCGGCCGTCTGGCTTTGCGTTTTGCCCGCAAAGAAGCGAAGCCGGATCAGCAGCCTGTCCTGTTCGGGCAGCTGTTCGATGACTTCCCGCAGACTGATCCGCTCCGATACCTTCTCTTCCGGGGAATCCACCGGAATGTCCCACTCCCGGTTACCGTCCTCCCCTACGGATGGCGTGAGCGAGACAACCGGCATGGAGGCATGGATCGCCATAGCCACCTGTTCCGGTTTGGCCCCCAGCGTTTCGGCCAGCTGGGTGACGTTGGGTTCCACGCCGTCCTTCTTCAGGCAGCGTTCCCGTTCGGCGTTGATCTTCAGCCCCAGTTCCTTCAGTGAGCGGCTCACCTTGACCGTGCCGCCGTCCCGGAACAGCTTCTTGATCTCGCCAAGGATCACAGGCACCGCATAGGTGGAAAAGCAGACGCCCCGGGCCGGGTCGAACCCGTCGCACGCTTTGACAAGGCCCAGGCAACCCGCCGCATACAGGTCCTCATAGTCAATGCCGCGGCCGGTGAATCGCCCCGCGCAGCTGCGCGCCAGGCCGAGATTGCGCTGGATGAATTCGCCCCGGGGAAGTTGTTCAAACAGCGGGGTGGTGTTGGCGGCCCCGGGCGCGGCCGGAATGGGTACAGACATACGGGTCCCTCCTTCGGTGTATGTAAGGAGGGTTCATGCCTTGGCTTCCAGCCGCTTGGTCATGGTCACCCGGGTGCCGCGCCCGGGGGTGGAACTGACCTTGACCTTGTCCATAAAGCTCTGCATCACGGCAAATCCCAGCCCCGCACGCTCGTCCGGGTTCCCGGTCGTGTACAACGGCTCCATCGCCTTGCCGACATCCGGGATGCCCACCCCGCGGTCTGTCACCGTGATGCGCACAAGTCCGCCTTCATAGATGGCCGCCGTGAGGGTGATCCACCCCATTTGCTCGGGATAGGCGTGGACGATGCAGTTGGTCACCGCCTCCGACACAGCGGTTTTGATGTCGGCCAGCTGCGGGACCGTCGGGTCCGCCTGGGCCAGAAAGGCCGCCAGCGCCGCACGGGAGAAACCTTCATTGGTGCTGCGGCTCAGAAAGGTGAACTTTACCTGGTTGGTCATTTTCATAAATGCCTTCGCCCCCGTTTTTATACATAAGAGATCTTGGCCAGTTCCAGCATCCGACGCACAGCCGCCGGCGGGTTCTGGATCGTCAGCCGTCCACCCAGCGAGGCCATATACCGGCCCCGCCCGAGGATCAGCCCCACACCGGAAGAATCCATGAAGGTCACATCCGAGAAATCCATCGTCAGAAGTTCCGGCATGCGGGCATCGATCTGGGCGTCGATCTCCCGCCGCAGCCCCTGGGCCGCGTGATGGTCGATCTCCCCCGAGAGATAACACGCCAGCGTCCCGCTGGCCGGCACAAAACAGATCTTGGCCAAGCTCGTCCACCTCACTTATCTGCAAAAAACAAACGCTCCGCAACCGGTTTTGTAACCAGTATACAGAGCGTTTCGTGCAGATTTTGTTGAAACAGCTGTGGGCGGGCAGAAAACCTTCACCCGAAGTCCGGACCGTACACCCGGAACGCCAGCAGCGCAAACACGGCCAGCGAGGCGACCGTCAGCGCGATCGACAGCCCGCGGCGGTGCAGCAGCCGGTCCAGGTCCTCCTGCAGTTTTCCCACCGCCCAGACCCCGCCGGCCAGGATGAGGATGTACAGCCAGTGGGTGCGGAACTGCATGGCCAGGCCGCAGAGGGCCAGGTCGATCAGCGTATAGTTGATCAGCAGCACCGCCGTTTCGAAAATAAGGCGCAGAAGTTTCACCGCTCCGCCTCCCGCAGCAGGATGGGGCGCGCCTCGGCTGCCAGGTACAGGCTGCCGCAGACCACCACGCCGGCCAGGTTGTGGTCATCGGCATAGTCCACCGCCTTGCGGATGGCCTGGCGGACGGTGCCGCCCACTTCGGCGTCCATGTGGAACCGGGCTTCCTGCCGGAGATCCTCGGCCGAGAGAGCCCGCGGGCAGTCCGGGGTGACGGTAAACACCTTGTCGAAACAGGGGGCCAGGTTTTGCAGCATCTCTTCCCGGCGCTTGTCCGCCAAAAAGCCGATGACCCCCACCAGGTTGCCCTCGTAGCCGGCTTCGGCCAGGGTAGCGGCCAGTGCCGCCGTGCCGTCCGGGTTGTGGCAGCCGTCCAGCAAAAGAAGCGGGCGGCGGCGCAGGATCTCGATGCGGGCCGGCATCCTGGCTTCCCGGAGGCCGGCCTCGATGGCCTCATCCGAGATCTCATACCCGTAGCGGCGCCAGAGGATCAGGGCGATCTCGATGGCCATGGCGGCATGGTTGGCCTGGTGCCGGCCCGGGAAGGGCAGCATGACCCGATACCCGCCATAGTCGATATAATTCTGCAGCGGGCGGCATTTGAGGGCCTGGATGTCCGCAAGGTCCGGTGTTTCGATGGAGGTATGCGCCTCGGCTGCCGCCGTGAGCAACGGCCCCATGGCCTCGGCCGGCTGGTCCGGGTAGCAGACCACCGAGCAGCCCTCCTTGATGATCCCGGCCTTTTCGGCGGCGATCTGAGGCAGGGTATCCCCCAGAACCTCGGTATGGTCCATCCCGATCCGGGTGATGGCCGCCACCAGCGGCGCCGGGATGGCGTTGGTCGCATCGTAGCGGCCGCCCATGCCGGTTTCCAGCACCACCAGGTCGCACTGCTCGCGGGCAAACCAGAGCAGCGCGATGGCGGTGACCACCTCGAATTCCACAGGGCATTCGCCGCCCTCTGCCCGCATCTGCGCACAGGCATCCAGAACCTGCCGGGTCAGAGCCGCCAGGGTACGCGGGGGGATCATCTCCCCGTTGATCTGAAATCGCTCCCTGAAATGCAGCACATAAGGGCTGATGGTCAGCCCTGTCTTGTAGCCGGCGTGCGTCAGGATCGAGGCGGTCATGGCCGCCAGCGTTCCCTTGCCGTTGGTGCCTGCAATATGAATGCACTTCAGCTGATTTTCCGGGTTGCCCAGCCGGGTGAGCAGCGCCCGCATCCGGTCGAGCGTCGGCTCCCCCTGCATACGCGGCAGGGCATGGATCGCTTCGATCGCCTGCTTCTCAGTCACAGCAATTCCCTCCTGTCAGGTTGTTCGTTGCGCAGCGGGGCTGCGTCCAGGCGGTCTTCCTCCTGCTGGCGGAGCAGTTCCTCCCGTTCGGCCCGCAGGCGCCGGTTTTCCTTTTTGATGTGGTGGAAGGCCATCAGCGCACGGACGATCAGCAGCACCACCAGCGCCACCAGGGCGCCGAACACCACGCCGCCCATGTCGATCCAGACATCGGTGACCTGGGAGCTGCGGCCCGGGATGAACCGCTGGATGGTTTCGTCCATCAGCGCCGTGGACATACCGCCCAGCAGCGGCCAGCTGATGTGGCGGACAAACCGTGCCGTATACACCCGCAGGCAGAGCATCAGCAGGAAGCCTTCAAGGGTGAACTCGGCAAAATGGGCCAGTTTGCGGATGGTATGTTCGGAGAGCGGGCCCAGGTCCACCCGGGCCAGGATCGCGTTGATTTTGGCCATGATCGCCTGGCTGCGCGCCGAGGAGAGGGCGCCGGCTTCCAGCGAATTGCGGAAGATGAAGGCGATGCAGGCGACCAGCGCGATGGTAAAGATCACCCGGAAGGCAATGACCCACGGGTTGGTTTTTTCGTTTTGCATGGCAATGTCTCCTTCTGTTTTGCAGTCACAGGTGAAGTACAGAATTGTTCTGATTATAGCATCCTGCGGACCGCAGGGCAAGGCCGAAAGGATTTTTGGCGCAAAAAAGGCCCGCGCCGGTGGGCGGGGCCGCAAAGAGAGCTTGCCGGTAAAGGCTGCGGATCACTGGATGAAGGCGTCGTGGATGGCCGCCACCGCACGGTCGGCATCCGCCTTGTCGATGATCACGCTGATCTTGATTTCGCTGGTGGAGATCATGTGGATGTTGATGTTCTGCCCGCCCAGCGCTTCGAACATGTGGGAGGCCACGCCGGGGTGGCTCTGCATACCGGCGCCCACCACGCTGACCTTGGCGCAGTCCTTGTTGACGGTGATCTCGCCGCCGCCGAACCGGTTGCGATGTTCCTTGAGGACCGCCATCGCGCTTTCGGCGTCGCCCAGCGGCACGGTGAAGATCAGGTCCTTCTTGCCCGCGTCGCCGGAGCTCTGCAGGATAATGTCCACGTTGATGTTGCGCTGCGCCAGCAGGCTGAACACCTTGAAGGACATGCCGGGTACATCCGGCACGCCCAGAATCGAGATCACGGCCACGTTGTCGTCCTTGGCGACGCCCTTAATCAGCATACCTTCCACTTTCGTTTCCTCCTTCACGATGGTTCCCGGGATCGGGTTGATGCTGGAAAGCACTTCCAGCTCCACACCATATTTTTTGGCCAATTCCACGCTGCGGTTGTTGAGGACCTGTGCGCCCAGCGAGGCCAGTTCCAGCATCTCGTCAAAGGTGATCTCCTTGAGGCGGGTGGCCTTGGGGATCTTACGCGGGTCGGCAGTGTAGACGCCCTCCACATCGGTAAAGATCTGGCAGCGGTCGGCATGGAGCGCCGCGGCCAGCGCCACGGCGGAGGTATCGCTGCCGCCGCGGCCCAGCGTGGTGATGTCGTCGGACCGGTTCAGGCCCTGGAAGCCGGCCACCACGACCACCCGGTTGCGGGCCAGTTCGCTTTCCACCCGCTCGGTGTCCAGCCGCTTGATGCGGGCCCGGGAATAGGCGCGGTCGGTGACAAAGCCGGCCTGCCAGCCGGTCAGGCTGACCGCGGAAACGCCGATCTCCTGCAGGGCCATCGCCAGCAGTGAAATGGAGATCTGCTCGCCGGTGGCCAGCAGCATATCCATCTCCCGGCTGGAAGGGTTGCCGGTGATCTCGGCCGCCTTGGCGATGAGGTCGTCGGTGGTGTCGCCCTGGGCGGACACCACGACCACCACCTCATTGCCGGCGTTGCGGGTATTGGCCACAATGCGGGCCACGTTGAAAATGCGGCTGCGGTCCTTGACCGAAGTGCCGCCAAACTTCTGCACAATCAAAGCCATTCTATACGTTCCTCCCCTTTCGCTCACGCCTCCACTGCGGCGCCGGCGTTGTCGGCCAGCAGACGGTAGAGTGTAAAGTGACTGAGTTTGTCGCTTTTGGGCAGCGCTTCCCCGGCGCGGGCGAAAAACTCATCGTCGTCCTTGTGTACCACCGCGATGATGGTGGGCCCGGCGCCCGAAATGTACACCGCCTGGGCGCACAGGTCCTGCGCCAGCTCAAACACCTCTTCCCCGCCTTCGATGAGCGGCAGTCGATAGCGCTGGTGCAGCGCGTCCTTGGTGGCCACGCCCAGCAGGCCGTAGTCACCGTCGCAGAAAGCCGCGGTGGCCAGCGCCGCCCGGGACAGGTTGTAGACCGCGTCCTTGCGGGGGACCATCTCCGGCAGCACCGCCCGGGCCTTGGAGGTCAGCAGGCGGAAATCCGGCACAAAGGCCGCAAAGGCCAGGTCCGGGTCAATGTTCTTTTTGACGGTGTAGACAAGCCCTTCGTCATAGACGCTGGTGACAAAGCCGCCCAGCATGGCCGGCGCCACGTTGTCCGGGTGCCCTTCAATGGCGGTGGCCAGCGTCAGCATCTGGCGCTGGGTCAGCGGGCAGCCCAGCAGGGCGTTGGCCCCGAGCAGCCCGGCCACAATGCAGGCGGAGCTGGAACCCAGCCCCCGCGCCATGGGAATGTCGTTGCGCTGGGTGATGCGCAGCCCCTTGAGCGGCACGCCCAGCTGGTCATACACCGCCCGGGCGCTGCGGTATACCAGATTGTTGGGTCCGCCCGGCACATGGGTCTGGTCCACCGAGGTGATGTGGATGCGGTCCGACTCCTCAAAGGTGAAGACGTTGTGCATCGACAGGGCCAGACCCAGGGCGTCGAACCCGGCGCCCACGTTGGCGCTGGTCGCCGGTACCGTGACTGTTACCATTGTATGCTCTTCCTCCCCCCAATGTCAATCCGTCAGCCGTTTGAGGACCAGCGCCGGCTCGCCGCCCAGCAGGCGGATCTTTTCGCACAGCGCCTGCATCTCCGCGGTGGTCGCCCCCCGGACCAGGCAGGCGGGCCCCTGCTCGCCGTCCAGCACAAGGCGGCTGTCTCCGGCCAGACCGGTCAGCACCGCGGCGCTGATGCCGGCGGCGCGCAGATACCAGGTGTGCCGGTCGGGGTCCTGCAGCAGTCCCTCCGGCTTATCGGCAGGCTGCCAGAACAGGCTGTCGTGGATGCGGGCGCCGTCCTTCAGCGCGTCGATCACATCGGCCACCACCGCGCTGGCGGTGGGGAGCTTGCCGGCCCCCTTGCCGTAAAAGATCACATCCCCCAGCATATCGCCCCGCATGAGCACGGCGTTGAACACGTCGTCCACGCCGGCCAGCTGGTTGGTGTCGGGCACCAGCATGGGCTCCACGCCGGCGGCCACCCCGCCTTCGGGCAGTTCCCGGTACCAGGCGATGAGCTTGACCACGCATTCCAGCCCTTCGGCGGCCCGGATGTCCGCCACCGTGATGCGGCGGATGCCCCGGGTGGGGATGTTGTCCGGGTAAAGCGCATGGCCGCAGGCCAGCGAGCCGAGAATGGCGATCTTGCGGCAGGCATCCCGGCCGTCCACATCGTCCCCGGGGTCCTTGGTCTCGGCATAGCCCAGCTGCTGGGCTATGCGCAGCGCCTCGGGGAATTCCATGTTTTCCCGCTTCATCTTGGTGAGCATGAAGTTGGTGGTGCCGTTGACGATGCCCTCGATGCGGCTGATGTGGTTGGCCGCCAGGCACTGGTGCATCGGGGTGATGATGGGGGTGCCGCCGCCGACGCTGGCTTCAAACAGGAAGGCCGCCCCATGCGCCCTGGCCAGGGCCAGCAGCTCGGCGCCATAGGTGGCCACCATCTCCTTGTTGGAGGTGCAGACGCTGCGGCCGCTTTCCAGGCAGCGGCGCACATAGGGATAGGCGAAGCGGGTGCCGCCGATGGTCTCCACCACCACGCGGATCTCCGGATCGGCCAGGATCACGTCCAGGTCCTTCACAAAAAGCGCGGCGTCCGGCGAGGCAGAAAAGTCCCGGATGTCCAGGATGTACTTGACCTCCACCGGTTCACCGGCGCGGCGGGCAATGGAGGCGGCGTTGCGGCGGCAAACTTCCAGCACACCGCTGCCCACCGTGCCAAACCCGAGGATCGCTATTTTTGCCATATTCTGTTCCTCCCTCTAACGTTTCCCCAACAGCCGGCCGGTTCAGGTGCCCCGGTGGACATCCACCACATTGGGCTGCCTGGCCAGGCGGAGCAGCATCTCCTCCACCGACATCTGCATGGTACCGGTGCGCACCGTCACTTCCACCTGGGCGGTGCCGTTTTCCGGCCTTGACTGGGTGATGGTGACGATGGAAGCCCCCGCCGACGAGATCCCCGACAAAAGCCCCTGCAGCGCACCGGTTTTGTCCAGCAGAGTGGCAATGACCGTGATGGTCTCGCGGCCGGTCTCGGCGTCAAACACATAGTCCTTGTATTTGTAAAACGCACTGCGGGAGATACCGGCTTTGCGGGCCGCCAGCGAGATGTTGCTCACCGCGCCGGAAGCCAGCAGTTCCTTGGCTTCCAGCACTTTTACAAACACGTCCGGCAGGACCTCCGTATCCACCAGCAAAAAGCGGCGTTCCGCCATCTTGTATCCCTCCCAAAAACAAGTGTACTCAAAGCAAGGATAATCATACCACATGGGCGGGCCGCTTGCAAGTCTTGCCGAGAGAACGCCCGGGATTTTGGTCAGTTTGCACAGGTGTTTTCCCAACCGGCACGGGTGTTTTCGTCAGACAGACAACAACCTGTTTCCGTCCGCTATACAAAAACACGGCCACCGCCGGGCGCTGTGCCCGAGGGTAGCCGTGTCTGTTGTGTGTCAGGTCCGAACCTCAGGCCGCAGGGTCCGTCGCAGCGGCGGCCTGGGCGGCTTCATCCGCCGCCTGCTGCGCCAGCTGGGCGTAGGGGTCTGCATCCTCGCTGAGCAGGGCGCCGGTCGTTTCGTCCGGCATGTTGTCCTCGGTATAATAACCGGTCTGGCCGCCGGAGGAGACGATGGAACCCGTGCTCGTGCTGAACTGCGCCTTGATCACGTTGTCGCTCCAGTAGAACTCCGTCGCGGGCAGATCCGCCTGCACTTCCTCCATCAGATACTTGAAGGCGCGCTGGGTGGGTTTGCCATCAACATTGTACTGAATGGTGCTCATGTCATACGGGCGGTCATAGCCCCACCAGACCGCCACCGAATAATACGGCGTCAGGCCGGCGAAGGTGAAATCCTTGAAGTCGGTGGTCGTACCGGTCTTGCCCACCGCGTCGATCCCCTCGGTATCGGGCTTCATGCCACTGGCGGTACCGGGGCTTACCCAGACGTTGGAGAGCAGGCGGTTCATGATCACGGCGCTCTCCGGCTCGATGGCCTGGGTGTTGGTGACCAGCTTGGACATATCCAGCACCGGGTTGCCGTCCAGGTCCTCGACACGGGTGTAGAAATGCGCGGTGGAGTAGTTGCCGTCGGTGAACATCGTGTAGGCGTTGGCCAGTTCCACCATCGTCAGGCCGTACTTCTGCGAACCCAGCACCAGCGGGGCCAGGTTGGCGTCGTCCGCGTCCAGGTGCTCAAGGCCCAGGGTCTCGGTGACGAACTCGTACATGGCGTCCACGCCCACCATCGAACCGACACGGACCGCAATGGTGTTGTAGGACTGGCGGATCGCATCATACACCAGCATGATGGAGCCATCGCCGCCGGCATCCCCGAAGTTCACCGGCCAGGTGCGCCAGATGTCGTTGCGCGCCTGGTTGGCCGGGTCGGTGGGGTCCAGCGACAGGCCGAGACGCAGCGCCTTCTCGTTGTCCAGCATCTGTTTGTTCTCGGCCGAATACAGCGGAGAATCCTCCAGCGGGCTGGAGTAAGTGATCCACTTTTCATCAATGCCCAGGCAGTAGGCCGCGATGGGCTTCATGGTAGAACCGGTCTGGTGGGGTTCCATCGCACGGTTGACGCCCCGGTCCACCGTCTTGGCGCCCAGGCCGCCGCCCACGGCGATGACCTCGCCCTTCTTGTCAAGCTCGCTGCTGACCACCGCAATGGCCGCCTGGGTGCGCACGTTGCGGTAGAAGGTCAGGTATTCGCCGGTAACGTTCCCGTTTTCGTCAGTGGTTTCGTAGGTGCCGGTCTTGAAGGTGCCGTCGTCGTTGTAAATCGGGGTGTCATCCAACTGGAAGATGGTCCCGGTGGTCTCGTCTGTGGGGTTCATCGGCATCCCGTTGGAATCAAGGCTGTATTCGCTGCCCACCGGAATGTCGCTTTCCACCTCTTCCTCATGCCACAGGGCCGGGAAGAGCACGTTGCCGTTTTCGTCCGGTTCGTTGAGCATCAGGTTTTCCACCGCAGCCTGAACGTCCGGGTCCACCGTGGTGTACACGCGCAGACCGGCGGTGAAGATATAGTTCTGGGCCTCGGCATCGCTCTCAAACCCGTAGGCTTCCTTGATGTCCTGGGTCAGTTCTTCCAGCGCGGCCTCGGTGAAGTAGGAGTAGTTGGACTCCACCGCCACATTCTCGGTCTTGGACTTGCTCTCGGCCAGGGTGACCGTTTCCTGGGTGGCGGAATCGTACTCTTCCTGGGTGATATAGCCCTGGTCCAGCATCTCCCACAGCACATGGTTGCGGCGGGCGATGAGGTTTTCCGGGTTGGTGGAAGGGTTGTAGCCGGTGGGGTTCTTGGAGATGGAGGCCAGGGTGGCGCACTCGGCCAGGGTCAGTTCCTCCACGCTCTTGTCGAAGTATTCCCGGGCGCCGGCCTCCACCCCTTCGATGGTGCCGGTCAGGGGCACGGTGTTGAGGTAGGCTTCCAGGATGGTCTCCTTGCTGTAGCGGTTGCACAGGCCGATGGCGCGGAAGATCTCGCGGAATTTACGGCCGTAATCCACCGCGTCGTCATCGGTCAGGTTTTTGACCAGCTGCTGTTCCAGCGTGGACGCGCCCTGCTGGGAGCCCAGCAGGCGCTGGCCGGTGATCTCGTTGAGGGCGGCGGCGATGGTGCGCTTGAAGTTGACGCCGATCTCATTGTAGAAATCCTTGTCCTCAATGGCGATGACCGCGTGCTGCAGATCTTTCGGAATGTCCGTCAGATTGCGCCAGAAGGAGCTGCTGCCGCCCGAAGAGAGGGTGGCATACTCGTTGCCGTAGCGATCGTAGAAGATCGCGGACTGGGCGCTCTTCCGGCTTTCCAGGTCCAGCTTGCCTTCCGGGTCGGCCGTGACCTGCACCACATACATCGAAAGCAGTACCGCCGCCACGCTGCCGGCCATGATCCCCACGCAGAACAGGCAGCCGATAAAGCGGATGATGTAGCCGAAGACACTGCGGCGCTTTTTTGTTTTGGTTTTCCTGGCGCCCTTGCCGGAGCCCTGAGGCCCGGTACCCGGTGCTTTTGCGCCCTGGGTGGAAAGGTGCCGTTGCTGTTTGGGGTCTATGGGGACCGCCTCCTTTTGAGGATTCAGATTCTATCTGGATGCGCCGCCGAGTGCGGCACACAGGAATGGACAATACCATAGATTGAATTATAGCACAAAGTATTGCCAAAAGTACAGGTGTCGGATGTAAAATTCACAAGATTTTGTTTTTCCGCCCCGACAATCGGGCATACTTGTTGTGGAGCCGTTCGTTTTTCTTTATCCGTAACTTTTTTGTCACATTCTTGCAGGGCCTTGCGCCCGGATGGGAGGCACCGAGATGGAACGCAAACTTCCGAAATGGGCGCGGCTGTACTTTTCCCTGCTGGGGGCGGTGGCCGTGCTGGCGCTGGTGGCGGTCACGGTCTGGTTCGCCCGCGCCGCCCTGGACAGCGCCGAGGAAACCGAGCCCCGCTACCTGCTGAAAGACCTGGGCGGGCATGTGGCGCTGTACAGCGGCGACGGCCAAGGTCCCCTGGCCGAGTATGACCTGATGACCCGCCTGCTGCCGGAACAGGATGTGCTGGCCCTGCAGCAGGGCGTCCCCGTCAAGGACGAAGCGGAACTGCAGCGCCGGCTGGAGGATTATGGGCTGTGACCGGCCCGGGCGGCGCGGGTTTTGACGCGGGTTTTGATTGATTCTTTGCAAGGCTTATGGTATAATGGCTTCATATTGTAATACAAAAAGGAGCATACCGCCATGACCGAGCAAGCGATCCTGGAAGCCGTGCAGGAGATCTTCCGCGACAATTTCGACGATGACACGCTGGTGATCACCCGTGAGACCTGCGCCGATGACATCGAGGATTGGGACAGCCTGGAACAGATCAACCTGCTGACCGCCATTGAAAAGAAATTCAGCATCAAGTTCAAGCTGGCCGATGTCCGCGACCTGAAGGACGTGGGCGACCTGCTGGACCTTGTGGCGCGCATGACCGCGTAAAACAGACCGTCTGCAGAATGTGACCCGGGCGGCCGCTGCTTCCCACAGGAGCGGCGGCCGCTTTTGCCATGGACGGCGAAAGGGAGGCAACCATGAACCATTATACCCTGGCCGAGATGACCCCCGGCCTGACCGAATCCTTTACCGTGACGGTGACCGAAGAGATGATGCAGGACTTTGAGCGCCTGAGCGGGGACTGCTCCCCCATCCACATCGACGAAGACTACGCCCGGGGGCGGGGGTATCCGGGGCGGGTGGTCTACGGCATGTTGGGCGCGAGCTTTTTCTCCACCCTGGCCGGGGTCTACCTGCCCGGCGAGCACTGCCTGCTGCACGGGGTGGAGTGCAAGTTTGCCCGCCCGGTGTTCATCGGCGATACCCTGACCGTGACCGGCACCGTGCTGCGGGTGAGCGAGGCGGTGGCCGAAGCCGAGATCAAGGCGGTGATCACCAACCAGGAGGGCAAAAAGGTCACCCGCGGCATCATCCGGGCCGGGCTGGCCCGGTGATTTGTCCGTCCCCCCACTTCATGATTCCAGGAGGTTCCCGATGGCTTATACCTATCTGATTTCCGGCGCGACCAGCGACGTGGGCCGCGCATTGATCCGGCGGCTGCTGGACACCGACCCGGACGCCCTCGTTCTGGCCCAGGGCTGCGGCGATGTGGAAAAGCTCGCCCCGCTGTGCCAGGCCCGGCCCGGGCGGATCCGCCCCTTTGACGTGGACCTGTCCGACCCGTACAAGGTGGATACCTTCTGCCAGGTGCTGGCGACCCAGCCCGCCCCCACCCACTTTGTCCACCTGCCGGCCCTGCCGGTGGTGAACGCCCGGTTCAAGAACTTTGACGAGACCCGCTTTGCCAAAGACTGGGAGATCCAGGTCCACAGCGCCGTCAAGCTGTGCAAGGCCGTTCTGCCCGCCATGACCAGGCAGAAGTTCGGGCGCATCCTGTTTATCCAGACCAGCTACACCCTGGGCGCCCCGCCCAAAAACACCGCCGCCTATGTGATGGCCAAAGGGGCACTGGGCCAGCTGTGCAAGAGCCTGGCGGTGGAGTATGCCCGCCACGGCATCACGGTGAACTGCGTGGCCCCCAGCATGATGGAGACCAATTTCCTGAAAGACACCCCCGACCTGATCGTGCAGGCGGCAGCCGCCGACAACCCCATGGGCCGCAACGCCACCCCCGACGACGTGGTGCCGGCCATGGCGTTTTTGCTGTCGGAGGAAGCGCGGTTCATCACCGGGGTCACACTGCCTGTCACGGGAGGGTCCGCCATTGTCTGAGCCGGTTTTCCGCCTGGCCCGCCCGGGGGAAGGGCCGGCCATTGTGGATTTTATCAATGCGCATTTCGATATGCGGCTGCCGCTCATCAACCGCCCCGAGCTGTACGACTACTATTTTGCCGGACAGGCGGGCGGCGCCCCCCATTTTGCCGTGGCGGAACAGGGGGGCCGCTACCTGAGCGCCGCCGGCTACATACCCGCCGCCCGGGGCCCCGGCGCCGACGCCTGGGTGTCCATCTGGGTGGCCGCCAAGGGGCACAACGGGGTTGGGTTGCAGCTGATGGATGCACTGCCCGGTCTGCTGGGCGCACGGGTGCTGGCCTGCAACAACATCCGGGCCAACACCTGCGTGCTGTATGAGTTTTTGGGCTGGACTGCCCGGCGTCTGCCGCACTATTACCGCCTGGGCCGGCCGGGGCCCAGCGGCTGGGCGCTGGCAATGCCCGGCGACGCGGCCGAAACCGCCCCGCTGCCGGTCGGCGGGGACCTGGCGCTGGAGCCCATCGCCGATGAAACGGCGCTGGCGGCGCTGGGCCTGCCCGAAACGCCCCACACCCCGCGCAAGGACCTGTGGTATCTGACACAGCGCTATTTCCGGTTCCCCTATTTCCGGTATGATCTGTGGGCCGTGCGGGAGGGCGGACGGCTGCTGGCCTATCTGGTCACCCGGACCGTCACGGCGGCCGAGACCGGCTGCGTGCCGGTGCTGCGGCTGGTGGATTTCCTTGGCCCCGATGCCGTGCTGCCCCGGCTGGGCGCGGCGCTGGACGCGCTGCTGCAGCAGACCGGGGCCGAATACCTGGACTGCTACAACGCCGGCATCCCGGCCGAGATCTGGCGTGCCGCCGGCCTGCGGGAGCGGCTGCCCGGCGACGGGGTCATCATCCCCAACTACCTGACCCCGCCGCTGCGGGACAACACCGAATACTACTACTTCACCAACCGCCCCGAAAACTTTGTGCTGTTCAAGGCCGACGGCGACCAGGACCGGCCGAATCTGGGGTGAGGGACGCAGCGCCCCCCCGGCACGCAAGGCCCGCCCGGGGTTGTGGCGTACAAGCCGCCGGCAGACCCCCTGCGCCGCGGCGGCCCCTGTTTTTGGGACAACCGATCTGCAAACAAATCGCCCCGGTTCCGGCGGACCGGGGCTTTGTTCTGCCCGTTTTTGTCTGTAAAGTAAGTTTGCTTGTCAGCACGCAAGGCAAGGGGCGGTCAGTCGATGTGATCGTCGCGCAGAAGGACCGGGCGGCCGGGGATGGCGCCCCCTGCCCCGCGCAGCCGGCCAGGGTGAGGGCGAGCAGCAGCGCCGGCAGCTGGACCGGCGTTCCATGGTTCCGCATAAGAGACACCTCCTTCCCGTTTATCGGTTATGTAATAGGGGATTCCGTGTTGATTTTCCCACACAAATGTCAACAAAATGCGTCCGGCGCGATGCAAAAGCGCCGCAGCGGAAGCACTGCGGCGCGGGTTGGTGGATCAGTTGCCGTCATCGTTTTGATAGACCGGCACATTGGCGTATTCATCCGGCGGGTCCGGGGGCAGGGTCTGCATGTACTCGTGCATGGCTTCGGCCACCTTTTTGCTGTAGGCCACCGCCTCCACCACCGTGCGCGCACCCTTGACCGCGTCCCCGGAGGCAAAGATGCCCGGGCGGGAGGTGCGGCCCACCTCGTCGGTGACAAAGAGGCCCCGGGGATTGACCTTGAGCCCCTCGGTGCTCTCGGTGATGGTGGTGCAGGGGCCCTGGCTGATCGAGACGATCACGCTGTCGGCCAGGTAGAGCATCTCGGTACCGGGCCGCTCGGTGAGGGTGCCGTCCTCGGCCTCGTCCAGGTCGCGGAACACCACCCCGCGGTCGGTGATCTCCACCGGTTTTTTGTTGTAGAAGAACTCCACCCCCTCCAGCTTGGCATAGCTGGTCTCGTAGTCGCTGGCCGCGACCTTTTTGGTCAGCGAGAAGCAGGCCAGATGCCGTGTGCCGTGGCGGATGGCCGTGCGCGCCACATCCATCGCCGCGTTGCCCGCACCGATCACCACCACCCGGTTGCCCAGGTGGTACACATCGGGGTTCTGCAGATAGTTGATGGCAAAATGTACATGGCCGAGGCTTTCCCCTTTGATGTGCAGCGTGTTGGGCCGCCAGACGCCGGTGCCGATAAAGATGGCCTTGAACCCGTCCCGGAACAGATCGTCGATCTTAAGCGCCTTCCCCACGTCGGTGTTGGGGCGGACCTTGATGTCCTTCAGGCGCAGGTGGCGGTATTCAAAGTCGTCCAGCACACTCTTCGGCAGCCGGAATTCCGGGATGCCGTAGCGCAGCACGCCGCCGATCTTGTCGTGGCTTTCAAAGATCGTCACATCATAGCCATAGCGGGCCAGAATGACCGCGATGGTCAGCCCGGCCGGGCCGGAACCGATGATGGCCACCCGCTTGCCGTTGGGCTCTGCCGGGCCTTTGGTCATCTGGGAGGCATAGGTGGAGGAGATGTAGTTTTCGATGACCGAAAAATGCACCGGGTCCCCCTTGATGCCGCGGACGCAGTGGCCCTCGCACTGGTTTTCATGGTTGCAGATCAGGCTGCAGACGGTGGTCAGCGGATTGTTTTCAAAAAGCATCCGCCCGGCGTCGTTCAGGCGGTTCGCCTTGAGCAGGCGGATCACCTCGGGGATGTTGGTGTGGATCGGGCAGCCCTGCTGGCAGCGTGGGTTTTTGCACTCCAGGCAGTGGTTGGCTTCGTCCATGACATGCAGCGCCATTTTTCTCCCTCACTTCGTACCGATTTTGCGCAGTCTGTTACAACAATGCTGCAGGCGGGGCAATGATTGTCCATCTGTCTATTATAATATCACCGGTTTCCAGGTGTACGCAAGCCCCATCGGGAGGGTTTCTTCCCTGCACAGCGCAGAAAAGTCGGTAAATCTATTGTGCAACTTCGACAAAGTTTCAGCTTCCGGACTGACAGCTTCCAGCCGGGCCAGCGAGGTGGAAACCGGCAGCGTCGCCTGTTTGAGCCGCGCCAGCGCTCCCCGGCGGGCCCCCAGCAGGTGCAGGTAGGGCGGGCGGGGCGGCACGCTGTCCCGACGCACGTCCATGGCGGCGTCCAGCGCCAGCCGGCGCAGCCGGGCGTGGGGATACCGCTTGGTTTTGAGCAGGTCGTACAGCTGTTCGGCATCGGCCGCCCGGCGGATCGCAGCCTGCAGGCGGTTTTCCAGCCCCTCGCTGACACCCCGCACCCGGGCCAGGGCGCCGGGGTCCTTGCTGCGCAGCAAAGCCAGCAGGGCCGTGCTGAACCGCCGGGGTGACAGAAGTTCCCCGCGGCGCACCGCCGCCCGGTATTCCTCCAGCGCCGGGGTCGGCAGATACCGGGCCGCCGCCTCCAGCCCGTCCCGGTAGACCATCGCCCGCACAAGGCTGGCCGAAGCCAGTTCCACCCCCTGGCAGCGGCCGGCGGCGTCGGCCCCGTGCGCGGCCCCCAGCCGGGGCAGCGGGCAGGGCGTCATGGCCGACCCTTGCTGCAAAATGGCTTTGCAGTATTCGATCCCAAGGATGTTGTTGGGTTCCCGCAGCAGTTCCGCCTCCCCGGGGCAGAGCGCCGCCACGGCAGCCTCCCGGGCGGCAGCGAAGGTGCAGCCGGTGGCCAACTGCCGCCGCAGTTCCCCCTGCAGCGCACCGTCCAGCAGCAGCCGGGCCATCTGCATCAGCCGGGGCGCCGAGGGGGTCTCGGCCCCGAACGCCAGGGTGTCGCAGCCCAGCGCCCCCAGCAGGTACACCCCGGCGGCGGCGAAGGCCTCGGCCCCGGCGTTGGCATAGGGGGCGGGCAGCGCCACCACCAGGTCAGCCCCGGCCTGCAGCGCCGCGAGCACCCGGACCGGTTCGGGCAGAAGCGGCACCCCGCCCCGCTGGACTGCCCCGCTGCTCATACAGACGGCGATGGTCCCGGCCCCCTGCCGGCGCAGCATCTGCAGCTGCAGGGCGTGGCCGTTGTGAAACGGATCATATTCCGCAATGATGCCTGCAAAATTCATAACTTTCCTTTCTGCCCCAAAGGGCGCGGCAGATCTGTGACAAGACCATTGTACCATACCGCGCCGGCAAGGGCCAGCCGTGTTTTGAGCCGGACCCGTGCCCGGATCGTGAATGTTGACAATAATTTCACAGCTTCCGGCCCAGCTTTGTGATAGTTAGACAAATAACACAGCAAGAAAGGTCCCCTGGCGGGCTTTTTCGGCTTGAAAAAAGTCAGACCGCATACTATAATGAAATTGTCAGAATCAAACGGGACGTTTCCCGGAATTCAAACCCAGAAGGAGAATGCACATGAAAGTTCTGGTTATCAACTGCGGTTCCTCCAGCCTGAAGTATCAGCTGATTGATATGGAAGGCGAGCATGTTTTGTGCAAAGGGCTGTGTGAGCGCATCGGCATGGAAAGCAGCATGATCACGCATGAAGCCAACGGCCACAAAGCCACCACCCCCGCCATCTTCCCCACCCACACCGAGGCTTTCCTGGAAGTGGTCAAGAAGATGACGACCGGCGACGGCAAGGTCATTGACGATCCTTCTGAGATCAATGCCATCGGCCACCGCATCGTGCACGGCGGCGAAAAGTTCAAGGAAAGCTGCCTGATCACCCCCGAGGTCGTGGCAGCCATCCGGGAGCTGAGCCCCCTGGCCCCGCTGCACAACCCGGCCGGCATCCTCGGTATCGAGGCGGCCCGCAAGGTGTTCGGCGACATCCCCAATGTGGCGGTGTTCGACACCTCTTTCCACAGCACCATGCCGCCCAAGGCGTACATGTATGCCATCCCCTATGAATATTATGAGAAATACGGCGTGCGCCGGTACGGCTTCCACGGCACCAGCCACAAATATGTCAGCCACCGGGCGGCCGAATATCTGGAAGAGCCCATCGAACGGCTGAAGCTCATCACCTGCCATCTGGGCAACGGCTCCTCCATCGCCGCCGTGGACCAGGGCCGCGTGGTGGACACCTCCATGGGTATGACCCCGCTGGCCGGCCTGATGATGGGTACCCGCTGCGGCGACCTGGACCCCTCGGTGGTCAACTACCTGAAGTATACGCTGAACATCACCGGGCATCAGCTGGATGAGATTCTGAACAAAAAGTCCGGCCTGCTGGGCATCTCCGGCGTGTCCAGCGACAAGCGCGACGTGGAGAAGGCCGCCAAGGAAGGCAACCCCCGTGCGCAGCTGGCCAGCGACATGCTGAACTACCAGATCAAGAAGACCATCGGCAGCTACATTGCCGCCATGGGCGGCGTGGACGCCATCATCTTCACCGGCGGCATCGGCGAGCACGACGCCGATTCCCGCGCCAAGATCTGCCACCACATGGACTGGCTGGGCATCCGGATCGACACCGACAAGAACCGCGACGCCCACAAGCAGAGCAAGGATGTGGTGGAGATCACCGCCTGGGGCGCACGGGTGCGCACCCTGGTCATTGAGACCAACGAGGAACTGATGATCGCCCGCGACACCAAGGAAGTGCTGAACAAGCAGGACCAGTAAACGGCCCGCCCCTTGTTCCAACAGCCTGAGACAAACCAAGGCGCCCCGCACAGGGAATCTGTGCGGGGCGCCTTTTTGCCAAGCAGCATTCAAACAGCGTGTTATGGGTTTGCAGCCCCCTGGGCAGCTTCGGCAGCTTCCTTCTCCGCCCGGTGGCGCAGCCGTTCCCGCTGGGCCGCCTCCTGGCGTTTCCAGCGGGCGTAGGCGCTGGGGCGTACCGTCTCGGTGCAGCGGGCAAAGTTCCAGTGCAGCCCGTCCCGGCGGGACAGTTTGAACCGCACGAACCAGGACCCGTGGGCCGGGCAGACGGCCTCGGTATAATAGCCGGTGTTGCCGCGCTTGAGCCAGATGTCCCCCAGTGTCAGCGGCGCGCCGCAGCGGGGGCAGACCGGGGTACACAGGGCCGGGTCGGTCTTGTAGGCGTCGTGATCCATCAGGCCGAACCAGGTGCGGACATCGTGATACTCGGCGTCCGGGTCGGTGAGCAGGGCTTCCCGGAGCTGCTCCTCCTCGTTGGGGTAGCGGGCCAGGCCCTCGGCCAGCGGCAGGCAGCGGCAGACCTTGACCGTGTACAGCGCATCGTCCAGCGCATTGTGGAAGGGGTCTTCTTTGGGGATGTTCAGCCGGTCCACCGCGCTTTCCAGCGTCATGCCCTCCCCTTCCTTCCGGGGGAAAGTCTGCAGGAAGATCCGCTGCAGGTCATACCAGCGGGCCGGCCACCGCTCGTCCAGCCCGCACAGAAACAGGTTCTGCTTGAGTACCGGCACATCGTCAAGCCCCCACTCGGCAAATTCCGCATCCGGGCCGGCCCACTCCACAAAGCGGGCCAGACCTTCCCCGATGGGGACGCCGGATTCCAGGTCCCCCTGGGTCAGCCCGGTCACCTTGGCGATGTGGTGCTGCAGTTTGCGGAAGATCCGGGGCCGCAGGGTGATCTCGAAGGTGTCCAGCACATCGGCCCGCTCATTGATCCGCACGGCGCCGATCTGGATGATTTCCCCGCGCAGGGTCAGGTCTGCGCCATGGTAGCGGAAGGTCTTGGGCTGGTAGCCTATGTTCCACTCCAGGTCAAATACGATCAGATTCATCCGTTGCCTCCCGCCCCAAGATATACTTTTCCACCGCGAGCCCGACCCCGTCGTGCTCGTTGTCCTCTGTCACTGCATCTGCCGCGGCCTTCACCGCCGGCACGGCATTGCCCATTGCCACGCCCAGCCCCGCATACCGGATCATCGGCAGGTCGTTCCAGCCATCGCCGCAGGCCATCAGGTTCGCCGCCGTCAGCCCCAGCCGCTTGAGCAGCCTGTCCAGCGAAGCGGACTTTTCCACCCCCAGCGGCATGGTCTCGATAAAAAACGGCTGGGAGCGGTAGATCGAAAGTCTGCCAGCGAATTCCTGCTGCATGAGCTCTTCCACATGGGGCATGTCCACCGGGTCCCCCACCAGAAGCAGCTTGTTGATGGGCCAGGTGATCTCGGCCGGCAGGTCCGGCACGCCGCGCACCGGGATGCGGTTGATCCGCGCTTCTTCCAGCACATAGGGGTTGTCCGGCTGCTCGGTGACGATGCCGTCCTTGTCATAGGTCAGCGCCACCACGTTCCAGTACCGGGCAAAGGTGCAGACCGTACCGATCAGGTCGGCCGGGAACTCGTGCTGGACCAGCACCTCTCCGGTTTGACAGTCCAGGATCTTGCCGCCGTTGTAGCTGAGGATGCACCCGCCTGTCTGATCCAGCTGCAGCTCTTCCGCCAGCGGGCGGATCCCCACCGTCGGGCGGCCGCTGGCCAGCACGATGCGCACCCCCTGCCGGGCCGCCTCCATCAGATCGGCGCGGGTGCGCGGGGTGATGACCTTTTCACTGTTGGTCAGGGTGCCGTCCAGATCCAGGGCCAGAACCTTGTATTGCGTCATGGTATGCCGCTCCTTGCCGTTTTTTGTTTCTATTGTACCCCAAAGCCTGCCCGGGCGCAAGGGCACCCGGCACAACAAAACCGCCCCGGTCCCAAAAAGAGCGGAACCGGGGCGGCCCAATCGTTTGAACACAAATTTGCGGGGGAAAAGGAAGGATCGCTTACTTGGCGGCCTTCTTGGCAGCCGGCTTCTTCGCGGCCGGCTTTTTGGCGGCGGGCGCCTTCTTGGCAGCGGCGGGTTTTTCCGCTTCCGCCGCGGGCTTCTTGGCGGCGGGCTTTTCCGCAACAGGCGCAGCCGCCTTCACGGTCTTGGCCGCAGGCTTCTTGGCGGCCGGTTTCTTGGCCGGCTTTTCCTCGGCCTTGGGGGCGGCTTCCACAGCGGCGGCCACCGGGGCTTCGGGCTTCTTGACCGGGTTTTCCTCGACCTTTTCCTCGGCTTTCGCCTTGGCGGCCGTCGCCTTGGCGCTGGTCTTGGGCTTGCGGGTCACTTCGGCGATGGTCCAGAACTGGTTGTCGCCGTTCACATCCGCCCAGATCTGCAGCCCGGCGCCGTTGTCGGTGGACATGCCCACCACATCCAGGCACTTGCCGGCCAGGTTGGACTTGATCTTCACACGGCCGTCATTGCCGGCTTCAACGATCCACAGCTGGCTGCTGGCCGGGGCGCCTTCCCACTGATGCACCGCGGTGCCGTCGCAGACGCCGCCCTGGTACAGGTCCAGCATCTTGCCGGTGAAGCGGTTCCGGATGCGGTAAACGCCCTCGCCCGCACGGACAAAGCCCCACTGCTGCCATTCGGCATTGGCATTGTCCCACAGCTGAACGCGGGCGCCGTTGTCGGTGTTATAATCAGCCACTTCCACGACTTTGCCGTTGGCGGCGCTGATGGTGTAGAACTTGTCTTCCTTGATCACAGTCTGCGCAACTTTCTTTGCTGCCATTTGGATACCCCTCCTGAAAGGTCTTTCACATGTTTTGGCTGCCGCACAAATACGAAGCCCTTTACCCGGGGAATTTCCCCCGCGCCTTGCCCCCGGCCCGTGCCGGAAGCCCCGCTGCGCTTTGTGCCTCAATATACCCTCAGCAGTCAGATGATCGGACGGCAATTGCCGTCCCTATGTGCTATTATAAACATTTTTTGCCAGTACGTCAAGTTTTATACCCCGGCCCGGCCACTTAACGGCAAGTTGTACAAAAAATGCCGGGATGGCGGAAACCATCCCGGCAATATCCCGGCATTTATTACGAATTTTCTGCAAAATTGCCGGTGTACAGCGTGTAATAGCGGCCCTTCTGGGCGATGAGTTCGTCGTGGGAACCGCGCTCGATAATGTGGCCGAGCTCCAGCACCATGATGCAGTCGGCATTGCGCACGGTGGACAGACGGTGCGCGATGACGAAGGAGGTGCGCCCGTACATCAGGCCGTCCATGCCCTGCTGCACCAGGCTCTCGGTGCGGGTGTCGATGGAGGAGGTCGCCTCGTCCAGGATCAGCACCGGCGGGTCGGCCACGGCGGCCCGGGCGATGGCCAGCAGCTGGCGCTGGCCCTGGCTCAGGTTGGTGCCGTCGCCGGTGAGCATCGTCTCGTAGCCGTTGGGAAGGCGGCGGATGAAGCTGTCGGCATTGGCCAGGCGGGCCGCGGCGCGGCACTCCTCGTCGGTGGCGCTCAGGCGGCCGTAGCGGATGTTGTCCATGACGGTACCGGTAAACAGGTGGGTGTCCTGCAGAACGATGCCGAGGGAGGACCGCAGGTCGTCCTTGCGGATCTTCATGATGTCGATGCCGTCGTACTCGATGGTGCCCTTCTGGATGTCGTAGAAGCGGTTGATCAGGTTGGTGATGGTGGTCTTGCCGGCGCCGGTGGAGCCGACGAAGGCGATCTTCTGGCCCGGACGGCCATACAGCGTGATGTCGTGCAGCACGATCTTGCCCGGGTCATACCCGAAGTCCACGTCCTTGAACTCGATGTCGCCTTTCAGCTCCACAAAGCGGAACTTGCCGTCCGCTTCCGGCACCTTCCAGGCCCACAGGCCGGTGCGCTCGCCGGTCTCTTCCAGGCGGTTGTCCTGCTCCCGCTTGACGTTGACGAGGGTGATGGTGCCTTCGTCGGTCTCGGGCTTTTCGTCCAGCAGCGCAAAGATCCGCTGGGCGCCGGCCAGCGCCATGACGATGGAGTTGAACTGCATCGAGATCTGGTTGATGGGCTGGTTGAAGCTGCGGTTGAAGGTAAGGAAGCTGGCCAGTTTGCCCAGCGTGAGGCCGGTGGCGCCGGAAAGAGCCAGCATGCCGCCGACGATGGCGCAGACCACATAGCTCAGGTTGGCCAGCTGGCCGTTGACCGGCATGGCCACCAGCGAGAAGGTGTTGGCCCGGTTGGCGCTGTGGTACAGCTGTTCGTTGAGTTCGTTGAACTCTTCGATGGCCTTGTCCTCATGGCAGAAGACCTTGATGACCTTCTGGCCGTTCATCATTTCTTCAATGTAGCCGTTGACCCGGCCCAGTTCCCGCTGCTGCGCCACAAAGTACCGGCCGGAATTGCCGACCAGGATGCGGCTGCAGAACAAGATCAGGCAGACCATGACCAGCGTGACGATGGTCAGCGGGATGCTCAGGGCGATCATCGAGATCAGCACGCTGACGACGGTGATGACGCTGTTGAGCATCTGGGGCACGCTCTGGCTGACCATCTGGCGCAGGGTGTCCACGTCGTTGGTGTAGATGGACATGATGTCGCCGTGGGCGTGGGTGTCAAAGAATTTGATGGGCAGGGTCTGCATATGGGTGAACAGGTCATCCCGCAAATGCTTCATCGTGCCCTGGGTCAGGTAGGCCATGACCCGAGACTGGATGAAGGTGGCCAGGATGCCGCAGCCGTAGAAGGCCGCCGTGCGCAGAATCGCAAAAAGCAGACCGGAATAGTCGGTGGAGTTTTCGGTGAGCATCGGCATGATGTAGCTGTCGATCAGGGTCTGCATGAACAGGGTGCCCTGCACGTTGGCCAGCACGCTGACCACGATGCAGACGATGGCCACAATGGCGTTGATCTTGTAATACTGCATCACATAGTCGAGGATGCGCCTGAGGATGATGCCCGGGTTTTCCACCCTGGGGCGCGGGCCGCGGGCCCCGCGGCCTGCCTGAACCTGCCGTACACGTTCCGCCATTATGCCTCGCCTCCTTTCTCGTCGAAGTCGCCGCCGCCCTGTTTCTGGCTGTTGTAGACTTCCTGGTAGATCTTGTTGGTGGCCAGCATCTCCGCCGGGGTGCCGTAGCCGCTGACCTTGCCGCCGTCCAGCACCAGCACATGATCGGCGCTTTCCACGCTGGAAATGCGCTGGGCAACAATGAAGACGGTGGTGCCGGGGATCTTGTCGGCAAAGCTCTTGCGGATCTTGGCGTCGGTGGCGGTGTCCACCGCGCTGGTGGAGTCGTCCAGAATCAGGATCTTGGGCTTTTTCAGCAGGGCGCGGGCAATGCACAGGCGCTGTTTCTGCCCGCCGGACACGTTGGTGCCGCCCTGCTCGATGTGGGTTTCATACTTGTCGGGGAAGCGCTCGATGAATTCGTCGGCACAGGCCTGGCGGCAGGCTTCCTCCAGCTCTTCCTGGGTGGCGTGTTCGTTGCCCCAGCGCAGGTTTTCCGCAATGGTGCCGCTGAACAGTTCGTTTTTCTGCAGCACCATCGCCACGCTGTTGCGCAGCACGTCCAGGTCATAGTTGCGCACATCGATGCCGCCGATGCGCACATGGCCGGCGCTGACATCGTACAGGCGCGGCAGCAGCTGCACCAGCGAGCTCTTGGCCGAGCCGGTGCCGCCGATGATGCCGATGGTCTCGCCGGAGCGGATGTTCAGGTTGATGTCGGACAGCACGTCCCGGCCGTCCTTCTTGTAGCGGAAGCAGACATGGTCAAACTCGACCGCGCCGTTCCTGACTTCCATGACAGGCTCTTCGGGGTTGTGCAGGTCGCTCTTTTCGTCCAGCACTTCGGCCACGCGGTGGGCGGAAGCGGCGGACATGCTGATCATGACGAAGACCATCGAGAGCATCATCAGGCTCATGAGGATGTTCATGCAGTAGGCCAGCATGCTCATGAGTTCGCCGGTGGTGAAGGCCGTGGCGCCGGAGGAAACGATCATCCGCGCACCGAACCAGGAGATCAGCAGGATGCAGGAATACACCGTGAGCATCATGGCCGGAGCGTTCCAGGAAAGGATCAGCTCGGCCCGCATGAAGAGGCTGCGCAGCGCCTCGCTGGCTTTGCGGAACTTTTCGCCTTCGAACTTTTCCCGCACATAGGCCTTGACCACCCGGATGGCGCTGACATTTTCCTGCACGCTCTCGTTCAGGTCGTCATAGCGGTGGAAAGCCTGGTCGAAATAGCGGGTGGCGTGGGACATGATGAAGACCAGCACGCAGGCCAGCAGGATGGCCGCCGTCAGATAGATGCTGGCCAGCTGCCGGTTGATGGCGAAGGACATGACCATGGCCACGATCAGGCTGGCCGGCGCCCGGATGGACATGCGCAGCGACATCTGGTAGGCGTTTTGAATGTTGGTGACGTCGGTGGTCATGCGGGTGACCAGACCGGCGGTGGAGTACTTGTCGATGTTGGCGAAGCTGAAGGTCTGGATGTTGCTGAACATCGACTTGCGCAGGTTGCGCGCCAGACCGGTGGCCGCCGCCGAACCGAACACCGCACCGCCCACGCCGAACACAAGACCGACGATGGCCGCCAGGATCATCCAGCCGCCGATGGTGTAGATATGCTGCATATTGCCGGCTGTCACGCCGTCGTCAATGATGGAGGACATCAGGCGCGGCACGATCATTTCCATGATGACCTCCCCGATCATGCACAGGGGGGTCAGCACCGAGATCAGGCGCACGCCCTTTGTCTGTTTGAACAATGTCTTAAGCATACGGTTTGCATTCACTCCTTATGTGTTGAATTCGGCGTCAGCGGCGCCGGGCCTGTCAGGCGGGCCTTGGCTTCGCCGGCGTTTCGGCTCATCCGCTGCAGGATGCTGACCAGTGCGCTGAGGTCATCGGCGGTGATGTCCTCGCGCAGCTGCTGCTCGAACGAGAGGATGCAGCGTTCCAGGTGTTCAAAGCAGGCAAGCCCCTTGGCGGTGGGGGCCAGGCTTTTGAGCCGGGCGTCCTGCTCCACCGCGTTGCGGGTGATGAAGCCCGCCCGCTCCATCGCCTTGAGCAGCGCCGTGACGCTGGAGCGCCGGACATGGAAGCTCTCCTCCAGATCCCGCTGATACAGCGGCCGGCCTTCCCGAACGGTGCGCACGATGTACCCCAGTACCAGACCGCGCATTCCGGTCAGTTCCGGGCTGACCGTGGCGGCGATGCAGGCGTCCAGGGCGCTGTTGATCTGGTGGCAGGTATAGGTCAGCTGCCGGCCGGCATCTTGCATACTGAGATCTCTGGCTTTCGTCGTACTCATCACCTCCTTGCGGAGCGGCCCCGGCCCCTCCCGTCTGTTCGTCCGCGAACTGTTCGCGGTCAAATTGTTCGAACTCATACAGTTTCATTATATACAGCCGCTTTGCCACTGTCAACGGGGTCCGCAAGAAAATTATCGTCCGGCCGCAGCACAAAGCGCCCCGCGCAGGCCGCAGGGGCTGCGCGGGGCGCTCAAGGGGCTTGGGGCGGCGGCGCGGGGGATCATTCCGGCGCCTTCATGCTCTCCACCATCGAGATGTGCTTGAGGCGGCGGCCCATGACCAGGTTGACCACCGTGCTGAACAGGATGGTCAGCGCCAGGGCGTAGACAAAGCTCAGCGGCTGGATGCTGCGGCCGAACATCACGGCGTCCACCTCCACCGTCAGGATGACGAACCGGTGCAGCGCGACGCCGCCGGCCAGCCCGAACAGCGCGCCGATCAGGGTCAGGGCCACGCTTTCCCGGTTGACGTAGGCATCCACCTCCCGGTCATAGAAGCCCAGCACCTTGATGGTGGCGATCTCCTTGACCCGTTCGGCGATGTTGATGTTGGTGAGGTTATAAAGCACCACAAAGGCCAGGCTGGCCGCGCAGACGATGATCAGCACCACCACCGCGTCGATGGATTCCAGCATGTTGAGCACCATCGCCTCGGTATCGGCGGTGAAGCTCAGGCTGCCCACCTCGTCCAGTTCCAGCAGCCGGGCCGAAAGGTCGCTGCGGGTCGCCTCGCTGTCGTCGGTCAGGCGGGTCATCACCGCATTCCATTCCGGTTCGGCGCCAAAGCCCTCGGTGTAGCTGGCGGCGCTCATGTAGACATAGTTGTAGACGTAGTGCTCACAGATGCCGCTGACCTGGAAGGTAGCCAGATTGCCGTCCCCGTCGTCCAGCGTGACGGTATCCCCCACCTGGACCCCCAGGGTGGAGGCCATCTTTTCGGTCAGGACGACCCCCTCCTGCTGCAGCGGGGTGGGCTGGCCGGTCTGCCGGTTGTGCAGGTCGGCAAAACCACCGAAGCCCTCCACATCCTGCGGGATCATGAAATAGAAATCCAGGGTGCCGCCATCCTCCAGTTCCTGCTCCACCTGCTTGGTGTAGACGGTCATGGAGGCATCCACCGCGCCGTCATCCTCACCGCCGAACAGGATATCGTAGACAGGCCCCTGCTGGGTATACTCAGGGTCGGTGACGGCGGTGAGCAGGTCGTAGTTGTAAATCTCGCCGAATTGCTTGGTGGCGATGCTGTTGAGGGAATCCGAGATGCCGAAGCCGGTGACCAGCAGCGCCGTGCAGCCGGCCACCCCGATCACGGTCATCCAGAAGCGCTTTTTGTAGCGCAGCAGGTTGCGGCAGGTGACCTTGTAGGTGAAGGGCATCCGCCGCCACAAAAAGCCCACCCGCTCCAGCAGGATCCGTTTGCCGGCCTTGGGGGCGCGGGGGCGCATCAGGGCGGCCGGGGTCTCGTGCAGCGTGGCCCGGCAGGCCGACCAGGTGGCCGCCAGGGTGCAGAGCAGCAGCGAGCCGGCGGACAGCACACAGATGTCCCACCGCCAGGGGGTGTAGAAGGTGGGGGTCCAGTACATCATCTGGTAAGCGGTCCAGATAACCCGCGGGAAAACAAAGAATCCCACGCACAGCCCGAACAGGGCGCCGGCGGCCGCGGCGGTCAGTGCATAGAGCAGATATTTCTGCATGATGGCGTTCTTGGTATAGCCCAGCGCCTTCATGGTGCCGATCTGCAGCCGCTCTTCCTCCACCATGCGGGTCATGGTGGTGGAGACCACCAGCGCCGCCACCAGGAAGAAGAACACCGGGAAGACCTTGGCCAGCGCGGCCAGTTTGGTGGAGTTGGAGTCAAAGGAGGCAAAGCTCACGTTGCGGCTGCGGTCCCAGACATACCACTCCCCTGTCTCCATATCGGCCAGCTGGGTTTCGGCGTCCTCGATCTCGGCGCGGGCGTCGGCCAGTTCCTGTTCGGCTTCGGCCTTGGCGTCCTCGTACTCGATCTCCCCGTCGCGCAGCTCCCGGGTCTTTTCCGCAATGGTCTGGCGGGCGTCCTCCAGTTCGGCGCGGGCGTCGTCCAGCGTGGCCTGGGCGTCGGCGATCTGCTGTTTGGCGTCCTGCAGTTCCAGCTTTTTGTCCGCCAGGACCGCCCAGCCGTCGTCCAGCGTTTTCTTGGCGGACAGCAGCTGGTTGCGCCCGTCGTAGAAGGCGGTGCCCTGCTCCTCATACTGATCCCAGCCGGCCTGCAGCTGGGCCCGGGCGCTTTCCAGCACCCCTGCGTTCTCTTCCAGCAGGCGCCGGCCTTCCGCCAGCTCGGCGGCGCCGGCCTCATATTCGGCCCAGCCGGCATCCAGTTGGGCCTTGCCGTCGTTCAGTTCCTGCTCGGCCGCATCCAGCTGGGTCTGCAGTGCGGTCAGGCTCTCCTCCGAGAACAGTTCCCGGGCCTGTTCCTCCGTCAGATCCTGCCCCATCTGGGCGTAGGCGTCGATGATGGCCTGGATGCCGGCGTCCAGCTGCTGGCGGGCCTCCACCAGCTGGCGGATCCCTTCATACAGCTGCTGCAGCCGGTCGGTCAGTTCGGTCTGGTTTTCCAGGTCCTTCAGCGCGTCCAGAAGGGCCTGGTACTCCTCCTGCAGATCTTCGGGGACCTGATCCTTCAGCCCTTCCAGCTCCTCCAGGATCTGCCCCCACAGTTCGCTGGCGGAACCCTCCGCCTGCGCCTGCTGCAGCTGCTCGGCAGGTACGAGCGACAGGGCAGCCGTCTCGGGGGAGGCCGGCTGCCGGGCGGCGGACGCCAGTTCCAGCTGGTCTGCCGCCTGCATCACCCGGGCCACTGCCGCCTCGGCGCCGGCCTGGCCGCCGGAGATCCCTCCAAGCCAGTCCAGAATGATCTGCAACAGTTCTTCCTGAGTGGGGAATTCGCCCCGGTCGGCCAGCTGCTGGATCAGGTCGGCCAGCTGGTCCTCGGTGACCGAAACGCCCAGCCCTGCCTCGTTGATGCGCTGCGCCAGCTGCGCAATGCCGGCCTGATAGGCGGCTTCACCCTGCTGCAGCTGGCGCAGCTGATCCAGCTGTTCCTTGCCCTGCTGCCACTGGGCCAGCCCTTCCTCATACTGCTGTTGGGATTCTTCCAGCACGGCGCGGCCGGCTTCCAGTTCCGCTTCACCGGACTCGATCCGGGCCAGCGCCTCCTCATAGGCAGCCACACCGGCGTCATACTGGGCCTGGGCCTGATCCAGCTTTTCCTTGCCGGCGGCCAGCTGGCCTTCGCCGTCCAGGATCTGCTGCCAGCCTTCCTCCCATTCGGCCTGTCCCTGGGCCAGCTCCGCTTCCCCGGCATTCAGGGCCGCCTCGCCGTCGGCCAGCTGCTGCTGGTAGTCGGCCAGTTCGGCCAGGCCGTCCCGGTATTCCTGCTCGCCGTCCGCGATCTCCTGTTCCCCGTCGGCCAGGGCCTCCCGGCCGTCCGCCAGTTCCTGCGCCGCGTCGGCCAGCTCGGTGCGGGCTTCGTCCTCGGCGTCATAGTATTCGGCCCAGGCGTCGTCGATCTCCTGCCGGGCTTCCGAGGTCAGCTCCTCGTACCGCGCCTGGCTGCGGGCCCCGGCGATGCCGTCCACCGCGTCGGTCACCGCCGCCACGGTCTGGTCGTAGCGATCCCCGAGGCTGTCCAGTTCCCGGGCCCCGGCCACACTGAGATAGATCTCGGTGTAGGATTCGTAGGAGAAATCCTCCGGCAGAATGTAGAAGATGGTCTCGACCGCGCCGCTTCCGACGCTGGCGGGTTCCCGCTCAAAGGAAAAGTAGGTCGAATCGTGGACCGTTCCCACCACTGTGAAGCGGGTGACCGCCAGCTTGTCCGACAGATCCTCATTGTCGGCGGCGGGCACCTCGATCACATCGCCCACCGCCAGCCCTTTGGCCAGGTCGCCGGCGCCGGCTTCCACCACGCATTCTCCGGAAGTCTCCGGCCAGCGGCCGGATTCCAGCTGCAGGCTGTTGATCACCTCTGCGCCTTCCGGGTCGCCGTCTTCACCGGCGGGCAGGCTGTGTACCCGGGCCACCGCGCTGTCGGCGGCGGGGGTGTCCACCAGCAGGTCGGCCGAGTAGGCCGGCTGCACCGCCTGGACCCCCTCCACCGCCTGCAGGGCCTGTACATCGTCCTGGGTCAGCCCCAAGGTGCCGATGATGCGGATGTCATACAGTCCGGCGCCGTCCAGGTAGGTTTCCACCGACTGGCGCATGTCCGGTGTGGTGGACACGAGCCCGGCCAGGAAGCCGACGCCCAGCGCCACGATGGAAAAGATGGCAAGGAAACGCCCCCGGCTGCTGGCCAGGGTGCGCACTATATTTTTCCTGTAGGTCTTGTTCATCACCATTCGATCCTTTCGACCGGGGTCGGCGCCGGGTTGCACTGCATATCCACCACCCGCCCGCTGTTGATGCGGATGACCCGGTCAGCCATGGCGGCCAGCGCACTGTTGTGGGTGATCACGATGACGGTGCGCCCCTTTTGCCGGCAGGTGGCCTGCAGCAGCGCCAGCACCTGCTTGCCGGTCTTGTAGTCCAGTGCGCCGGTGGGCTCGTCGCACAGCAGGATCTTGGGATTTTTGGCCAGCGCCCGGGCGATGGAGACCCGCTGCTGCTCGCCGCCGGAAAGCTGGGCCGGGAAATTGTTGCGCCGGTGCGCCAGCCCCACTTCCTCCAGGACCAGGTCGGCGTCCAGCGGGTCTCGGCAGATCTCGGAAGCCAGCTCCACATTCTCCCGCGCCGTCAGGTTCTGCACCAGGTTGTAAAACTGGAACACGAACCCCACGTCGTACCGCCTGTACTGGGTCAGCTGCTTCTGGTTGAAGGCGCTGACCTCCTGGCCGTCCAGCCAGATGTGTCCTTCGTTGCAGGTATCCATCCCGCCGAGCATGTTCAGCACGGTGGTCTTGCCGGCGCCGGAAGGCCCGAGGATCACGCAGAACTCCCCTTTTTCTATCGTGAAAGAGACATGGTCAGCCGCTGCGATGCGGGTATCGCCCATCTGATAATACTTGCACACATTGTCAAAGGTGACAAAGTCCGTCGGTTTGGACATGGGAGGCTCCTTTTATACTTTTTTATATAGAGAACACATCGGCCGGCCGATGCAATGAACAGGTGTTGATTTTCTTTCTTCTTTCATTATAATGAAAAAAAGGGCAATCTCAATCGTTAATATTCAGCGTAACGTTGGATAATCAACAGTTGTTTATTGCCTGTCGAATAACCCACAAAAAATTAACAAATTCAGGCCGGACCGCCGGCCGGGAAGGAGCCGTTTATGGCTGAGGCGAAAAACGATCTGCGGATCATCAAAACGCGGGAGAGCATCCGCCACGCCTACCTGGAATTGCTGCGGGACCACAGCGCCAAGAAGATCACAGTGACCCAGCTGTGCCGGCTGGCGCGCATCAACCGGGGCACCTTCTACCTGCATTACCGGGACACCCAGGAGCTGCTGGATTCCATCGTGCAGGAGCTGGTGGGGGAACTGGACGCCGTGATCCGCAAATATCCGCCGCAGGAACTGAAGGACAATCCTTTCCCGGTGATCTACGAGGCGTTTTCCGCCTTTGCCCGGCATGCCGATTTCCTGCCCTTTCTGCAGCAGAACGGCAACCCCGAACTGCTGGACAAGCTCAAGGAGCTGATCAGCGAGATGCTGTACACCGAATGGCTGCCGATGCACAGCGAGCAGAAGCCGGAGGATTACCCGTATATCAACGCCTTCCTGGTTTCCGGCATCACCGAAGTGTTCCGGGTGTGGGTGCAGGGCGGCATGAAAAAGAGCGCCCGCGACCTGGCCGCCCTGATCCAGCGCCTGGCGCTGGAGGGGATCTGAAAGGGCTTTGGCTGTATCATACCGCGGCTTTGTTGGAAAAATATTAAAAAGGTATGGCAGAAGAATGAACTTCCCCGCCGAAACAGAACGGCCGCCCGGCCCCGCGCTTTTCACGCAGGGCCGGGCGGCCGTCTTGGTTCACTGGTCCATCGCCGCGTCGTAGCTGCCGGTTGTGTCCAGCGTGATGGACGAACCCCGACGGGCTGTGATGCCGGCCGCCGGATACTGGGAGGTCACCCGCTCCCCTTCCCCCACCAGCGCGGCTTCCAGCCCGAACTCCTGCAGCTTCATGGCTGCGGCGGCGGTACGCCAGCCGGTCACATCCGGCACGGCGGCGAACAGTTTTTCCTGTTCTTCGGGGGTGTAGGAGGGTTCGACCCCCAGGTAGGGCAGCGCCTGTTCCAGCACCTGGGCGCAGACCGGCCCGGCCAGTGCGCCGCCGCTGGTGGTCCAGCTGTGGGGCTCATCCAGGCAGACCAGCACGGCGATGCGCGGCGCGTCGATGGGCGCCACCGCCACAAAGCTGGCGATGCGGGCGGCGGGGTCGTCGCTGTCCAGCTTCTGACTGGTGCCGGTCTTGCCGCCCACCCGGTAGCCGGCCACCGCCCCGTTTTTGCCGGTGCCCCCCGTCACGACTCCCTCCATCAGACTGCGCATGGTCTGCGAAGTCTGGTCGCTGATGACCTGCCGCCGCACCGTCGGTTCGGCCTGGTGTAGCACCTGGCCGTCCGGCGCGGTGATGCGCTCCACCACATAGGGCTGCATCAGCCGCCCGCCGTTGACCACCGCCGCCACCGCCGTGATCATCTGCAGGTAGCTGACTTTGCTGCTCTGCCCGAAGGAACAGCTGGCCAACTCCACCGGGCCCATGGCGTCCGCTGTATAGTACTCGCTGCGGCGGATCTCGCCCGGCAGGTCGATGCCGGTGGCTTCCCGCAGGCCGAACGCCGCAAAGTAATCGCAGAACGCCTGTTTGCCCAGCCGCGCCCCCACCTGGATGAAGCAGGGGTTGCAGGAGGCCGCCAGCCCCTGGGCCAGCGTTTCCAGCCCGTGTATATGGCCGTTGGCGCAGCGGAAGCGGGTGCCGGCCACACTGATCTTGCCCGCGCAGACGAACTGGCTGTCCGGCGTGACCGCCCCCGCATCCAGCGCCGCCGCACAGGTGATGAGCTTGAAGACGCTGCCGGGCTCATACAGGTCGCTGATGGCCTTGTTGCGCCACTGGGCCTGCTGGGCGGCCTGCAGGGCCTCGGTGCGCTGCTCGCCGGTGAGGGAATCCACCTGGGCGCGCAGCGCCTCATTCACCAGCAGCCGGGGTTGATTGGGGTCGTAGTCCGGCTGGGTGGTCATGGCCAGGATCGCCCCGGTCTGTACATCCATCACGATCCCCACCGCCCGGCCGGCCACCTGGTGTTCGGTGACCGCCGCCGCCACCGCGCTTTCCAGCATGTGCTGGATGTTGGCGTCGATGGTCAGGGTCAGCTGGTTGCCGGGCACCGCTTCCACCAGGGTGCTGTAGTGTTGGGGCATGTCATACCCCCAGGCGTTTTTGGCGGTCAGTACACGCCCGTTGCAGCCGGTCAGCGTCTCATCATATTCCAGTTCCAGCCCCCACAGGCCGGCGTTGTCCACATCGGTAAAGCCCAGCAGGCAGCCCATGAAGTCCCCTTCCGGGTAGACGCGGCGGGTATCCTGGCGGATCTGGATGCCCTCGGCCCCGTTTTCCCGGCACCAGGACCGGACCGCCTCGGCGGTCTGCCGGTCCACCCGCCGGCGCAGCAGGCAGTCGTTGGAGCTGCGCTGCGAAAACTTTTCCAGCGTCTCGGCCTCGTCCAGATCCAGGATCTCGCTCATCGCCTGTGCGGTCCGCTCCACCAGGGCGTCGTCCAGTTCCCGCGGGGCGGCGCGGATGGTCCAGCAGGTCTCGCTGGCCGCCAGCAGGGTGCCGTCGGACGAGAGGATCTCGCCCCGGGCCGCCGGCAAAACGGTGTCCCGCAGCTGCTGGTCCGCCGCCCGGGCCGCATAGCCGCCGGGGTCCAGCACCTGCAGCACCCACAGCCGCAGCAGCAGCCCCCCGAAGCACAGCGCGGCCACCGCGCCGGCAAACACCCGGACCCGGCGGCGGATATGCCGGTCCAGCATCGGCAGCACCGTATGCACCGGGGCAGCCCGGCGGGTCCGGTGGCGTTTGGTCATGGCGGGTCCCCCCTCTCTCCAGAGAGATATGCCGCCGCCCCCCGGGATATGCCCTTGCCGGCCGGCAGACCCCGGTGTATAATGGAGAAAACGCCCGCCGCGGCGGGCCCCGGGAGGTATGCCGCATGAACGCCGAACCCCTTTGTGTCCTGTATCACCACACGCCGGTGGGCTGGCTGCAGCTCTGCGCCGACGCGCAGGGGCTGTGCGGCGTCCATTTTGTCCCGCAGCCCGGGCCGGACCGGGGCGACTGCCCGGTTCTGACCCTGGCGGCCACCCAGCTGGACGAATACTTTGCCGGGCAGCGGCGTCAGTTCGCCCTGCCCCTTTCGCTGAACGGGCAGGGCACGCCGTTCCAGCGCCGGGTGTGGGCGGCGCTGTGCCACATCCCCTACGGCACCACCTGCAGCTACGGCGAGCTGGCCGCCGCGGTGGGCTGCCCCCGGGGGGCACGCGCTGTCGGGATGGCCAACCACAACAATCCCCTGGCGATCGTCGTGCCCTGCCACCGGGTGGTGAACCGCGGAGGCGGGCTGGGCGGCTACGCCGGCGGGCTGGCGATCAAACAGCAGCTGCTCGCCCTGGAAGGCGCCCGCTGACCCGGACCGGCCGCAGGCGGGCACTGCCTGAAAGCCCGGCCCGCGCCCCCCGCGCCGAAAAGCAGGAAACGAAAACAGATCGGTCCCCGAATGAAGCGAACAGGCTTCCTTCGGGGGCCGATCTGTTTCATACCTTCGGGGCTGCGCCCTTTTGCGCCGATCCGCCGGGAACCGCCCCGGCGGCCGGGTGGCTCAGGCGTTGAAGACGTAGCGGTCCAGGCGGTCAAACGCCTCCTGCACACGGCTGAGCGGCAGCGCCAGGTTCATGCGCAGCGCACAGGGGCCGTGGAACATGCGGCCGTCCTGCCAGGCCACCCCCACGTCCCAGCCGGCCTTTTCCACCCAATCGATGGTCTTGCCGTGCCGGTCGCACCACTGGGTGCAGTCCAGGAAGAGCATGTAGGTGCCCTGGGGTTTGCTGACCTGTACGCCGGGGAAGCGGTCGGCGATGTAATCGCAGGCAAAGTTGATGTTGCCGCTGAGCACTTCGCACAGCTCATCCACCCACTCCTCGCCTTCCGGGCGGTAGGCGCCGATCAACGCGTGCATGGACAGGACGTTCATCTCGTTGTAATGGGATTTGGAGGATTTGGCCGTGACCCGGTCCCGCAGATAGGGGTTGTAGATGATGTGGTAGCTGCCCACGAGCCCGGCCAGATTGAAGGTCTTGCTGGGGGCATACAGGGCCACCGTGCGGTTGCGGGCGTCCTCGCTGACGCTTTGGGTGGGGATGTGCCTGTGGCCGTTGAGCAGGATGTCCGACCAGATCTCGTCCGAGATGACCAGGCAGTCGTTGGCCCGGTAGACCTCCATCGCCTTTTCGATCTCCCAGCGCTCCCAGACACGGCCGCAGGGGTTGTGGGGGCTGCAGAAGATGGCTACATGGATCTTGTTGGCCTTGAGTTTGGCGTCCATGTCCTCATAATCCATCCGCCAGACGCCGGCTTCATCCCGGACCAGCGGGCTGTGGACGATGCGGTAGCCATTGTTGGTCACGCAGTTGGTGAAGCCGATGTAGGTGGGGCTGTGGAGCAGCACCCCGTCGCCGGGCGCGGCAAAGGCCGTAAGCGCCGAGATAACACCGCCCAGCACACCGTTTTCATACCCGATGTCCGCCGCGCTCAGGCCGCTGACGCCGTTGCGCACCTGCTGCCAGCGGCAGATGGCGTCATAGTAGGCCGGGGTCGGCTGAAAATAGCCGAACGCCGGATGCTGCACCCGCTCCAGGATGGCCTGCTGGATGGTGGGTACCGTGGGGAAGTTCATGTCCGCCACCCACATCGGGATCGCATCAAAACCCGGTTTGGGGGCGTCCGGGGTAAAGCCGGGGCTGGTGCCCAGGCCGTCCACCGCAATGGCGTCCTTGCCGCGGCGGTCCATGATCGAGGTGAAATCATATTTCATGGCTACAGCACTCCTTTGACAGCGTGTTTTGTCTGGTACCAGCATAGCGCGTTTTTCGAAAAAAAGCAACCGTCCGCCCCGGCGGGCCGCGGGCTATTGACAGGCCGGCGGCGCCGGTCCTATAATACGCACAGACAGGCCCGGCCGCCGTGCCCGGGCCGAGATTCTGGTATAGGTCGTGAAGAAAAAATGGACATTGCAACGCAAACTTCGCAGAGTCGTCCGCTGTTCAGCCGCCAGGCGCTGACCGCCCTGATCCTTCCGATGCTGCTGGAGCAGATCCTCAGCGTCACGATGGGGATGGCCGATACCCTGATGGTCTCGGGCGTGGGGGAAGCCGCCGTCTCCAGCGTGAGCCTTGTGGACAGCATCAACGTGCTGATCATCCAGGTCCTGGCGGCGCTGGCCACCGGCGGCGCCGTGATCGGCAGCCAGTACCTGGGCCGGCAGGACGGCGAAAACGCCCGCAAAAGCGCCGCCCAGCTGTACACCGTGCTGGCTGTCAGCACGGTGTCGGTGATGGCGGCGGCGCTGCTTTTCTGCCGGCCGATCCTGCGGCTGGTGTTCGGGCAGATCGACGCGGATGTGATGCGGTTTGCCGAGCAGTACTTCATCGTCAGCGCCATCTCCTACCCCTTCATCGGCGCCTACAACGCCGGCGCCGCCTTGTTCCGCGCCCAGGGCAACAGCCGCATCAGCATGCTGGCCAGCCTGGTGATGAACGTCATCAACATCGGCGGCAACGCCATCCTGATTTACGGATTCCGGATGGGGGTGCTGGGGGCCGCCCTGGCGACGCTGGCGGGGCGCATTTTCGCGGCCATCTGGGTGTTCTGGCAACAGCAGCAGGTGGAAAACCCGCTGCACATTGCCAGCCTGGCCGAGATGAAGCCGGACCGGCAGATGATCCTGCGCATTCTCGGCATCGGCATTCCTTCCGGGCTGGAAAACGGCATGTTCCAGATCGGCAAGCTCTGTGTCAGCAGCCTGACCTCCACGCTGGGCACCTCCGCCATCGCGGCCAACGCGGTGGCCAACTCCATCTCCGGGCTGGCCAACATCCCCGGCAACACCATGAGCCTGGCCATGATCCCGGTGGTGGGGCAGTGCCTGGGCGCCGGGGAGAAAAAGCAGGCCAAGCGGTACGCCCTTGTGCTGCTTGGCATCGCCATGGCCGGCCTGGCGCTGACCAACATCACCCTGTTCCTGTTTGCACCGGGGCTGTGTGCGCTGTTCAACCTTACGGCCGAAGCCACAGCCATGGGGGTGCAGGTGCTGCGGTGGTTTTCGGTGTGCAGCGTGCTGCTGTGGGCGATCAGCTTTACCCTGCCCAGCGCCCTGCGCGCCGGCGGGGACGCCAAGTTCACGATGGCGGTGAGCATTGTAAGCATGTGGGTGTTCCGGGTGATGCTGAGCTACTTCTTTGTGCTCAACCTGGGCATGGGGCTGCTGGGCGTCTGGATGGGAATGTTCATCGACTGGTTCTTCCGGGACATCCTGTTCGGCGTTCGCTTTGCCCGCAACCGGTGGATGGACCACAAGGTGATCTGAACCGGCCGCGCCGGGGCCGCTGCGCTGCAAAAAAGCGGCGTGCCGCAGGAAACCAGGTTCCTGCGGCACGCCGCTTTTGTTACGCTGCCCAAGGCAGCGGGTCCTTACTGCTTGCTGAAGGTGTTGCGGGCCAGATCGACCGCTTCACGAACGTCACCCGCGGTGCCGCACTCCATATTCAGACGGACACCGGTCAGCAGAGTGGTCAGATAACGCATAGACATAAAAATCGCTCCTTTACGCAGGCCGCACAAATCATCGGCGACCCTTTCTTTGTTGTAGTTGTAAACTTACTGTTTCACGGCACGGATCACACGATCCAGATCCTTTTCGTCTTCACAGACAATCTTCACGGGACGGCTGTAATCCAAGCTCATCATTCCCAGAATGCTCTTCGCATCGGCAATGCTGCCCTTCATGTCATGCACGCCAACCTCGTTGTAGCATTTGGCAGCGGCAGACACGATCCCCTGAACTTCGGTGAAGTTGGAAACCTTGACTTGTCTTACCATAATAAAGACCTCCATACATGTCCCAGCGCACCGGCCTATTCCGGTGCGGGCAAGGCGGGGAGCCGGACGCCCTTGCGGGGTGCTCACCCTTGCCTTACAGTCGGTATTATAGCACGCGCCGCTCAATTTTAGTCAACTTGCTCAGTATTGGCATCGTTTTTTCTACAAGATGCACAAATAGCAACATCCGTCATGTTGCCTTTTGGACGGTCTGACCATGATTTCCAGGATTTGTACTTTTCTATTCACAGGTTTATAGTTTTTTGAGGCGCGATTTTTATATTACAGTTCCACTATTTTCAATTTTTCCAAAACTTTACAGGTTTTTGCCCTTCAAACCCTTCCGGTCGTTCTGCCGGAAGCACAACATTCCTCCATATTCAACCTTAAAATCCGGGGTTGACAGCCTCCTGCGGCACCCCTTTCATGGTCAGGGCGATGCGTTTGCGGGGCAGGTCCACCTCCAGGACCCTGACCCGGACGAGCTGCCCCACCTGCAGCAGATCCCGCGGGTGTTTGACGAACCGGTCCGAGATCTGGGAGATGTGGACAAGGCCGTCCTGATGGACCCCGATGTCCACAAAGGCGCCGAAGTCGATGACGTTGCGCACGGTGCCGGTCAGCTCCATGCCGGGCGTCAGGTCCTCCATCTTCATCACATCGGAGCGCAGCAGCGGTTTGGGCAGGCTGTCGCGCACATCCCGGCCCGGGCGGCAGAGCTCGGCCACGATGTCCTGCAGGGTGGGCCGCCCCACCCCCAGGGCTTCGCACAGGGCCTTTTCCCCTTTGGCCCGCACCCGCGCCGGCAGGTCCTGCATGGACGCACCGCCGATCTCCGCCGGCTGGTAGCCGCAGGCCTGCAGCAGCCCGCGGGCGGCGGGGTAGCTTTCCGGGTGGACCGCCGTGCCGTCCAGCGGGTCGGCGGCGTGGGGCAGCCGCAGGAAGCCAGCGCACTGCTCAAAGGCTTTGGGGCCAAGGCCCTTGACCTTTTTCAGCTGAGCGCGGGAGGTGAAGGCCCCCTCCTGCTCCCGCCGGGCCACGATGTTTTTGGCGGTGGCCGCCGTGATGCCGGCCACACGGCGCAGCAGCGGGGCCGAGGCCGTGTTCAGGTCCACCCCCACCGAGTTGACGCAGTCCTCCACCACGCCGTCCAGCGTTTCGGTCAGGCGTTTCTGGGGCATGTCGTGCTGGTACTGCCCCACCCCGATGGCCTTGGGGTCGATCTTGACCAGTTCGGCCAGCGGGTCCTGCAGGCGGCGGGCGATGGATACGGCGCTGCGCAGGTTCACATCGAACTGCGGGAACTCCTCGGCCGCCAGTTTGGAGGCGGAGTAGACGCTGGCCCCCGCCTCGCTGACCACCATATACTGCAGGTGCAGCCCCTGTTCGGCGGCCAGTTCCCGGATGACCTGGGCGGCGAACTGCTCGGTCTCGCGGCCGGCGGTGCCGTTGCCGATGGCCATAAGCTCCACATGATGGCGCAGCACCATCCCCTTGACCGCCGCCTTGGCCTGGTCCACCCGCTTGAACTCCGGCACCGGGTAGACCACGCCGGTATCCAGCACCTTGCCGGTGGGGTCCACCACCGCGACTTTGCAGCCCATGCGGTACCCGGGGTCCAGCCCCATGACCACCTTGCCGGGGATGGGCGGCTGCAGCAGCAGCTGGCGCAGATTGTCGCCAAACACGGCGATGGCGCCTTCGTCCGCCGTGGCGGTGAGCTCGGTGCGCAGCTCGTTTTCCAGGCTGGGGTGGATCAGCCGGGTATAGGCGTCCCGGGCCGCCGCCTCCACCAGCTGTGCGCTGGCCCCGCCGTTCTTTTTGCGGGCGAACATCCAGGCCGTGATGGCCATGGCGCGTTCCGGCTCCACCTCGATGCCGACCTTGATGTACCCTTCCCGCTCGCCCCGGTCCAGCGCCAGCACCCGGTGGCCGGGGATCTTGTTCAGCGGTTCGGCATAATCGTAGTAGGGCGCATAGACGCTGTCCCCCTTCTTGGCATCCACGCTGCGGATACGGCCGAAGGCGCGGTAGTAGCGGCGCAGTTCTGCCCGGCAGCGGGCGTCGTCCGAGATGCGCTCGGCCAGGATGTCCTGGGCGCCGGCCAGGGCGGCCCGGGCATCCGGCACCTCATCGCCGCAGAAAGCCGCCGCAGCCTGTTCGGGGTCAAAGTCGGGCCGCTGTTCCCAGATGCTGTCGGCCAGCGGCTGCAGGCCCCGCGCCCGGGCAATGCTGGCGCGGGTCTTGCGCTTGGGCTTGTAGGGGCGGTAAAGATCCTCCACCTCCGCCAGGGTCCGGGCGGATTCCAGCGAGTCCCGGAGTTCCCGGGTCATGGCGCCCTGCTCGGTGATGGAGGCGCTCACCTCCGCTTTGCGCTTGTCCAGGCCGCGCAGATATTCCAGCCGGTCGCCCAGCGTGCGCAGCACCTGGTCGTCCATGGATCCGGTGGCCTCCTTGCGGTAGCGGGCAATGAACGGGATGGTGTTGCCCGCATCGATCAGGTCGATGGCCCCCTGCACATTCTGGGGGGGCAGGGACAGTTCCCGGGCGATCTGTTCGGCATATTGATTCATTATGGTTCCTCTCTGTGTGTAGATCCGTATACGTTCTGTCGGGACACATCCGCCCAACCGGGTCGGCCGGCGGGTCTCACGCCGTTTTTGCAGCCTGCCGCCGGCGGCGCAGCACCAGCAGATACACCGCGTAACCCGCCAGCGCCGACAGCGAGATCCCTGCCGACAGCCGGAGCCCCGGCGTGCGGTAGGTGAAGACGATGTCGGATTCGCCGGCCGGCACCTGCACCGCCATCAGGCCGTTGTCCACCGACAGAATCTCGGCCGGCTGGCCGTTGACGGTGGCGGAAAAGCCGTCGTCATAGGGCACGGCGAAGAGCACCAGCGTCTCGGTATCCTGCCGAACTTTGGCGGTGAATCCGGTGCGGGTGGCGGTGAAGTCTTCGGCCGCCGTGGCGCGGCGGTCGGCGCAGTCCTGTACATAGGCTTCCCAGCTGCAATCGCTGCGCTGGTCCTCAGGCAGCGGCGCAAGCGAACTGGCCGCCGCCTGTTCTTCGGTGAGCAGCAGCGCCTTCATCAGCACCGCCGCCCGCTGGTCTTCGGGCAGCTGGTCAAACTCTTCCGGGGTGATGTAATAGTCGTAGGTCAGGCCCATCGGCACCCAGTTTTCATTTTCATACAGGGCGTACTGGTCGGTGGTGGCGGCCAGGGCCCAGCCCTGCAGGGCTTGCTCCTCCCAATCGGCCACCTTGTCCCTGGGCACCAGCGTGTACCGCACGCTGAGCAGACCGCGCAGCGCATAAAGGCTGACCTCCGGCTTGGAGTTCACGTCCCGCGTGACCCCCACCGAGGGGTAGAATTCCAGGATATGGGGCGCCACGGTGGAATGGAAGCAGTTGATACAGGGCCGGTCCAGCCACACGCCGATGTTGTTGTAGCACTCGTAGGTGTCCAGCCGGTAGAAAGCGTCCTGCGGCAGGGTGTCGCGCAGTTCCTCCGCCTGTCCCCAGGTCTGGGCCACATAGTCCGCATCGTTGTACCACTGGGCATACTTGGCAATGGACAGGTGTACATTGCCATATAAAAAGGAAAAGCCCATCACCCCCGCCAGCAGCAGACCGGCCAGCCGCTGGGGCATCCGCCGGCCCAGGCGGAGCAGCCAGGCAAACAGCCCGTACCCCACCAGGGTGGTGGCCAGCAGCCCCCAGAACCGCCACTGGTTGTCCACCACGCCGACGACCAGCTCCCCGTCCTCGTTCCGGGTGGGGACCAGCGCAAAGGCCGCCGAGGCCAGGGTGACCAGCAGAACCAGGCGGAAGGTCCCGGGCAGGCGGGACCGGCGCAGAGCCGGGCGCTGCAGCGCCATGACCGTGGCCGCGCAGAGCACCAGCAGCGGCATGTAGTACCAGCGGGCGTAGTAGCTGGAGTTGAGCGCATAGAACAGGCTGTTGAGCACCGGCACAAAGGCGCAGACCACACAGATCTTCAGCAGCCGAGCGAAAGGATGGCGGCGGAACACCTGGCAGAAGGCCAGGCCGCCGGCCAGCCCCGCCACCGGCAGGTAGGCCGACAGGCTGGTCCATTTGATGACCCCTTCGCTGAACAGGTCGGTGAGGTAGGGGGCGTCCGGTACCAGGAAGGCGCTGAACAGGATGGCCAGATACTGCTGGGCTTTGTTGTAGACCAGGTAGCCGTAGCCGTCGAAGGGGTCGATGGTGCGGGGGTTCTGGATCAGGGAGAGCGCCGCCGGGATCAGCAGCGCACAGCCCAGCGCGCAGCCCAGCACCGTCTCGAAGGCCAGGCGGCCGAACAGCCGGAGGGTGAGGCGGTAGACCCGCCCGGCGCACAGGCACAGGAAGTACAGCAGCAGGAACACCGCCTGCCCGGCAAAAAAGAAATAGTTGGTGAGCAGGTTCACCGCCACCCAGAACGGGAAGCGCCCGGCCTTGCGGTCCAGCACGGCGTCGTCCAGCGCGGCCAGCATATAGGGGAACAGCGCGGCGCTGTCCAGGAAAAAGTAGAAGAAGATATTATAAACGTTGTACCCGCAGAAGGCGTAGAGCACCGCCCCCAGCACGCTCCAGCGGTCGTCCTTCACCCAGCGGCGCAGCCACAGATAGGCCCCGCCGCCGGCCACGGCAAACTTCAGGCAGAGCATCGGCACCATCGTGTAGGGCATCCAGCGGGAGGGCACCCAGATGGTCAGCCAGAAAAAGGGCGAACCCAGGCAGTAGTAGGAGTAGGCGTTGACGAACCCGCTGCCCAGGTCGGTGGCCCAGCTGAAGGACCCGCCCTGCTTGACAAAGGCGTTGGCATAGGCGTAGAAGGGGATCATCTGGTCGTTGAAGTCGCCGGCATAATGGAAGAAGCTGCCGGACAGGGCATCCACGATGCAGTGGGGCAAAAACAGCGCGGCAGCCAGTGCCAGGCAAAGCAGGAATACCTGGCCGTAGCGGCTGCGGCCCGTTTGGCCGGTTGGCAAAGAAAGCGGCATGACGACGCTCCTTTCTGCGGGGGAACGCTTTTCCCCCCGGGCAGGATGTGAAAAAAGGATTTTCCAACGCTCGGGAATGTGGTATACTAAGGTGTATCTGATCCATCAAACAGGGTGGAAAATTCGCCAAACCAAAAAAGGTGCGAACGCAAGGCGCGAGACCGCCGCCATACTTTGTATGCGGCAGGACCCCGCAGCACAGCAGGCGCTGCTTTTCAGCGAATCAGACGGCACCGGGGATTTGTCGGAGCCATCCCGGGATGTATTGACGCCCCGCCGCGGCGGGGCCGCCCTGGCAAACGGGCAGAAAGGACACGCCATGGAAACCTATCCCTTCAATGCGCTGCTGGGGCGGATGAAGTACATCACCCGCTGGAGCCTGATGCGCAACGGACGGCCGGAGAGCTTGAGCGAACACACGGCGGATACCGCGCTGATTGCCCACACCCTCTGCCTGATCGCCCAGCGGTGTACCGGGACCGGGGCCGGTCTGCGCCCCGACACGGTGGCCACCGCCGCGCTCTACCATGATGCGCCGGAGATCCTGACCGGCGACATGCCCACCCCGGTAAAATACAAAAACGCCGCGCTGCGCAACGCCTACAAAGCGGTGGAAGCCCAGAGCGCCCACACCATCGCCAGCCTGCTGCCGGAAGAGCTGGCCGACATCGGGGAGATCTACCTGACCGGCACGGTGCTCAACGACGCGGAGCGCAAACTGCTGAAAGCCGCGGACCGGCTTTCGGCCCTTATCAAATGCCTGGAGGAATGCCAGGCCGGCAATCGGGAGTTTGAGGCCGCGCTGGCCCAGCAGCGCCAGGCGCTGGAGCAGATGCACAGCCCCGAGGCCGACTATTTCATCGAGCACATGCTGCCCTGCTACACCCAGAACCTGGACGAGCTGACCCGCGGTCGGTTCTGAAGCGGGCCTTCACTCATTGCAGCGGTAGACGGCGTCGATCAGGGTGTCCACATCCTCGAAACGGCTCAGCATGGCGCAGGCCCGGCGCAGTGCCGCCGCCCCCCGCAGCCCTTTCATGTAGTGCATGGCCTGGCTGCGGGCCTGGGGCATGGCGGCCCACTCCCCTTTTTCTTCGCACATCTCATAGATCTGGCGGCGCAGGGCGGCCATGCGCTGGGGCAGCGTCGGCAGCAAAGGCGGGGTCTGCCCGGCCAGCGCCGCGTTGACCCGCTCGAACAGCCAGGGGTCCCCCAGCGCGCCGCGGCCGATCATCACCCCGTCGCAGCCGGTCTCGCGGACGGCTTCCACCGCCCGCTCGGGGCTGGTGATGTCGCCGTTGGCAAACACCGGGATGCCCACCGCCTGCTTGACGGCCGCCACCTGGTCCCAGTGGACCGGCGGGACGTACATCTGCTCCCGGGTCCGCCCATGGACCACCAGCAGGTCCGCCCCGCCCGCCTCGCACTGGCGGGCCACTTCCGGCCCGGTGAGGTGGTCGTCGTCCCAGCCGATGCGCATTTTGACGGTGAGGGGAACCTCCTCCCCCAGCGCTGCGCGGGCGGCGCGGACCATCGCCCCGCACAGCGGCGGGTCCAGCATCAGTTTGCTGCCGGCGCCGCCGCCGGTAATCTTGGGGGCCGGGCAGCCCATGTTCAGGTCCAGCAGGTCGAACCGGACGCCCTTCTCCCGCAGGATGCCGATGGCCTGGCCCAGCAGTTCCGGCTCATTGCCGAACAGCTGCACCGCATACAGGCCGTGGGGGTCCGGGTCCCGCAGCAGCGCCAGGCTTTTCCGGTCCCCGAAGGTGATGGCCTTGGCGCTGGCCATCTCGCTGACGGTCCAGGCCGCGCCGTGGTCCGCCATCAGGCGGCGGCAGGCGGTGTCGCTGAGGCCGGCCATCGGGGCAAACGCGGCCCCGCCGGGGATCGTAAGATTTCTGAGCTGCATGGGTACCTCTTTCCTGTCACATTTCCAAGTGGTTTCCCGCCGGGCGCGGCGGGGCCGGGGCGCGGCGCCCCGGCCTGACCATTGTACCACATCCGCCACCTGTTCGCAATTTATCACCCCTTCCTTTGGGAAATTTTACAACGGAGGATTCGATCACAATGAAACTGCTGGTATTGGACGGCAACAGTCTGCTGAACCGTGCATTTTTCGGCATCCGGGTACTGACCACCAAGGACGGCCGCTACACCAACGCCATCTTCGGGTTCCAGAACATTCTTTTGAACCTGCTGAACACCCACAGCCCCGACGCCGTCGCCATCGCCTGGGACCGGAAGGCCCCCACCTTCCGCCACAAAGCCTATGACGGGTACAAGGCCACCCGCCACGGTATGCCGGAGGAGCTGGCCCAGCAGCTGCCGGTGGTCAAGGAACTGCTGGACGACCTGGGTTTTGTGCAGGTGAGCCTGGACGGCTGGGAGGCCGACGACATCCTTGGCACCTTGTCCGCCGCCTGCAAGAAGGCCGGCGGCACCGCGCTGCTGGCCACCGGCGACCGGGACAGTCTGCAGCTGATCGACGACCAGGTGACGGTGCTGCTGGCCACCAACCGGGAGACGCTGGTGATGGACCCGGCAGCCATCCGGGAAAAGTACGGCGTGGAACCGGCCCAGCTCATCGAGGTCAAGAGCCTGATGGGCGATTCCTCCGACAACATCCCCGGTGTGCCGGGCATCGGGGAAAAGACCGCGCTGGCGCTGGTGCAGAAGTTCGGCAGCCTGGAAGGGGTGTACGAACACCTGGACGACAAGGCCATCAAGCCCAAGCAGCGGGAAAACCTTGCCAACAACCGCGACAAGGCGGAACTTTCCCACATGCTGGGGACCATCCGGCGGGACGCCCCCATCGAGACCGACCCCGAAGCCTACCGCCGCCGCCCCGGCGACCCGGCCGCCGCCGCCCGGCTGCTTTCCAGCCTGGAGATGCACAAACTGGCCGCCCGCTGGGGGCTGGACGAGTCCGCTCCGGCCGCGCCCCGGCCCGGCGAGAAACTGCCCGCCGTAACGCCCGCCCCCGCGCCGGACAGCTGGAGCGGCTGCGTGTACCTGGCCCGCACCGCCGCCCCCGCCAAGGGGGAGACCGGCCGCTGGTACGCCGTGCAGGGCGAGCAGGTATTCTGGATGGAAGAGGACCGTCTGCCCGCCTTGCTGGACAGCCCCGCCGAGCTGCGGGTATTTGACGCCAAGCCGCTGTACCGGCTGGCGCTGGAAGCCGGGCAGCTGGGCGAGAGCATCCGTTTTGACGGCAAGCTGGCCGCCTACCTGCTCAACCCTTCGGCCAGCGACTACCAGGTGGCGCCGCTGGCGGCCGAATATGGCGTGGCTCCGCAGTTTTGCTGTGAAGACTGCCCCGACGCCGGGGTGCTGGCCGGGCTGTGCGACACGCTGGCCCGGCAGCTGGACGAACAGGGCCAGCACCGGCTGCTGGCCGAGATGGAACTGCCGCTGGCCCGGGTGCTGGCGGACATGGAGCGCATCGGCTTTGCGGTGGATGCCGAGGGCATCCGCAAATTCGGGGACAGCCTGCAGGCCGACCTGGAGGGCATTCTGGAGCGCATCTACACCGCCGTGGGCTACCGCTTCAACCTGAACAGCCCCCAGCAGCTGGGAGAAGCGCTGTTTGACAAGCTGGGCCTGCCGCCCCGCAAAAAGACCAAGCGTGGCTATTCCACCGACGCCGAGACGCTGGAAAGCCTGCGCCCCTACAGCGAGGTGGTGGACGACATCCTGCAGTACCGCACCTACTCCAAGCTGCTGTCCACCTATGTGGACGGGCTGCTCAAGACGCTGGGGCCGGACGGGCGGATCCATTCCACCTTCATCCAGACCGAGGCGCGCACCGGGCGCATCAGCTCCACCGAGCCCAACCTGCAGAACATCCCGATCCGCACCGAGCTGGGCAGCCGGCTGCGGGGATACTTTGTGGCCGGGGACGGCCAGATGCTGGTGGACGCCGACTATTCCCAGATCGAGCTGCGCATCCTGGCCCACATCACCGGCGACGAGGCCATGCAGCACGCCTTCGCCAGCGGGGCCGACATCCACCGGTCCACCGCGGCCAAGATCTACCACATTCCCGAAGCTGAGGTTACCCACGAACTGCGCAGCGCCGCCAAGGCGATCAACTTCGGCATCATGTACGGCAAGGGCGCCTTTTCGCTGAGCCGGGACCTGAATGTTTCGGTGAAGGAGGCCGATACGTTCCTGAAAACCTACCTGAACACCTTCCCCAAGGTGGACGGGTATATGAAGGACTGCATTGCCCACGCCAGGGAAAAAGGCTATGTGGAAACGCTGTTCGGCCGCCGCCGCCCGCTGCCCGAGCTGACCAGCTCCAACTTCCAGGTGCGGGCTTCGGGGGAGCGGATGGCCCGCAACACCCCCATCCAGGGCACGGCGGCGGACATCATCAAGCTGGCCATGGTGCATGTGTGGCAGCGGCTGCGCCGCGACGGCCTGCAGGCCCGGCTGCTGCTGCAGGTCCACGACGAACTGATCGTGGAAGCGCCGGTGGAAGAGGTCGAGCAGGTCCGGCGGCTGCTGAAGGAGGAGATGGAGCAGGTGGTGCGCTACAGCGTTCCGCTGACCGCCGAGGTCGGCACCGGCAAGACCTGGCTGGAAGCCCACTGATCCCCCGCCCCGGCGGCGCCTGCAAGAGAGCCGCTGCGAACCGCCCGGCCACTTTGCCGAAATCCACTTTATATTGACAGACTGAGGAAGAGAAGACAAGATGCTGATTTTAGGGTTTGAATCCAGCTGTGACGAGACCGCCGCCGCGGTGGTGGAGGACGGACATATCCTGCACTCCAACGTCATCGCCACCAGTGTGGCCGAACAGGCGCTGTACGGCGGCGTGGTTCCGGAGATCGCCAGCCGCCGCCATGCCGAGAGCATCAGCCGGGTGGCCGACCAGGCCCTGGCCGACGCCGGGCTGACCATTGAGCAGATCGACGCGATCGCCGTGACCTTTGCGCCGGGGCTGATCGGCGCCGTGCTGGTGGGGGTGAACTTCGCCAAGGGCCTGGCCTACAGCGCCGGCAAACCGCTGGTACCGGTCCACCACCTGCGCGGGCATATCGCGGCCAACTATCTGACCCACCCTGAGCTGAAACCGCCGTTTTTGTGCCTGGTGGCCAGCGGCGGCCACAGCCATATCGTAGAGGTGGAGGACTGGTGCCGCTACAAGGTGCTGGGGCGCACGGTGGACGACGCCGCCGGCGAAGCCTTTGACAAGGTGGCCCGCACCCTGGGGCTGCCCTATCCGGGCGGGCCCAGCGTGTCCCAGGCGGCCAAGGCCGGGGACCCACACGCCTACAAACTGCCTGTGCCCCATGTGGAAGGCCGGTACAACGTGAGCTTTTCGGGCCTCAAGACCGCCGTTGTCAACGAGGTCCACAACGCCCGCCAGAAGGGCGGGGATGTGAATGTGGCGGACATGGCCGCCAGCTTTCAGGAGCGCATCGCCCAGATCCTGGCCAAAAAGCTGCTGAGCGCGGCGGCAGACACCGGCGCCAAAACCGTCTGCCTGGCCGGCGGGGTGGCCGCCAACGGGCGGCTGCGGCAGCTGGTCAATGACGGCGCCCAGAAACTGGGCGCCCGGGTGCTGCTGCCGGAACTGAAATACTGCGGCGACAACGCCGCGATGATCGCCGCGCAGGGCTATTACGAGTACCGCGACGGCAACCTGGCCGACCTGACCCTCAACGGGCTGCCCACTTTGGAGATCGACTACCGGTAAAGGCTTGCGCATTTGCGGGATCTATTGTAAAATAGGAAAATTGAAACATTCGATTTGGGGTGGAATTATGTCTAACGAAAAATTCTCCAATTTCCTGACCGACATCATCGACGCCGATCTGGCGCAGGGAAAGGTCCGGGAGATCCATACCCGGTTCCCGCCGGAGCCCAACGGCTACCTGCACATCGGGTCGGCCAAGGCCATCTACATCAACTACATGGTGGCCAAGACCTACGGCGGCAAGTTCAACCTGCGCTACGACGATACCAACCCGGCGCGGGAGGGCGATGAGTATGTGCAGAGCATCCTGCGGGACCTGGAATGGCTGGGCGCCCACCCGAACGGGGGCATCTTTTACGGCAGCGACTATTTTGAGAAATGCTACGAGTGCGCCGAAAAGCTCATCCGGGACGGCAAAGCCTATGTGGACGACCTGACCCGCGACGAAATGCAGGAATACCGCGGCAACGACGCGGGCAAGCCCAGCCGGCCTTCCCCCTACCGGGACCGCACGCCGGAGGAAAACCTTGATCTGTTCCGCCGTATGCGCGCCGGCGAGTTTGCCGACGGCGAAAAGACACTGCGGGCCAAGATCGACCTGGCCAGCCCCAACATGAATATGCGCGACCCGGCCATCTACCGCATCAAGCATGTGAGCCACCATCGCCAGGGGGACAAGTGGTGCATCTACCCGCTGTACGACTTTGCCCACCCGATCCAGGACGCCATCGAGGGGATCACCCATTCGCTGTGCAGCCTGGAATTTGAGAATCACCGCCCGCTGTACAACTGGGTGATCGAAAACCTGTTCGGCGGCGAGTTCCCGAAACAGCGGGAATTTGCCCGCCTGAACGTGACCAACACCGTGATGAGCAAGCGCTACCTGCGCGAGCTGGTGGAAAAGGGCATCGTGGACGGCTGGGACGACCCCCGCATGCCGACCTTGTCCGGCCTGCGCCGCCGCGGCTACACCCCTTCGAGCATTTTTGAGTTCGTGCGGGGGGCCGGCATCTCCAAGGCAGACAGCCTTGTGGACATGCGCCAGCTGGAAGCCGTGCTGCGGGCCGAGCTGGAGCTGTCGGCAGCCCGCCGCGTGGCGGTACTGGACCCGGTCAAGCTGGTGATCGACAACTACCCCGAAGGCCAGTGCGAATTCTTTGACCTGCCCAACAACCCCAACCGGGACGCCAACGACGCCACCACCCGCCCGGTGGCCTTCACCAAAGAGGTGTGGATCGACCGCAGCGATTTCTTTGAAGTGCCGCCGCCGAAGTTCAAGCGGCTGACGGTGGGCAGCGAAGTGCGGCTGATGGGCGCCTACCTTGTGCGCTGCACCGGCGTGGACAAGGACGCCGACGGCAACATCACGGCCATCCACGCCCAGGCCGACCTGGAGACCCGCAGCGGCAACCCGGCCGACGGCCGCAAGGTGCGCGGCACCATCCACTGGGTCAGCTGTGAGCACTGCGTGGACGCCGAGGTGCGGCTGTACGACAAGCTGTTCACCGAAGCCAACATGAACGGCATCCCCGAGGGGGCCGACTTCAAGGATTACCTGAACCCCGAAAGCGTCGTGGTGGTCAGTCACGCCAAGCTGGAAGCCTGCCTGGCGGAAGCCCGCCCCGGCGAGCGGTTCCAGTTTGTGCGCACCGGCTACTTCACGCCGGACAGCCACGACCCCCATGTCTACAACCGCATCGTCACCCTGAAGGACAGCTTCAAGCTGCCGGCCAACGGCTGAGACCCGCCCTGCCCGGCAACCCGACAGACAAAAGGCTCCCCTGCCGCGGCAAGGGAGCCTTTGTTTTGTAGTGGAGATCGGGTCGCTCAGTCCAGCGCCACGCCCTGGGCTTCGGCCAGCGCCTCGGCCCAGGCCTGGATCTTTTCCCCGTCGGAAAGGCGCATCCGGTACCCCCGGCCGTCGATCTCCAGGTAGTCGCCGCTGACGACCACCTGCTGCACGCTGCCGTCCAGGTTGCAGATGGTCAGGCTGATCGCCTGCCCCGCCACGGGTTCCTTTCGGCCGTAGGTCACCGCGTTGCTCAGCAGCGTCACGGCGTTGCTCATGTCGGTGCCGGTGGCGGTCAGCGTCGCCCCCGGCGGGGTGACGGCGACCTCGATATGGTCGATGTCCCGGGCATAGAGGTACATCATCGTGCGGGTCCCCATCAGCATCTTGATGCCGAACAGGCAGAGCACCGCCACCAGCACCATCCCGATGCGGCGGATCAGTTTCCCGGGTTTCCGGGCGGTCGTTTTTTCCTGATTTTCCATGATAGGCTCCGTTTCCAACTGCAAAGTTGTTTATTCTTCTTCTGCCATCGTGACAATGTCCCGAATGGCCTGGCCGGTGGGGGTGCCCGCCAGGCCGCCGATGCCGGTCTCCCGCAGGTCCCGGCTCATGGCGGCGCCGACCTCGGCCATCGCGTCGATGACCTCGTCGGCCGGGATATGCCCCACCACACCGGCCAGCGCCATGTCGGCGGCCGATACGGCATTCACCGCGCCGATCACGTTGCGCTTGATGCAGGGCAGTTCCACCAGCCCGGCCACCGGGTCGCAGACAAGGCCCTCCAGGTTGGTCAGCGCCATGGCGAACGCCTCGGCGCAGGCTTCGGCGGTGCCGCCTTTCAGGTCGGTGAGGGCAGCGGCAGCCATGCCGCTGGCCGCGCCCACCTCCGCCTGGCACCCCCCTTCGGCGCCGGCCAGCGTGGCCCGGGCCGCCACCACCTGGCCAAACCCGGCCGCCACATACAAAGCCCGGCAGACGGCGTCCTCATCCGCCGCGCCGGACCGCCACAGCGGCAGCAGCACGGCCGGCAGAACCCCGCAGCTGCCGGCGGTGGGGGCCGCCACGATCCGCTTCATGCAGGCGTTGCACTCGGCGGTCTTGAGGGCTTCGGCAATCACCTGGGCGTAATAGCCGCCGCTGTACAGCAGCCCGGCCGCGGCGGCGGCCTCCACCTTGGCGGCGTCCCCGCCGGCAAAGCCGCTGGCCGAACGGTCGGCGCCGCAATAGTTGGCGCTGGTCTCGGTCATCACCTGCCAAAGGCGGCGCATCCTGGCCCGGGACTCCGTCTCGGTCAGGCCGCTTTCCTGCAGGTCGCTGCGCAGGATCACTTCATATAAGGGGCGCCCTTCCGCCTTGCAGGCGTTCAGCAAAGCGCGCACCGAGGAATAGGACATGGCGGGCTCCTTTCCGTTGGGTCCCATCGGTTCGTTTTTGGGGCCCGGCCGTCATTCGGCCGGGTCCAGGTTCAGGCTCGTGACCTTCACGATGCCCGGCTGGCGGCGCAGTTCCTCCACCAGATCGGCGGGCAGCGGCTGGTCGCATTCCAGCACCATCACCGCATAGCCCCCCGCCCCCGAGCGGTACAGCTGCATGGTGGCGATGTTGATGCCGTGCCGGCTGAGGCTGGTGGTGACCGCCGCCACATGGCCCGGGGTGTCCTGGTTATGGACGATCAGGGTATTGTGGTCGGCGCCGAAATTGGTCGTGATGCCGTCGATCTGGCAGATATTGATTCGCCCGCCGCCGATGGAGGCCCCGACGACCTCCAGCTTGCGGCCGCCGGCGCCGTACAGCCGCAGCAGCGCGGTGTTGGGGTGTGCGCCCCGCAGCAGGATGGTACCCACCTGAAACTGCAGCCCGGCCTGGCGGGCCAGGGCAAAGCTGCGGGGGATGGCCTCGTCATCCGGCTGCATCCCCAGCAGCCCTGCCACCAGGGCCCGGTCGGTGCCATGGCCCCGGCCGGTGGCCGCAAAGCTGCCGTGCAGCAGGATCTCGGCGCGAACCGGCGGTTCCCCCAGCAGCTTGCGGGCGGTCTGGCCGATGCGCACCGCCCCGGCCGTGTGGCTGCTGGACGGCCCGGTCATGACCGGCCCCAATACATCAAACAGGCGCAAACCCGTCCCTCCTTTGTATGCCGTGTGCGGAACTGTGTTTGTATCAGTATATCTGTTTCGCCGGGACATTGCAAGGGGCGGCGGCAAGACGGCGCCGGCAAAAGGCGGGGCGGAAAAAAACTTCCAAATTTCTCTTGACAGAACCCGCGGTGTATGATAGTATAATCTACGTTGCATCTGGTGGGGCCACTGTGGAGAGGTGTCCGAGTGGTTTATGGAACTGGTCTTGAAAACCAGCGATTCGCGTGAGCGGACCATGGGTTCGAATCCCATCCTCTCCGCCATTTTTGTTAACAAGTGAATCATCGATCACTTTGACTTGGAGTAATACTCAAGAGGTCGAAGAGGCGCCCCTGCTAAGGGCGTAGGGTGCGAAAGTGCCGCGAGGGTTCAAATCCCTCTTACTCCGCCAAAGAGGCCGAAAACTTGCATGGATATGTCAAGTTTCCGGTCTCTTCTTTTTTGCCCTGCGCGGTCTTCCCTGCCCTGCATTTTCGGGGCGGGCCTGCCGCATTCCGCCGGGGCGGCGCAACCAACGGTTGCTTGGCCGGGCGGGCCTGCCGTGGTATACTGGCTTTACAGAATCAAGCGTCTTACGCAAGGAGGTCCCCCATGAAAACACCCGACCTGATCAAAAAACTGCGAACCGAACAGGGTCTTACCCAGGAGGAACTGGCCGAAAAGGTCCATGTGACCCGTCAGGCCGTCTCACGCTGGGAAACTGGCGAGACCCTGCCCACCCCCGACACGCTTCTTTTGTTGTCCAAGCTGTTTGATGTGTCCGTCAACACGCTGCTTGGCTCACCGCGGCAGCTGATCTGCCAATGCTGCGGTATGCCCCTTGAGGATGCCACCACCAGCAGGGAACCAGACGGAAGGTTCAACGAGAGTTACTGCAAATGGTGTTACACCGGCGGGAAGTTCGTCTATTCCAGCCTTGCGGAACTGATTGATTTTCTTGTGGAGCATTTCGCCGGCGATCAGTGGTCGCCCGAACAGGCCCGTACCTATTGGGAGGCACAGCTGCCCGGGCTGGCGCACTGGAAAGACGCGGGCCGCTGATCTTCTGTCCCCCATCCCCCGCCGGCAGCGACTCGTCTGCCGGCGGGGGCTTTTTCGGTCCGGTCAGCGGCGGGGTGATTCAATCGTAATCGTATTCCGGGCTTTCGGCGGCGCGGGTATCCAGGTAGCGGGCCAGCCGCTCCATAGCGGCATAGCTGATCCGCCCCGTATCGGCCAGCGCCCCCAGCATGGCGCAGGCGTCGCCGCCATACAACCGCTGCAGATGGGCCGCGCTGACCGCGCCGCAGTAAGTTTGTCGGCGCACCAGCGGGGTATACACGTTTTTGTTGCCCTGGCGCTGGGGGCGCACAAAGCCTTTGCGCTCCAGCCGGAGCAAAAAGTTCAGCAGTGTGGTGTCGGCCCAGCGGCAGCTTTCGGGCAGCTGTGCTGCGATCTGCCTGCGGGACGCGAGCGCCCCGCAGGCCCAGAGGGCGGACATGACGATCTCCTCGCTGTGGGAAAGTGTTTCCATAGTATTCTCCTACGTTTGTGGTTGATTTCTTGTATTTAATTTTACATGTGTAGAAGCAGTTCCGGCAAGCCCGCAGGTTTCACAATTTTCTCTCCCGCTTTTTGGTGGATTTCCCGGTTTTATTTTTACGTTTGTAGAATAATTTGTTCTTGAATTAAAGACATTTGTCACTTTATCGCCGGCAGACCGGCTTTTCCCGGGTCCTTTTCGGTGTTTTGCCGGCTCCTTTTTCCTTGCCGGAAGCCGGCCGCCGGACGTATAATAGCGTTGTCGGGCCGCGGTGATGCGGCCGGGCCCCATCTTATGGGAACGCAAGCGATTTGAGGAGGCGTTTTTTATGGCCAGGGTCTATAATTTCAGTGCGGGACCTTCGATGCTGCCGGAACCGGTGCTGCGCAAGGCGCAGGCGGAATTGCTGGACTATCACGGGTCCGGTCAGAGCGTGATGGAGATGAGCCATCGCAGTTCCTGGTTTGAGGAGATCCTTGCCAACACCGAGGCCGCCATGCGCCTGGTGCTGGGGGTGCCGGACAACTACAGGATCGGCTTTTTCCAGGGCGGCGCCACCCAGCAGTTTGCCATGGTCCCGCTGAACCTGATGACCACAGGCACGGCGGATTATCTGGTGACCGGCAACTTCAGCAAAAAGGCCGCCGAGGAGGCCGCCAAATTCGGCACCGCCCGGATCGCCGCCTCCAGCAAGGACCGGAATTTCACCTACATTCCCGACGTAAAGGCCGTCGAGTACGACCCCAACGCCAGCTACATCCATATCTGCCAGAACAACACGATCTTCGGCACCACCTATGTGGAGCTGCCCCAGGTGGAGGGCATCCCGCTGGTGGCGGATGTGAGTTCGATGATCTTCTCTGAACCCACCGACGTGACCCGGTACGGCTGCCTCTACTTCGGTGTACAGAAGAACGTGGCGCCGGCCGGCATGGCGGTGGCCATCCTGCGGGAGGACCTGCTGGGCCGCAGCGCCAAGGGCATCCCGGCCGAAAAGATCCCCACCATGATGAACTACACCACCCTGCTGAAAGCGGACAGCATGTACAACACACCGCCCTGCTGGTGCATTTATATGACCGGCCTGATGATGGACTACCTGGAACACGAGATCGGCGGGCTTGCGCAGATGCAGCAGATCAACCAGGCCAAGGCGAAGTTGCTGTACGACTACCTGGACGGGCAGAGCTTCTTCAAGAATCCGGTGGAGCCGCGCTATCGCAGCCGGATGAACGTGACCTTCACCTCCCCCACGCCGGAGCTGGACAAAGAGTTCTGCGCCGAGGCGGCCAAAGCCGGGCTGCTGAACCTGAAGGGCCACCGGCTGGTGGGCGGTATGCGGGCTTCCATCTACAACGCGATGCCGCCCCAGGGCGTGGAGGCACTGGTCGCCTTTATGGAAAAATTCCGCCGGGCGCACGCCTGAGCGGGCCCCACAGTCAACAAAAGGAGCTGCATGGCAATGTATACGATCAAGACGATGAACGCGATCTCGCCGGTGGGGCTGGCAAAGCTGCCCACCACCCAGTTCGAGATCGACAACGAGACCGCCGCGCCGGACGGCATCCTGGTGCGCAGCGCCGACCTGCACGAGATGCCGCTGCCCGACAGCCTGCTGGCCATTGCCCGGGCCGGCGCCGGCACCAACAACATCCCGCTGGACAAATGTACCGAGGCCGGCATCGTGGTCTTCAACACCCCAGGCGCCAACGCCAACGCGGTGGCCGAACTGGTGGTGGGGGCGTTGGTGGCCGGCAGCCGCAACCTGCCGGCGGCGATCCGCTGGGCCGAAGGGCTCAAGGGCAGCGCCACCCTGGCCCGGGATGTGGAAAAGGGCAAAAAGCAGTTTGTCGGCCCAGAGCTGCGCGGCAAGGTGCTGGGCGTGATCGGTCTGGGCGCCATCGGCTCCCGGGTGGCCAACGCCGCCGTGGCGCTGGGGATGGAAGTTTTGGGGTATGACCCCTACATAAGCATCGACGCCGCCTGGAGTTTGTCCCGCAGTGTTCAGCACTGCGTCACGCTGAGCGACATGCTGCCCCGCTGCGATTACCTGACCGTCCATGTGCCCTACATTCCCGCCACCAAGCACACCATCAACTCCCAAACGCTGTCCATGTGCAAGGACGGTGTCCGGGTGCTGAACTTCGCCCGCGGTGAACTGGTGGACACCGCCGCCATGCTGGACGCCCTGAACACCGGCAAAGCGGCTTCCTATTTCTGTGACTTCCCGGCCGAAGAGCTGCTGGGTGTGCCCGGGGTCTACTGCACCCCCCACCTGGGCGCTTCCACCCCGGAGAGCGAGACCAACTGCGCGGTGATGGCGGCCAGCGAGCTGAGCGACTACCTGCGCAACGGCAACATCACCCACAGCGTCAACCTGCCGGACGTGCAGCAGCCCCGCCTGGGCGGCCGCCGGGTCTGCCTGATCCACAAGAACGCGCCGGGCGTGATCTCCTCGATCACCGGCATCCTGACATCGGCCAGCCTGAACATCGAGAACATGGTCAACAAGAGCCGCAAGGATGTGGCCTACACGATGCTGGACGTGACCGGCCCGGTGCAGCCTTCGCTGAAACAGCAGCTGGCCGCCATCGAAGAAGCGATCCGCGTGCGTGTGCTCTGACCCCGCCCTGCGGCCGGCGGGAGGGGACGCGCCGGCAACAGAGAGCCGCTTTCGGCAGCCTGGTGACAGGCTGCCGACTTTTATTGCCCTCTGACTCTTGACAATTTACGACCGCACGCTGTACAGTATAACAATAATCGTATTATTGTGAGTCATTCTGTTTGTCAGAAGGACATATCCCTGGGTTGCGGAGGAATCCCCATGAACAAAAATCAATTGTTGGAATACCTGCTGGAAACCAACACCAGCATCTCCTGGCAGCAAGCCCTGTTTGCCCTGCTGATGAGTCTGGTGATGGGACTGTGGCTGTACTTTGTCTACCGGGTCACTTACCGCGGCACCGTCTACAGCAAAAGCTTCAACCAGATGCTCGCACTGCTCTGCGTCATCACCACCGCGGTGATGCTGGTCATCAGCGGCAACCTGGCTCTTTCGCTGGGTATGGTGGGCAGCTTGTCCATCATCCGTTTCCGTACCGCCGTCAAGGAACCGCGGGACATCGCCTTCATCTTCTGGGCCATCTGCATCGGCATCGGCTGCGGCAGCGAGTTCTATCTGGTCGTGGCGGTGGCCAGCGTGATTTTGACCGCCCTGCTGCTGTTGGGGAATCTGGATCTGTACGACTCCGTTTCCTATCTGCTGGTGGTGCGGGGCGACTGCCGCCGCATGGACGCCAAAGCCGTGCAGGGGGCCGTGCAGGCAAACACCCGCCGCTGCAAACTGCGGATGCAGAGTGCCACCGATGATCTTCTGGAAACCACCTATGAAGTGCGGCTGCGCGGCCAGCAGATCGACGCTTTGACGGCGGCCGTCCGCGGGCTGGACGGGGTGACGGCAGTCAACCTGGTCAGCTACAGCGGTGAACTGCTGGGGTGAGGGCAGCGCCATGGCCGAATGGAAGGTGCAGCGGCATGAGGAAAAGTACCGGCTCAGTGCCCCGCAGGCCGCCGAGCTGGAACTGATGCTGAGTGCGCTGCTGCAAAAAGACCGTTACAGTGCGAACGGAGCCTACTTTATCCGCAGTCTCTACTTTGATACCGCGGATGACGCCGACTACAATGATAAGCTGATTGGAGCCGACCGGCGCCAGAAGCTGCGGCTGCGCTTGTACCATCTGGACAGTCCCGCTGTCAAGCTGGAAATCAAAAACAAGACCGGCAGCCTTTCTTATAAACAAAGCACCACCCTGACCCGCGCCCAGGCACTGGCGCTGGCGAACGGGGACTGTGAGTTTTTGCTGGACCTGCCCGGTGACACAGCCCGGCGGGCCTACACCTTTTTCCGCCGGGAGCAGCGTCGCCCCACCGCGCTGGTGGACTATGAGCGCACTGCCTTTACCAGCCCGGTCGCCCAGGTTCGCATCACGCTGGACCGCAACATCCGCGCCGCCAAAACATCCGACCTTTTCGGGGCCAGCTGCCCTATGTTCGGCGTTCACAGCGGCGGCGTCTGTGTATTGGAAGTAAAATACGACGCCTTTTTGCCCGGGTATCTGCGCGGTGTGCTGACCAGCGTGGGGCCCGCCAAAATGAGCATCGGCAAGTACGAGCTTGCCCGCCAACTGTTGGACGGGTAAATAGTTTGCATGAAAGGAGGTCCTGCCATGTCTGCATTTGCCGCACGGCCCAACCCCTGGCCCAAAAGGGCGTTGGCCGCCGTCGCTGTGGTTCTGCCGGTGGCGGCGCTTGCTGCGCTGGGCGGTTTTCTGTTGTACCGGGACTGGCAGGCCCGTACGGAAAGCGATACCACCGTGCAGATCACAGAAGTCTGTGCCAAGAATCTGACCGGGCTGCAGGACGCCGACGGCCGTTACGGAGATTGGATCGAGCTGACCAATTCCAGCGACCTGCCGGTGGATCTGAGCGGCTGGCAGCTGAGCGACGATCCGCATGATCCGGACCAGTACGTTTTTCCGCAGGCAACCGTCCTTCCCGCTCAGGGCCGGCTGATTGTGTGGGCCGACGGCCTGAACTATCAGGACAGCGCCGGGGCGCTGCATCTGAATTTTGCCCTGAACGGCGACGGCGAGTCCCTTTATCTGACCAGCCCCGACGGAGAGACAGCGGACGTACTGAGCTTTCCCGATCAGGAGTGGAACCTGAGTTTCGGGCGCCGGCAGGGCCACGACGATGAGCTGGGCTTTTTCGCCTCCCCCACGCCCGGTGCAGAAAATGCCGACAGTTTCCTGGAAGCCTGGGACAACGAGACCCTGGATTGCTCCGTCGAGTTCAGCCAGGCGCCCGGTTCCTATGACAGTGCGTTTGCCCTGACGCTCACCGCCGAGGATCCGGACACGCTGATTTTTTACACCACCGACGGCAGCGACCCGCAGGACAACGGCAGCCTGTACAGCACGGCGGTGAAGATCCGGGATCGCAGTGATGATCCCAACGAGTACCTGACGCAGCACTGCCTGAACGACACCAGCCCCCTGTGGGTGCGTTACGGGACCGAGCAGGTTCCCAAATGCACGGTCGTCAAAGCCCGCGCCTGGCAGGATGGCCGCTGGGGGCCGCTCTGCGTAGCCACCTACTGGGTGGGCACGCCCACCCATACTTTGCCGGTGGTCTCGGTAAGTGCCGACCCGGACGAGCTGTTCGGCAGCGAGGGCATCTACACCTCCGGCTCCACCTACTACACGGCCCGCAAATACAGTCTGGACATGCAGCTGCCCGGCAACAACATTTCGGGCGTGGAGATCGACGGCACCCTGGAACTTTTTGATACGGACGGCACCCGCGTCCTGGCTGATACCGTTCAGCTGCAGATATCCGGCGAGGGCAGCCGCTCCCAGACGCTCCAGAAAAGCCTGAGCGTCGAGCTGGACGACAGCCAGTACACCATGACCATCGACGGCGTGGAGTATGAGCTGGAAGAATTCACCCTGCGCGGCGCCGGCTGCGGCGCCACCTATCTTTCCAGTTACCAGGACGCTTTCCTGAGCAATTACCTGGAAGAGGCCAGCGCCGTGGACCTGGGCCCACAGCACAGCGACCCTGTGATCCTGTACCTGGAAGGGGAATACTGGGGCATCTACATGATCCGGGAAAAGAAAAACGAGGATCTGTTCGAGCGGCACTACGGAGTGGACGGGGACACCGTCGTCACACTGGGCGGCAGCCTGAATCCGGCCGAATCGGCCGAGGCCGCCGGCCTCGATATGGCGCGTCTGGAAGCACTGGACCCCAACAATCCTGATGATCTGGCCTGGCTGGAAGCCAATTTTGATCTGGAAAACATCGTGCAGTTTGTGATCTGCAACCTGGTGACCAACAATTTCGACGGCGCCCTGGTGCCCAACCACAACGTGATTTTGTGGAAAACCGAAACCATCGACCCCGACACCCCCTACGCTGACGGCCGCTGGCGGGCCCTGATCAACGACCTGGATGTGACCTTTACCGACCCGGAAAACCGGGCTGTGCCCGAACAGAACCGCGTACAGAACCTGCTGGAAGACGGCAACAGTTACGGCGGCTCCTATACGATGGCCCCCAAACTCCTGGTACACAAGATGCTGGGCAACGAGGATTTCCGGTTGGAATTTGTCCGGGCCATTGTGGAGGCCATGCAGACGACCTACAACACCGATCAGATGGTCAGCGCCCTGACCGACTGGCGCGCCATGCTCACGCCGGAAGAGCCGCTGAATCTGGCCCGGCAGGAAGCCAAAGCCAGCGGCTGGAATTGGCTGCATCAGATCCTGTACGGGGAACCCTTTGCCGAATTCCATGTGGAAATGGCTGACTGGGACAGCATCATGGACGGTATGATCGAGTATCTGACCCAGCGCAACACCGCCCTGACCGGTGACCTTTGGGCTTACCTGGAACCTGAAATGACACAATTGCAGGCCGAAGGGCTTATCTAGGCCCGCTTGCTTGCCTGCAAACGCAACCGCCCTACCGCTGTGCAGACACAGAAACAGCCGCGCTGGCTTGCGCGGCTGTTTCTGCGTCCTGCCGATCCTGCCGGCTGCGGCGGGGCCGGTCAGCGGGTGTACTTGTTGACCATGCCCTCCAGGTCCAGCAGCGCCTTCTCGGCGCCGCGGGTCATTTTGCGCATGGCCTTGCGCACCTGGCGCTGGTCATGGGTCGCGGCATACATGGCGGCCGCCCCCATGGCAGCCCCCACCGCGGCGGATGCGACGGTGTTCATCATATTCATGGTTACAGCTCCTTTCGTGGGTTAGTATATCCTGCCATGCCGAGATATACACAGCAAAAATGTGGAAACAGGCGGTCTTGTCTTCAAGACCGCCTGTTTCACCAGTTGTGTCAACGGGAATCGCTAAGTTCTTGCATTCTGTTTTGATCATGCTGCCAGGAGTGCAGCAATTCATTTGCCAACGCACTGCCTTGCTCACAATAAAAGCACAGCAAAATCCACACCAGCCAATCGTAGTCTTGTGGTGCCTGCCCACAAGATCCGGCGACCAATTTCAAAAGCAAACATTCTGCCGCAGAAAATCCTTGTATCGGATTCTTCCGAGCAAACAAGCAGGCGCGTGAATAAACCTCCGCGATTGCGCTGCCGTTACGCCGCGCCTGCTCAATCATCGCCCTGGCACAAGGCAGATCAGAGGGCCCCCCCATGCCGTGTGCAAAGAGAAGTCCATAATAAAAAGCAGCCTCACGATCTCCTTTTTGCCATGCCATTGAAAATAAAGTCCGGGCATCAATACGGCGCCACGCATACCGGACAGGGATGGGAGGGCACCAATCCGGAACCCATGGAGCCAACTCATGTACCCGACGCGTATATGTTAAACGCACCCGCTGCTTAGTATTGGGGTCTGTACAAGGCCGTAAACATTGCCGTGCCATCTGTTCCAGGTTCATGGCCGGCAATTGCCGAAAATAGCCACGCAGCGAATGCAGGCCCATGTTTTTTCTCCCTTCCCTGCCGTCTTACAAGGTAAGCATAGCATATTTTTTTGCAATTGTCAATTTATATTATCATTTTGATATTTCAATATCTTTTTGTTTATTTTAGGTTATAGAAAAAACAAACCGCCGGTTTTGAGGGGACGCGACATTCGATGGTTACTTTTTATGACCGTATCAAAAACTTACGAGAGAACATAGGTCTGACCCAATCGCAGCTGGCCAACAGGCTGGGCGTGACGCGGGCCGCTGTCAATGCATGGGAGATGGGGATTTCCTTTCCCTCCACCGCCCTGCTGGCAGAACTGTCCCGGCTGTTCGGTGTATCCACCGACTATCTGCTGGGGTTGGACAGCCATGCCTCGCTGGACATAACCGGGCTGGATGACGAGGATTTGACCGTCGTACACAGCCTTGTTCACCTGCTCAAGCGCAAAAATCGAAAAAGTGGAGAATGATGCCCTGCCGAATCGCCAGATTGCGGCTTTTTCCGGCAGCAAGTTTGTGGTAAAATCAGAACAGCAGGCCGAAAACCCGCTAAAAGAAGCGGAAGGGCCGCAAATTTCTGTGAAAAGAGCGTGGCGTCATGCCTGTAGCACCAAAAACTGTCCTTTGCATCCATGATCTGCCCGGGTTCGGGCGGGCCGGGCTGGCGGTCATCACGCCGGTCCTGTCGGCGCTGGGGGTCCAGGCCGTGGCTGTTCCCACCGCCGTGCTGTCCAGCCACACGGGCGGCCTGGGGGCGCCGGCCCGCTTGTCCAGCCCCGGGTACGGGCCGGCCGCCCTGGCCCACTATCGCCGGCTGGGGGTGCGGTTCGACTGCATCTATTCCGGGTATCTGTCCGAGACCAGCCAGGCTTTGCTGGTGGAACAGGCCATGGAGTACTGGCCGGACGCGCTGAAGGTGGTGGACCCGGTCATGGGCGACCACGGCCGAATGTACGGCGGCCTGCCCGCCGAGATGGTGCCGGCGCTGTACAACCTGTGCGCCCGGGCCGACCTGATCCTGCCCAACACCACCGAGGCCGCCCTTCTGCTGGGCGACCCTCTGCCCGGCCCCGGCGCCACCGCGGCCGAGGCTGCCGACGCCGCCGCCCGGCTGACCCGGGTCTGCCCGCAGGTGCTTGTCACCGGGGTGGAGGCCGGGCACAGCATCCTGTGCGCCGGGGCGGTGCGGGGGGCCGAGGGCTATACCGTGCGCACTCCCCTTTTCCCCCGTTCCTTCCATGGCACCGGGGACATCTTCGGAGCCGTGATGGTGGGGCGTCTGCTGCAGGGCAACGTGGCCCAGGCCGCCGCCCAGGCGGCCGCCGCCTTTGTGGGCGAGTGCCTGCGGGCCACCCCCGCCGGGGCCGACGAACGGCTGGGGGTCTGGCTGGAAGCCGTGCTGCCCCGCCTGATGCCCAACGAGCCGCCGCGGCGGTGACATCCGGCCGCCGCGGCGGCCCGGGTACTTGCCAAAGGACGAATTTACGAAAACAAGGAAGTTGAAACGATGCCGACCCTGAACATTGTACTTGTGGAACCGCAGATCCCCCAGAACACCGGCAACGTGGCGCGCACCTGCGCCGTGACCGGGGCGCGCCTGCATCTGGTCGGGCCGATGGGTTTTACGATCGACGATAAAAAATTGAAGCGGGCCGGGCTTGACTATTGGCCCCAGCTTGATATAACATACTATCAGGACCTGGAAGAATTCCGGGCCGCCAACAAGGGCCCGTTTTTCTTCTTCACCTCCAAGGGACCGCAGCGCCACACCGATGTTGTGTACCCGGACGGCGCCTACCTGGTTTTCGGGCGGGAGGATGCCGGTCTGCCGGAATCCCTGCTGGCCGAAAACCAGCCCTGGTGCGTGCGCATTCCGATGCGGCGGGGCGAGCGATGCCTGAACCTGTCCAACTCGGTGGCGGTGGGGGTGTATGAAGCGCTGCGGCAATGGGATTTCCAAGACCTGGAGACCCGCGGCCAACTGACAAAATACGAATGGAAGTGAGAAACTAGGATGGAACGCAAAATTGCGATCGTGACCGATTCCAGCTGCGACATTCCGAAGGAATTGGCCGAGAAGTACGGCATCGATGTCATCGACTTCCCCATCAATCTGGACGGGAAGGAATACTATGAACGCCGCGGCATGACGATGGACCAGTTCTATGAGCTGATGCGCGCCGCCCAGGGGGTGCCCACCACCGCGGCCATCACCGCCCTGCAATGGCGCGAGGTGTACGAGGCATACGCCGACCAGGGATACACCGACGTTTTGCATGTGAGCATCAACAGCACCGGTTCCTCCACCTATGCCAACGCCCAGCAGGCTGCCGAACAGCTGCGTCAGGACCGGCCGGAGATGACCATGCGCATCCATCTGGTTGACAGCCACACCTACTCGATGGTCTTCGGGTGGTATCTGTGCGAATGCGCCCGCAAGCTGCGCAACGGCGGCGACCTGCGCAGCTGCATTCTGGAACTGGAGAGCAAGCTGGGCCGGGTGGAAGTCTGCCTGGCGGCCTTCAGCCTCAAGCAGCTGAAAAAGTCCGGCCGGGTGTCAGCCGCCGCGGCCTTCGCCGGCGAACTGCTGGGCCTGCGCCCGGTGATCAGCCTGACCGACGGGGTCAGCAAGGTGGAGGCCAAGGTGCGGGGCGACGCCGCCGTGATCCCCGCCATGCTCAAGTGGACCCGGACCCGGGTGGACGACCTGCGCACCACCCCCTACCTGCTGGCCTACACCTCCAGCACCCAGAAGCGGGATGAACTGCTGAAGCTGTGCAAGAAGGAGTTCGGCCACCCGCCGATGTGCGTCTTCCAGCTGGGCGGCGTGGTCAGCGCCAACACCGGGCCGGACTGCATCGCCATCGCCTTTGAGGGCAAGCCCCGCCGCCTGGCGGATTATGAGCCGCCCCTGCCCTGACCGCCCTTTCCCTGCCGGCCGCCGGGCCCTGTGTCCGCCGGCGCGTTTCGCAGGCAGACGCCGCGCAAGCGGGCAGCCCCGGGCCGGCAGTCGTCCGCCGACGGCGACGGATTTTATACTTTTTCGACGATCTGTGCCGGACCCTGCGGGGTCCGGCTTTTTGTTGCTTTTTTCACTGTTTTTGCCGGCCTGATCTCTTGTCATCGCCGGATTTTTTTGCTATAATCATGCCTTGTTGAGCAACTTAGGATTTTAGGCTCCGCCGCCCGGTCCAACCGCCGGGCGGCGACAAACCGGCCGGGGCTGGCGGTCCCGTGTGCGGTCAAAATCTATCCGCCGGAGTGTACTATGTTGAAATGGATCATTGTCTTCGCGGCTGTCCTTGCGGCAGCCTTACTCGGCGCCCGGCTGGCGCTGCGCCCCCAGGCTGACGGCCCGTCCCAGGCCGGGGCCCGGCGCACCAATCGCCTGGTGCGCTGCGGCATAATCGCCGCCGTGTATGTGGTGCTTTGTCTGGCGCTGCAGCCCTTCTCCTACGGGGCCGTCCAGGTGCGGCTGGCCGAAGCGCTCTGCCTGCTACCGGTCTTCGGCCCGGAATACATCGCCGGGGTGACGCTGGGCTGTCTGCTGGCCAACGCGCTGGGCTCCACCGTCATCGACGTGGTGTTCGGCACCCTGGCCACTTTGCTGGCCTGCCTGGTCACCTACCGGCTGCGCGGTCTGCGCCCGGCAGGGCTGGCGCTGCCCGCCGCCCTGCCGCCGGTGCTCTTCAACGCCCTGATCGTAGGGTGGGAGATCAGCGTCTTTTTCTCCGACACGCCGGCCACCCTGCCGGTTACGCTGTTCAACATGCTGACCGTCGGTGTGGGTGAGGTCATCAGCTGCTGCGTGCTGGGCGTGGCGCTGGTCAAACTGATCGAGCGCAATCGGGCGCTGCGGCGGATCTTCGCCGCCTGAGCCCGGGTTCTATCTGCAACGCCAAGGAGGGAAACAGGATGCCGGTCGATTTGATTCTTTGGGACTGGAACGGCACGCTGCTGGACGATGTGGCCCTGTGTGTGGATGCGCTCAACCATCTGCTGGCAGAATACGGCTACCCGCAGCGGTATACGCTGGACAGCTACCGGGAGATCTTCGGGTTTCCGGTGGAGGAATACTATGTCCGCGCCGGCTTCGATTTCAGCCGGCACCCCTTCCCTGTGCTGGCCAAAAGCTATATGGAAGATTACCTGCCCCGCTCCGCGGCCTGCCCGCTGGCCCGGGGCGCCCGCCAGGCCCTGGCGGACTTCGACCGCGCCGGGCTGCGGCAGGTGATCCTGTCCGCCTCCCGGGTGGAGGACCTGGAACGGCAGGTGACCGAGCGGGGCATACGCGGTTGTTTCGACCGGCTGCTGGGCCTGGGCGATATTTACGCCAAGAGCAAGGTGGAGGTCGGCCGCCGCTTTTTCCGCGAGAGCGGGTTTGACCCCGGGCGTGCCGTCATGATCGGGGATTCGGTCCATGATTTTGAAGTAGCCCGGGCGATGGGGGTGCGCTGCGTGCTGCAGTGCGCCGGCCACCAGACCGAGGCGGCCCTGCGGGCCACCGGCGCGCCGGTGGTGCCCGGCCTGCCCGAAGCCGCCGACTTCATTCTCAGGGAGGCCCACCATGAGTGAACATGTGAAAGGCTCGTTTCTGACCCTGTTCGGGGCCGCCTGCTGGGGGCTTTCGGGCTGTGTGGCCCAGTATCTGTTTACCCGGCAGGGGATGGATTCCGGCTGGCTGACCCCGCTGCGGCTGGGTCTGGCGGGGCTGGTGCTCTGCGCCTACTATCTCATCAGGGACCGCCGGGCGCTGCTGGCCCCCTGGCGCGGGCGGCACAACGCCCGGGACCTGGTGATCTACGGCCTGGCCGGGGTCAGCGGGTGCCAGTTCCTCTATTTCCTGACCATCCAGCTTTCCAACGCCGGGGTGGCCACGATCCTGCAGAACCTGTCCCCCGTGATGATCCTGCTGGTGACCTGCGTGCAGATGCGGCGCCCGCCCCGCGGCTTCGAGATCTTTTCGGTGCTGCTGGCCCTGGGCGGCGTGCTGCTGCTGACCACCCACGGCAGCCTGGACCAGCTGGCCATCCGCCCGGCCGCCCTGGTGAGCGGCGTCCTCAGCGGCGTCTGCGTGGTGGTGTACACGATGTGGCCCAAGCGGCTGCAGCGGCAGTTCTCCACCCCCATCCTGCAGGGCTGGGCCTTTTTGATGGGCGGCGTGGCCTTCAGCTTCGTCTTCCGGCCGTGGCAGAGCAGCTACCAGCCCAACCTCATCGGCATTCTGGGCATCGCCGTGGTGGTACTGATCGGCAATGTGCTGGCCTTCTGCTGCTACATGCAGGGCGTGAAGTGGATCGGCCCGCAGCGGGCCAGCCTGTACAGCTTTGCCGAACCGGTCACCGCCGCGGCGCTGAGCACCTGGCTGCTGGGTTCCCCCTTTACCGGGTGGGACGCACTGGGCTTCGTCTGCATTTTTGTGATGCTGGTTCTGCTGAGCCTGCGCAAGGACCCCGCACCCCAGCCGCAGCCCGCCCGCGGCTGAACCGCCACAATTTCCTGTATTTGACCCGCACCCGCACAGGTTTGACAAGAAAGCCTGTGCGGGTGTATTATATTAAAGTGTATGATTTTTCCATCCGGAATGGGTGTCGGCTGACCTGCCGCCCGGCTGCGGGCAGCAGGACCGGTCCGCCTGAAAGAATGCTGATGCCGCCGCCGCGGCACGAATGACAGGGGTTTCGACTATGTCTTTTATGGAGAAACTGTTCGGAACATTTTCCGACAAAGAACTCAAGCGCATCCGTCCGATCGCCGACAAGGTGCTGGCCTTGGAGCCGCAGATGCAGAAACTGACCGACGCCGAACTGCAGGCCAAAACGCCTGAGCTGAAGGAAAAGCTGAAAAACGGCGCCACGCTGGACGACATTCTGCCGGAAGCGTTCGCCGTATGCCGGGAGGCCGACTGGCGCGTGCTGGGCCTGAAGCCCTACCCCGTGCAGGTCATCGGCGGCATTGTGCTGCACCGGGCCTGCATTGCCGAGATGCAGACCGGCGAAGGCAAGACCCTGGTGGCCACCATGCCTGTTTACCTGAACGCTCTGACCGGCGAAGGCGTCCATGTGGTGACCGTCAACGACTACCTGGCCAAGCGCGACAGTGAATGGATGGGCAAGGTCTACCGCTTTTTGGGGCTGAGCGTCGGGCTGGTGATCCACGCGGTGACCCCCGCCGAGCGCAAGAAAGCCTACGAGGCGGACGTGACCTACGGCACCAACAATGAATTCGGCTTTGACTACCTGCGCGACAACATGGTCGTGTACAAGAACAACATGGTCCAGCGGGGCCACGCCTACGCCATTGTGGACGAGGTGGACTCCATCCTGATCGACGAAGCCCGCACCCCGCTGATTATCTCGGGCAAGGGCGAGGATTCCAGCGTGATGTACAAGCGGGCCGACGAGTTCGCCAAGACGCTGAAGAAGTCCGTCATTGTGGAGCTGGACGACAAGGTGGCCGCCGAGGAACAGGTGGACGGCGACTATGTGGTGGACGAAAAGCACAAGAGCTGTTCGCTGACCGAAAGCGGCGTGCGCAAGGCCGAGAGCTGGTTCGGGGTGGACAACCTCTCCGACGCCGACAACATGACCCTGCGCCATTACATTGACCAGGCCATCAAGGCCCGGGGCGTCATGCACCGGGATACCGACTACATCGTCAAGGATGGCGAGGTCATCATCGTGGACGAGTTCACCGGCCGCCTGATGTACGGCCGCCGGTACAACGACGGTCTGCACCAGGCCATCGAGGCCAAGGAAGGGGTAAACGTGGCTGCCGAGAGCAAGACGCTGGCCACCATCACCTTCCAGAACTATTTCCGCATGTACAAGAAGCTGGCCGGCATGACCGGCACCGCTTCCACCGAGGCCGACGAATTCAGCGAGATCTACGGGCTGCAGATCGTCAGTGTTCCCACCAACAAGCCCCGCGCCCGCAAGGACCTGCCGGACAGCGTGTACAAGTCGATGAAGGGCAAGTACGACGCGGTGATCGAGCAAATCGTGGAATGCCACCAGAAGGGCCAGCCGGTGCTGGTGGGCACCGTGAGCGTGGAGAAGAGCGAAACGCTGTCCAAGATGCTCAAGGGCCGCGGCATCCCCCACAATGTGCTGAACGCCAAACAGCATGAGCGCGAGGCCGAGATCGTGGCCCAGGCCGGCAAGAAGGGCGCCGTGACCATCGCCACCAACATGGCCGGCCGCGGTACCGACATCACGCTGGGCGGCAACGTGCCCTTCATGGCCAAGGCCACCCTGCGCAAAGAGCTGGAGCGCGGCCTGCAGCAGAAACTGGAGGAGCAGGAGGCCGACTACAAAAAGGCCCGTGCCGACGCCAAAGCCGCCGGCCAGCCGCTGCCCGACAAGCCTGCCCCGGTGGACTACACCGCCCGGCTGGACCAGCTGCTGAGCGAGGCGGACGGCCACGCCGACACCGACGACCAGGAGATCCTGGCGGCCCGCCGGCGGTTCAACGAACTTTCGGAAGCCTATGAGCCGGAGGTCAAGGCGGAAGCCGAGGCCGTGCGGGCGGCCGGCGGTCTGTTCATCATCGGCACCGAGCGGCACGAGAGCCGCCGCATCGACAACCAGCTGCGCGGCCGCGCCGGCCGCCAGGGCGACCCCGGCGCCTCCCGCTTCTTCCTGAGTTTGGAAGACGACCTGATGCGGATTTTCGGCGGCGAGCGGGTGCAGAACCTGATGAACACGCTGGGGCTGGAGGACGACGTTCCCATTGAGAATAAGCTCATCACCAACACCATCGAGAGCGCCCAGAAGAAGCTGGAAGCCTCCAACTTCGCCATCCGCAAACAGGTGCTGCAGTATGACGACGTGATGAACCAGCAGCGCGAGATCATCTACAGCCAGCGCCAGACCGTGCTCAACGGCGAGGACATCTCGGACAAGATGCACGAGATGATGCGCCAGTCCATCGACGAGACCTGCGCCTCCTTCCTGAGCGGCGAGTCGCCGGACGACTGGGATTTCGCCGCCCTGCGCCGCCACTATATGAACTGGCTGTGCATGCCCACCGACTTCAACTACACCACCGAGCAGCTGAACCGCATCACCCGCGAAGAGGTGGCCAACACGCTGTACGAGCGGGGCATGAACGTGCTGAAGGCCAAGGAGCAGAAGTACGGCGCCCCGTTGATGCGCGAACTTGAGCGCATCTGCCTGCTGCGCAATGTGGACTCCAAGTGGATGGACCACATCGACAACATGGACCAGCTCAAACAGGGCATGGGGCTGCGCGGGTACGGCCAGCACGACCCGGTCACCGAGTACCGGGTGGAAGGCTTCCAGATGTTTGACGAGATGGTGGCCAACATCCGGGAGGATGCCGTCCACATGCTGCTGACCATCGAGGTCCGCCGCCCCGAAGTGCAGCCCAAGCGGGAACAGGTGGCCCAGCCCACCGGCGAGGGCGCCGCGGCCCGCCCCGGCGCCAAGGGCAGCGCCCCGGTGCGGGTGCAGAAGATCGGCCGCAACGATCCCTGCCCCTGCGGCAGCGGCCTGAAATGGAAGAAATGCACCTGTAAGGAATATCACCCGGACCTGTAAACCGGGCACAGGCAGGCGCCGGACCCAGCGGGCCCGGCGCCTGCCGTATTGTCCCGGCCAGCCCGGGCCCTGAATGGAGGGAAAGCTGTGAAAGCCCGTATCGAAAAAGAGCCCCGCTGTGTGCTCGTCTGGAATTTTGGCCCCGAGTCCCCCGGCTACGGTGCGCTGGAACTGGCTGCCCGCCGGTTCCGGCTGCGGCTGCGGCCGGTGAGCCCGGCAGAGTTGGGGCTTACCATCGGGGCGCTGTGCGCCGGCCGCCACGCCCCCGCCGCGCCGGCCGCCCCTGCCCTGCCCCGGGACGCCGCGGCACTGCCGGCCATCGTCATCAGCGGGCTGAGCCCCCGGGACGGCGACCTGCACCAGTTCCTGGATGAAGTCCGCCGGGGCGGGGCGGTGATCCCGCTGCGCGCCATGGTGACCCCCACCAGCAAGGACTGGACGCTGGAGGCGCTGCTGCAGGAATTGAACGCCGAGCACAAAGCGCTGGGAGGGCAGCCGTGACCCGCCGGCGGATCGCGCTGGGACTGTGCATGGCGCTGGCGCTGGCGGCGGTGTTCGGGGTAAGCCTGTACCGGGACCGCACCCGCCGGCCGATGTACACCGAGACCTGGTGGGATCTGTTTGACACGGTGACCGTCGTGTCCGGCTACGCGGACAGCGCCGGGGAATGGCAGGCCCAGGCCGAGGCACTGCACACCGACCTGCTGCGCTACCACCAGCTGTTTGACATCTACAACCACTATGACGGACTGACCAACCTGGCCGACCTGAACGAACAGGCGGCCGACGGCCCGGTGGCCGTGGACCCGGCGCTGATGGAACTGCTGGTCTTCGGCAAACAAGCCTACGCCCTGACCGACGGCGCCTGCAACATTGCAGCCGGCGGGGTGTTGGCGCTGTGGCACGACGCCCGGGAGGCCGTGCAGGCCGCCCAGACCGCCAGCGGCGAGACCGCCCGGGACAGCGGCCTGACCGCCCTGCTGCCCGACGAAACCGCCTTAACACAGGCCGCCCGTCACATGGACATCCGGGACCTGGTGCTGGACGAGCAAGCCGGGACCGTCCGGTTTGCCGACCCGGAGCTGCAGCTGGATGTGGGGGCCATCGCCAAGGGCTGGGCGGTGGAACAGGCCGCCCGGGCCGCCGAGGCGCGGGGGCTGGATTCGGCCCTCATCAACGCCGGCGGCAGCGTGCGGGCCATCGGCACCAAGGCGGACGGGTCCCGCTGGACCGCCGGGGTACAGGACCCCGACGGCGGCGATGTCCTGCGCACCGTGGCGCTGGAGGACGGGCAGAGCCTGATCGTGAGCGGCGACTACCAGCGGTATTTTGAGCTGGACGGGGTCCGCTACCACCACCTGATCGACCTGGCCACCCTGCAGCCGGCCCGGTACTGCCGCAGCGTGGCCATCCTGTGCCGGGACGCCGGGCTGGGGGATGCCCTGTCCACCGGGCTGTTCTGCCTGCCGCCGGACCAGGGGCAAACCATCCTGGAGGAGTTGACCGGGGCCGAAGCCCTGTGGATTTTTGAGGGCGGCACACTGCGCGCCAGCGACGGCTGGCCCGCCGAAGCCGGCTGATCCCCTCCCCTGCCTTTCCATGACAAAGCGCCCGCCGGACGGCTGAAAAGCCGCCCGGCGGGCGCTGTTTTGTATTTCTCCGCCTTAAAAGACGGTGCTGCGGGGTTCATGGGGCTGCGGCAGCAGGCCCATCGAGACGCCCAGCGCCTCGTCCACCCGCTGCATATCCTCCGGCGCGATGCGCCCGGCCCGCTCCCGCAGGCGGCGTTTGTCCAGCGTGCGAATCTGCTCGGTCAGGACGATGCTGTCTTTGGCCAGGCCGCACCGGTCCGCCCGCACCCCGATATGGGTCGGCAGGCGGTTTTTGTCCTGCCGGGAGGTGATGGCGGCCGCGATCACGGTGGGGCTGTGCCGGTTGCCGATCTCATTCTGTATGATAAGTACCGGCCGTACCCCGCCCTGTTCGCTGCCCACCACCGGGCTGAGATCCGCATAAAAAACTTCGCCTCTGTGTACCTCCATGGTCCTGCCCTCCTGTTGTGAATTTTCACTTACAGTATAAGCAGGCAGGGGCGGGAATAATCACCGCCCGGCAAAAAAGCCGGCGGGGCGGTTCAGCGGGCCTGTTCCAGCACCGCAAAGGCGCAGGCCAGCCCGCCGTCATGGCTCAGGGACAGGTGGGCGATGATCCGCCGGTCCCGGGCCCAGGCAGCCGCCGCCCCCTGCAGGGCATAGTAGGGTGCGCCGCTCTCCCGGCGCAGCACGGCGATCTCGGCCAGCGCGAACCCGCCGAGACCCACGCCGCAGGCTTTCAGGAACGCCTCCTTGGCGGCGAAGTTGGCGGCCGCCGTCTCCCACCGGGCCTTTCCGCTGCGGGCGGCCAGCAGGGTTTGTTCCTGCTCCGAAAAGACCCGGCGCAGAAAGGCGTCCCGCTGCAGGCAGCGCTCCATCCGGGCGGCCTGGCACAGATCGGTGCCGATGCCATAGATGCCCCCCTCAGCGCACATAGGTGACGTAGCCTTCCTTGCGCGGGGCTGCGGGCTTCTCCCCGTCCGGCGCCGGGTACCCCAGGATGCAGTGGCCCACCCCGGTCAGCCGCTCGGCGTTGGGCACCCCCCATTTTTGGAGCAGTTCCTTGCCGCGGGGGGTATCGAACACCTCTTTGGCGCGGTGGATCCAGCAGCTGCCCAGCCCCAGGCTGGCCGCCGCATTGAGCAGGTTGCCCATCACCAGGCTGCCGTCGTACTGCCAGGTGGGGCAGGCGGTGTCGGCCAGCACCACCAGCACGGTGGGGGCGCCGTAGAACGGGTCGCCCGCATTGCCCATGACCGCCGCATTCAGGCGGGAGAGCTCGTCCCGGACGGTCTTGTTCTGCACCGCCACGATCACCGGGCTCTGGCGGCCCATGCCGGTGGGGGCGTACATGCCCGCCTGCAGCACGGCGTCCAGCATTTTGTCCTCCACCTGCCGGTCCAGATAGGCGCGGCAGCTGCGGCGGGTTTCGAGTGTGTGCAGAGTCTCATTGGTCAGCATAGATCTTCCACCTTTCCAGCGCCGGGCGCCGGGGCACCGCCCCGCAGCCCGGGACATTTATCTTGTTGAATGTATTATACCACAACTGTCAATTCCTGCAAAAACGTGCCGCCCTTTTGGGACATATTTCCGAATTTTTTGGCAATCCTTCAAAAGTTTTGCCCGGAATCGCCGGATAAGGCTTGCAGTTTTCTAGGAATTACGGTATACTAACCATGGTAAACGAAATACTGGAATACAAGGAGGTATTTCCCCAATGAAAAACATTGATTTGACCAAGTACGGGATCACCGGTACCACCGAGATCGTGTACAACCCCTCTTACGAAACCCTGTTCGCCGAAGAGACCAAACCCGGCCTGGAAGGCTACGAAAAGGGCCAGGTCAGCGAGCTGGGCGCCGTCAACGTCATGACCGGCATCTACACCGGCCGCTCCCCCAAGGACAAGTTCATCGTCATGGACGAGAACTCCAAGGACACGGTGTGGTGGACCTCTGACGAGTACAAGAACGACAACAAGCCCGCCTCCAAGGAAGCCTGGGACGCCTGCAAGAAGCTGGCCATCCAGGAACTGTCCAACAAGCGTCTGTTCGTGATGGACGTGTTCTGCGGCGCCAACAAGGACAGCCGCATGGCCATCCGCTTCATCATGGAAGTGGCCTGGCAGGCTCACTTCGTCAAGAACATGTTCATCGAGCCCACCGCCGAGGAACTGGAGAACTTCGAACCCGACTTCATCTCCTTCAACGCCTCCAAGGCCAAGGTGGAGAACTACAAGGAGCTGGGCCTGAACTCCGAGACGGCCGTTGTCTTCAACCTCACCAGCCGTGAGCAGGTCATCCTGAACACCTGGTACGGCGGCGAGATGAAGAAGGGCATGTTCTCGATGATGAACTACTACCTGCCCCTCAAGGGCATCGCTTCGATGCACTGCTCCGCCAACACCGACATGAACGGCGAGAACACCGCCATCTTCTTCGGCCTGTCCGGCACCGGCAAGACCACCCTGTCCACCGACCCGAAGCGCCTGCTGATCGGCGACGACGAGCACGGCTGGGACGACAACGGCGTCTTCAACTTCGAGGGCGGCTGCTACGCCAAGGTCATCGACCTGGACAAGGAGTCCGAGCCTGACATCTACAACGCCATCAAGCGCAACGCCCTGCTGGAGAACGTCACGCTGGACGAGAACGGCAAGATCGACTTCCATGACAAGAGCGTCACCGAGAACACCCGCGTGTCCTATCCCATCGACCACATCGAGAAGATCGTCCGCCCGGTGTCCGCTGCGCCGGCCGCCAAGAACGTCATCTTCCTGTCTGCCGACGCTTTCGGCGTGCTGCCCCCGGTCTCCATCCTGACCCCGGAGCAGACCGAGTACTACTTCCTGTCCGGCTTCACCGCCAAGCTGGCCGGCACCGAGCGCGGCATCACCGAGCCCACCCCGACCTTCTCCGCCTGCTTCGGCCAGGCTTTCCTGGAACTGCATCCCACCAAGTATGCCGAGGAGCTGGTCAAGCGCATGAAGGAAAGCGGCGCCAAGGCCTACCTGGTCAACACCGGCTGGAACGGCACCGGCAAGCGCATCTCCATCAAGGATACCCGCGGCATCATCGACGCGATCCTGGACGGCTCCATCAAGACTGCGCCCACCAAGTCCATCCCCTACTTCAACTTTGAAGTTCCCACCGAGCTGCCCGGCGTCGATCCGAAGATCCTGGATCCCCGCGACACCTACGCCGACGCCGCCGAGTGGGATGCCAAGGCCAAGGATCTGGCTTCCCGCTTCCAGAAGAACTTTGTCAAGTACGAGAGCAACCCCGCCGGCAAGGCGCTGGTTCCCGCCGGCCCCCAGCTGTAAGCTGACCGGGCGGCCCCTCGCCGCTTGAGAAATCGCATCCCGACAGCCCCTTCTGCCCCGTGCAGAGGGGGCTTTCTGTGTCTGTACACAGAAAGGAATTGCGGCCGCGGCGCCGGCGTGTTATACTGTACCCATAGAAATTGGAGGGATCTTTCATGTACAAAAGCGGAGATACGATGATCGAAGTGCGGGAACTGCTCATCAAGGCGTTTGCCTCGGCCTGGCGGGTGCGGGAGGATGAACTGGAACTGACCGACCGGGACAGCTATATCCAGAGCAGCATCACGGTGATCGACACCCTGCAGGTCAGCCCTGAGATGATCTATGCCGAGGAGGGCCCCGGCCTGACCGACGGGGAGGAGCTGGATCACCTGTCCGACCTGGTGCGGGCCGACGGGCTCTGGGTCTATTACGGTGTGCCGGATGAGAACTACTTTCTGGTGACCTGGATGTCCGACGAGGCCGCCGCCCGCCAGAAGGTGGCCGACCTGACCGCCCAGGGCGGCTGTGTGGCCTGCGTGGTGGATCTGAGCGAGGAATGGCGGTTTGACTGACCCGGGCGCCCTGCAGGAAAGGAGGCTGACCGCCATGCCGGGGCACCGGGAACTGACGCTGCCGCCTGTGGTACAGCGGCTGCTTCATACCCTGCAGCAAGCCGGGTATGAAGCCTATGTGGTGGGGGGCTGCGTGCGGGACAGCCTGATGGGGCGGGTGCCCAACGACTGGGACATCTGCACCAGCGCCCTGCCGGACCAGCTGGAGCAGCTGTTCGGCGGGTATCCGCTGCTGCTCACCGGCAAACGGCACGGCACAGTGGCGGTGGTGCTGGAAGGCCACAGCTGGGAGATCACCACCTTCCGGCAGGACGGCGCCTATACCGACGGCCGCCACCCCGACTCGGTCCGGTTCGTGCCCGATGTGTGTGCGGACCTGGCCCGGCGGGATTTCACCGTGAATGCCATGGCCTGGTCCCCGGACGCCGGACTGATCGACCCCTTTGGCGGCCGGCGCGACCTGGCGGCCGGTCTGCTGCGCTGCGTGGGCGACCCGGGCGCCCGCTTTGCCGAGGATGCGCTGCGGGTGCTGCGGGCGGCGCGGTTTGCCGCCCAGCTGGACTTTGCGCTGGACCCGGCCACCGCGGCCGCCGCGCTGTGCTGCCGGGACAGCGTGGCCCGGATCGCGCCGGAGCGGCTGTACACCGAACTGGACAAGCTGCTGGCCGGGCCGGCGGCCGGCCGGGTCCTGGCCGAGCATGGCCCGCTGCTGGCCGGCGCGCTGCCCGAAATCCTCCCCTGCATCGGCTGCGGCCAGCCCGGCCGCTGGCACTGCTATGATGTCTGGACCCACACCGCCGTGGCCGTCGGGTCCATCCAGGCGGGCGGGTTTGACGAGCCGCTGCGGGCACACGGCGACCACAGCGGCCCCCGGGTGCTGCGCTGGGCCGCCCTGCTCCATGACCTGGGGAAACCGGTCTGCCGCACGGTGGGGCCGGATGGCGCCGCCCACTTCCCCGGGCACAACCAGCGGGGCGGCCAGATGGCGCGTGCCATCCTGCAGCGGCTGCGCGCCCCGGCCTATCTGATCGAGGGGGCGTCCGCCCTGGTGGCCGTGCATGACGCCCCCCTGCCCGGCAGCACCCCGGAAACACTGCGGCTGCTGCACCGCCGGGGGCCCCAGTTCGTGCGGCGGCTGTGCCAGCTCAAGCGGGCCGACCTGGCCGCCCACGCCCAGAACGAAGCCGTGGCCGCCCGCACCGCCGAAGTCCAGCGTTTTCTGGTGCAGATGGAACGGCTGGCCGCCGGCGGCTGTTACCGGCTGAGCACACTGGCCGTCAACGGCGCCGACGCGCTGGCCGCCGGGCTGCGCCCCGGCCCGGCGGTGGGCCAGGCGCTGAATGCCCTGCTGCAAGCCGTGATGGACGGCAAGCTGCCCAACGACCGGGACGCCCTGCTGGGTGCGCTGCGGGAGAAGCGGTTGAGCTGACCGGCCCTGCCATAGAGCAAACAAAAGAGAGTGCCGACGGGATCGCAACGTGATCCAACCGCCTGCACTCTCTTTTCTTTTACTTTTTCTTCCCGATCCCGTTCAGAAGGGTCCCCTTGCTTCCATTTTTTTCATTTCGGGTACCTCCCACCGGCAAGTTCGTCAACCGCTTCCCGGTTCCGGATGGCCCATGGGGTTTGCCGCCATCCGCAAAGACTTGCCCCGGGAAAAGGCCCTTCTGCGCCGCCGGTTCTTCTTCCCTTTAATTGAACTTGAAGATCTTCTGGGCCACACGGTATCCCCACAGGGTCACGGCGCGGCCGCCCTTGCCGGGCAGATCGCACAGCCCGGCCACCGAAAGGCGGCAGCGGCGATAGACCCGGCGGTCATGCAGTTTGAGGAACTGCCAGAGTTCCCGCTTTTTCTCCTGCGCTTCGGCGCTGCCGTCCATCGTCAGGAAAACGCTGGAAATCGTCATCATCATGGACAGGTAGTTGAACATATACGCCTGGAGTTTTTTCTGCTCGGGGGGCAGGCTGTACAGGTTCACCTGGGTGATCATCAGTTTGGTGACCCGCAGCTGCTGGTCCACCCGCTTGACCATGACCTTTTCGTTGACGCTCTGGTCCTCCCGGCCGATGAAATAACGGTAGAGGTCCAGGTCCATGTAATAGAGCTTCTGGCAGCGGGGCAGCGGCAGGTAGACAAAGATGTTGTCCACATAGAAGGTGTGCTTGGGCAGGCGCAGGCCGCAGTCCCGCAGGATCTGCGTGCGGTAGATGACGCTGTGCATCAGGATATTCTGGCTCTGGGGAAAATGGCCGATCTCGGCCCAGGTGAAGGGGCGGTCCACCGGCAGCACACCGGTATACCGCACCGTATGGCGGGTGTTGTCCACCGTATGTTCGTAGACATAGTTGCACAGCAGCAGGTCCACCGGGGTCTCCATGGCGGCAAAGGCCCGCAGTTTTTCCATGACTTTGGCCAGGGCGTCGGTGTCCAGCCAGTCGTCGGAGTCCACCACCTTGAAGTAGATCCCCCGGGCGTTGCGGATGCCCTGGTTCACCCCTTCGCCGTGGCCGCCGTTCTCCTGATGGATGACCCGGATGATGTCGGGGTATTTTTCCGCCCAGGCGTCCGCAATGGCGCCGGTCTCGTCCTTGGAACCGTCATCCACCAGGATGATCTCGGCGTCCTCCCCCGCGGGCAGCAGGGTCTTGATACAGCGGTCCATATAGGCCGCAGAGTTATAACAAGGCACGGTGAAGGTAATCAGTTTCATGGGATCCTCTCCTCTTCCTGGTATGGCGGCTGGCACAGGGCCGGCCGCATCCGGCAGGCCGGCGCCGCCCCGGCGGACCGGGGGCGCCGCAGCGCCTGTCTTATATAGCATACCTGTTTTTCGAAAAAAAAACAAGGCCAAACGGCGGAAAACCGCCGCTGGCCTTTGTGTGTGGAATGGATCCGGGGCTTTTAGAACTGCGTGCGCTGGAATTCATGCACACCGGACGGCATCACGTCGTTGTAGACATCCTCCGGCAGGCCATAGTCCTCATCGCGCTGAATGATACCGCGCATCCATTGCATGATCATGTGCAGCTTCATCTGGCGAACCCCCTTTATGCTACACCGGCGGCCGGCAGGTGCGCCGGTCACCTTGTTTTCTTCATCTATAGTATATCCGGTCGGGCGACAATTTGCAATGGTCACTTTGTACAAACTTACAAAAGTTATTTTGATATTTTCAACTTTTCCGTTATTTTGTACATGTTGTGTCCACGATTGTCGCTGTCAGGCGCACAGTTCCCGCCAGGCTTCCTCCATCGTGTCGGCCGAGAACAGGAACTCGCCATCCTGGGAATAGACTTCAATGTGGCCATTCACATGCTTGAACTGGGTCGTCATACGCGCCGCCGCCTTTCGTTTGTTTCTGTCCTTATTATAACGAAAGGTCAGGGCGATAACCGGGACTTTCAGCCCCGGGCCGGGCAGGTTTGGTCCGGTTTATGGGATTTGTTGAGGCGGAGCGGCGCGGCGGTCCACCGGCGGATCCCCCGCAGGGCCGCGAGCAGCCAGAGACAGAGCAGGAACCACAGCAGCGTATACCGGGGGCAGATGAGCCCGGCCAGGTTGCCCCACTCCTCGCTGTAGTCCCACACTGCCAGCCCCAGCACCCGGGTGCAGAACAGCCCGAACAGCAGCTCCACACCGGACACGCCGCCGGCCGCCACCCCGGCCAGCAGCACCACCGGCCGCCGGGCCTGTTCCAGCCGGCACAGCCCGCACAGGCAGAGCCCGCCGGCAAAGAACATCGTCCAGTGGGTCATGCCGCGCCAGGCCAGTTCCAGCCCCAGATAGGCCGCCCCGCCCAGCAGAAATACGATGGCGGACTCCCAACAGTGGTCGTGACGCATCAATACAAACCCTCCCCCACAAACCTGGCATCTTGTCCATAGTCTGTGCAGGGAGGGCCGTTTGTAATCATTTTGTCATTGTCTTTATTTGGACAGCTTTTTCAGCAGCTCGCTGCGGGTGTCCCACAGTTTCTGGCTCAGGTCCACATAGTAGCGGTGGGGGTTTTCGAACCGCTTGACCTCGTCCCAGAGGGTGCCCACCTGGGCCTTGCAGAATTTGCGGATGTCCTCAAGGCCGGGCGAGGTGTACACCCGCCGGCCTTCCCGGTAGATCGGGGTGGACAGGCAGCGGGCCGTGCAGTTCACATAGGTACGCTCCTTCCAGGTCTCCACCGGGTCGAACAGGGTGATGCCGTGGCGGGTCTCCACCTCCTCGTCGGCCAGGGTGATCAGGTCGGCCATGGCCTTGCCGTCCTCGTCATAGATGCGCCAGACTTTTTTCAGGCAGGGAATGGTGGTTTTCTCGGCGCTCTCGCTGAGCTTCATCTTGGGGATGTAGTTGCCGGCTTCGTCCTTGACTGCGGCCAGTTTGTACACCCCGCCGAAGACCGGGTCGCTCTTGGCGGTGATCATGTTTTCCCCGATGCCGAAACTGTCCACCCGGGCCCCCTGCAAAATCAGGTCCCGCACCAGGTACTCATCCAGGCTGTTGGAAGCACAGATCGGGCAGTCGGGGTAGCCGGCCTCGTCCAGCATACGGCGGGCTTTTTTGGAAAGGTAGGCGATGTCGCCGGAGTCAATGCGGATGCCCTTGGGGCGCTTGCCCATGGGCTTGAGCACCTCGTCAAACACCTTGATGGCGTCGGGCACGCCATGGCGCAGCACATTGTAGGTATCCACCAGCAGCACGCAGGCGTCAGGGTAAAGTTCGGCGTATTTCTTGAAGGCTTCGTACTCGCTGGGGAACATCTGCACCCAGGAATGAGCCATTGTGCCCGAGGCCGGGATGCCGAAGTCCCGGGCCGCCATCACGCAGGAGGTGGACCCGCAGCCGCCGATGTAGGCAGCCCGGGCGCCGAAGTAGGCGGCGTCATACCCCTGAGCCCGGCGGGCGCCGAATTCCATCACCGCACGGCCGGAAGCCGCCCGGCAGATGCGGTTGGACTTGGTGGCGATGAGGCACTGGTGGTTGAAGGTGACCAGCAGCAGCGTTTCCAGCAGCTGGCATTCGATGGCCGGGCCCTCCACCGTGACGATGGGCTCCTGGGGGAAGATGGGGACCCCTTCCTCAATGGCCCAGATGTTGCAGTGCAGGCGGAACCGGCTCAGGTAGGTGAGAAACTCCTCCCTGAACATGCCGGTGCTGCGCAGGTAGTCGATGTCCTCCTTGGTGAACTGCAGGTTGTCCACCGCGTCGATGAACTGCTGTAGCCCCGCCATGATGGCGTAGCCGCCCCCGTCCGGAACGCGGCGGAAAAACATGTCGAACACCGCGATCTTGTCCTGGTAGCCCTCGTCAAAATACCCGGCCGACATGGTCAGTTCGTAAAAGTCGGTCATGGTGGTCAGATTGCGCCGAATATCCAGCATAACTACCGCATCCTTTCCCTCTGGTTTTGCTTGCAGGCGGGCGGCCCGCCCGGTCAGTGTTTTTTGGCCCTGCGCTTGCCTTCTTCGTTCAGGGTCAGGAGCATGGCGGCCACCCAGACAAAGGCGTAGACCGCCACCGTGATCATGGTCAGGATGACCACCACCTTGAAGTAGGTGGAATTGAAGAATTCACCCACACGGGCCAGGGTGTACAGCACCTGGTTGCGGGCAATGGTGCTGCCGGCGATCAGATCCACCGTGCCGACCTCCTCCCCTTCGATGGAGATGGTGACGGTGCCCACCACATCCCCCTGGGTGATGGGGGCGGCCAGGCTGTCCGGCAGGTTGAAGGTCTGCTCGGTCACGGCGGCGCCCCCTTCCCGCGGGAGAAGGGTCATCATATCATCCACCGGGTAGAGCATGACGCTGTCCGCCTCGGTGGCATAGCGCACCGGCAGTTCCGAGATGGGCTGGGTGGTGTCCAGCGCGGCCCCCACCCCGAAGGTGTCAAAGGCCCAGTCCATGATCTGGCCGGTCTCGATCTGAGCCGGATTGTCCCCGATGTCGGTGGAAGAGTGCAGTATGCTGCTGATATAGCTTTCCCCGTCCCGGGTGTGCCAGGAGACGAAGTTCTGCCAGCCGGAGCTCAGCGAGCCGGTCTTGCCGCCCTGGGTATACTCCCGGTAGAGGCTGCTGGCGGACATGATCATCTTGTCGGTGCTGATGATGGTGTAGGGCGCGTCGTGGGCGCTGGCCTGGGGCACCTGCCAGGTGGCCACCGAGGCGGCTTCCCGGAAGGCGTCGTACTCCATGGCGGCGCGCAGCAGCAGGTAGGCGTCCCGGGCGGTGGTCATGTTGCCGCCGTCCAGGCCGCAGGGGTCGGTAAAGACGGTGCCGGTACAGCCGATGGCCGCGGCCTCCTCATTCATCATCGCCACAAAGTTGTCGATGCTGCCGCCGCCCATATAGTCCGCCACGATGTAGGCCGCCTCGTTGCCGGACTGCACCTCCATCGCATAGAGCAGCGTGCGCAGCGTGTGGGTCTCACCGCTGCGGATGTCGGCGCTGGAAGCCCCCTTGCCGTACAGATAGTCGTAGATATAGGCCGGGGCCTCCACCGAGATGGTGTCCAGCTGATCCTGGTAGGTTTTCAGCAGCAGGATCATGGTCATCAGTTTGGTGACGCTGGCCGACTGCATCGGGGTCTCGCTGTTTTTTTCATAGACCACCAGATTGGTGTCCAGATTGACCACATAGGCGGCTTCCGCCGTCAGCTCGAAGGAGGGGTCATAGCCGGACATGGCACGGGCCGGCACCGCCGCCAGCGGCAGCAGAAGCAGCAGCGCCAGCACAACGGCCAGCAGTTTGGAAACGGAAATGGTTCGCATGGGCAAATTCCTTATCCTTCCAGAAAAACGGGGGACTTCCCCCACGGATACCTTTTTAGTATACCAAAAAAGGCGCCGGATGGAAAGTATCGCGGAAAAATAGTCCGCGCCGGGTCAGTTCAGTGCGCCGGTGGTGGCAAACAGGCGTTCCACCTCGTCGGACAGGGCCCGGTGTTCCGGCCGGGCCAGGTTGGGGTCGGCCGCCAGCAGGGCCTTGGCTTCCTCCTGGGCGACCCGCAGGGTGCGGGTGTCCTGCACCAGATCGGCCACCTGCAGCGTCGGCATCCCGTGCTGGGCTTCGCCAAAGAAATCACCGGGGCCGCGGGTCTCCAGGTCGTACCGGGCCACCTCAAAACCGTCGCTGGTGCGGCAGAGGAAGTGCAGCCGCTCCCGCACGGACTGGTTTTCGTTGTCCGAGATCAGGATGCAGCAGGAATCCGCCGCGCCGCGGCCCACCCGCCCCCGCAGCTGGTGCAGCGCCGACAGGCCGAACCGCTCGGCGTTTTCGATGACCATGACGGTGGCGTTGGGAACATCCACCCCCACCTCGATGACGGTGGTGGAGACCAGCACGTCCAGCTCGCCGGCCTTGAACCGCTGCATGATCTCGTCCTTTTCCCGGGGTTTGAGCTTCCCGTGCAAAAGCCCCACCCGCCGGTTCGGCAGCAGTTTGCAGGCGGTCTCGGCGTAGTATTGCTTGACCGCTTTCATGCCGGCATCGGCCTCGTTCTCCTCGATGGCCGGGCATACGATGTAGACCTGGTGCCCGGCCTCGATCTGTCTGTCCAGGAAGCCGTACATATCCCGCCGCTTTTTGCCGGTGATGAACCAGGTCCGGATGGGTTTGCGCCCGGGGGGCAGTTCGTCCAGCACCGAGATGTCCAGATCCCCGTAGAGCAGCAACCCCAGCGTGCGGGGGATGGGGGTGGCGCTCATGACCAGCAGATGGGGGCTTTGGGCCTTGCCGGCCAGCAGCCCCCGCTGGCGCACCCCGAAGCGGTGCTGTTCGTCCACAATGGCAAGGCCGAGGTTTTTGAAGACCACCTGGTCGGTGAGCACCGCATGGGTCCCCACCACCAGCCCGGCCCGGCCGTCCGCCACCGCCGCCAGCGCCACCCGGCGCTCGGCCGCCTTCATGCCGCCCACCAGCAGCGTCACGTTGACGCCGAAGGGTTCCAGCCGGTCGGCCAGGTTGGCGGCGTGCTGGCGGGCCAGGATCTCGGTGGGGGCCAGCAGGGCGCTCTGCCAGCCGTTTTGGGCGGCATACCAGATGGCCGCCGCCGCCACCAGCGTTTTGCCGCTGCCCACATCCCCCTGCAGCAGCCGGTTCATCGGGGTGGCGGCGCACAGGTCGCGGGCGATCTCCCCGGCGGCCCGGCGCTGGGCGCCGGTGGGGGCGTAGGGCAGGCTGCGCCAGAAGGGTTCCAGGTCCAGCGGCCGCATGGGGGCGCTGGTGGCCTGGCGGCCATGGCTGCGCAGAAGGAAGATGCCCAGCTGCAGGATGTACAGCTCCTCAAAGATCAGGCGGCGGCGGGCGGCGGCAGCCTCGGCCGCATCCCGCGGGGCGTGGATGGCCCGGACCGTCTCCGCCTTGGGGGGCATCCGGTATTTCACCAGCAGTTCCGGCGGCAGCGGGTCTTTGAGCTCCCCGGCCGCCGGCAGCGCCGCCGCCACGCAGCGGGCGATGCGGGCGGAGGGCAGCCCCTCGGTGGCTGCATAGACCGGGAACAGCGGGCACTGGGCCACCTGGGCCTCGGTGCGCACCAGCGGGTGGAGCATCTCCCGCCGGGTGAGCATCCCCCCGACCCGGCCCTCAAAGTAGTAGGTCTCGCCGGGCTGGAGATTCTGGGCCGCATAGGCCGCGTTGAACCAGGAAAGCGTCAGTGTGCCGGTGTCATCGGCGGCCAGCACCCGGGTCAGGACCCGCCCGCCCTTGATCCGCCGGTCCCCTTCCCGCTGGAGCACGGTGGCCCGGACGCAGCAGTCCACATCAAAGGGGGCGGCCGTGACGGTGTAGGGGCGGGTATAGTCGATGTAGCGGCGGGGGTAGTGGCCCAGCAGATCCCGCACCGTGCGGACCCCCAGCTTCTCGAACTTTTTGGCCAGGGCCGGGCCGACGCCCTTGAGGTACTGGACCGAATCATCCAACGCCGGCATAGCGGAATCTCCTTTCCTGAACATTGTATGCCCGCAGCCTGGCCGGCCGGGCGGATACGACAAAAGGACGAACCCGGCTGTAAGCCGCTGACGGCCAGGGAGCCGAATTCGTCCTTTTTACGGGGAGGAGAAACCTCACTCCACCGAGATCATGTAATAGTAGACCGGCTGACCGCCGTTGATGTGGCTGACTTCCAGGTTGCCGCCGCACTTGGTTTTGACCAGCTCGGTGGTGCGCTGGGCGTCCTCCTCGCTCACATCGCAGCCGGAGATCACCGTGATGAACTGGGTGTCCTTCTTCTTCATGCTGCGGGCCAGGCGGTAGGTCATTTTGGTGATGTCGGAGCCGGTGGCCACGATCTTGCCGTTTTCCAGCGCCATGATCTCGCCCTTCTTGATGGGCTTGCCGTCAAATTCGCTGTCCCGGGCGGCGTAGGTCACCAGGCCGGTGGCCACCTTGTCGGCGGCGGCCATCATGTTCACGGCGTTGTCCTCGGCGCTGGCCTCAGGGTCAAAGTTCAGCATGGCGGTCATGCCCTGGGGCACCGTGCGGGTGGGCAGCACCAGCACCTTGCGGTCGGCCAGTTTCTGGGCCTGCTCGGCCGCCATGATGATGTTCTTGTTGTTGGGCAGCACCAGCACGGTCTGGGCCGGCACGCTCTGGATGGCTGCCAGGATGTCCTCGGTGGCAGGGTTCATGGTCTGCCCGCCCGAGACGACGGCGTCCACCCCCAGGTCGTTGAAGACAGCGCGCAGCCCTTCGCCGGCCGCCACCGCCACAAACCCGTAGGGACGCTCCGGGTCCACGGCCGCGTAGACGAACTCTTCCCCGGCCGAGCGCTCCTCGGCCGCGGCCTGCTTCTCCAGCCCCTTGCCCTGCTTCTGGCGGGCCAGGAACTGCTCGTGCATGTTCTCGATCTTGAAGTTGGTCAGGTAGCCGTACTTGATCGCTTCGCTGAGCATGACGCCCGGGTCGGCCGTATGGACATGGCAGTTGGCCACGTCGTCATCCTCAATGACCACCACCGAGTCGCCGTTGGATTCCAGGAAGGCCCGCAGCTTGGCGATGCTGGCGTCGGGATTTTTGTGGACGAGGAACTGGGTGCAGTAGCCGTTCTTGATGTCCTCCACCTTCATCAGATCGTCGGTGAAGACGCCCTTGCCGGCGGCGTCGCTGTTCAGCTTGGGTTTGGGGGCCACTTCCTCGCCCTGGACCATGCCGCGGCCTTCAAAGACCTGCTGCATACCGGCGAACACCAGCAGAATGCCCTGGCCGCCGGCATCCACAACGCCGGCCTTTTTGAGCACCGGCAGCAGGTTGGGGGTGTCTTCCAGCGCAGCCTGACCGGCGGTCATGACCTCGGCCCACAGGGCCGGCACCTCGGTGGCGGTGGATGCCACCGCCGCCTCCGCCGCCAGGCGGGTGACGGTCAGGATGGTGCCCTCGGTGGGCTTCATGACCGCCTTGTAGGCGGCTTCCACGCCCATCTGCAGCGCCTTGGCCAGATCGGCCGCCTCGGCGTTCTGCTTGCCCTGCAGCGCCTTGGAAAAACCGCGGAACAGCAGGCTGGTGATCACGCCGGAATTGCCGCGGGCCCCGCGCAGCATGGCGGAAGCGGCCACCTTGCTGGCCTCCCCCACCGTGCAGGTGTCGGGCAGGGCCGCCAGCTCCTGGGTGGCGGCGCCGATGGTCATGCTCATGTTGGTGCCCGTGTCGCCGTCCGGCACAGGGAACACGTTCAGTTCGTCCACACGGGTGCGCTGGTTGGAAATGTTGTTGGCGCCGGAGAGGATGGCGTCACGCAGAGTCTTACCGTTTATCATGTGCTTTAACACCTCATTGTCTTGGTTTGGTTCCGGATCAGTCTGAGATGATGTCATCCACAAACACATCTATGCGGGCGACCTTCAGCCCGGTGGCGCGCTCGACTTCATCCTGCACGCGGTGGGTGATGCTCTGGGTGATGGAGGCAATGTTGAGCCCGTACCCGACCTTGATGTGCAGCGCGATGATGAGCCGGCCGTCCTGCTGGGTGACCGTGACCCCCTTTTCCGGCAGGCTGCCGTTGCGCAGGGTCTGGCGCACGGTGCTGGCCGCAGGGTTTTCCCCCATGGCGGCAATGCCGTAGCAGTGCCTGGCCGCCTGGGAGACCAACCCGGCGAAGTAGTCGTTGGTCAGCGAAATATGCCCGTAAGGGTTGACTTTTGTGATCACAAGCCGAACCTCCTTCTTCTGCAAGTTCGGCGCCAGGGGCCCGCCGCGCACCGCGGCAGGGCCGGCGCCTTATAATTACAGTTATTATACACTATTTTTTCCGGTTTGAACAGAGGGGCGCCGCAGAAATTCCTGCAGAAAAGGGGCGCCAAAAAAGGTCCCGGATTTTTGTGATGCCGATTTAACAATTCGGTCACAAAGTTTCCATCCGGCCCGCGTATACTGGAAAGGGAAAAGGGCGGGGCCCTTTCCCCTGCCGGCCGGTCCCGGCGGCGCGGCGCCGCGGCGGCCTGCCGGCCGAACGTCAACCCAACCCGAAGGAGCTTCTGTTATGAACCTTTTGTTTTTCCTCACCCCAAAGCAGGATGTCCTGTTCATCTATGAGGATTTCACCTTGCGCCAGACCCTGGAAAAGTGGTCCAACCAGCGCCTTGCCACCATCCCGGTGCTGCGCCGCAACGGCGAATATCTCGGCACCATCACCGAAGGCGATATACTGTGGGGCATCAAGAACCTGCACGGGCTGGACCTGGACGCCAGCGAGGATGTGCCCATCTCCAGCTTTCCCCGCCGGCGGGACTACAAGGCCGTGCCCGTGACCACCGACATGCACGCGCTGCTCCACGCGGCGGTGGACCAGAACTTTGTGCCGGTGGTGGACGACCGCAACGTCTTCATCGGCATTGTACGGCGCACGGTGATCCTGCGCCGCTTTACCGAGCAGTACGAGTCCGAATGCAACAACGGTCTGACCCTGCCGCCGGTGGCCTCCCGCCAGGCGGCGGCGCCCCGGTCCTGACGGTAGGCGCCGTACCCAACGACAAAGAGAGCTGACCCATGAATCAATCATTGTTTGGCCCGAAAAAACTGGGCTTTGGCATGATGCGCCTGCCGATGTGCAAGAACGACGGCGCCCCGGACACCGTGGATACCGACCAGGTCTGCCGCATGGTGGACCGGTTTCTGGAGCGGGGGTTCTGCTACTTTGACACCGCCCACGGCTACCTGGACGGCCAGAGTGAGACCGCCCTGCGCACCTGCCTGACCAGCCGCCACCCGCGGCATACCTACCGGCTTACCAACAAGCTCAGCGGCGGCTTTTTCAAGACCGAGGCGGACATCCGCCCGCTGTTCGAAAGCCAGCTGGCCGCCTGCGGGGTGGAGTATTTCGACATTTACCTGCTGCATTCCATCACCGCCGACAACTACGACCATTTTTGCAGCTGCAACGCCTTCGCCCAGCTGCAGCAGCTCAAGGCGGAGGGAAAGATCCGGCACATCGGCTTTTCCTTCCATGACAAACCCGACTTCCTGACCCGGGTGCTCACCGAGCACCCCAAGATGGAGGTGGTGCAGATCCAGTTCAACTATGCCGACTATGAGGACCCCGGCGTCCAGAGCCATGGCGTGTACGAGGTCTGCCGGCGGTTCGGCAAGCCGGTGATCGTGATGGAGCCGGTGAAGGGCGGCCGCCTGGCCACCCTGCCCGCCGAGGCCGCCGCCGAGCTGGATCGGCTGCAGGGCGGCAGCGCGGCCAGCTACGCGATCCGGTTTGCCGCCTCCTTTGAGGGCATCGAGATGGTGCTCAGCGGCATGAGCGACCTGGCCCAGATGGAGGACAACCTCAATCACATGCAGGCTTTCACCCCGCTCAACGGCGCGGAAAAGGCCGCCATTGCCCGGGTGTGCAGCATCCTGAAGCGGCAGGACACGATCCCCTGCACCAACTGCCGCTACTGCGTGGCCGGCTGCCCCCGGCAGATCCAGATCCCCGACCTGTTCGCCTGTCTCAACGCCAAAAAGCAGTATGAGGACTGGAACAGCGATTTCTATTACGAGGTGAATACCAACGGCCATGGCAAGGCGTCCGACTGCATTGCCTGCGGCCAGTGTGAGGCAGTCTGCCCCCAGCACCTGAAAATCCGCGGCCTGCTCAAGCAGGTCAGCGAGGTGTTCGAGCAGGTGCCGAGCCGATAACCCCGATATGACCGCCGCGCAGCCGCGCCGGACCGAATGGCAGACCCATCCTTCGGTCCGGCGCGGTTTTTCTGCTTTTTTCCGGAGCAGCCGACCCCGCCCCTGCCAGACACAAAGGCACCCACCGACCGCCGGGGAAAGCGGAGATGCAAAAAGGCTGCCGCCCTTGCGGGCGGCAGCCTTTTGAAACTCTGAAAGCAGACTGGATTACTTCAGCTCGATCTTGGCGCCGACTTCTTCCAGCTTCTTCTGCATCTCCTCGGCCTCGGCCTTCGGAGCCTGCTCCTTCAGCTTGGCCTCGGGGGTCTCGACCAGCTTCTTGGCCTCCATCAGGGAGACGCCGGTCAGCTCCTTGACAGCCTTGATGACCTGCATCTTGTTGGCGCCGACTTCCTTCAGGATGACGTCAAACTCGGTCTTCTCTTCCTCAGCGGGAGCAGCGGCAGCGGCGGCAGCCGGAGCAGCAGCGGCAACGGCGGAAACGCCGAACTCTTCGCAGATGGTGTCAACGAGCTCTTTGAGCTCCAGAACAGTCATAGTCTTGACAGACTCGACAATGGCAGTGATCTTCTCAGAAGCCATGGTAGGATACCTCCATTAAATTTTGTAGTAAAGTATGCGGCGCCGTTTGGTTTGCGAGGGCATCACGCCGCTTCCCTCATGCAGCCGATGGGAGAATCAGGCAGCGGGAGTTTCCTCCTGCTTGTCCACGATCCCCTGGATCGCAACGGCCAGGCCGCCGATGATCCCGTTGAGGGAGCCGGCCAGCATGGACAGCAGACCCTCGCGGTTCGGCATGGTGGACAGGCTCTTGACGCCGGCGGCGTCCAGCAGCTGACCATCACAGAAGCCACCCTTGACGGTGAAGCGCTTGGACTTGTCGTTGTCCGCGTACTTGCACAGGATGCGGGCGGCAGCGGCCGGGTCCTCGGCAGACAGCGCGATGGCGGTGTCGCCCTTGAAGTACTCGGTCAGACCTTCGTAGGCAGTCCCCTTGACGGCCAGGCGCAGCATGGTGTTCTTCACGACCATGTACTCCACACCGGCTTCGCGCAGTTCGCGGCGCAGCTTGGTGTCGTTTTCCACGCTGATGCCGTTGTAAGCCACAACAACACCGGCCAGGGAACCGTTGATCTTCTCGTTCATCTCCTTGACGAACGCCTTCTTGGATTCCAGGATCTTTGCACTGGGCATTTAGTTTTCACCTCGTTCCGCTTGCAGATTTCAGGAAACAGGCAAGCGGCTTTGTGATTCGACAAAATCAAAAAGCCCCTTCCCCGTTGCCGGGAAAAGGGCTTAGGACAGCATGTGTTCAAAGCGCACGTTTCTCGGCAGGCGGGTGTTACCCCGTTAGGCTGCCGGCTGGCAGCACCTGCTGTCTTAAAAACAGCTTAGTTAGTATAGCACGAGAACGTGCGTTTGTCAAGCATTTTGCCTGGGCAAAATGGATCAGACACCGTACTTGGTGGTGCTGACGCGGACGCCGGGGCCCATGGTGGTGGCCACGGTGGCGCTCTTGAAATACTGGCCCTTGGCAGCGGCGGGCTTGGCCTTGGCGATGGCTTCCAGGACGGTGTCCAGGTTGGTCATCAGCTTTTCGGCGCCGAAGGAAGCCTTGCCCACAGGAACATGGATGATGTTCTGCTTGTCCAGGCGGTACTCGATCTTACCGGCCTTGGCTTCGGTGACGGCGCGGCCCACATCGGGGGTCACGGTGCCGGCCTTCGGGTTGGGCATCAGGCCGCGGGGGCCAAGGATCTTACCCAGACGGCCGACCCGGCCCATCATGTCCGGGGTGGTGACCAGCACGTCGAAGTCCAGGTAGCCGCCCTGGATCTTGGCGATCAGGTCGTCATCACCGACCTCCTGCGCACCGGCCGCCTCGGCAGCCTTGGCAGCGTCGCCCTTGCAGATGGCGATGACGCGGACGTTCTTGCCGGTGCCGTTGGGCAGCACGACGGCGCCGCGGACCTGCTGGTCGGCGTGGCGGCTGTCAACGCCCAGGCGGACATGCAGCTCGATGGTCTCGTCAAACTTGGCGCGGGCGGTCTTGCAGCACAGCTCCAGGGCCTCCTGCGGATCATAAACTTTGCTACGGTCGATCAGCTTGGCGCTTTCGACATAGTGCTTACCGTGTTTCATTGTTTATTCCTCCATGTGTGGTAGTTATCGGAAATTTCCTCCCACGGGGCAATTCATCACTCTTCGACGGTGACGCCCATGCTGCGGCAGGTGCCCTTGATCATGCTGACGGCAGCTTCCAGAGAAGCGGCATTCAGGTCAGGCATCTTGGTCTTGGCGATCTCCTCGGCCTGAGCCAGGGTGATGGAGCCGACCTTGTTCTTGTTGGGCACGCCGGAAGCGGTCTCGATGCCGGCGGCCTTCTTGATGAGGACCGGGGCCGGCGGGGTCTTGGTGATGAAGCTGAAGGAACGGTCAGCGTACACCGTGATGACGACGGGGATGATCATACCCATCTGGTTCTTGGTGCGCTCGTTGAATTCCTTGGTGAAGGACATGATGTTGACGCCCTTCTGGCCCAGAGCGGGGCCGACGGGCGGCGCCGGAGTCGCCTTGCCGGCGGGGATTTGAAGCTTGATGTAGCCAGTGATCTTCTGTGCCATGATATTTGCACCTCCAAAATTTGTGGTGAGTTGCGGCCCGCAAAGCAGGCCTCCCACGGGTACGGGCCAGCGGCGACGCACCCTATAAAAACCGCGCTGCGGTTTTTACCGGAAAGATAACGGTTGGCCCGCCGCCTTACAGCAGCTTGACCTGATGCAGTTCCAGCTCGGCCGGGATCTCGCGCCCGAACATCGTGATCTTGACCTGCACCTTGCGCTCGTTCTTGTCGATGGATTCCACCGTGCCCACCGAGCCGACCATCGGGCCGGCGGTGATCTCGACGGTGTCGCCCACTGCATAATCGACCGAAGGTTCGGCCACCATCTCGACGCCGAGCTTGGCGACCTCCTCTTCCGACAGGGGTTCCGGCTTGGAAGCCGGGCCGACAAAACCGGTGCAGCCGCGCGTGTTGCGCACGATGTACCAGGTGTTGTCGTTCATCACCATCTTGACAAAGACGTAGCCGGGGTAGATCTTGTGCTGGACCTCTTTTTCGCCCACCTTGTTGCCCTGTTTGTCCAGGACATCCTCAATGGCGGTCTCCGTAGGGACCTTCACGTCGCAGATCAGGTCCTGCAGGCGGCGGTTTTCCACCATCGTCATCAGGTCCTGTGCGACCTTGTTCTCATAACCGGAATAGGTATGAACCACATACCAGTATGCTTGTTCTGCCATGGGCTTTCCCTCCGCGTATCAAGACATGGGCGTTACGCGCCGATGAGCAGGTGGATGATCCCGCCGAAAGCCAGATCCAGCAAAATCAGGACCACGGCCGCGATGAGCACGACCACGATGACCGTGATGGTCTTGATCTTGATGTCCTGGCGGCTGGGCCAGACCACTTTCTTCAGCTCGCTCTTGGTATCCTTGAAATACTTGCCGATGCGGCTGAAGAAGCCCTTGACCCGTTCCCACAACGACACCTTTTTCTTGCCGTTGTCCTTGGCCTTTTTCTGCTCGTTAGCCTTGGCGGCGGTTTCCTTAGCCGCTTTTTTATCAGCCATCGTTCAGCGCTCCTTACTTACTTGGTTTCGCGGTGAACAGTATGCTTCTTGCAGAAACGGCAATACTTCTTCATCTCGAGACGGTCGGGATTGTTCTTCTTGTTCTTCTGCTTGTTGTAGTTGCGCTGCTTGCATTCGGTGCAAGCCAGGGTGATTTTGACAGTCATTGTTCGGCACCTCCATTAAACGGTTTATTCAGCCTCCCTCGTGCTTGCGGGCAGTCCCAAAAAAGGACAACAAAATAAAACCCGCAAAAGAGGTGATACCATGGTAACACAAAGTGGGGTTTCCGTCAAGGGGTCGGGGCGGAAAAACTTTGCGCCGGTTCCTCCTGCAGCGGAATGTCGATCTCCTGCGCCAGAGTGACGCTGTAGATGGTCAGCCGGGTGACCGGCACCGGCAGGCGCAGGGCAAAGGCGCGGCGGTACAGCCGCAGCTGGCCCGCATACTCGCGCCGGTAAAAGTCCGGGTCGCGGGAGCGGTCGGTCTTGTAGTCAAGGATCTCGGCGTGGTCGTCAAAAACCAGCACCAGGTCGGCGATACCCTGCACCAGCACCTGCGCCCCGTCGGGCAGCGGGCCGGTTTCCGGCCGGTCGCCGGTGACCTCGCCGGCCGGCAGCGCGGTGATGAAGGGTTCCTCCCGCAGCACCCGGCGGGCCAGGCGGATCCTGCGCCAGACCGGGCTTTCAAAGAAGGGGCGCACCTCCTCCAGCCGGAGGTGGCGGGCCAGTTCGGGATCCAGCAGCCGGAGCTCGGTCTGGCGGCGGACCTCGGCGTCCAGGTCGGGGGCGGGGCCGTCAAAGGGGACGTTTTGCAGAAACGCATGGATGGCAGTCCCCCGCTCGGCGCCGGTCAGCCCGGATTTCTGCAGGAAAGCCGGGCGCTCCAACCGCTGGCCAGCCGCCCCGTGGGTGACCGCCGTGACGCTGACCTTGGCGGGGATGTCCCGCAGCGCCCGGCGGGGATACTGCCAGGCAAAACTCTGCAGCAGCGCCTGGCGCAGGCCGGCGTCGGCTTCGGCCGGCGGCGGGGCGGGCTGTGCGGCGGGCGGCGGCGGGGCCGGCCGTACCCGGATGGTCAGCGGCGCCGCGGTGTCCCGCCAATGGGGCAGGAAGCCGCTGCGGGCCCAGAGCGGACCGCTGGCCGGATGGGTGAGCGCCGCGGTCAGCAGCCAGCCGCCCCAGGAGGAAAAACTCTGGAGCATCTCGGCGTCGGCCGCCTCGGCATAGGCACACAGGGCGGGGGTCTTGATCTCCTGTTCCAGCCGCTTGACCGGCACGGTCACGATCAGGGCGTCCTGGGCGCGGGTCAGGGCCACATAGAGAATGCGCATCTCCTCGCTGAGGGTCTCGGCCCGGATGGTCCGGGCCAGCGCCGCATAGGGCAGGGTCTTGTAGCGGCTGGCCCGGCCGGGGTCCCGGAGCATCAGCCCCACCCCCAGGCTGCGGTGGCACAGCACCGGCCGGACAGCGTCGCTCTGGTTGAACTTGTGGGTGGTGTTGGCCACAAAGACCACCGGGAACTCCAGCCCTTTGGAGCGGTGGACCGTCATGACCGAAACGCAGCCGGGCCGGGTCTGGCCGCTGCCGCCGGGCTGCAGCCCGCCGGACTGGCGGGCCGCCTCCATGGCGCGGACCAGCGCCGAAAGCCCCCGCGCCCCGGCCGAGGCGGCCCAGGCGGCGAAGGTGCGCAGATCGTCCCGGCAGCGTGCGCCGTCCGGCATGGCGCCCACGGCGGCCAGGTAGCCGGTGCGGGCGAACAATTCTTCGATCAGGGCGTCCACCGGCAGGGTGCGGGCCAGCTGCCGAAACACCGACAGGTCCTTGAGGAAGGCGCCAAACCGCCCCTGACCCTGATGGAGCACCGCGGCGTAGAGGCTGCCCCCCCGCGCTTTGCCCCGCAGGCGGACCAGGTCGTCGGGGGTATAAGGATAGAGCGGGCTGAGCAGCACCGCAGCCAGCTCCACATCCTGGGCCGGGTTGTCGAGAATGCTGAGCAGCGCCGCGAAGGGGCGCACATGAGGGGCGTCCAGCAGGTCGGCGGCCACATCGGCAAAGACCGGCACACCGGCCGACCGCAGCGCCGCTTCATAGACCGGGAAGTCCGAACGGCCGCGCAGCAGGATGCAGAAATCCTCATACCGACAGGGGCGCTGACCGTCCGAGCCGCGCACCGGGAATCCCTCCTCCACCATCGTCCGGATGCGCTCGGCGATCGCCGCCGCGTCGGCGTCGGCACCAGCCTGTTCCAGCACGTCGATCTCGCAGAGGCCCTGGTATTCGTCGGGTTTGCCCACCACCAGCTTCTGGCCGGGGCCGTAGCCGATGCCGCCCAGCTGCTCGGAGAAGAGGACTTCGAAGAGATCGTTGATGCCGGCGATGACCGCCGGTGCGCTGCGGAAGTTGGCGTCCAGCGCGATGGTGGCCGGGCGGGCCAGCGGGACCCGGGGCGGGTCCGGGTAGGGCTGCCAGGCGGCCTGTTTGGCTGCGAAGACGCTGGGGTCGGCCTGGCGGAAGCGGTAGATACTCTGCTTGATGTCCCCCACAAAAAAGAGGTTGGTGGCATCCGGCGCGGCCAGCGAAAAATAGATTGCGTCCTGCAGGGCGTTGGTGTCCTGGTATTCATCCACCAGCACCGCCTCATACCGGCGGCTGATCGTCTCGCACAGCGGGGTGCGCTGCCCGTCCGGGGTCTGCAGCAGATCCAGCGTCATGTGTTCGTAGTCGGCATAGTCGAGGAGTTTTTCCTCCACCTTGGCCGCCAGGAAAGTCTGGCCGAACAGCCGGACCGCCCGCACCAGCGCCGCGACCAGCGGCGCCGCCCGGCGGCGGTCGGCGGCAAACTCCGCCCCGGTGCAGACCAGGTAGTCGCTGCACAGCCGGGCGGCCTGCTTTTTGGCCCGGTCCCGCAGCTCGCTGGCGGCCAGCGCCGCGGTGTTGCTCTCCTTGCCGCCCTGGATGCGGCCGGCCCGCCGCCATTCGTTCAGGCCCCGGGCGGCCGCCTGGGCCTTCTCCCAGTCACCGTCCCGGAGCAGACGTTCCAGCTGCTGCAGCCGGCTCTGGTCATCCAGCAAAACTGCCGTGTAGGCCCGGTCGGCGGCCTTGTCCCGCACCGCGGTGTGCAGGGCGGCTTCCAGCAGGCGGAGGATCCCCTCCACCCGAGCGGCGGCCCGGTCCAGCACAGCCCGGCCCCAGGCGGTGTCCTGCGGCGGGCAGTCCGACTGCCAGGCCGCGGCAAAAGCCTCCAGCGCCTGGTCGGGGTGGGGCAGCGAGCGGGTGAAATCATACAGTTCCAGAATGACCGTGCCGGCCGTATCGTCGGTGCGGCCGCGGTCATACAGGTCGGCAAAGGCGCGGAAATCCGGGTCGGTGTAGGCTTGTTCCAGCACGGCGGCCAGCGCTTCCTGCCGCAGCCGGCCGAGGGTGGCCTCGTCGGCGGTCTGGAAGTCCGGCGGGATCTCCAGCGAGGCAAAATTCTGCTGGACAAAATGCAGGCAGAAGGCATCCACCGTTCCGATGGAAGCCCGCTGCAGCCGCAGCTGCTGCCGGCGCAGCCGCTGGTCGCCGGGGTGGGCGCGGACCTCCTCCAGCAGGCGGGCGGTGATGTCCGCCCGCAGCTTGGCCGCGGCCGCGTTGGTGAAGGTCATGATCAGCAGGCGGTCGGCTTCGATGGGGTGGTGCGGGTCGGTGATGAGCCCCACCGCCCGCTCCACCAGCACGCGGGTCTTGCCCGAACCGGCGGCCGCACTGACCAGCAGACTGCCGCCCCGGGCCCGGATGGCCGCGGCCTGGGCCGGGGTGAATCGGATGGATTGAGACATAAATCGGCTCCTGAACAAAAAAGTGGCTCGGTCCGCCCGCAAGGCCGGCGGTCAGCGGGCAGGCTCCCCCGCCCCGGGTTTCGGCGCGGCGAAGGGGTCGGCGGGCAGGTCGGCGGTGCGCTCCCCTTCCCCGTCCGCATGGCGGCAGACGGCGCGGTAATCGCAGTAGGCGCAGGGGGTCCGGCCGCCGGGCATGAAGGGTTCGGCGGCGATCTGCCCGCCGTACAGCCGCTCGGACATCTCCCGCAGCAGCTTGTCCAGATGGTCGCGGATGCGGGCAAGCTTGTCCGCATCCGCCAGGCGGGAGGCGGAAGACGGCCGGACCTTTCCGTCCTTGGGGTTGAAGGACAGCGGCACAAAGTCGCCGGTGCGGCGCACGTCCATGGCGCCGTAGATGCTCTCGTCCTGCAGAAGCAGCCCTTCCAGCGGATAGGCGGGCGGCGCGGCGGAAGCGTCCGGGTCGGGGCGGTCCTCGGTGGTGGGGGACGGGTCGGCCCAGAGATACTCCACCCCGGCGGCCCGGGGGTTGGGGAACAGCTTGCCGCCGTTGCGTTCCAGCGTAAAGAGATAGAGCAGCATCTGGCAGTCCAGCCCCACGAACACTTCCCGCAGATCGAACCGGCGGCTGCCGGTCTTGTAATCCACCACCCGCAGGTAGGTGTGGCCGTTGAGCTGCATTGCATCCACCCGGTCCACCGTCCCCACCACCCGGATGGTATGCCCCGAAGGGCCGGTCAGTTCCACCGGCGGTACGGTGGGGGCGTCGGGGTTGTCGGGGTCGGGGCGGTCGTCGATACGCAGCTCGAAGGCGACCGGCCGGAAGCCGGACTGCTGCATATCCCGCTGGATAAAGCCCAGCAGCCCGACCAGGTTGCGGCGGATCCGGTCCAGCAGATACTGCATCCGCACCCCGCCGCCGGGCAGGTTGTTTTGGACGTATTCCTCCACCAGCTGCTGCACGAGACTTTCCAGCTCTTCCGCCCCCAGGCCGGTGAAAGCGTCCCCCTGGCGGGACAGCGCCTGTTCCAGGACCCAGTGGGTCAACGTGCCGCTGATGTTGGGGGCCAGTTCCGCTTTCTGCCGGGGTTTGGCCCCCAGCACGAACTGCATGAAATACCCGAAGGGGCACAGCGCGTACCGCTCAAACCGGGTCGGGCTGATGTGCAGCTGCGGCCCCAGCAGTTTTTCCAGCGCCTGCAGGTCCTGCACCGCCGCGGGGGTGCGGTCGGCCGCCCGGCGCAGCGCCGCCAGCCCCGGGGCCGCCGATTCCTGCCCGCACCGGTCCAGGGCCTGCTCCACCGCGGCCCGCGCCCCGGTGTTCTGCTGCCACAGCCCGCCCAGCAGGTCCAGCGCAGCCGCGGGGGTGGCCGCCAGCATCGCCGGCGAAAGTTCGGCCCGGGGCACGGCCAGCAGATCCAGCGCCGGTTCCAGCGCCGCCGTGACCGGCAGCCCGGCCGCACCGCCGGGCCAGGACAGCCACAGCCAGCGCCGCGCCGCCGTGAGGGCCTTGTAAAAGCAGACCTGCTCCCGGATGACCCGGTTCTCAAAGCAGTCGGGCAGCTCGGCGCCCTGGGCGATCATGGCGTCCCGGTCGGCATGGGTCAGCAGGCCGGTATCCCCCGGCGTCTGGGGGAATTCCCCTTCCGCCAGGCCCAGCACAAAGCAGGCGTCGGTCTCCGGCAGGCGCATCCGGCCGGCGGTGGTGAAGATCACGCTGTCCAGGCTCTGGGGGATGTGCCCCATGTCGGTGGTGCGCAGCAGCAGCCCGAACAGGTCGGCGTATTCGGCCGGTTTGAGGGTGTTCGGGGCCCCGCCTGCGGTGCCGGCCAGCTGCACCATATCGTTGAGCAGCCCGGTGACCACGTTCCACTCCCGCAGGGCCTCGTCGGCCGCCGGCAGTTCCCCCTTGGCCCGCAGGTCTTCCGCCAGGCGTTCCAGCGCCGCCTCGGCCCCCAGGGAGACGAGGAAGAGATAGATCTGCCGGGTCAGGGCGGTGACATCCGCCCCCCTGGCCCGGGAAAAGAAACGGTCGGCCCGCTCCACCAGAAAGGCGCGGGCCTGTTCCGCCCGGGCCAGATCCTTCCGGTCCTGGTCCGACCAGCGGTCGGTGTAGCCGCTGGGGTTGCGGGTGAAGGGGGCGCGCCAGTCCTCTGCCCGCAGCGGCCAGGTATAGGCATAGTTTTCAAGGGCGCAGACCGATTCCTCCGGCAGATCCGCCAGCCCGGTCTTGACCAGGCGCAGCAGTGCCGGGCCGCCCAGCCCGCCGCGCAGCAGATCCAGGGCCGCCATCACCGCCCGGGCCGGGGCGGTGTTTTCCGGGGTGGTGGGTTCGTCGCAGAACAGCGGAATGTCCTGCAGCCGGAATTCGTACCGCACCGCCGGCAGGTAGGCCGCGGCGTCCCGGCAGATCACCGCCATGCGGCTGTAGGGCGTCCCGGCCCGGGCCCGGGCGCGCACCGCCGCCGCCACCGCCTTGGCCTCCTCCTGCCGGCTGTCGGCCTGGAAGACGGTGATGGCCGGCCCTTCCGGGTCGTCGGAGTCCACCGTCAGCTGGGGCGTATACCCCGGGTCGGCCAGAAGAAGGGAGAGTTCCGCCAGCGCCGGGGCGTCCTGATGGCGCAGATCCTCATTGAGCAGCTCGGTGTGGCAGCCGACGCCCGCCCGGGCCGCCATGTTCCGCAGCGCCGCCGCCACCTGCTGCGCCCCGCTGAACACCCCGAAGCCGCCGTCCGCCGGCTGCAGGCCGTCGCAGCACAAACTGACCGTCACGTCCGCCGCCGGCAGCATTGCCGCCAGCAGCGCCCGCTTGGGCGCGTTGAAGGTATCGAATTCATCAATGTACACCGCCCGGCCGGCGAAGAAGTCCTGCCCGCCGGCTTCCTGCAGCCGGCGGGCCGCCAGCTCCTGCCGGTCGCCCGGGTCCATGCCGGTCTGGGCCAGCAGGCTTTCATACGCGCCATAGATCAGCGCCAGTTCGCTGAGTTTTTCGGTGTCGGCACCGGGGGCATGGGCGTAGGCTTCCAGTTGCTCCGGGCGGATGCCGGCGCTCTTGAACTCCTCGATGGTCTCGGCCGCCTTCTGGCAGAAGGCCGTATTCTGGCGCTGGCGCCGGTAGTAGACCACCTGATCCAGCAGTGAATCCATCGCCCGGCGCACCAGCACCGCCCGGCCGGCTTCGGTGAGGGTGGGCACCGCCGCGCCGCCGTAGCGGCGCAGCAGTGTCTCAGCCAGCGAGGTGAAGGAATAGCTTTCCACATAGCCGGACAGCGAGTCCCCCAGGGTGCGGTAGAGAGCGCCCTCGGTGGAGGAGGTGAACTGTTCCGGCACCACCAGCAGGCTGCGCTCGCCGGCCTGGGCGCGGGTCTTGAGGGTCTGGCGCAGACGGCTGGATTTGCCGCTGCCCGACGGGCCGAGGAGTAAGGTTAACATACAGACCGCCTTTCGGGTCGGGTGGCCGGATCGGCCCACATGGGTAAGGAAGAAATGAGATCTGCCGTACAGACGCCGCGTTTCAGCCGCAGAGGTCCCGCAGCGAGTCCAGCAGCGCGAAGCGGATCTGGTATTCACCGAAGACCAGCGCATTTTCATCCGGGTCGCCGTAGTCGGCCCCGGCCGCGCCGACGCAGAGTGCCGGGTAGAGCACACAGAACCAGTTGTGGCCCCGGGCCTGCCCCAGTTCCACCCGCAGCGCCGTATAGCGGCCGGCGGGCAGCCGGAAGTCGCCGTAGTCTTTGGCGGGGAAATCGGCGGTTTCCAAGCTGACCTGCACCGGCTGGCGGCCCCCGGCCGCCTGTTCCGCGGTGCGCTGCAGGTACGGCAGGGCGCACTCCACCGCCGACACCGCCGCCGGCTGGCTGGCTGCATCGGCTGTCAGGTCGGTGATTGCCCGGAGCATCGCGTCCCGCACCGTGAATTTGAGAAGCTGGTCTTCCGGCGTATCGCTGTTGGCCAGGATGTGCAGCCGCAGCGTATCCCGGCAGACACGGCGGCAGACCGCATCATACCGGGCCAGCGCCCCGCTAAGTACCACGGTCAGCCCGAAAGCCAGGGCACAGCCCAGTTCCAGCGCCCGGCGCAGACGGCGGGCGGATCGGCGGGCAGGAAAACTACGTTTCATACAAAAACACCCCTTTCACCCGTCAGTATGGGTGAAAAGGGGCCGCGGCAAACAGGCGGAGGCCGCCCGGCCGCCGGTTTTTCAGGCATTTTTGGCGGTCCGGCGGGGTGCGTTGGGCACCACGCGGGCGCCGCCGCGGTCCGGCCGGGCCAGATAGACCTGCTGGTACTCGGCACGCAGCGCCTCGGCGGCAGAGCGGGCCCGGTCAGGGTCGTCGAAGATGCCGAACACCGCCGCGCCGGAACCGGTCATCAGGCTGGTCAGTGCGCCGTTTGCATCCAGGATGCTGCGGATCGCCGGCGTCTCGGTGGCGCCGGAGCAGAATTCCAGCGCGTTGCCCGCAGCCGCGCAGAGGGCGGCCAGATCACCGTCCCGCACGGCCTGCTCCTGCCCGGCACAGTCGGGATGGGCCGGGCTTCCCATCCGGTCATACCGCTGGAAGGCTTCGGGGGTGGAGATGCCTACGCTGGGCATGGCCACCACAAACCAGCAGTCCGGGCAGGGGGGCAGCGGTTTGAGCAGGTCCCCGATCCCCTGGACCCGGCAGGTGCCGCCCATCAGGGCAAACGGCACGTCTGCCCCGATGGAGGCCCCCAGGGCGCAGAGTTCGCTCATGGACAGCCGTGCGCCGTACAGTTCGTTCATTCCCACCAGCACGCCGGCGGCGTCGGCGCTGCCGCCGGCCATGCCGGCGCGTACCGGCACCTGTTTGCGGATCGTGATGTCCACCCCCGCCAGCAGGCCGGTGTAGTGGAAAAAGGCCAGCGCCGCCTTGACGGCGGTGTTCTTCTCATTCACCGGCACAAAGCTGCCCGGCATACGGACCGTCAGATACCGGCTGCGGCGCAGGACAAGGGTCTCGTGCAGCGTGATGGCCTGCATGACCATGTCCAGGTCGTGGTAACCGTTGGGGAGCGTGCCGACAACATCCAGCGAGAGATTCAGCTTGGCGGGGGCCAGGACGGTCACAGTCTTGGGGGACGGCATAGCGATTCCTCCTTAAAAGATGGGAAGATGGGGTTGCCGGGTGCCGTCAGGCTCTCACACCGCCGGCCCGGCCAGCCAGCCGTGGTCCTGCAGGAAGCGGCGGATGCGGCGCATGGCGGTCTCCAGGTGATCGACGCTGTAGGCGTAGCTGATGCGGGCATACCCTTCGCCGGAGGCGCCGAAGGCGTCGCCGGGGACGATGGCCACCTCCTGTTCCTTGAGCAGCTGTTCGCAGAATTCGCTGCTCTTCAGGCCGCTGCACTGGATGCTGGGGAACACATAGAACGCCCCCTTTGGCTCGAAGCAGGTCAGCCCCAGATCGTTGAGGGCCTTGACCACATAGCGCCGGCGGCGGTTGTACTCGTCCCGCATCATCTCGATCTCATCATCGCAGGAGCGCAGCGCCACAATGGCCGCGTACTGGCTGGTGGTGGGGGCCGACATGATGCAGCTCTGGTGGATTTTGGTCATCACCTTGATGATCGGCTCCGGCCCGGCTGCATAGCCCAGCCGCCAGCCGGTCATCGAATAACTTTTGCTGAAGCCGTTGACCACGATCGTGCGTTCCCACATGCCGGGCAGCGAAGCGATGCTCACATGCCGGTCAAGGCCGTAGGTCAGTTCGGCGTAGATCTCGTCCGAAAGCACCAGCACGTCGGTGCCGCGCAGCACCTCGGCGATGGCTTCCAGGTCTTGCTGGTCCATCACGCCGCCGGTGGGGTTGTTGGGATAAGGCAGGATCAGCAGTTTGGTGCGCGGGGTGATGGCTGCGCGCAGCTGTTCCGCTGTCAGGCGGAAGCCGTCCTCGGCCCGGGTGGCAATGTGTACCGGTACGCCGCCGGTCAGCTGGGTGATGGGCTCGTAACAGACAAAGCAGGGTTCCGGGATGATCACCTCGTCGCCGGGTTTGACCAGGGCGCGGATCGCCATGTCGATGGCTTCGCTGCCCCCCACCGTGACCAGGATGTTCTCCTGCTCGTAGTCAAGTTCGAACCGCCGCCGCAGGTAACGGCAGATCTCCACCCGCAGTTCCTTCAGGCCCGCGTTGGCGGTGTATTTGGTGCGCCCTTGCTCCAGGCTGCGGATGCCCGCATCCCGAATGCTCCAGGGCGTCTTGAAATCCGGCTCCCCCACCCCCAGAGAGATGCAGTGGGGCATGTCGGCCGCCAGGTCAAAAAACTTGCGGATTCCGGACGGACGCATCGCCTGAGCCGCCGGCGCAAGCAGTTGGTCGTAGTTCATCACAGCACCGTACACTCCCTATCGTCCGTTTCTTCGTCCTGATACAGCCGGCCGCTGCGCTTGTAGGTGCGCAGCACAAAGCTGGTGGCCGTGGACAGAACATCGTCCAGCGGGCTCAGCCGCTTGGCCACGAAGAGGGCGATCTCCTGGAAGCTGCGGCCCTTGATGGTGACCTGCAGGTCATACCCGCCGCTCATCAGCATCACGCTGTCCACCTCGTCAAAGCTGGCGATCACCGAGGCGATCTCATCAAAGCCGCGGCTTTTGCGGGGCGAAACATGCAGTTCGATGACAGCCTCCACCAGGTTGACGCCGGCTTTTTCCCAGTCCACCAGCGCCTCATACCCGCGGACGAACCCCTTCTCGGCGGCCTCGTCCATCATGGCGGCCACCTCGACGGGGGTCTTCCCCATCATGGCGGCGATGTCTTCCACCGGCAGGCGGCCGTTCTTTTCCAGAATGTGCAGCAGCTCTTCCATCGTACAACTCCCCTTTGCGCAAAATATTCGGCAGAATGGTTCCATTATACCACACCGCGGCGCGGAATGGTACCACCCCCGCCGCCGGCCTTCCGGCAAGGCAGCCCGGCTGCGAAGGTTCTGCCGCAGTTGCGGACATTATACCATATCCTCCGCGGGATGGGTAGTGCTTTTTTGCCCCCGACCCTCCGGCGCCATCTCGCACATGTCCTGCCAGTAGCGTTTGGGGGCGTGGGTGCGCTGGCAGCGCTCGTTGCGGCGCTCCTCGATGGTCAGGGCATGGAAAAACCGCTGCCACAGCCGCTTCCAGGCGTCTTCCTCCCCTTCGGGCGGCGGGGCGAACCGCTCCATCCGCAGGTACTGCACCCGCCCGCCCCGGCACAGCAGCGCCATGCCGTGGGTCGCATCAAAGATCACGAACTCCTCGTCCGGCAGGCGGCTGCAGAAATGCCCGCGGAGCAGCGGCAGGATCCGGTTTCGCGGGTGGATGATGCTGCCGAGCATCCCGCCGTGCTCCTCAAAACGGAGGAATTCGATGTACTTGCCGGCCTCGCCGTCCACGCGGCGGGCCAGGGCCTGGGCCTGCGCCACCGGGGCGTCGCCCATCCGCCAGAAAGCGGACGGCCCCTGCGCAAAACACAGACGCAAAAAATGCAGCAGGGTCAGGTCCTTGCCGGCTTCGTCGGCCAGGAAGCCGCTGGTAACGCAGCGCTCCACCGGGGCGCCCAGCCGGTGCAGCGCCGCCGCCACCCGCCCGGCCCGCCGCGGATCGGTGGGGATCTCGCGGGCGCCGAACAGGCTGGTCTGGCCTTCCTCCGGCGGGTGGATGGCCGCGGGCAGCTCATGGCGGGCAAAACTCTCAAAGACGCAGCACAGAAAGCCCTGGAAGCTGCCGTCGTACCGGTAGGCCGTATCGGTCACATGCGCCGGGTAATCCATGTGATCGCCTCCTGTCGGGTCAGTTCGGCGGCCTGCCGGGCTTCCACACCGCTGGCCGCCAGCCGGTGCAGCGCCGGCGCGGCGTCCGGCAGCGGTTTTGCGCAGAAATCATCCAGCGAGAGCTGCTGCACCCCCACGCCGAACGCCTTGGGGTCCACCAGAGCGCCGGCGATTTCCCGGCGGGTGGAGCGGGTCAGCGCCCGCCCGCCGCAGGTGATGAAGTACTGGGCCCGCTTGAGCACCACCCCGATCCGTTTGAGTTCCGCCAACCCCAGATGCTGGCCGCGCCGGGCCGCCAGGATGCGCCGGGCGCTTTTGGGCCCGATGCCCGGCACCCGCAGCAGCATGGGCCCAGGGGCGGTGTTGACCTCCACCGGGAAGTATTCCGGATGGTTGAGCGCCCAGCTGCACTTGGGGTCCAGGTAGGGATCAAAGTTGGGCTGCTCGTCGCTGAGCAGTTCTTCGGCCGAGAAGTGGTAATACCGAAGCAGCCAGTCCGCCTGATAGAGACGGTGTTCCCGCAGAAGCGGCGGCCGGGTGGTGAGAGCCGGCAGACGCGGGTCCTGCACCACCGGCAGATAGGCGGAGTAAAACACCCGCTTGAGGGCATATTTCTGATAAAGCGCTTCGGTCAGGCGCAGGATCTGGCGGTCGCTTTCCGGGGTGGCGCCAATGATCATCTGGGTGCTCTGCCCGGCCGGGGCGAACGCCTTCGCATGGCGATAGACCGTCAGTTCCTGGCGGCTGTGTGCACTGCGGCGGGCGATCTGGCCCATCGGGCGCAGAATGGCGGTCCGGCCTTTGTCCGGCGCCAGGCGGACAAGGCTGGCCTCGCTGGGGAGTTCGATGTTGACCGAGAGCCGGTCCGCCAGCAGGCCCAGCTGCTCCACCAGCAGCGGATCGGCCCCGGGGATGGTTTTGGCGTGGATGTAGCCGTTGAAGCGGTATTCCTGCCGCAGAATGCGCAGGGCTTCGATCATGCGCTCCATCGTGGCGTCCGGGCTGCCGGCCACCGCGCTGGACAGAAACAGCCCTTCAATATAATTGCGGCGGTAAAAGCCGATGGTCAATTCGGCCAGTTCCCGCGGGGTAAAGCTGGCCCGGGGGCGGTCGTTGGACCGGCGGTTGACGCAGTAGCTGCAGTCGTAGCTGCAGACGTTGGAGAGCAGCACCTTGAGCAGCGAGACGCACCGGCCGTCCGGGGTAAAAGAATGGCAGATGCCCGGGGCCCGGCAGCTGCCCAGGCGGCCGGCGCGGCCGGGGCGCTCCACCCCGCTGGACGTGCAGGCCACATCGTACTTGGCGCTGTCCGCCAGGATCTCCAGTTTTTCAGCCAGATCCATCATGGTCCTCCCCCGCGTCGGCGCGGTTCGCTCAAAAAAGGGTATAAGAAATACGCCCGTCAGCCGGCCGGCGGCCGACGGAGCGCTTGCCGGGCCGTTTCTTTTTCAGCCGCAGCCGGAAACGGTCCGCTTTATTGTGCCGGCCTTTGCAAAGGCCGGGGGCATTCATCCGAATTATCGGACTTTTTCTTTGCTATACTCAAGACATCGGGCGGGGGTCACCACTTGGCCTTGGTCTCCACCACCTTGCCGGCAATGTACAGGTGGTCCAGCTCTTCCCCTTTGATGACCAGATCCTCATACGCCGGGTTGAAGGGGTGCAGGATCACCGAGTTGCCGCGCTGGATGTACTTTTTCAGTGTGCCTTCCCCATCCAGGCCATAGACCATCACCCCGAGGTCCCCGTTGTCCAGCGTGGTCTGGCGGCGCACCAGGGCCAGGTCGCCGTCCGAGATGCGGGGTTCCATACTGTCCCCCTTGACCACAAGGTAAAAGTAGTTTTCCGGATCCTTGACACTGGCATACTCCTTGCCGTAATCCTCTTCAAAGGCCAGGGCGCCGTAGCCGGCGCGGACGGTGCCCACCACGGGGATCAGGCATTCCTCATACCCCATAAAGGCATCCCGCCCAACAGCCCCCGGCACCGCCTGCTGGCGCAGCCCCAGCAGACCGTCCGCCGTGGTGTCCAGGATCTCGGCCAGGCGCGCCACCGTCTGCGGGTCCGGGGTGGAGCGGCCGGTCTCCCATTTCCCCACGGCCTGTTGGGTCACCCCCAGCAGGCGGGAGACCTCCGCCTGGCTGTACTGCTTGGCCTTGCGGGCCTGCTTCAAACGTTCTGAGAACATGGCGGTTGTACCTCCATTGGCTTTGTTTGGTCTCATTATACAACCTTTGGTAGTTTTTGTAAAGGGCATTCCGCCGTTATTTTTCAAAATTTTGTTGTATTTTCTATTGACAACAACTCAAAGTTGTATTATTCTGGAGTTGTAAAACAACGGTTTGTTGTACGCCTACCACCTTACAACTTCCCATGGCGACAGACAAGGCAGAGTGCCGAAAGACGGCGTTACCGGGCGTCTTCCCCGGCGTTGTAAAACAACGGACGGTTGTATCTCCATCACCTTACAACTTCCCGGGGCGGCAGTCAAGGCAGAGCGCCGAAAGACGGCGTTACCGGGCGTCTTTCCCGGCGTTGTAAAACAACGGTTGGTTGTATACCTGCCATCTTACAACTTCCCGGGCGGCAGTCAAGGCAGAACGCTGAAAGACGGCGTTACCGGGCGCATTCCCCGGCGTTGTAAAACAACGGCTGGTTGTATACCTGCCATCTTACAACTTCCCGGGCGGCAGTCAAGGCGAGATGCCGGCGGGCGGCGCCCATAAAACAACAGCCGGTTGTACATTGGCCCGGCCGGTATCGGAATCCTGTTGATCTTGATGATAAATTATGAGGAGGCTTTTTTATGAAATGGCAGCAGCTCAAACAATGGGTGTGCCAGCTTCTGCTGGTCTGTTTCGGATTTTTTCTGCTGGCCCTGGCCAGCGCCGCCGCGCAGGGGTCATTCCCGATCCCGGCCGCGCTGGGGCTGGGACTGGTCTGCCTGCTGGCCATGAACGCCCTCTGCGGTCTGCTGGCCCCGAAACCTGCCAGGGCGGCCGAGTTGAAGAAGCCGGCCGCCCCGAAGGCGCCGGCTGCGGCGGATCCCCACGGCCGGCGGACAGCCCTGCCCACCGGCCGGCCGGTCCTTTTCCCGGCCGTACACAGCGGCCGGGCGGCCTGACGGACCGAAGCCCGAAGTTGTTTTCCCCTTTTTACATACAACTGCACATCCCCTGGCCGGCAAACAGGCCGGGGGCTCTGTGCATTTTTCCGCCGCTGTGGTATACTGGGGAAAAACAAGGAGGGATGATCCATGACCCCTTTGCTGGAAGTATGTGTGGACAGCCTGGCATCCGCCCGGGCCGCCATTGCCGGCGGCGCCGATCGGCTGGAACTTTGCAGCGCCCTGGCGGTGGGCGGCCTGAGCCCGTACGCCGAGCTGCTGCGCCAGATCCGCGCCGAAGCCCCCTCGATCCCCGTGCGGTGCCTGATGCGCCCGCGCCCCGGCGATTTCCTGTATGAACCGGAGGAGATCGAACTTTTGTGCGCCCAGATGCCCGCCCTGCGGCGGGCTGGCGCCGACGGCTTTGTGATCGGTGCCCTGACGCCGGACGGCGAACTGGACCGGCCCGCCGTGCGGAAGATGATGGCGGCCGCCGGCGCCGGCGCGGCCTTTACGCTGCATCGCGCCATCGACGTGAGCCGGGACCCGCTCAAGACCTACCGCGACGCCGCGGCCCTGGGCTTTGATACGGTGCTGACCAGCGGCGCCGCAGCCAGCTGCCGGGAGGGCACCGCCCAACTGGAAGCGCTGCTGGCCGAACGGGATCGCGGCCAGGGGCCGGAAGTGCTGATCGGCGCCGGGGTGAACGAAACCGTGATCCGGGCGCTGCGCGGCCGGCTGCCCGCCGCACGGGCCTTCCACATGAGCGGGAAAACGGAGCGGGAAAGCCGGATGGCCTTCCGGCGCACCGGCGTGCCGATGGGGCTGCCCGGGCTGGACGAGTGGCATATCCAGCAGACCAGCGAGGAGGCCGTGCGGGCGGCCCGCCGGGCGCTGGACGCCTCCTTTGCCTGAATCGACAGCCAAACAGCAAGGCACCGCCGTGCCCTGCCCGGTTCACAGCCGGGCGCACAGCGGTGCCTTTTTTTCTTTGATTGCAAAGACTGCGGAATTGCGAAGGCTGCGGGGCGGTGTCCGGCCGCCCCCTCACAGCAGTTTGGCAAGGATATGCCGCCGCTTTCCCCCATAGCACAGGACATTTTCGGCGGCAATGCTGTAGCCGCGATGCAAAAAGCTGTACAAGCTGGCCAGGTTGTCCGGGTGGACGGTGGCCAGGCAGCGGCGCCAGGGACCGTCCGGCCGGCTGCGCAGCCGCGCCTCGCATGCAAGCAGCAGTCTGCCTTCCAGGCTGTGGCCCCGGCAGCCGGGCACCACACAGCAGCTGTCCATCTGGGCGGTCTGCCGCAGCGCCTGGTCATCCAGCGAGAGATACCGCCCCAGCGCATCCGGCGCGGTGCCCGCCAGCTTGACGGTGAAGTAGGCCGCCAGGCTCCGCCCCGGCGTTTCCGCCACCAGGCAGAAGCCCAGCGGCCCGTCCAGGTGTGCGTGAAGGTACGCAGCATCGTCGGCCACAAACCACTCGGGCACCGGCAGCGCCGCCCGGGCCCTGTCCATCACTGCCAGGATCTGCGGCACATCGGCCGCAGCGGCCGGTCGGATCTGGAAGTCCATCGCGCCCCCTCCCCTCACCGGGCCGCCCCGGTCTGCTGCGCTGCTTCCTGGGCGGCGATGCAGCGGGGCATCCAGCCGCCGCGCAGATAGTACAGCACAAACAGCACGCTGGACAGCGTCCAGGTGATCGGGTAGCTGGCTTCCACCGCCAGGATCGTGTTGGTGCGGGGCACCACCGTCAGCAGCCAGAGGATGCGCAGCCCGCAGACGCCGAATACGGTGATCAGCGTCGGGACCCGCACGTCGCCGCAGCCGCGCAGTGCGCCGGCCAGGATCTCGATGCAGATGTAGGTCAGGTAGGTGGGCACCAGGAAGTGCATGAGTTCCACCCCCTGGGCGACCACGGCCGCGTCCTGGCTGAACAGCCGGAACGCCACCCCGGCCAGCGGGTAGAGCAGCGCGCTGATGACCACCGTGATGGCCGCCGTCATTCCCAGGCAGACGCGGGTGCCCCGGCGCACCCGGTCATACTGGCGGGCGCCGAAGTTCTGCCCCGCAAAGGTCGTGATGGAGATTCCCAGCGAACTGACGGTCATCCAGAACAGGAAGTCGATCTTGCTGTACACGCCCCAGGCCGCCACCGCCGTGGTGCCGAACCCGTTGATGGATGCCTGGATCATGATGTTGGAGATGCTGTACAGCGCCGACTGCGCCGCGCTGGGCAGGCCGATGCGGCAGATATCCCGCAGAACCGCCCAGTCGATCGAAAGGGAGAACGCATCCAGATGCCAGGGCATCCCGTTGGAGCCGGCCAGGCAGCGCAGGGTCAGCACCGCACTGGCCACCTGGCTGATAACGGTGGCGATGGCCGCGCCGGCCACGCCCCAGTGGAAACCCGCCACAAACAGCACGTCCAGCACGATGTTGACCACCGAGGCGATGATGAGGAAGTACAGCGGGCGTTTGCTGTCCCCCACCGCACGCAGGATGTTGGTGCCCATGTTGTAGATAAACTGGGGGATCATGCCGAGGAAGTAGATCTGCAGATAGACCGTCGCCTGCCCGACGATCTCGGCCGGGGTGTCCATCAGCACCATCACCCACCGGCTGGAAAGCAGCCCCAGCACCGTCAGCGCCGCGCCGCCCAGCACCGCCATGGCCAGCGCGGTGTGGACCTGGCGGTCCACCGCCTCCACATTGCCGGCGCCATAGCTTTGGGCCACCACCACGCCGGCGCCGCTGCAAAGGCCCACGAACACCCCCACCAGCAGCTGCACGAACGCACTGGTGGCCCCCACGGCCGCCAGGGCCCGGGTGCCCACAAAATTGCCGACGATCAGCGTATCGGCGGTGTTGTACAGCTGCTGGAACAATGTGCCGAACCAGATCGGCAGAAAGAAGAGGATCAGCTGCCGCGGGATGGACCCGGTGAGGATGGCATTTTGAGACGAGACGGAGCGCATGGTCGGTTTTCCCCCTGAACCGGCCCCGACGCCTGCGGGGCCGCAAAGATTTTATCGGAACGCCTTGTTTCCCGACTGAACATTTTATGCTATAATGGGGGCATTGTAAAGAGACAAAACCGACAAATGTGTGGAAGGTGGAGAGTTTTTTGCAGCAGGAGATCCGTGTGTTGTGGGAACCGGCCGCCGCGGGCGTGCGCCTGCTGCGGGTATACGGCGACACACCCTGCCCGGTGCTGCCCGGGCAGGTCGCCGGCCAGCCGGTGACCGAGGTGGGGCCGTATTGCTTTTCGGCCCGGCGCGAACCGGGGCCCGGGGCCCTCTGGCCTGTCTCTGCGGGGGACCTGCACCCGATCTGCGGCGACTTTGTGCAGCGGGTGACCCTGCCGGACAGCGTGACGGCGCTGCACAACGGCGCCTTTTATAACTGCCGGGCGCTGGAGCGGCTGGACGCCGGGCCGCGGCTGGACGCACTGGGCAGCGACCTGTTCACCAACTGCCGCCGCCTGAAGACCTTCGTGCTGCACACATCCCCCGACGCCCCCACCGGGCTGAAAAAAATGCTGGCTGCCGTAAGCGGAGACATTGCCGCCGAGTTTTGTCGGGGCGACCGGCTGCTGGGGCGGATCTTCTGCCCGGAATACCAGGAAGTGCTGGACGAAAACACCCCGGCCCACATCTTCAACCGCAACATTGAGGGCATCGGCTACCGTTACCGGCAGTGCTTCACCGACGGGGCGGTGAACTGGGCCGAGTATGACGAAGCCTTCGCCCAGGCGGACGCCGAGGAGCCCCCGGCCGGGCTGTGCCGGGTGGCCCTGAGCCGGCTGGCGGCCCCCTTTGCGCTGAGCGCCGCCGCCAAAGCCCGGTACGAGGCGTACCTGCACAGCCACGGTGCGCTGGCGCTGGAACTGGCCATTGCCCGGCGCAGTCGGGTCCTGACCGGGCTGCTGGTGCCGCTGGTATCCCCGCAGGACCGCAGCCGCGGCGCCCTGGCTTGCGGGCAGGCCGGCTGGAGCGAGGGCGCCGCCCTGCTGCTGGCGCCGGCCGCCCGGCCCGCCCGGACCAAAAAGACCTACGATTTTGACGACCTGGACGACCCCGCCGATTGAGCGGGCCGCCCCGAGGGGAAAGGAGGTGCCGCCGTGCCCGGACATACACAGACCCAGGCCGAATGGGAACAGGCCATGGCCCGCAGAGCCATGGAGCTGACCCGCAGTGAACTTTACCTGCAGATGCGGTATATGAATGCCGCGCTGGGGGCGCTGGCCCTGCAGCCGGACCCCGACCCCGGCCGCGGGCTGGCCACCGACGGGGCGTCCCTGGTCTACGGAGCCGACTGGGTGCTGCGCATCTACCGGGCCAACCGGCCCTACCTGGCCCGGGCCTACCTGCACAGCCTGCTGCACTGTGTGTTCCGCCATCCCTGGCTGCGGGACCGGCGCAGCCAGGCGCTGTGGGGGCTGGCCTGCGACATTGCCGTGGAGGACACGCTGGATCACCTGGACCTGCCGGGTCTGCGCCGGCCGGTGGGCTGGCTGCGCCAGCAGCTTTACGCCGAGATCCGCACCCGCTGCCGCCTGCCCGCCGCCGGGCCGATCTTCCGCTTGCTGGAAGGCCGGGACACCGCCGAACTGCAGAAACTGCAGCAGGAATTCTACTGTGACAGCCATCGGCTCTGGCCCGCCGACCCCCAAAGCCCCGCCGCCCAGATGATGGGCCGCCAGTGGGAACAGCTGGGCCGCCAGACCCAGCTGAGCATGCAGCAGGCAGGCCGGCAGGCCGGCGAGACCAGCGGCGTACAGGCCCTGACCGCCCAGGTGGAGGCCGCCCGCAGTCGGCGGACCTACCGGGATTTTCTGCGCCGGTTCACCGTGCTGCGGGAGGAACCGCACCTGGACCTGGACGAGTTCGACCTGGGCACCTACACCTACGGGCTGCGCACCTACGGCAATCTGCCGCTGATCGAGCCGCTGGAGACCCGGGAGAGCCGGAAGATCCGGGACCTGGTGATCGTCATTGACACCAGCGAGTCTACGGCGGGCAGGCTGGTACGGGCCTTTTTGCGGGAGACCTTCCGCCTGCTGCGGACGAGCGGCGGATTTTTTGACCGCTGCAATGTGGCGGTGCTCCAGTGTGACGACGCGGTGCGGGATGTGACCTTCCTGCACGGGGCGCAGGACTGGGAGCGGTACGCCTCCGCCCTGACGCTGCAGGGCGGCGGAGGGACCGATTTCCGCCCCGCCTTTGCCCGCATCGAAGCGCTGCAGGCGGAAGGGCGGCTGCGGGACCTGCAGGGCATCCTGTATTTTACCGACGGGAAGGGGACCTTCCCCGCCCGGCCGCCCGGCTGCCAGACCGCCTTCCTCTTTGTGGAGGATGGCGCCCCCGCCCCGCCCACCCCGCCCTGGGCGATCCGGCTGATCCTCTCGCCGGAGGAACTGGAGCAGGACGAAGCCCCCGCACCGCCGGCGCTGGACTGGCAGGAATGGGACCCCCGGGATTTGCCGGAATTGTAGACCGCCGCACCACGGCAGAAGGAGAAGGATCATGGACATCAAACGAGCCAAGCAGGAGATCGAATCCGCCGTCAGGGCATACCTGGCCACCGACGACACCGGTGCGCCGCTGATCCCGCCGATCCGCCAGCGGCCGATTTTGCTGATGGGCCCGCCGGGCATCGGCAAAACGCAGATCATGGAACAGATCGCCCAAGAGTGCGGCATCGCCCTGGTGGCCTACACCATCACCCACCACACCCGCCAGAGCGCGGTGGGGCTGCCCTTCATCCGCCACCGCAATTATGGCGGCGCGGACCGGAGCGTGACCGAATACACGATGAGCGAGATCATTGCCAGCGTGTATGACAAGATGGAGCAGACCGGCCTGGACCAGGGCATCCTGTTCATTGACGAGATCAACTGCGTGTCCGAAACGCTGGCCCCCACCATGCTGCAGTTTTTGCAGGGCAAGACCTTCGGCAACCAGCCGGTGCCGGCGGGGTGGGTGATCGTGGCGGCCGGCAACCCGCCGGAATACAACAAGAGCGTGCGGGACTTCGACCTGGTCACGCTGGACCGGGTGCGACGCATTGACATCGAGCCGGAGCTTTCGGTCTGGCAGGAGTATGCCCGCGCCCACCGGCTGCACCCGGCCGTGACGGCCTACCTGGAACTGCGGCCCCAGCATTTCTACAAGGTGGAAAACGACGTGGACGGTCCGCTGTTCGTCACCGCCCGGGGGTGGGAGGATCTTTCCGCCTATCTGCAGGCCGCCGGCCGGCTGGACCTGCCGGTGGACGAAGCCCTGATCGGCCAATACCTGCGCCACCCGGACGTAGCCCGGGACTTTGCGGCCTACTGGGTGCTGTACCAGAAATACCAGACCGACTACGGCGTGGAGGAGATCCTGCAGGGCAAGCCCTTCGACGCGGTGCTGGAGCGGGCCCTGTCGGCGGCGTTTGACGAGCGGATGAGCCTGGTGAGCCTGCTGCTGGCCGGGCTGAACACCCGCTTTGGGGAGGCCCGGCGCACCGACGCCGCCACCGACGCCTGCTACCAGCAGCTACGGGCATTCCGCCGGGAGCTGGGAGCGATGGAGGACGGCGAAGGCCCGGCCACCGTGTTCCGGCGGCTGTGCGGCGACTGCGAAGCCCGGCTGGCGGCCGACAAGGCGGCCGGACGCGTGCTGCCGGAAGATGCCGCCGCCCGGGCCCGGGCCGCCGCGCTGCTGCGGAGCTGGGGCGCCAAGCTGGACGAGCGGATGGACCCGGACCAGGCTTTCGACGCCGTGCGCACCGGCTTCAACAGCCAGGTGCGCCGCCGGGAACAGGCCGTCGCCGTGGCCGGGGATGCGCTGGAAGCAGCCTTCGATTTTATGGAGCGGGCCTTCCCTGACGGGCAGGAGATGGTGGTCTTTGTCAACGAGCTGGCCCTGGGGCCGGATTCCGCCGCTTTCCTGGCCGAAAACGAGTGCGAACGGTTCGAGACTTACAGCCGGCGGCTGCTGCTCCACCAGGGGCAGGACGAACTGCTGGCCGAGCTGGATCGGGACGAGCTGCGCCGCAGCGAGGGAAGCCTCGACTTTTGAGCCGGCGGGCCCGGTTTTCCGCGGCTTCGCATGCTTCCTGTAAAGCAGGTTCACTTTACGCAGAGAATCATTTGGGCCGGGCGGTTTTCCCCGGCGCCGGCACGGCCTTGCGGGCGCGGCGGTTTTGCCGCCCGCCGACCGACAGCCGGGCAACAGGCCGGGCGGCTTCCCCAGCGGAAGGCCGCCCGGCCTGTTGTCTTTACTTTTACGCGGGCGCGGCGATCAGCCGGCCAGTTCCGGCCCGGTCACCCAGCCCGATTCATAGGTATCGTCCCGGTTGTCGGCGTCGGGAGACGCTCCGTACCGGCCGGCATAGGAGGCGTCGTAGATGGTGACGGCATATTCGTCTATGTCGATGCCCGCTTCGGTGATGATCCGGTACACTTCCCGCAGGATCGCTTTCCCCTGTTCGGCGTCGGGGGCATCCGACCAGCCATTGACCCACAGGCTCGTCCTGGGCGGGATGTCCCCCTTGTCGTAGGGCATGTCCAGCGTCAGGGTGTGGTCCATGGCCAGGTTGGGGTCGCCCACCGTAACGCTGAAATCGCTGCCGCCCACCGGGGCATACCCCGCCGCGGTCAGGGCGTTTTGCACATCGCTGTACAGCGAATCAAAAAAGCGTTGTTTGGTGTTCTGCAGGTTGGCCACCGCAAGTTCATAATCAGTACGGCGGACAATGCCGGCGACCACCGTCAGCGTGAAGTGGGTGTCGATGCTGTCCGACGCCTGCACGGTGACGTAATAACACCAGAACGGCTCAAACTGGACATCCGTCACCCGGAAGTCGTGGCCGGGCCAGGTCTCGTTGGCCCAGTCCACCGCATGATACCGGGAATACGCCCGGCTGAGCGGGTCGCCCAGCGTTGCGCAGGCCAGCAGGATCAGCAGGAACACCAGCAGTCCCCCGGCCGCGGCGGCCGCCCGGCGCCGCCGGGTGCGGGGCAGGGCGATCCGCCTACGCTTCGGGGCCGGGCCTGCCGGGGGTGTCCCCGGTTCCTTGCTCTTCTTCATCCTTCATTTCCTCCTTTGTGAACGCATATTCCAGCAGCGCCGCCGCCAGCATCCCCAGGTAGCAGCCCGCCAGATGCAGCGCCGACACCAGCAGCAGATACCCCAGGTTGGCCCGCAGGGCCGTCCCCCAGTCTGCGCCGGCCGAGATGTTGCTGCACAGATAGACCAGAAGCGCCACGGAATACAGCCCGCCCACCCCCAGCGGCAGCAGGCGGCGATGGCGGCCGCCGAAAAACCAGAGCAGTGCGCCCAGCACCGGCATGATGATGGTGTTGTAGGGGGCGCCCTCACTGCTGAACAGCAGCATCATCCCCAGCAGCAGGCCGATCGCCGTCACCCCCAGCATCCAGACGCGCAGGTGCCGGTAGATCTTCGGCAGCACCCGGCGGGCTTCGGGCGGGTCCGGCAGCGGGCCGTCCGCCTCAAGGAAAGCCCGGCAGGCCGCGCAGTGGGCGGTGTGGGCTTCCACCAGCCGCCGGCTGTCGGCGCAGGCCACCCCGTCCCGCACCAGCGGGATCAGGTCCCGGCAGACGCCGCAGGGCAGATCCTGGTCATAGTCAATCTTCACAGCAGTCCCTCCTTTCTCAGGGTCTCTTTGAGCCACTGACGGGTCCGGTAATCCATGACCCGGGCCGACCCGGCGCTGATCCCCAGTGCCCGGGCGATCGTTTCAAACGGAACGCCCTGCATCCGCTGCATCACAATGGCGCGGGTGCGTTCGTCCTTTTGGGCCAGCAGCGTTCGGATCCGGTCCCGCAGCATGCGGGCGGCGGCCGCATCGGCCGGCTCCTCCCCCGCCGCCAGGCCGGCCAGGTCCTCCAGCGGAACGGTGGGCCGGCGCCTGCGCAGCGCCCGCAGCCAGAGATTGCGGGCAATGCCGAACAGCCAGGTCTTTTCACTGGACTGACCGCGGAAACTCCCGGCGCTCTGCAGCGCCTGCAGGAAGGTTTCGCTGAGCAGGTCCTCGGCCTGGGCCGGGTCATGGGTCAGGCTGCAGAGGTAGCGGAACAGATCGTCCCGATAGGTTGCATACAGTTCTTCCACCGCCCGCACGCCGCTCACCTCCCCGCCGTTTGTCTATAAGTCGCCGGAACCGGCCGAATGTTACACCCCTGTACCAAAAAAGGCGGAAAAAGGCCGGGGGACAGCCCTCTTGCGCCCCATACAAAAAATCGACCATCAAAGGAAGCCGGCTCCGCTTCTTTTGAGGGTCGATTCGTCTTTGTATGCGTTGCGTGCAGGTCGCGCCGCCGATCGGGCGGCCGGCCGTTCAGGGGTCGGCGGTCCGGGTCGGTTCCGGCCGGGGGCGCCGCCATGCCAGCAGGACCGCACGCAGCCAGTCCAGCGCGGCGGCCGCCAGGGCCGGGTAGAGCACCAGGCAGAAGATCTGGTACCAGCTGGGCAGGAAGTATCCGCCCACCTGGGTGTTGAGGGTGATCCGATTCAGCCGGATGGTCACCTGTTTGCCCTCGTCCGGGCTGCAGGGGTCCAGCCGAAGCGCCACGATGCGGGTCCGCGGCAGCGTGTACAGGTAGCTGCCGTCCGCCTGGAGGGCCGGGTAGACCCGCCGGTCCTGGCTGTAGGGCTGGCCCGCCTCGGTGGTATAGTACAGGCACATCTCCCGGGCGTCCCCCTCATACTCGGCAAACACCTGCAGGGTGCGCACCGTGCGGTCGCTCACATCCTCCAGGATCATCTGCGGGTCGCCGGTCAGGGTGAGCAGGGTTTCCGGCTCCCCCGCCTGCAGTTCCAGGTCCACCAGGGCAAAGTCCCCGGCGTGGAGGGTCTGTTCGGCCAGCCGGCCGCTGTTGCGGGCCAGCAGGTCGGCCCCCAGCGCCGCCGCCCCCCACAGGATCCAGGCCACCAGCGCCACCAGGTAACACAGCACCGGGATGGCCAGCCGGCGCCGCAGAAGCGGTCGCAGCTTCATGGCGCCACCTCCATTTCCACAGGCGCAAAGCCCGCCTCGGTCACCTTGTACAGCACCGTCTCGCCGTTTTGGGCGGCCTGCAGGCTGTCGGTGAACAGGCTCGCGTAGCTCTGCACAAAAATATCGTCGATCCGCTGCAGGTACAGGTAGCTGCAGCCGGACTCCTCCACCACCCGGGCGAATGCCGCGACGGTGTAGGGGTGGTAGTAGCGGTTTTCGACGCCGGTCTCCGGGCAGAGTTCGGGCAGCCCGAAGGTGCCGCCGCCGCCGTTTTCGCTTGCGCCGGAATAGTCCACGATGATGGGATAGAAGTCAAACACCGCGGCGAACCAGTCCATGCCGTCGTCGCCCTGGGAAACGAAGAAGACCCGGTCCTCCTCGGTCAGATATTGGCTGACCTCCTTGGCTTCGGCGATCTGGAGCTGCCGGTCGGCAAACTCGCTGTCCGAAAAGCCCAGCACGGTGAGCTGGGGCAGCACCAGCTGGTTCTGCCGCAGCAGCATCCCTGCCGCCAGCAGCAGCACGATCCCCTGCCCGGCCAGCGGCCGCAGCGGGAAGGCGCCGGCGCGGACCCGGTCCCCGGCCGCCTGCAGCGCCGCCGCCAGGCAGGCCAGCGCAATAAGGAACCAGCCGATGTAGTAGCAGTAAATATAGCGGTTGTAATCAACCAGCCCCGCCGCCTGGTCGGGCTTGAAGATGAAGCCGTAGCACAGCGCCAGTTCCAGGTTGTACCCGCCGAAGCAGACCAGCGAGAGCAGCGCCGTCAGCCCGATCCGCCCGCACAGCCGGGTGCGGCCGGCCAGCACCATGGCCAGCGCAAAGATGGCCAGGATGAACAGCGTGACGATGAGGCCGTGGCCGATCATGCTCATCTTGCCGGCGGGGGTGAAATACTGGGTGCCCATGTCCCGGATGGCGGTGAAGAACTGTTCCCGCCGGGCTTCATATTCCGGTGCGCCGTCGCCCCCCAGCAGCATCCGCAGGCCGTTGACCACCACGCCGGACAGCGGCAGGCTGGTCTCGCCGGTGCCGCCCCGGGCGGCGTTGCGGGCGACGATCATGCCCCGGTAGCGGACATTCCACAGGTAGTACACGACCATCGGCGCCGCGAAGCAGGCCGCCGCAAAGCCGGTGCGGCGGGCCAGGCCGCGGCGGAATTTTCCTTCGGGCAGCAGCCAGGCGTCCACCGCCACCAGCCCCGCCGCCACCAGCGCCAGCACAAAGGTGTTGTCCTTGATGTTGGCCGCAAGGGCCAGGACCGGCAGCACGGCCCAGCGCGGTCCCCCGCCGCGGCGCACCGCCAGCCAGAGCGCCACCGCACCGCCCAGCACAAGGCCGGCGGGGATGTCGCCGTAGGCGCTCATGTAGACTTCCACCAGATAGATCTCGTGGTTGTAGACGGTGAAGAAATAGGGCGTACACCAGAGGATGGCCGCCAGCGGCACCGCCAGCCGGTACTGTTTCCAGCCAAGGTTGCCCAGCACCGCCGCATACACCGCAAAGGCCAGTACATCGTAGGCCAGGTAGATCTTCCAGTCGGCATAGGAGCCGAAGAAGCTGAAGAAATAGCTCAGCAGCATCAGGCCGGGGTTCTGGGTGGTCGGCCAGGGGGTGCCCAGTTCGGCCAGCGGGTAAAGGCGGTTGTCCACCTTGGTGACCTTGACCGCCGTGGCCCAGAGGCTCAGCTCGTCATAGTTGGAGGCGATGGGCTGCCGGATGAAAAAGTAGACGGCAAAGGCCAGCGCCAGCCCCCAGAACAGCACCGACCCGGGGGTGAACAGCGGGCGGGCGGGTGCGTCCGGCCGGCGCTTTCCCGCCGGGACCAGCGCCCAGGCGCCCAGCCCCGCGCAGACCAGGTACAAAACCACCGCGCCGGGCAAAAGCAGGTCGGCCATGCCCGCCAGCGTGAGCCAGCCGACCACCAGCCCCAGGGCGGTAAGCGGCGCCAGCGCCGCCGGCAGGCCGGTGCGCCGCGTCAGAAAGACGCAGAGCAGGAACAGGGCCGCCAGTGCGGCCAGTACACAGAGAAGTTCCATTGTATCGGCTCCTCGATTTCGGGATTTCAGTCGTTTTTAACGGCCTGCCAGACCAGGGCCGCCAGCGCCGCCGCCAACGGCGGGCCAAAGAGAAGCAGCAGCCACTGCCCCCCGCCGGGGAGCAAGTTGCAGAACCAGGGCCGGGACGGGTTCAGCTCCAGCCCGATCAGCCGGGTGGGCACGCCGCCCACGCTGTCCGGGTCGATGCGCAGGCCGGTGACCGTGATCCCGCCCAGGTCGAACACATAGGCGTTGTCGCCGTCCCGCCAGGCATAGACCTTCTGGCTTTCCCGGTAATCGGTCTGGCCGGGGGTCAGGTAATACAGCGCCACGCTGCCGGGCGGCAGCAGCTGTTCCACCTCCAGCCGGACCGAGACCACAAAGGCCTCCCCCTGCCAGAAAATATGCGGGTCGTTGTCGGTGGACAGGTACCAGCCCTCCCGGTCGTCGGGGGGCGTGGCCCATTCATCCTCGGCATAGCTCATAAAGCTCTCATAGGTCAGGTCGCCGGGGCCCAGGGTCTGGGTGCGCATCGTGCCGTTCATCTTGTGGTCCAGCGCCACGGCGCTGTTCAGCAGCACCCACAGCACCCAAAGCGCTGCCGCCAGGGCATAAAAGTACCCCAGCAGCGCCCGCGGGGCAAACACCCGTTCCCACCCGGGGCGGGTGCGCACCTTGCGGCGCATCCGGTCCTTCCAGCTGCCAAAGCGGCTCATGATGTCACCCCGCTTTCCACCGTGACCACCGGTACAAAGGCATACGGGGCGTCCGCCCCCATAAAGCGATACAGGGTCGCCGGCTGGTCCGCCCGGATGCCCCCTTCAAACCGGGCGCTGAAGTCCCGCTCCAGGTAGTCATCCGCCCGGTCCAGCACCAGGTAGTCGCAGTTTTTCTCCTCCATATAGGCCACCAGCGATGCATCGGTGCAGACGGCGGTGTAGTCGTACATCGTCCAGTTCAGGCTTTCCACCAGATTCATGAAGTCGGAATCCCAGCGGTTGGAGTAGTCCCCGTCACCCCACCAGACGCCGCCATAGCCGTTGACGACCCGGGCGGTGAGCTCATATTTGTAGTAATACCAGCGGGTGGCGTCGTCCCCCTGGCTGATGACCAGGACCCGGTCGTTCCAGTCCAGCACCTCGTTCATGGCCTGGGCCCGCTGTTTGACATCCTGCCGGACGGTGTACAGGCTGTCCGCCCGGGTCCAGAACCCGGCGGTGGGGATGCCCCGCCAGGCAAACACGCCGAACAGCCCCAGCGCCGCCGCCCCCACCGCGACCGTTCCCAGCCGGCGGCGAAGGGTGCGCCCCGGCGCCGCCGCCGCGCTTTGCCCCAGCAGGCAGAGCGCCGCCATGACCCAGCCCTGCAGGTAGGGCATCAGGTAGCGCTCGTAATCTTTGAGGGCAAGGCCCTCCTCCTCCGAGAAATTGTAATAGTAAAGGATCAGGTGGAACAGATACAGCGCCGCAAAGCAGAAGGCCCCGCCCAGCCAGGCGGTCACGACCCGCCGGCGGGCTTCGCCGCGGGGGGCGACCAGGACGGCCAGCAGCGAGAGCCCCGCCACCAGCGCCAGTACCATCACCGGTGCGCCCAGCAGGCAGACCCGCCGGCTGAACAGCGCCTGGCCCATCGCCTGCATGATGGCGCCGAACCGCTCGTCCCGGCCGATGCCCAGCAGCTGGCGCACCCCGCCCAGCAGCACCGCGCCGTAGCCCATCTGGGCGCTGCCGACGGTGGCGGCGCCGGATTCCGGCGACATGGCGGCGGTATAGCGGCTCCAGCTGAGGAAAACGCCCAGCACCGGCACCGCCAGCACGGCGGTGCGTGCGGCCCGGCAGAGGAGTTCCCGCGCCCGGCCCCGGCCGACGGCAAACAGCTGGTCCAACCCGATGAGGAAGACCGCCATCAGCCCGTAGGCCAGCCCGATGTCCTTGGTCATGGCCAGCACGGCCAGCGGCAGCGCCACCGCATAAAAGCCGCCGCGCCGGCGCCCGGCCGCATAGTACAGGCACAGCGCCCCGCCGAACAGGCAGGCCAGCGGCAGGTCGGCCATGGCGTTCCGGTAGACGGTGCTGGCCGTGCCCTGGGGCGCCGTGCTGAAAAAGAAAGGCAGCACAGCCGCCGCCCCGTACAGCAGCACGCTGTGGGCCCAGCGGGCCCGGGGCAGCACGGTGAGCGGCGCGAAGGCCGCCAGCGCCAGGATGTCGATGGCCGCCAGGCACTGCCATTCGGCAAACTGGCCGGGGATGGTCTGGAAGAGGAAGGACAGCAGGCTGGTGGCCGGGTAGGTGAAGGAGGCGGTCAGGTTGACCGGGTCCTGCACATACAGGCTCGCCCGCTCCGCCACCATCTTGGGGGCCAGGCCCCAGGCGGTAAACTCATCCCACTGGGTAAACATCGGCTGCAGCGCCGCAAACAGCACCCACAAAAACAGGGCGCCGCCGAAAAACATCCAGAAGCCCGGGCTGCCGGCGGCATCCCGCACAGCGCGCCAGCCGGCCCGCACGCCGCAGTAGACGCCGGCGGCCAGCAGACCGCCGGCCACCGCGAACATCCCGACATGCAGCACGTTGAACAGCCCGGCCACATACAGCACCGTCACCGCGCCGCAGAGCAGCGGCAGCGGCAGCAGGGCGGCTTCGTAGCGGGTGCAGGCGGCCAGCGCCAGGCAGACCGCGCCGAAAAAGGCCAGCACCAGCAGACCGATCAGGGTGGGAAGGATGGGCATAGCAGTTCCTTTCTCAGGGAAGCGTCTTGCGGGGCCCTTCAGGCAGGGATGGTATAGAAGGGTCCCACAAAATAGTGTTGGAACAAAAGCACCGCGCCAAGCAGGGCGTGGCCCGCAAAAAGCGGCACCGCCAGCCGTTCGGCCCGGGGCAGCGGCAGCTGCGGGGCCAGCAGGCGGCGCAGCGGGGCCACGGCCACCAGGGCCAGGGCCAGGAACACCGGCAGGAAATACCGGGCCTGCAGCCCGACGATGCGGACCATCGCCACCGGCGTGTAGGTGATGTACATGGCCGCCATGGCCCCCGCCGCATACACCGCCCCGAAGCCGCCGAGCCCCAGGGCCCTGCGGCGGCCGAGCCCCGCCGGCTGGGCCGAAGCCAGCAGCACGGCCAGCCCCAGCGCCACCGGACCCAGCAGGTTCAGCAGCGGGATGGGCAGGTCCTTCCAGCCGAAGATCCCCAGCTGGCCCACAAAGCCCTCGTTCTCATACAGGGTGCCCCAGAAGGTGGCAAGGGTGCGCAGCGGGTTGCCCAGCACAAACAGAAGCTGTGCCATGCCGTCCACCGCCTGGCCGCCCTGGCGGGCGATGACCGGGTAGTTGCGGCGCAGCAGCCGGCCGTAGGTCTCCACCCCCAGGGTGGCGACCAGCGCACCGGCCGCCATGGCGGCGCTCCACAGCCAGCGGCGCCCCCGGGCCCGCCAGGCATCGGCCGCCAGCAGCACCAGCGGCAGCAGCGCCCACAGCAGGTTCAGGTAGGGCTTGGCCACATTCACAAAGACGCAGGCTGCCGCATACGCCGCGGCGGTGCGGGTGGTCCAGACCGGCCGGGTCAGCAGCGCCAGCATCAGGTAATAGCAGGCCAGCAGCGTGGCGTCATAGCTCAGCGACGCCCCCATGAAGAGGGAGAGCGGCAGCAGCATCACGCAGAGCAGCACCGGCCGGTACCGCCGGGCCAGGTGCAGCGCCGCACCGCACAGCAGCGTGTAGGCCAGCAGGTTGCCCAGCCGGCCGGCATACAGGCAGGCCAGCGCACCGCCGCCCAGCAGCCGCACCAGCGCCATGCCCGCCGCCCCCGGCAGGAAGGGCAGGATCAGAAAGCTGACCGGTTCGTGCAGCGGTTCGGGGGATTCTTCCCCACCGCTGAAATAGGCGGCAAAGCTGTCGGCAATGCTCTGGATCGCGCCGTCCGAGCCGATCTGTTTGAGGGCGTAGCCGGCGGTGTCGTAGGGTTTGTCCTCCCCTGTGTCGGGGTCGGTGCCGATCCCCACCGAGGTGTGGGCGTTGACCCAGGCGCCGGGGAAAGCCTCCACCAGCCGGGCCACGTCCTCGGGGTAGGTGCGGTCATAGTCAAAATCGAAGCGCCCCAGCGAGATCGCGTAGGTGCGCAGGTAATGGTCGGTCTCGTCGGGGGTCTGCAGCGGCGGGTTGGCAAAGGCGAACAGCACCCCGCACAGCAGGATGCAGGCGGCGCCCCGGGCGGCAAAGCCGGGCAGCCGGCGCACCAGCGCCACCGCCCCCACCGCCAGCAGGCAGAAGCCCACGCAGCCGGCGGTGCTCCACAGCGCCGGGCACCGGCTGTCCAGGTAAAAGAACACCCGCCAGCAATAGGACCACACCAGGCCCGCCAGGGCGGCTGCCGCCAGCGCCAGCCCCCAGACCAGCACGGCGCGGCGTTTGGGGTCGTTGAACGGGGGCTTCGGGCCCTTCCTCAGCCCCGTCACAGGATGTACTGCCCCACTTTGTAGTCGTCCAGGTGGCCGCGCAGGAACTCGATGGTCTCGGCCAGCCCCTGCGCAAAGGTGTACCGGGGCGCCCACCCGGTGAGGCTGCGCAGCTGGGTGGCGTCGCCCAGCAGACGGTTGACCTCGCTCTTTTCGGGGCGCAGACGCTCGGCTTCGCAGACGATGGTGGCCTGGGGGTTGATCTGGGCGATGAGCTCCCGGGCCAGATCCCCGATGGAATGCTCCACCCCGGTGGCGATGTTCAGTTCGCGGCCGATGGCGGCGTCGCAGTCGGCGATGGCCATGAAGCCGGCGGCGGTGTCCTTGACATAGTTGAAGTCCCGGGTGGGGGTCAGGCTGCCCAGCTTGATCTCGGTCTGGCCGGCCAGCAGCTGGGTGATGATGGTGGGAATGATGGCCCGGCCCGACTGGCGGGGCCCGTAGGTGTTGAAGGGCCGCACGATGGACACCGGCAGATCAAAGCTGCGGTAGAAGCTCTCGGCCAGGCGGTCGGCGCCGATCTTGGTGGCCGAGTAGGGGCTCTGGCCCTGGAAGGGATGCTTTTCGTCGATGGGCACATACTGGGCGGTGCCGTAGACTTCGCTGGTGGAGGTGACCAGCACCCGGGCGGTGCCCAGCTCCCGGGCGGCGTTGAGGACATTCAGCGTGCCCTTGATGTTCGTGTCCACATAGCTGTCCGGGCTGTGGTAGGAAAACGGGATGGCGATGAGGGCCGCCAGGTGGAACACCCGCTCCTGCCCGCGCATGGCGGTGCGCACGCCGTTGGGGTCGCGCACATCCCCCATGAAGATCTCCATCTCGCCGCGGATGTCGGCGGGCAGGGTGTCGATCCAGCCCAGCGAGCCGAAGGAATTGTACAGGCAGAACGCCCGGACCTTCTCGCCGCGTTTGACCAGTTCTTCCGCCAGGTGGCTGCCGATAAAGCCGTCGGCGCCGGTGACAAGTACAGTGTGAGACATAGCAAAGCTCCTTTTGTCAAGCATCGCGGGTGGCCCCGCCGGTGCGTTTGTCCAATTATTACAAATTAGTATACCCGATTGTGCGCATAATTTCAACCCGGCCGCCGGCATTGTACCCTATTGACAAGCAGCGGACAACGATGTATATTTATAACTGTTACGCAGCGAAGGCGGGGCGCGGCCCCGATCCGTGCGTTCCCCCGCTGCGGGGGAGCATCTCAGATTTTACGAAAGGAACTTCATTTTTATGAACGCCGACGGTGACAGTAACCCGCGACGAAAAATGAATCAGCGCGAATAGCAAGGCAAAGCCAGCACCAGTGTTTTGGTACCGGCTCTGCCTTTTTTTGCTGCGTGCAGGGCGGCGCTGCCGCGCAGGCCGCCCGATTCATTTCGTTTTGCCCCGGGTGCAACGGCGCCGGTTGACCCCACAGCCGTCACCCTATTTTGATGAAGGAGTGTCTTTACTTGCCTAACATAGCTTCCCAGATCTTGCTGCAGATCGTCTTTATCCTGCTCAACGCTTTCTTTGCCGGGTCGGAGATCGCCTTTCTGTCCCTGTCCCAGATCAAGCTGTCCAAAAAAGCCGAGGACGGCGACAAGACCGCCGCAGCCCTGCTGAAAGTGGTAGAAAACCCCAACACCTTCCTGTCCGGCATCCAGGTGGCCATCACCCTGTCCGGTTTCCTGTCCGCCGCCTTCGGTACCGAGAACTTCTCGGGCTACCTGGACGACTTCATGCTCGGCACCCTGCACCTGCCGCTGCCCGCCGGGGTGGTGTCGGTGATCTCCACCGTGCTGGTCACCGTCATCATCTCCTTCTTCTCCATCGCCTTCGGCGAGATGGTGCCCAAGCGCATCGCCATGCAGAAGCCGATGATGTTCGCCGTGCCCGCTCTGCATGTGCTGCGGGTGGTATCGGTGGTGTTCGCGCCGATGTTCGCGCTGCTCAACGTCTGCACCAACGGCACCCTGCGCCTGATGGGCATGAAGGTGGAAGCCGAGGAGGGCGTGGCCAGCGAGGAGGACCTGCGCCTGATGGTGGAGAGCAGCGGCGAACAGGGCACCATCGACCAGGACGAACAGGAATGGATCGAGAATGTGTTCGACTTCAACGACATGACCGCCAGCTCCGCCATGACCCCCGAACCGGACGTGACCGCCTTCTCGCTGGATGAGGACCCCCAGGAGATCCTCAAGGCCATCCGGGAGACCGGCCTGAGCCGCTACCCGGTGTATGAGGACGACGATGTCAACGACATCTGCGGCATCCTGAACGCCCGCGACTTCCTGCTGAACCTGCAGGAAGAGAACCCCCGCCCGCTGAAGGAACTGCTGCGCCCGGCCTACTTTGTGCCGGAAAGCGTCCACGCCGACCAGCTGTTCAAGGACATGCAGGCCCAGAAACAGCACCTGGCCGTGGTGGTGGATGAGTACGGCGGCACCGCCGGCGTCATCACCATCGAGGACCTGCTGGAAGAGATCGTCGGCGATATTTTTGACGAGTTCGACCCCGCCGAGCCCCAGGAACTGACCGAGATGGGCAAGGGCATGTGGCGGGTGGCCGGCTCGATGCGGGTGGAGGAGTTTGCCGAAGCGCTGGACTTTGAACTGCCCGAAGACCGGGACTACGACACGGTGGCCGGCCTGATCCTGAGCTGCCTGCCCTCCATCCCCGAGGACGGGACCACCCCCAGCGTGGAGGTGTGCGGCCTGCAGTTTGACGTGCAGACCATTGAGGACCGCAAGATTCTGTGGGCGATGGTCCACAAGATCACCCCGCCGCCCCAGGCGGAAGATGAGGAGGCGGAGGAGAAAAACCACCGCAGCCGCCAGCGGGAGGACGAGGACAAGGACGAACCCCGCCGGGACAAGGACCGCAAGGAAAAGGACCGCAAAGAGCGGGAATGATTCCCCATTGCCCATTGATTGAACGCCCCCGGGCACGGTGCAGCACCGTGCCCGGGATTTATTTTTGCCCCGGCGCAACAACCCGGGCCCGGGCGGCGTTATAGGGGTGAAAGGGTTGCAACCCCCAAGGAAAGGAGGAAGCCGATGCAAGGATCATCCACCCCGCTGGCGGACGAGTCCGCCCTGGAAGCGGCCGTGCGGCAGTATCAGGGCGAACTGCTGCGCTACGCGGCGGGCATCCTGGGCAGCATGGCCGACGCCGAGGACGCGGTGCAGACCGCCTTCCTCAAAGCATGGCGCAGCCGGGCCCGGATGCGGCCGGGCACCAACCTGCGGGCGCTTTTGTACCGCATTACCTACCGCACGGCGCTGGACATGCTGCGCACCGCCCGCCGGACCGCCCGGCGCCTGCCGCCCCCTGCCCCTGCCGCCGACCCGGCCCGGGACGCCGAAGTCCATGACGCCCTGGCCCGGCTGACCCCGCTGGACCGGGCCCTTGTGTGGGGCCAGGTGGTGGAGGGGCTGAGTTACCGCGAACTGGCGGCCATTCACGGCCGCCCCGAAACCGCCCTGCGCTCCCGGTGCTGCCGCGCCAAACAGCGGTTGGCTGCCTGGCTGGGCGATGGGACGAAGGAAGAAGGAGGTTCCCGATGAAACACACACCGAAGCCCCTCCGCCGGGAGGACCCTCTGCAGGACGCCCGTCTGCGCACACGGCTCACCGCACAGACGCCAAAGACCCGGGACCTCTGGCCCGCCGTGGCCGCCCGGCTGCAGGAGCCTCCGCCCCGCCGCCCGGCGCGCCGGGCCGCCCTGCTGCTGGCGGCTGCCGTGGCGCTGGCCGCGCTGCTTATGGGCGCGGCGGCGCTGCGGGGGTTCCGCATCTATGACACAGCCACCGGCGAATCGCTGGAACTGGGCCCCGGGGAACCCTATCTGCCCCAGGATGGCTCCTCCACCGGTTTTTCGATGACCCGCCTGTCGGATACCGACCCCAACTGGCGCGAGCAGGTCCACGACGACCGGGACGAATGGCCCGAGACCTGGGACAAGCAAACCTACGACTACGACGAAAACGGCGAGGTCGTGAGCAGCGGCACCCGGAAGCTGGATTTTGTGAACCAGGCCCGGTTCGGCCAGGCCTGGGGAGAGATCACCGACATCGGCCAGGGCGCCGCGGGGAGTCTCTGCCTGGCCACGCTGCCGGCCAACGAGGAGACCGCCCTGCTGGAAATGCTGGACCGCACCGGCACCAGCCTCTGGCTGCCGGAGGATCTGCCCGAACGGTATGTCTTCGCCCACGGGCAGCTGACCCCCTATGTCACCCCCCGGCAGATGCGCCAGGTCCGCCGCCCCACCGCCGAGAACGGCGCCGACGACGGCCGGGACTGGGCGGCCGCCATCTGGGACCTGCCTGAAGAGGTCCGGGACCAGATCGACCAGGTGGAGCTGGTCTTTTACGGGCCGGACGGCCAGCGTGTGCTGTTCAACAGCACCTTGAGCGAGGAGGCCGGTCACCTGATCACCGGCAGCTCCGACATGACGCTGGAGGAACTGGCCCTGGATGGGTTCGAGCAGGCCCTGCTGACGGTGGACACCAACGACTATTACGAAGCGGAGGAGGTCCGGCTGGACCTGTACGAGCCCATCGACCCGATCCGGGTCCAGTATGCCGACGCGCTCTGGCCCCAGCTGGCCGAAACGTTGCCGGACAGCCCGATGATGCGCCACACCAGGGACTGGACCGACACCCGGGTCAAGACGATGCGCTACCGCTATTACTCGCTCTGTCTCATCGGGTTCGGGGATGGCGAGCTGGACGCGCTGCTGCGGTCGCTCCGCGCCTACGGGGCCGGGCAGGCGGCGCGCTGAGTCCCCTGCCCTGCAAAGATCCGCCATCCGAAAGAAACCCATGCAAAAGGGACCGCCCCGAGTGGGGCGGTCCCTTTGTGCTTGGTGCTTATGCGGTTCGTGCGTCGGCGGGGCTCCGGGCCTGTCAGCGCTTGATGTCGTAGTTCATGTTCATCAGGTTGCGGATGGTCTTGACATCGTCGGTGATGTTGGCGTCGCCGTGGATCGTGTGCTTGATGGCGCTGGAAGCCACCGCGAAGTTGATCATATCCATCGGGCGATAGTGGTTGACCATCGCGTAGATCAGGCCGCTGGCAAAGGCGTCGCCGCCGCCCACACGGTCCAGGATGTTGAAGGTGAAGAGCTTGCTCTCGAAGGTATGCCCTTCGTACCACATGAAGGCTTTGAGGCTGTTCTCCGAACCGGAATGGGCGTAGCGCACATGCCGGGCCAGGCACTTGATGTTGGGGTAACGCTCAATAAAGCGCTGGAACACCTCGTCCTGCTGCTCATAGCTGGGCTGCAGCGGCACGCCGTCCTTCCAGTCGCCCTTGGAATGGTCTTCCTCGTCCTTCCACAGGTGGTAGGGTTCGATGCCGAACAGCACATCCACATAGGGCAGGCATTTGGTGCAGTAGTCCCGGGCTTCCTCCCAGCTCCAGAGGCTGCTGCGGAAGTTGCCGTCAAAGCTGACGGTCAGGCCCTTCTTCTTGGCGGTCTCCAGGCAGCGCAGCATGAAATAGGCGCAGCTGTCGGCCAGAGCCGGCGTGATGCCGGACAGGTGCAGCCAGTCGTAGCCGTCCAGCAGCTCGTCCACATCCACCTTCGAAAGATCATACTCGGTCAGTGCGCTGTGCTTGCGGTCATAGATGACCTTGCTGGGCCGGATGCCGTAGCCGGTCTCCAGGTAATAAGTACCCAGGCGATGGGTGGGGGTCTCCTCCGGGGTGGAAAGGATCATCGGGGTGCAGTGTACGTCGTTGGAGCGCAGCCAGCGCACCGCGCTCTTGCCCAGGGAATTGTTGGGCACTACGCTGAAGAAGGTGCTGTCCACCCCCAGGTTGGCCAGGGCCAGGGCGATGTTGGCCTCGCTGCCGCCGTAGCTGGCCTCAAAGCTGGTGGCCATACGGATCTTTTCGTAGTTGGGCGGGGTCAGGCGCAGCATGACCTCACCGATGGTGATGAATTTCGCGGGGCTTTCTCGGCCCGCCAGCAACGGGTTGTAATGTTCCATAGCGCTCCTCGTTTCTGCCCGGGCCGGTCGGGGCCGCCGGGCGCATTTCTTAGCTCTATTGTATGCCATTTGTCGGTTGATTTCAACGGAAATTTGCAGATTTTTCTGTAAAAACCATGCAAAAAGCCAATCGGGCGTGCTTTTTTGCCCCAGCCCCCTCCCCTTGCTTTACACAGACAGTAAAAAGAGGTATAATAAACTGATTAACGACCGGGTCGCGGCGGGGCGCCGCATCCCCCGCATTGCTGAAGGGAGGATCCCCCGCGTGGGCCTGCAAAGCATCCAATACATCCTGTTCCTGGCGGTGGCGGCCGCCGTCTACCTGCACCTGCCGCGGCGCGGCCAGCCGCCCTTTCTGCTGGCGGCGTCGCTGGTGTTTTACGCCATGGCCGACTGCCGGTATCTGCTGGTCACGCTGGGCGTCGGCGCCTTCTCCTACCTGTGCGGGCGGGGCATCGCCTGGCGGGGCGGGGCGCACAAAACCGCCTTTGTGCGGCTGGGCGTCGCCGGCAGCTTGGCGATCCTGGCGTTTTTCAAGTATTTCGGCTTTCTGGAAACGGCGCTGGCGCTGCCTTTTTCCATCGTGATGCCGCTGGGCATCAGTTTCTACAGCTTCGCGGCCATCGCTTACCTGATCGACGCCGGCCGGGGCGACTGCGAGGTGGAGCGCAATCCGCTGACCTACGCGCTGTTCCTGACCTTTTTTGCCACCGTCACCCAAGGGCCCATCCCCCGGGCCGGGGCGCTGATGCCCCAGCTGACCCGGGAACACAGGTTCGACGCCGCCCGCACCGTTCGGGCGCTGCGGCTGTACGGGCTGGGGCTGTTCAAGATGGTGGCGGTGTCCGACGTGCTGGGCGTGCTGGTGGACGAGGTGTTCGGCCACTGGCAGAGCTACGGCGGCTGGATGCTGGGGCTGGCGGCGGTGTGCTACACCTTCCAGCTGTACTTCAATTTCAGCGGCTATTCCGAGCTGGCCCGGGCCACCGGCCTGGTGCTGGGCCTGGAACTGCCGGAAAACTTCAAGACCCCCTTTTTTGCCACCAACTTTTCCGGGTTCTGGAGCCGCTGGCACATCAGCTTTTCCTCCTGGCTGCAGGACTATCTGTTCATGCCGCTGGCCTGGGCCGACACCGAGCGGCTGACCGGCGGGCGGCTGCGGCGGCTGCCGCCGGAAGTCTGCGTATTCATCGTCTTTTTCGTGTCCGGCTTCTGGCACGGCAACACCCTGCCCTTTGTGGTGTGGGGGCTGCTGCAGGCGCTGTTCCGGGTGGGGGAGGAACTGCTCCACCGCCGCCTGGGCAAGCCCAAGCGCAAGGCCCCGGCCCGGGTGTTGTGGGCCAAGCGGGCCGGCGTGTTCGCGCTGTGGACGCTGAGCATGGTCTTTTTCCGCATGGGGTCGGGCGCCGGCACGGTGGGCGACTGTTTCGGCTACCTGGGCGGGCTGTTCCGCGGCCTGGCCCCGGCCCGCTTTGCCGGCGAGGCTTACCGGGCCATCTACGACGGCTTTTACGCCAACGGCCTGATGGTGGCCGGGTATTACCTGTTTGCGGCGCTGGCGCTGGCGCTGGCCTTCTGGCTGGATGCCCGGCGGTGCTTCCGGTTCCGCAACGCCCCGGCTGAGGAGACCCTGGCCGCGCTGCCCGGTGCAAAACGCCAGGCGGTGTACTATCTGCTGGTCTGCTTTGTGCTGGCAGGGTACATCCTGCAGGGCGGCGGCTTCGGCGGCAGCGCCGGCTTTGGCATGTATGCGAATTTCTGACCCCGCTGCGGGGATCCTGAGAGCGAAAGGTGGACGGTATGCTGCACATCCTCAAACGGCTGGCGGTGCTGCTGATCCCGGTGTATCTGTGGTTTGCCTTCTTTCTGGCGTTTGAGCCCAACAACTATTTCGGGCTCAAAAAGCAGACCGATTCCAGCCAGCCGGTGGCGCGGGTGCGCGCCTACCAGCAGGAACCGGGGCGCAGCCTGATCATCGGGGACAGCCGCCTGGCCCACTTTGACATGGACCTGGTGGAAGAGGTGTCCGGCCGGCCGTGGCAGAACCTGGCCTTCGGCGGCGCCAGCCTGCGGGAAAGCCTGGATCTGGCGGAATTCGTGCTGGATTCCGGCCACGAGGTGGAGGAGATCCTGCTGGAAGTTTCCTTCTACACCGTCAACGCCGGTTATGACACCGACCGGTTCTCGGCGCTGGAAGAGACGCTGGTCAACCCGCTGGCCTACTGCCTGAACCTGGAATACAACGTCAACGCGCTGACGATGTTCCTGAACTTTGTCAGGAACACCCCCGACACCATCGAGTCCGGCGTGTGGGGCCCGGCCGACTACCTGGACGAAGAGGGCAACACCCTGCCGCTGCACCGCAAACTGTACGAGTACCCAGCGCTGATCGACAGCCGCTGCCGGGACTGGGCGGTCAATGAGGAGCAGCTGGCCCGGCTGGAAGAGCTGGCCCGGCGCTGCCAGGCCGAGGGGGTGGCCCTGACCCTGGTCCTGCCGCCGATGGCGCAGAACGTCCGCACCCAGGTGTGCGAGAAATACGGCATCGACGATGCGATGCTCGAGACCGTGCTGCCGCTGCTGGACCGCTGGGCCGACGAGACCGGCATGGCCGTGCTGGATTACGAATGGAGCGGCAGCTGCATCACCGACGACGACACCCAGTTCTACGACGGGTTCCACCTGGACGAGGTCTACGGCCTGCCCGACTGGACCCGGCAGCTGTTCGGGGACCTGGACCGATGAATCTTTGAAACGTAGGAGCAAGGCATGGCTTTGGATTTTCTGATCTTATACGAGCACACGGTCCGGGAATATGAGAGCGACCTGCTGCTGAAACTGGAGCTGGAACGCCGGGGATACCAGGTGGAGATCCGCCAGCTGCTGGACCCCAAATACCGGCGCCTGTTCGGCCAGGACAAGCCCGAGGTGCTGGTGGCCAGCTGCATGTATGACAACGAGGCTATCAACAGCCATGTGTACAACAACATCGGCCGCTGTGACAAGATCGTCAACCTCCATTGGGAGCAGATGCTCTCGGACACCCAGGAGGAGGGCGACTGGTTCAACATGAACGGCAACGCCAAGCGCTGCATCCAGACCTGCTGGGGCAAGCGCACGGCGGCCCGCCTGCAGGCCCACGGCATGGACCCCAAAAACACCCCGGTGACCGGGGCGGTGATGATGGACTTCCTGCGCCCGGAATTCAAAGGCTATTTCAAGGACAAGGCCGCCCTTTGCCGGGAGTTCGGCCTGGACCCGGACAAAAAGCTGCACCTGTATATTTCCAGCTTCGGCTACGCCAGCATGTCGGCGGAGGAGGTGGCCGAGCTGTCCCGCATGGCGGGCACCGACTTCACCGGATTTGCCGCCACCAACCGGATCTCGATGGACCAGACGCTGCGCTGGTTTGACGCCTACCTGGGCGACCACCCGGAGGTGGAGCTGGTCTACCGCCGCCACCCCAGCGAGTGGAACAGCCCGGCGCTGGAGGAGCTGACCCGCAAGCGGCCCAACTTCCATGTGATCTTTGCCGATTCGGTCAAGCAGTGGATCGTGGCGGCCGACTCCATCTCCATCTGGATGAGCACCGCCATCGCCGAGGTGTACATGGCCGGCAAGAGCTGCCATATCCTGCGCCCGGTCCCCATCGAGCACGAGTACGACCCGGTGATCTACAAAGGGGCCCGGTATGTGACCAGTTACGAGGAATTCTGCACCGCCATGGCGCAGAGCGATCCCCCCTTCCCCATCCGGCGGGAGGTGATCGAGGGGTATTTTGACCCGAGCCCCCGCCCGGCCTACCTGCGCATGGCCGACCTGCTGGAGCAGGTATACCGCGAACCGCCCCGGGACCACCCGATGGGCGAAGGCTTCACCCCGCATTTCAACTGGCTGAAATATTTTGCCCTGTGGGGGGTCCACTTCCTCTACCGCCGCCGCTGGGAACCCCGCCGGGTGTTTGCCTGGTGCCCGCCGCTGGCCGGCTTTGCCCAGCGGATCTACGGGTATGTGGACAAGGCGCACCTGGAACCTGAGGAGATCCGGGCCATGACCGAACGCATCCGCCCGTTTCTGCGCTGAACCGCCCAGTCAAAAGGAGACGCTATGCCTGACACACCCAAACCGGAAGCCCCGAAAAAGCAGGAGTCCTTCCTTGGCAATCTGATGAAATATTCCGTAGCGACCTACCTGGGGTTTCTGATCAGCGGGGCCGCCCTGGTCGTCAAGGGCATCCTGCCGCCGGACAGCTACGCCGTGCCGGCCTCCTTCATGGCCTACACCACCTCCCTCATGAACATCGGGATGCTGGGGCTGGACCAGGGGCTGCTGCGCTTTTACCATGAACCGCCCAAAGGCGCCACCGGCCGCACGATGTTCGCGGCCTGCACCCGGCTTTCGCTGCTGGTGATGGCGGTGGTGGGGCTGGTGGGCTCGGCGCTGTTCGCCCGGCCGCTGGCGACCGCCTTCGGCCTGGGGACGGGCGGGGCCATCCTGGTGCCGTTTTTGTTCCTGAATGCCGCGCTGTACATGCTGGTGCGCTACCTCAACGTGCTGCTGCGGCTGGAAAACAACGTGGCCGCCTACACCGCCGAGACCCTGTGGATGCAGGCCTGCCTGAACCTGCTGTTCCTGCTGCCCGGCTTCTTCACCCAAAGGACCTGGGTGTTCATCGCGGTGGCGGTGGCCAGCTTCGGCTGCGTGGCCATCGCCTTCTGGTTCAAAGCCCGGGCGCCGCTGCAGGCCCCCGGCCTGCCCTACAAGGCCGTATACCGCCAGATGGTGCCCTACAGCATCGCGCTGGCGCCGGCCGCCGTGCTGACCCCGCTGTACCAGAGTGTGGCGCTCTCCTTTCTGGCAGCCTACAGCGGCCAGACCAGCCAGGGACTGTTCTCCTTCGCCTACCAGCTTTCGCTGCTGGTCACCACCGTGCAGGCGGGCTTTTCCACCTACTGGGGGCCCTATGTGTTCGCCCACTATCGCACCGAACAGGCGCGGATCGGGCGGGTCCACGACCTGCTGAACTTTCTGATCTTCGCCTTTTTCTGCTGCCTTGTGATGTTTGAGGACATCATTTTCCTGGTTTTCCCCGGCAAGGCGGCCTGCCAGCGATTTTTCCCGCTGATGATGCTGGCGGCGGTGTTCCTGATCCTGATGGAAGGCACCGTCTACGGCAATTCCATCGCCCGGCGCCCCCACCACGACACCATCGGGGTGGCGGCCGGCGTGCTGGCCGAAGTGCTGATCTGCCTGTGGCTGGTGCCGGCCTACGCCGTGACCGGCGCCGCCGTGGCGCTGGTGGCCGGCAACGCCGTGATGTTTTTGTACCGCACCGTCACCGGGCAGTACTACTACCGCACCATCCCCAGCATCCCGCGCACGGTCTCGGGCTTTCTGCTGGCGGTGGCCGCCACCGCCGCCGGGGTGGTGTTCTACCAGCATTTTCTGCTCAAGTTCCTGGCGGTGGGGGCGATCCTGTTCGTCTACTGCACGCTGTACCGCCCCCAGCTGCAAAAGCTCTGGCAGCTGGGCCTGGGCCTGCTGCGCAAGCTGACCGGCCGCCGCGGATGATCCCCTGTCCGACCCAACCCAAACACGAAGGAGTAAACTGAGATGGACGAGTTCACACTTGATTTTGGCAGCGATCCCCTGCTTTCCGACGAGGACACCGATTCGCTGGACCCCTTCCCATCCGGGGAGGAGGAGGGCCAGGCGCCCATCCGGGTGGTGCTGCTGAGCCTGGACCAGGGCAAGTTCAACGCCCAGCGCAGCCTGGACGAGCTGGCCGCCCTGGCCGAAGCCAACGGCATGGAGGCCGTGGCTGCGGTGACCCAGAAACGCAGCACCCCCGAAGCCGCCACCATGCTGGGTGAGGGCAAGGTGGCCGAGGCGCGGCTGGTCTGTTCCAACACCCGGGCGGAGGCCGCCATCTTTGACGGCGAATTGTCCGGCAGCCAGATCCGCAATCTGTCGGCCGCACTGCAGGTGGACGTGATGGACCGCACCATGCTGATCCTGGAGATCTTCCGCAGCCGGGCCACCACCAACGAGGGCAAGCTGCAGACCGAGCTGGCCATGCTGCGCTACCAGCTGCCGCGGCTGCAGGGGCTGGGCGAAAGCCTGAGCCGGCAGGGCGGCGGCGGGGCCGGCGGCGGGGGCGCCCGCCGCGGCGCCGGCGAGACCAAGCTGGAACTGGACCGGCGCTACCTGCACCACCGCATCGAACACCTGGAAGGCCGGCTCAAGGAGTTGGAAAAACGCCGCAACGAGACCCGCCGGGCCCGGCGCAAGAACAACGTGTCGGTGGTGGCCCTGGTGGGCTACACCAACGTGGGCAAATCCAGCCTGATGAACGCGCTGTGCGGGGCCGAGATCTTTGAGGCGGACATGCTGTTTGCCACGCTGGACCCCACCGCCCGCAAGCTGATGCTGCCCAGCGGGCTGACCGTCGTGCTGGTGGACACGGTCGGTTTTGTGAGCCGCCTGCCCCACCACCTGGTGGACGCTTTCAAGAGCACGCTGGAGGAGGCCGCCTACGCGGATGTGATCGTCAAGGTGGCGGACGCCAGTGACAACGAGGCCGCGGCCCAGCTGGCCGTGACCGATGAGGTGCTGGACTCGCTGGGCTGCGGGGACATTCCCCAGATCGTCGTGTACAACAAGTGCGACAAACCCGGCACCATCCCCTTTGACCCGGCCGTGCTGCTGACCAGCGCCAAGACCGGCCGGGGGCTGAAGGAACTGCTGCAGCGGCTGGACGCCCTGATGGCCAGCCGGGTGCGGCACATCGAGATCCTGCTGCCCTACGACAAGCTGGGCCTGGCCGATCTGCTGCGCACCCGCGGCAGCGTCCTCAAGGAAGAATTCCGGCCCGACGGCGCCTACTATGAGGCCACCGTCAAAATCGACGAATTGCACAAATTCACGCCGTATCTTTTGTAAGGGTCTTCTCCTCTTCCCTGCCAAACACAAACGCCCTGTACCGGCCGGTACAGGGCGTTTTGATTGGATTGGTTCAGGATCACTTGGCCGCGGCGCCGTCGCCGGCCAGGGCCTTGATGGCGCTGACGGTGGCCGCCATGTTCTGCATATCGCTGGGAACGATGATCTTGGTCGCCTTGCCGTCGGCCACCTTCTCCATCGCCTCCATGCTGCGCAGGGCCAGCATGTTCTGGGTGGGGGCCGCCTCGTTGATCATCCGGATGGAGTCGGCCTGAGCCTTCTGCACCAGCAGCAGCGCCTGGGCCTGGCCTTCGGCCTCCCGGATCTTCTGCTCCTTGACAGCCTCGGCCCGCAGGATGGCGCTTTCCTTCTCGCCTTCGGCGCGGGTGATGGCCGCCTGTTTTTCGCCTTCGGCCAGCAGGATGCTGGCGCGCTTCTCCCGATCAGCCTTCATCTGCTTTTCCATCGCCTGGCGGATCTCGGCCGGCGGCTCGATGTTCTTCAGCTCGATCCGGTTCACCTTGATGCCCCACCGGTCGGTGGCTTCATCCAGCGTGGCGGTGATCTTGGTGTTGATCAGGTCGCGGCTGGTCAGCGTCTCGTCCAGCGACATCGAACCGATGATGTCGCGCAGCGTGGTGGCGGACAGATTCTCGATGGCCTGGATCGGGCGGTTGACCCCGTAGGCGTAGGCTTTGGCGTCAAACACCTGGAAAAAGACCACCGTGTCGATCATCATGGTGACATTGTCCCGGGTGATGACCGGCTGGGGCGGGAAATCCGCCACTTCTTCCTTGAGGGAGACACGGCGGGCGATCCGCTCCACAAACGGGACTTTCAGATGCAGACCTGCGCTCCAGGTCTCCTTGTACACGCCCAGCCATTCGACCACAAAGTCATTGGACTGGGGCACGATGACGATGCAGCGGATCAGGACAAGCAGCACAACGATCAACAGAATTGCCAACGTGATGGGCCACATAAACGATTCCTCCTTCATTTCTTTCATTTCTTTTCTTCGGAAGACGACTTCCGGGACAACAGGGACTTACCGGGTCGTTTGAGGTTCCTGCACGGCATGAACGACCAGCACGCCGCCGTCCACATCGGTCACCTCCACCCGGGCGCCTTTCGGCAGGGCGGCGTCGGCCCGGGCCTGCCAGTCCAGGCCGTCCACCCGCACCCGGCCGATCTCGCCGGGCAGGATGGCCAGCAGCACGATCCCGCGTTTGCCCACCGACAGGCGGGCTCCGTTGGTGATGGGGGCGTTTTGGCCCCGGTGTTTGGCCAGCAGCGGCACCATGATGGCCAGCGTGACCGCCGACACCAGGGCAAACACCACAAACTGGACCGCCACCGAGGTGGTGAAGAAGCTGACGATCAGGGCAACCGCAGCGCCCACGGCAAACCAGACGGAAACCAGGGCGGTGGTGATGGCTTCCAGAATAAAGAACGCCACCACAGCGACAAGCCAGACGACACTATCCATTCCCAAGATGGTTCCCTCCTTTAACTTTGTCAATAGTTTAACAGTTCTGTGTGGCACTGTCAAGGGGATGGAGACGGAATTTACCGTTTCTTTTCTGTTTATAGAAAATGCCGTCAGATCGCGGGATCTAACGGCAATCGTTCTTGTTTTTTCCGTCGGCTCAATAGATCTTGAAATAGCCCACCCGCCCGGGGTCGTTGTCTTCCACCAGGATGGTAAAGCCCTGGGGGTTGACCTCGGCGGCCTTGCCGAATGCCTGGGTACACAGCAGGTGCGGCCCGCGGTTCAGGATGATCTCGGCGGTCTGGGTCTTGCCGACCCGGCGGAAGTGCAGCACATCCCCGGCAGCCTCCACCAGCTCGATGCTCCCGCCCCGGAAGGCGTCGCAGCTGCGGCGCAGCTGCGCCAGGTTGGCCATGGGGCCCCGCAGCCGGCGTTCGGTGCTGGTCCAGTCATAGTAGGCCCGGTTGAAGGGGTCCCGGTATCCCTGCATGGCGATCTCGTCGCCGTAGTAGATGCAGGGCACGCCGGGCAGCGTGAAGATCAGGGCATAGGCCAGCAGTTCGCGGCGGATGGCCTCCTCCATCCTTCCCGGCGGGATCCGCCGCCCGCTCTGCCAGAAACGGTCCCGCCCGTTGGCCGGCTCGTCGGCAATGGCGGTGATGGCCCGCTCGGTATCGTGGGTGGACAGGAAGTTCATCGCGCAGTCCAGCGCGGGTTTGGGGTAGTTTTCGCAGATGGAGAGGATCCGGTCGGCGATTTCCCCCGCGTCGGCCCCCCGCACAAAGTCGATGGCGGCGTTGCGGAAGGGATAGTTCATTGTGGTGTCCAGCCCGTGGCCCCGCAGGTAGGTGCGGCGGCGGCCCCAGCCTTCCTTGGTGGTAGCGTCCTCCCACACTTCGCCGATCAGCAGTTTGTCCGGCCCGTGGGCCTTGACCGCCGCACGGATCTTTTCAATGAAGCCATCCGGTAGTTCATCGGCCACATCCAGCCGGAAGCCGGAGGCGCCCAGCTTGAGCCAGCTGTCGATGACGCCGCCCTCGCCGCAGACAAATTCAACATAGGAAGGCGAATTTTCGTTCACTTCCGGCAGTGTGTCGAACCCCCACCAGCTGCGGTAACCGCAGCTGTAGCCGGAGTCGAAGTCATACCAGCTGCGATAGGGCGAACGGCGGTCCCGATAGGCGCCGCCGGGGCCGTAGCGGCCTTCCCGGTTGAAGTAGAGGGAATCCGACCCGGTATGGCTGAACACGCCGTCCAGAATGATCCGGATGCCCTGTTCGGCCGCGGCCCGGCACAGCTCGGCAAAGTCCTGGTTGGTGCCCAGCAGCGGGTCGGCCTTGAGGTAGTCGGCGGTGTTGTAGCGGTGGTTGGCGTGGGCTTCAAAGATCGGGTTGAGGTAGATGCAGCTCACCCCGAGGCTTTTCAGGTAGGGCAGCTTCTGCCGGATGCCGGCAAAATCCCCCCCGAAGTAGTCCATGTTCAGGTAGCCTTCCGCCTGCTCGGTGGGCCAGAAATAGGGCTCGCCGGTCTTGTCGGCCCGGTAGATCCGGTCGGCAAAGGGCATGGGTTTGCCCGGGTCGCCCTCATAGAAGCGGTCGGGGAAGATCTGGTACATCGTGCCGTTTTTGATCCAGTCCGGCGTCTGGAAGTCCGGCTCATAGACCGTCAGCTGCCAGCTGTCCTTCAGCACCCAGGTGAGTTTGCCCTCCCCGCCCGGGCCCCGGCAGATCTTGCGGAAGTCGGTGTACAGGTCGAAATAATAGAAATACAGCCCGGAGGTGGTGGGCCTCACGGTGACCGAAAAGTGGTTGGTGCCGTCCTGCTGACCGTCAAACTCCATGCGGTAGTGGACCGGGTCCTCCCGGTCTTTGGTCAGGACCAGGTGCGGGTCCACATACCCGTAGTCCACCGGCACATCCAGATGCAGGGTGACCGGCGTGTCGGCGGGCACGGCGCCGAATGGCGTTTTGTAGCGCGGCAGGCGGCTGTTGAAAAAGGTATACGGCATTCTTACGTCTGTCCCTTCGGGCTGAAATCTTCTGCTGCAAAAACCGCCGCAAGCGCGGCCGGCGCCCGGGGTGCGGCATCAGGGCGTTTTGCCGCGCAGGCGGCAAAACGACGGCGCAGCGCCGAAACGGCACAGAACCAGGCCGACGAGCCGGGCGGCAGGGGCGGCGATCTGGTTGTGGCGGCAGCGGCGGCAAACGCTTCCTTGCGCACTCGACAACGAGCGGACCAGGGTTTGCGGCGGTCAGGGTCATAGGGGGCGTGCGGGCTCAGCGCACCGGGGAAGCGCCCCAGATGTCGCGGGCGTAATCCATCACCGAGCGGTCGGCCGAGAAGATGCCCGCGTTGGCAATATTCATCAGGCTCATGCGGTTCCAGGTCGCCCGGTCGCTGTACAGCTTCTGCACGGTCTGCTGGGCGCGGCGGTAGTCCTTGAAGTCCGCCATGACCATATAGGGATCGCTGTTGCGCAGGTTGTTGGTGACCTCGGTGAAGTTTTCGCCGTTCCAGCCGCGTTCCAGCAGGTCCAGCACCGCCATGGCCACATTGTCATCCGAAATATATGCCTGGGGATGGTAGCCCATACCCTTGAGGGCGTTGACTTCCGGCGTGAGCATGCCGAAGATGATCTCGTTCTCATGGCCGGCGGCGTCGGCGATCTCCACATTGGCGCCGTCCAGGGTGCCGAGGGTGATGGCGCCGTTGAGCATGAACTTCATGTTGCCGGTGCCCGAAGCCTCGGTGCCGGCCAGGGAGATCTGCTCCGACACTTCGGAGGCGGGCATCAGCTGCTCGGACAGGGTGACGCAGTAATCCTCCAGATAGACGACGCTGAGCTTGCCCTTGACGGCGGGGTCGGAGTCGATCAGGTTGCCCAGCTTGCAGATCATCCGGATCATCTGCTTGGCCATATAGTAGCCGGGGGCCGCCTTGGCGCCGAAGATGTAGGTCTTGGGGGTGAAGGGGGCGTTGGGGTTGGCCTTGAGGTAGAGGTACTCGGCGGCGATGTTCAAAGCGTTCAGGTGCTGGCGCTTGTACTCGTGCATCCGCTTAACCTGGCAGTCAAAGATGGAATCCGGGTCGATGAGCTGGCCGGTGGCCCGCATCAGATAGTTGGAGAACTGGACCTTGTTTTCCCGCTTGACCTTGTCCAGCTTGTCCAGCACCGTCTTGTCCTGGGCGAACTTCTCGAACTTCTTGAGCTGGGCGGCGTCGGTCTTGAAGCCGTCGCCGATGCAGTCGGTGAGCAGGTCGGTCAGGCCGGGGTTGGAGCAGAGCAGCCAGCGGCGGTAGGCGATGCCGTTGGTGACGTTCTTGAAAGCCTTGGGCTTGTAGAGGAAGTAGTCGTGGAAGACGCTGTCCTTGATGATCTCGCTGTGCAGCTTGGACACGCCGTTGATGGAGTGGCAGGTGTAGGCGCAGATGTTGGCCATGCGGACCTGGTGGTCGCCCAGAATGGCCATATAATCGACCTTGCCCACATCGCCGGGGAAGACCTTGAACAGATCCTCGCGGCAGCGGCGGTCCATCTCGCAGACGATCTGCCAGATGCGGGGCAGGGTGGAACGGAAGATGTCCACGTTCCACTTTTCCAGCGCCTCGCTCATGACGGTGTGGTTGGTGTAGGCGAAGACCTTCTGGCAGATGGCGAAGGCATCCTCCCAGCTGTAGCTGCACTCATCCAGCAGAATGCGCATCATCTCGGGGATGGCCAGGGTCGGATGGGTGTCGTTGAGCTGGATGGCCACCTTGTCGGGCAGGTTGTCCAGCGTGCCGTACTGGCTCAGGTGGTTTTCCAGAATGTCGGCCACCGAGGCGGCGGAGAAGAAGTACTGCTGGCGCAGCCGCAGGATCTTGCCCTCGGTATGGTTGTCGTTGGGGTAGAGGATCTTGGAGATCAGCTCGGCCGAAGCGCTCTGGCTGATGGCGGTGTTGTAGTTGCCGGCGTTGAAGCTGCTCATGTCAAAGCTGGGCGCCTTGGCCTGCCACAGCCGCAGCTTGGCCACGCCCTTGGAGCCGTAGCCGGCCACATACATGTCGTTGGGCACGGCGATGACGCTGTTGTAGTTCTCGTACTTGACATGGTGGAAGCCGCCGTCCCAGGTCTCGATGGCCTGGCCGTCGAAGCGGATCTCCTGGGCCTGGTCGGGGTGGGATTTGATCCACACCTGGCCGCCGGGCAGCCAGTTGTCGGCGGTCTCCTGCTGCCAGCCGTCCACGATCTTCTGCTTGAAGATGCCGTACTCATACAGGATGGAATAGCCGGTGCCCGGGATGCAGTCGGTGGCCATGCCGTCCAGGTAGCAGGCGGCCAGGCGGCCCAGGCCGCCGTTGCCAAGGCCCGCGTCGGGTTCCTGGGCATAGATGTTGTCGATCTTGATGTCGGCGTCGGCCAGCACGTCCCGGGCCACATCCTGCAGGCCCAGGTTGAACAGGCTGGTGCGCAGGCTGCGGCCCATCAGGAATTCCATGCACAGGTAGTAGACCTGCTTTTTGCCCTCGCCCATGGCGCGGGCCTGGAACTTCTTCTGCTGGTCCGACATGATCTGGCGCACGATGGTGGCCAGGCAGCGGTAGATCTGGTTTTCGGATGCGACGTCCAGGGTCACGCCGCACTCGCTGATCAGGGTGTCCTTGAGCAGTTTGTCAAACTCTTTCTGGGTATATTTCAGCACAACAGTTCTCTCCTTTACAGATATTGGCAAACGGTTGAACAGGAAACAACAGGGGTCGAAACGTCTCCGGCGCGGGGTCCCGCCAGGCGGCCCTGCGCGTTTGCCGCAAACGCCTATTGTTTATTATAGTAAAAGACCGGCGTTTTAGCAAGCATTTTTATCACCTGTGCCGGATTTTTTCATTTTTACACAAAAGGGCTTTTTCTCGGGGCCAAATTATACTATAATATAGTATAGTTGCACAGAACCCCAAATCCCGAATTTTTTGGTAAAGGAGTTTTACTTTATGGCTACGAGCAAAGTGCGTTTGAATATCTGCGGGTCCAGCTATGTGATCTCCACCAGCGAGAGCGAAGATTATATGCAGAACCTGGCCGACCGGCTGAACCTGGACATGAACGAGCTGATGGCCTCCTCCAACACGGTGTCCATCACCACCGCCGCCGTCATGACGGCGCTGAACTACCGCGACGAGCTGGAAAAGGCCAGCGGCAGCGCCGACAACATGCGCCGCCAGATCAAGAATTATCTGGAGGATGCGGCTTCGGCCAAGATGGCGGCGGAGGAACTGCGCCGCGAAAACGATTCGCTGCGCAAGCAGGTGGATGATCTGCGCCGCCGCCTGAACCAGAGGTCCGACATTTGATGGGCAACCGGAACCAGACCAATACCGGGGCGCCCCGGCCGGAGATCCTGGCACCGGCCGGCAACGCCCAGATGCTAAGCGCCGCTGTGTTAAGCGGCGCTGATGCTGTTTATCTGGGCCTGACCGGCTACAACGCCCGGCGCAGCGCCGGCAATTTCACCCCGGAGGAGCTGGGGCAGGCGGTGGCTTTCTGCCATGCCCGCGGGGTGCGGGTCCATGTGACCCTCAACACCCTGGTATTCGGCAGCGAACTGGCGGAGCTGGCCGACGCGGTGCGGGCGGTGGCCCGGGCCGGGGCCGACGCGGTGATCGCCGACGATCTGGCCGTGGCCGCCCTTGTGCGGCAGATCGCCCCCGGCCTGGCGCTGCACGGGTCCACCCAAATGACCGTCCACACGCCGGAAGGGGTCCGCCAGCTGGCCGCCATGGGCTATGAGCGGGCCATCCTGGCCAGGGAGCTTTCGCTGGAGGAGATCCGCGCCATCGCCTCGGCCAGCCCCATCGAGGTGGAGGTGTTCATCCACGGGGCCATGTGCATGGCCGTGAGCGGCCAGTGTATGATGAGCGCCTTTCTGGGCGGGCGCAGCGGCAACCGGGGCGCCTGCGCCGGGCCCTGCCGCCTGCCCTTTGACGCCGCCCCCACGGTGGGCGGGCTGCGCCCAGGCCAGCCGGGGCGGGCCTGCCACCTGAGCCTGAAGGACATGGACCTTGTGCCCTACCTGCGGCAGCTGGCCGAGGCCGGGGTGGCCAGCGTGAAGATCGAAGGACGGCTGCGCACGCCGGAGTACGCGGCCGCCGCCGTGGCCGCCTGCCGGGCCGCCCGGGCCGGGCAGCCCTACGACGAGGCGCTTCTGCGGGACATTTTCTCCCGCTCCGGCTTTACCGACGGCTACCTGACTGGCCGCAACGACAAGACGATGTTCGGCGTGCGCACCGAGCAGGACGCCGCCGCCACCCGGGCCGCCGCCCCGAAAGCCCGGGAACTTTTCCGCCGGGAACTGAGCCGGGTGCCGGTTTGCCTGACCGTAAGCTGCGAGGGCGGCCGGGTGCGGCTTTCGGCCGCCGACCGGGACGGGCACACCGCCGAGGCCGTCAGCCGCCAGGGCGCTCAGCCCGCCCAGCGGGATCAGGGGGAGGCCATCCGCCGTGCGCTGGGAAAGACCGGCGGCACCCCCTTCCTGCCCGAGGAGATCCGTCTGCCCGAGGAGGCCGCCCGGCTGTTTTTGCCGGGCAGCGAGTGGAACGAACTGCGCCGCACCGTGCTGGACCAGCTGCTGGCCGACCGCAGCGCCCCGGCCCCCAAGAAAGTGCGCCCCTTTGCCCTGCCTGCCTTTTCGCTGCGGCCGGCGGCGGGCAGCCCGAAACCGGCCGCCCGGTTCGAGACAGCCGACCAGCTGCTGGGCCTGCCCGGAGCGCTGCGGGACCGGCTGGCTTTCTGGGTACTGCCGGCCGCCGAAGTGCCCCGCCTGCCCGAGCCGCTGCGCCCCCGCACCCTGGCGGAACTGCCGCGGGTGCAGTTCGGCGCCGCCGAGCCGGCCGCCCGCCGCGCCCTGGCCGCCTGCGAGGGGCTGGGTCTTGCCGGCGTGGTGCTGAACAACCTGGGCCAGTTCCGCTTTGACACCGCCCTGCCCCGCTTCGGCGGGCTGGGGCTGAACCTGACCAACCCGCTGGCGGCCGAGCAGTACCGCCGGCTGGGGCTGCGCGGGATGCTGGCCCACCCCGAAACGCCGCTGGCCGCCATGCGCCAGTTCGCCGCCGACCTGCCCGTTGCGGCGCTGTGCTACGGCCACATGCCGCTGATGCTGACCCGGGCCTGCCCGCTGAAAAACCTGCGGGACTGCGCCGGCTGCGACCGGCGCGGCCTGCTGCGGGACCGCAAAGCCCGGGATTTCCCGGTGCGCTGCTCGGCCCCGGGCAGCGCCGGGGTGCGCACCGTCTACAACCCCGTGCCGCTGTACATGGGCGACCGGCTGCGGGAGCTGCCCGCCGATTACGCCGTGGCTGCCTTCACACTGGAAGAACCCGCGCAGGTCCGCCAGATTTTGGAGCGTCTGCTGCAGGGTCAGCCCTTTGACGGAGAGTTCACCCGTGGGTTATACTATGCCTGACCCCCTACCACAAGGAGTTTCCCGATGAAAAAACTGGACAACGACACCCGCGCCGGGCTGGCCCTGCTGGCCACCGGCGCCCTGATCATCGCGCTGGCGACCCATCCGCCGCGCTTTCTTTGCCGGCTGTACCTGGCCATCGAGAAGGCCGGCGCCGTTTCGCTGGGCTTTCTGCTGGCCATGACTGGCCTGGTCTCGCTGCTGGGGCTGGGCCGCCGGCAGGACGACACCTATACAGGAGGGACCCTTTGATGCAGCCGACCGTGAAGTACAAGATGCTGGACCCGCGGGCCAAGGCCCCGGCCTATGCGACCCCCGGCGCGGCGGCCGCCGACCTGTGCGCCGTGCTGGACGCCCCCCTGACCCTGCAGCCCGGCCAGCGGGCCATGATCCCCACCGGGCTGGCCATCGAACTGCCCGACGCCAACTGCGTGGCGCTGCTGTATGCCCGCAGCGGGCTGGCCATCAAGCACGGGCTGACCCTGCCCAACTGCGTGGGGGTGATCGACAGCGACTACCGGGGCGAGGTGAAGGTGGGGCTGATCAACCTCAGCGGCGAAGCCTACACCATCCAGCCTGGAGAACGGGTGGCCCAGCTGTGCATCGCCCCGGTGTGGCAGGCCGCCTTCCTGCCTGCCGAAACGCTCAGCGACACAAGCCGCGGGGCCGGCGGTTTCGGTTCCACCGGAAAAACCTGACGATTCGGCCGCGGCCCCCGCGTTTTCGCCCCGATTCGCCAGGGAAAGGCGCTATAATCTGGAACGAAAGGACACATCTCTCATGTCGTTATTGCTTGCATCCGGCAGCCCGCGCCGCCGGGAACTGCTGGGCCTGATCACCCGCGATTTTGTCGTACAAATCAGCCATGTGGACGAGGACGCCATCTCGGCGCCCGACCCGGCCCGCCTGGCCCTGGCCCTGGCCGCCGCCAAAGCCCGGGCTGTGGCTGCCGACGCCCCCGGGCAGGTGGTGTTGGGCTGCGATACCGTGGTGGACTGCGGCGGCCAGGTGTTCGGCAAACCCCGCGACGAGGCCGACGCCGCCCGCATGCTGCGGGCGCTGTCCGGCCGGGAACACAGGGTCCACACCGGGGTCTGTGTATGCCGGGACGCCGACTGCCGGGCGGCGGTGGAGACCACCGTCGTCCACTTCGACCCCATCGGGGAGGAGGACCTGCTGCGGTACATCCGCACCCCCGAACCCTACGACAAGGCCGGTGCCTATGCGATTCAGGGCCATGCGGCGCTCTGGTGCCGCGGCATTGAGGGATGCTACTACAACATCATGGGCCTGCCTGTCCGGCGCACGGCACAGCTGCTGCGAGAGTTTCTGCCGCTGTGACGCCTTCCGGCGCCGGCAGCCCGGCGCAAAGGAGAGGCGTATGGCAAATTTTCTGACCCGATTTTTCCACAGCATCAGCGAGGGACTGCACAACATGTTTACCAAAGACATCGGCATCGACCTGGGGACGGCCAACACCCTGGTCTATATGAAAGGGCGCGGCATCATCATGCGGGAGCCCAGCGTGGTGGCGGTGGACACCCGCACCGAAGAACTGCGGGTGCGCAGCGTAGGCCGGGAAGCCAAGGCCGTGATCGGCCGGGCGCCCGGGTCCATCGTGGCGGTGCGCCCGCTCAAGGACGGCGTGATCGCCGACTTTGACATCACCGCCGCCATGCTGCAGAGTTTCATCCGCCAGGCTTGCGGCCGGCGCTGGTTCGCCCGCCCCAGGGTGGTGATCTGCGTGCCCAGCGGCGTGACCGAGGTGGAACGCCGGGCCGTGCGCCAGGCCGCCGCCCGCGCCGGGGCCCGGCAGGTCACGGTCATTGAGGAACCGATGGCCGCGGCCATCGGCGCCGGGCTGCCCACCACCGACCCGGTCGGCAGCATGATCGTGGACATTGGCGGCGGCACCGCCGAGGTGGCGGTGATCAGCTTGTCCGGCATTGTGGCCAGCCGCAGCGTGCGCTGCGCCGGCGACGCGCTGGACGCAAGCATCATCGCCTTTATCAAGCGCAAATACAACCTGCTGGTGGGCGAACGCACCGCCGAGCAGATCAAGATCGAGATCGGTTCCGCCTGCCCCCAGGACCCCGAGACCAGCATGGAGATCAAGGGCCGCAACCTGGTGGACGGCCTGCCCAAGGACATCCTGATCCGCTCGGAGGAGGTGCGGGAGGCCATGGGCGAATGCCTGCTGCGCATCGTGGACGCCATCAAGGACACGCTGGAATGCACCCCGCCCGAGCTGTCCAGCGACATCATCGACCGGGGGATCATGCTTTCGGGCGGCGGGGCGCTGCTGCGCGGGCTGGACACCCTGATCCAGAACGAGACCGGCATCGAGGTCCACATCGCCCAGGCCCCGCTGGACTGTGTGGCGCTGGGGGCCGGCGCCGTGCTGGATCACCCCGAACTGGCCGGCCAGCGGCGGGAAGAACCCAGTTATCTGTGATCGAACGTGTGGGCGCCTTCCGCCGGGCCCCACACTTTTTTGTGGACAGACCGTTTCGTGAGAGAAACACAAGGAGGGCCCCCCATGACTTCGCCGGACATCGCCGCCCGGACCGCCCCGTTCCTTCGGGCCTGCCTGGATTGTATGGGCGGGAATCTGGTCGGCGTCTATCTGCACGGGTCGGCGGCGATGGGCTGCTTTCACCCGGCCCGCCGGCTTTCATCCCCTGCTGCGCACCGCCCTGGCCGACTACCGCGGTGAAACCGCCGCTTATGACAGCGCCCGTCTGCCCCTGTTCGCCCGGTACATGCTGGCACAGCTGTCAGAACCTGACTGACCGCCAAACTCCAACGGACCCTCCCCTGTGCCGGGGAGGGTCCGTTTTTCATGCCGACCCCGCCGCCCGGGCGATGGCCGCCCCGCCCTTTTGCTTGACAATCGCTGTCCGGTCGGATATAATACAATTGTATCTATTCGAATATATACAATTATAGACAAAAGAGGTCTTCCATGGAGATTATCCTCAGCACATCCTCCCATGAGCCCTACTATGCGCAGATCAGCCGTCAGATCCAGCAGCTGATCCTGTCGGGGCAGCTGCATCCCGGCGACGCACTGCCGACCATTCGCAGCCTGGCCAAAACACTGCGGGTCAGCGTGATCACGGTGCAGCACGCTTACGAGGAACTGCAGCGCAACGGGTTTCTGGAGACAACGGTCGGGCGCGGAACCTTTGTGACCCGCCGGGACGTGGACCTTATGCGGGAGGAAGCCTGCCGCCAGGTCCGCGCCCTGCTGGGTCAGGCGGTCACGCTGGCCCGCGACCACAGCCTGACCGACGAGGAACTGGCCGCACTGTGGCAACAGGCAACCAAAACAGGAGGTTCCCATGCCTGAAAACATTGTAGAAGTTTCCCATTTGAAAAAACGTTTTTCCGGCGGGAAGGACGCCTTGCGGGATGTCACGTTTTCCCTGCCCTATGGCTGCATTATGGGGTATGTGGGGGAAAACGGCGCCGGGAAAACCACCACCCTGCGCTGTCTGCTGCGCGCACAGAACGCCGACGAAGGCGAGATCCGCCTGTTCGGCACGCCGTTGGCCGACCTTGCCTGCACAGACTGGGAAAAGGTCGGCGCCGTTTACGATGAAAGCAGCTTTGCCCCGTATCTGACGCCGCGCTGCCTGGCCGGAATCCTGCGCGGCCTGTACCGCCGCTGGGACGATCGCTGTTTCGAGGCGCTGCTTGCCCGATTCCGCCTGCCGGACGGGCAAAAGATCGGGACATTTTCCAAAGGAATGCAGACCAAGCTGAACCTGGCCGCCGCCCTGGCCCATCACCCGCAGCTGCTGGTGCTGGACGAGGTCACCGGCGGGCTGGATCCCGTCGCACGGGAGGAGATTCTCGATCTGTTTCTGGAGTTTGTGCAGCAGGATGACCGTGCCATCCTGTTTTCCACCCACATCACCAGTGATTTGGAGAAGGTTGCCGACCAGATCACCTTCCTGTTGGACGGCACCACCCGCCTGACAGTGGACCGTGACACCCTGATGGACCGGTATGGCATTGTGCGGTGCCTGGCCTCCCAGACAGACCGCCTGCCGCCGCTGCCCGCCCTGGCCGTGCGGCGCCTGGCCCAGCGGACCGATTTCCTGGTTGCCGACCGTGCGCAGGCACAGCAGCTCTGCCCCGGGATGGTCGTGGACCGGCCCACGGTGGAGGAAGTTCTGATCCTGCTGTCCCGGCAGGAAACAACGGGAGGTGCTGTGCTGTGAAAGGAATGTTGTTCGGCCATCTTGTACACGCCTGGCAGGCCACGCGCCTGCTGTGGGCCCTGTCGGCGCTGGCCGGCGGGCTGCTCTGGATCTTTCCGGTTTCCACCTGGCTGTACATCGCCTATTTGCCGGTGCTGCTCTGCCTGCCCCTGGTCGCCATGCTGCCCGGTCTGGACCGGGAAAGCAGCCCCGCCTGGCATCGTTTTGTCAAAAGTGCTCCGGTCTCCGCCGGCGGTTTTGTGGGCAGCCAGTATCTGGCCGGCCTGACCGTCCTGCTGGCCGGGCTGGCGGGCAGCGGTGCGTTTGTGGGCGGCCTTGTCCTGCTGGGGCGCACCGGGGTGTATGACCTGGGGCTGCGGGATATTGGTCTGCTGGTGTGCGCCGGGGTCGCTTTTTCCCTGTGCAGCCTCGCCTTTTTCGCCGGCCTGCTCTATGCCCTGCGCCTGCCGCTGCCGACCCGTCTGGCCTTGACGCTGCTGGCTGCAGCGGCGGTCGTGGCCGGGGTCATCTTCATCGGCAACCGGCTGGACCTGTCCGCCGCTCAGGGTCAGGCGGTGCTGCTGGCGGCGCCCGCCCTGCTCTGCCTTGCAAGTTTTGCCCTTGCCCGGCGGCTGTACCGGACCGCGGAGATCTGAAGCGCCGCCTTCCCTGTTTTCCTGGTTCTGAAACCGGCAGCCCCCGCTGTCCGCCTTGCGGCGGCAGCGGGGGCTGCCCTGTATTCTGTCGGTTTCCGGGTCGGCTGCCAGAAACGTTTCATGCTTTTCGGCTGTTCTGCTCGGCCTCCCAGGCGGCGACCAGCGGAGCCGAAACCGACTCCAGCGCCTCCCGCGCCGCGACCAGGTTGCGGGTATCCTCGGGGGTCATCTTCTCGGCCTTTTTGTGGCGCATCTGCTTTTCCAGGGCCCTCTCGGCCTCCTTGATGCGGTTTTTGCTCTCCTTGTCCAGCGCCTTGCCGGCCTTGCTGCCCAGTGCCGTATTCACCCGGTACATCGTGCTTTCGCCGGCGTTGAGCGCCTCGATGGCCGCCTTCTTCTCGGCGTCCTGGCTGGCGTACATGGCGGCGTCCCGCATGGCCCGCTGGATCTCCTCCTCGCTGAGATTGGAGGTGCCGGTGATGGTGATGCTCTGCTGTTTGCCGGTCTCCAGGTCCTTGGCGCTGACCGTCACGATGCCGTTGGCGTCGATGTCAAAGGTGACTTCGATCTGCGGCACGCCGGCCCAGGCCCGCTTGATGCCTTTGAGGGTGAAGGTGCCCAGCAGCTTGTTGTCCCGGGCGAACTCCCGCTCGCCCTGCAGCACCTTGATCTCGACGGTGGACTGGAAGGGGGCGGCGGTGGTGAAGATCTTGGAAAAGCGGGTGGGGATGGTGGAGTTGCGCTCGATCAGATGGGTGGCCACGCCGCCCACCGTCTCGATGGAGAGGGTCAGCGGGGTGACATCCATGAGCAGCAGCCCTTCCCCGCCGGCGGCCAGCACCTCGCCGCCCAGCCGCCCGCCCTGCACGGCGGCCCCCAGGGCCACACATTCGTCCGGGTTCAGGCTCTTGGAGGGGTCCAGGTCGATCATCCGCAGCACCTTGGCCTGCACCGCCGGGATGCGGGTGGACCCGCCCACCAGCAGCACCTGGTCCAGGTCGTTGGCGGCCAGGCCGGCGTCCCGCAGTGCGTTTTTCACCGGCAGGGCGGTGCGTTCCACCAGGTCGGCGGTCATCTCATCAAATGCGGCGCGGGTCAGGGTGGCCTGCATGTGCAGCGCCCCCGCCGGGCCGGCCGAGATAAAGGGCAGGTTGATGTCCGCCTGGCGGGCGCTGGACAGTTCCTTTTTGGCCTTCTCGGCCTCCTCCCGGATGCGCTGCATCGCCACCGGGTCCCGGGTCAGGTCCACCCCCTGCTCACGCTGGAAGTTGTCGGTAAGCCAGGCGGCGATCCGCTCGTCAAAATCGTCGCCCCCCAGGTGGTTGTCGCCGCAGGTGGCCAGCACCTGCACGATGCCGTCCCCGATCTGGATCAGCGAGACATCGAAGGTCCCACCGCCCAGGTCGTAGACCATGACGGTCTGGGCCTTGCCGTTGTCCAGCCCGTAGGCCAGCGCCGCGGCGGTGGGCTCGTTGATGATGCGGCGGACTTCCAGCCCGGCGATGCGCCCGGCGTCCTTGGTGGCCTGGCGCTGGGCGTCGTTGAAATAGGCCGGCACCGTGATGACCGCCTCGGTCACCGGTTCGCCCAGGTAGGCTTCGGCGTCCGCCTTGAGCTTTTGCAGGATCAGGGCGCTGATCTCCTGCGGGGTGTAGCATTTGCCGTCGATGGGCAGCCGGGCGTCGGAGCCCATCTGGCGTTTGATGCTGGAGATGGTCCGCGCCGCGTTGGTCACCGCCTGGCGCTTGGCGGGCTCGCCCACCAGCCGCTCCCCCGCCGAGGTGAACGCCACCACCGAAGGGGTGGTGCGCTGCCCTTCCCGGTTGGGGATAACGACCGGCCGGCCGCCTTCCACCACGGCCACACAGCTGTTGGTGGTGCCCAGATCAATTCCGATGATTTTTGCCATTGCGCATGTATTCCTTTCCGAAAAAAGCCGGCCCGCAAACTTACCGGTGCGGCGGGTCGCCCCGCCATGTTTACAATTATTTTACCGCACCCCACCGGGGAATGTGTTGCCAAATCGTAAACAGTGCATGAAAATCCGCCCAGGGGCGGCTGGGGGCGGCGGTTTTGGGTTGACGGGGCCGGCCGAGGGTGGTACAATTTCCCTATATGCTTTACCTTGTTAAAGCGTCCGTTTTTCCTTTGAAGAGGAGCCTGTGACCCGTGACCAAGACCTATACCCGGCATGACATTTACGAACAGCTGTACGGCGAGATCATGACCCTGCAGCGCAAACCCGGTTCCACCCTGCGGGAAAACGCACTGTGTGAAGAGTTCGGGGTGTCCCGCACCCCGATCCGCAGCGTGCTGCAGGAGCTGCGCATCGCCGGGCTGATCGAAGTGACCCCCTATAAATCCACCCGCGTGACCCGGTTGGATTTTGACACCATCAGCCAGCAGATCTATCTGCGGGTGGCGGTGGAGACGGCGGTGCTGCTGGACTTTTTTGACGTATGCACCCCCGAGCAGATGCAGCAGCTGTACGCCCGCAACCAGGCGCTGCGCCGCCAGGCCGAACAGCCCACCCCCGACCCGGCCGCCTTTTACCGGATGGACGGCCGGCTGCACGAGTTCTGGTTCATCGCCACCGGCAAAAACCAGCTGTGGCAGCTGATCCAGACCAACCAGAACAGCTATTCCCGTTTCCGGATGCTGGACCTGGTGGAAGCGCGCAACTTTGCCGAGATCGTCAACGAGCATGACGCTTTGCTGCAGGCAGTGGAGCGCCGGGATGCCGCCGCCGTCCGGACGCTGTGCGCCCAGCATCTGTACGGCGGCGTGACCCGGCTGGGGGACGCGCTGCCGACCAAGTTTGCCGATTATTTTGTGCCGGGCACCCGCTGGCCCGCGCACCCGTAAGGGAAGGAGAAGACCATGGCACGCCAAGCTACCGTGACCCGCGAAACGCGGGAGACCCGCATCACCGTCACCATAGATCTGGACGGCACCGGCAAGGCCGACCTGAGCACCGGCATCGGCTTTTTTGACCACATGCTGGACGGCTTTGCCCGCCACGGGCTGTTCGACCTGACCGTCCGGTGCGAAGGGGATCTGCAGGTGGACTGCCACCACACCATTGAGGACACCGGCATCACGCTGGGGACCGCCATCGCCCGGGCGCTGGGCGACAAGGCCGGCATCCTGCGCTACGGCAGCTGCCTGCTGCCGATGGACGAAACGCTGGCCCTGTGCGCCGTGGACCTGGGCGGCCGGCCCTACTTTGTCTATGACGCCGCCTTTGCGGCCCCGGCCTACGGCGGCATGGACACCCAGATGGCCCGGGAGTTTTTCTACGCCGTCAGCTATTCGGCGGCCATGAACCTGCATCTGAAGGTTTTGTACGGGGAGAACGACCACCACAAGCTGGAAGCCCTGTTCAAAGCCTTTGCCAAGGCGCTGAGCGCCGCCGTCCGCCAGGACCCCCGCATCGAAGGGGTCCTTTCCACCAAAGGCAGCCTGTGAGGGCTTGTGAAGGGAGAGATTTTATAATGTATCCGAACATGATGGACACCATCGGCTTTGTCAGCCAGGCCGACCCGGAACTGGGCGCCGCGATGGGGCGGGAACTTTCCCGCCAGCGGCAGAACATTGAGCTGATCGCCAGCGAGAACATCGTCTCCCCCGCCGTGATGGCGGCCATGGGCAGTGTGCTGACCAACAAATACGCCGAAGGCTACCCCGGCCACCGCTACTACGGCGGCTGCCAGTTTGTGGACGAGGTGGAAAACCTGGCCATCGACCGGGCCTGCCGGCTGTTCGGCGCCCGGTATGCCAACGTGCAGCCCCACTCGGGCGCGCAGGCCAACCTGGCCGTCTACTTTGCGCTGCTGAATGTGGGCGACACCGTGATGGGGATGGATCTTTCCCAGGGCGGGCACCTGACCCACGGGTCGCCGGTGAACATGAGCGGCAAGAACTACAACTTTGTGGCCTACGGCGTGGATGAAAACGGCTTCCTGGACTACGCCGCCCTGGCCAAGCAGGTGGCCAGGGTGCGCCCCCGGCTGCTGGTGGCCGGGGCTTCGGCCTATCCGCGGGCGCTGGACTTTGAAAAGCTGGCCGAGATCGCCCACGGCTACGGCGCCATGCTGATGGTGGACATGGCCCACATTGCCGGGCTGGTGGCCGGCGGCGTTCACCAGAATCCGGTGCCCTATGCCGACGTGGTGACCACCACCACCCACAAGACGCTGCGCGGGCCCCGGGGCGGGCTGATCCTGACCAACAACGAGTACCTGGCCAAACGGATCAATTCGGCCATCTTCCCCGGCACCCAGGGCGGGCCGCTGGAACATGTGATCGCCGCCAAGGCCGTCTGCTTCGGCGAGGCGCTGCAGCCGGAATTCCAGGTCTATGCCCGGCGGATCGTGGAAAATGCCCAGGCCCTGGCCGCCGGGCTGACCGACCGGGGCGTGCGGCTGGTTTCCGGCGGCACCGACAACCACCTGATGCTGGTGGATCTGACCGACGAAGCCTGCACCGGCAAGGAGCTGGAGCACAACCTGGACGAGGTACACATCACCGCCAACAAGAACACCGTGCCCGGCGAAAAGCGCAGCCCCTTTGTGACCAGCGGCGTGCGGCTTGGCACCCCCGCCGTGACCACCCGGGGCATGGGCCCTGAAGAGATGCGGGTGATCGCCGACTGCATTGCCGACTGCATCTTTGACTTTGCGGGCAAAAAGGCGGATATTGCCGCCCGGGTGGCCGACCTGACCGCCCGGTTCCCGCTGTACCAGTAAGCCGGCGGCCGCGCCAGGAGGATGGAAACCGTATGATCCGTTTTGAATGCGATTATGGGGAGGGCGCCGCCCGGCCGGTGCTGGACCTGCTGCAAAAGACCAACCTGGAACAGACGCCAGGCTATGGGGAGGACGAGTACTGCGCCCGGGCGCGGGCGCTGGTCCGCCGCCTGTGCCGGGCGCCCGAGGCCGGGGTCCACTTTCTTGTGGGGGCCACCCAGGCCAACCTGACCGTGATCGACGCGGCGCTGAAGCCCTGGCAGGGGGTGCTCTGTGCCGACAGCGGGCATATCCATGTGCATGAGACCGGCGCCGTGGAGGCCACCGGCCACAAGTGCCTGGTGCTGCCCGGTACCGACGGCAAGATCACCGCCGCCCAGGTCCGGGCCGCCTTTGAGGCCCACCGGGCCAACCCCACCCACGAGCACGAGGTCCAGCCCGGCATGGTGTACATCTCCAACCCCACCGAGTGGGGGACACTGTACACCAAGGCCGAACTGACCGCCCTGTCCGAAGTGTGCCGGGCCTGCGGGCTGTACCTGTTCCTGGACGGCGCCCGGATGGCCTACGGGCTGATGAGCGCGGCCAACGACCTGACCCTGGCCGACATCGCCGCGCTGTGCGACGCCTTCTACCTGGGCGGCACCAAATGCGGCGCCCTGTTCGGGGAGGCGCTGGTGCTGACCCATCCGGCTCTGGACCGGGATTTCCGCTACGCCATCAAGCAGCACGGCGGCATGCTGGCCAAGGGCCGGCTGCTGGGGCTGCAGTTCCTGGCGCTGCTGGGGGATGGTTCCCCCGACGCCCCCTACTTTGCGATGGCCGCCAGGGCCGACGCCCAGGCCCGGCGCATTGCCGACGCCTTTGCCGCCCGGGGCTGCCGGATGCGGTATGATTCCCCCACCAACCAGCAGTTCCCGATCCTGCCGGCGGCCTGGGCGCGTGCCCTGGCGGAACGATACGCCTACTCCCCCATGGGGGCCTGCGAAGGGGGCGAACTGGTGCGGTTCTGCACCAGCTGGGCCACCCGGGACGAGGATGTGGACGCCCTGGTTGCAGACATCGCCGCCTTGTGATATAATACGGGCAGTCAATTTCATACGCTCTTTTGTTGGTGTGCCGCCGGGGTTTGCCCCACCGGAGAAGACGGGTGAAAGTCCCGCACAGTCCCGCTACCGTTACAGTCGGATCGCCGGGCGGCGCACCGGGCTTCTTCACGAGAGATGGAGAGGGCCGCCTGCACAGCACCCCCGACCGGTCTTTGGCCGGGCGGCGGACAAGACAGCGCCCTTTTGCCATGGCAGAAGGGCGCTTGATCTTGCCTGCCGCTTTTTTATTTTTTTCAAGGAGTGTTTTTGTATGGAAAACCAATCCAAGCGTCCGCTGAACAAGAAACTGATCGCCGGCGTCGCCGCCCTGGTGGTGGTCGTGGCGGCCCTGCTGGCCGTCTACTTCTTCACCCGGCCGGCTGCCACCGCCGGGGATAAGACCATCACCGCCACGGTGGTGGCCAACGGCAGCGAGGAAGCCTTCACCATCCAGACCGATGAGGAATACCTGCGCGGTGCGCTGGAGAGCATCCAGCTGATCGAGGGGGACGAGAGCGAGTACGGCCTGTTCGTGACCACCGTGAACGGCATTACCGCCGACGACAGCAAGCAGGAATGGTGGTGCTTCACCAAAGGCGGCGAGACGCTGAACACCGGCGTGGACACCACCCCCATTGCCGACGGCGACGCCTTTGAGATCACCCTGACCGAGGGGTACTGATGCCCCGGCCGCAGGGCCTGGCCCGCCGGGTGGTGCTGGGCGGGCTGCTGGGCGCACTGCTGGTGGTCTGCAAAGAGGTGCTGGCCCCGCTGCCCGGCATTGAACCCGTGACCCCGCTGATCCTGTTTTACGGCATGGAGCTGCCGGCCTTCGGCCCCTGGGCCATCGCGGTGTTCGTGGTGCTGCAGTTCCTGTTGTACGGGTTCGGAATGTGGAGCTGGGGGTACCTGTACATCTGGGCGCTCCTGTATCTGCTGGCCAGGCTGCTGCACGGCATGGACAGCGCCCTGGGCTGGGCGCTGGTGGCCGGCGCCTTCGGGCTCGGCTTCGGCGCGCTGTTCACCCCGGTCTACTTTCTGGTCCAGGGTCCCGGCGGTGCGCTGGCCTGGTGGCTGGCGGGCATCCCCACCGATGTGGCCCACTGCCTGGGCAACTTTGTGGTGATGCTGGGCCTGTACCGCCCGCTGCGCCCGTTGTTCCGCCGCCTGGCCCGGCCGTAAGCCGCCCTGCCCCGCCGCCAAAACAACAAACGACCCACAGGCCCCCGCCTTCCGGCAGCTGCCGGGAAGCGGGGGCCTGTGGGTTGCTTGCTTTCGCTTTTGTGAGGAATCTATGGATAAGCCGGCGAGAGCCCGGCGGAGATGGTTGTCTGGCCTTTGCCGGAACTTGGGCCGCTCTGGCGGTCCTTCCTGGCATTGGCAAAGGCGCAGTGGTTTTTGATGTCTTCAGCCCGGGGGCTGTTGGGTCCTTCGACTTCCTTTTGACACTTCAGATTATACGCCGGGATTGTGGCAAACCTATAAAAGGGATTTGAAAAAACTGGTAACAAATTTTGAACAAACTGTGGCCGGCCGTTTACTTGCGCAGCCGCTTGTCGCACCGCGCCGCCAGCCAGGTGCCGAAGCTCTGGAAGACCTGCACCATGATGACCAGCACGGCGGTGTAGACATACATGATGAGGGTCTCGTAGCGGTAATAGCCGTAGTTGATGGCAATTTGCCCCAGACCGCCGCCGCCGATGATGCCGGCCATGGCGTTGTAGCTGAGGATGGTGGTCAGCGCGATGGTCACATTGGCGATCAGGCTGGGCATGCTTTCGGGGATCATGACCTTGGCAATGATCTGGAACGGGGTGGCGCCCATGCTCTGGGCGGCCTCTACCACGCCGCCGTCCACCTCCCGCAGACTGGTCTCCACCAGCCGGGCCACGAAGGGGAAGCTGGCCGCCACCAGCGGGATGATGGACGCCGTGGTGCCGATGGTGGTGCCCAGCAGCAGCTGGGACAGCGGCTGCACCATGATCATCAGGATCAGGAAGGGCACGCTGCGCAGCAGGTTGATGAGGAAATTGAGGGCGGTCATCAGCCAGCGGGGCATCGGCAGCAGGCCGTCCTTGTCCCCCACCACCAGCAGGACCCCCAGCGGCAGGCCGATGACCAGCGCCATCAGGGTGCTGAGGATGGTGACGTAGAAACTCTCCCAGGTGGCAAAGGGCAGATCGGGCAGCGAGGCCAGCATCGACTGGACCTTTTCGGGGCTGAATACGTCGTTCATACGGTCTGCACCTCCTCAAAGCTCAGGCCCGGGTAGGCCCGGATATAGTCCAGCGCACGCCGGGCGGCCTCCTCGTCCTCCGGCAAAGCCAGCAGCATACTGCCCAGCGTCTGGCCGTGGACCACCCGGGTGTCGGCCGCCACGATGGAGACCAGGGCGTTGCACTCGATGGCCAGGCTGGCCACCAGCGGTTTGTCGGTGGTCTGGGTGCCGTTGAAGGCCACCCGCACCAGCCGGCGGCCGGGCAGCAGGTCGCCGTCGCCCCGGGGGGCGCCGGCCGGGAAGACCAGCCGCCGGGCCGCGTCGGTGCGGGGGTTGGAGAAGATCTCGGCCACATCCCCCTGCTCCACCACACGGCCGCCGTCCAGGATGGCCACATGGTTGCAGACTTCCTCCACCACACTCATCTGGTGGGTGATGATGACCACCGTGATGCCCAGTTCCCGGTTGATCTGCTGGATCAGCTGCAGGATCGCGTGGGTGGTGTTGGGGTCCAGGGCGCTGGTGGCCTCGTCGCACAGCAGCACCTTGGGGTCGGTGGCCAGGGCGCGGGCAATGGCGATGCGCTGTTTCTGCCCGCCCGAAAGCTGGGCCGGGTAGGCGTCCGCCTTGTCGGGCAGGCCCACCAGCTCCAGCAGCTGTCTGGCGCGGGTCTCGGCCTCCGCCCGGGGGCGGCCGGCCAGTTCCAGCGGAAAGCAGACGTTTTTCAGGCAGGTGCGCTGCATCAGCAGGTTGAACTGCTGGAAGATCATGGCGATGTCCCGCCGGGCCGCCCGCAGTTCGGCGGGGGTCAGGGTCTGCATCTGCCGGCCGTCAATGGTGACGGTGCCCTGGTCCGGGCGTTCCAGCAGGTTGATGCAGCGCACCAGCGTGGACTTGCCGGCCCCCGACATGCCGATGATGCCGAAGATGTCGCCGTCCGGGATGGTCAGGTCGATGTCTTCCAGCGCTGCCACCATTCCGCCGGGCGTCTTGAAATGTTTGGTCAGATGTTTCAGTTCGATCATTGCCCGCATCCCTCACTCAGAACAGCGGTACCACCGCGCCGCCGTAGGTTTCGTTGATGAAGTCCCGCACCGCGTCGCTCTGCAGTGCGGCGGCCACCGCCAGGATGGCGGGGTCATTTTCCCGGCCTTCCTCCACCACCAGCACGTTGGGGTAAAGCTGGGCCGCGTCGGAATCGGCGCTCTCGGTGGCCAGCGCGTCGTTGGCCGAGGAGAAGCCGGCCTGGGTGGCGTAGTTGCCGTTGATGACCGCCATGTCGGCACTGGCCAGGCTGCGGGGCAGCTGGGCGGCCTCCATCTCGACGATCTCAAGGTTTTTGGGGTTGGCGGTGATGTCCTGCTTGGTGGCGGTCAGGCCGGCGTCGGGGGCCAGCTCGATCAGGCCCTGGGCGGCCAGCAGCTGCAGGGCGCGGGCCTCGTTGGAGGTATCGTTGGGAACAAGGATCTGCGCGCCGTCGGCCAGCTCCTCAAAGCTCGCCGTCTTGCCCGGGTAGATGCCCAGGGGCTCGTAGTGGATCTGGGCCACCGAGACCAGATGGGTACCGTTTTCGGCGTTGAAGGTGTTGAGGTAGTCCTGATGCTGGAAGTAGTTGGCGTCGATGTCGCCGCTTTCGGTGGCGGTGTTGGGCTGGATGTAGTCGGTGAACTCCACAATGTCCAGCGTGATGTCCGCCTGGGCCAGGATCTCCTTGGCCACCTGCAGGATCTCGGCGTGAGGCGCCGGGGATGCCCCCACCCGGACGGTGGTGCCGGCCAGCGCGGCGTAATCGATGTCGGGGTCAAAGCCGTCGCCGGTAAAGGCGGCGCTTTCGCCGGAAGCCGCCTGCGAGCCGGCGGCGGAAGAAGTGGCCGCGCCGCAGCCGGCCAGGCTCAGGGTGAAGGCGATGGCCAGCAGGCCGCTGATGAGTTTCTTTTTCATGGTGTTTTCTCCTTTGACAGTGGGTTTCGGGTTCATTCGGCGCCGGGCCGTCGGACAGGGACCTGCCTCACATTCGCACACCGGGCTGCCGGCATCGGGGACTTGTTTTCATGCCGTTTCCTCCTTACCGCCGGGGACAACAAAAAAGCGGCAGGGCGCTTTCGGCGCCCTGCCGCGAGTGTTCCCCAGCTTATGCAGCGAAATGCAGGCAAGGGGAAACATGCGCAGGTTGCCGAAGCCAACTGCACATGCACATCATCATGCCATCACGGCGTTCGATACAGGTCATGACAGCATCCCCTTTCTGCAAAACTCAATGCGATGGTGTCAGTATACCCCCTTTCGCGGCCGGTGTCAAGAGATTGGGGCGAAAAAGGCGGAAATTCCCCGCCGGCCGGCCGGGCGGCGGGTTTCGGCTTGCCTGAACGGCAAAAACTTGCTATGATAAGGGAAACGCTATTGCAAGGAAGGTTCCGGGGATGAAATTTTCAACAAAAGACCGCTACGCGCTGCGCCTGATGACCGAACTGGCCGCAATGGCTCCCGGCGAGCTGCTGCCGCTGAAGGCGGTGAGCGACAGCCAGGAGATCAGCCAGAAATATCTGGAACAGATCGTGACGCCGCTGGCCCGGGCCGGCCTGGTGGAGAGCGTGCGGGGCAGCCAGGGCGGCTACCGGCTGGCCCGCCCGGCCCGGCAGATCACCGCCGGGGACATTCTGCGGGCGGTGGAGGGCGATCTGGTCCCCATCCCCTGCCTGGCCCGGGACGCCGCCAGCTGCCCCCGCCGGGATCGCTGCCAGACGCTGGGCTTCTGGGAAGGGCTGGGCCAGGCCATCAACGGCTATGTGGACGGCATCACGCTGGAACAGCTGTGCGCCATGCAGGTGGAACCGCTGCCTCGGGAAGAGTGAGGGCACCGGCCACCCCTCTCCCCCGCCGCGGCGCGGCCGCCCCGATCCCGTAACAAAACCAACGAAAGCGAACGCAACGAAAACAGGTCTCTGCCATGCGGCAAACGCGCTGGCAGAGACCTGTTTGTCTGTGGGCGGCCGCCGGCTTTTCGCTGCCGGCGGCCGGGGGATCTTATGTAGTTCCCTCCCCGGTCGGCTCCGTGCCCGCATCGCTCTGGGCGGGCGGGTCGCTGGCCGGGGGTTCAGTGGGGGCCGGCGGTTCGGTGGGCGCCGGGGTGGGCTCCGGGGTCGGGGCCGGGGTGGGTTCCGGCGTCGGAGCCACTGTCGGGGTGGGGGTGGGCGCCTGGGTGGGGACCGGGGTGGGGGCTGCCGTCGGCGCCGGGGTGGCGGTGGCCGGGGCCTCGGTGGGGGCGGGGGTCGCGGTCGGGGCCTGGGTGGGCTCCACATACTCGCTCTGGGACTCCTCCTCTTCCGTCTCGCTGCTGGAGGAAGCGGGCGCCGAGGTGGCCGGGCTGCTGGTGATGACCGAAGCCGCGGTGCTGGCGCTCACGTCCTTGTCGCTGACATGCTCCGGGATGGATGTGAGGGTCGGGCGGTCATCCTCGGTGATATAGCTGTGGGTGCGGATATAGTCGAACAGCACGCCCACCGCCTCTTCGGTCAGGTGGATGCCGTCGCTGGAGATCACATAGCCGCTCTTGGCATAGCCGGTGGAGGAATCCTTGAGCACTTCGGCGCTGTTTAGGAACTTCCAGCCCTGTTCCTGGCACATCTGCACCAGCGCCTGGTTGTACTGGTCCACCTGGGTCTGGGTCAGGTTCTCGTTGGAATGCTGCTGCCCCAGCGGCGGAATGGCGTTGATGATGATGTCCACACTGGGGTAGGCTTCCTCCACGGCCTCGATACCCTCCTGGTAGTTGGCGATGAAGTCCTCGGTGCTGTAGCCGGGGCTCAGGTCGTTGGTGCCAAAGGTGATGATGACCCGCCGGGGCTGCATGATCCCCACCGCTTCGGGCATCGTCACATACCCCGAGATGCCGGAAAACTTGACGCACTCATAGCTGGCAAGCGACCGGGCCGACATGCCCACCGAAGCCAGCGAGTTTTCCAGCGTGCAGTAGCCGAACATCCGCATCCGGGCGGTGTTGGAATCGCCCAGGAAGAGGGTCTCGTCCACATACTCCTGCCCGGCGTCCTCGCTCTCTTCCAGAATGGTGGAACTGTACTGGGAGGCGTCGATGGTATTCTCGTCCTTGTTGTAGCCCTGCTCCTCCACCAGCTCCGTGCCGGCGGTGTCCTGGGTGCCGGAGCCGCCGCTGCTGAGCCCGTGGACCGCCACAAAGGCAATGATCACAGTGACCAGCACCAGCGCACAGCATACAGCCAGCACAAAGTACATGCGGCCCTTGCTGTTCAAACCAGACCAAAAGCCGGTGTTTCTCTTCTTCTTCCGTTTGCTTGCCATGGCGTTTCCTTCCTGTTGCCGTATACGACGGTGGTCTTGCCCGTTACAACCGTATATTTTACACCATTTTCCCCCATTGTACCAGTGGTTTTTCTCTTTTTACATATTTTGCACAAAAAAAGCCCCGTCCGGGCCGTCGGGCCGGACAGGGCGCAGATCATCCTCAGCCTTCGCCGCGCTGCAGTTCGGCGCAGATCGGGTAATGGTCGGACAGGAAGACGCCGTTCTCCTCATCGGTCCAGCAGCGCACCCGCTCCGGGCGCAGGCCGCCGCCCGCAAACAAGTAGTCGATCTTGCCGGAAGGTTCCTGCCCCAGCCCGAAGTTGTGGAAGCTGAGGGGAATGTCCGCCGTGATGTCCCGCAGCGGGAAGGACGAGGGCTCCCGGAGGGGGGCCAGCTCGGGGGCGCCGGGGGTGGCGTTGAAGTCGCCCATCAGCACGGCGGGCATCGGCAGTTCGGCCCGGTCCCGCCGGATGCGGGCCAGGATCTGGCGCAAGCCCTGTTCCCGGGCCGGGGCGCCCTCATGGTCCAGATGGGTGTTGTACACCCGGATGGGGGTTTCCCATTCCCGCAGGTAGATCACCGCCGCCGCGCAGGTGCGGGGGCAGATGCTCTGCACCGGATACCGGGACCCGGGCAGACGCGGGGTGGGCGACAGCCAGAAGGTGTCCAGCGACAGGACTTCGGCCGTGTCGTTGCGGACGGCCAGGGTCACGGCCTCGTCGGCGTAGTCCCGGCTGCGGCCGCAGCCCAGCACCGTGTAGCCGGGCAGGGCCGTGCGCAGCCAGCGCTGCACATGGGGCAGCACTTCCTGGAAGCCGATGATGTCCGGCTGTTCGGCCGCCAGGCGGCGCAGGATCAGCGGCTGGCGGCAGCTGAAGTTGTTGGGGCCGTCCTGGCCGTAGTCACAGCGGATGTTAAAGGTTGCGATCTTCATGACAGTTTTCCCCTTTGTCTTCCTCGTTTTCGGTCTGCCTCAGTGCTGCGGGCGGCGCATTGGGGCGGCGGGCAGCAGGTGGGCCCTGTCCAGCGCCGGGCGCAGCGCCAGGTACAGCACCACCGCGCACGCCGCCGACAGCAGCGAGTTCACCAGCGTGACGCCGCTGGCCACCTTGGCCACCAGGCCGGCCAGATCCTCGGCCTGGCCGAAGAGGTAGCGGTTGCGGAAGTAGCCGATGAGCGGGTCGGTCAGCACATTGACCAGCAGGCCGCTGAGCGCACTGGCGCTGACCCGCAGCAGGTACCCGCCCCGGGCCGCCCCATGGCCGGGGCGGTTTTCCAGGTGGCAGAGCCGGTGGGCCACCCCGCCGCAGACCAGACCGATGATCATTTTCAGCAGGAAGGTGGTCAGCGCATAGCCCGGGTCGCCGGCCACCAGGTCGGCCAGCGACAGGCCGATGGCCCCGGCCAGCCCGCCCGAAACGCCGTCCAGCAGCATGGCGGTCAGGGCCGTGAAGGTATTTCCCAGGTGAAAGGAAGACCCGGTCCCCAGGATGTTGGGGATGCGGAAAAACTCATAGGCCACAAAGCTCAAGGCAGCCATCACGCCGATCATGGCGATCTTCTGCACCGTAAAGCGGGTACGGGCCAGCGAGACCCCCAGCAGGATCACCGCCGCCGCGCAGAACACCAGAAAACAGATCAGTTCCGATTGCATGGTATACACTCTCCTCTCCCTCCATCCGCTTGACAACCGTCGCCGGATGGGGTATGCTCCCATTATAAGAGAATCTGGCCTTGTGTAAATATCCAGTAGTTGATTATTTTATGGGGCCAGTTTCCGAAAGGAGGCGGATGTATGATCGAATTGGACCCCCGCGCCGGCAAACCGTTGTACGAGCAGCTGTATGAAGCGCTGGCCAACGAGATCCGGACCGAGCAGCGCCCCGCCGGCACGCCGCTGCCCGGCCGCCGGACGATGGCCGGCGAGCTGGGGGTGAGCGTGAACACGGTGGATGCGGCCTACCAGATGCTGGCGGCCGAGGGGCTGGCCCGGGCCCGGCCCCGCAGCGGGTTTTATGTACAGGAGACCGGCGGGATGCTGCGCCCGGCCCCACCGCCGGCCCCGGAACCGGCCGCAGCCCCTGCCGCGCCGGCGGCCCGGTACGACCTGTCCACCGGCAGCATCGACACCGCGCTGTTCCCGGCCCGCAGCTGGGGGCGCATCCAGCGGGAGCTGCTGTACCAGGCGCCGGAGCTGCTGCAGCGGGGCGAAGCCCAGGGCGACGCCGACCTGCGCACCCAGATCGCGGCCTATCTGGCCGCCTACCGCGGGGTGGCCTGCACCCCCGACCAGGTGGTGGTGGGCGCCGGCATCGAGTATCTGCTGGGCTGCCTGGCCCACCTGTTCCAGGGGGCGGTGGCGGCGGTGGAAAACCCCGGCTACGCCCGCAGCCGGATGGTGCTGGAAAACAACGGCATCCCCTGCCGGCTGGTGGACATCGACGCCCAGGGCCTGCCGCCGGCCGGTCTGGCGGCCAGCGGGGCCGGGCTGTGTTACCTGACCCCCAGCCACCACTTTCCCACCGGCGTGACGATGCCCGCCCCACGCCGGGCCCAGCTGCTGGCCTGGGCGGCCGAGGCGGACGGGCGGTACATCCTGGAGGATGATTATGACTCCGAATTTCGCTTCACCACCCGGCCGCTGCCCAGCCTGCAGGGCATGGCGGGGCCGGACGGCCCGGTGGTCTACCTGACCACCTTTTCCAAAAGCCTGGCGCCGGGTATCCGGATCGCCTGCATGGTGCTGCCCCGGCCGCTGCTGGCCCGCTACCGGCGGGATTTTGCGCTGTACTCCAACACGGTCAGCCGGTTTGAGCAGCAGACCCTCTGCCGGTTTATGGCGGGCGGCACCTTCACCCGGCACATCAACCGGATGCGGCTGACCTACAAGCGGCGGATGGAAAGTTTTGCGGCGGCGCTGCGCCGGGAACTGGGGCCCCGCCTTTCGCTGGGGGGCACCCACTCGGGGCTGCATTTTCTGCTGACGCTGCCCGGCGCCGGCGGCGAAGCGGCCATGGTGCAGGCGGCGGCCGCCGAGAGCGTCCACCTGCGCGGGCTTTCCGACTACTATATGGCCCACCGGGATGCCTGCCCGCCCGACACGGTGGTGGCCGGCTATGCGGCGCTGCGCAGCGAGGACATTCCGGCGGTGGCCCGGGCGCTGGGCCGCGCCTGGGCGGCGCACTGAGGGGTCAGCGGGCGGTCTCGGGCGTGGTCTCGGCGGGCCGGCCGCCGGCCAGCAGGGTCTGCACCGTCTGCATACCGGTCTCGGTCAGCTGCCAGCTGCCGGCGGCGGGCTGCAGGTCGGCGGTCTCGTAGTCCACCGTCAGCCCCGACGCACCGGACAACCAGGTCAGCGTCTCCTCCAGGCGATGGAGGTCCTGGGCGGTCAGATCGGTGAGCAGCCGGGCCGACGCGCCCCGCACCGCCTCCGCCAGTCCGGGCAGGACTTCCTTGCCCTGGCGGAAAAAGGCCGCCCACACCGCCCCGCGTACCCGCGCCAGCGCCGGCGGGTCCACGCCGGGCTGCCCGGCCGCCCCGGCCAGGAAGTCCGGCACCCCGCCGGCTTCCAGCTGGGCCACCGGATCGTCGCCGTAACCGAGCGGGCCGCGGGCTTCTTCGGGCAGCACCGAGCTGGTGTCGAACCGCACGCCGGAGCCCCCGCCCCACAGGTCGGCAAAACCGTCGGCGGTGGCCGCCAGGTAGGCGTCCGGCGCGATCCCCACCGTGTTCATCAGCAGTTCGGCGGCCCGGGCCGGCCCGGCGCTGAGGTAGCAGGCCGCCAGCGTTGTGGTGCCGGCGGGCGCCTGCAGCGTCAGCTCCCCGGGTAGGGCGCAGAAGCGGATCTGCTGGGCCGGGCCGTCCAGCCGGAGCAGCAGGAAGGCCGGGGCTTCCCCCTGCACGGCCAGCAGCAGCCGGTGGGTATTGCGGGCCCCGGCCGGTTCGGCCAGGGTGGATTGGCCGGCCGCCGCCTGGGCCGCCTGCCGCTCGCTGCGCTGGCCGGCCAGGTAGACCACCGCCCCCGCCATGGGAAGGATGAGTAAAAGGGTCAAAAGCAGGCTTTGGAAAAAAAGTCCGCGCCGTTTGTGCATAAAGCTCACCTCGTTGTTCCAAACTACAGGTACAGCTTGGGCCAAAGAGCCCGGCCTTATGCACAAAGGAGGAAACCAAAATGGAGTACAGACCCTATGGTCCCCGCGGTGCGGAAAGCGAGCGGGAGGATTTCTGGACCGACATTCCCGAGGGCAGCGACATGGTGCCCGACGTGCTGCCGAACATGCCCGATGAGATGGAGACAGACGGGTCGGTGCCGTATTGCCCCGCCTGCCCCAACGCCGACGACCCGGCTTTGGGCGACGAACTGGAGAGCGGCAACGAAACCGACACGGACACCGAACTGAACTGAGCCCCACGCAAACGCCCCCGGCCGCAGACTGCGGCCGGGGGCGTTTGGGTTTGGGGGTCAATCTGACAGGCGGCGGTAGACAAGGAAGCGGAAGCCGATCTCGGTGGTCAGGGAGGGCAGCCCGGCCAGACGCCGGACCCCTTCCGCCGGGGTCTTGAAGGCATAGGGCGTCATGGCGAACAGCTGGCCGGCCGCCGCGGCGTCCAGCGTCAGCGTGCCGGTGACGGTGCGTTCCCGGTCCGGCAGCGGCGCAAAGCCCGGGTAGGCAGTGGATTGGACGGGGTTTTCATAGGGGGCGTCGTAGAGCACCTGTTTGAGCCCGAACAGATGGCGCGGGGTGGGCACCGCATAGATCAGCACCCCGCCCGGGCGCAGCATCCGGGCAAATTCGGCGGCGGCAAAGGGGGAAAAGATGTTGAGCAGCAGGTCCGCCCAGCCATCCCGCACCGGGGCGCAGAAACTGCCCCCCACCGCAAACATCGCCCCGGGCACCAGCCGGGCGGCCAGCCGGACCGCCGGTTTGGCCAGGTCAAAGCCGATGAGCTGCGGGTCCCGGCCGGCCGCCGTCAGCGCAGCCAGCACGGTCTGGTCGTAACTGCCCTCGCCGCAGCCGGCGTCCACAATGTGGGCGCCGGGGGGCGCCAGCTCGGTGCAGAGTTCGGCCAGCGCCTGGCGGAACCGATCATAATGGCCCGCCTGCAGGAAAGCCCGCCGGGCCGCCACCATTTCCTTGCCGTCGCCGGGGTCGGCGGCATGCTTTTTGCGGATGGGCAGCAGGTTCACATACCCTTCCCTGGCCAGGTCAAAGCAATGGCCGCGGGCGCAGCGCAGCGTGCGGCCGAACAGGGCCAGCGCCCCGCCGCACACCGGGCAGCGCAGCCCGCCCGCACAGGCCGGGTTCACCGTTCCGGTTCGGGGTCGGCCGGCAGGTCGCCGGCTTCCTCCCCCTCCACCGGGGCGCTCACTCCGCCATGGGCGGCGATGTACTCCTCAAAATTGGCAAACTTCTGCTTGGGCGGGCGGCGGGTGATGAGCAGCAGACCCGCGTCCTCCTCGGCCTCCTGGGCCGGCCGGCGGCCTTTTCCGCCGCGGCGGCCGGTGTGGGGTTGGGGGGTGGGATGCCGCCCGGCCGCCGTGCGGGGCGCCGGCGCCGGGGCGCGGGACGCCTTTCCGCCCTTGGGCTCCGCCTGGTTCTGGGGCTGGGCCCGGTTCGGGGCGGGGGCCTGACCGCCGTGACCGCGGCGGCCGCGGCCGCCGGAGGCGCGCTCCCCCTGGGCGGGGGTCGGTGCGGTTTGGGTGTTGGGGGTGGTTTGCTGGCTGGCCGCGGTGTGCTGCCCCCCGCGGGAGCGGCGGCGGCGACGGCGGCCGCCCCCTTCCCCGGACGGCTTGGCGCCGCCGTTGGCGGCAGGCTTCTGATTCGGCATGGCAGGTCCCTCCTGGTCAGCGCAGTCACAGCAGACTGCGGCATTCATTGTAATATCTCTTTTCCTCGGCATGGCCCATACTGAAGGTCTTGCGCGGCAGTACGCCGCCCAGCACCACCCCACGGAACAGGTCCGCCTTGGCAAAGGGCGGCAGCAGCACCGCGGTGGCCGGGCGGGCCGGGTCGGCGGCCAGGGCCCTGGCCGCGTCCGCCCCGTGGATGTAATCGACGGTCCAGTGCGGGCTTTCCGGCAGAATGTCGGACAAAAACCGTTCCAGTGTGCCGACGGCCAGCGGTTCCAGCCGGCCGGCCAGTGCCAGCGTCCGTTCCTGCCCGCCGCCGGCCAGCGTCAGCCGCTGGGGCCCCTGCGCCCCCGGCGTGATGCCGTTGGCGGCGGCCCAGTTCAGCAGCCGGTCGGTCAGTTCCGGCAGCGCCGCGCCGAAGACCACCCGGTGGATCGGCTCGATCTCAATGGCCGGGCTCTGCACATTGCAGACTTCGGCCAGGCAATACCGGGCCGGGTGGCAGGCCCGCTCGGCCGGCGCCAGGGTGGGCTTGAGCTCCTCCCAGCAGGCTTTGGCGGTGGCCAGGGAATGGTTGCCGTCCCCCACCGCCAGCACCAGCGGCGACTGGCCGGCTGCCTGAGGCCAGCGGGCCGCAAAGGCTTCCGGGTCACCCAGCGCCCGCAGCGCCGCGTCGATCCCGGCCAGCAGGTCGGGGTCCTCCACCGCCCAGCCGGCCAGGCGGCCGCCGCCCAGCATCAGCTCCCCGTCATACAGGCAGGGCAGCCGGTCCTTGCAGCGGCCGATCGGCTCGATCAGCGTCCGGGCCGGGTCGTCGGCAAGCATCATCACATGGGGGGTCTCCAGCTCCGCCCCGCGGCGGATCCGCAGCCGGGGCGGGATGCGCTCCACCACCGTGTTCTCGCTGGGGCGGATGGCGGTGCCGGCGCCGGCTGCATAGCTGTAGGCTTCCAGGTCCACCATTCCCACCAGCCCCTGCCGGACCGTTCCGTCCAGCTGGGTGCGCTCCACATAGACATAGCCGTTCACCTGCCGCGTCAGCACCGTGCGGCGGTAGCGGGTCATCGTCTGCCGGATCTCCGCCAGCCGCGCCGCCTCCTGCGCCGTGCCCAGGTAGGCTTCCGGCAGCACGATGTGCAGCGTGCTGGGCCGGCCGGCCGCCAGCCGCTCCGCCTGCTGCCAGTATTCCGGCTGCGAGGTGAACTGGTCCACCGCGATGCAGGCCCAGGGGTCCAGCGGGACCTCGGCCCCGGGCAGCAGGATGCGGGCGGGCAGAAAACAATTCGACATCTCCATCAACTCCGTTTTACCAAGAAGGGAGGGCGCTCAGCGCCCCACCAGGGCGTACAGGGCCAGGGACAGCACCCCAATGTAGATCAGCGAGCTGGGCAGGCCGCGGAAGATCGCGGGCACGTCCTTGCTGCCCAGCCGGCGGCGGCCTTCATCCACCACCAGCACGGCAAACAGATACCCCAGCCCACTGCCCAGCCCGAAGCCGGTGGACTGCAGCAGCGTATAGTTCTGGTTGGCGCACAGCAGCATGGTGCCCAGCACGCTGCAGGTGCAGGTAGCCATGGGCAGCTGTTCCCGGCAGGGCACCCGCCAGGCGGACGGCACCAGCCCCAGGAACAGCCAGACCACCGCCATGGCCACTGCGGCCATGGTCAGGTAGATCAGCGGGCGCAGCGCGGCCACCGGCATCCAGGCCGGCAGCGCCTGCCGCAGCACCGGCTGCAGGTAGGTGGCTGCCAGCCAGCCCAGCGGGGCGCTGCAAAGCTGTACAAAGATGACGGGGGTGCAGTACTGCCAGGTGTGGATCTCGGGGTCGTTGACCAGCTTGATCAGCCGGGAGACGCCCATCGAACGGGAAAAGACCACGTTCTCGGCAAAGACGGCCAGCACGGCGTAGAAGACGAACTCCGCCACCCCCTGCAGCACGGTCAGCTCAGCGCTTGCGGTTAACATACAGGTGACGCACCTCCTCCTGCTTGTAGTGGACATAGGCCCCGCCCACCGCGGTCCACACCGCCGCCAGGAAGCCCAGCAGCAGGAAACCGCCCGCCGGCTGGGACGCCAGCGGCAGCGGAGCGAAGGAGAAGACGGTGCGGCCGAAGACGGTACCGCTGCCCAGAAGCTCCCGCAGGGCCCCCACCAGCAGGATGGCGATGCACAGCCCCACCGTGTTGTTGATGCCGCGGCGGAAAGCCTCCCCCACCGATTCCAGTTCGGTGGCCTCCATCCGCTTGATGATCACCGGTTCCACCACCATCATCGGCAGGTAGACGCCCAGCAGCGCCAGGTCCGAACCGAACCACTGGTAGAGGATCAGGTAGGCCGGGATGTACACCAGCGCCGCCGAAAAGGCGTACACCAGTGCCCGGAACCGGTTGCCGGTCAGGTGGCAGACAGCCACGGCCAGCACCCGGGTGGCGGTGAGCAGCAGCACGGCCGCCGCGCAGAGCATCATCGCATAGCTGCCGTTGATGGCCGTGGCCACGATGGGCGCCAGCCCCAGCCCCCGCACCATGACCGGGTTGTTGAGCCAGAGATGATCGTCGTGGATGCTTTGGTAGAGTTCCTCCTCCGCTTCCTGCCGGGTCTTGCGGGCCGGTTTCTTCTGTGCCGGCTGTGCGGGCTTTGCGGCGGGGGGCGTTTGCTGGGCGGCCCGTTCCCGGGCGGCCTGTTCGGCCGCCGCCACCGTCTCCTGTTCCACCTGCTGGGGGGTCTTGCCCTCCGCAGCGGCGCGGCGGGCCTTTTCCAGCACTTCGGGGGAAAGCTGGGGGATGATGACGGTCTGGGACTGTTCCTGGCCGGGTTTGCGGCGGGGACTGCGCCCGCCCGGCTGCGGGGTCACCTTAGATGGCCTCCGGTTTTGCTCGTTGGGCACGGCGCTTCTCCTCCTTCTTCATAAACTTCATGCGTTCGGTGCGGCGGGCCACCCGGTCCAGCCATTCGGGGAAGGCGCCCACGATGAGCAGCGCAAAGCAGATCCCCGTTTCATAGACCGTGTTGTAGCGGAAGGCCGTGGTGGCCACGCCCAGCAACAGCCCATAGATGATGCGGCTGGACAGACGCACCGGCTGGGTGACCGGCTCGCAGGCCAGGAAGATGCCGCCGAACAGCATGCTGCCGCTGAGGATGATATACTTTTCCAGATAGACCCGCTGGCGCACATACTCCCACGGGAAGCTGAGCACCGGCAGGTCGTTGAGCTGGGGCAGCAGCCAGGGCACCGCGATGCAGACGATCAGGTACGGCAGCAGGGTGGACAGCTGCAGATGCCCGCGGCAGAGCAAAAACAGCCCGCAGGCCAGGATGACCAGGATGGCGCCGGTCCCCAGCGGCCCTGCCACCGAACCGGTGAGCAGGTTCATGGTGGTGTCGCTGGGCAGACCGCCGCTGGACAGGGTGGTGTTCATGCCGGCGCTGAGGGTGTCGGCGGGCACATGCCACAAGGGCAGTTCGGTGCCCGGCACCGGGTAGCGGAACACCTGGTCCGGCCAGGACAGCGCCGCCACCGCCATACCCACCGCGGCGGGATGGAAGGGGTAGTGTCCCTCGCCGCCGAAGGTTTCCTTGAGCAGAACGGCCATGATGACCGCGGCCACCACGATGCCGTAGGGCACCGAGGCGGGCATCATCAGGACGATCAGCGCCGCGAAGGCTTCGCTGGAAGGTTCGTGGGAACGGTACTGGGGCCCGTGGAGCGGGGTGACCAGGCAGTCGCAGATGTAGGCGGTGAACAACCCCACCAGCATCAGCAGCAGCGGCCGCGGGCCGTAGTAGAACCAGGCCATGACCATCAAAGGCACACAGCACCAGAGGATGTCGGCATAATAATCGTAGTTGGCACTACGCTCAATGGGTTTTGGCATGGTAGCTCCTCATGATCGCCGCCGCTTCAGGGGCAGACAGCATGGGTAAGGTTGTGCAGGTGGTTGGTGAGGGCGGCCGGGTCGGCGGCGTGGTACAGGGCGCTGCCCACCACCAGCACGTTGGCCCCGGCCTTGACGCACAGCGGCGCGGTGTCGTCGTTGACGCCGCCGTCCACCTGCAGGTCGGTGGTCAGGCCGCGGCGGTCCAGCTCCCGGCGGACGGCGGCCAGGCGGGACGGGGTTTCGGGCAGGAACGCCTGCCCGCCGAAACCGGGTTCCACGCTCATGACCAGAACCATATCCACCTCCCCCAGATAGGGGAAGACCTTTTCCACCGGGGTGGCCGGGCGGATGCTGATTCCCACCCGGCAGCCCGCCATCCGGATGGCGGCGATGGTGGCGCTGGGATCGACGGGGGCTTCCAGATGGAAGGTGATGAGGTCGGCCCCGGCCTTGGCAAAATCCAGCGCGTAGCGGTCGGGGTCGTCGATCATCAGGTGGACATCGTAGCAGGCGTCCGGCAGGGCCCGGTGCAGGCAGGACAGCACCGGCGCCCCGTAGGTCAGGTTGGGGACAAAGTGACCGTCCATCACATCAATGTGCAGCATATCCACCCCGGCATCCAGGGCGAGCTGGCACTGGTCGGCCAGGTGGGCGAGGTCGGCCGAAAGGACCGACGCGCTGATCTTGGTTTGCATACAATCTTCCTTTACCAAATACTTTCCCTTTCCGCGCAGCCGGGCAGACCGGTCCGCCCGGCCCCGCCGGAGCCGGCCGCCGAAGACGGCGGCGGACCGCTTGACCGGGGGCCGGCTTCCCGAAGGCGCGCGGTTTTTCCCTCTTCTGCGCCCCCCGGCACAGAAGGATACAGTTTTTATTGTACCGTAACCGGGCGTAAAAATCAAGGAAAGCGGGAGGAAATCTGCGCCAGAGCGAAACAGAGGCGGCTGCAGCCGGCCGCAGCCGCGCAATCGGTAACATCTCCTGCTTTTGAAGAAAAACCGACTGCAAAGCGGCAGCCCGCAAAAAAGCAGGCTGCCGCAGGTGCCGGGTCACGGGTTGTATTGGTTGATCTTGTCCAGCTGGACATCCACGCAGGCCAGGGCGCTCTCGATGACCTTGTCCATATCGTAGTAGCGGTACTCGCCCAGGCGGCCGCCGAACACCACATGAGGCTCGGCGTCGGCCAGCGCCTTGTAGCGGGCGTAGAGCTCGTTGTTGGCCTCGTCGTTGACCGGGTAGTAGGGTTCGTCCCCGGGGCGCCACTCGGCCGAGTACTCCCGGCTGATGACCGTCTTGGTGCCGGGGGCGGTGGAGCCGAACTCAAAATGCTTGTGCTCGATGATGCGGGTGTAGGGGGTCTCGGCGTCGGTGTAGTTGATGACCGCGTTGCCCTGGTAGTTGGGGCAGTCCAGCGTCTCGGTCTCAAACCGGACGCTGCGGTACTGCAGCGCCCCCAGCTGATAGTTGAAGTAGGCGTCGATGGGGCCGGTGTAGATCACCCGGCCGGCCAGGGCGTCCAGCTCGGCCTTGTCCTTGAGGTAGTTGACGCCCAGGCGCACCTCGATGCCCTCCAGCATCTTCTCCACCATCCGGGTGTAGCCGCCGGTGGGGATGCCCTGGTAGAGCGCATTGAAGTAGTTGTTGTCAAAGGTCAGCCGCACCGGCAGCCGTTTGATGATGAAGGCCGGCAGCTCGCTGCAGGGGCGGCCCCACTGCTTTTCGGTGTAGCCCTTGATGAGCTTTTCATAGATGTCGGTGCCCACCAGGTTGATGGCCTGCTCTTCCAGGTTTTTGGGCTCGGCGGTGTAGTGGGCGGCCCGCTGCTCCTCGATCTTGGCGGCGGCTTCGGCCGGAGTGACCACCCCCCACATCTTGTTGAAGGTGTTCATGTTGAAGGGCAGGTTGTACAGCTCGCCGTGGTAGTTGGCCACCGGAGAGTTGGTATAGCGGTTGAACACGGCAAAGCTGTTCACATAGTCCCACACCGGCTTGTTGTTGGTGTGGAAGATGTGGGCCCCGTAGCGGTGGACATGGATGCCCTCCACCTCTTCGGTGTAGATGTTGCCGGCAATGTGGTCCCGCTTGTCGATGACGAGACACTTGCGGCCGGCCTTTGCGGCCTCGTGGGCGAACACCGCGCCGAACAGCCCGGCGCCGACGATCAGGTAATCATACGCTTTTGCCATACAGGATGTTTACCTCCCTTTGCAAGATGGATACAGTCAGGCGGCGGGGCCGCCTGCGGGACCATGTTGGATGTTACTGTCCCCCGGCCTGCTTCTTCCAGCGTTCGGCCTGCTGGAGCTTGAACTCGAAGTTGCGGCCGTCCTGGGCCAGCAGGCTGGACAGGATGATGCCCGAGATGAACAGCAGCAGCGCCGCCACCATGACGCAGGCGCAGACGATCAGGGTCGGGAACCGGGGCACCAGGCCGGTGCGCAGATACTCGGCCACCACCGGCACCATAAAGCCGGCGCTGACCAGGGCCAGCACCGCGGCCAGCACGCCGAAAAAGCCGAAGGGGCGATAGTCTTTGTACAGGCGCAGGATGGTGCGCAGCACCTTGAAACCGTCCGTGTAGGTGTTGAGCTTGCTCTCGCTGCCCTCGGGGCGGTCCCGGTATTCGATGACCACATTCTCGATGCGCATGTTGCGCTCCACCGCATGGATGGACATTTCGGTCTCGATCTCAAAGCCGCGGGCCAGCACCGGGTAGGTCTTGACGAACTGGAAGCTGAAGGCCCGGTAGCCGGTCATGATGTCCTTGATCTGGCTGCCGAACATCCGGTTGATGCAGGCCCGGACCAGGCTGTTGCCGAAGTTGTGGAAGGGGCGCTTGTTCTCGGTGAAATAGGTGGAGGAAAGCCGGTCCCCCACCACCATGTCCGCCCCCCGCTCCCGCACGGCACGGACCATGGCGGGGGCGGCCTCGGCCGGGTAGGTGTCGTCGCCGTCCACCAGCAGGTAGCATTCGGCGTCGATCTCCCGGAACATCCGGCGCATCACATTGCCCTTGCCCTGCTGGTACTCGTGGCGGACCACCGCGCCGGCCGCGGCAGCCAGGGCCGCGGTCTCGTCGGTGGAGTTGTTGTCGTAGACATAGATCGTGGCTTCGGGCAGCACCGTGCGGTAATCCTGCACCACCTTGGCCACCGTGCGCGCTTCATTATAACAGGGGATCAGCACTGCGATCGCGTCCATTGCCTTCTCTTCCTTTCCTTCGTTCAGGTCTCCGCAAACCGGCGGATCTCCTCCAGCCACTGGGCGGCGGTGACCGGCCAGCTGTACTTTTTCAGCACCTTGTCCGGCGGGGCCACCGGCTGGGCCAGCAGCGCGTCCAGGTCCACGCTGTAGTCCGCCGGGTCAAAGTAGCGCACGGTGTCGCCGTAGAGTTGCGGCAGGCAGGACGCCCGGGACACCGCCACCGGTGCGCCCAGGCTGAGGGCCTCCAGCGGGGGGATGCCGAAGCCTTCGAACACCGCCGGGTGCAAAAACATCCTGCAGTGCTGCATCAGCGCCTTGTTTTCGCCGTCGCTCACATAGCCGGGGTAGAACAGGTTGCCGGCGCTGACGGCGTCGGCATCGTCCCCGAAGGCGGCCAGGTCCTTGCCGCCGGCCACCACGAAGGTCTTGTCCGGGTTGCGGGCGGCCACCTCGCGGATCCAGCGGTAGTTTTTGTGTTTGGCCAGGCTGCCGAGGGCGTAGAAATACGCCCCCTTCTGCACGCCGGGCAGCTTGTCAAAAACCGATTCGTCCGCCTTGACCGGCTGCAGATGCTCCCAGCCGTTGTAGCTCAGGCTGATCTTGTCCAGCGGGATGCCCAGCCGTTCATGGATCAGCCGGCGCTGGTCGTCGCTGACCGTGTAGACCCGCCGGGCAAAAGCCTGGACGCTCAGGCAGTGTACCCAGAACTTGAAGCGGAAAAAGCCCCGGTCGGTGTCCAGCACCAGCGGACGGATGTCGTGCAGAACCACCGCGCTGCGGCGGGTCATGAGCATATCGCTGGCCAGGCCGAGGAAAAACGCCTTGTGCCGGCGCAGGTAATGGGGCAGCACCACCAGATTGTAGCTGTATTTGACGGCCTTGAGCGGAACGACGCGGATGTTTTTCAGTTCCGGCAGGTGCAGCGGGCGGCCGTCGTCTCGATAGCAGAGGCGGACATCCAGCCCGGTGCCGGTGAGCAGCGGGTCCAGCCGGGTGATGACCTCGTACACATACCGGGGGATGCCGGTGATCGGGTCGCACAGGACCGTGCCGTTGATAACAATGGGTCTCACTTTGATTCCTCCAAAGGCGACCGGACCACATGGGCGCAGTCGTGCAGTTCTTGGTCCCAGTCGGCCAGGCGGCGCTCGCAGTAAGCCCGCAGTTCCTCCTCGAACCGCTGTTCGCTGAACCGGCGGCTGTGGGCGCGGATCTCCTCCGGCGTGCCGCTCACCCCGCCGGCCTCAAACCGGCGGATACACTCGGTCAGGCTTTCCACCGTCTGGGCGTCGAAGAGAAGGCCGGTGCGCCCGTCCTCCACCGTCTCGCAGGCGCCGCCCCGGCCGTAGGCCAGCACCGGGGTGCCGGCGCTCTGGGCCTCCACCGGGGTGATGCCGAAGTCCTCCTCCCCGGGGAAGAGGAAGGCCCGGGCCCGCAGATAGTAGCCGCGGACCTCCTCATCCGTAAGGCCGCCGCCCAGGAAGGTGACGGTGGGGCCGGCCAGCGCCTTGAGGCGGGCTTCCTCCCCGCCGCCGCCGATGACCACCAGGCGCCGGCCCAGTTTGGTGCAGGCCGCCACCGCCAGGTCCACCCGCTTGTACCAGGTCAGGCGGCCCACCGTGAGGTAGAAGTCCTCTTTGGGGACAAAGGGGCTTTCGTTGATGTGGACACAGGGGTAGATCACATCGCTGTCCCGCCGGTAATACTTTTTGATGCGGCGGGCAATGTAGCGGGAATTGGCAATGAAGTAGTCCACCCGGTCCGCGGCGCATTTGTCCCACTGGCGCAGCTTGTACATCTGGTGGGGCATGACCGCCCGCACCAGCCAGTTGGCGTTGGCGCGGTAGGTGTAGTAAAAGTCCCACACATAGCGGATGGGGGTGTGGCAGTAGCAGATGTGTACGGCGTCCGGCCGGGTGATGACCCCCTTGCTGCAGGAAGAGCAGGAGGAAAGCACCAGATCATACTCCGAAAGGTCCAGCGCCTCGAAGGCGGCGGGCATCCAGGGCAGCAGCGACCGGTAGATCTTGGTGGCAAAGGGCAGTTTCTGGATGTAGGTGGTGCGGATGTCATAGTCCCGGAACCAGGCGGGCATGTTGTCTTTGTCATAGACAAGGGTATAGATGGGCGCGTCGGGAAAGACGTGGTGCATACAGTCCACCACCCGGTCTCCGCCCGCGTAGCCCACCAGCCAGTCGTGTACGATGGCGACCTTCGGCTTTTTGTTTCCCATACCCTGCCTCCTTTGGGGGTGCTGCGTCAGTTCAGTTTTTCATCGTTGATCATCTTGCCGCCGAACACCGTGCGGAACAGGATTTTGATATCCAGCGCCAGGGTCCAGTTTTCGATATACCAGATGTCATAGCGGATGCGCTCCGCAATGTCGGTGTCCCCCCGCAGGCCGTTGATCTGGGCCCAGCCGGTCAGGCCGGGGCGCACCTGCTGGCGCACCAGGTAGCGGGGGATCTCCTCCTTGAAGTGCTCCACATGGAAAGGCACTTCCGGCCGCGGGCCCACCAGGCTCATATCCCCCTTGAGCACGTTGAAGAACTGGGGCAGCTCGTCCAGGCTGAATTTGCGGATCAGGCTGCCGAAGCGGGTCTTGCGGGGGTCGGTGTCGGTGCTCCAGCCGGTCTGTTCGCCGGCGTTGACCCGCATGGAGCGGAACTTGTACATCATAAAGGTCTTTTTGTTCAGCCCCACCCGCTGCTGGCGGAAGATCACCGGCCCCGGGCTGGACAGCTTGACCCCGATGGCCACCGCCGCCATGATGGGGCTGCTGACCAGGATCAGCGCCAGGCTGCCTAGGATGTCGAACAGCCGCTTGACAAAGGCGTTGAAGATGTTGTCGAAGGGGGTTTGCCGCACATTGATGAGCTTGCAGCTGCCCAGCGTGTCGATGGTGGGGCGGGCAGGCAGATAGTCGTTGTAGAAGGGCACCATCGTGATGCGCACCCCCTGCTTGTCGCAGGCGGCGATGGTGCGGGAGATGCGGCCGGTCTCGTCCGCATCCAGCGCCACCACCACCTCGTCGATGCCGGGGGTGTCCAGCACCACGTCCAGCTTGTCGTAACGGCCGAGGTAGGCCGGCGCAAAGTCCGGATTGGGGCGGGACGCCAGATAGCCGTCCACCCGGAACCCGTAGTAGGGGTTCTGTTCCAGCGCCTTGAGGTACTGCCCGGCCACCTTGCCGCCGCCCACCAGCAGGATGTGGCGGAAGCCTTCGCCCCGGCGGTGGCGCCAGCGGTCGTACCAGCGGCGCAGCATCCGCTTGAAGATCAGGAACCCGGTGCCGAACAGGTAGAACAGCACCACCACCAGGCGGGAGAAGTTGACGATGCGGAACTGGTACAGCAGTGCTTCCAGCACCAGGATGCCCAGGGCGTTGCCCACCAGGATGATGCGGCTGCGCTGCCACAGCCCCCGCAGGCGGGAGGCGTCGTAGAGATGCAGCAGCCAGAACACCAGCACCATGACCACCGCATACAGCGCGCCCACATAGATGGTGTCCCGCGCGATGTCCAGCGCCGGGCCCGCCCCGCCGGGCTGGTAGTAGCGCAGATAGTTGAAGCGCAGGTAGTTTGCCAGCACATAGGCCAAAAACAGGAGCGCCATGTCTGCCAGGCTGTCGATCATCGCACGGATGCGCTGATTTTTTTCCAGCATGGTCGTCTCTCCTTTCCTGTTTTCTGCCTTGCCGGGCCTTGGCACAGGCCCATATTACTATAGGATACCACACTCCCGCCCGTCTTTCAAGCCGGGCGAAGGCGGGGCGCCCCACAGGCGAAGGCGGGGGCGCCCGGTCATTCAAAGAAGTATTCCCAGTCCTGGTAGGTGGCCTCCACCTCGGCGGCCTCCACCGTGACGGTGGCGGCATCGGCCGGCAGGGCTTCCAGCCGGACGGTCCCCACCCCGTCTGCGATCGTGACCGGGATCTGGCAGGTCCGCCGGTCGGTGGGGATCTGGAAGTCCGCCATCATGGCGGTGTCCGGGTCCCGCTCGGCCCACAGCTCGCTTTCGGTCACGGCGCGGCAGGTCAGGTAGCTGTGCAGCCCGCCCCGCAGCCGGTAGCCCTCGGCCACCGCGAAGCCGTAGTGCAGCGTCACATCCGCCACCCCGTTGAAGGTCGGGTCCTCGGTGGTGACGGTGAGGGTGACGGTGTTGTCCTGCGCTTCCCAATCGACCCGGGCGGGCTGCTGCAGGTCGTTGCAGACGCCGGTGCGCTGCCAGAACAGGTGCATCCCGCCGCTGTTGAAGGTGTTGGCCACCGGGGCGTACCAGCGGTACAGTTCCCGGTAGAACCACCAGTTGACATTGCGGCTCCACCGCTCATAGACCGCCACCTTGGGGCTGGGGGTGACCACCAGATCAAACTCCCCCTGCTGGAAGGTGGTCAGGTAGGCAAGGCGCTGCCGGTCCCCCAGGGCGTGGATGATGTAATCGGTGCCGGTGGGCTGCAGCTGGCCGTTCATCGCCTCCAGCGCGCTGGAGTAGGTGCCGAACAGCCGGGCTTCCCCCACAAGGGCCTGCTCGGCCGCGAGCTTTTCGGCCTGGTCGCCCAGCCAGCCCCGCAGGGCCGGCACATAGGTCAGACCTTCGTGGCCGCCCAGTCGGCTCTGGATCTGGCCCGCCGCCCCCACGGCCAGCAGGGCGCAGCCAAACAGGGCGCACGCCGGGGGCAGGGCCCGGCGCAGCCCCCGCCGCAGCGGCGCCAGCGCCGCCGGCAGGCAGGCGCCCAGCCGCATCAGGCCCCGCACCGCCAGGGCGGGGATCAGCACCGCCAGCAGCACCTGGGCGCCGCCGATGGGCCCGCCGCCCTTGGCGCCGGACAGCAGGCAGTACAGCAGGTTCCACAGCTGCATCCCCAGGCAGAGCGCAAAGCCGCCGGCGGCCAGCGCCGCGCTGCGGGCGCTGCGGCACAGCAGAATGCCCGCCGCAAAGGCCGCGGCCAGTGCCAGACAGATCCCGCCCGCCGGCTGGGGGACATATTCGCTGAGATAGCAGAGTTTGTCGGTATCGCCGGAGCCGAAATACCAGGTCTGGAAGGAGCTGACCCCCCGGGTCTGCTGCAGCCAGGCGATGGGGTGGAACCGGCTGATGAGCAGCACCGACCCCCCCAGCGCCCCGCAGCTGACCAGGATGTACTGCCCCACCCGCAGCAGCACCCGCTTCCAGTCGGTGCGGTAGCGGCGCAGCAGGAACAGCCCGTAGCCCAGCGACACCGCCAGATACATGGCGGCGCCCATATCATTGCTCCAGGGCACCAGGGCGCCGGCCGCCGCCGGCACCACCGAAGCCGGCAGCCACCGGGCCAGGGCCGGGCGCAGCGGCCGGCCTTCCAGCAGGCGGAGCAGCGCCAGGCTGACCAGCACCGCCAGCGGCAGCGCGGCCGACCGGATCATGCGGGCGCTGTTGCCGCTGTCGGCGGCAAAGGTGAGCACATCCCCCAGCCAGGGCAGCTGCAGCCAGCCCTGGACCTGCAAAAAGCAGACGCCGCACAGTGCCAGCGTCAGCGCACGGGCGCTGCGGGCGCGGCCCATGACCACCACGCAGACCGCCAGCACCAGCACCTCGAAGTAGAACCAGGTGCAGAAGCCGGCGGCAAACATGCTGCGGCCGAAGCTGTTGCCCAGCACCAGCAGCAGCGCGCCGACGCTGTACAGTTCCCCGGCCCCCAGGTAGACGGTGAAGTCCCGGTAGGGGACCTGGCCGGCCAGCAGGTGCCGCACCGGGTTGTAGTTCTGGAAATCCCCGTTGGTGATCTCGTATTGGATGTTATAGCAGGCTGCCAGCCCGCGCACGGCCGCCAGGCCGGCCAGCAGGACCAGCAGCACCAGCCAGGGGGCCGCTTTGCGCAGCCTTGGACTCCATTGTTTCACAAAACGAACTCCTTTGGATGGGAAGGGTCAGGTCAGCGGTAGATGGTCTCCAGTGTGTCCAGGGTCTTGCGCATCTCGGCGCGGACCTCCGGCGGGGACTGGATCTCGATGCCGGCGCCGAAGCCGGCCACCCAGCCGTAAAACTGCGGGCTGACCTGCACATCCACCGTGATGCAGAAGCACTCGCCCCCGGCATAGGGCACCAGCGTGGGGCCGGTGCCGAACCGGTCGATCATGGCGCCGGCCAGCCGGTTTTCGCACTTGAGGGTGACCTTTTTCACCGGGCCGTTGAACATGCCGAACATCTGCTGGGTGTAGGTGTTGACGTTGAAGCCGGCGTACTCCTCGGCGCCTTCGCGGGCGGTGTCCTCCAGCGGGGCGACCTGCTGCATCTTGTCCACCCGGTAGTGGCGCAGGTGGCCGTCGGTGTAGGCGATCAGGTAGTAGTACCCGTTTTCCCACACCAGCGCCCAGGGGCTGACCTGATACCGTTTGCCGCCGTGGCGGGGCACCATCTGTTTCTGCAGGTTCCAGTCGCAGTAGGTGAACTGGACCTGCCAGCCCCGGGTGATGGCCGTGTGCAGCGCGTCCACACTGTAGAGGATGCGCTCCTCATGGCTTTTGACCCGGCCGGAGACCAGCACGGTGCGGTCCAGTTCGGCCTGGCGGTAGCGGGAGGTGAACCGCCCCAGCTTGTCGATGAGGGTCCGGGACTTGCTGGCGGTGATGAACTTGCTGGTGTACACCGCGTCCACCAGCAGCTTGAGTTCGGCCAGCTCAAAGGGGCATTCGGTCATGTAATATCCGCCGCCCCGGCCGCGCTGCTGCACGATCTCAAAAGGGGCGTCCGGGATGGCGTTGAGCGTTTCGATGTCGTCATAGACGCTTTTGCGCTCGGCATTGATGCCGCGCTCCCGCAGCATCTCCACCAGGCGCGGCACGCTGAGCGGATGGTTTTCATCCGTCTCCCGGGCCAGGATGGTCAAAAGCGCCAACAGCTTGAGTTTTTGTCCTTCTTTGCGGGGCATAAGCGGGTCCCTCCTCGCCTTTATTTCTTGTCAAACGCCTGCCGGCGGCGGGTGGAAAGGCGGAACATCTCCTCAAGCCCCTCCCGGTCGTCGGCGGCCAGCTTCTCCCGCAGGGAGCCCAGCGCCGCGCTGAACATGTCGATCTCCCCGATCAGGTTGTCCTTGTTCCACAAAAAAAGTTCGGCCCACATCTTGTCGTTGATCCGTGCGATGCGGGTCAGATCCCGGAAGGAATCGCCGGTGTAGCGGGCCAGTTCGGTATTGTCCGAAGCGCACATCAGGCTGACGGCGATGGCGTGGCAGAGCTGGCTGACATAGCCGATCATCCGGTCGTGTTCGGCGGGGCTGAGCACGCTGATGCGGGCAAACCCCAGGGTCTCGGCCAGATCGCGGCACCAGTCCACCGCCGCCGGGGTGTTGCGGGCCGTGGGGGTGATGATGAAGTTGGCCGGGGCGAAGTCCACCTCGGCGCTGTGGGTGATGCCGCTGGTCTCCCGGCCGGCCATCGGGTGGCTGGCGATGAACTCCACCCCTTGGGGCAGGCGGTCCTGCACCGGCTCCACCACCCCCCGTTTGACGCCGGACACGTCGGTGACCAGCGTGCCGGGGCGCAGCAGATGGCCGCAGGCTTCCACCCACTGCAGCAGCGCGGTGGGATACAGCCCGAAGATCACATAGTCGGCCTGAGCCAGCAGGGGGGCCGGGTCGCCGCCGGCCAGCCCTTCCACGATGTAGTCCCGCCGGCGGGCATAGGCCACGGCGTCGGGGTCGGTGTCAATGCCCAGCACCCGGTAGCCCTTGCCCGAAAGGACCTGGGCGTATTTGCCGCCCAGCAGCCCCAGGCCCACGATAAGGAATGTTTTGGAACGATCCATGCCGCTTTGTCCCCCTTACGCCGTCGGTTCGGTGTCGATCTTTGCGCCCAGAGCCCGGAGCACCTCGAAGAAATCCGGCCAGCTTTTGTTCACGGCCTCGGCCCCGCGGATGACCGCCGGCTGCCCGGCCGCCAGCGCCGTGACCGCCAGCGCCATGACGATGCGGTGGTCGTTATGGCCCTGCAGCGGCACTTCGGGCCTGTGCAGCGCCCCACCCCGGATGGAGACGGTATCCCCCTCCGCCGTCACCTGTGCGCCGAACTTGGCCAGTTCTTCCTGCATGGCGGCGATGCGGTCCGACTCCTTCAGCCGCAGCCGCCCCGCATTGCGGATGACGGTGGTGCCGTTGCAGAAGCACCCCAGCGCAAAGAGCGCCGGCCCCAGGTCAGGGCAGTCGGCCAGGTCGATCTCGGTGGCTTTGAGCAGGCTGCGGGCAAAGCGCAGCGTGCCGCCGGTGCCGGTGATCTTGCCGCCGCAGCGTTTGAGGATGTCCAGGATCACCCGGTCCCCCTGGCGGCTGGCAGCCTGCAGGCCGGTGACCGAAATGCCGCCCGCAAGCACCCCCAGTACGGCCAGGAAGGCCGCCTGGCTGTAGTCCCCTTCCACCTGCAGGTCGCAGGGGGTGTAGCGCTGGGGCGCCGGGATGCGGTACAGCACGCTGCCATCCTTGCGCTGGCGCTGGGTCACCTTGACCCCGAACTTCTGCATGGCGTCCAGCGTCATATCCACGTAGCTGCGGCTCTCATAGGGGGCCAGCACCTCGATGGTGCTCACCGATTCCATCAGCGGCGCGGCAAAAAGCAGCCCGCTGATGAACTGGCTGGACACATCCCCGGGCAGCGTGAAGCCGCCGGGGCTCAGCCGGCCGAAGATGGTGATGCCGTCCTCCCGATGTTCAAAGCGCAGCCCCTGGCGGGAGAACAGCAGGTGGTAGACCTCCTGCGGGCGGGCGAAGAGCCGCCCCGCCCCGGTGAAGCGCACCTTCTGGGCCGTAAGGCTGAACAGCGGGATCAGGAACCGCAGGGTGCTGCCGCTTTCGTTGCAGAAGACCGGCCGGGTCACGGTGGGGAACCCTTCGGTGCCGCGGCCGGTGACGGTCACGGCGTCGGGTTCCTCCGCCACCCGGGCGCCCAGCTGCTGCACGGCGCCCAGCGTGGCGCGGATGTCCTGGGAATAGGCGATGTTTTCGATCCGGCTGGTGCCGCCGGCCAGCGCCGCGCAGAGCACCGCCCGGTGGGCGGCGCTTTTGCTGGGCGGCACGGCCGCCGTGCCGCCCAGGCGGCTGACTGAGATCTTTGCGTCCAACTTGTTGTCCTTTCCGGCCAGGGGTGGCAGACCCGGCTCATTCTTCCGGGTCAAAGGTCTGTTCAAAGGCGGCGGCCGCGGCGCGCACAGCCTCCTGCAGGCTGGCGGTGTTGTCCACCACCGCGTCGGCGGCCGCCCGGTAGGCGGGTTCCCGCTCGGCTTCCATGCGGCGCAGCGCCTCCCGCCCGGTGGAGAGCGGGCGGCCGCTGGTGGCCAGGAACTGCACCGGCCGGCGCACCCACAGCACCGGGCCGTTCTGGTGCAGCCGCCGGGCATTGCCGGGGGTCTTGATGACCCCGCCGCCGCAGGCGATCACCTGGCCGTGCTCCTTGCTGACGGCGGCCACGGCCTGGGCTTCGTAGCTGCGGAAGGCCGCCTCGCCCTCCCGCTCAAAGATGTCGGGGATCGGCATACCGGCGCGGCGTTCCACCCACTCGTCCAGGTCCACATAGGTCTTGCCCAGTTCCCTGGCCAGGCTTTCGCCCACCGTGCTCTTGCCGCACCCGGGCATTCCCACGATGGAGACGTTGCACAGGTCCCGCTTGAGGGTGCGGTGGATCCGGCGGATCCAGTTGTTTTTGTCCAGGCTGCGATGGGTGAAGATCTCGGCCGCATACACCCCCTGGGCCACCAGCATCTCAAAGCCGCAGTAGGCCGGGATGCCCCGCGCCCGGGCGCGCAGCAGCAGCTCGGTGCGGAAGGGGTTGTACACCACATCCAGCACGGCTTCCAGGTTGGGGAAATCTTCCAGATCCACCAGGCAGCTGCCCACATCGGGGTACATGCCGGCGGGGCTGGTGTTGATGAGGATTTCGACCTCCGGGTGGCAGGCGGCCCGCTCATAGGTCAAGGCGCCGTCCCGCCCCGAACGGCTGACCTTGTACACCGCCCGGGCCCCGGCCCCGCGGCAGACCGCCGCCACCGTGTTGCTGGTGCCGCCGGTGCCAAGGATCATCACCGTCTTGCCGGTGAACCGCACGTCATGGCGGCGGGCCAGCCAGCCGAACCCGGCGTAGTCGGTGTTGTAGCCGTACAGCCGGCCGTCCCGGTTGACCACGGTGTTCACCGCGCCGATGGCCCGGGCGGCCGGGTCCAGCTCGTCGCAGTATTCCATGACCAGCCGCTTGTAGGGGATGGTCACATTGATGGCCTTGAAGTTCCGCTGCTGCAAGAATGCGCGGGCTTCCGCTTCGGTGGGCAGCGGGTTCAGTTCATAGGAATACCCGCCGACCATCTCATGGATCTGGCGGGAATAGCTGTGCCCCAGCTGCCCGCCGATCAAACCGTATTCCATGGAGGGTCCTCCCTTCCCTTTCGGATCAATACAAGGCCCCGGCGCCCGGGGTCACTCTGCTTCCGGCCGCGGCAGACCGTGTTTCTGCGCCAGCGTGCCGTAGCGCACGCTCAGCAGGTCCAGAATGCCGAAGGCGGCCAGGCTGTTCTGTACCACCGCGGCCCGGGGAACGATGCAGGGGTCGTGGCGGCCCTTGATCTGCAGTTCGGCGTCGGCGCGGGCGGTGTAATCCACCGTGTCCTGGGTGCGGTAGATGCTGGGGGTGGGCTTGACCACGGTGCGGAAAACAATCGGCATTCCGTTGGCGATGCCCCCGTTGACCCCGCCGTTGTGGTTGGTGGCGGTGACGATCTGCCCGCCGCGCATCCGGAAGGCATCGTTGGCCTGGCTGCCCCGCCAATCCGCCAGGGCGAAACCGGCGCCGAACTCGATGCCCTTGACCGCCGGCATCGCAAAGAGCAGGTGGGCCAGCTCGCTTTCCACACTGTCAAACCAGGGTTCCCCCACCCCGGCCGGCACGCCGGTGATGACGGTCTCCAGAATGCCGCCCACGCTGTCCCCCTCGGCGCCGGCGGCGCGGATGGCCGCCTGCATCGGGGCTTCCCTGGCCGGGTCCAGCAGGGCGAAATGGCCGGGCTCGGGTTCGGGCAGCACCAGCCCCGCCGCGCTGGAAAGCGGGGCGTCCTGCACGCCGGCGCAGGCGGCAATGTGGGTGTAGACCCGCACGCCCAGGCCGCGCAGCGTCAGTTCGCACAGCGCCCCCGCCGCCACCGCCGCGGCGGTGATGCGGCCGGAAAAATGCCCGCCGCCCCGGGCGTCCTGGAAGCCTTCATACTTGGCGAAGGCGGTGTAGTCCGCGTGGCCGGGGCGCAGCAGCGCCGCGGTTTTGGCATAGTCGCCGCTGCGGGTGTTGGTGTTGCGCAGCAGCATCGTGACGGGGGTGCCGGTGGTGTGGCCGTCCAGCACGCCGGACAGGAACTCCACCTCATCCGGCTCGGTGCGGGCGGTGGAAAGCCCGTCGCCCCGGGCGCGGCGGCGGTCCATCTGCCGGGCCAGGAAATCGGCGTCCACCGGCAGGCCGGCGGCCAGGCCGTCCAGCACCGCCCCCACCGCCGGGCCGTGGCTTTCCCCGAAGATGGTCAGCGACACCGCGCTGCCAAAGGTGTTTTTCATCGGCAGGCTCCTTATTCTTCGTCCAGTCCCAGCAGGGCGGGCAGGCCGGACATCGGGATGGCATCCGCCCGCCAGCAGCCCAGCCCGGGCACCCGGATTACCGTGATTGTGCTGCCGGCGCCCTTCTTGTCATGCTGCATATAGCCCAGCACCTTGCGCTTGTCCACCCCGGTGCGCACCGGCAGCCCCAATTTGCGCAGCACGGCGCGGGTGCGCTTTTGCAGTTTGCGGTCCTCGATCATCGGCAGCATCCCCAGCGCCACGCATTCGCCGTGGTACAGCCCGTTGGTGCGCCGGCCCCGCACCCCCTTGACCGCTTCGATGCCATGGCCGATGGTGTGGCCGAAGTTCAGCGCCCGGCGGGCGCCGCCCTCCCGCTCGTCCTGCTCGACGATCTTCTTTTTCACCTGCAGGCTGCGGTAGATGATGGTCTCGATGTCGGCGTCCACATCGCCGGTCTCAAACAGTTCGAAGAGTTCCGGGTCCGCGATGAGGCCGGCCTTGACCGCCTCGGCCAGACCGTTGACGAAGTGGCGGCGGGGCAGCGTGGCCAGGGTGTCCGGGTCGATGAGCACCGCCCGGGGCTGCCAGAAGGCGCCCACGATGTTTTTGGTGGCGCCCAGGTCCAGGCCGGTCTTGCCGCCGATGGAGGAGTCGATCTGGGACAGGGTGGTGGTGGGGCAGTTCACAAAGTCGATGCCGCGCATGTAGCTGGCGGCGCAAAAACCGCCCAGGTCGCCCACGACGCCGCCGCCCACCGCCACCAGCAGGTCGCGGCGGCCCATGCCGAAAGCGAGCATGGCGCCCAGCACCTCGCCGTAAACTTTCAGGCTTTTGCTGCCCTCGCCCTGGGGCACCGTGCAGAGGGTGCCGTCGGCACACTGATCCAGCACGGTCCGGGCGTAGTCGGCGGGCACGCCGCTGTCGGTCAGCACAAAAACCTTGCGGTGGGCCAGGTCGGTGAATTGGTGCAGGTTGGCCAGGCAGCCGCGTTTCAGGATAATGTCGTAGCTGCGGGAACCCAGGTGCATGGTCAGTTTCATGGGGGTGCCTCCTATAAAATAGTATGGGATCGGGTGGCCGCCCGGTTCAGAGCGGTGCTTCCTCCGCCGGGCCGGTCTCAAAGACGCCCAGCAGCCGGACGGTGCGGCAGACTTCCTCCAGGCTCTGCAGCAAAGCCCCGCACCGGGCCGGCGTGCCCTGTTCCGGGCAGATCAGCTGCACATAGAAATAGTACTCGAAGGGGACGTGGGGCAGCGGCCGGCTTTTGATGTTTTCCATATTGAAGCCCTGCTCGCCGATCAGGCGGATTACGGTGGCCAGCTTGCCGGGCTTGTGATCCACCGTGAAGAGCAGCGCCAGCCGGCGGCCGGGGGCCGGGGGCAGCGGCGCCGCCGCGTCGGTGCGGGTGACCACCAGAAAGCGGGTGGTGTTGTCCCCGTCCTCATTGACGCCTTTGACAAGGATCTGCAGCCCATAGAGCTCGGCGGTCTGGGCCGAGGCGATGGCCGCCAGCGTCCTGTCGCCGCTTTCGGCCACATGGCGGGCCGCATCGGCGGTGTTGCCCCAGGGGCGGGCGGCCAGGTCGTGGGATTTCAGGAACGGGCTGCTCTGGGCCAGCGCCTGCTGATGGCTGATGACGGTGCGGATGCCCGCCAGGGTCGCGCCGGGCAGGGCCAGCAGGTCCTGGCGGATGGGCAGGTCGGCCATGCGGGCGACGCTCAGGCCGGGGCGGGCATAGAGCAGGTCCATCACGGTGGACACATCCCCGGCGTTGGAGTTTTCAAAGGGGAGCACGCCGTACTGGGCGTCCCCTGCCTCCACCGCGTCGCAGACATCCGCCCAGGTGGCATAGGCCCGGGCTTTGGCAAAGGGCAGAAGCCGGCACAGCGCGATGTGGCTCCAGGCCCCCTGCACCCCCTGGTAGGCAGCCACGTCCCGCCCCAGCAGCTGCCGCTGGTACGCCCGGGAGACCGCCATAGCCTGCTGCAAAAAGCGGCGATAATACGGGCGCAGGGCTTCGTCCTGCAGGCGGGCGGTGTTTTTGTCCAGCACGGCGTCCTCCCGCGCCGGGTCAAACACCGGCTTGCCGGTGGCCGCCTTGTACCGGGCCACCTGCCCCACCGCCTGCATCCGCTGTTCAAACAGCGCCGCCATCTGGGCGTCGATGGCGTCGATCTGCGCCCGCGCCTGCTGCAGTTGATCCATAGGTTTCCTCCTTCCCCGCACCCGGGGCGCACCCGGGACCGGTCTGTTTTTACTATACCATAAAACGGTCTGCAGAACAAGGAAAAAGACGAAAAAAGCCGGTGAATTTTTTGGGCGGGAAAAGCAAAATGCCCGGCGCGGAAATACGCACCGGGACAAACCGAATACCGTGGAAAAAGCACCCGCCCCCGCCCTTCCCCCGCCCTGCGGGGCCTTTGAGGGCGGGGGCGGCCCGGGGCACGGCGCCCGCCTGCCGGCGGGCCGGGGCGTCAGGGTCGATGCGCCGGCGGCCGGGGCGGGTCGGCCGGAGCTTCGGGACCGGCGGGCCCTTGCGCGGCGCGGGCCCGGCGGACAAGGTCGGAGAAGGTGGGCGTCGGGGTGTACAGGCGGCGGTAGGGGTTGTCGGGCAGCCGAGTCCCCGGCCGGTCGGGCGCCGGCTGACCGGGCCCGGCAGAACGCCGCCCGGCCCCCGCCGGGCAGCCCCGGCCTTTGGGACGCCAGCGCATCAGGACGCCGACGCGGTGGATTCCGCCCCGGCCGTCAGCTTCTGCCAGAGCTGCCAGGCGCCGTCCCGGGTGGGGTTTTCCTCCCCGCTCCAGTCCCCGCGGAAACCCAGGTAGAGATTCTTGAGCACGTCCTGGTTGCTGCCCTGCGCCTCATCCACCGAGGTATAGCCGGTATAGCTGCCCAGGTCCAGCCCGGTCAGCACCGGGCAGTCGGTCCAGCGGTAGACCATCCGGGTCCAGTCCAGGCTGGCCGAGTCGTCGGTATCCGCCGGGATGGTGCCGTCCAGGTAGGACAGTGCCCCGGTATAGGATTCAAAGAGGGCCGGGTCCTCCAGCAGATAGATGAAGCTGCCGTCCCGGCTGGAGACATCGGCGCTCAGCCGGGTCAGGCCGGCCATCTGCATGTAGGGGTCCACCTCGGTGGTGTCGGAGAGTTTGTCCATGTCCAGCACATACTGGTTGACCAGCACCGCCACCTGCCCGTCGCCGTTCAGGTCCTCCCCAAAGGACTGCAGCGCTTCGGTAAGGGCGGAAACGGTGTCGTCCGGCAGGTCCTGGATCCCCACAAAGGCAACCTGATAATCCGGCTTGGTGCTGAACACCGTCTCCTTGATGAAGGAAGCCACCAGCACCAGGGCGACGATGACGGCGACCACCTGCCATTTGTGGTAGTGCCACCAGTTGCCGGCCTTCTCGGTTTTTGTATATTCACGCGGCGTCTCGTTGTTGACGTATGTTTCCTGACTGCTTTTGGTCACCCAAGCCATGCTAGCCGTCCCCTTTCCTGTTGCGCGGCTCCGCCCCGGGCCGGGTCGCGGTCCGGGCGGGATACTGTTTTACTATACCACATCGGCCGAAAAAAGTTGTGAAAATATTCTAACCTTTTTGGCCGGTTCTTGCAAGCCGCGACAAATTGTCGTATGATTAAAGTGTAATATTGTACCATGCCGGAAATGAGGGACAAGCCATGAAGGATACAGACAACAAGCGCCCCTCCCCCGTCAGGGAGGCAGCCGACCGCTTCGGGACGGTGGTCCGCCGGGGGGCCGGGCGGCTGTACCCGGCCAGCCTGCTGTGCTGCGCCGGGTTTCTGCCGGGTTTTCTGCTGGTCTGGCTGGGCGTGGCGTCCTGGCAGTTCTGGATCAGCCTGCTGGGCGGCGCGCTGGGCGGGCTGCTGGGCGGCCAGGTGCTGGGCGGGATGTTTGACACGGTGTTCCGCATCCTGCGCGGCGACCGCACCCCCTGGCGGCAGTCCTACGCCGCCGCCTGGAAGCAGAACTGGAAGGACGCGCTGCTGCCCGGCGCCCTGGCCGGCGGATTTCTGGGGCTGTGGGCCTGGGTGATCCGGGAACTACCCCAGATGGTCAACGTGCCGGTGACGGTGTGGCTGTGCATGGCGGTGGGCTGGTGCTTCGCCCTGGGGCTGTTCACCTATGTGTTCGCCCAGCTGGTGCTGGTCAGCCTGCCCTTCGGGCGGCTGATGAAGAACGCCGCCTTCTTCTTTATGGGGTTCCTGCCCCAGACCCTGGCGGCCACCCTGCTCCAGAGCGTGTACTGGGCGGCGGTGCTGTTCTTTCTGCCCTACACCCTGCCGGTGGTGCTGGTCACCGGCTTCTGGCTGCCGGCCGCGCTGGCCGCGGCGATCATTTACCCGGCGCTGGACCAGGTGTTCCACCTGGAGGAAGCGGCCGGCGCCGACCACGGCGCAGCGTGAGAGAAAGCGGGGATACAGATGGAAGCCAAGAACATTTTTCTTTTGCAGGATACCGAGGAGTTCATGCGCGGCGAACTGGACAATGTGACGGTGGCCGAAGGGCGGGTCTCGCTGGATGTGGTGCAGGGCGGTCATGTGCCCTACGGCTGCTACACCAGCCCCGCCGTGCCGATGCCGCTGTTTGACGCCGTGCGGGTGAGCTGGAACGGCGGCGCCCCGCAGGGCACCGCGCTGGAAGCCCAGGCCCGGGTGCTGGTGGACGGCAACTGGACTGCCTGGTGCAGCTTTGGGCGCTGGAGCCCCTACCTGCCGCGGGAGGGGGCCAAGCCGGCGGTGCGCGGGCCGCTGGTTCTGCAGCATGACCAGCTGCTGCTGGACTCCAAGGTGGGCAGCCAGGTACAGCTGCGGATCTATTTGTACAGCAAGGACGAAAAGCTCACCCCCACCGTGAGCCTGCTGGGGGTGAGCGTTCGCCCGGTGGATGTGATCCCGGCCGGCGGCCGCCCGGTGAACACCCAGCTGCACCTGATGCCCTATGTGATGGCCCGCCGCGCCCCGGCGCTGCGCCCGGTGATGGACCTGGCCATCTGCCTGACCAGCCTGACCAACCGCTGGGGGGCCGACATCCTGCCCGAAGAGTTCGCCTCGGCCCTGTGGGATTTCCAGCCCGGGGCCGAGGACCCGCGCAATCTGAGTTTCGGCGCGGCGGCGGCCGGGTGCTGGGGGTTCCCCGCCTGGGCCTGCTGGGGCGACCTGGCCCTGCTGCGGGCCGAGGCGCGGGCCGGTTTCGGGGTCGTGGTAGCGCTGGAGTCCACCCCCGCCCAGATTGCCGCCGGGCTGCCGGCGGTGCGGTTTGCCGCCCTGCGGGGCTTTGCCGAGCAGGCCGGCGCCCACAGCGCCCTGCTCATTGACCCCTGGGCGGGCGGCGGAGATTTTGACGCCGAGACCCGGATGCCGCTGGATGAGTTTCTGGTGGCGTGGAACAACCTGGCGCTCTGCCTACGGCCCCGCCGCCACGGCATTCCCGAAGGCTGCCCGGCCCGCTCCAGCGTCTGGCTGCGGGAAGACCGGCAGGACCCCGGGCTGTACCAGATGCACCTGGGCGGCAACCCCCACCCGCTGCCCGACGACTTCTGCGGCCCGGCCGACGCCGACGCCGAGCCGGCCGCAGACGCCCCGGCCGAACCGGCGGCGGGGGTCGGGGTGCTGGCCTGGTCGCTGCCCGACTCGATCCCCCACGCCACCGCCGCCCACCGCACCCTGCATTTCGTGCGGCCGGAAAAGGGCGGCATCCGGCTGGAAAAGCCGGCCCAGACCGACCGGGCCCCGCTGAAATATACGGTGTATGCCATCGACAGGGCCGGCAACATGCTGGTGGGCGACGCCTTGGTGTGAGCCACGGCCAACACCGCCGAAACAGAGAAGCCCCCCGAAGGAATCCGTTTCCTTCGGGGGGCTGTTTGTTGTTGGGTTCAGGGGCGGCTTTCTGCCGGCCGTCTGTTTTGCCTGCCTCCGTCTGCCGGGTGCAGCGCCTTAGTACCGGGGTTCCACCTTGACGGTCCAGCCCTTGGTGTCGGGCAGTTTGCCCCACTGGATGCCGGTGAGGGTGTCATACAGTTTCTGGGTCAGCGGGCCGATCTTGCCGCCGCCGATCAGGGCGACCTTGCCCTCCCAGTCCAGTTCCTTGACCGGGCTGACCACGGCGGCGGTGCCGGTGCCGAAGACTTCCTCCAGCTTGCCCTCGTCGGCCGCCTTCATCACGTCGGCGATGGCCAGCTTGCCTTCCACCACCTCATAGCCCCAGTCGTGCAGCAGCTCGATGATGGAGCGGCGGGTCACGCCGGGCAGCACGGTGCCGGTGCAGGCGGCGGTGTAGATCTTGCCGTCGATCTTGAACATGATGTTCATGGAACCGACTTCTTCCACATATTTTTTCTCGACGCCGTCCAGCCAGAGCACCTGGCTGAAGCCCTTTTCCTCGGCCAGTTCGCCGGCCTTGATGGAGGCGGCGTAGTTGCCGCCGCACTTGGTGAAGCCGGTCAGGCCCGGGGCGGCGCGGATGTATTCATCCTCCACATAAATGCGCACAGGGTCCAGGCCCTCGGCGTAGTAGGCACCGGAAGGCGAGCAGATGATCACGAACAGATAATGGCGGGACGCATGGACCCCCAGCCCCACATCGGTGGCAAACACAAAGGGGCGGATGTACAGCGAAGCGCCGTCGGTGTGGGGGACCCAGTCCCGGTCGATGTCCACGATGGCTTCCACCGCCTGGACAAAATCCTCCACCGGGATCTTGGGGATGCACAGGCGGTCGGCGGAATCCTGCATCCGGCTGGCGTTGCAGTCGGGGCGGAACAGCTGCACACTGCCGTCCGCCGTGCGGTACGCCTTCATGCCCTCAAAGATCTCCTGGGCGTAGTGGAACACCGTCGTGGCCGGATCCATCGGCAGCGGGCCATAGGGCACGATGCGGGGATCATGCCAGCCTTCGCCGGCCGTGTAATCCATCAGGAACATGTGATCCGTAAAGATCTTGCCAAAACCGAGTTTGGTTTCGTCCTGGGGTTTTTGTTTGGGCGCCGTGGTGCGCGTGACCTGAATGTTCAACATTTTCCTACTCTCCTTTACCGTTGCAAACGGCCGGGGCTCCACCCGTTTGCGGCCTGTCCATCGGTTTTTTCAGCACAGACCGGTGGATCGCTTTTTATTATAGACCCCTGCCGGAGCGATTACAAGACCTTGCCCCGAACTTTTCTTGCCTTCCCGGGGGAAATGCGCTACAATGGAGACGAACCACCATCCGACAAGAAGGGAGCACACGATGGTCAAAGGCGTTATTTTTGATATGGACGGGCTGATGTTCGACACCGAGCGCATGTGGGATACTTTCTGGGCGCCCTGCCTGGAAAAACGGGGCCTGCCGGCGCCGCCGCCCGACTTTTACACCGGCTGCCGCGGCCTGGCCGGCGAGAACCTGAAGCGGCATCTGAAAGAATATTATCCCCAGATCGACCCGCAGAAACTGCTGGACGATGTGTGGGCCTACGGCGCCCGGCAGCTGGCGGCCGGGGTCCCCTGCAAGCCGGGGCTGAAGGAGCTGCTGGCCTGGCTGGAGCAGGTGGGGATGCCGCGGATCGTGGCCAGTTCCAGCCCGCGGGGCATGATCGAGATGAACCTGCAGACCACCGGCGTGGCGCGGTATTTCCACGACGTAGTCTGCGGCAGCGATGTGCCGCGCAGCAAGCCGGACCCGGCCATCTTCCTGGAGGCCGCCCGCCGGCTGGATCTGGACCCCAAAGACTGCCTTGTGCTGGAGGACAGCTTCAACGGCGTGCGCGCCGGGGCGGCCGCCGGGGCCGTGACCATCATGGTGCCCGACCTGGCCCAGCCGGACGAGGAGATCCGCCGGCTGTACACCCACTGCTGCCGCGACCTGCTGGAAGTGCTGGACCTGCTCAAAACCGGCAAAGTGTAAGCAAAAGCGCCGTGCCGGCAGTTGAATTCTGCTGCCAAACGCGCTATAATACAAAAGGACGGGATTTGTCGATTTCTCCCGTCTCTTTCGTCCGCCCCGGTGCGCCCACGCCGGGGCGGATCTCTTTTTTGCGCCCCGGCCCGGGCTGGGGGCAATAGAAAACCCGGCGGCTGCACAGGCAGCCGCCGGGCGTTCTGGAGCTAGAAACGTGACTCGAACACGCGACCTGCTGATTACGAATCAGCTGCTCTACCGGCTGAGCTATTCTAGCATAACAGAGTTAGTATACCTGATTTTTCCCAGCCGGTCAAGTGGTTCCAAACAAAAAACTTCAAAATTATCGGGCCTCACGCCGGGAAGGCCACCAGCAAAGGGCACCGCCGAAAAGACGATCAGGTTGACAAACAGTGTCACGATACTGGAAACAAGAAGCGGCATTCCCATCATCCCTTCCCTCAAATCCCCTCCGTTTTATACATCGGCCCGGGATCTGTCAAGGCGTGGGGCCTCAGCCGGCCGGCGGCTGGAACAAAGCGTCCACCGTGGTTTCCAGCACCTGGGCCAGGCGGAAGGCCAGGGCCAGGGTGGGGTCGTATTTGTCGTTTTCGATGGCGTTGATGGTCTGGCGGGAAACGCCGCAGCGGTTGGCCAGTTCCTGCTGGGACAGTCCCCGGGCCAGGCGGCGGTCATGGATGGAATTGTTCATCGTTCACACGCTGTACTTTCTTTTGTAATAGATGGTGGCGAGAAAGAACACCAGCGACATGACGCCCAGCTGCACAAACGGATTGCTCTGGTCCAGCGGGCGGCCGCTGGCCAGGTCCACAAGGATCTCCAACGCCAGGTCGCCCGCGGTGGACAGCAGCGTGAAGGCCGAAGATTTCCAGACGATCATCTGGCGGCGCTCATCGCCGGGGGCCATCAGTGAGATCAGCATGGCCACGTCCAGCACAATGAGCAGGACGAGAAACAGCAGGAACAGCCACAAAAACAGGGTCATCGTACCGGTTTTCATACAAAAGCTCCTTTCCCGGATCGGCAGGTTGAATGTCAAAATGTTTTGACACCCTCATTCTAGCAGAAGGCGGGGCGAATGTCAAGAGTTTTTGACATCCGCCCCGCCTTTTCGGGTGAAGTTTGCAGGGGTACCGGCTCGCTCATCGCTCCGCCGGTTTTTGCATCGCGCTTTGCGCGATTTCGCGGCATAGCCGCTCAGGCAAAAAATGCGTTTTGTACGGCGTTGAGGATGGCGGCGCGGGCGGCGGTGAAGTTGACGCCCCCCTGCAGGTAGCAGGTGTACGGCGCCCGCAGCGGCCCGTCGCAGGAGATCTCGATGGTGCTGCCCTCGGTGAAACTGCCCGAAGCCATGATGACCTGGTCGGTGTAGCCGGGTTCATCGGCCGGTTCGGGGGTGACAATGCTGTCGATGGGGCTGCCGTGCTGGATGCCGGTGCAGAAGCCCTGCAGCGCAGCGGCACTGCCCGAATCGAAACAGGTGACGATGTCGTTGTGGTCCTCGGTATAGCGGGGGACCGGCTTGACCCCGACCAGTTCCAGCAGGCACTGGGCGTAGATCGCCGCCTTGAGCGCTTCGCAGACGACGCCGGGGGCATAGTAGAAGCCCAGGAAGGTGTCCCGCAGGCTGTCCTGGGTGCAGCCCAGGTCGGCCCCGATGCCGGGCGCGGTGAAGCGGTGGCTGCATTTTTCCACCAGGTCCTTGCGGCCGGCGATATAGCCGCCGGTGGGGGTGATGCCGCCGCCGGGGTTCTTGATGAAGCTGCCGGCGATCAGGTCGGCCCCGGCGGCCAGGGGTTCCTGCTTCTGGGTGAACTCCCCGTAACAGTTGTCCACAAAAATCACGGCGTCCGGGTTGGCGGCGCGGGCCGTCCGGGCCACCTTGCGGATGGTGTCCAGGTCAAAGGCGTTGCGCTGGGTGTACCCGCGGCTGCGCTGGATGTGTACCACCCGGGCGGTGCGGGCCTTGCGGGCGATCAGGTCATAGTCGGGGGTGTGGTCGGGGCGCAGCGGGCATTCCTCATACAGTACGCCGAATTCCCGCAGCGTGCCGCAGCCCTTGCCGGCTTCCCCCAGGCCGATGACGCCTTCCAGCGTGTCGTAGGGGCGGCCGGTGGCGGCCAGCAGCGTATCGCCGGGGCGCAGCAGCCCGAACAGGGCCACGGCCAGCGTGTGGGTGCCGCTCATGAACTGGGGGCGCACCAGGGCGGCTTCGGCCCCCATGCAGCGGGCAAAGACTTCCTCCAGCTTGTTGCGGCTGTCGTCCCAGACGCCGTACCCGCTGGACCCCCAGAAGTGCCGGGCCTCCACGCCGGAATCGGTGAAGGCGCGGAGCATCTTGAGCTGGTTGTAGTCCCGGATCTCCTCCACATGGGCGAAGGGGGCCCGGCACAGATCCAGGGCCTGGCGGTCCAGCGCCAGCATCTGGGGTTTCAGGTCGTAAAATTCTTCGATCATCACGGTTCTTCCTTTTGGTCTTGTCTTGGTTCAGGCAGCCGATACTGCCCGTACCCGCCCAGCGGCCGGAAGCCCAGGCGGGTATAAAAGCGGCAGCGCTTTTCCTCACACAGCAGCGTCACCTGCCAGCCCTCGGCCGCCAGCGCATTGGCCAGCGCCGGGATCAGCCAACCGCCGATGCCCTGCCCCCGGCGTTCGGGAACGGTCTCCCCGGTGGCCAGGTAGGCTTCGCCGTTCGCCATGGCATAGGCGCCCACCATGCTGACCAGGCAGCCGTCGGCCGCCCGCAGCGCCCAGACCCGGGCCAGGCCGTGGGCCACGGCGGTGCAGGTCTCGGAGTAAAATGCGTCCCGCCGGGCGGCGTTCTCCTCCCCGGGGAAGGCCATCTCGGCCACCGCCCCGATGGCCGGGGCCCTGTCCAGCGTCAGGTCGGCAGGCGGGGCGGCCAGCGGCAGGCTCTGCCCTGCCCCCAGTCCGAACAGATGCAGCTGACCGCGCAGCGGCAGCGGGGCCGGGCGGTCGGCCACGAGCTTTTCCACCCCGGCGAACCGCAGGAAAAGGGTCAGTTCCTCCCAATCCTCCACCGGGCCGCAGAGCTGGGCGCTGCGACCCGACAGGGCCAGCGCCGCCCGGGGCAGGACGTACAGCTTGGTGGCCGCGCCGGGGTTGTCCGCCCAGAGCTGCAGGTCCCGCCCCAGCAGCGACCGGAAGAAGGGTTTGCCGGCGATGGCGCCGGCAAACGCCGCCTTGTCCGCCTGCGTGTGCAGCAGCCGGATGCCGCTCATGCCCGGGGCTCCGCTTCGGGCAGGGCGTTGACGATCTGCTTGTATTCCCGGCCGCGGGCTTCAAAGTTGGGGTAGCGGTCAAAGGAGGCGGAGGCCGGCGACAGGCTGACAATATCCCCGGGGCGGGCGGCAGCCCGGGCCAGCTCCACCGCCTGCTGCATATCCTGCGCATGGAGGATCTGCAGCCCGCTTGCGGCGAATTCCGGCAGGGCGCGGACCTCCCGCTCAATGATGGGGCCGGTGGCGCCCATCAGCACCAGCACCTTGACATGGGCGATGAGCTCGGGCGCCAGGGGGGCATAGCTGATCTTTTTGTCATAGCCGCCGGCAATGAGGATGAGCTTCTGGTCAAAGCTGCGCAGCCCGGCGATGGTGCGGGTGGGGCTGGTGGCGATGGAGTCGTTGTAATACTGCACCCCGTCCAGCAGCCGCACCGGCTCGATGCGGTGTTCCACCCCGGTGAAGGTGGAGGCCACCTGCGCCATGACCGGTACCGGCACCATGCCCCAGACGGCCGCCATGGCAGCCAGCAGGTTCTCCACATTGTGCAGCCCCCGCAGCCGGACCCGGGCCCGGGGCAGGATGGGGGTGACGACGCCGTTGTCGGCATAGCAGAGGGTGTCGTCTTCAGCGCGCAGGAAGGCGCCGTTGTCGATCTCGTGCAGGCGGGTGAACCAGACCTGGGTGCCCTTGCAGTCCCCGACCATGGCGCGGGTGATGTCGTTTTCATACCCCAGCACCGCACGGCAGGGCGGGGTCTGCCACAGCAGGATGTTGCGCTTGGCGTCGATGTATTCCTGCATATCCTTGTGGTGGTCCAGGTGGTTGGGGGTCACGTTGGTGACCACCGCCACCCTGGGGCTGCGGCGCATACTGATAAGCTGGAAGCTGGACAGTTCCACCACCGCCACATCCTCCGGCCGGACTTCGGCCAGGCGGGGCAGCAGCGCCGCGCCGATGTTGCCCCCCAGCAGCACGGTGCGGCCGGCTGCTTCCAGCATTTTGGCGATGAGGGTGGTGGTGGTGGTCTTGCCGTCCGAACCGGTCACGGCCACGATCTCACAGGGGCAGTAGGCGAAAAAGAGTTCCACCTCGCTGGTGACGAGGGCGCCGGCCGCCCTGGCCGCCTGCAGTTCCGGGCGGAAGTATTCGTACCCGGGGGTGCGCATGATGATGTCCTGCCCGGCAAAGCCGTCGGTATAATGTTCCCCCAGGCTGAGCCCCACATGCAGGCGGCGCAGCGTGTCGGCATAGTCGCCGAAGGCCGCCAGGTCCGGTTTCTGGTCGCAGAGGGTCACCTGCGCCCCCAGCGAGACAAACTGTTCGATACATTGTTTATGACTGACGCCGGCCCCGATAAAGGCCACCTTTTTGCCCTGCACCAGGGCGCGCAGTTGTTCGATGGGCAACATACAGTTTCTCCTTTCCGGCAAGGCAGGTCACGGCGCCTTGCCACGGGCTTTTTCCCACCCCATAGTATACCGGACCGACCGGTCGAATGCAAACTTTTTGCCTGTGCCGGCAAAGCGGCACAGGCAAAAAGGAAAGGATGCGGTTGTCTGCGTTCAGAACGCTCAGCCGCCCAGCTGGATGCCGTGGCGGTCCAGCAGGGCGCGGATCTTGGTGATCGGGTCGATGATGCTGGAAACGCTCTTGTCGTGGTTGATGGCGGCGATGAAGTAGGCGGTGTACTTGGACACGTCCACATCGTGGTACCACTCGCGGCCCAGCAACTCGGGGGTGCGGTAGGTCAGGTTGGTGCCCAGCACGGCGGCCACGATGCCGTCCTGGTAGGCCTTGTCGAACTTGTCCAGGCCGGCGGTGAACAGCGGGAAGGTGGCGTAGGTAAAGATCTTGCGGGCGCCGCGCATCTTCAGGCCGTAGGCGATGTCCAGCATGCTCTCGCCGGAGGCGATGATGTCGTCGGCGATGAAGACGTCCTTGCCCTCCACGCTCTCGCCCAGATATTCATGGGCGACGATGGGGTTGCGGCCGTTGACGATGCGGGAGTAGTCCCGCCGCTTGTAGAACATGCCCAGGTTGCAGCCCAGCACGCTGGAATAGTACATGTTGCGGTTCATGGCGCCCTCGTCGGGGGAGACGACCATGAAATGTTCCTTGTCGAAACGCACGTCCGGCACATGGTGCAGCAGGCACTTGAGCACCTGGTAGGTGGGCATGACGTTGTCGAAGCTCATGGTGGGCACGGCGTTCTGGACGCGGGGGTCGTGGGCGTCAAAGGTGATGATGTTCTTGACCCCCACCGACCGCAGCTGCTGCAGCGCAAAGGCACAGTCCAGACTTTCGCGGCTGACCCGGCGATGCTGCCGGCCGCCGTACAGGCTGGGCATGATCACGCTGATGCGGTGGGCGCGGCCGGACACCGCCTGGATCAGGCGCAGCAGGTTCTGGAAGTGATCGTCCGGGGAGAGACGGTTCTCATAGCCGAACAGTTTGTAGGTCACGCTGTAGTTGCCCGGGTCCACGAAAATGAAGATGTCGTCCCCGCGGGTGGAAGCCTTGACCAGCCCCTTCGCATCGCCGGACTGGAAGCGGGGGCAGTCGGACGGGATGATGAAGCTGTCTACATCAAGGCCGACCTCCCGCGCCCAGCGGACCAGGTGGCCGTCCACCAGGTTGGCCAGCTCCTCAGCGCCGGGGCAGACAAGCAGGCCCAGGTCGGCAATCGCATCTTCCTTTGCAAAAAAGTCACGAGGGCCAAGATTTTGTTCAGCCATAAACGTCTCCTTCACTTCTATTCTGTTTCCAAACACCAGAAAGCCGCCCTCTGTGCGAACCGGGCACAGGGGGACTTCAGCACAGGATGGTTCATCTTTATTGTAACACAGCCCCCGTGCAAAATCATTATCTTAGCGTCGCTTTTTTTCGAATCTTGTCATTTTCCGCACCTTGCACACCCCTTTCAGGCGCCGGCCGAAAGATTTCTGGTAGATTTTACAAATATTTTTCAAAAGATTCTCAACTCCCCTTGCCGACCGGTCCCATTGACGCCACCCCTGCCGTCGGACCGGTTTTCTTGACAGGGCGCAGGGGGTGTGGTACACTGAAAGCAGCGGTTGGTCTATTGCAATAAACCGACCGGTTTTCTGTTCCGCTGCTTCCCTGCTGCGGCCAAACGGGCCGCCTGGTTTTACTGATAGAGATGAAAACGAACCTTTCCCCTTCCGGGCCGCTGCAGCGGCGTCTGGACGACTGGCGATGCCGGCGGACCGTCCGCCGATGGAAGCGCAGCCGGCGCAAGACCGCCCGCCATTCCCGCCTGGCGGCCCGGGTCCGCTCGCTGCCCTACTGGCACGAGATCGGACAGTTTTTATATCAGATTGGCTTTTTGCTGGAATACCGGATCATTCTGACCGCCCGGGGGCTGCTTTGGCTGCTGGCTGCCTGCGCCCATGTGCTGCGGGACCTGCTGGCCATGCTGACCCGGCCGCTGCTGGCCCTGCTGCCGGAACCCCAGGCCCGGTCCACCGGCCGCGCCGCACAGCTGGGCCGGGCCGCCGGCCGGGCCGCCGTGGTGCTGGCGGCTGCCGGCTGCGTGCTGCTGGTGCGCACCTGGCTGGGGCGCCCCTATCTGCTGCAGGTGGAGGTGGACGGCCAGGTGATCGGCTACATCCAGAACGAACAGGTTCTGGACGCCGCCCAGGCCGTGGTCCATGAGCGGATCGAGAATGCCCGGGAGGTCTCGCTGGCCGCCGGCCGCGGGTGGGACGAGGAGGCCATTCAGGTGAACCCCGGTTACCGGCTTGCCGTGACCTTTGCCCGGCCGATGACCCAGACACAGCTGGTCAATGCGCTGCTGCAGGCTTCCGGCGGTACGCTGCAGCAGGCCACCGCCGTCTATGTGGACGGGGCGCTGCAGATGGTCACCGGCGAGGGAGACCACCTGCGCAGTTACCTGCAGAGCCTGCTGGCGCCCCATGCCGACGTGTACGACCCGGATCAGCGGGTGGAGTTCCGCGGCCAGGTCCAGCTGACGGACGGGCTGTTCTTTGCCGATTCGGTCCTGCCGATGTCGGAGGTGATCCGCCAGCTGAACGAGGCCGAGGACCAGCCGCTGCAGATCTGCACCATCGAGCGGCGCACCTACACCGAGGCTATCCCCTACCCCACCTACACCGAGGAATCCGCCGCCTACGAGTACGGCGAGACGGTGCAGCTGCAGGCCGGCGAGGACGGCCTACAGGAAGTCACCCAGGATACGGTTTTTGTGGACGGCGCCGCCACCGAGGTGCGCACCATCGCTGTGGAGACGCTGCGGGAGCCGGTGACCGAGCATCTGGTGACCGGCACCCAGCTGAAGGATTCCATGTACGGAGAGATCGGCGGGCAGGAGTTTGTCTGGCCGGTGCCCCAGTACCGGCAGATCAGCCGCTGGATGGGCGGCGGCCACACCGGCACCGACATTGCGGCGCCGGAAGGCACCCCGATCATTGCGTCGGCCGCCGGCACCGTGGTCACCGCCTATTACTGGAACGGGATCCGGACCCAGGGCGACTACAACAGTTACGGCAACTATGTGGAGATCGACCACGAAAACGGGTATCGCACACTGTACGGTCACATGATCCGGTTTGTGGTGACCCAGGGCGAGCATGTGGAGCAGGGGCAGCTGATCGGTTATGTGGGCAACACCGGGTATTCCCTTGGCGCTCACTGTCATTTTGAGATGTTCGGTCCCAACGGACGCTTCAGCGCCCGGCAGGTCTTCCCCACCATGGCAAGACTGAATTACTGACCCGCAGGGCGATGCCCACCGGGCAGAAAAAAGTCGAAGGAGATACACAGAGGGAAACAGCCGCGTCAGGCAATTGCCTGACGCGGCTGTTTCCCCTTGTGCAGCGTGTCGAGTTTCCCGACACGCGGAAAGGAGCGTGCCTTTCGGCACGCTCCTTCTGTCTTTGTTTTGCTTGGCGCTCAGGCCGGGACCGGCCGGATCAGACCAGTTCCAGGATGGCGGTCTCGGCAGCATCGCCGCGGCGCACGCCGGTGCGGATGATGCGGGTGTAACCGCCGGTGCGGTCAGCATACTTGGCACCGTAGACGTCGATGACCTTCTTGGCCACGTCCTCCTTGGTGATGTAGCTGAAGATCTGGCGCTTGTTGTGCAGGTCGCCAGCCTTGCTCAGGGTGATCATCTTTTCGGCCATGGAGCGGACCTCCTTGGCGCGGGGGACGGTGGTCTCGATCTTGCCGTTCTCGAACAGATAGGTGACCATGGCGCGCAGCATCGCCTTACGGCTGTCAGTGGTGCGGCCGAGCTTTCTAGTACCGGGCATTCCGTTTCACTCCTTTATCAGTTGTCTTCATCTTTGGTGAGCGTGAAGCCCAGGCTGTCCAACTTCGCCATGACTTCTTCCAGGCTCTTGCGGCCAAGGTTGCGGACCTTCATCATGTCGTCCTCACTCTTGTTGATGAGGTCGCCCACGGTGTTGATGCCGGCGCGCTTCAGACAGTTGAAGGAGCGGACGCTCAGGTCCAGTTCCTCGATGGTCATTTCCAGCGCCTTTTCCTTGCCCTTTTCATCATTCTCGACCATGATCTCGGTCTCGGCGGCCTCGTCGCACAGGTTGACGAACAGGTTCAGGTGTTCGGTCAAAACGCGGGCGGCCAGGCTCAGGGCTTCCTGGGCGTTGGTCGTGCCGTCGGTCCAGACTTCAATGGTCAGTTTATCAAAGTCGGTGATCTGGCCCACACGGGTGTTGTCCACCGTATAGTTGCATTTGAGGACCGGGGTGTAGATGCTGTCCACCGGCAGGGTGGTCACATCGTTCTTTTCCACCAGGGCGAGCTTGTTGCGCTCGGCCGGTACATAACCCCGCCCTTTGTCGAAGGTCAGCTCCATCACGAGCTTGGCGCCTTCGCCCAGGGTGGCGATGTGCCACTCCGGGTTGAGGATCTCGAGATCATCGCCCTGCTTGATGCTGCCGGCGGTGACTTCGCAGGGGCCGGCGGCCTCCACGCGGACGGTCTTGGGGCCGTCGCCGTAGATCTTGGCCGCGATGCCCTTGAGGTTCAACACGATCTCGGTCACGTCCTCGCGCACGCCCTCGATGGTCGAGAATTCATGCACGACTCCATCAATCTTCACGCTGGTAACAGCCACGCCGGGCAGGCTGGAAAGCAGCACACGGCGCAGACTGTTGCCCAGAGTCGTACCGAAGCCGCGCTCCAGCGGTTCCACCACGAACTTGCCGTAACGGCCGTCGGGGGAAAGGTTGGCCATCTCGATCTTGGGGCGTTCAATCTCCATCATAAAAACCCTCCTTGATCAGCCGGCCGATGAGCCGGCACAGTGAATAAAGCGGATGAGAGAGATTACTTGGAGTACAACTCGACGATCAGGTGTTCCTGGACATCGTAATCAATGTCGCTGCGCTCGGGCAGCTTGGTGACAACGCCCTTCAGGGTGCCGGTCTCACGGCTCAGCCAGGAAGGCAGGGCCACAACAGAGGCGTCAGCGCCGGTCAGCTTGGCGAACTTTTCGATCTTGCGGCTGGTTTCGCACACTTCGATCACATCACCGGCCTTGACCTGGTAGGAAGGAATGTTGACCTTTCTGCCATTGACGGTGAAGTGGGCATGGCTCACCAGCTGGCGGGCATCGCGGCGGGTGGAAGCATAGCCCAGGCGGAACACCACGTTGTCCAGGCGGCATTCCAGCATCTGGAGCAGGTTTTCACCGGCCTGGCCGGGGCGGCGGGCCGCCTCTTCAAAGTAGTTGGCGAACTGCTTTTCCAGCACGCCGTAGATGAACTTCAGCTTCTGCTTTTCTTTGAGCTGAGTGGCGTACTCAGACTGCTTCTTGCGGAAGTTGCCGCCGGAATTGCGGGTGGTGGTCTTCTTGCTATAGCCCATAACGGCAGGAGAAATGCCGAGAGCTTTGCAACGCTTGGCGATGGGCTGCGTATTCTTAGCCATAATTCAGTTTCCTCCTTCCATCAGACGCGGCGGCGCTTGGGCGGGCGGCAGCCGTTGTGCGGGATCGGGGTCACGTCGCGGATCAGGGTGACCTCCAGGCCGGTGGCCTGCAGCGCGCGGATGGCGCTTTCACGGCCGGAACCCGGGCCCTTGACGTAGACCTCTACGGTCTTCATGCCATGTTCCATCGCGGCCTTGGCGGCCACTTCGGCAGCGCTCTGGGCGGCGTAGGGCGTGCTCTTGCGGGAGCCGCGGAAGTTCAGCGTACCCGTGCTGCACCAGGAGATGGTGTTGCCCTGCGTGTCGGTGATGGTGACGATGGTGTTGTTAAACGTACTCTGGATATGAGCGGCACCGGCGCTGACGTTTTTACGCTCTTTGCGCTTGGTGCGTGCCTTCGCATTTGCTTTCGTAGCAGCCATTTCAGTTCCTCCTTACTTCTTCTTGTTAGCGACGGTGCGCTTCGGACCTTTGCGGGTACGCGCATTGGTCTTGGTGCGCTGGCCGCGCACAGGCAGGCCCTTACGATGGCGGATGCCACGATAGCACTGGATCTCGGTCAGACGCTTGATGTCCAGCGCGACGTTGCGGCGAAGATCGCCTTCCACGATAATGTCATTCTTGTCGATGTAGTCGCGGATCTTGGCTTCGTCCTCAGCCGACAGATCCTTGACGCGGATGTCCGGGTCGATCCCGGTGCCGGCGAGAATCTCGTCAGCAGTACTCTGACCGATACCGTAAACATAGGTCAGACCAACCTCGATCCGCTTCTCACGAGGCAGATCAACACCAGCAATACGTGCCATAAAGCACCTCCATAGATAACATCCCATGTCCTGTGTCGGGGCCTGCGCCGGGAATCTACGCACTTGGCCCCCAAGCGTTTTGGGTACGGTTTCCCTGCCTTGCGGGCAAGGACCTTTAGCCCTGACGCTGCTTATGCTTGGGGTTGATGCAGATGACCATCACGCGGCCTTTGCGCTTGATGACCTTGCACTTTTCGCAGATGGGTTTCACGGAAGGTTTTACCTTCATGATGTTAACCTCCTTCTATAACACAAGGCGTTTACTTGGAACGCCAGGTGATCCGGGCTTTGGTCAGGTCGTAGGGCGACATTTCCATGGTAACCTTGTCGCCGGGCAGGATGCGGATGAAGTTGGTCCGCAGTTTGCCGGAGATGTGTGCCGAGACCGTATGGCCGTTGGGCTTGCCCTCTTTGTTGAGCAGCTCGACCTTGAACACGGTGTTGGGCAAAGCCTCCCGCACAATGCCTTCTACTTCGATGACATCTTCTTTAGACAAGCTGATTGCCTCCTTGAAGGGTTCTCATTCAGCGGGGATGGGCCGCGTCGTAGGCGGCGATGGCCTCGCTGAGCAGTTGATCGCTTTGCAGAAGCTCGTTTGCCAGAACGGTGGCTGTGGGGGCCACATGCTGAGCTTTCTTGCGCTTGGGGGCCGTCAGGGGCCGCCTGGCGCCGTTGGCCAGCAGCAGCATCTGTCCCTGCACCGCCACGACGGCAAAGGTCCGGGTTTTGTCTCGCCCTGCCTTGGAGCGCACCAAACGGCCTTTTACAAAGTCCATCCGGGTTCCTCCCAGCCGTGGGTCAGGATCTCAGGCCCGTTTGACGTGATGGCTATGGTATGCTCAAAGTGAGCTGCCAGGCCGCCGTCACAGGTCTTGACCGTCCATCCGTCGCCCAGTGTCTTGACATCGTACTTGTACTGGTTCACCATCGGTTCAATGGCGATGCACATGCCGGGCATCAGCCGCGGTCCGCGGCCCGGGTGCCCGTAGTTGGGCACCTCGGGGTCCTCATGCAGCTCCTTGCCGACGCCGTGGCCCACAAAGGCCCGGACGACCGAGAAGCCGTTTTCTTCGACATAGCTTTGGACCGCATGTCCGATGTCCCCGATCCGGGCGCCGGCCTGGGCGGCCGCGATCCCCCGGTGCAGGCTTTCCCTGGTGACATCCAGCAGCCGCTGGGCCTCTTTGTCCACCTTGCCGCAGGCAAAGGTGCAGGCGTTGTCCCCGTTGAAGCCATCGACCTTGCAGCCGGTGTCGATGGAGACGATGTCACCGGGGCGGATCTTCTGGTTGCGGGACGGGATGCCGTGGATCACGGTATCGTTCACGCTGATGCAGGCCGTGGCCGGAAAGCCATACAGGTGCAGGAAGTTCGGTCTTGCGCCGTGGCGCACAATGAAATCATAGATGATCTTGTCGATCTCTGCCGTGGAGATCCCCGGCTCGATCGCTTCGCCGCCCGCCTTGAGCGCCGCCGCGCTGATCGCGCAGGCACGGCGCATCTTTTCAAGTTCGGCGGCATTTTTAATCTGGATCATGGAACGCGTTACGCCTCCAGCTCTTTGAGGATCAAGGCGTTTGTGGCCTCGATGGAGCCCTGGTCCGGGATCTCCACCAGTTTGCCGCGTTCGCGGTAGAAGGCCACCAGCGGCTCGGTCTGGTCGTGGTAAGCCTTCAGGCGGTCCAGCACGGTGGCGGGCTCGTCGTCCTTGCGGATGACCAGTTCCCCGCCGCAGCGATCACACACGCCCGGCTTGGCGCTGGGCTTGTTCTTGATGTGATAGCTGGCGCCGCACTTGGCACACACGCGGCGGCCGCTCATGCGCTCGGTGATGGCTTCGTCGCTGACCACCAGGTTCAGCACCTTGTCGATCTCCACACCCATCTGCTCCAGGGCTTCGCCCTGCGCGATGGTGCGCGGCATACCGTCCAGGATGAATCCCCCTGCGCAGTCAGGCTGGGCCAACCGCTCCTTGACGATGCCAACAATCACATCGTCCGGGACCAGAGCGCCTGCGTCCATATAACTTTTGGCTTTCAGCCCCATCGGGGTGCCGTCCTTGACGGCGGCACGCAGGATGTTGCCGGTGGAAATGGTGGGGAGGCCCAGCTTGTCGCAGAGGATCTCTGCCTGGGTGCCTTTGCCGGCGCCGGGGGCGCCCAAAAGGATCAGTTTCATCATTATTCCCCTTTCCGTGGCGGGCTTGCACCGCCCTCAACGATCATTCCAAAAAGCCTTTGTGATGACGGGCGGTCATATAGCCTTCCAGCGACCGCGCCGTATCCAGAGCAACGCCCACAACGATCAGCAGGCTGGTACCGCCCAGCTGAATGGAAACGCCGGTGGCGTTGCCCAGCACGATGGGCAGGCCCGCGACCACCGCCAGGAAGATGCCGCCGATCAGGGTGATCTTGGACAGGGTCTTGGTGATAAAGTCGCTGGTGGGCTTGCCGGGGCGGATGCCCGGGATCGTGCCGTTGTTTTTGCGCAGCTGGTTGCTGATGTCGATGGGGTTGTACTGGATCGCAACGTAGAAGTAGTTGAACGCCACGATCAGCAGCACATAGAACACCAGGTACATCCAGCTGTTATACTGGAACACCGAGAAGAACGCCGTCCAGATCGGGTGCTGTTCCGGGTCCAGATTCAGGAAGGAGCCGACCATGTTCGGCAGGCTGCACAGGGTCATCGCAAAGATGACGGGCATAACGCCGGACATGTTGACCTTGATGGGGATATAGCTGGACTGGCCGCCGTACATTTTCCGGCCGACCTGCCGCTTGGCATACTGCACCGGGATGCGGCGCTCCGCGTTGGTGAGCACCACCACGAAGATGACCGCAGCCAGGGCCAGCAGCAGCAGGACCGGCAGCAGCACATAGTAGCCGGCGGCCTGCTGGGCGCGGGTGAAGATGCCCTGCACCATGGTGATGACGCGGGACCAGTTGGCCACGATGCCGGCAAAGATCAGCAGCGAGACACCGTTGCCGATGCCCTTGGAGTCGATCTGATTGCCCATCCAGGTGACCAGCTGGCTGCCGGCGGTGAAGCAGAGCACGATGACGATGGCGGTGAAGATGCCGCCGAAGCCGTCGGTATACTCCAGCGCACCCATGCGGCGCAGGATGAAGTAGTAGGCGATGGACAGCATCAGGCCGATGCCGGCGCCCACATAGTTGGTGATCCGGGTCAGTTTGCGGCGGCCTTCCTCCCCTTCCTTGGAGAGATTCTCCAGGTACGGGATCGCCACGGTCAGCAGCTGAACAATGATGGAGGCGTTGATGTACGGCTGAACGCCCAGCGCAAAGATCGCGCACTGGCTCAGCGCATCACCGCTCATCATGTTCAGGTAGGTCAGCATACTGCCGGTGGTGTTGAACATTTCGGTAAGGGAACTGGCGTCGATATAAGGTACAGGGACTGCGCAGCCCAGGCGGAAGATCACAAGAATGACCAGCGTATACAGAAGCCGTTTGCGCAGGTCCTCGATCTTCCAGGCATTACGAAAGGTCTCGAACACCTTAGATCACCTCAGCCTTCCCGCCTGCCTTTTCAATCTTTTCCTTGGCAGAAGCCGTGTAGGCGGCAACCTTCACGTTCACAGCCTTGCTCAGCTCCCCGTTGCCCAGGACCTTGACACCGTCCAGGGTCTTGGAGATGATGCCCTTTTCCAGCAGGGCGGCCGCATCCACCGTGGCGCCGGCCTCGAACTTCTCAAGGTCGGAAACCTTGATGGTCACATACTTGGTGGCGAACACGTTGTTGAAGCCGCGCTTGGGCAGACGGCGCTGCAGCGGCATCTGGCCGCCTTCGAAGCCGGCCTTCTTGACGCCGGACCGGGCTTTCTGGCCCTTGTGGCCGTAGCCGGCGGTCTTGCCGTTGCCGGAACCCGCGCCGCGGCCCTTGCGGGTGGCAGCCTTACGGGCGCCCTTGGGCGCATTCAATTCATGAAGCTTCATGCTTTGCACCTCCTTACAGCTTGGTCACGACGACCAGATGAGAGATCTTGGCGACCTTGCCGGCGGTGGCGGCGTTGTCGGGCTGCTCCACCACATCGCCCGGGCGATGCAGGCCCAAAGACTTCGCAACGGCGATCTGCTCTTTGCCGCGGCCGATCAGGCTCTTGGCGAGACGGATGCTCAGTTTTTCCATGGTTTGCGACCTCCTTAGCCCAGGATCTCGGCCACGGTCTTGCCGCGCTTGGCGGCGACAGACTCGGCGTCGGTCAGACCGCACAGGCCCGCGAAGGTCGCGGCGGTCACGTTGATGGGATTGTTGGAGCGCAGGCTCTTGGTACGGATGTCCTTGATGCCGGCGCATTCCAGCACCGCACGCACCGGGCCGCCGGCGATAACGCCGGTACCGGGGGCGGCGGGACGCATCAGCACGCGGCCGGCGCCAAACTCGCCCACGATCTCGTGGGGGATGGTGGTGCCCTTCATGGCGACCTTGTGCATGTTCTTCTTGGCGGCGCCTTCGCCCTTGCGGATGGCCTCGGGCACTTCGCCGGACTTGCCGACGCCGTAGCCGATGTTGCCCTTGCCGTCGCCGACGACGATCAGCGCGGCGAACTTCATGACGCGGCCGCCCTTGACGGTCTTGGAAACGCGGTTGATGGAGACGACCTTGGTGATCATGCCGTCATCTTGTTCTCTGTTTCTCTGCATGGCCATGTTCGATCCCTCCTTCACAGTTTCAGCCCGGCTTCACGGGCGCCTTCGGCCAGCGCCTTGACGCGGCCGTGGTAGACGAAACCGCCGCGGTCATAGACCACTTCGGTAATGCCTTTGTCCAGGCATTTCTTGGCGATGGCGGCGCCGACCTTCTTGGCGGCTTCGACGTTGCCGCCGTAGTCCTCAAAGTCCTTGTCCAGGGTGGAGGCGGCGGCCAGCGTCACGCCGGCTTCGTCGTCAATAACCTGGGCATAGATGTGCCGGGCAGAGCGGAAAACATCCAGACGAGGACGCTCGGCCGTGCCGCTGATCTTGCCGCGGACGCGGCGGTGACGGCGAAGACGAGCTTCGTTCTTATCAGCCTTGTTGACCATAATGTTTCTCCCCTCCTATTATTTGCCTTTACCGGCTTTGCCTTCCTTGCGGATGACATACTCGCCCACATAGCGGATGCCCTTGCCCTTGTAGGGTTCCGGCGGCCGCTTGGAGCGGACTTCGGCCGCGAACTGGCCGACTTCCTGCTTATCGATGCCCAGGATGCTGAAATGCAGCGCGTCCTTGACTTCGATCTGGATGGTGTCGGTCTCGTCCACGTTGACAGGATGAGAGAAGCCCAGGGTCAGCACCAGGGTCTTGCCCTGCTTGGCGCAGCGGTAGCCAACGCCCTGGATCTCCATATCCTTGCGGTAGCCCTCGGTCACGCCAACAACCATGTTGTGGATGTTGGTGCGGGTCAGGCCATGGAGGCTGCGGGCCTCCTTCTCGTCATTGGGGCGGGTAACCAAAATTTCATTGCCCTCGACCTTGACGGTCATCAGGGGATGATATTTGGAATGCAGGGTACCCTTGGGGCCTTTCACGGTGATGTTGTGTTCGGCCTCGTCGATCTTCACATCAACACCCGCAGGAATGACGATGGGTTTTCTTCCAATTCTCGACATTGTCTTATAGCCCCTTTCTTACCACACAAAGGCGAGCACTTCGCCGCCGACATGGGCCGCACGGGCAGCCTTGTCGGTCATAACGCCTTTGGAAGTGGAGATGATCGCGGTGCCCAGGCCGCGCATGACCTTGGGCATGTCCTCGCAGTTGGTGTAAATGCGCAGGCCGGGCTTGGAAACCCGCTTGAGGCCCGCGATGACCGGCATACCATTGTCCTGGTACTTGAGGGTCAGGGTGATGACGCCCTGTTTGTTGTCTTCGGTCACTTTCATACCCTTGATGTAGCCCTCATCAACCAGGATCTGGCAGATCGCCTTCTTCAGGTTGGAAGCAGGAACGTCCACGGAAGGGTGTTTGGCAGTGCTGGCGTTGCGGATGCGGGTCAGCAGGTCCGCGATCGGATCGGTGATTTGCATGCCACTAACCTCCTTAGGTTGTGTTAAAGATGTTGTTGTACGTCTTTTTCCTGTAAGTCTCGCTTACCAGGAAGCCTTCTTCACGCCGGGGATCTCGCCCTTGTAGGCCAGCTCACGGAAGCAGATACGGCACACGCCGTACTTGCGCAGGTAAGCATGGGGACGGCCGCAGATCTTGCAGCGGTTGTACGCACGGGTGGAGAATTTGGCAGGACGCTGCTGCTTGATCTTCATAGAAGTTTTTGCCATTACAGTTCTTCCTCCCCTTCTCAGTTGGCGAACGGAGCGCCCAGGGCTTTGAGCAGCTCCTTGGCCTCTTCGTCGGTCTTGGCCGTGGTGACGAAGCAGATGTCCATGCCGCGGATCGCATCGACCTTGTCGAAGTCGATCTCGGGGAAGATGATCTGCTCCTTCAGGCCGAAGGCATAGTTGCCGCGGCCGTCGAAGCTGTTGCCGGAGATGCCGCGGAAGTCGCGCACACGGGGCAGAGCCACGTTGAACAGGCGATCCACGAACTCATACATACGGTCGCCGCGCAGCGTGACCTTGACGCCGATGGGCATGCCCTGGCGCAGCTTGAAGTTGGCCACGCTCTTCTTGGCCTTGCAGACGATCGGGCGCTGGCCGGTGATCTGGCCCAGGTCCGCCATGATGGCGTCGATGACCTTGGCATTTTCCTTCGCCTCGCCGGCGGCCACGTTGATGATGACCTTGTCCAGCTTGGGGATCTGCATAACGCTCTTGTAGCCGAACTTCTTGTTCAGGGCCGGAGCGATCTCGTTGACATACTGTTCTTTCAAACGTGCCATAGTTTAGCTCCTCCCTTACAGTTCGGCGCCGCACTTGCGGCAGACGCGGACGTTCTTGCCGTCCTTGACGGAATGGCCCACGCGGGTCGGCTTGCCGCACTTGGGGCAGACCGGCATGACCTTGCAGGCGTAGATGGCGCCTTCGGCGCGGACCTTGCCGCCCTGCTCACCCTGACGGCGAGGCTTGACGTGTTTGGTGACCATGTTCAGGCCTTCGACAATGACCTTGCCCTCTTTCGGGGAGGTCTGCAGGACCTTGCCGGTCTTGCCCTTGTCCTTGCCGGAGATGATCATAACGTTGTCGCCGGTTTTAACATGAAGATTGTTCATTCTATTAAAACCTCCTTACAGCGATTCAGGCGCCAGGGACAGGATCTTGGTGTAACCGGCGTCGCGCAGTTCGCGGGCAACGGGTCCAAAGATGCGGGTGCCCTTGGGGCTCTTGTCGGCCATCACGATGACGGCGGCGTTCTCATCAAAGCGGATGTAGCTGCCGTCGTCACGGCGCAGGCCGTGCTTGCTGCGGACGATGACGGCCTTGACCACATCGCCCTTCTTGACGGTGCCGCCGGGGGCAGCCTTTTTGACGCTGCACACCACAACATCACCGATGTTGGCATATCTCTTGCGGGTACCGCCCAGTACACGGAAGCACATTAACTCCTTGGCACCGGTGTTGTCGGCCACTTTGAGATAAGTTTGCATCTGAACCATCTTTCAGGTCCTCCTTTCAAAGTACCAGGCTTATTTCGCTTTCTCGATGATCTTGACCAGGCGCCAGTTCACATCCTTGGAAAGCTTGCGGGTCTCCATGATCTCGACGCGGTCACCGATGCCGGCCTCGCCGTTTTCGTCATGGGCCTTGAACTTCTTGGTGCGCTTGATGATCTTTTTGTAGAGGGGGTGCTGGACGCTGTCACGGGCAGCGACAACGATGGTCTTGTCCATCTTGTCAGAGACAACGACGCCGACCAGATGCTTTCTCAGGTTACGTTCCATTCTATTCCCCTCCCTTTACGCGTTCTTAGCGTTCTTTTCCGCCATAACGGTCATCACGCGGGCGATGTCCTTCTTGACGGTATCGATGCGCAGCGGGTTTTCCAGCTGGTTGATGGCGTGCTGAAAGCGCAGGTTGAACAGTTCGGCTTTCAGATCCTTGAGCTGCTTAGCCAGCTCAACATCGGTCATTTCGCGCAGTTCAGTGGCTTTCATTCAGCGTCGCCCTCCTTCACAGTGTCGATTTCTTCGCGCTTGACGAACTTGCAGCGCACCGGCAGTTTGTGGGAAGCCAGGCGCAGAGCCTCGCGGGCCGTGGCCTCGTCCACGTCCGCCAGCTCAAACAGCACACGGCCGGGCTTGACCACCGCCACCCAGTATTCCGGGCTGCCCTTGCCGGAGCCCATGCGGGTGCCGGCCGGCTTTTCGGTGACAGGCTTGTCGGGGAAAATCTTGATCCAGACCTTGCCGCCGCGCTTGATATAACGGGTCATGGCAACACGGGAGGCTTCGATCTGGTTGGAGGTGATCCACGCCGGCTCCAGCGCCACCAGGCCGTACTGGCCCTGGTTGACCTTGTTGCCGCGCATGGCCTTACCGGTCATGCGGCCGCGCTGCACGCGGCGATATTTAACACGTTTCGGCAGTAACATTACTGTTTGCCTCCTTCCTTCTTGGCAGCCGGCTTGGCGCCCTTCAGAATCTCACCCTTGTAGATCCAGACCTTGACGCCCACCTTGCCGTAGGTGGTGTTGGCTTCCGCAAACCCGTAGTCGATGTCGGCGCGCAGGGTCTGCAGGGGGATGGTGCCCTCGTGATAGCTTTCCACGCGGGCGATGTCGGCGCCGGCCAGACGGCCGGAGCAGGTGACCTTGATGCCCTTGGCCGGCACGCCGCCGCGGGGCTGCATGGCGTTGCGGATGGCCTGCTTCATCGCACGGCGGAAGGCGATGCGGCGCTCCAGCTGGGAGGCCACGTCCTCGGCGACCAGCTGCGCGTTGGTGCTGGTGCCCTTGACCTCAACGATGTTCAGGTTGACGTTCTTGCCGGTGAGCTTGGCCAGCTGCTTTTCCAGCTTGGCGCTCTCGGCGCCGCCCTTGCCGATGACCATGCCCGGCTTGGCGCAGAACACATTGACCTTGACCCGGGGGGTGCCGGTCTGGCTGTCCACCGTGCGCTCGATCTCGATCTTGGGGATGCCGGCGGAGTACAGCTGCTTCTTCAGGGTCTTGCGGATCTTGTGATCCTCCACGAGGGTGTCACCGAAGGCCTGCTTCGAGGTAAACCAGCGGCTGTCCCAATCTTTGATAACACCCACGCGCATGCCGTGGGGATTGACTTTCTGGCCCATTTGTTTACCTCCTTACTCTTTCTCTTTCAGAACGACCGTCATGTGGCTGGTGCGCTTCAGGATGCGGTACGCACGGCCCTGGGCCCGCGGCATGATCCGCTTCAGGGTGGGGCCGGGGCAGACATAGCATTCCGCCACATACAGGCTGCTGCGGTCCATGTTGAAGTTGTTTTCAGCATTGGCCGCCGCGGAGTTGACCAGTTTGAGAAGGGGCTCGCAGGCCGCCTTCGGGGTATACTGCAGAATAGCCAGCGCTTCGTCCAGAGGCTTGTTGCGGATGAGATCCATCACGATCGAAACCTTACGGGGACTGATGCGGGCGTAACGGAGAATAGCCCGTGCTTCCATTGTTTGCTCCTCCTCTCTTACTTACCGGCAGTCTTGCCGCCCGCATGGCCGGAGAACTTCCGGGTGGGGGCGAACTCGCCGAGCTTGTGGCCGACCATATCCTCGGTCACATAGACAGGCACATGCTTGCGGCCGTCGTGAACGGCGAAGGTGTGGCCGACGAACTCCGGGAAGATGGTGGAGGCGCGGCTCCAGGTCTTGACGACGCTCTTCTTGCCGCTCTCGTTCATGGCTTCGACTTTCTTCATCAGAGAAGGCAGGACGTAAGGGCCTTTTTTGGTGCTGCGAGACATAGTACTTTACCTCCCTTAACCTTTGGCGCGCTTGACGATGAACTTGTCGGAGCGAGCATGGTGTTTGCGGGTCTTGAGGCCCAGGGCCGGCTTGCCCCACGGAGTGCGCGGGCTGGAATGACCGACCGGGGCGCGGCCTTCGCCGCCGCCGTGCGGGTGATCGCAGGGGTTCATGACGGTGCCGCGGCTGCCGGGGCGCACACCCATGTGGCGCTTGCGGCCGGCCTTGCCCAGGTTGACGTTTTCGTGGTCAACGTTGGACACGGTGCCGATGGAGGCAATGCAGTTCAGCGGAATGTTGCGCATCTCGCCGGAGGGCAGGCGCACCAGCGCGTAGCCGTTCTCCTTGGCCATCAGCTGCGCCATCACGCCGGCGGAGCGGACCAGCTGGCCGCCCTTGCCCGGGTACAGCTCGATGTTGTGGATCATGGTACCGACGGGGATGTTCTCGAAAGGCAGGGCGTTGCCGGGCTTGATGTCGGCGTGGGGGCCGGCCATCACCTTGTCGCCGACCTTCAGGCCGTCCGGGGCGAGGATGTAGTTCTTGGTGCCGTCCTCGTACTGGATCAGGGCGATGAAGGCGGAGCGGTTGGGGTCATACTCCAGGGTCATGACGGTGGCGGGGACATCAAACTTGTTGCGCTTGAAGTCGATGACACGGTACTTGACCCGGTTGCCGCCGCCGTGGTGGCGGACGGTGATCTTGCCGGTGTTGTTGCGGCCGGCGTGCTTCTTTTTAGGCTGCAGCAGGCTGCGCTCGGGCTCGACCTTGGACAGCACGCTGTAGTCGGTGACAGTCATGCCGCGGCGGCCGGGCGTAGTCGGCTTATACTTTTTGATCGCCATTGTTTTACTCCTTTTGGTATCTTATGACTTATTATCGGGGTCATATCCCCATAACCGAACCCCTCGGCGGGGTTCCGAACAGATCAGGCTCTGCCCGATCAGGTCATGCTGGTGAAGAACTCGATCTCCTTGGAGTCGGGGGTCAGCGTGACGATGGCCTTCTTGCTCTTGGCAGTGTAACCGCCATGCAGGCCCTGGCGGCGGAAACGGCCGCGCACGTTCATGGTGTTGACCTTCGCAACCTTGACGCCGAACAGCTCTTCCACCGCCTTGGCGATGTCGATCTTGGTGGCGTCGGTGGCAACCTTGAAGGTGTACTTCTTTTCCGCGATGCCCGCCATGGAGTTTTCGGTGATGACGGGGGCGAGAACGATATCCTGTGCGAATTTCATCAGCCCAGTACCTCCTCAAGTTTCTTGGCCGCATCCACGCTGATGATCATCTTCTCGGCGTTGACAACGTCGTAAGTGTTCACGCTGGTGGCGGTGGTGGTTTTGACGCCCGGAATGTTGGCGGCGCTCTTGACGAACTTGGCGTCAACCACATCGTTGACGACCAGGTTCTTCTTGCCGGCGCCCACAGCGGCCAGCATCGCCACGACGGTCTTGGTCTTGTACTCTTCGGTGGCGAGCTTGTCCACCACGATCATGTTGCCGTTGGCAGCCTTGTCAGACAGGGCGCTGAGCACGGCCAGACGCTTGACCTTCTTGTTGATGCGGTAGCTGTAATCGCGGGGCTTGGGGCCCAGGGCGACGCCGCCGTGGGTCCACTGCGGAGCGCGGATGGAACCCTGGCGCGCATGGCCGGTGCCCTTCTGGCGCCAAGGCTTCTTGCCGCCGCCGCGCACTTCCTTGCGGATCTTGGTGTTCTGGGTGCCCTGGCGCTGGTTGGCCAGGAAGTTGACGACCGCCTCGTGGACGGCCTTCTCGTTCGGGGTGATCCCGAAGACGGCGTCGGAAAGCTCAACGGTGGAAACTTTCTTGCCGTTCATATCGACGACATCAAATTTAGCCATTGTGTTTTCCTCCCTTACGCTTTGACGCTGTCGTGGATGGTCACCACGGAGCCCTTCGGGCCGGGGATGGCGCCCTTGACAGCGATCAGGTTGTTTTCGGCATCGACCTTGACGATGCTCAGGTTCTGCACGGTCACCCGCACGGCGCCCATGTGGCCGGGCAGTTTCTTGCCCTTGAACACGCGGGACGGGGTGGAGGTGGAACCGTTGGAACCGGCGTGACGGCTGACAGGGCCGGTGCCGTGGCTCTCGCGCAGGCGGTGCTGGCCGAAGCGCTTGATAACGCCCTGGTAGCCCTTGCCCTTGGAGGTGCCGACCACATCCACTTTGTCGCCGGCGGCGAAAACGTCCGCCTTCAGGATGTCGCCGACGTTCACGGCGCTGATGTCGTCCAGACGGAACTCGCGCAGGGTGCGCTTGGCGGCGGTGTCCGCCTTGTCAAAGTGGCCCTTGGCGGCCTTGTTGACCTTCTTGGCGGAAACTTCGCCAAAGCCCAGCTGCACGGCCTGGTAGCCGTCGCTTTCCACGGTCTTCTTCTGCACGACGGTGCAGGGGCCGGCCTCGATGACGGTGACGGGGATGACCTTGCCGTTCTCGTCGAACAGCTGGGTCATGCCCAGCTTCTTGCCGATGATACCTTTTTGCATTGTGTTTGTCCTCCTAAAAAAGGTTATTGGTTGGTGGGGTGGCCCATCAACATGACCTCTCCGCGGTCATTGCTCGATTCTTGCGTTTGCCCTGCGGCGCTTTGCCGACGGTCAGCGTAACACGGCCGCTCGGGCCGGCGTGAGCGCCGCTCACAGGGTTTACAGCTTGATTTCGATGTCAACGCCCGCGGGGAGCTGCAGGCTCATCAGAGCCTCGACCGTCCGGTTGGACGGCTTCAGAATGTCGATCAGACGCTTGTGGGTGCGGGTCTCGAACTGCTCACGGCTGTCCTTGTACTTGTGGACAGCGCGCAGGATCGTGACGACTTCCTTGTCGGTGGGCAGGGGGATCGGGCCGGACACGCGGGCGCCGGTGCGCTTCGCGGTCTCCACGATCTTGGCCGCGGCCGCATCGATCAGGGATGCATCGTAGCTCTTCAACCGAATTCTGATTTTTTCTTTGACTGCCATTCCATTCGCCTCCTAAATTTGTTTTGCCTTAGGCGAGCCGATAAATCACACACGCTTCCGGGTGTTCGACCTGTTTGCATGAGAAAATCCGGTGAACCGCTCGGCAGTTCCCCCGGAAAGAATCCTCGCAAAGCATCGCGGACATTGGTCCGTGCCGCAGAATGCAGCGCCGTACATATCCCTTCGCATCCGTAATTCTTTCGCCCGGTTCTAAGATCGGACATACTCCGCGGAAAAAACCCGCATCTTCCTGTGGGCACAAGAAGCGCGGCAACCTCCCGCATCAACGCATATCGCCGGCTTTGTATCGAACGGATGTTCGTACAAGCCGTTCGCAGCCATGGGTTAGTATACCATACCCTCCCCGGCGTTGCAAGTGTTTTTTGGCTGATTTACAAAATTTTTTTGAAAAAATTTTACGTTCCGGCCTCTTGACAGCCCGTCCTGTCCCCGCCGGCGGTCCCGGAGGGCAAAAAACGCCCCGGCCGGGCTCAGGAAGAGCGGGGCAGCTCCTGTTTCCGCCATCCGTCCTCCGACTTGACCCAGAGGGTCGTGCCTTCCCAGGCGACGCCCGGCTGCTCGCAGGGGATCACCTCGGCGCCGTCGGCGGCCAGCAGGCCCCAGCGCCCGTCCCGGCTGACGGCGGCGTAGCCGTTCTGAAGGCAGGCGGCCTGGGTCGGCGCCGTTTCGGTTTCGCTGGCGCTGTAGTTCCCGCGGTAAACCGGGTCATAGACCGCTTCGGTCGCCAGCCGGCCGCTGCGGTCCAGGTAGGCCCAGCGGCCGTCCACCTTCACCGGGGCCAGCGCTTCCCGGTAGAACCAGCCGGCTGCGACGGCTTCCACCGCTTCGCCGTCCCGGTTCGGCCGCACGGCCTCGCCGTCCTGCCCGATATAGAACCAGCTCCCCTGCCGCTCCCCGACCGACCAGGGGTCCTCCTCGCTCTCCCGGGTCAGGTGGACCGGGCAGACCGGCAGCAGGCCGCCGTATTTCTGCCAGGCATCCTCCTCCATCGGGTAGATGTCGCTGGGGGCGGTATAGCGGTAGTAAACGATCTGGCCGGCGTCCAGGTCATAGAGGAAGGAATCCGCCGTCATGCCATGCCCCGGGCAGAGGGAACCGTCCCCCGCCGCCTCCAGCTCGGCCGAGAGCGCGTCGAACGCATCCCAGCCGAGGGCGGGCTGCGGCCAGTAGATCCAGTGCTGCCCCACGCCGCAGCAGGAGATCGGCACCGCCGAGGCGCAGGCGAGCAGCTCGGTGCCGTCGGCCCGCATCAGCCCCCAGCGCCCGTCCCGGCTGACGGTGAAATAGCCGCTGCACTGGGAGGCCGGCCAGGTGGCCAGATAGGCCACCGGGCGGATCTCGTCATAGTCCAGCGTGAGGGGCTCCGGCGCCGCGGTGGGAGCGGGGTCCGCCGTGGAAACAGGGGTCGGAGCGGCGGAGGGCGACGGGGTAGGCGCCGGCCGGGCGGGATCGGCGGCCTGACAGCCGGCCAGCAGCAGAGCGGCAGCCAGAACGGAAGAAAGACGGCGGCGCATGAGGATCTCCCCTTTCGGCCCGGGCGGAAGGCCCGGCATCTTCTATTGTATCTCTTACTTAATAATAGTATACCACAGAAAATCCCCGCCGGCTACAGGGCCCGGACGTACCGGGGGCCGGCGGTGCGCAGCCAGAGAGCCAGCAGCAGACTGCCCAGGGCCAGCACCGCCGTGCAGCCCAGCAGATAGAGTTCCAGCGGCAGGGCGGACAGCAGCCCCAGGTACAGCCCGATGCCGACCCCCACCAGGGCCATGCCCCCGAAGATGCCGAGAACGGCCGACAGGGACTGTTTGCAGACGATGGTATCGTTGGCGGCGTCCAGCCGGGGGAAGCGCAGGTTGGCGGCCGCGCCGCCCAGCGAGGTGAGGGCCGCCACCCCGGCGCTGACCAGCAGGAGGGCCGCCCCCTGCAGCGGGGTGAACCCCTGCGACCACCACAGCGCCGCCGAACAGACCGCTGTGACCGGCCAGCCCACCAGCAGGTTGAACCAGACCTTGGCCCCGAGCAGCCGGGACGTGGGGATCGGCAGCGACTTGAGCAGCCAGAAGCAGCGGCCTTCCAGGCTGAGGGAAACGCTGGTGGTGGAGACGGTCCCCAGCAGCAGGCAGACCGTTCCCACCGTCACCCCGTACAGGTCCGCCCCGGTCAGAGCCAGGCCGGTCTCCCGGGCGAGCCAGGTCAGCATCCGGTCCCCCTGCAGGCAGGTGAACACCGTGAAGGCAGCCAGCAGGATCAGCCCGAAGGCGGTGTTGAACAGGTAGATGGGGGTGTTGAAGAAGCGGCCGGCCTCCTTGCGCAGCAGCGCCGCCAGCGGCACCGCCCGGCGCTGGGCTGTCAGGCGATACTTTTTGTGCCCGGCCCGGGCGCTCATCCGGGTGAGCAGGCGGCGGTACCGCCCCCGCAGCGCCCCCACAAAAACCGCTGCCGGCAGCACGCCGGCCAGCAGCGTGACCGCCAGGGCGGCCGGGTCGCCGGTGCAGGCGGCGCCCATGCGGCCGAACAGCCACATCGGCCCCCGGAAGGCATCGGCCAGGGCACGGACGGTCAGTTCGCCCCGGGCGACGGCGGTGCGGGTGGACAGGTTGATGCCGATGGACAGCGCAAAACAGCCCAGCATCACCGCGCCATACCCCAGGTTGGCCAGCAGGGCGCTGTGCCTGGCGCGGCTGGTTACCCAGGTAAGGGCCCAGCCCACCAGCGCCGCCGGCACCGCAGGCACCACCGCACCGAACACCGCCACCGGCAGCGCCAGCAGCAGCCCCAGCGGGCGGGCCGCCCCCAGGCTGTACACCACCATGCCGGGGAGCAGGGTGAGGGCGAAGAGGAAGAGGTTTTCCAGGTAGACGGCCAGCAGCCGGCTGGCGAGCAGCATCCAGTCGGGGATCGGCAGAGCCAGCAGCAGGTCGTTGTCCTTACCGCCGAAGAGCAGGCCGCCCGCCCCGAAGGCGGTCAGGAAGAAGGCCAGCAGGCCGCCCATCAGGCAGAGGAAGCCGGGCAGCAGATCCAGCGCCCCCAGCGGGGCCAGCGCCGCCGTCAGCGCGGCGCCCAGCGACAGCGAGAGCAGCAGCGGCACCAGCGCGAGCACCCCCACCGCCAGCGCCAGGCCGCCCCGGCCCGGCGAGATCGAGCGGAGCAGCGCAGTCATGCTGACCCGCAGCAGGGCACGAAAGGCTTTCATTGGGCTGCCTCCTCCCGTTCCAGCTGGAGGAAGACCTCCTCCAGATTGCTTTTGCCCACGATCTCGGCGGTGGGCCCGGCTTCGATCAGGCGGCCGTTTTTCAGGATCGCCAGTTTGTCGCAGAGCTTCTCGGCCACCTCCAGCACATGGGTCGAGAAGAACACCGCCCCGCCGTCCCGGCAGAGCTGGCGCAGCATCTGTTTGAGGGTGTAGGCGGCGTTGGGGTCCAGCCCGACAAAAGGTTCATCCAGCAGGAGCAGCCGGGGCTGGCGGATCAGCGCCGAGATCAGGGCCAGCTTCTGCTTCATGCCATGGCTGTAGCCGCCCACCGGACCGCCCAGGTCCCCGGTCAGGGCGAAGGCGTCGGCATAGCGGCCGATCCGCTGGGTGCGCAGCTCCGCCGGGATGCCGCAGATGTCCGCGATGAAGTTCAGATACTGGATGCCGGTCATGAAATCATACAGATCGGGGTTGTCGGGCAAAAACGCCATGGCCTGCTTGGCCTCCACCGGCTGGGTGCGGATGGAGTGCCCGTCAATGGTGATCTCCCCTTCGGTGAAATCCAGCACGCCGGCCACCGCCCGCAGGGTGGTGGATTTGCCCGCGCCGTTGTGGCCAAGAAACCCGTAGATCTCGCCGGGGGTCACATGCAGGGTCAGATCCCGCACCGCATAGTGCCCCGGGCCGTACCGCTTGGAGAAATGGGTGATATGAAGCATAAACGCCCTCCTTGAAAGGTCCGGCTGCCCGGACCGCTGCCCGGCGCTGCGCCGGGTGTGTGGCTGCCGGCGGCCCCCTGCCCTGCCGGCCGAACCGGGAGCGGGCGCCGCCCGTAGACATTTAGACAATCTTCTAAATGCAACCTCAGAATACACCCGCACCCCGGGCTTGTCAAGGGGGTGCGGGCATTCTTTGCCGCCGGGACCGCCGGAAGCCTCCGTCGGGGGCCTTTACCGGGGCGGCGGTCACCTGCCGCCGGACTGCCGGCGATAGTCGGCCTCGTTGCGGCGCAGTTCTTCTTCCAGCCCCGGGCGGGGTGTGACATAGACGGTGGTGTACACCTCGTACAGCACCATGCCCGGCTTGGCGCCGTTGGCTTTCCAGATGTTTTTGACCTCGGTGGTATCCACCGCCACCTTGGCCCCGCCGTTCTGGCTGGAATGAAGCACCGCCAGCCCGGCGGCCTCCTCCCGGGTGGCGTCGGGGATCTCCTGCCCGTGGCTGAGAACCACGGCATGGCTGCCGGGGGCTTTCTGCACATGGAACCACAGGTCCTTGCCCCGGGCGGTGTGCAGGGTCAGTTTGTCGTTCTGCAGGTTGTTGCGCCCCACCAGGATCTCGAACCCGTCGCTGGAGCGGTAGCGCAGGAAGTCGGCGGGTTTCTGGCGCTTGTCCCGCTGTTTGTAGTATTTCAGATAGCCCTGGCTTTTCAGCTCGGCGCGGATCTCGTTGAGAGCCTGCTCGCCGGGGGCAGCGTCCACTTCATAGAGGACGGTGGCCAGGTAGTCGATCTCCTGTTCCCCTTCGGCCAGCAGTTTTTTGAGCATCGCGTGGGCGGTCTGCTTCTTTTTGTAGTCCTTGAAATATTTCTGGGCGTTTTCATTGGGGCCGAGGCGGGGGTCCAGCCGGATGGTCACCGGCTGGCCGGTGTAGTAGTTGTCCACCGTGACCTGCCGGTCTCCCTTGCGAAAAGCCCAGAGGTTCGCCTGCAGCAGTTCGCCGTACAGCCGCAGGGTGTCGGCCTTCTCGCTCTGGGCCAGCTCTTCCCGCCGGGCAGCCTGCTTGCGCACCGACCGCTCGTAGAGGTTATGGACCGCCTTGTACAGTTCCCGGCTTTTCTGGCGCAGCCGCTCGGCCCGGTCCTTGGTGGCGTAGTAGTCCTCCAGCATCCGGCTGTAGTCGGGGTAGGTGGTCAGCACCGCGGCGGGGCCGTACTGCCGGGGCACAAAAAAGCTGAACTCGGTGGGCTTCTGGCTGCCGTCGGCCCGGGGCAGCCGCACCGCCGTGGGGTGCCCGCCGGCGGCATGTTCGGCTTTCAGTTCATCCAGCGCGGCGCACAGGGCGCGGCGCTGCGCTTCCTCCAGGTCGCAGGCGGCCAGCGGCGTCTCGCCGCCGAAGGCCCGCCAGCAGGCTTCCCGCAGCACCACCGGCCCCACGCCGCCCACCGCCTTGCCCAGCGCCTGGGCCACCGGCAGGTCGGTCTGGCAGGCCGCCTGCACCAGCGCCGCCGAGCTGACGGCCAGGAAGTCCGGCTTGCCCGGCTTGGGCGGCAGGGTGTAGGCAAGGCCCGGCAGCAGCTGGCGGATCTCGCTGTCCTCAAAATCCACCCGTTTGAGGGCGTCGATGATGCGCCCGCCCTGGATGAGCACCAGGTTGGAGTACCGGCCCATGAGCTCGGCGGCCAGCGTGTTCACCACCAGGTCGCCCATCTCGTTGGTGCAGCGGAAGTCGAAAAAGACGATGCGGTCGCCGGGCTCCATGTGCAGGTCAATGAGCCGGCCGCCGGTGAGATGTTTGCGCAGCAGCATACAGAACCCCGGCGGGGTGAGGGGATTTTCAAAGCTCTCTTCGGTCAGGCAGACGCGGGAGGACCCGCTGCGGGCCGACAGCAGCAGCCGGTAGGTATCGGTGCGGGTGCGCAGCGTAATGAGGACCTCGTCCCGGGTGGGTTCGAAGATCTTGTCGATCTTGGCGTCCAGCAGGGTGGTCCTGAGTTCTTGGGTGACCAGCGCCAGCGTGGCGGCGTCCAGTGCCATGGTTTTTCCTCCTTTGGGAGTTACAGGTAGGCGAAGGGATCGGTGTCGGTCTCGGCGGGGCGGACTTCCAGCCCGGGGAAGGCCGCGGCCAGCTTTTGGGCCAGCACCGCGGCGATGGGGTGTTCGGTGCCCCAGTGCCCGGCCACCACCAGCCCCATACCGTGGGCGCGGGCGGCCAGCGCCACATGGTGGGCGGCCTCGCCGGTGACAAGGCAGTCGGCCCCCAGGGCCAGCGCCTCCTCCAGATAGCTGCCGCCGGCCCCGCTGACCTCGGCCAGTCGTCTGATCGGGCGGTCGGCCTCCACATACTGGGGGTGGGCGCCCAGGCGGGCGGCGCACAGCCGCGCCAGGGCTTCGGCGCTGGTGGCTTCCACCCGGCCGATGCGGCCGCAGCCCTCGGCAAAGGGCTCCGCCTCCCGGATGCCCAGGATGCCGGCCAGCGTGTCATTGACGCCGCCCTCGGCCGCATCCAGGTTGGTGTGCATACAGATGCCCGAGATGCCCGCCGCCAGCAGCCGCGCCGGCACATCCCCGGCCGACAGCGTCTTGAGCGGATGGAAGATCACCGGGTGATGGGCGACGATCAGCTCGCAGCCGCGGCCGGCGGCTTCCTCCACCACCGCGGGGGTGATGTCCAGCGCGGTGGCGATGCGGGTCACCGGGCGGCCGGCATCCACCAGCAGCCCCACATTGTCCCAGCTGCAGGCCAGTTCCACCGGCGCCAGCCGCCTGAGTTCCTCAAACACTTGTTGTACGGTCACGGCCATCTTCCTGCCTCCATTTCCTTGAGCAGGGCGTCCACCCCGGCGGCTTCGGGGCCGTCGGGCAGGCCCCTGCGGTATTTTTTCAGCTTCCCCATCTGCTGGGCGCGGTACTCGTCGGCGCCGGGCTGGCCTTCCACCCGGCCGCACAGGCAAAACAGGCCGTCGGGCTCGGCCGGGGTGCCGGCATAGCGGGCATTCATCACCGCATACCAGCGCCCGGCCGCCCGGCACAGCCGTTCCGCCTGCAGGGCAAACCCGCGGCGGACCAGCCCCCGGCGCAGCAGGCTGTGTTTGGTGGCGGGCACCAGCACCAGGTTGTACGCCGGGTCCCGCACCCAGGGGGCGTCGTCCAGGATCTCCAGAATCGTCTGGGCGCCCATGCCGGCGATGACGATGTCCTGCACCTGGCCCGGCTGCAGTACCGACAGCCCCGCCCCCAGCCGGAACCGGACCCGGTCGCCCCAGGGGGCGCAGGTGGCCCTGGCCTTGGCCAGCGGGCCTTCCCGCAGATCGCAGGCAAAAACCAGCGGGCAGCGACCGCTGCCCGCCAGCCATGCACTCAGTTTGCCGTGGTCGCACCCGATGTCCGCCGCCGCAGCGCCCGGCCGCACAAAGTCGGCCGCCGCCTGCAGGCGGGCATCCAGATGCGGCAGGTTACTGCTTGGCAAAGTAGTCATTGAGCTGGGCCACCAGCGCGTCGGGGTCCAGGCCGTGGACCATGCAGGCCTGCTCGACGGTCTCGCCGTGGGCGGCCATGCAGCCCAGGCAGTGCATCCCGGCGTTCTGGAAGATGGGCACGCAGCCCTGCGCGGGGTCGTTGTTGAGGATGTCGATGATGATGGTATCTCTTGCGACAGTCATGGGAATGTTCCTTTCTGTTTGGGTGTGAAATTGGATTTTATGACATCTGCCAGGCCGCGTAAAGACCCGCGCCCTGCAGGATGACCAACGAAGTAAGGCAGAGCACCGCCAGCACCGCCCTGCGGGCCACCGGCCGCTGCACCGTGAAGGTGCGGGTGCCGCCCAGCAGCCAGAGGGTCAGCGGCAGCACCGGCAGCCAGTACCGCCCCTGCACCCCGAAGATGGTGTCGTAGTTGATGGGGGTCCAGCTGAGGGCGGCGAAGAAGGTCAGGCCGACCACGCAGGCCACCAGCAGCCAGCCGCCCGCCCGGGTGCGGGCCGGCAGCCCCGCCGCCGGCGCCGCGGGCAGCGCTGCCGCCAGCAGCGACAGCACCAGCCCCACCCCCAGCACCCAGGACACCTGGATGGGATAGACGATGGGTTCCCCCAGCGCGGTGCCTAGCAGCCCCTGCAGCCAGGCAGCCCCCTGGGCGCTGGCCGAGCGGAGCAGCAGCTTGATGGTGGCGGGCAGGTTGCGGCAGATGTAGCCGGCCGAGTAGGTGTAGATGGAATCGCCGTTGGGCTGGATGCTGTTCACCAGCTGTTCGGGGGTAAGGCCGCCCCACATGTGGGTCAGCCGCCAGAAGGCCACCGGCACCACGATGCAGAGCCCGGCGATGAGCACCCCGAAAAAGACCCGGCGCCCCAGCGGGTGGCTGTGTACCTTGTAGTATACAAAGCCCAGCACCGCTGCGGCGATTGCCACGGCAACGGCAGCGCGGGTCAGGCCCACGTTGTCCACGTCCCGGGTGGCGTAGAGCAGCGCCCCCAGGTTGAGCCACACCCAGCCGACGGCGGCCAGCACCAGCGCCAGCGCCTTGACGAGCTGGCCGGCGGGCAGGGCGGCCTGCCGTTTGCCGAGTTTCAGCGAGAGCGGAGCCGCCCCGGGGCCGCGGGGGTCCAGGTGGGCGGCGGGGATCGCCAGCACCAGCAGCACCACCGGCAAATAGATCGCCTTGGCCGGGCCGATGGCCGCGGCCAGCACCACCAGCAGCGGCAGCTGCCAGCGGGCGGCCGGGCGTTCCCGCAGGGCCAGGCAGAGGGCGGTAAAGCTGAACACCAGCCCCAGCACGGCGGCGTCGGCCGAAAGGCTGCCCGCCAGCTGCAGGGTCTGGGGCAGCAGGGCCACACAGGCCGCCGCCCCGCGGACAGCCGCCGGGGCCAGCGCCGCCGCCAGCGCCGCCAGCAGCAGGTAGAGCAGCAGGTTGCCCAGCCGCCCGGCCAGCAGCATGCCGTGGAAGCCGAGACCCAGCACCCGGGCCAGGGCGATGCCGCCCGTCTGGCCCAGATACAGCAGGCTGTTGACCCGGCCGCCCACCGTAAAGTCGCCGGCCACCGAGGGAACGGGGTCACAGCCGGTCTGTGACAGGCCGGACAGGTAGGTCTTGTAGGCAAAGATGCCGATGTCGCCGCTCTGGGCCGAGAAGTAGGGCGCATCACAAGGGCGGACCAGCAGCCGCCAGCCGTCGGCCTCGCCGTTGGTGGTGGGCCGGCCCAGCAGTTCGCTGGCCATCTCATAGCTGGCGGCCAGGTGGGTGTATTCGTCGGGGCCCACCAGCGGCGGGGTCAAAACCGCGAAGGCCACCCCCAGCAGTGCGCCGCAGCCCAGCACCACGACCCAGATTTTCCCCTTGCGGGCCAGCAGCACAAAGCCCAGCAGCACCGCGGCAAAGCCAAGCGCCCCCAGCACCGCCGACAGCACCCGGGACCAATGCCCCGAATAGTCCACCACATACTGGATGGCGGCGGTACCGCCGCAGGGGGAGCCGGCGACATCGGTCAGCGGCATGGCGCCGGTCAGGCCGGAGGTTTCCGCCGGTTGCTGCACCCCCTCGCTGACCCAGAGCCCCAGGGGCAGCGCGGCTTCCTCGGAAGAGAAGCCATCGGCCGAGAGGACCAGCTGCAGCGTTTCGTCGGCCGCCGGGGTGTAGGGTGCGGTGAAGATCACGGCGGCGAAGGTGTTGTCCTTGAGTTCCACACAGGGCAGGCTGCCTTCGGCCAGAACGGTGCCGTCCTGCCGGCAGAGCCGGGCGTGGAGGGTGCCGGTGGCAAAGGCGTGGTCGTAGGTGGTCAGGTTGAGCCGCACGCCGTACAGCGTCTGCCCGCCGGCCAGCGGCAGGGTCTGGGAAAGACCCTGCAGTTCCACCGTCCGGCTGTAGGTGTCGTTGACGATGGAGAACACCGGCTGGCCGTCCACCCGGGCGGCCAGGTCGTACCCGGCCCAGGCCGCTACCAGTGCGCTGACCAGCGCCAGTGCCAGCCCGGCCAGCAGGACCCGGCGCCGGCGGCAGAATTCTTTGATGTGTTGCACGGTCCCCTGCCTTTCCCCGCCTTGCGGCGAAACGTCTGTGCGTCAATCAGGCCCCGCACAGGTGTATACTGAGTCGGATTCGGCGGCGGTATACCCTAACGCAGCCGAAGGGTATGCCTGCGCATCCGGAGCCGGTTGCCAAACCGGCGTCAGGCCGCAACGGCGAAGCGGTGCGCAAAAGGCGTATAACAGCCGTATCCGCGGCTATTATACCGCAAAACCCCGGCCAGCGCAACCGGCCCCACGCCACGAAAAAAGCCCCCGCTGTGCCGGACGGCAAAAGCGGGGGCCTGGGCTTCGCCGGCAGGCTCAGTTGTTGGCGAAGCGGTCGCGCAGGTTTTTGAAGAAGCCTTTGCGTTTTTCGTAATTATCCTCTTTGAGGGAATCGTCAAAGGCGCGCAGAGCTTCCCGCTGGGCGCGGGTCAGCTTTTTGGGGATCTCCACATCCACGATGACGTACTGGTCCCCCCGGCCGCGGCCGTTGAGGTACTGGATGCCCTGGCCCCGCAGGCGGAAACGGGTCCCGCTCTGGGTGCCTTCGGGGATGCGCTGCTGCACCCGGCCGTCCACGGTGGGCACCTCGATCTCATCCCCCAGCACAGCCTGGCTGAAGGTGATGGGCACCCGCACGGTCACGTCGTAGCCGTCCCGCTGGAAGATCGGGTCGGGGCGCACCGTCACATGCACGATCACATCGCCGGCCGGGCCGCCGTTGGAACCGGCGTCGCCCTGGCCGCGCAGCGCGATGTTCTGGTCATCGTCAATGCCGGCGGGGATGCGCACCTCCAGCGTTTTGCGGGTGCTGGTCTTGCCGGTGCCGCGGCAGGTGCGGCAGGGGTCCTTGATGACCGTGCCGGTGCCGCCGCAGTGGGGGCAGGGCTGCTGGCTCTGCATCACGCCAAAGGGGGTGCGCTGCTGGGTCATGACGTAGCCCCGGCCGCCGCAGTGGGGGCAGGTTTCGGGGGAAGTGCCCCGGGCCGCGCCGGTCCCCTGGCAGTCCGGGCAGGTCTCCTGACGGTTGATCGTGACCTTTTTGGAGCAGCCGTGGGCCGCCTCCTCAAAAGTCAGGATTACGCTGGCCTGGATGTCGTGCCCCTTGCGGGGTGCGTTGGCCCGGGTGCGGCCGCCGCCGAACCCGCCGAAACCACCGAACCCGCCGCCGAAGATGTCGCCGAAGATGTCGCCCAGGTCCACGCCGCCGAACCCGCCGGCGCCCCCGAAGCCGCCCTGCTCGGCGGCATAGTTGGGATCGACCCCGGCAAAGCCGAACTGGTCGTAGCGCTTGCGCTTGTCCGGGTCGGACAAGACATCGTTGGCCTCGTTGACTTCCTTGAATTTTTCCTCGGCTTCCTTATCGCCGGGGTTCAGGTCGGGGTGGTATTTCTTGGCAAGTTTGCGGTAGGCACTTTTGATCTCGGCCTCGCTGGCGTTTTTTCCGACGCCCAGCACCTCGTAGTAATCTCTTTTTTCTGCCATAGGATCACACCTTAACTGTTCTGGTTCAGCCCCACAATGGCCGCCGTCGGCTGTACCGGCGGCGGCCTGGGGATCAGATCATGCTGTTATCAGACTTCGTGGAAGTCCGCGTCCACCGCGCCGTCGTCGGCCTTGCCGGCATCGGCGCCGGGCTGCTGGGCGCCGGGCTGCTGGGCCTGGCCGCCCTGCTGAGCCGCCTGCTGGTAGACCTTTTCGCTGACAGCGTAGAACGCCTTCTGGGCTTCATCCATCTTGGACTTGATGTCGTCGATGCTGCCGGACTTGATGGCCTCCTTCAGCGCGCTGACCTTGGTCTCGATGTCGCTCTTTTCCGAAGCGGAGACCTTGTCGCCGAACTCGCCCAGCGCCTTCTCGATCTGGAAGACCAGCTGGTCGGCGTTGTTGCGGGTGTCCACTTCCTCACGGCGCTTCTTGTCCTCGGCCGCATACTGCTCGGCATCCTTGACCGCCTTGTCGATGTCGTCCTTGCTCATGTTGGTGGAGGCGGTGATGGTGATGCTCTGCTCCTTGCCGGTGCCCAGGTCCTTGGCGCTGACATGCACGATGCCGTTGGCGTCGATGTCGAAGGTCACTTCGATCTGGGGCACGCCGCGGGGCGCCGGGGCGATGCCATCCAGGTGGAAGGTGCCCAGGCTCTTGTTGTCGCGGGCGAACTCACGCTCGCCCTGCAGCACGTTGACCTCGACGCTGGGCTGGTTGTCCGCCGCCGTGGAGAAGATCTGGCTCTTCTTGGTGGGGATGGTGGTGTTGCGGTCGATGATCTTGGTGCAGACGCCGCCCAGGGTCTCGATGCCCAGCGAAAGCGGGGTCACGTCCAGCAGCAGCAGGCCCTTGACATCGCCCTGCAGCACACCGCCCTGGATGGCGGCGCCCACGGCCACGCACTCGTCGGGGTTGATGCCCTTGAAGGGCTCGCAGTTCAGTTCCTTCTTGACCGCGTCATAGACGGCGGGGATACGGGTGGAACCGCCCACCATCAGGACTTTCTTCAGGTCGGAGGGCTTCAGGCCGGCGTCGGACAGAGCCTTGCGGACCGGCTCCATCGTGCGGTCCACCAGGTCGGAGGTCAGCTCATTGAACTTCGCCCGGGTCAGGGTCATGTCCAGGTGCTTGGGGCCGTTGGCGTCGGCGGTGATGAAGGGCAGGTTGATGTTGGTGGAGGTGGCGCTGGACAGCTCGATCTTGGCCTTCTCGGCGGCTTCCTTCAGCCGCTGGGCCGCCATCTTGTCCTGGCGCAGGTCGATGCCGTTCTCCTTCTGGAAGTCGTCGGCCATCCAGTCGATAATGCGCTGGTCAAAGTCGTCGCCGCCCAGGTGGGTGTAGCCGTTGGTGGCCAGGACTTCGGTGACGCCGTCGCCCATCTCGATGATGGAGACATCGAAGGTGCCGCCGCCCAGGTCGTAGACCATGATCTTCTGGTCGGCTTCCTTGTCGATGCCGTAGGCCAGGGACGCCGCGGTGGGCTCGTTGATAATGCGGCGCACATTCAGGCCGGCAATGGTGCCGGCATTCTTGGTGGCCTGGCGCTGGCTGTCATTGAAGTAAGCCGGCACGGTGATGACCGCCTCGGTGACCTTCTCGCCCAGGTAGGCTTCGGCGTCCGCCTTCAGCTTGGAGAGGATCATCGCGCTGATCTCTTCGGGGGTGTAGTCCTTGCCGCCGGCATGGACCTTCTCGGCGGTGCCCATCTTCCGCTTGATGGAGGAGATGGTGTTCTCCGGGTTGGTGATGGCCTGACGCTTGGCGACCTGGCCCACCAGACGCTCGCCGGTCTTGGTGAAGCCCACCACCGACGGGGTGGTGCGGGCGCCTTCGGAATTGGCGATCACGACGGGCTCGCCGCCTTCCATGACGGCGACGCAGCTGTTGGTCGTGCCAAGGTCGATACCAATGATCTTACTCATACTATAAAACTCCCTTCGTGTACATTCCCGGCCCCTCCTGTACAGGGGTGGTCGTGTTCGTGTGGATGAAAATTCCGGGTTGAATGCTGTTGTATCTGAAACGGGCGCCGGGCCCGGTTCATGCTTCCTATTCGGCCACCACGACCATGGCGTGGCGGATGATCTTGTCCCCGATCTTGTAGCCCTTCTGGAAAACCTGCACCACGGTGCCGCTTTCCTGGCCGTCAGCCGGGGGCACCTGCTGGACGGCGTTCATGAACTGGGGGTCAAAGGGCTGGCCCAGGGCTTCGATCTCGGTGATGTGCAGCTTATCCAGCGCCCTGGCGGCGGTGTCCAGCGTCATCATCACGCCCTTTTTATAGTTGGCGTCGGCGCATTCCGCCTCGGCGGCCCGGTCCAGCGTGTCCAGGATGGACAGGATCTGGGTGACCGCGTGGGAGACGCCGTCGTTGAACTTCTGGTCGGCCTCCCGGGCAGTGCGCTTGCGGTAGTTGTCATACTCGGCGGCGGTGCGCAGCAGCTGGTCCTTCAGCTCGCCGTTCTTCGCTTCGGCCGCTTCCAGCTTGGCCTTGAGGGATTCCAGCTCCCGGTTCTTCTTGCCGAACCAGTCCTTTTTCTCCTTCTCGGTCTTCTCGGGCTTTTCCGCCTTGTCGGCTTTGGCCTCGGCCGGGGCGGCGTCCTCCGCTTTTTCCTGGGCCGGGGCGGCTGCCTCGGCGGCGGGAGCGGTTTCCGCCTGCGGCTGTTCCTGTGTCGCCTGCTTGTTTTCTTCATTCATGGGGGTCATACTTGCTCCTCCTGCTTTTTCCCGGACATGGACTGCCCGAGTTTTGATGCAAAATAGTCCAGAATGGGGATCAGGTGCTGATAGGCCATCCGGTTGGAGCCGATCAGCGCCACCGTGCCCGTAAGGCCGCCGCCGGCCAGATACCGCTTGCTGACGATGCAGACCCCCGGCAGTTCGGGGCGCACATCCTCGCCCAGCGTGGCGGTGACCCGGTTGCCCTGGGGTTCGATCAGCATGCGGCCGGCGCTGCTGTCCGAAAAGATCTCCAGCAGCAGGCCCAGTTCCTTGCGGACATCCTTGTTCTGGGCCAGGTACTGGGCGCCTTCCAGGTAAACCTGGGGCCTTGTGCGCACCAGTGCTTCGGCGGCGCGTACCACCGGCGCCAGCCGGCTTTCGGTGGCAGCCAGCAGTTCGGCGGTCAAACCGTCGGTGACATCCTCCGGCACCACAAAGGTCAGGCTGCGGTTGAGCAGCGCGGCCAGCGTCTGGGCGTCGGCGCGGGTGAACCCGTCCGCCACCCGGGCCACCCGGGTGCGCACGCCGCCGGCGCTGGTGACAGCCAGCACCGCCGCCGTGTAGCGGCCGACCTGCACCACCTCGAAGTGGGCGATGCAGAGGTCGTCGGCCTGCGGGGTGGTGGCGGCCGCCGCCATGCCGGTGTAGTCGGCCAGGGCGCGGGCCGCGCTCTGGGCCAGCTTTTCCGGTTCGGCGTCCATCGAGGTGAACAGATCGTCGATCTGTTCCCTGTCCTGGGCGGACAGGGTGAAGCTGCCGGCGGCCGACAGCAGGTGGTCCAGGTAATACCGGTACCCCTGCGGGCTTGGCACACGCCCCGCGCTGGTGTGAGGCTGCTCCAGCAGCCCCAGCCGGGTCAGCGCGGCCATCTCGTTGCGCAGCGTGGCGCTGGAGACCGCCATGTCGAAGTAGTTGGCCAGCAGGCCGGAGCCCACCGGCTCCCCATCGACCGCATACAAGGCAACGATGGCTTCCAAGATCCGCTGTTTGCGGCGATCCATTGCCATGCTGCCACATCCCTTTCCAGTTTGGTTTTAGCACTCTCTGTTCCCGAGTGCTAAATCTATTATACCCCGCCTTTCCCAACTGTCAAGAGGTTTTGCAAACTTCTTTGAAAGTTTAACAGTTTTGACACAAAGCCCCGCGCCTGCCGGGGTGCAGGCGCGGGGCTTTGCGGGCAAAGGTCATTCCTCCATCCATTTGGCCAGGAAGGCCGCAGCGATGGACAGGGCGTGGACGGTGGGCTGGGGCGGCGGCGGGTCCTGGGGGGCGCCCAGCAGCAGCACGCCGCCCTCCACATCCCCGTGGGCCACGATGGGCGCGGCGCACAGTACCTGGCGGTCGCTGCGCTCCAGCGCCCGCAGCCGGCCTTCCGCCCGGGCGGGGGCGGTGTACAGCCCCCGCATGGCCAGCAGTTTCTGCAGCGAATCCGAGATGGGCCGGCCGTTCATCTCGCTGCGGCGCGGGCCGGTGGCCGCCACGATCTCGTCCCGGTCGCAGACCAGCACCGGGACCCCCAGGTCCTTGGCCAGCACTTCGGCATAGACGGCGGACAGCTGCCCGAGCCCCAGCAGCGGCGAATATTTTTTGAAGACCACTTCCCCGTTGGAATCGGTGAAGATCTCCAGGGCGTCGCCCTGGCGGATGCGCTGGGTGCGGCGGATCTCCTTGGGGATGACCACCCGCCCCAGCTCGTCGATCCTGCGGACTATTCCGGTTGCCTTCATCTTTCATTCCTCCATTTTACAGCCTGTGGCCGATGTTTGTCCCGGCGATGATGGTATTCTTTGTAAAAGGAAGGAATTTATACCCGCCCGGCTGCTTGCCCCGCCCGGGGCGGCGTGCTACAATGGGACAAACGTGTAAAACAAGGAGGCCCCCCTATGGAGGAACTGCTGCAGACCACCCTGTGCTACCTGGAACGGGACGGACAATACCTGATGCTGCACCGGGTCAAGAAGGAGCGGGATGTGAACAAGGACAAGTGGATCGGGGTGGGCGGCAAGTTCGAACCCGGCGAGGACGCCCTGGCCTGCGTACAGCGGGAAGTGCGGGAGGAGACCGGCCTGACCATGCAGGCGCCGGACTACCGGGGGATCCTGGACTTTTACTGCCCGCCCTGGCAGCCCGAGCGCATCCACCTGTTCACCTGCCGGCAGTTTGCCGGCGTGCAGAAGGTCTGCGACGAGGGCGACCTGGCCTGGGTGGACAAGGACAAGGTGGAGGCGCTGCCCATCTGGACCGGGGACAAGATCTTTTTCCGGCTGCTGAACGAAGGCGCCCCCTTCTTCCACCTGCAGTTCTGGTATGAAGGGGACCGCCTGGCCCGCGCCGTGCTGGACGGCCGGGAGCTGCCCGTTCAAGCATAAAAGGTCCGGCTGGCGGATTTTCACGGCGTCTCGGTGGACTATCTGCGGGGCCGCACCGACAACCCCCGCATGAACCGATGAAGCGCAGCACGGCGGGCCGCCCCGAAGGGCGGCCCGCCGCGTTCGCTGTGTTCTGTTGGCTGCCGGCAGGTCTTTCATTCGGCCGGTTCGCTGGCGGCGGTGTCCCCCTCTTCCGGCGGGGCGGTCTCCTCCGGGGCGGTATCCCCTTCGGTGGTATCCTCGGCCGGCGCCGTGTCCTCGGCGGGGGCGGTATCTTCGGCGGAGGTCGTGTCCCCGGCAACCTGATCCTGGGTGTCAGTCGCTGCCGAACTGCCGGCCGCGTCGGTCATGGTGGAATCCAGGTTGTCCTGCACCAGCGCCTGGGGGTTGTCCATGCCGGCGGTGGGGGCCGGGGTGGCGGTGGCCGCCGTCTCGGGCTGGATGGCGCTCTCCTGCAGGGCGGTCAGATACCACTGCCGGTTCTCGCCGCGGGAGAAGATGAAGTCCATATTCTTGATGGGTTCGGTGGGCGCCGTGAGGGAAAGTTCGCCGCTGGTGCTGTTGTTCAGCGTGGGGATGTAGCCCACCGTCACATGGGTCTGGCCGGCCTCGGTCCAGATGCGCTGGACTTCGGGGGTGTACAGGCCCACCGAGCCGGTGACCGGCACCAGGTAGCCCTGCTTTTCCTCATCGTATGTATAGATGAACTCCTCGGTCTCGAAGTCGCCTTCCACCAGCGGATAGTCCGGACCCAGCAGGTTGGTCAGGTAGGTGTCCACCTCCAGCTGGGGCAGGATCAGCGAACCGGTCTGGGCGTCCCGCTCATAGTCATCCAGCGTGCCGTTTTTCTGGGCCTGGTAGACGATGCCCCAGATCGCCGCCTGCCGGAAGATGGAAGAATCCACCTGGCTGGCATCTTCAAAAGGCACCACATCGAACATGACCAGGCCGTAGACCCGGTCCGCATAGCGTTCCCGGCGGTCCGAGTCATCCAGCGCGGCGCGCAGCGCCGCCACGCACCAGTTCAGCACCGTGAACAGGCCGATCACCACCAGGATCAGCGCCACGGCGCCCACCAGCTGCCGCGCCAGGCGGCGGTTGTTGCGCAGTTGTTCCTCACGAGAATTTGCCATGAGATGCTCCTTATTGTAAGACAAGCCCGCAGGCTTGTGCCGACGTTGTTTCTGGCTGCCGCACCGCCACGGGCGGCATACTGTGATTCAGTATACCACAAAAAAAGCCGCATTGCAAATCCGCAATGCGGCCCGCCCCCTCGGGCGCCCCGGCGGGTGCCGGCGGGGCGCAAAAGGGGAAGATCACTTGTTTTTGTACATCTGCTCGTAGTATTTCTGGTAATCGCCGCTGGTCACATGGGTCATCCATTCCGGGTTGGCCAGGTACCAGTCGATGGTCAGCACGATGCCCTTTTCAAACGGGGTCTCGGGGTACCAGCCCAGGTCCTCCTTGATCTTGGTGGGGTCGATGCCGTAGCGGCGGTCATGGCCCAGGCGGTCGGCCACATGGGTGATCAGCTCCTCGCTGATGCCCTCGTCCTGCAGGCGGTCATGCAGCTGGGCGATGACCGTCTTGACGATGAAGATGTTGGGCCGCTCGTTGTGGCCGCCCACGTTGTACACCTCGCCCACCTTGCCGTCCGAAGCCACCATGTCGATGGCCTTGCAGTGGTCCATGACATACAGCCAGTCGCGCACCTGCATCCCGTCGCCGTAGACCGGCAGGTTCTTGTGCTGCTTGGCGTTGTTGATGAGCAGCGGGATCAGCTTTTCAGGGAACTGGTAGGGGCCGTAGTTGTTGGAGCAGCGGGTGATGTTCACCGGCATCCCGTAGGTGTCGTGGAAGGCCATGACGAACAGGTCGGCGCTGGCCTTGGAGGAAGAGTAGGGGCTGTGGGGGCACAGCGGGGTGGTCTCGGTGAAGTAGCCCTCGGGGCCGAGCGCGCCGTACACCTCGTCGGTGGAGACCTGCAGGTACTTTTTGCCTTCCTTCCAGGTCTTGGCGTCGGCGTCATACCAGGCGTCCTTGCAGCACTGCAGCAGGTTGACGGTGCCCAGCACGTTGCTTTCCACAAAGATCTCGGGGTTCTTGATGCTGCGGTCCACATGGCTTTCGGCCGCGAAGTTGATCAGATAGTCCGGGTCATAGCGGGCGATCAGGTCGGTGACCAGGGCCTTGTCGCAGATGTCGCCCTGGACGAAGATGTGGCGGGGGTCGTTCTCCACATCCTTGAGGTTTTCCAGGTTGCCGGCATAGGTCAGCTTGTCCAGGTTGATGAGCCGGATGTCGGTGTGCTTTTCCAGCATATAGTGGACAAAATTGGAACCGATGAAACCGGCGCAGCCGGTGATCAGATAGGTCTTCATAGTTTATTCTCCATCCCAGTTTTTGAAAAAGTCACAGATCGCGTCCTTCCAGTCGCGCATCTCGTCGCCCACGCTGCAGCGCAGCGCACGGTTTTCCAGTGCGCTCCAGGCGGGGCGGTTGGCGCTGGCCGGGTGCTGGGCCGCATACTCGGCGCTGGTGCAGGGGTTCACCTTGCAGGGCAGGCCGGACAGGCGGATGATCTCGGCGGCAAACTCATACCAGCTGCAAACGCCGTTGCCGGTGCAGTGGTAAATGCCGTAATCATGGCTGACCGCCAGCTTGAGCAGATGGTGGGCCAGGTCCACGGCGTTGGTGGGGTTGCCGAGCTGGTCGTTGACCACCGTGATCTCGCTGTGGGTCTTGGCCAGGTTCACCATCGTCTTGACGAAGTTTTTGCCGTAGTAGCTGTACAGCCAGGCCGTGCGCACGATGAAGTGCCGCCGGCAGAACCGCTGCACATACTGTTCGCCCAGCAGCTTGGTCTGGCCGTAGGCCGAGACCGGCGCAGGCTGGGCGCACTCATCCATCGGGGTGCGGCCGTCCGGCCCGTTGGGGGTGCCGGGGAAGACATAGTCGGTGGAAATGTGGATCAGCCGGGCGTTGATCTTGTCGCAGGCGATGGCCAGGTTGCGCGGCCCCAGGGCGTTGACCCGGAAGGCCATGTCCCGCTGGGTCTCGCAGCCGTCCACGTTGGTGGCGGCGGCGCAGTTGATGACGGTGTCCGGCTGATGGCGGCGGATGTAGGCCACGGTGGCCTCCCGGTCGGTGATGTCCAGCTCGTCGATGTCCACCGGCAGAACGGTGGCCTTGCGCAGCCGGTCAGGCAGAGGGCCCAGCGCGCTGCCCTCGCTGGACAGCTGGCGCTGCAATTCAGTCCCCAGCTGCCCGCGGCAGCCGGTGATCAGGATTTTCATGGATGCACACCCTCCCCTTCTCAGTATCTCAGCTTGTCTTCCGCCACGTTGCGCAGGTGCTGGCCGTAGGGGCTCTTGCCGTAGCGCTCGGCGCTTTCCAGCAGCTTTTCCCGGTTGATCCAGCCGTACTTGTAGGCGATCTCCTCCGGGGCGGAAATCTTGATGCCCTGGCGCTGCTCGATCATCCGCACAAAGTCGGCGGCTTCCACCAGGCTGTCCATCGTGCCGGTGTCCAGCCAGGCGTAGCCGCGGCCCAGCAGCTGCACATCCAGCTTGCCGTCCTGCAGGTACATGTCGTTGAGGGTGGTGATCTCCAGTTCGCCCCGGGCGCTGGGCTTGACCTGCTTGGCCTTTTCCACCACGTCCCGGCTGTAGAAGTACAGGCCGGTCACGGCGTAGTTGCTCTTGGGGTGGGCGGGCTTTTCCTCAATGGAGGTGGCGTGGCCGGCTTCGTCGAAGGCGACGACGCCGAACCGCTCGGGGTCGTTGACATAGTAGCCGAAGACGGTGCAGCGGCCGGCCTCGGCGTTGGCCGCCGCCGCCTTGAGCCGCTTGGAGAAACCCGCGCCGTAGAAGATGTTGTCCCCCAGGACCATGGCGCAGGGGTCGCCGCCAATGAACTCCTCCCCCAGCAGGAAAGCCTGGGCCAGACCGTCCGGGCTGGGCTGCACCTTGTACTGCAGGTGCAGGCCGTACTGGCTGCCGTCGCCCAGCAGCTGTTCGAACCGCGGGGTGTCGGTGGGGGTGGAGATGATCAGAATGTCCTGGATGCCCGCCAGCATCAGGGTGGACAGGGGGTAGTAGATCATGGGCTTATCGTACACAGGCAAAAGCTGCTTGGATGTCACCATGGTCAGCGGGTACAGTCGTGTACCGGCACCGCCGGCAAGGATGATACCTTTCATAGTTCCAACTCCTATTTTGCAGTCTGCTATGCGCGCCGCCCATCCCGAAGGGGCATAATCTCACACAGTCATATAGAACTATTATACAGGAAAACCGCCGGTCTGGCAAGAGGGTGCCTCCCGGCGGTTTCGGGTCGGTTTCAGGGGGCCTGGGTGTCGGCCAGGGGCAGGCTGAGCAGGCAGCGGGCGCCCCGGGGGGTGTTCTGTGCAAACACGGCCCGGCCGCCGTGGGCCCGGGCAATCTGCTCGACGATGTGCAGCCCCAGAATGTGGGGGGCGGGGGTGTCCGGGTCGGGTTCGGCGCCGTTCAGGACGGCCAGCACCGCCGGCGGGTAGCCGGCGCCGGTGTCGGCAAAGGTGATCTCCAGCCAGCCGTCCGCCGCGTCGGCCCGCACCGTGATGTCACAGCCGCCGGGGTTGTGGCGGGCGCTGTTGCCCAGCAGGTTGGCAAAGGCCCGGCGCAGCAGGGCGCTGTCGGCGTCCAGCACGGCGCTTTCGGCCGCCGGGGTCAGGGCGAACTCCACCCCGCAATGCGCCCCCTGGCCGCTGTTGCAGAAATCGGTGACCGCCTGGCGCAGCAGCGGGGCCGCCCCCTGCCGGGCGCGGCGCAGCGGCTGGGCGCCGTATTCCAGCTTGCTGGTCAGGTTCAGGTCCTCGATCAGGTCCCGGATGGTCTGGCCCTGGGCGCGGATGGCCCCGGCGCAGGCCCGCTGGGCCGGCGGCAGGGCCGGGTCCTGTTCCAGCCGCTCCGCATAGCCGAAGATCAGCGAGAGCGGGGTGCGGATGTCGTGGCTGACCCCGGCGATCCAGTCGGTGCGGGCCGCGTCCCGCCGGGCGATGATGGCCTCCTGGCGGCGCAGGTGCTCGCTGGTCTGGTTGAGCTGGCGGGCCAGGGCGGCGGTGGCCCCCTTCTCCCGGATCTGCACCGGCCGGCCGGCGGCCAGTTCCTGCAGGCCGCTTTCCACCCCCTGCAGCCGGCGGTGCAGCGCCCAGGCAAACAGGGCGCAGGGCAGCACGATGACCAGCAGGTCCGCCAGCAGCACCGGCCGGATGGCGGAGAGCAGCGTGTTGCTGATCTCGCTGGACATATAAAAGTTGTACCGGTTGAGGCTGCCCGGTTCCCGCCCCATCACCAGGGCGCCGTAGTCGGTCAGGTAGCACATGACCGGGTAATCCTCCAGATACCAGCGGGAAAAGGAGACCACCTCCCGGGTGGTGTAGGGGTGGTCCAGCTCGGCGGGCAGCCGGTAGCGCCAGATCACATTGCCCTCGTCGTCCAGCATCATGGCCCAGGCAAAACCGGCGAACCATTCCTCCGGGGTGTGTTCGCTGCCGGGGTGAAGGGTGCCGTCCTCCTCCCGGGTGAAGGACTCGGCGATGTCGCTGGGGAAGTAGTCCAGATGCAGCGCCTGCCGGTACCCCACCAGGATCACGATTCCCAGGAAGATGGCCAGGTTGAGCAGAAGGATGCCCACCGCGATGCCCACCCCCGCCAGCACATAGCGGCGGATCAGCCTGCCCAGCGTCCTCATGACATGCCCTCCCCTGCCAGCTTGTAGCCCAGCCCCCGCACCGTCAGCAGGCAGCGGGGCTTGCCCGGGTCATCCTCCAGCTTTTCCCGCAGGTGGCGGATGTGGACGCCCAGGGTATTCTCATAGCCGTAGTAGTCCGCATTCCACACCGCCTGGCACAGCGCGTCAAAGGTGACGATGTGCCCCCGGTTGGCCGCCAGCTTCTGCAGCAGCCCCCGCTCGGTGGCGGTCAGGGTCAGCACCGCGCCGTCGGGGCGGGTCACGGTGGCGTCGTTCAGGTCCACCACCCGGTCCCCCACCCGCAGCCGGGCCGCGGCCCCCTGCTGCAGCTGGGCCCGGTAGGCCCGGCGCAGGATCAGCTGCACCCGCAGCAGCAGTTCCTGCGTCAGAAAGGGCTTGGTCAGGTAGTCGTCCGCCCCCAGCCCCAGGCCGAACAGCCGGTCGGCGTCGGCGTCCCGGGCCGAAAGGAACAGCACCGGCACCTCGCCCCCGGCGTTCAGCTCCCGAAACAGGGTAAAGCCGTCCCCGTCCGGCAGGTTGATGTCCAGAATCATCAGTTCCGGCGCCCGGGCCGCAAAGGCGCGGCGGGCCGCCCGGCAGCTGCCGGCGGTGCGCAGGCGGGTATAGCCCGCCCCGGCCAGCGCCTGACCCACCAGCGTCAGCAGCTCGGGGTTGTCATCCACCAGCAGGATCTCCGCTTCCTGTATGCGCTGCATCGCGCTTCCCCCTTTTCAGCAAAATGCTTCGGTTCCCGGTGGCCTGGCTGTGCCGCCGGGCATCGTTTTGTCCTTTATCATTATAGCGGTCCGGCGGGGCGGTGAACAGGGGGCGGGGCAAAGATTAAGGCAAATTTAAGCGCAGGCGCCGGCAGGGATTAAGGAAAGCCCGCTATACTGAGTGCTGTCAGGGGGCGCCGGACCGGCCGCCCCGCGGCCCCGCACCGGGCCCCCACCCATAAGACAAAGGAGCGAAACACCATGCAAACTGTGATCGAGACCAAAGGGCTGTGCAAAGTCTACGGGCGGCAATTTGCCGTGGACCACCTGGACCTGACGGTGCCGGAGGGCTGTGTGTACGGCTTTATCGGCCCCAACGGCGCCGGCAAGAGCACCACCATGAAGATGCTGCTGGGGCTGATCCACCCTTCGGCCGGGCAGGTGACGCTGCTGGGCCGGACCCTGACGCCCCGCAACCGGCTGGCCCTGCTGCGGCAGACCGGCAGCCTGATCGAATCCCCCGCCGGGTACGGCCACCTGACCGGGCAGGAAAACCTGGAGATCGTGGCCGACCTGAAAGGGGTGCCCCGCAAGGACATCGACCGGGTATTGGAGATCGTCCACCTGACCGGCGACCGCAAGCGCAAGGTGGGGCAGTATTCGTTGGGGATGCGCCAGCGGTTGGGTATCGCCCAGGCGCTGCTGGGCTCGCCCAAGCTGCTGATCCTGGACGAACCCACCAACGGGCTGGACCCCGCCGGCATCCAGGAGATGCGGGCGCTGATCGCCCAGATGCCAAAGAGCTGCGGCGCCACCGTGCTGATCTCCAGCCATCTGCTCAGCGAGCTGGAGCAGATCGTGGAGCAGGTGGGCATTGTGAACCGAGGCAAGCTGCTGTTCCAGGGCCCGCTGACCGAACTGCAGCGCCACAGTCGGGGGGATGTCTGCTTGCGGGTGCTGCGGCCGCGGGCGGCGGCCAAGGTGCTGCGGGAGAGCGGCGTGCGCGCCGCCGAAGGCGCCCGCCCCGGCGAGTGGACGCTGCCCCCGCTGCGGGAGGAGCTGCTGGCCGAGTTGGTGCGCACCCTGGCCGCCCGGGGCGCCGGGGTGGTGGGGCTGACCCGCCGCACCAAAACCCTGGAGGAGATCTTCCTGAGCCTGACCGGGGAACCGGACAGCGGAGAGGAGACGGCCGTATGATGACGAGAAGTTTCCGCGCCGAACTGCAGAAGTCCCGCCGGCGGCACGACTGGCTGGTGGCGGCCGGCATCGCGCTGGTGGTGGTGCTGTGGGCTTCGGTGACCTATGACCTGGACACGCCGGAAGAGCTGGCCAGCTGCTACTCGGCGCTGTATTTTGCCGTTCCGCTGATGAACGCCATCGTGATGCCGGTGGGCATGGCCGCCCTGGCCAGCCGCATCTGGGACAGCGAGACCAAGGGCGAGACCTGCAAGCTGCTGTTCACCCTGCAAAGCCGGGAAAGCCTGTTTTGCGGCAAGGCGGCGCTGGGAATGCTGGAAAACCTGCTGGTCTGCCTGATCGAAGTCGCCGGCGTGTGGGCGCTGGGGCTGTGGAAGGGCAGCACCCAGGCCCCCGACCCGGTGCGGTTCGGCTGGCTGTTTCTCTGCGCCTTTCTTGTGAACGCGATGCTGTACTTTTTCAGCTTTTACCTGAGCCTGCGGTTCCGCAACCAGGTGACCGCCCTGGCCGTGGGGTTCTGCGGGGCGCTGATCGGGCTGTTTGCGGCGTATATGCCCACCTGGTTCGGCTACTTTGTCCCCTTCGGGTATTATGTGCCGCTCAACGGCGTTTTGATGAGCTGGGACCGGGACACCCGCATCACCACCTTTTACCTGACCGATTTCCGCTGGTGGCTGCTGGGGGTGACGGTGCTGCTGGGCCTGCTGTGCGCAGCCGCCTGCCGCCGGTCCATCCAGACAAAGGAGGTATAATCATGCTGCTGCGCTGTATCCGCGCCGAAAATCAGAAACTGCACGGCGCCCCCATCTGGCTGGTGTTCCTGGTGGTGCCGCTGATCTCCTGCCTGTACGGCAGCTACAATTTTCTGCAGAACCTGGGGCTGCTCAGCTTCACCTGGTACAACCTGTGGACCCAGCACACCCTGTTCTACACCCTGTTTTTCTTTGCCCCGATGGTGGGGGTGTACGCGGCCTACCTGTGGCGGCTGGAACACCTGGGGCACAACTGGAACCTGATCATGGCGGCGCCGGTGCCGCCGGTGGACCTGTTCATCGCCAAGTTCCTGGCGGTGGCCAAGGTCACCCTGTTCACCCAGGGGTGGGTGTTCGTGCTGTATGTGGTCTGCGGCAAGCTGTGGGCCGGGCTGCCCGGCTGGCCGCCGCTGCAGGTGGCGGTCTGGCTGGTGCGCGGGGTGGTGGGCAGCTTTGCGATCATTGCGCTGGAACTGCTCATTGCTATGCTCATCCGCAGCTTTGCGGTGCCGGTGCTGTTCGGGCTGGCCGGCGGGGTCAGCGGGATGCTGATGGCCAGCAAAGGCTTCGGGATGGTATGGCCCTTCGCCCTGATGCAGATGGGGATGAACTCCAACAAATCGGAGGATGTGCTGGCCGGCAGCGGCGGGGTGTTCTGGGCGGCCTGCCTGATCTGGACCGGGGTGCTGTTCGCCGCGGCCGCCGCCCTGCTGCGGGCCCGGGATGTGAAAACCTGAGGGCGGACAAAGTTTTTCGGCTTTGCGGGTGAAACCGCTGGCTTTTTGCCGGGGAAAGCAGTATAATAGGCACAGCAAACATTCAATAGCCAGGCGCGGACAGGTTGCCGCGCCCTGTGGGGAAGGGGCTGGAACCATGACCGCCAATGCCGCCGAGTTTGCGGGCCCGGGATGCGGGCGCCGCTACGAGAAGGAGCTGGAGACCCATTTCCGCGACTGCCTGCTGTTCTACCTGGACGGCCGCATCAAGTTTGAGCGCTACTGCTACGGCGAGGCCGCCTGCCTGGTGTTCAGCGTGTGGGGCCGCGGGCTGGACGCCGACGGCCGCATTTTGTGGGAGAAGGAACCGGAGTTTGACACCGACCAGAAAGCCCTGCCCCGCCGCCTGACCGACGTGCAGGAGAACGGCGACGCCCTGCAGTTTGATTCGGCCCGCAAGCGCTATATCAAAACCGAGGAGTTTGACACCGACAAGATGAACGGCTACAGCCGCTTCAAGGTATTTTTGCTGCGCCAGCGCACCAAAACCCGATAACCGCAGCGCCCCGGGTGACCCCCGGGGCGCTGCCATGTTTGCGCTGTTACCGATTCGAAACTTATTTTTGCCATTCTCTTGACGTTTTTGCCTCGCCATGGTATATTTAATATCAATAGTGATGCAATAGACGGTGGGGGTCTGCCCACCCTTTGGATAAACGGTGCCCCGGGCACCCTGTTCCGGATTCTTTGCACAGCGGTTCTCCCCTGTCTTGTCAAGGAGGCAACCGCTGTCAGAAGGAGGTCAGCTTCCCGTTGAAGCGTTTTTTATGCGTGGTCGCCATTGCCGCGCTTCTTGTTTTGTGCGCTGCCTGCAGCCGCACCGTACTGAGTGACACGCCGGAGGCCACCGCCGCCCCCACCGCGTCCTCTTCCCGCAATGTGCGCAGCGAACCGGTGACCGTGACCGAGACCTACGCCAACAGCGAGGTGGTGACGGAAACCACCGCCGCCCCCGCCGTGACCCCGGAAACGGCCGATACCCCCGAGACCGGCGATTTCCCCGCCGCCTACTTTGTCGGGGTGCTGGGGCTGATCCTGTTTTCCTCTGCCGGGCTGCTGATGCTGCGGCGTATCTGATCCGATATCTGCACAGACGTGCCGACCTGACGTTTGGGCTGCGGGCCCTGCGGCGCAGGGTCTGCACGCCTTTTCTTTTTCCCGCCCGGAACATTCCGCAGAAAGGAGGCGGCCATGGCGTTTCGCAAACGATACCGGCGGCTGCAGGGCAGCAGCGCCTACTACCCTTTCGGGCTGCGCATCGCGCTGCGGCGGCGGCAGCGCCGCCATGCCCGGGTGCTGCGCCTGCTGGGTTCGCTGGCCCTGCTGGCCGCCGCGGCCCTTGTGCTGCGCCAGACGGTGTTCCGCGGCGGCCAGCCGGAGCCCCCGGCGGCGGAACCGGTGGTCCACACCGCACCCCAGACCCCCGAGAGCGCCCATGTGGCGGTGGATGTGCGCCCCGCCACCGCCGACGTGCTGGCCGAGACCCAGCAGGCGGACGCCGAGGCCCGGTCCACCCCGGCGCCCCAGGCTTCGGCCACGCCGGAGACCGCCCGGTCCATCCTGCCCCAATACCAGGCGCTGTATGAACAGAACCCCGACATGGTGGGCTGGCTGCGCATTGAGGGCACCGACATCGACTACCCGGTCATGCAGACCCCCGGCGACAACGAATACTACCTGCGCCGCGGGTTCGACCGGCTGTACGCCACCGCCGGGTCGCTGTTTCTGGATGAACGGTGCCGCCTGGACGACCCGGCCACCGCCAACTGGCTGATCTACGGCCACAACATGGCCGACGGCAGCATGCTGGGCGAGCTGGACCGGTATGAGGACCCGGATTTCTATGCGGCGCACCCCACCTTTGCCTTCGACACCCTGACCGAGCCGGGCACCTGGCAGGTGGCGGCGGTGCTGCGCACCGAGCTGGGCGCCGACGCCCTGCCCTACTACACCTTTTTTGACGCCGACGGCCGGGCGGACTGGCAGCAGCGGGTGGATGCGATGCTGGAGCTGGCGCTGTACGACACCGGCGTGCTGCCCGAGTACGGCCAGCAGCTGCTGACCCTGTCCACCTGCGGCACATCCAGCATCTATACCGACGAACGGCTGGCCGTGCTGGCCGTCCGGGTGGAAGAGTGAGCCGCCGCCCTTGCATTTTGCCGCCGAATCCGGTATGATGGTACAAGACCGAACGCCGGGCCCTGCCCGGCCACACAAAGGAGATACTGCATTATGGCTGAATTTAGGTATGAGATCACCGAACGCATCGCCGTGCTTTCCACCAACGCCAGCGGCTGGGAACGGCAGCTGAACATGGTCAGCTGGAACGGCAAGGACCCCAAGTATGACATCCGCGACTGGAGCCCCGACGGCAGCAAGATGGGCAAGGGCATCAGCATGACCCGGGACGAACTGGCCACGCTGAAGGGCATTCTGGACGAGATGGATCTGTGATGGAAAACTATCATCAGCAGTTTGTGGACCTGTTCACCCAGACCATCACCCGCCCCGGCGCCGACCGGCTGCTGAAATGGCTGGAAGGCACCGACTTTTTCCGGGCGCCGGCATCCACCAAGTTCCACGGCGCCTGCGAACAGGGGCTGGTGATGCACAGCATCAACGTGTACAACGCGATGATGCAGCACTTTTTCACCGAAGGGGACAACCGGGAGTCCTTCGCCGTCTGCGCGCTGCTGCACGACGTGTGCAAGGCGAACTTCTACAAGGTCAGCACCCGCAACGTGAAAAACGACGCCACCGGCCAGTGGGAAAAGGTCCCCTTCTACCAGGTGGCCGACCAGCTGCCCTATGGCCATGGGGAGAAGAGCGTCTACCTGATCGAGCATTTCATGCGGCTCAAGACCGACGAGGCCATTGCCATCCGCTGGCACATGGGCGGGTTTGACGACGCCGTGCGGGGCGGCAGCTACGCCATCAGCGACGCCTACAACCGCTATCCCCTGGCCGTCAAGCTGCATGTGTCCGACCTGATCGCCACCTATCTGCTGGAACAGGGCACCAGCGCGGTGGAAAACGGCCACTGACCGGCCCCAAACCAAACAGCAAAACAACATCCCCCGAACGGTTCCTCTGCGGGTCCCGTTCGGGGGATGCTGTTTTGCTGTCACCCGGTCTCGCCGGCCAGATAGGCGTCGATCCGCTGGCTGTAGATCTCGGGCCAGCGGGCGTCATACTCGGCAAAGAGCTGCTTGAAATAATCGGCCTCCGCCTGGTCGGGCGGGCTGGTGCGCTCGTAGCAGTACAGAACCAGGCCGTCGGCCAGCGGGAACTCGGTCACATAGGTGTAATGGCCGGCCGCCGGCGTGTCGCCCCGGATCGCGGCGTTCACCCCGCCCACCAGGCCGCCCTGGTCCACCTTGTCGGTGACCATCACATACTTGCTGGACCAGATGCCGGTGGGGAAACCGTGGGTGGAGGGCACACTGTTCTCCCACAGGATCATGGATTCCAGCTGGGGATGGGACGGGTCGCTGAAGGCGAAGGTGGAACCGCTGTAGCCGTCCCCCGCCAGATTGATGTAGACGGTGTCGGTCTCGGCGCAGTGTTCCAGCACAAAGTCGGTCACCGCCCGCATCTGGTCCAGGTCGGTGCGGCGGGTGATGTCCAGGCTTTCGTCGCTCAAAAGCGGGGTGGTCAGGCTGGCGCCGGGAATGCGCAGCGCATTGGCGCAGTTGAGGGCGTAAAAGCCGATCATCGCCGCCGCCCCCACCCGGGCCGCCGCGGACCGCCGCAGCCCGCAGACCAGCGCCGCACAGCCGAACAGGCCCAGCAGGTAAGCCGGGGCCAGCAGCAGGCTCTGGTGGTCCCCCAGCGACTGGGTGCGGGTGAACAGCACCATGGCCAGCAGCGAGGTCAGCCCCGTGACCGCCGCACCGCCCCGCAACGCCGGGCGGGCCAGCAGCCCCGCGAACCCCGCTGCGCAGAGCGCCAGCCAGATCCAGCCCTGGCGGCCGGCCTGGGCCGCGCAGTTCACAAGGAAGCCGCCGCCGTAATAGGCGCCGTAGATGTCGGCGTAGTCGGTGGTGAGGATGGTGCGGAAGGTGGGCAGCAGCGCCGCCACCGTGAGGACCACCGACGGGATGCCGAATTTGAGCAGGTTGGCCAGCACCCGGCCGAAGACCCCGCGCCGGGCCGCCCGCAGCAGCAGCGCCGCCGCGTAGCAGACATAGAAGGCCAGGATCCAGAACATATACCAGCGGCGGGTCAGAATCAGGGCGAAGGTGGCGGCAAACAGGGCCAGCAGCCGGGCCGGGGGCAGCGTTTCAAACCGCAGGTCCGCCCCCAGCAGCAGGATCACCGCCGCAAAGGTCAGCCCGAAGGCGTCCGGCAGGCCGTGGGTGGCCGGCCACAGAAACATCGGCCACAGCACCATGGCGGCCATACAGGCGGCGTAGTACCAGCCCCGGCGCACCCCGGGGAAGGCGGCGGCCGCCTTGCGGGCCAGCATCAGCAGCGCGGTCCACATCGGCACAAAACAGGTCAGGGCGTAGCAGACCATGAAGGTATTGAGGTTGCGGGGCAAAAACAGGTACGGCAGGCTGATGAAGAGGTTCATGAACATCTTGTAGTCCGCCGTGAGCAGGTTTTCCAGCAGGTTGCTGACCCCGTAGAACCCGCTGGTGGAGAAGCTGTTGAACAGCAGATTCTGCTTGGCAAAATAGTTGACGGCGTCGGTGGCATAGACGGTGCGGCGATAAAACACCAGCCCCGCCATGACCGCCAGCCCCACCGCCGCCCCACCCAGCAAAGCCCGCAGAAAGGCCGGGTCGCTGCGCAGCCCTTCGCCGGGGAAGGCCGTGCGCCAGGTATAGGCGAGCAGCCACCACAGCCAGCCGGTGCACAGCACCCAGAGCAGGGCCACCAGCAGCAGGCCGCCGTAGGCGGTGATGGCGCCGCCCGCCAGGATCGCAGCCAGCAGCAGGGTGCCCAGGGTCAGGGCGCGGACCGGGGCCGGCCAGCGGCCAAACGCCGCCCGGGCGCCGGCGGTCAGCCGCCGCAGCGGCGGTGCGAACCGGAATTCGTGGGACATAAGGGCCTCCTTTATGCCCGCAGGGCCGGGCAGAAAATGCAGAAACAAAAATGAAAAGAGCAGGCCGCTGCGCGGCCTGCTCAGACTGTCGAAAAAGTCTAAAACCGTCGCCGTCGGCGGACATGCGCCGACGACGGCGACACCGACAGGGAAATTTTACGCCAAATTGTGTGCGAGGAACGAAGTGACGAGTGCGCGATTTGACGTAAAATTTTGTCGAAGGGGATACACAAGGGGAAATAGCCGCGTTAGGCAATCGCCGTGCGCGGCTGTTGCCCCTTGTGCAGCGTGTCGAGTTTCTCGACACGCTGCGCAGGCCGCTGCGCGGCCTGCTCCGGACGAACCATAAAAGTTTGTCTGTTCCGCCAGGGCGCCGGGGAAATGCCGGCGGCAGCGGAGGGATCTTATCCGAAAGGACGGCAAGCCCGCGGCGCCGGGGAAAAGCGGCGGGCGGGGCCTTGCCCCTTGGGCCGGATCACTTGTCCAGACGGTCGAGGGCTTCCCCCAGTTCCTGGGAGACCGGGCGCTGGCCGCGGGCCGCACGGCGCAGCCGTTTGACCGGGGCGGGCGGGGCCGGCTGACGCACCGGGCGCACCCGCCGCGGCGCCACCTTGGCCCGCGGGGCGGCCGGGTCGGCGGCAGCTGCAGGGTCCGGCAGGCTCCCCTGCCCGAAGCTGCGCAGATCCGCCCCCAGCGAATCCAGGTCCTGCTTGGTGTCGTCCAGCGCCTGATAGATGGCGCCGGTGGCGTTTTCCAGGTCCATGCTGGCGGAGTTGAGCCGCTCATCCACCCGGGCCAGCCGATCCCGCAGCAGCAGGACCCCGGCCTCCAGCGCGGTGGCATGTTCAGCCATCCGGGCTTTCTGGGCCTCCTCCTGCTCCCGCAGGCGGCGTTCGGCACTCTCGGCGGTCAGGCGGGCATCCGCCAGGATCTTCCTAGCTTCCACCCGGGCCTGCTCGGTGACCGAATCGGCGGGGGCCGGCGGCACGGACGCCGGCGCCACAGGGGGCGGCGCCACGGGGGCCGGCGGTTCAGGCGCAAGCTGTTCCCGGGGCTTGGGCGGGGCTTCCGGTTCCGGCTGCCTGGGGGCGGGCATCCCGCCTTTGGGGATCATGTCCTCCATCTCCTTGACCTGCTTTTCCAGGTCATGGCAGCGGAACTGCCAGGCGCGGCCCGCCTGCTGGCATTCCTTGAACTTGCCCTGCAGGGTCTTGAGCTGGTCCTGGGCGTCCTCCAGCTTGGCCTTGGCCTCGGCGCTGGCCTTCTCAGCCTTTTCGGCCCGCTGGTTGGCCTGGTTCAGCTCCTTTTGCAGCTGCTCGGTATAGATCCGGGCGCTGGTCTGATCTTTTTTACATGTATCCAGCCGTTCATTGAGCTCGTCAATGGTCTGCTGCAGTTCCAATTCCCGCTGCTGGGTCTCGTTGGCCAGCGCGTTCATGTAAGCCAGCACGTCGTTTTTGTCAAAACCGCCGAACATACTGGTGCGGAACCCCTTATCCTGAATGGATGGTTCCTGTGACGGCATGGCGTTCCTCCTCATTCAGTAAACACTTCCGGCCGCGGTGCGGCATGGTACAACGTCCACAGCGCCGGGCGCGGCCCGCAGGTCAGGAACGCTTGTTCAGGATGCTGAGCAGATCGTTGAAGTAGTCGCCGTCATCCTCTTCCTCCTGGTCGTTGGCCTTGGAGTCGGTGGACGGGGCCGAGCCGATGTCGGTGTTGAAGACCTGGCTGAACACCGGGCTGGGGATCACCGGGTCCACGCTGGGCGCGGCCGGTTCCGGCGCGGGGGTCGGGGCAGGCTCCTTGGCGGGGGCCGCAGGGCGGGCCGCCGCCTGGGCGTTCATGGCGGCCTGGATGGGCTCATCCACACCCGGGGTGTTTTCAAAGCCGGTGGCCACGACGGTGATGTTCATTTCGTCCGCCAGGTGATCGTCGAAGGCGGTACCCCAGATGATGTTGGCGTCGGGGTGGGCGCTCTGGGTGATCATGGAAGCGGCGGTCTCCACATCGTCCAGGCCGATGTCCGGGCTGGAGGTGATGTTGATGATGACGCCGCGGGCGCCGGCGATGCTGGTCTCCAGCAGCGGGCTGGAGATGGCGGCCTTGGCGGCGTTCTCGGCCTTGCCGGCGCCCTTGGCGACGCCGACGCCCATGTGGGCGAAGCCGGCGTCTTTCATGATGGAGCGCACGTCGGCGAAGTCCAGGTTGATGAAGGCCGGGATGTTGATAAGGCTGGAGATGCTCTCCACGCCCTGGCGCAGCACGTTGTCGGCGGCCTCGAAGGCGTTCATCAGGGTGATCTTTTCCTGGCTGATGAGCTTGAGGCGCTCGTTCGGAATCACGATCAGGCTGTCCACATGCATCATCAGGTTGGCGATGCCCTGCTCGGCCAGGCTCATCTTGCGCTTGCCCTCAAAGCTGAAGGGCTTGGTGACGATGCCGACGGTCAGGATGCCCAGGTCATGGGCGGTCTCGGCCACCACGGGGGCCGCGCCGGTGCCGGTGCCGCCGCCCATGCCGGCGGTGATGAAGACCATCTGGGCGCCCTTGAGGGCGTTGGCGATCTCGTCCTTGCTCTCCTCGGCGGCACGCTGGCCGACCTCCGGGTCAGCGCCGGCGCCGCGGCCCTTGGTCAGTTTGGCGCCCAGCTGGACTTTCTGGGTCGCTTTCGAATTGATCAGCGCCTGCTGGTCGGTGTTCATTGCCACGAACTCGACCCCGCCGAGACCGGCTTCCACCATGCGGTTGACAGCGTTGCCGCCGCCGCCGCCGACACCGATCACCTTGATGTTCGTTACATTCTGCATCTCTTCATCGAGAACGAAGGCCATGAGTGTATCCCCCTAAACGTTTCTGTTTCGGTAGGTCGGCGGCTGCGGGCGGCCCCTGGATGGCAGGAACCCCCGCGCAGGACACACCGATCCCGTGTTTTTTACATATAACTGATTATTAGAATACCAAATCTTCCGACCAATTTCAATAGCTGGGCCGCAAAAAGAAAAAAAATCACCCCGAGGTCTGCGTTTTTGTCTAATCCGCGTGGGTTTTCCGGCTTCTTTTTATCCGTATTGCACAGCCTGCGGCGCCCGCGCCGGGGCCGGCCTGCAGGCGGCGCCCAGCTGCCGCAGCTCGCCGGGCAGATCGGCATAGCCGCGGCGGATATGCCCGGGGTCCAGCACGGTGGAAGAGCCTTCGGCAAAAAGGCCCGCTATCACCAGCGCCGCCCCGCCCCGCAGATCCGGCGCCGTGACCAGGGTGCCCTGCAGCCGGTCGGACCCGGCCAGCCAGAGGTCCCGCCCCCTGGCCCGCACCCGGGCGCCCATGGCCGCAAACCCCGCGGCGCAGGCGAACCGGTTCTGGAACAGCGCGTCATGAATGCGGCTGGCGCCCTCGGCCCCCAGCAGTACCGCCGCGGCCAGCGGGGCCGTGTCGGTGGCAAAGCCGGGCCAGGCGCCGGTGCGCAGATCCACCCCGCCCTGCAGCGGCCGGTCCGGGTCCCGGGCAACGGTGAAACCGTCCGGCCCGGCCTCGACCCGGCAGCCGGCCCGGCGCAGGAACTGCAGGAAAGCCCCCAGGTAGGCGGGGCGGCAGCCCTCCACCGTGACCTGACCCCCGGCCGCCGCCACCGCCGCCGCATAGGTGGCCGCCGCGATGCGGTCGGGCAGCGGGGTGTGCCGGGCCCCGCCGGGCAGAAGGCCGCCAACGCCCCGGATCGTGAGCACCGGGGTGCCCGCGCCGGCGATCCGGGCGCCGGCGGCATTGAGGAAGGCGGCCACATCGGCGATCTCCGGTTCACAGGCCGCACCCCGCAGCGTCGTGAACCCCCGGGCGCAGGCCGCGGCCATGAGCAGGGTCAGCGTGGCCCCCACGCTGGGCAGCCGCAGGGTGTAGTCCACCGCATGGAGCGCCCCCCGCCGCTGCACCACCACCCGGTCCGGGAGTGTCTGGACGGTGGCGCCCATGGCGGCCAGACCGTCCAGATGGATGTCGATGGGCCGGGGCCCCAGCCGGCAGCCACCGGGCAGCGGCAGTTCCACCCGGCCGGCCCGCAGCAGCAGCGGCGCCAGGTAAAACACCGACGCCCGCATGGCCGCGGCCAGCGGGTCGGGCACAAGGCCCCGGACCGGCCGGGGCGCCGTGCAAAGGTCCGGGCCCCGGCGCTCCACCGCCGCGCCCACCGCCGCCAGCAGCTGCAGGCTGGTCTGCACATCCGCCAGGTCGGGCACGCCGCACAGGGTACAGGGTTCCCGGCAGAGCAGTGTGGCTGCCAGCAGCGGCAGCACGCTGTTTTTGGCGCAGGCCGGCCGGACCCGCCCCGCCAGCGTCCGCCCGCCCGTTATCTCGATCCGTTCCATCTGTACACCGCCTTTCCCAACTCGATACCACCAAACCAGTATATGCGCCCGCCCCAAAAAGTTACAACAGCAGCGGCTGCAGCTGCACGCCCCGCAGTGCGCTTTCCAGCGTGTCCGGCAGCAGGGTGAAGTCGCTTTTCAGGCTGTTGGGCTTTTTGAAGCTGTCGTCCTGCCCGAAGGGGACAAAATAGAAATGTTTGCGCTGCAGCAGCGCCGCCAGGCTCGGGGCGCTGCCCGACAGCCCGTCGTTGGTGGAGGGGGCGACGACCACCGGCCGACCGCCCCGCAGCAGGCTTTTGGCCGCCAGGGTGACGGCGGTGCTGCTGACGCCCTGGGCCAGCAGCGACAGGGTGGTGCCGGTGCAGGGGGCGATGACCAGGGCTTCGGCCAGTTTTTGGGGGCCGAGGGGTTCGGCTTGCTGCAGGGTGGTCAGTGGCTCGTGCCCGGTCATGGCCCGCAGCGTGGCCTTCAGGTCGGCCGCGGTACCGAAGCGGGTGTCCAGCGCGGCGGCGCTGGCACTGAGCAGGGGCAGCACGTTCCAGCCGCGCTGCTGCAGCTGTTCCACCTGGGGCAGCACCGCCCCGAAGCTGCAGAAACTGCCGCACAGGGCAAACACAACGGTCCGGGGCGTCGGCGTCCAACGTTCCATCTTCCTCACTCCTCTGTGTCCGGCGCGGTGCGCCGTTCGTTCAAAAGGTTGAGCACGGTCCGGGCGATCAGCCGGCCGGCTGTGACCGGGGCGCACCGTCCCGGCAGCCCGGGCGCCAGGCAGGCCCGCACCCCCAGCCGTTCGGCGGCGGCAAAGTCGGTGCCGCCGGGGGCGCTGGCCAGGTCCACCACCGCCGTGCCCGGCCGCAGCCGGGCCAGCTGCCCGGCCGGCAGCACCGGCGCAGGGATCGTGTTGACCACGGCGTCCGCCCGGGGCAGCAGCCGCGGCAGGGCGGTGAGCGGCGCGGCCCGGCAGTTGGCGCAGCGGGCGGCGGCCCGCTGTTCGGCGCTGCGGGCCGCCACCGTCACCAGCCCGCCCAGCGCCCGCAGCCGATCGGCCACCGCCTGCCCCACCCGGCCGTACCCCAGCACCAGGAACCGGCTTTGCCAGATCGTGCTGTCCCGCATCTGCAGCAGCAGCGCCAGACAGCCTTCGGCCGTGGGCACCGCGTTGAGGCGGACGAGCTCCGGGCGGGCGTAGTAGTCGATCAGTTCCAGCCCCCGCTGCTCCGCCAGCCGGCGCAGCGCGGCGTCGGGCCGGCCGGCCAGCACCAGTGCCCCGGGGGCGGCCGCCTGCACCGCCGCCCGGCAGACCTCCGCCCTGTCGCCGGCTGCCCCCATCGGCAGCAGGATGACCGGCGCCTGCCCGGCCCGTTCGGGGCCCGCCACGGCGACGCCGGCCTGCCGCAGCGCCCGGGCCGCCGCCTGCTGGCGGGCGTCCTGCCCCACTACACACAACCATTCGGACATGATCCACACCCCTTTTCTCTGTGGCATCCTATGCCGAAAACGCAGCGGCTGACACACGATCGGCACGGATTCGGCGTCCGCAAACCAAAAGAGGCACCCCGATGGCGGGATGCCTCTTTCAAGTTTATATGGGCGCCGGTGCGGCGGATCAGTAGTAGCGCAGCGCGTCGCACTGGCCGCGCCAGATGCTCAGCGGTTCCACCGGCACATCGACGATGCGCACCTCGCCGATGGTGGCCTGGTTGGTGGTGGCGATCTGCTGGCCGCGGATCACCGTTTCACCCTCCTGCACCGACAGTTCGCGCAGGTTGTAGAAGATGCTCTTGACGCCGGCGCCATGGTCGATCACGATGGTGTTGCCCGCCGTGCCGCCCAGATCTTCCGCCAGCAGCACCTGCCCGTCGGCCGGGGCGATCAGCTGCCCGCCCCGCCGGCCGGTGACCACGATGTTGGTGCTGGTGCGCCCGCTGCCGGTGCCGGCCTGCCGCTGGGTGCGGGTGCGGCCCACATACTCGGTGGTGCCGTAGGCCAGCGAGATCTCGATGGAATCGGTGAAGGGCTGCACAAAGCCCTCCTCCGCCCAGGCGGCCTCCGCGGCGCCGGTGTTCAGCAGGGCCTGCACCTCGGCGGGGGTATCTTCCAGCCCCAGATAGGGCGAGGTGAGCTGGCTGCGGCTGGACACATCCCGGGCCTGCTCGGTGCGCTGGCTGACCGTGAGGGTCAGTTCCTCGGTATAGCCGCCGGCCGTGACGGTCAGGGTGTAGTCGCCGGGCTTCCGGTCATACTCGATCGGCAGGTAGACGATCCAGCCGCTCTCCCCTTCATAGAAGCCGGTGTTGGTCAGGTCGGTGTCCAGGGTGGGGGTTTCGGTGTCCAGGATACCGCTCACCCGCAGGGCCGCCACGCCGCCCTGCTGCACCGTCGTGGTGTTGAGACGGATGCCGGGCTTGAGCCGGACCTGGAAGGTGAACAGGTAGATCTGCTGGCCGCTGACCCCCGCCTCGTGGTCCAGGGAGTCGTTGTCCCGGTAGACCCGCAGCCGGCCGGTGTAGCTGCCGTTTTGAGAGAAGCGGAAGGATTCAAACTCTTCGGCCGTGCCCTCAAAGACGGTCTGGTCCGCCTCGTCGGTGATCTCCAGCTCGGTGTCGCAGCCGTCCGCCTGGACCCGCAGCACCGCCCTGGTGGTCTCCAGATCATCGAGCTGTTCGGGCTCGGTGAAGTTCTTTTCGGAATAGGTGCGCTTGAAGAAGTTCGCCACCACCGGCACATGCCAGCTGGAGGAGGCCGTCTCCAGCGTCTGGCCGTTGAAGGAAGCCGACACCTCGGGGATGGCTTCGTCCGAAGCGCCGCTGTACAGCCAGGCGATGCCGACGCCGGCCACCAGCGCCACGAAGGCGGCCACCAGCAGCAGCCACCTGAGCACCCGCCACAGCCCTTCCCGCATACGGTCGGCCAGGGTCGGCGCCGCGGCCGGCTCGACCGCTTCCATCGGGTCGGGCACATCGGTGAGCTTTTCGATGGAAAGCTGCACCGTGCGGGTCAGCTCCGCCGTGCGGCGCAGCTGTTCGGGCGTCTCCTCGGGCTCCTCCTCCGGCTCCTCCTCCGGTTCGGGCGTCCCGGCCGGTTCCTCCGGCTCGGGCTCCGCCGGTTCGGGTTTCTCCTCGGGTGCGTTTTCCGGCTGCCCGGTGGTTTCTTCCGTCCCGGCCGGCGCGTCCTCCGGTTTCTCCGTCTGCTCCGGGGTCTGCGGCGGCGCCGGGGGCTCGGTGCCGGCGGGCGCCGGCTGCGGCGCTTCGGCCGGCTCAGGCGGGTCCGGCATGTCGGGGGCTGCCTTCGGCCCTTCCGCCGCCGGCGCAGTCTCCTCACCGGGCGCCGGTTCCGGCCGCCCGGTCGGTTCTGCCGCCCCGGCCGGCGTTTGTTCCGCTTTTTCCGGTTCTGCCGGGGATTCCGGCGGCGCCGGGCGGTCCGGGGCTGCCGCCTCGGGAGGCCGTTTTTTCTCCCCGTCCGCCGGGCGGACCGGGCGCACCCGCTTGCCGGCGGGCTTTTCCGCCGGTGCCGGCTGCTGCGCCCCCTCGGTCTTTTCCCGACCGGGCGCCGCGGACGGCCCCTGCCCGGCGCCGGATTTCGCCTTGCGGCGGCGGCGACGGCGACGGCTGTTCTTGCCGGGGCCGCCGGAAGGCCGGCCGCCCTCCTGCCCTTGCTGCGGCGCCGGGGCCGATGCCTCCGGCTGCGGGGACTGCGGGATGACCCGCTCCTGATCCTTCTTCTCCTCCATACCCAATCTTCACCCCTGGGAGTTATCCTCTATGTCAACGGTCTTGCCGAACAAATCAACGGTTTTCCTGAAACTGCAGCCCGCTGGCCCCCTTGATGACGGGGGCCGGGTCCACCGACTTGCTGCCGATGCGCAGCTCAAAGATCAGGTCGTGCGCGTCGGTGGCGGTGCCGACCTGGTCGCCCTTGGTGACCGACTGGCCCTTCTGGACCAGCACCTCCCCCATGCCGAACAGGTAGCTCTTGACCCCGCAGCCGTGGTCGATGACCACCGTGCCGCCGGACAAGGCCAGCGTGCCGGCGTACACCACCGTGCCGTTCTGGGTGGCGCTGACCTGGCTGCCCACCTCGGCATTGCCGTAGGTCAGCCCGGTGGACCGCCCGGCCGAAGTGCCGTCCGCCATCAGGCGGGCGCCGTAGGGCACGGTGACGGCGCTGTTGCTGGGCGCTGCGAACGCCCCCTGCCAGAGTTTGCCCGACTCGCTGGATGTGTACAGCGGCCAGATCGCGTTCCGGTATTCCTCCCCGGCGCCGGCGATTTCCGGCTCCGATTCGGTCTGCACCGTGGTGGCGCTCATCTCGGTGACCGAGAGGGTCAGTTCCTGCACCAGCTCCCCGCAGGTCAGCGTCATGATATGTTCGCCGCCCTCGGCGTTGTAGGTGACCGGAATGTACCCCATGTAGCCGGTCTGGGTCGGGCGGAACCAGACCGTGCCCAGGTCGGTGTCCAGCGTCGGGGTGCTGCCGTCCAGGATGCCGGTGACCCAGACGGCCACGATGGTGCCCTGGGGCGCGCTGTCGGTGCTGAGCACCGCCTTGGGCTGCATATTGACGGTAAAGCCCGCATGGTAGGCATACCACCCGCTGGAAAGCCCCGGCGCTTCGGCCGAGTGGTCCCGGTAGAGGGTGAGCTGCAGGTCATATTCACCGTTTTGTGAAAAGACGAAATCGGTATAGCCGGCGGCGTCCCCGGTGAGGGCGACGGTGCCGTCCGGCGCGGTGAGGGTGAGTTCGCTGCGGCCAACCCATTCGGGCAGGACCAGTTCGGGGCGGACATCCCCCATATCCCCCAGCTGCTGCACGGTCAGGTTGGTGGGTTCGTTGAAATGGCGTTCCAGGTATTCGCCCAGCACCGGCACCGTCCACTCGAACCCGTTGGGTTCCAGCGCCGTGCCGCCGAAAGTGGGGTGCTCGGACGGGAGTTTGTTCTCCCCGGTCATGGCGTACAGCGCGGCGCCGGCGCCGCCCAGCAGCACCGCCACCATCAGCACGACCATCACCACCCACAGGAGCAGTCGTTTCATCGTTCACCCTCCTTTTGAAATCATCTGTCGCCGGGGCCGCCCGGCGGTGAAAGCAAAAGCCGGGCACGGCCCGCGGGGCTTGTGCCCTCCGCCGGGCCGCGCCTGGCTTTTTTGCCCGTCTGCCGGGGACTATGCAAACTCAGGACTGCGCGGCGTCATCCTGCACACCGTCGGCGTCGCCGGCGGGGGCTTCGGGGGAGATCGGCGCGTAGGTGGTCTCGTCGTCGTCCTCATCAAAGTCAGAATCCGCATACAGCAGGCTCTCGTACTCGTCCAGTTCCTTTTCGCGGCGGCGCAGGTAGAGGGCCACAGCGGTCAGCACGCCGGCCGCAGCTGCGATGAAAGCCAGAGCGATGCCAAAAGTGGATTTCTTCATCATAGGTGTTTCCTCCCAGCGGCAGGCCGCAGCGCAGCCTGCAGTTTGATGGACGCAGCGGGACGGCTGCGCCTTCGGTTTGTTCTATTATAACCGACCTGCCAAAGGAATACAACAACAGGAAAGTAAAAATTTGGAGAGAAACGTCTCCCCCGCCGCCCTATTCCCGGCGCCCGGCCTGGGGCAGATAGGCGTCGAAGGCGCTGGGGACCGGGTACTGCTCGGCCAGTTCCACGCCCCGCGCCCAGGCGTAGCCGTCGGGCAGCGCAGCCGCCGCGGCCGCCCGGCCCCGCCAGCCGCCCAGTTCCCAGATGCGGTGGGTGAAGACATGCCGCGCCGCGGGCAGGGCCGCTTCCCAGTCCACTCGGACCCCCAGCCGGGCCAGTTCGCCGTCCAGCTGGTCCCGGGTCAGTGCGCGGCCCTCAAAGGCCGGGGGCTGCCAGAGGTTGGCCAGCAGCCCGCCCGCCGGCCGCCGCTGCAGCAAAAGGCCGGCCGGGCTTTCCACCAGCGCCACCGTCACCGGCAGGCGGGTCTTCTCCTTTTTGGGCGGCTTGCAGGGCAGCGCGGCCGCCCGGCCCGAAGCCCGGCCGCGGCACAGCGCCGCCAGCGGGCAGGCGTCGCAGCGGGGCGCGGCGGGCAGGCAGACCAGCGCCCCCAGTTCCATCAGCGCTTCATTGTAAGGGCCGGGGGCGTCGGGGGGCATCTGCTCCATGACCCGCCGGGTAAACAGCCGCCGGACGGCCGGGCGGGTGATGTCGGCGTCGTCGTCAAACAGGCGGGCAAAGACCCGCAGCACGTTGCCGTCCACCGCCGGGGCCGGAATGCCGAAGGCGATGCTGGCGATGGCCCCGGCCGTGTAGTCCCCGATGCCGGGCAGCGCCCGCAGCGCTTCCCAGCTGGCGGGCAGAACGCCGCCGTATTGTTCGCAGACGATGCGGGCGGCTTTTTGCATATTGGCCGCCCGGCTGTAGTACCCCAGCCCCTGCCAGAGCTTGCGCAGCCGGTCGGGCGGGCAGGCGGCCAGGGCGGCGGGGTCGGGCAGCTCGGCCACGAACCGCTCGTAGTAGGGCAGCGCCGCCGCCACCCGGGTCTGCTGGAGCATGATCTCGCTGACCCAGATATGGTAAGCCGAAGGCTCCTGCCGGAACGGCAGAAGCCTTCGATTCTTTTCAAACCAGGGCAGCAGCGCTTGGGCGACGGCGCCCATCAGAAGCCCCCGCAGGTGCGCGGGAAGGGGATGACGTCCCGGATGTTGGGGATGCCGGTGACATACATGAGCAGCCGCTCGAACCCGAGGCCGTAGCCGGCATGTTTGACGCTGCCGAAGCGGCGCAGGTCGAGATACCAGTCGTAGTCGGCGGCGGACAGGCCCAGCTCCTGCAGGCGGGCTTCCAGCACGTCCAGCCGCTCCTCACGCTGGGAACCGCCGATCAGTTCGCCGATGCCGGGCACCAGCATATCGGCGGCGGCCACGGTCCGGCCGTCGTCATTCATCCGCATATAGAACGCCTTGATCTCCTTGGGATAGTCGGTGACAAAGACCGGCTTTTTGAACACCTGTTCGGTGAGGTAGCGCTCGTGTTCGGTCTGCAGGTCCATGCCCCAGGACACCTTGTACTGGAAGTTGTCATCGTTTTTCCGCAGCAGTTCGATGGCGTCGGTGTAGCTGACCCGGGCAAAATCGCTGGAAGCCACCAGCTGCAGCCGGTCCATCAGGCCCTTGTCGAAGAACTGGTTGAAGAAGGCCAGCTCGTTGGCGCAGTGGTCCAGCAGGTAGCGCACCACATACTTGGTCATGGCCTCGGCGGTATCCATATAGGTGGCCAGGTCGGCGAAGGCCATCTCGGGTTCGATCATCCAGAATTCGGCCGCGTGGCGGGTGTCGTAGCTCTTTTCGGCCCGGAAGGTGGGGCCGAAGGTGTAGACCTTGCCCAGCGCCATGGCCAGGGCCTCGGCTTCCAGCTGGCCGGAGACGGTCAGGTTCACCGGGCGCTTGAAGAAGTCCTGGGTATAGTCCACCGCGCCCTCCTCGGTGCGGGGGATGTTGTTGAGGTCCATCGTGGTGACCTGGAACATCTCGCCGGCGCCCTCGCAGTCCGAACCGGTGAAGATCGGGGTGTGGACGTAGGTGAAGCCGTTGTCGTGGAAGAACTGGTGCAGCGCAAAGGCCGCCTGCCCCCGCACCCGGTACGCCGCCAGGAAGGTGTTGGTGCGCGGGCGCAGGTGGGTCATGGTGCGCAGGTACTCGGTGCTCATCTTCTTTTTCTGCAGCGGATATTCGGGGCCGCAGGCGCCGAGGATCTCGATGGAATCGGCGTTGATCTCAAAGGGCTGGCGGGCTTCGGGGGTCAGCAGCAGCCGGCCGGTGACCGCAAAGCTCGTATACAGGCCGCACTTGGCCACCTGGGCGTAATTGTCCAGCTTGTCGGCCTCAAACACAACCTGGACGGGCTTGTAGCAGCTGCCGTCGGTCAGCGAGATAAAGCCGATCTTTTTGGAATCGCGCACCGTCTTGGCCCAGCCGCAGACGGTCACCACAGTGCCGTGGGCGGGGGTGTCGGTGTAGAGCGATGCCAGTTCGGTCCGGTTCTTCAGATATTCCATGGACGTTCCCTCTCCTCTTTGTCAGATCCTGATGGGCCCCATTGGGTCGGGGCAGCGGATAGATAGGGGTATTATAGCGCAAAGAGGCCCAAATGTACAGCCCCCGGCCGGCATTGCGCTAAATTTCCGCCCCGAACAGCCCGGCCAGGGCGCGGGCGGCGTACTCGCCGGCGCGGACCGCCTCCTCCAGCGTGTTGGCGTGGCCGCCCACCTCCAGCAGCAGGCTGCCGGTGGTGACATCCTGGTTATAGAACCGGTAGCCGCAGAGCACCGGCCGGGTCAGGCCCGGGTAGGCGGTCTCCATGGCGGTCTCCCAGGCGGCGGCGAATTTCAGGTTGTCCTGCCAGTGGGGCAGGCTGACGGTGCCGCCGTTGTCGCACCCGGCGATGATCATGACCTGGGCCGCCGTCTTTCCCTCCAGCTCGCAGACCGGCTTGATCCGGGTGCCGTCGGCCTCCAGCGCGTCCCGGTGTACGTCCAGGATCACCTTGATGCTGGGGTATCGTTCCAGGTAGGCCCGGGCCGTGTCGGCGCTGCGGCCGTAACTCTCGGTGTAGCTGGGCGAGTCGTGGAGGGTGGTGTCGTGCAGCGTGTTGACGCCGGCCTCGTTGAGCACCTGCGCCATCCGCGCCCCCACGGCGCACATATTCAGGCTGGTGTCGGCGGTGCGGGCGGCAAAGTCCGGGTCATAGACAGGTTCCTCCCAGGTCTGGTAGGTCTCGGTGGCATGGGTGTGCAGGATCAGCACCTGGGGGTCCGGGCTGTCCAGCTCGACGGTAAAGGGCAGCTCCCCCCGGGCGGCCCGGGCCAGCGCATCGTCGGAGTGCTCGGTGGAATTCTTGATGCTGCCGGCGGCGAGGGTCACATACCCTTCCCCGCTGCCCTGGCCGTAGTGGCGGGCTTCAATGGGCCCTGCGTCTTCCAGGTCCGGCAGGGCGGTGGTCAGCGGGGCGGGGGTGGGTTCGGCGCCGGGCGAAGGAGCCGGGGTCGGCTGCGGGGCCGGGGTCGGGGTCGGGGTCGGCGGCACGGCGGCCGCGGCGGCCAGGGCCGGGGGATCGGGTTCCGACGGCAGCACCCCCACCGCTTCCACCGCCGCCGGGGCGAAGAGCAGCGCGGCGGCCCGCAGCACCCAGCCGGCGGGCTGTACGGTCGCGGCGCCGGCCGCCGCGGCGGCGGTCAGCACACCGGCCAGCAAGGCGCAGCCCAGCCGGCGCCCCGCACGGCGCAGATGGTCCATACACACACCCCCTCCGCGCCAGTATATGCAGCCCCGTCCGCCGGGAAAACCCGGGTGCCGGGGCGAAAAAAAGCAAAAATTTTTGCGGAAAGGACTTGCAAGGGGGGCAAAAGTATGGTAATATAGCTTGTACTGTTATGGGTCAACCAAGGAGGTGGAACGAATGCCTAACATTAAATCCCAGAAGGACCGGGTCGTGCAGGCCAAGAAAGAGGCTATGCACAACAAGGCCATCAAGACCAGCCTGAAGACAGTGATCAAGAAGGCAGACGCTGCCATCGACAGCAACGCTGCGGACAAGGACGCCATGATCCGTGCGGCCGTTGCCGCCATTGATTCTGCGAAGAGCAAGGGTGTCATCCATAAGAACACCGCTGCCCGCAAGATCAGCCGTATGGCCAAGCGCAACAACAAGGTCAGCGCCGCGCAGTAAGCTGCGTGCATTGACCCAATCCCTGCAAAAGAAACATTCCCAACCAAAGGCCCCGGCTTTCGGTTGGGAATTTTCGTTATAGGCGGGCCGCCGTGCCCGGGCCCGAGAAAGTGAGGAGCTGACATGAAAAAAAGCGTCCTGTTCCTGCTGACCTTTGTCCCGATCCTGGTCGGGTATCTGATCGATCACACTCTCCACCTGCCCGTCATCGGCTGGGTCCTTTACCTTGTCCTGCCTTTGCTGGTCACGGTGTTCTGGTTCTTTCTCGGGCGGATGTACGCCCGCAGCAGCTGGAGTGCCCCGGCGGCGCTGCTCATCGGCAACGGGACCGGGCTTGTCTCGCTGGGCGTCTTTCTTTGGCAGATGCTGCTGGAGACCGATGAGACCCGGAACCTGGCGCTGACGGTGGCCTCCCAGATGTTCCCGGTCGCCGTGCCCACCTATCTGTTCGGCCGTCTGCCCTCCCTGTTCGAGACCCAGCCCAACTTTGCCGGGCTCAGGACCCACATCGCCATCCATGTGATCGGCACCCTGTTCATGGTCCTTGTCTTTGCGCTGGGCTATGGGTTGGGCCGGCGGAGCCGTTTCCGCTGAGCCGGCGCACCGCCCCCCTTTGGCGCGTTGCGAAAAAATCTAAAATCGTCGCTGTCGGCGGACATGCGCCGACGACAGTGACACCGACAGGAAAATTTTGCGGCAAATTGTGTGCGAGGAGCTCCGCTCCGAGTGCGCGATTTGCCGTAAAATTTTGTCGAAGGGGATACACAAGGGGAAACAGACGCGTTAGGCAATTGCCGTGCGCGGCTGTTGCCCCTTGTGCAGCGTGTCGAGTTCCTCGACACGCTGAGGCGGCAGGTGCCTTTTGCGGGCGCCTGCCGCCTGTTTTGCCGCCGGGGCGTTCAGCTCTGGTCCCGGCTTTTCCCGAACAGAGCGGCCAGCACCCCGAAGACCAGACTGGCCGCAATGCCGCCGGACGCGGCGGTGAGCCCGCCGGTGAAAGCCCCCAGCAGTCCCTGTTCAGCCACGGCCTTCTGCACCCCCTGGGCCAGCAGATGGCCGAAGCCCAGCAGCGGCACGCTGGCCCCGGCGCCGGCCAGCTCGGCCAGCGGGCCGTACAGGCCGGTGGCGCTCAGCACCACGCCGGCCACCACATACCCGGTCAGGATACGGGCCGGGGTCAGGCTGGTCAGGTCCACAAGCAGCTGCCCGGCCACGCACAGCGCCCCGCCCACCACAAATGCCCAGAGATAGTTCATCCTTCCCTCTCCCCTTTCGGTGCGATCAGTTCCACGGCATGGGCGATGCCGGGGATGGATTCCCCCTGCAGGATGGTGGCCCGGCTCATCAGTGCGCCGGTGGCCACGAACAGCACCCGCCGCCAGCGACCGCTCTGCAGCTGGGGCAGGATATAGGCGCCAAGCACCGCCGCACTGCAGCCGGCGCCGCTGCCGCCGGCCTGGACCGGCTGTTCGTCCCGGTCATAGAGCAGGCAGCCGCAGTCCAGATGGTTGGCCAGCTCGCAGCCTTCCCGCCGCAGCTGGGTGTAGAGCAGCTCGCTGCCCACCGCCCCCAGGTCGCCGGTGATCACGGCGTCGTAGTCCTCAGGGCCGCTGCCGCAGGCACCGAAATGGGCCAGCAGCGTGGCGGCGGCCGCCGGCATCATGGCGGCGCCCATGTTGTTGATGTCCCTGACCGCATAGTCCTGCACACGGCCGAAGGTAACGGCGGCCACCGGCACCCCCGCGCTCCCCGCCGGGCGCAGCAGGCAGGCGCCGGCCGCGGTGGCGGTCCACTGGGCGGTGGGGGTGCGCTTGCCGCCGTAGAGCAGCGGGGTGCGGAACTGGCGTTCGGCGGCGCAGAAATGGCTGCTGGTGAAGGCCAGGGTGCGCTCGCTGTAGCCGGCGGCCGCAAAGGCCGCCCCCAGGCAGAGGGTTTCGGCCATGGTGCTGCAGGCGCCGTACACCCCCGCAAAGGGCACCCCCAGCGCCCGCAGCGTGTAGTTGCTGGCGGCGCACTGGGCCTGCAGGTCCCCGGCGAAGGCCAGGGTCACATCCTGCGGGCGCAGGCCGGCTTTGCGCAGGCAGCGGCGGATGCACCGCTGCTGCAGCAGGCTTTCGGCCTGTTCCCAGCTGCGGCAGCCCTCGGCGGCAAAGCCGGCGTCGTGGATGCGCTCGTCAAAGGCGGAGGCCAGCGGGCCTTCCCCCTCCTTTTTGCCGCCCACCGCCGCCCAGGCGGCGATGACCGGCGGGTCCGGAAAGAGCAGGGTGTCCCTGCGGCGGATGGACATGGCTCACCCGCCCCGGTTCATGACCCAGTACAGCAGCCCCCAGACCCAGCTGGCCAGGGTCCCGTAGGTGATGACCGGGCCGGCGATGGAAAAGATCTGGGCACCGGCGCCGGTCACCCAGCCTTCCGACTTGAACTCCATGGCCGCGCTGGCCACCGAGTTGGAAAAGCCGGTGATGGGCACCAGCGTGCCGGCCCCGGCATGGGCGGCCAGCTTCTGGTACCAGCCGGGCAGGGTGGCGGCCGCCGCCAGGCCGATCAGGGTGATGCTGGTGAGGGCGCCCGCCGTCTCGGCCGGGACGATGCGCAGGTACCGGCAGCGCAGCACCTCGCCCAACAGGCAGATGCCGCCGCCCACCAGAAACGCCCACAGGCAGTCCGCCCCCAGCCGGGAGGGCGGCGAAAACAGCCGGACCATCCGGTCATAGCGCTTGGGGTCCAGTTTCATGGGAACACTTCCTTTTCATCGTTCTGGTCCCATTGTTCCCTTATGCGCCGTAAAATATTACATTGCCCCGGTAATAGGGTTCGGGCACCGTGGCCCGGTAGATGGCCTGCAGGTCGGCGTTGATGTCGGCATCGGGCACGGCGGCGCCGCAGGGCATTGCATAGATCAGGTAGCGCACGCCGAACAGCCGGCTTTCCATCGCCGTGGGGCGCGCCCCGGCCCGCAGGTAAAACCCGATGCGTCGCCGGGCCGCCGCCGGGTCGGGAGCTTCGGCCGGGTGTTCGCATTCGATGATCAGGCTGTCCCGGTGCGGGGCGTCGCGGGCGGCCAGCGCCCGCAGCACCGCGGTGCCGGTGCCCCGGCCGCGGCCTTCGGGCAAAACGGCGAAATAGTCCAGCAGGGCGCTGGCGCAGCCGGGCACCACCGTCTGCCAGGCGTAGGCCAGCAGCCGGCCGTCCTCCGCCTCGGCGCCCAGCGGCTCATAAAGCCCCGCCTCCATCAGCTGCCGGATGGAGGCGAACGGTTTGCGCTCGGCCGGCGGGAAGTCCCGCACCATATGGCGGTCATAGATCCGTTTGGTTTCTTCCAGTGACAAAAGCCGAAGTTTCATACCCAACGCCCCTTTCCAAGCCTTGTACAATCGGCTATAATATTAGGGTATATCTGATTCATCAGACCTGCCGGGAATTCCGCCCCGGCGGATCTTCCGGCGCCTTGCTTTTCAGGCACACCCCAAACCACAAAAACGACCAGGAGGTACCTTCCATGGAATGGACCGACATTCAGATCACCGTCCCCCACCCGTATGCCGAAACGGCCGAGGCCATCGCCACGATGGTCTCCAACGGCGGCATCTACATTGAAGATTACAGCGACCTGGAAGAGCAGGCCTGGGAGATCGCCCATGTGGACCTGATCGAGCAGGAACTGCTGGACCAGCCGCGGGACATTGTAAAGGTCCACATGTACCTGGCGCCGGACGAAAACCCGGCCGAGATCCTGCCGCTGTTCAGGGAGCGGCTGGACGCCGCCGGCATCCCCTACGAGCTGACCACCGCCGGCGTGGAGCAGGAGGACTGGCAGAACGCCTGGAAAAAGTATTACCACGCCATGGACATCGGCAAGCGGCTGGCCATCGTGCCCGGCTGGGAAGAGTACGAGACCGACCGGACGGTCATCACGATGGACCCGGGCATGGCGTTCGGCACCGGCACCCACGAGACCACCTCCCTGTGCCTGGAAGTGCTGGACGAGCGGGTACGCGGCGGCGAACGGGTGCTGGACATCGGCACCGGGTCGGGCATTCTGGCCATTGCGGCGCTCCGGCTGGGGGCCGCCTGCGCCGAAGGGGTGGACATTGACCCGATGTGCGTGCGCACCGCCGGCGAAAACGCCCAGCGCAACGGCGTGCAGGACCGGTTCACCGTGCTGGTGGGGGATCTTTCGGACAAGGCCAGCGGGGTGTACAACATCATCACCGCCAACATCGTGGCGGCGGCCATCCTGAGCCTGGCCCCCCATGTGCCGGCGCTGATGGCGCCGGGGGCGGTGTTTGTGGCATCGGGCATCATCGACACCCGCAAGGAGGAGGTGCTGGCCGGCCTGCGCGGCGCCGGGCTGGACCCCTTTGAAGTGCGGGAAAAGCGCGGCTGGGTGTGCATCGTCTGCCGCAAGAAGGAGGGCTGAGATGCCGCACCGCTATTTTACCCGGGAGATCGGCGGCGGCCGGGCGGCCCTGACCGGGCCGGACGCCCACCACCTGGCCCATGTGATGCGGGCCCGGGCGGGCGACACGGTGCTGCTGTGCGGGCCGGACGCGCTGGAATACACCGGACAGATCACCGCCATTGCCCCAGACCGGGTGGAGTTCACGGTGAGCGAGGGGCTGCCCAGCACCGCCGAGCCCCGCACCGAGATCACCCTGTACGCCGCCTACCCCAAGCAGGGCAAGCTGGAGGAGATCATCCGCCACGGCGTGGAGCTGGGGGTGGGCCGGGTGGTGCCGTTTTTCAGCCGGTACTGCGTGGCGGCCCCCAAAAAGGAGGAGGCCAAGAACGAGCGGTACCGCCGCATTGCCGCCGAGGCCGCCAAACAGTGCGGCCGCGGGCGGCTGCCCGAAGTGGAGATGCCGCTGCCGGATTTCGGCGCGGTGTGCGCCGCTTTGGCCGATGAGGAACTGGCGCTGTTCTTTTACGAAGGCGGCGGCCGGAGTTTGCGGGAACTGCTGGCCTGCCCCCCGTTCCCCCGGCGCATCGCGCTGGTGACCGGCAGCGAGGGCGGGTTCGCCCCCGAGGAAGTTGAACAGGCCGTCAAGGCCGGGGCGGTGCCGGTGGGGCTGGGGCCGCGGATCCTGCGGTGTGAAACCGCGCCGCTGGCCGCCCTGGCCGCCGTGCTGACCCTGACCGGCGATCTGGAATAAAACACCTGGATACGCAGCAAGGAGGAGAGTTGTATGATCGTGGAACCCAGAGAGCTGACCCTGCGGGACGGGCGGAGCGCCCTGCTGCATACCCCGGACGCCGGGCAGGCGGACGCACTGCTGCAGTGCGCCCGGGCCTGTTTCGGTGAGACGGATTTTCTGTCCCGCTATCCGGAGGAGTTCACCATCACCCCGGCCCAGGAAGTCGCCTGGATCGAGAACGCCCGCAGCAGCCCGGACACCGCCCTGCTGATCTGCACGGCCGGCGACGAGATACTGGGCAACGCGCAGATCGATTTCAGCCCGATGGAGAAGACCCGTCACCGGGCCGTGGTGGCGCTGTGCGTCCGGCAGAGCTGCTGGGGGCTGGGCGTCGGCACCGCGCTGTTCACCGCGCTGATGGAGCTGGCCCGGCAGCGCGGGGTGGAGATAGTGGAGCTCGCCTTTGTGGAGGGCAACGACCGGGCCCGAAAGCTGTACGAGAAATTCGGCTTTGCCATCGTCTGCGAAAAGCCCCGGGCCTACAAGCTCCGGGACGGGAGCTACCGCAAGGAGATCACGATGCAGTGCCGGCTGTGAAAGGGCGCCCGCCGGCCGCACAAACATCCGCCATACCGCCATACAAAAAGCAGAGGTCCGGACGGGCCTCTGCTTTTTTTGCCCCCACGCCAGTGTATGCCGGCGGCGAAGGCTGTGTTCGTCAATTTGTCAGGCTTCCTGCCCCCGCTGACCGGACAGGTCCAGTTCCATCAAACTGGCCTTGAGACCCGGGATGCCGGCGTTTTCCACACAGAAGCTGCGGGCCCCCAGCCGCATATAGTCCGCCATGCCGTCCAGCTGGTTAAGGGGAATGCTGCACAGCGTGACCGGGGTGTTGTTGGCCGCCGCGGTGTCCAGCACATCCCGGACCAGCCGCTTGACCACCGGCGTGTTGGTCTTGCGGGGCTCTTCCCGCTCGTTCTTGTGCTGCACATAGATGAAATTGGCCAGGTCGTCCAGGTCGATGTAGAGGAAGGACGCCCCGTGGCTGATGATCTCGCCCACTTCCAGCGCCGAGGCCGGCACCTCCACCATGCAGCCGAAGGGCAGGTCCTCCTCAAAGGGCAGGCCCTCGGCGCGCAGCTGGGTCTTGCACTCCTCCACCCCCTGCATAAAGTCGTCCCAGCCCTGCACCCCGCAGATCATCGGCACCACGGCGCACAGCGGCCCGGCCAGACCGGCCCGCAGCAGCGCCCGCACCTGGGTCACATACAGCGAATTGCGGGCTGCCAGCGTCTGCACGGTCTGCACCCAGGGGGCGCCGTCGTCCGCGCCGGGGTCACACAGCCGCACCACCACCGGCCAGCCCCGGGCATAGTCCACCAGGGCGCGGTATTCCTGCAGCTGGCGCTCCTCATCATAGCCGTTCAGGATCATCGACTCGGTGCGCACCAGCCCGATGCCGCCGTTGGCGCCGTTGCTCATGGCCACCCGCACCTCGTCCGGCGAGCTGGAGTTGGCCGAGCCCAGAATCGTGAAGGAGGTGCCGTCCCGGGTGCGGTTGGGTTTGGTCACCAGCGGGTCGGGGCGTTCGCGGCGGTGGGCCAGCTGGGCCTGGCGGCGGTGGGCCGCGGCGGTCTGCTCCACCGTGGGGTCCACGGTCAGGGTGGCGCCCTCGGCGTCCAGCACGGCCCGATGGCCGTCCGCCGCCACAGCGGTGCCCTCCCCCACCCGGCAGAGCGCCGGGATGCCCATGCTGCGGGCCATGATGGCCGCATGGCTGGTCACGCTGTCCTTTTCCGAGACAAGGCCCAGTACCATGCTGCGGTCCAGCGCAAAGAGGTCGCTGGGGTAAAACAGGTCGGATACAAGGATGCTGGGCGTCTTGATCTGTACCGGCATGTGGGCGCGCCCGTCCAGGATGTCCACCACCCGTCGGCAGGCGTCGCAGACATCCACGCTCCGCTCCCTGAGATAGTCGTCGTCAATGTTGCGGATCCGGTCGGCAAAGATACGCTCGGCCCGCTCCACCGCCGCGGCGCTGCCGGCGCCGGCCGCGATGTAATCCCCGATCTCGTTGGTGAAGGATTCATCCTCCAGCAAGGCGACCTGGAACATCAGGATGTCGGCGTCGTTCTGGTCCTGGGCGTGCTTTTGCAGCGTCATCAGTTCATCCTTGGCCAGAACGATGGCGGCATCATACAGTGCGCGCTCCCGATGCGGGTCGCTGACGATGCGGTGCAGCCCGACCATGCCGTGGTCGATGCGCACCACCGGCCCGACAGCCAGCCCGCTGGAAGCTATGGTTCCTGTAAAAATACGCATAAGATCAACGCTCCATCTTTGTGTAGAGGAGAAAGGCGCCCGGCAGCGTCAGACGAACCGCATCTGCTGCAGGGTATGGCACACCAGTGCCGTGACAAATTCATCCGGGGCGGCGGCCGCCATGGCGGTCTCGCCCAGGGGGCTGCCGGTCTCGGCGCCGAACAGCACCCGGAACCGGTCGGCCGGGTCCCGGTCAAAACTGCCCAGCAGGGTCAGGCCCAGCATGCGCGGCGTATAAGGGCTTTCGGGCGAAACACCCAGCTGCTCGGCGGCCAGTTCCAGCGGCGCGCTGGCCCCGCGGGTGGGCGCCAGCAGGTTATCGGCAAAGGGCGCCGGGTAGCCTTTGCGCTGGCGGGCCATCGTTTCCGCCATGGCCAGCGCGGGGGCCCGGGCCACCACCGCCGCCAGCTGCTGCTGGTAGGCCCCGGCAAAGGCGGTCAGGAAACCTTCCCGGTCGGGCAGCAGCGCATAGGCGGTGCCGCCCACCCGACCGAAGGCCCGCAGCGTGTCCAGGTAGCCCAGCGTGATGTTGCGGGCAGCCCGCTCGCCGTCAAAGTCGAACATCGGGCCCAGATCCCAGTGGCAGCGGATCACCCGGGTGGGCAGCCCGGTGCGGTTGGGCCGGTTGTAGCCGATGCCCTCAATGTCCACGGCCACCAGCTGCCGCGCCCCCATGGCCGCGGCCAGGTCCAGCGGCATGTTGTCCCGCCAGCCGCCGTCTATGTATTTGACGCCGTCGATGGTGCGGGGCCGCAGCGCCGGGAAGCAGGCCGAGGAAGCCAGCATGTATTCCTTGAGTTTGCCCGGGGGGATCTGCTCCAGCGGACACTGGATGCTCTTCAGGGTGTTCATCTCGGTCATGACAAGGCCGTAGCGGATGGGCGCCGCCCGCATCTCCTCCTCGGTGATGAAGCGGTCGATGGTCTCGCCCAGCGGTTCCAGGTCCAGCCCGCCGCCGCGCACCACGTCCAGGAAGAAATCCCCCAGTTCCTCGGGGCTCTTGCCCTGGGGAACTTCGAGCACGCCGTGAATGTCCAGGCTTTTCCACAATTCCACGGCCTGGGCGACCTTGCCGGTCACGAACAATGCGCCGTTCAGGCAGCCCACGCTGGTGCCGGTGATCACATCCGGCCGCCAGCCGATTTCCTGCAGAGCCTGGTAGGCACCCACCTGGTAGCTGCCCCGGGCGCCGCCGCCCGCCAGCACCAGACCCTTGACCGTTTCTCCCATGGGATCTCCCTCCCTTCCTTGATTACTTTACATTATACCACGACTGTGTCAAAAATTCCATCGAGTTCTGGCGGGCTTTCCCTCATTTTTTACGTTTTTTTGCCGTTTGTTTCCCATTTTTTCGGCAAAAGCCACGGTGGCTGTCAAATCATCGCTTTGAAGCCCGAAAGCGCCAGACCCGCACGGCGCGGGGTCTGCCCCCATTCACAGGCAGATCCAGATCCCCACAAGGACCAGCAGCCCCCCCAGTGCCCGGGCCAGTCGCCGGGCCGGCCGGTAGCCCAGCCAGCCGATGGTTTCCGGCGTGGCCAGGGGCAGACCGATCACGGTCAGCCCCATCAGCCCGATGGCCGCACCGATTAGGGGCGTCCATGCGACAAAAACTCCGGCCAGAACCAGGAAAACCCCGGCCGCGATCCCCACCGCAAAAAGTCTCGCTTTACCCTCGTCACGCCTCACGCTTTTCTCGTATTCAGTTTTACATTCATCGCTGCAATACGTTATATTCCCACGTATTTTCTTTCCGCAATACAGACATTTGTTCATTGTATTTTCTATCGCTTTGTGCCAGTTCCGACACATTTTTCCGGAAGATGATTTTTTCTCTCTCACCTGTATTGTACCCCGCCTTGCCGGGAAAATCAACCGCCATTTGAAAAAAGAGTTCCGATTTCCTTTCTCTGCAGACCGACTTGCCGCCGGCCGGTCGGACCGGCCGCCGCCCCCCGCGCACTTGGGGTTGCTGATGCGGGGGAAATGCGGTTGTGGACACAGCTCGACACTGCCGCGAAGGAAGAAGAGAGCATAAACGAAAAGAGAGCCAACCGACGAATCAGAATCGGTTAGCTCTCTTTTATGAATCATGAAAAACTGTTGCCAAATCGTTTCCAGGTCGGGCATCAAGCCTTGGGAAACCCCGTCGTCACGGGCTTTTCCTGGCCTGTGAAATCATTCAAACTCAATCGTGGCCGGGGGCTTGGTGGTGTAGTCGAAGAGGACGCGGTTGATGTGCTTGACCTCGTTGACGATGCGGTTGGCGGCGGTGGTGATGGTCTCGGTGGGCAGCAGGGTCACCTCGGCGGTCATGAAATCGGTGGTGGTGACGGCGCGCAGCGCGATGGCGTAGTCATAGGTGCGCTCGTCGCCCATCACGCCCACGCTCTGCATGTTGGTGAGGGCCGCGAAATACTGGCTGGGGCGCTTATCGGCGGGCAGCTTGTCCACCTCCTCGCGCCAGATGGCGTCGGCGTCCTGCACGATGGTGACCTTTTCGGGGGTCACCGCGCCGATGATCCGGATGGCAAGCCCCGGCCCCGGGAAGGGCTGGCGGGCCACCAGGTATTCGGGCAACCCCAGTTCCCGGCCGGCCTGGCGGACCTCGTCCTTGAACAGGTCGCGCAGCGGCTCCACGATCTCCTTGAAGTCCACATAGTCGGGCAGGCCGCCCACATTGTGGTGGCTCTTGATGGTGGCCGATTCGCCGCCCAGGCCGCTTTCCACCACGTCGGGGTAGATGGTACCCTGCGCCAGGAAATCCACCGCGCCGATCTTTTTGGCTTCCTCCTCAAAAACGCGGATGAACTCCTCGCCAATGATCTTGCGCTTGGCTTCCGGCTCGGTCTTGCCGGCCAGCTTGTCATAGAAACGCTGGCGGGCGTCCACGCAGACAAAGTTGATGTCAAATCCGCCGCCCTCGCCAAAGACACGGCAGACCTCTTCCCTCTCGTTTTTACGCAGCAGGCCGTGGTCCACAAAGACACAGGTCAGCTGCTTGCCGACCGCCTTGGCCAGCATGGCCGCGCAGACGCTGGAGTCCACGCCGCCGGACAATGCGCAGAGCACCTTGCCGCTGCCGATCTTGGCGCGCAGGGCCTGCACCGCCTGCTCCACGAAGGAATCCATCTTCCAGGTACCGGCGCAGCCGCAGACCTTGTAGACGAAGTTGTGCAGAATGCGGGTCCCGTTTTCGGTGTGCAGGACTTCGGGATGGAACTGGACGCAGTACAGGCCGCGGGACGGGTCCTGGGCGGCCGCCACCGGGCAGTTGGGGGTGTGGGCCACGATCTCAAAGCCGGGGGCCGCCTGTTCGATGTAGTCGTTGTGGCTCATCCAGCAGACATTCTGATCCGGCAGGTCGGTGAACAGCGGGCTGGCCGTATCCAGGTCCACCAGGGTCTTGCCGTACTCCCGCTCGGGCGCCTTGCAGACATGGCCGCCCAGCATGTGCATCATCAGCTGGCTGCCGTAGCAGATGCCCAGGATCGGCACGCCCCAGGTGTAGATTTCCGGGTCGATGGTGGGGGAATCGGGCAGGTAGGCGCTGTTGGGGCCGCCGGTGAAGATGATGCCCTTGGGGTTCCTGGCCTTGATCTTTGCCAGGTCGGTTTTGTAGGAATAAATCTCGCAATAGACGTTGCATTCCCGGACACGGCGGGCGATGAGCTGGTTATACTGGCCGCCGAAATCGAGAACGATGACGGTTTCCTGCTGCATGGAACTCTCCTTTCCCTTCACACACGATACCATACTGTTATCGATTTATTATACCACGATTTGTCCAATATCGCAACATACGGCCCGGCCGCTTACAGCGCAAAACCGGCAAAAGACGGACACCGCTCCGGGCCAAACGCAGGCGCCACAAGCGTGTTACCAGGCATACAGCGGGATCAGCATGGTGTAGGGGGTGGTGGCGATCGCCAGCACCAGGCACAGCCGGTCCGCCGTCTGCGCCGGCAGGCCGGTGCGGCGGAAGGCAAAGCGCCGGTCCAGCCGGTAGATCAGCCAGCCGGCCAGCGCCGCGCCGGGGATGGCAAACACGCTCGCCCCGGGGAAGTTCAGCGGATGCCAGAAACCGTACAGCGCTTCGGCCCATACGCCGCCCAGCCCGGCCAGCGCCGTCACACCAAAATAGACGGCCAGATTCAGCAGGGCGCCCAGGATGTCCGCCGCAAAGCCCAGCAGCCAGACCTTCAGGATGGTCTGCCGCCAAAGCCGCCGGATGCCGGTGAGCTTCTGCCAGCGGGCCGCCAGCACCAGCACCAGGCTGTCGAAGGCAAAGTTGAAGGCCAGCACGGCCAGCGGCAGCCAGGAAGGATACAGGTACATCAGGAACCAGATGGGAAACAGAACGTTATAGAGCCGGGTGGGTCTGCCGCGTTTCATTGCACAACGCTCCTTTTCCTCCGGCACGGAATGCTCCGCCTGCCGGATCTTCTTTGTTCGGTGCTGCCAAAAAGGGCCCCTGCCCGAAGGCAGGAGCCCTGATGGTTTGTCTGTTTCAGACGAGAAACTTACTTCTCGATCTTGGAGACAACGCCGGAACCGACGGTGTGGCCGCCTTCACGGATAGCGAAGCGCATGCCCTCTTCCATGGCAACCGGGGTGATCAGCTCAACATGCATATCGACGTTGTCGCCGGGCATGCACATCTCGGTGCCCTCGGGCAGGGTGATGATGCCGGTAACGTCGGTGGTGCGGAAGTAGAACTGAGGACGATAGTTGTTGAAGAACGGGGTGTGCCGGCCGCCTTCATCCTTCTTCAGAACGTACACATGGCCGTCGAAGGTGGTGTGGGGATGAACGGAACCGGGGACAGCGATAACCTGGCCGCGCTCGATCTGATCACGGTCGATACCACGCAGCAGGGCGCCGATGTTGTCGCCGGCCTGAGCGTACTCCAGGCTCTTGCGGAACATTTCCAGGCCGGTGATGGTGGTGGTCATCTTCTCTTCCTTCAGGCCGACGATTTCCATCTGGTCGCCGACATGGGCGGTGCCACGCTCCACACGGCCGGTGGCAACGGTGCCGCGGCCGGAGATGGTCATGACGTCCTCAACAGGCATCAGGAAGGGCTTGTCCGCAGCGCGGTCCGGGGTGGGGATGTAGCTGTCAACAGCGTCCATCAGCTCCCAGATGCAGGCATACTCGGGGGCGTTGGGATCGGTGGAGGTGCTCTCCAGAGCCTTCAGAGCGGAGCCACGGATGACGGGAGCGTTGTCGCCGTCGAAGTCCTGGCTGCTCAGCAGCTCACGGATCTCCATCTCGACCAGGTCGAGCAGCTCGTCGTCATCGACCATGTCGCACTTGTTCATGAAGACAACGATCTTGGGCACGCCGACCTGACGGGCGAGCAGGATGTGCTCACGGGTCTGGGGCATGGGACCGTCGGTGGCGGCCACGACCAGGATCGCGCCGTCCATCTGTCATCTTAAGCCGTGAGCTTTACAGGAAGGGGGTTACACCGCCTATCGATGTACT
>MHCFR00700__coassemble_368_pt1 | contig 165830 bp, 143 predicted proteins | sample MHCFR00700__metabat2_low_PE_037 | metagenome-assembled genome bin MHCFR00700
GCGGGACAGCTCGTATATAATACCACCCCGTCCGCCGTTTGTCAACAGCTTTTTTTCGGGTTTCTTCACTTTTTTTCACACGACTCTTTTCCCCCGCTCTGCATCGGCAAAAACAGCCCGGCCGGCCCGGCGCTTTCCCAGGTTTTGCCTTGCGCTTTTCCCCCAAAGGCCGTATACTATTATAGTAGAAACCAAGCAGGAGTGGTGGGAATGACTTATGATGAAGATTTACCTGACGGTGGATAAGCAGCTGACCCGCGGAAGCACGATTGAGGACGGGTCCTGGATCTGTCTGACCGCCCCCAGCCCGGAGGAGGTCCGGGAGGTAGCCGCCACGCTGGACATTGAGCCGGCCGACCTGCAGGCCGCTTTGGACCCGGAAGAATCGGCCCGTGTCTCGCTGGAAGACGGGTACACCGTCATCATCGTGGACGTGCCGGTCCCGGTGCCGGACAAGGGGGAGGGCGTTTACACCACCATCCCGCTGGGGATCTTGCTGACCCAGCAGACGGTGACCACCGTCTGTGCCGTGGACACCCCGGTGCTCACCGACTTCACCGCGCTGCGGGTGCGGGATTTCAGCACCAAAAAGAAGATGCGGTTCATCTACCAGATCCTGTACCGGGCCGCCACGATGTACCAGTTGGAACTGCGGCTGATCGACCGGCGCCGGCAGGAGATCGAAAAGAACCTGGCCGGCAGCAGCACCCGGGACAGCGACCTGATCGAACTGCACGCGCTGGAGTCCACGCTGGTCTACTTTGCCACCAGCCTGCGGGCCAACAGCACGGTGCTGGACCGGCTGACCCGCTACAAGCGGCTGGAGCAGTACCCTGACGACATGGAACTGCTGGACGATGTGATCGTGGAGATCCGCCAGGCCATTGAGATGACCAGCATCTACCGCGACGACATCAAGGGAACGCGGGAACTATTCAGCGCCGTGCTGGACAACCGGCTGAACAACACGATGAAGTGGCTGGCGTCGGTGACGCTGATCATGGCCGTGCCCACCGTCATCTCGGGTTTGTACGGCATGAACGTGAACCTGGCCGGGATGCCCTTTTCCCAGAACCCCTTCGCCTTCGGCATCGTCTGCGGGCTGATTCTGGCCATCTGCGTCGGGGTGGCCTGGATCCTGCACAAGAAACACATGCTGTAAAGCAGATTTTTCGCCCCCGGGTCTTGACAGAGCCCGGGGGCGTTGGCTATAATCAGGGCGGAAGATACATACCAAGCGTATGTAAAGGAAGGAGGTCCGGGATGGCACGCAACAAATATCCGGAGGAGACGGTCGCCCGGATCCTGGAAGTGGCTCGCCGCCTGTTTATGGAAAAGGGCTATGACAACACCACGATCCAGGACATTGTGGACCAGCTGGGCGGATTGTCCAAGGGGGCGGTCTACCATCACTTCAAGTCCAAGGAAGAGATCATGGACGCCGTGTGCGACCAGATGTTTTATGACAACAACCCCTTCGAAGCGGTGCGGCAGCGCACCGATCTGAACGCGCTGGAAAAGCTGCGGGAGGCCATCCGGCTGAACCAGGCCGACGAGTCCCGGGTGGACATGACGATCCAGGCCATTCCCATCACCCGCAATCCCCGGCTGATGGCCGAGATGGTGGAGTCCAACCGGAGGGTGCTGACCCCCTACTACCTGGAACTGCTGGAGGAGGGCAATCGAGACGGGTCGATCCACACTGAGTACGCCCGGGAGATCGCCGAGCTGCTGCCGCTGCTGACCAGCCTTTGGCTGCTGCCGTCGGTGTTCCCCGCCAGCCGGGAGGAACAGCGCCGCAAATTCACATTTCTGGGGGAGATGCTGGACAAGATGGGCGTGCCGCTGATGGACGATTCCATCCGCGCCGTGGTGGACGCCTTCTTCGACCGGATGCCCCCTGACCCCGCCGACAAAAAATAAGATTGCCCACCGGCAATTTGAGCGTGTCGAGAAACTCGACACGCTCCACAAGAGGCAACAGCCGCGCACGGCGATTGCCTAACGCGTCTGTTTCCCCTTGTGTATCCCCTTCGACAAAATTTTACGGCAAATCGCGCACTCGTCACTTCGTTCCTCGCACACAATTTGCCGTAAAATTTCCCTGTCGGTGTCGCCGTCGTCGGCGCACTGCGCCCGCAGGCGCGTTTCGGAGGCCAACCGGGCCGCTAGGCCCGGCTCTTAGGCCGGAGATGTCCGCCGACGGCGACGGATTTTGAATTTTTTCGACAGTCTGAGATTGCCCACCGGCAATTTTATTTTTTGGCATTATACATTCGTTCGTTCGGTATGATAGGCCGGACTTTTCTTTGCGTCGCATACATACCTTCATCCGGTATCAAACCTGTTGCACAGAAAGGAGATCGCTATGTCCGAAATCGCCATCTGCACCCGGCAGCTCGCCAAGAGCTTTGCCGGACGGGAGGGGCTCCGTCCCTGTTCCCTGACGGTGGAGCGGGGAACGCTGTACGCACTGTTGGGGAAAAACGGCGCCGGCAAGACCACCCTGTTCAAGCTGCTGCTGGGTTTTCTGCGCCCCACAGCCGGCAGCGCCGCGGTGCTGGGGCTGGACTGCCTGCGGCAGACCGCCGAGGTGCTGCGGCACACCGGCTGCCTGATCGAGATGCCGGTGTTTTACGAACACCTGTCTGCCTCCGAAAACCTGCGGCTCCACCTGGCCTGCATGGAGTGCAGCGCCGACCCCGCCCCGCTGCTGGCACGGGTGGGGCTGGACTGTGCCGACGACCGACCGGTGCGGGCCTATTCGCTGGGGATGCGCCAGCGGCTGGCCCTGGCCCGGGCACTGAGCCACCGGTCGGAGGTGCTGATCCTGGACGAGCCCTTCATCGGGCTGGACCCGGTGGGCCAGCGGGAGACGGCCGCCCTGTTCCGGCAGCTGAGCCGGGCGGAGGGGCGGACGATCCTGTTTTCCAGCCATCAGTTGGCCGGGGCGGCGGAGCTGGCCGACCGGATCGGGGTGCTGGCCGGCGGCCGGCTGGTGCTGGAGGCGGACACCCCCGCCCTGCGGCGGCGCTTTCCCGGCAGGCTGGAAGAGGGACTGATCGAAGCGATGGAAGGGAGGGATGCGGAATGAAGCTGCTGACCATCGAGTGCCGCCGGACCCGCCTGAAGCCCTACGGCCGGGCCGTCGGGGTCTGCGGGGCGGTGCTGCTGGGGTTTCTGTACTTTTTCGCCGCCATTCCCTGGCTGGACCCGGCTGACCCGGACAGTCGGCTGTTTGCCGACTGCGGCTTTCTGCTGCATCTGGTGGGGCTGCTGGCGCTGGCGGCCTTTACCATCCTGGGCGGGGTAGCGGGCGCCCGGATCGTGGTGGAAGCCTACGGCGGGCGGCAGGCACTGCTGCTGTTTGCCTGCCCGGTGCCCCGGGGGCGGGTGTTGGGCGCCAAACTGTGGCTGACGGTCGCTCTGCCCGCCGGCGGGATGCTGGTCACCGGGCTGGCCGGGCTGGGGGTTTTTCTGCTCAGCCTGCGGTTCTGGCCCCAGGGGCCGGCCCCGCTGGACGCCGGCGGGCTGGCGGCGGCGCTCTGGGGGCTGGCGGCCGGGTCGCTGACGGCGGGTGGGCTGAGCCTGTGGGCCGTGTGGGTGGGGTTCCGGCTGCGGTCGGTCCCGGCGACCGTGGCGGCGGCCGCGGCCATTGCCACCCTGTTCTGCCAGATCCTGTCGCCGGCCTGGCAGTTGAGCTGGCTGCGGGCAGCCGGACTGGCGGCGGCCGTTGCCGGCGGGGCGGCCGCCGCGCTCAGCCTGCGCCGGCAGGTGGAGCGGATGGAGGTCTGACAAAACCGGCATGACACGGCAAATACAACAAGGAGAACGCTATGAAAACAAAACTTTTCACCCCCAACTTCACCCGGCTGCTGCTGGGGCAGATCAGTTCGCTGTTTGGCAACTACACGCTGAAATTTGCCATCTCCATGTACATCCTGGAGCAGACCGGCTCGGCCGCCGTCTTTGCCGGGCTGCTGGCCCTGGCGATGCTGCCCACCATCCTGCTTTCCCCCTTCGGCGGCATCCTGGCCGACCGGGCGGACCGGCGGGCCATCATGGTGGCGCTGGACGGACTTTCCGGCGGCTGCGTGCTGGCCGCGGCGCTGCTGTTCCCCGGGGCCGGCGGGCTGCCGGTCACCGCCGGGCTGCTGGTGGCGCTGTCGGTGCTGGGGGCCTTCGAGTCCCCCACGGTGCAGGCCTGCGTGCCCCAGATGCTGGACGGCGAGGCGGTCATGCAGGGCAACGCCCTGGTGGGCCAGGTTTCCTCCCTGGCCGGGCTGGTCACCCCCTTTCTCGGCAGCCTGGTGTACACGGCCTGGGGGCTGACGCCGGTGCTGTACGGGACGGCGGTCTGTTTCTGGGTCACCGCCCTGCTGGAGTGCGGCATCCGTCTGCCGCCCCGGCCCCGGAGCGAGCGAATGTCGGTCCGGCGGATCATCCGGGAGGATCTGGCGGCCGGGCTGCGGTTTCTGCGCCGGGAAGAGCCGGGCATCCTCCGGCTGCTGTTGCTGGCCGGGCTGGTCAGCCTGTTTGTGGCGGGCACCGTGGTGGTGGGCTTCCCCTACCTGGTGCGGACGGTGCTGGGGCTTTCGGCCGAGCATTACGGCGCCGCCGAGAGCGCCATGGGCGCGGCGGCGGTGGCCGGCAGCCTGTGCGCCGGGCTGACGGCCCGCCGGTTCCGGCCGGTGTATCTGGCGGGGATCTTTTTCGGCTTCGGGGTCTGCCTGCTGGCCGCCGGGGCGGTCTTTCCGGCCGGGCTGCCCGTCTTCGGCTGCTATCTGGTGCTGCTGGCCGCCTTCTGCGCCTGCCAGTTCGGCTGCAGCCTGTTTTCCACCTGCGCGATCACCCTGATCCAGCAGCGCACGCCCCCGGAGCTGATGGGCAAGATCATGTCCTGCGTCTTCACCCTCTCGCTCTGCGCCCAGCCGGTGGGGCAGCTGGTCTACGGCGGGCTGTTCGACCTGTGCGGGGCCCGGGCCCATTGGGTGCTGCTGCCCAGCGGGCTGGCTGTCTGCGGGATCGGGCTGGCCTGCCGCCGTTTTTTCCTGGCCTGGGAGTCCGGCCCCGCCGGGCGGCCCCGGGCATAACATCCGGACAAAAAGCGGCGTGTGCCCAAGGGACGCAACGGTCCCGGGCACACGCCGTGTTTCTGTGTGTGCGGAGCGGCAGCGGGCCGGGCTCAGGCCCTGACCTCGTTGACCAGCGGTTCGCCCCGCTCAAAGGCGCGGGCGTTCTCCATGGTGGTGATGGCGATGCTCTGCAGTGCGGTGCGGGTAAAGAATGCCTGGTGGCTGGTGATGACCACATTGGGGAAGCTCAGCAGCACCGGCACCACCTCGTTGTGCAGCACATCGTCGGAAAAATCCTCGAACACCTGGCCGTCCTCATCCTCATAGACATCCAGCCCCACGCCGGCAAACTTGCGGCGGCGCAGCGCGTCGATGAGGGCGTCGGTGTCGATAAGGCCGCCGCGGCTGGTGTTGACCAGGATGGCGTTGTCCCGCATCTGGGCGATGGTGTCGGCGTTGATAAGGTGGCGGGTCTCGGCGGTGAGCGGGCAGTGCAGGCTGACCAGGTCGGCGGCGCGGAGCAGTTCTTCCAGCGGCACATACCGGGCGATGCCCTCCAGCGCCGGGTTCCGGTACTGGTCAAAGGCCAGCACGGTCATGCCGTAGCCGTGGCAGATGCGGGCCATGGCCGCGCCGATCCGCCCGGTGCCGACGATGCCCGCGCAGGAGCCGTACAGGTTGTGGCCCAGCAGGCCGTCCAGCGCAAAGTTGTTGTTGCGCACCTTGATATAGGCTTTGCAGATGCGCCGGTTGGCCGCCTGGGCCAGCGCCATCGCGTGTTCGGCCACCGCCTCGGGGCTGTAGCCGGGCACCCGCAGCACTGTGATGCCCAGCCGGGCCGCGGCGACCAGGTCCACGTTGTTGTAGCCGGCGCAGCGCATCAGCAGCAGGCGGATGCCCGCGGCGGCCAGCGCTTCCAGCACCGGGGCCGAGCAGTCGCTGTTCACAAAGGCGCAGACCGCGTCCCCGCCCCGGGCCAGCGGCGCGGTGTCCGCGTCCAGGTTGGCCGCCAGGAAGCGGATGGTGCAGCCGTAGTCCGGGTCGGCGGCCAGCAGGTCGAAATACAGGTGGTCATAGTCGCGTGTGCCATAAAAGATGATCTTCATATCGGGTCCCCCTCTCTGGGGGTAGTATACCCGGAAAACCGCCCCACTTGATGTTGCCGCGGCAACGTGCTTCAGCCGGGCGACGGCCGGCCGGTCACCTCCACCCAGACAAGCTCGGTGCGGGCGGCGGTGCGCAGTTTGTACCCCCAGGTGCCGGTGCCGCCGCTGACGATGGCGGCGCCGCCCGGCCAGCGCCGGCAGCCGTAGTTCAGCTCGTTGAGGCGGGTGAGCCGGGCCGCCAGCCCGGCCGGCCAGATCTGCCCGCCGTGGGTGTGGCCGCACAGCACCAGGTCGGCCCCGGCCTGCACCGCCAGGGCAAGTTCCCGGGGTTCGTGGTCCAGCAGGATGGTATACACCCCATCGGGGCCGCCGGGCAGCAGGTCGGCCAGCGCCGCCCGCTGCCCGTGGGTGTCCAGCCAGTCCCGGCGGCCGGCGATCCGCAGCGGCGGGGCATCGGGGCGGGCCGGGTCCCGGGCCAGGCAGGTCTCGTCTTCCAGCAGGCGGATGCCGCCTTCGGCCAGCCGGCTTTCCAGTTCAGCCCGGGTGTAGGCGGGCTGCTGCCAGTAGTGGAACAGGTCGTGGTTGCCCAGGACGTACCACTTGCCCAGTGGGGCCGGCAGGGCGGCGAAAAAGTCCAGAAACGCCTCAAAGTCCGCCCGGGGGGTGTACTCATCAAAGATGTCGCCGGTGAAGGCGATCAGGTCGGGCTGCAGCGCCTGGATGCGGCGGCGCAGTTCGGGGATGCGGCGGCGGTCCATGGCGCCGCGGCCGGGGTGCAGGTCGCTGATCTGCAGGATGCGCAGCCGGCCGCCGGGCAGGGGTTTCGGGGTGGAGAGGCGGTAGGTGGTCACGCACAGCCGCATCGCCTTCCAGTAACCGAAGATCAGCACCGCCGCCGTGAGCGCCCAGGCCAGCAGGCCGCCCATCCAGACCCGCTGCCACGCCCCGGCCGCCGGGGCGCCGGCCAGCCCGGTGAGCAGCGAGACCAGGTCCCCGGCCAGATAAAGCCCGCAGAGCTGGGCCGCCGCGGCCAGGCCGATGCCCAGCGGGTCCCGGGCCACCCAGCCCACCGCCAGCACAAGCAGCAGCGGCAGGCCGTAGTACAGCAGCGGCCGGCCGGCCAGCGGGGCCACGAAGGGCAGGGTGAGAAAGTTCAGATACAGCACCGCGCCCAGCAGCAGCTGGCCGATGCGCGGCAGGGTGAATTGCAGGAAATGATTGTACAAGGGATCGCCTCGCTCCCGGTGGGGTCCGGCAAAGGGCGCCGGGCCGGTGATTGGGTCGCCGCCTATAGTATGCCGCGCAAGGGCGGTTTTGCCCCCATGCAAAAAAGCCCGGCCGCCGGCAGCCCGCGGGGGCGGGTGCGGCGGCCGGGCCGGGTACAGGGGCTCAGCCCTGGTTCTTGCTGCGGATCGCGGCGTCGATGGCCTTGGCGGCCTCCTTGCCGGCGCCCATCGCCAGGATGACGGTGGCCGCGCCGGTAACGGCGTCGCCGCCCGCATAGACGAAGGGGCGGCTGGTCAGACCGTCGGGGCCGTTGGTGATGATGCAGCCATGCTTGTCGGCGTCCAGGCCCGGGGTGGTGGAGCGGATCAGCGGGTTGGGGCTGGTGCCCAGCGCCATGATCATGGTGTCCACATCCAGCTCAAACTCGCTGCCTTCCTTGACGATGGGGCGGCGGCGGCCGGAAGCGTCCGGTTCGCCCAGCTCCATCTCCACACAGGTCATGCCGCGGACCCAGCCGTCCGCGTCGCCCAGCACCTCCACCGGGTTGGTCAGGGTCTTGAAGATGATGCCCTCCTCCTCGGCGTGCTCCACTTCCTCCCGGCGGGCCGGCAGTTCGGCCATGCCGCGGCGGTAGACGATGTAGACGTTCTCGGCCCCCAGCCGCTTGGCGCAGCGGGCGGCGTCCATGGCGACGTTGCCGCCGCCCACGACGGCCACCGCACGGGATTTCATGATGGGGGTATGGCTGTCCGGCTGGTAGGCTTTCATCAGGTTGACCCGGGTCAGGTACTCGTTGGCCGAGTAAACGCCCTTGAGGCTTTCGCCGGGGATCCCCATAAAGCGGGGCAGGCCGGCGCCGGAGGCGATGTACACCGCCTCGAAGCCGTATTCGCCCAGCAGTTCATCGATGGTCAGCACCTTGCCGATGACCATGTTGCATTCAATGTCCACGCCCAGCTCTTTCAGGCCGTCCACTTCCTTCTGGACGATGTCCTTCGGCAGACGGAACTCGGGGATGCCGTACATCAGCACACCGCCCGCCACATGCAGGGCTTCGTAGATGGTGACCTGGTAGCCCATCTTGGCCAGATCGCCGGCGGCGGTCAGGCCGGAAGGCCCGGCGCCGATCACCGCGACCTTGTGGCCGTTGGGGGCCGGCTTGGCCGGCGGGGTGTCCACATGTTCCCGGTGCCAGTCGGCCACGAACCGCTCCAGCCGGCCGATGCCGACGGGTTCGCCCTTGATGCCCCGGATGCACTTGCCCTCGCACTGGTTCTCCTGCGGGCAGACGCGGCCGCAGACGGCCGGCAGCGCACTGGACTGGGCGATGACCTGGTAGGCGGCCTCAAAGTCGCCCTTGGCCACCTGGGCGATAAAGCCGGGGATGTCGATGTCCACCGGGCAGCCGGAACGGCAGGGGTGGTTCTTGCACTGCAGGCAGCGCTGGGCTTCCTGCACGGCCATCTCGGCGGTGTAGCCCAGGGCCACCTCCTTGAAGTTCTTGTTGCGGACGTTGGGGTCCTGGCTGGGCATGGGACACTTTTTCGGGTCCATGTTGGGCATCTTACTCGACCTCCTTCTTGAACAGGTTGCAGGCTTGTTCCCGGGCATGGGCCTCGAATTCCCTGTACATGGTGCCGCGGTGCATCGCCTCGTCAAAGTCCACCTCAAAGCCGTCGAAGTCCGGCCCGTCCACGCAGGCGAACTTGGTCTGGCCGCCCACGGTCAGGCGGCAGCCGCCGCACATGCCGGTGCCGTCCACCATGATGGGGTTCATCGAAACGACGGTCTTGACATTGTGGGGCCGGGTGGTGGCCACCACGAACTTCATCATGATCAGCGGCCCGATGGTGATGACCTCGTCAAAGGTCTCGCCGGCGTCCAGCTTTTCGGCCAGCGGGGCGGTCACGACCCCCTTGCGGCCGTAGGAACCGTCGTCGGTCATGATGATGAGCTCGTCGCAGCAGGCGCGGAACTCATCCTCCAGGATGACCAGGTCCTTGTCCCGGAAACCGACGATGCCGGTCACCCGGGTGCCCTGGGCGTGCAGCGCCTGGGCGACCGGCAGCGCGATGGCGCAGCCGACGCCGCCGCCCACCACGCAGACGTTCTTGAGGCCCTCGATCTCGGTGGCCTTGCCCAGCGGGCCCACGAAATCGTGGACGCACTCCCCTTCCCGCAGGGTGTTGAGCTCCATGGTGCCGCCGCCCACCACCTGGAAGATGATGGCCACGGTGCCCGCCGCCCGGTCATAGCCGGCGATGGTCAGCGGAATCCGCTCGCTGTCCGCCTTGGCGCGGATGATGATGAACTGACCCGCCTGGGCCTTTTTGGCGATGAGCGGCGCTTCGATGACCAGCTCCGTTACCGTGGGGTTCAGTTCGCGTCTTTTCACGATTTTGAACACAGTCGTACCCTCGCTTTTCCTGGGGCGGCGGGCTGGGCCCGTGCGCCCGTAGTACCGGCCAGCCACAGCCTGCCGGCCCGATCCAAGGGGCACCCGGCAAGGCAGGCCCGGCCCCGCGCCGCCCTGCGGCGAAGGACCCGCCCGGCCCCCGGATACCCTTTGTCATTTATTGTACGGCATTTGGCGGATTCTGTAAAGAAATTTTTCCGCGCCGGCCGGTTTCGGGCCCCGGCGGCGCCCCCTGCCCTTTTTTGCGAAAAAATTTGCGCACAAACGGGCTTTGGGGGCTTTCCCGCCGGCGGGTTTTATGATATACTAAGACGATATACAAAAGGTTGCCGGTCCCTCGCCGCGGCTGTGGCGGGCGCGGTCTGTTTTTCCTGCAAAAAAAGGGATTGCGTCCGCCGGCGGTTTTGGTATAATAGGAATAGGTGAAGATAGACCGGAATCCCGCCCGGTACGGCCGGGTAGTAACCTGTTGGAGGAGCGCGATTTATGACAAAGCAAGAAATGTTGCAGCTGAAGATGACTGCAACCCGTGTGCGTATGGGCGTGATCGAAGCGACTCATGCCGCCAAAAGCGGACATCCCGGCGGCAGTCTCTCCGCTGCGGACGCGCTGACCTATCTGTATTTCAAAGAAATGCAGATCGATCCCGAAAACCCCCACGACCCGGATCGGGACCGGTTTGTGCTTTCGAAAGGACATGCGGCGCCCGGGCTGTATTCGGTGCTGGCCGAGCGCGGCTTCTTCCCCGTGGAAGATCTGCGCACGCTGCGCCATGACGGCAGCTACCTGGAAGGCCACCCCAACATGAACACCGTGCCCGGCGTGGACATGAGCACCGGCAGCCTGGGGCAGGGCGTTTCGGCCGCCTGCGGCATGGCCCTGGCCGCCCGACAGCAGGGCAAGGACATCAATGTCTACACCATGCTGGGCGACGGCGAGATTGAGGAAGGCGAGTGCTGGGAAGCGTTCATGTTCGCGGCCCACTACAAGCTGGACAACCTGTGCATCATGATCGATGTCAACGGCCTGCAGATCGACGGCCCCACCGCCAACGTGATGAACACCGAGCCGCTGGACCAGAAGATGGACGCCTTCGGCTTCAACACCATCATCTGCAACGGCAACTCGTTCAACGACCTGGAACAGGCGTTCCTGCTGTTTGACCGCGCCCACGGCAGCGGCAAGCCCACCTGCCTGCTGCTGCACACCACCAAGGGCCTGGGCGTGAGCTACATGGAAAATGCGGTGGACTGGCACGGCAAAGGCCCCAATGATGAGGAATACCAGCACGCGATGCAGGAACTGCAGGCGGCCTACGACCAGCTGGAAAAGGAGTATGAGCAATGGCTGAAGTAATGAAGATCGCCACCCGCGACAGCTACGGGGACGCCCTGGTCGCCCTGGCCGACGCCGGCCATGACGAAGTGGTGGTGTTTGACGCCGACCTGTCGGCTTCCACCAAGACCTGCAAGTTCCAGAAAGCCTACCCCAAGCGCTTTTTTGAATGCGGCATCGCCGAGTCCAACATGATGGGCGTGGCCGCCGGCATGAGCACCTTCGGCTATGTGCCGTTCGTGTCCAGCTTTGCGATGTTTGCTTCCGGCCGCGCCTGGGAGCAGGTGCGCAACTCCATCGGCTACCCCCACCTGAATGTGAAGATCGCCGCCACCCACGGCGGCCTTTCGGTGGGCGAGGACGGCGCTTCCCACCAGTGCTGCGAGGACTTTGCCCTGATGCGGGCAATCCCCGGCATGGTGGTGCTGAGCCCGGCCGACGATGTGGAGGCCCGCGCCTGCGTGAAGGCCGCCTACAACCATGAAGGCCCGGTCTACCTGCGCTTTTCCCGCCTGGCCACCCCGGTGTTCCACGACCCGGAAAAGTACACCTTCACCATCGGCAAGGGCGAGACCCTGACCGACGGGTTCGACATTGCGGTGATCTCCACCGGGCTGATGACCAGCGAGGTGCTGAAGGCCGCCGTCCAGCTGAAAAAGCAGGGGCTTGTCAGCGTGCGGGTCATCAACATGCCCTGCATCAAGCCGCTGGATGAGGAACTGGTGCTGCGCGCCGCCAAGGAGTGCAAGAAGATCATCACGGTGGAGGAACACAGCATCATCGGCGGCCTGGGCGAAGCGGTCTGCAGCCTGCTGGCCGAAAAGTGCCCCACCCCGGTGCGCCGCATCGGCGTGCCCGACACCTACGGCCATTCCGCCCCGGCCTGGGACGTGCTCAAGGACTTCGGCCTGAACGCCGACGCCCTCGTCACCGCCATCGAGGATTTCGTCAAAGCGGAATAATTTCAGATTTTTATACAAAACGCAAAACAGCGGGAGCCCCGGGGGTTCCCGCTGTTTTTCTGTTTATGGGGCTTTGGGCCTTGCAGGCCCTTCAGCGGCCGCGGCTGACCAGCCAGAGGGTCAGCCGCGGGCCTGCGGTGCACAGCAGCCGCTGGAAGATCCGCCAGCTGCGCCGGCTGCGCACCTCCCGCCCGTAGGGGTACAGCGGGCGCAGCGCCCCGATGCCAGGCAGGCAGGCGGCGCGCACCGCGGCGGAAGGCACCGCGGCCGTGCGGGCCTGGGGCCAGAACATATCGGCCAGCGCGTCCCGCGCTGCCCCAAAGGCCGCGGCGTCCAGCCGGCCCGCCGCCTGCAGCCCCTGCACCCGGCGCCAGGTGGCCCCCAGCGCCTCGAAGCGGCGGGGCAGGTTTTTGGCGTCGTTGAGCAGGCTGCCGGGGCGGCTTTCCCGGTAGTGGGTGAAGATGTGGTCCACAAACCGCATCCGGGGTCCGGCCGCCAGCAGCGCCAGGTCAAAGCCGATGTCCTCGGCCCAGCGGACCTCCTCCCAGAAGGTCAGGCCCTGCCGCTGCAGGAAGGACCGGCGCAGGCAGTACTTCCACACCGACCAGTGCCCGGCCGCATACAGCCGGGCCAGCCGTTCCCCGTAAGTGCCGGTACAGGGGCCGGGGGTCAGGCTCAGGCCGCCGTGGGGCTCCAGCCGGCCGTCGGGCAGCCAGCGCAGGTAGCGCCCCACCAGCCAGTCCCAGTCGGGGTCCCGGTCCAGGTCGGCGCGCAGCGCCGCCAGCAGCCCGGGGGCCATCCGGTCATCGCCGTCCAGGAAGAGGACCCACTCCCCCGCTGCCGCCGCCAGACCGGTGTTGCGGGCGGCGCTCAGGCCGCCGTTTTCCCGGTGCAGCGCCCGGACGCCGGGCAGTTCGGCGGCCAGGCGGTCCGCCAGCGGACCGGTGGCGCCGTCGGTGGATCCATCGTCCACCACCAGGCATTCCCAGTCCCGGCCGGACTGGGCCGCCACGCTGCGCAGGCACTCTTCCAGATAATCGGCCACATTGTAGGCCGGCACGATGATGCTGAAACGGGGGGTGTCACTCATACAGATTCCTCCAGGCAGCCGGGTCAGCGGCGGGTCAGCTTGGCCCACACGCCGCCGGCCACGCTGCGCAGGTAGGCGGCGTCGGCAGTCCAGGCATAGCAGAGCAGGTTGACGGCGTTGGGCACCACCAGCACCACGGCGGCCCGGGCGATGAGCCCGGCCCAGCCGCCGGGCAGCAGCGAGCAGACCCAGGCCGTGCCGAACAGGTTGAGGGCCAGCGTGGCCGCGTGGATCAGCTGGACCCGGATATAGTGGCCGAGCCAGCCCCGCACATACTGGCGGCAGACCACCCGCACCCGGCCGAACCACATGATGCAGTGGGCCACCACGGTGGCCAGGGTGGCGCCCGCGATACCGAAGGGCACAAAGAGCACAAAGCTGAGGATCAGGTTGACCGCCGCCGAGGCCACCATGAACCACTGGTCCTGCTCGAAATGGCCCAGCACGGCGCGGTAGGACCCCAGCATCCGGTGGTTCCAGCCCACATACTCATTGAGGCAGAACAAAAGAAGGAAGGCGAAGGGCAGCAGCCGGTCGGCGCCCATCCACAGCGTCATGAAGGGCTGGAACAGGCAGAAGTAGGCGGTGGCCACAAAGCTGGCAAAGAGGTAGCTGAACAGGTCCAGCCCCCAGAAGACCTGCTTGTCGTGGTCGTTGCGGCCGGCCTCCTTGTCGTAGACGATGTTGCCGATGCCCGCCGAGAAGCTGTCCATGATCTTGTTGCCGATGTTGGTGGCGCTGTCGGCGATGGAGGTGTAGTTGCCCAGGTTGGTGGTGAGAGCCGCGCCCCCCATGCGGGAGGTGACGATGGTGTCGGAGGAGCCGTAGATCGTGTTGGAGAGCCGGTGGACCAGGTAGTACCGCAGGTCGTGGAAGATCCCCAGGCTGCGGAAGTCGTCCAGCGTGACCCGGACATCCCGCACATAGGGGAAATCCCGCCGGAAACGCCAGGCCACCACCAGGTTGGCGGCGGTGTTCATGAGGATGGTGACGCCGAAATACAGCACATAGTTGGGCCACCACAGGGCGATGCCGATGCGGGCCAGGTAGGTGGCCACGTTGAACAGGAAGTCGATGCGGGTGCAGACATACCCCTGCTGGGTGCAGGTGTACATCAGCCGCCGGGTGACCAGGAAGTAGCTGGACAGGGTGGACAGCGCGTGCAGCCCGTAGACGGTGTAGGCGGCCTGCATGTCGGCGCCGGGCATGATCCAGGGCAGGGCCGCCGCCCCCGCCAGGGCCAGCAGGCAGATCAGCAGCCCCACCGTCCGGTAGGCCCACTTGTACATGGACATGTACTTGCTGATCTTTTCGTGGTCCCGGGCGGCGATCTGCTCATACAGCCGGTAGCTGATGACGCTGCCCACCCCGAACTCGGCGATGGAGAAGAAGTTGAACAGTTTTTCCACCACGCCGGTGGCCTGGGCGATGCCGTCGCCGAAGTTGAAGACCATGAGGCGGCGGGTGGCCAGCCCCAGCAGCAGCAACAGCAGGCTGGTGCCCAGCGCGTAGGCGATGTTGATGAGGGTGCGTTTGCTTCTCAAGATCGTTCCTTTCTGCGGCAGCCGCGCTCAGGCCGGCTGGGTGGGGATTTTCTGCCAATCCGGCAGGTAGAGGTCGGTTTGTTTGGTGTGGGCGTACCAGCGGTCGGGCGCCCACACCCGCTTGTCCTGGGCCGGGGCCAGGTACTGGGCCCACCAGCTGTAGGTGGAGTTGCTCATCACAAACCCCCGGCACAGCTGCATCAGGGCCAGGTCCCCGGCGGCCGACCCGCGGGGGGCGTAGGTCGCCGGCAGGCCGCCGGTCTGCAGGTGGGCGCGGGCCCAGTCCGGGTCGTCGCTGAATACGAACAGCCGGGCGTCCGGCCAGGTGCGGGCGGCGGCGGCCACCGCGGCGGCGTAGTAGGCCGGCGTGCAGACCTGGAAGATCGCGTTTTCGGGGGCCTGGTAATCCCCCCGGCGCAGGTGGACGCAGACCGGGTGGGCCGCCGCCCGGATCTCTTCGGCCAGCGGCCCTGCCGGCGGGGCCGGGCTGCGCAGTTCCCGGCGGATCGCCGCCTCGGCGCCGGCAAAATACCGGAGGCTCTGGAAATAGCCCCAGCACAGAAAGTCCCGGGCCGGGCCCCGGCGCACCGGCACATACCCGTCGGTGACAAAGTGCAGCCCTGCCAGGTTGAGCAGCGGGGCCATGCGGGCTTCGAAGCCGTGCCAGTCCCGGGCCATCATGCCGCCGCGCTGTTCGGCCTTGATCATCAGGGTCTTGGCCAGGTTCTGCCGGGGCAGATGCCGTTTGGCGTACTGCGGCTCGGTCAGGATGCGCACCCCGGCGGGCAGCGACAGCGCGGTGAGGGCGCAGGCGGTGTGGGCGGGCGCGCCGGCCTGCCAGTCCCGCCGGTCCAGCAGGGTCAGTTCCTCCCCGCCCTGCAGGGCCAGCGCCCGCCCGAAGGCATAGACAAACATCTGGTTGCCGAGCCCGCCGGCAAGTTCTGCGTAGATCATCTTCCACCTGCCAATTCATCGTAAAGGCGTTCCATCCGTTGGGCGGCGGCACGCTGTTCATAGCCGGCGGCGGTCAGCCGGTCCCAGTGGTCGGCGTGGGGGCCCTGCCCGGCAATGGCCCGGGCCGTGTCCGCCCAGCGGCTCAGCGGGGCGGACAGCGGCAGGAAGTGGATCAGCTCGGTCACGGCGCCGTCGTCCGGCACGTTGGTGCTGGTCAGGCAGGGCACCCCGCAGCCCTGGGCCTCCACCAGCGTGACCGGGCTGCCCTCGAAGTTGCTGGGCAGCAAAAACAGGTCGAAGGCATTCATGTAGGCGGGCACGTCGGTCTGCACGCCGGCAAACAACACCCTGGTCTCCAGCCCCTGCTGCTGCACCGTCCGGCGCATCTCGGCTTCCATCTCGCCGGTCCCCACCAGCAGCAGCTTCCAGGCCGGGTCCGCCTTGGCCAGCGCCCCGAAGACCTGCAGCAGAAACAGCGGGTTTTTCTGGTGGTTGAGCCGCCCCACGAAGCCGGCCAGCCGGTCGCTGTCGGCGATGCCGTACTGTGCCCGGATGCGGGCACGGGCGTCTGCATCCGGGTGGAAGCGGCTGCGGTCCACCGCGTTGCAGGCCACGGCAAAGTTGGGCTTCCGGTCGATGCGGCTGCCGAACACGAACCGCCCGGCGGCCAGCCCGCAGCCCAGGAAGTAATCCGCCGTGGCCTGGTACAGCCGGTGGGCCACATGCCAGGCCAGCGTGACCGGCGGGTAGACGATGTGGCTGTGTACGATGAGCCGGGCCTTGGGGCACAGGGCGCGGATCATCACGCAGGTCAGCGCCCCGATCTTGCTGGCCGTGTGGTAGTGGATGATGTCGTAATCCCGGTGGGTGCGCAGGTGCCGCCACAGCGCCCGGGTGCGGTCCTTTTTGTTGTCCGGCACCGCAAAGATCCGCACGCCGGCCGCCTCCAGCGGCGGCGCCGAGGACGCCTGGTCCGGCGGGCAGCGCCCCACGAACAGATCGACCCGGTAGCGGGTCAGGTCCATGTTCAGCAGCAGGTTCTGCGCATAGCGCTGCACCCCGCTCTGGACACCCAGGTGGTTGCTGATCATCAAAATCTTCATAACGGACTTCCCTTTCGGTCTACCAGTAACTGCCGCCCTCCACCGCGTCCCGGCGGGCGATGCCCTCGTTTTCGGCCGGGCGGACCCAGGCGTCGTTGTACAGCCGGCTGATCTGGGGGTGGGTGTCCCACCGGCGGCCCCGTATGCCGAACAAAAGCTGGGTGGCGCCGCTCATCTGGATCGCGGCATGGCCGGTGTCCCGGGCGTGGACGGCCAGCGGCAGGCCGTAGGCCCCCGCCCCGATGACGGCCACCTCGTAGTCCGCCGCGTCCATCCGGCGCTGCATGTCGGCCAGCGCGTCAAACCAGGAAGCATAGCCGGTCTGCTGGCCCCCCAGCCCCTGCACCGCCTGCACGACGGTGAGGGAGGCGAAGGCCGGCAGCACCTCACTGCCGGGGAAGAGCTGTTCCCGCCGGGCGTACTGGCGCAGGATGGTGTCCCGGAAGGGATGGACCACCAGCACCCGCCGGCCCGCCAGCGCGGCGCTCCAGGGATGGGGATGGTAGTAGGGTTCCAGCGCCCGCAGCCGGGTGAACTGCGTGTTCCGGCAGCCGCGGATCACCGCCCGTTCGGCCCCCACATCCCACAGCGCCAGCAGGTCGGCGCGGTGGGCGCAGTCGATGTACAGTTCGCAGAAACGGCGCAGCGTCTCGTCGTCGGTGGGGAAAACGCCGGACAGGTCCCGGATCTCCCGCCGCACCGTCTCCCCGAAAGGCTGGCCGCCGGGGCGCAGGTACTCGGCGGCGGTGCGCATTTCGGTGGCGCCGCAGCGGCCGAAACAGAAAGCCCGGCCCTGCCGCAGCCATTCGGCCGCCAGGTCGTTGCCCGCCTGGGCCGAAAGGATCGGCACGCCCCGGTATTTCCAGCCGAACCGCGCCCCTTTGTAAAGGTTGCGGGCCAGGTTTTTCCACTTGGCATCGTTATCCATCGGTCCCCACCCCCTTCTCCCGCAGCATCTGCAGGGCTTTTTCGGCGCTGTTTCGCCAGAGGAAATGCTCCCGGATGCGCGTCTCGGCCGCCCGGGCCATGGCCGGGTCGGCGGCGGCCTTCTCCACGGCGGCGGCCAGCGCCGCGGTGTCGCCGGGCGCCGGGGTCACAAGAAATCCGCTGACCCCGTCCTCAATGATCTCGTCGGGGCCGGGGGCCCGCCGGGCCACCGGTGTGCAGCCGGCGTACATGGCTTCCAGCAGGCTCATGCCGAAGATCTCCTGGTCGTTGCAGTTGAGAAAGACATCGCAGGCATGGTAGTACAGCTGCACTTCCTCGTTGGGAAGTTTGGGGATGTGCCGCCAGCGCCCGGCCAGGCCGGCGGCCTCCATGGCGCGGCGCAGTTCTTCGGTCAGGCTGCCCTGGCCGATGACCACCGCCTGCCAGTCCGCCGGCAGCGCCGCCAGCACCCCGGCCACATCCAGCGGCCGCTTGTAGGGGTCCAGCCGGCCGACAAACAGCAGGTAGCGGGCCGCCGGGTCCAGCCCCAGCCGGGCCCGCAGCCGGGCGCGGGTCTCGGTGACCTGGGGGATGATGGCGGTGTCCAGCCCCACCAGCAGCACACCGGCGCAGGGCACCCCCATGGCCTGCAGTTCCCCGGCCACCGCGGCGGTCTTGGCGTAGGTGGGGGTGCGCCGGTAGACGGCCCGGTTGCGCCGGCCCAGCAGGTCCATCACCAGCCGGATGGCCGCACTGTCCGACCGGGAGCGGGTCACCCCCACCACATTGTACAGAAAAATGCCGTGCCGGCGGCAGAACCGGTACAGCCCCGGCACCGCCAGCGCGTTGTCCGACATCAGGTGGACCGCATCGACCTTTTCGTCCAGCAGGACCTGCCAGCTTTTGTAAAACGCATTGCCCCGCAGCGCCCGGGCCGGCAGGTACAGCACCTTGACGCCGGGGGCCGGGGTCTCGGTCTCGACGGTATGGGCCCCCACGGCCGGGTACAGAACCAGGACACGGCAGCCCAGCTCCGCAAAGGCACGGGCCAGGCCCACCTCCTGCCGGTTATAGGCGCCCCGCTGGCCGGATGCGCCGCAGTACAGACGGGGGATCGCAATGGTACGCATGGTTTTTCCTCCTTTTGGCTGTCAGCGCGGCCGCGCCAGGCAGCGGATCCCCAGGACCTCCAGCTGTCCGTCCCGGCAGTAGCTCCGGATGCCGAGCAGCGCCGAGGGGTCCACCCCCTCCACCTCAATGTTGCGGGGCGTGGCCGCGCACAGCGGGGTCTCCCGGCCGTCCCGCCGCGCCCAAAACTGCAGGTAGGCATCCTCCTGCGCCCGGGTGCCGCCCCGGGCCGGGCGGATCTGCTGCCCGCCCCAGCAAAAAAGCGGCCCGGCATTGCAGACATCCAGGCCATAGGCCCGGTGTTCCAGCCCGAAGGGCTCGTCCTCCTCCAGGGCGAACCCGCCCTCGGCGGCCGGGTCGGGGCGCAGGGTGAACCGGCGCAGCCGGGCCGCGGGGCCGCCCTCCGGCTGCCTCTGGGCGGACAGCAGGGTCAGCGCTTCGGGCGCGGCGTCCAGCAGGATGGTGCCGGCCAGCTCCATCCCCACCGGGAAGGAGCGTGCCAGCTCCCAGTCGTCGGGGAAGCGGCGGCAGCGGTAGAGGCAGAGGGTGCGGTCCTCGCCGGTGCCGGGGATCAGCCAGACCTCGCCGTTCCACTCAAACACGGTGGGAAAGGTGAGGTGGCTTTCCCCCTGCAGCAGGGTGCGGGGTTCGCCGGGCCGGCCGTCCGCCGGAAGCGGCAGCGCCGCGATGGTGCCCTTGTTCGCCGCCAGGTCAAAGTCCTCGCAGAACAGCCAGCGCTCCCCCGCCCGCGCAAACAGCTGCGGGTCGGTGTACCAGTGCCCGGGCGTGCCGGGCAGGCAGGTATACCGCCCCTGGCCCAGCGCGGGCAGCGGGTCGCAACCGGGGGCGGTAGGCACCGGGCGCAGGGCGATGGCGTAGGTCTCCTTCCAGCCGGCCAGCGTTTTGATCAGGCAGGCCGGCGGCGTGTGCAGCAGGCGGTACAGTTGGTTCATGAATCGGCTCCTTCATCACCGGCCAGCATCCGCCGGTAGATCGCCAGCAGCTGGGCATAGTTTTTCTCTTCGCCGAAGCGGTCCAGCGCTTCGGCGCGCATGGCGGCCGGGTCGGCGGCGGCTTCCAGGCCGGGCAGCGCCCGCACGGCCGCCGCCAGGGCGGCCGGGTCGCCGGGGGCGAACCGCAGCCCGTCCACCCCGGGGCGCACCATCGCCCCCACATTCCCCAGGTCGCTGGCCAGCACCGGGGTCCCCATGGCATGGGCCTCGGCGGGGACCAGGGCGAAACTTTCATAACACAGGCTCGGGGCCAGCGCCGCACGGCTTTCGGCCAGCAGCGGGTACAGCTGCCCGCGGGGCAGCCGCCCCAAAAGCCGGACCCGGGCCACCCCCTGCCGGCGTACCCAGTCTTCCAGCGGGCCGCTGCCCACCAGCAGCAGTTCGGGGGCGGCCGGGTCGCCTTCCAGCAGCCGCCAGGCCTCCACCGCCGTGCGCAGCCCCTTCAGCTCTTCCAGCCGGCCCACGAACACCACCTGGTTTTTCCGCCCCTGCAGCGGCTGCAGCGGCGGCAGGGGCTGGTCTGCGCTCAGGGCGTTGGGTTTGACCCACAGCCGCTGGGGGGAAAAGACCCGCCGGCGGGCGTTGAAGTCCAGCAGCTTCTCCCGGTCAAAGTCGGTCAGGGCGATCAGGTCCACCCGGCGGTAGGTGCGCAGCAGCCGGTGGAAGGCGTAGATGCCCGCACAGACCGCGCTCTGCAGCCGGCTTTGCCGGTAGCAGGCATGGTGCACCGCGCAGAGCAGCCCGCCGGGCCGGCGGGGGCAGTCCTCACAGACCCGGCCGTCCCGCAGCAGCACCCCCGCCGGGCAGAACAGCCGGAAGTTGTGCAGCGTCTGCACCACCGGCACCTTCTCGCTGCGGGCCGCCCAGAACACCGAAGGGCTCACCGCAAACAGCGTGTTGTGGACATGGACCAGGTCCACCCCCTCGCTGCGGATCAGGGCGCGGACCTCCCGCCAGGCTTTCAGGCTGAATACCGCCCGCAGCGGCATCAGGGCCCTGGCCGCCAGGCCGGGTTCCTCGTTGCTGCGCTCGTACACCACCACCCGGTGGCCGCGGCGCTCCAGCATCGCCCGTTCGGCGGCAAAAACCACGTCCTCGCCGCCGGGCAGGCGGTAATGGCAGTGTACCAACAGAATCGTCGGTTTGTCCCGCCCCATACAGTGCGCCTTCTTTCCCATTTTATAATCTTTTTGATTATATCATATCCTTCTGTCTTTTTCCAGCGCCGGGCCCGGCTTCCTTCGGGCTGCGGCCCTCCGGCCGAAGCCGTCCGGCGGGAAAATTTCCCCGTCCCCTTGACTTTTCCCGCCGGGATGGGTATAGTAAAGAGGATCTCATCCCGCAAAAGCGTTGATGCGGACACAGCACATCCTCCGCCCCCTTCAGAGAAGGCCGCCGCCTGACGGCGTGCTGCAAGCGGCCCGGGGCTGCCGGCGTTTGTGCTACCACCGCAGAGCGCGGGGGCGAACCCCCGCCGGGCGGCCCGTTACAGCCAGTTTGAGTGGGGCGCCGTCTGTGCGCCCAATCCGGGTGGAACCGTGGAGTATGTCGAATGCTTCATCCCGCTGTCAGGCGGGGTGGGGCATTTTTTCATCTGAGGCGGACCATCCGCCCGCCACCCGCGCACCTTTTGATTGGAGGGAACCTGTATGAAGATCATCTACAAGGACGGGACCGTGGCCGAGTGCCCGAAGGAAGAGGAACTGCACGTTCTGCGCCACACCGCGGCCCACATCATGGCCCAGGCCATCAAGCGGCTGTATCCCCAGGCGGATTTTGCCTTCGGCCCCGCCACCGAGAACGGCTTTTACTATGACGTGGACCTGGGCGACACCAAGCTCAGCGACGAGGACCTGGCCGCCATCGAGAAGGAAATGAAGAAGATCTGCAAGGAGAATCTGGCCGTCAAGCCGTTCATCCTGCCCCGGGACGAGGCCGTCAAGCTCATGGAGGAGCGGGGCGAGCATTACAAGATCGAGCACATCGCCGACCTGGCCGATGAGACCGAGTTCAGCTTCTACCAGCAGGGCGAGTACATCGACATGTGCATCGGGCCCCACCTGACCTACACCAAGGCGCTGAAGGCTTTCAAGATCACCCAGCAGTCGGGTGCCTACTGGAAGAACGACAAGGACAACAAGATGCTCACCCGCATCAACGGCGTGGCCTTCCACAACCAGGAGGAGCTGGACGCCTGGGAGAAGCAGCAGCAGGAAGCCCGCGAGCGGGACCACCGCAAGATCGGCAAGGAGATGCGGCTGTTCATGACCGACGACCTGGTGGGCCGCGGTCTGCCGATGTTCCTGCCCAACGGCTACACGGTCTGGCAGGAACTGGAAAACTATATCAAGGAGAAGGAGCGCGCCCGGGGCTACCAGCATGTCATGACCCCCTGCGTGGGCACCGTGAACCTGTACAAGACCTCCGGCCACTGGGACCATTACCGGGAGAACATGTTCCCCGCCATGGAGATGGAGGGCGAAAGCTATGTGCTGCGCCCGATGAACTGCCCCCATCACATGATGATCTACGCCAACCGGCCCCATTCCTACCGGCAGCTGCCCATCCGCATCGGCGAGATCGCCCACGACTTCCGCTATGAGGCCAGCGGCACGCTGAAGGGCATCGAGCGCGGCCGGCATTTCTGCCAGAACGACGCCCATCTGTTCGTGACCCCCGACCAGATCAAGAGCGAGGTCGCCAGCGTCTGCGACCTGATCTTTGATGTGTACAAGGACTTCCACATCACCGACTACCGCTGTGTGCTGTCGCTGCGGGACCCCAACGACAAGAAGAAGTACCACGATGACGATGCCATGTGGGAACACGCCGAGGCCGCCCTGCGGGAAGTGCTCACCGACCTGGGCATCGACTTTACCGAGGAGATCGGCGAAGCGGCCTTCTACGGCCCCAAACTGGACGTGAACGTCCGGCCCGCCGTGGGCGCCGAGTACACCCTGTCCACCTGCCAGCTGGACTTCTGCCTGCCGGCCAAGTTCCACCTGACCTATGTGGATTCCGACGGCAGCGAAAAGACCCCCGTGGTGCTGCACCGGGCGATCCTGGGTTCGCTGGACCGGTTCATGGCCTACCTGATCGAGGAGACCAAGGGCCGCTTCCCCACCTGGCTGGCCCCCACCCAGGTCAAGGTGCTGCCGGTCAGCGAAAAGACGATGGACTACACCGCCCGGGCCGCCGAGACCCTGCAGAAAGCCGGCGTGCGCGCCGTGCTGGACGAGTCCAATGAAAAGATCGGCTACAAGATCCGCGAAGCCCAGCAGGTGGACCGGGCCCCCTATATGCTGGTGCTGGGCGCCAAGGAGGCCGAAGCCGGCACCGTGAGCGTGCGCAGCCGCCAGGGCGAGACCACCACGATGACGCTGGAGGAATTCCGCGACCAGGTCGTGGCCGAGATCAAGGAACGCCGCTGAAACGGGAAAAATCATCTTGACAAAACCATGTGCGCCTGCTATAATAGGTAAGCTGTCGTAAGACAGCTTGCTTTTGTGCCCGTAGCTCAGTTGGTAGAGCATCTGACTTTTAATCAGAGGGTCCAGGATTCGAGTTCCTGCGGGCGCACCAAAAAGACGTCGAGACAATCGTCTCGACGTCTTTTTTGTTTGTTCCCCCCGCCGCCCTTGCCAAAGGGAACAGGCCCTGCCCCGTGGAACTGCATCCATGGGGCAGGGCCTGTTGTGTCGGGGCGCCGTTTCCCTCAACCCAGAAGGCAGACCGCGGCGGCGCCGAGGAGGGTGCCGAGGAGGTTGAGGGCGACATCGAGCCAGGAAAAGTGGCGGCCCTGGATCCAGCGCTTGGTGGCCTCGTCCGCCCAGGCCCAGAAGATCAGGGCCGCGGCCGGCCAGCGGGGCAGCCGCCCCAGCCGCAGGGTGCAGACAAAGAGGGCGGCCAGCACCGCGTACACCCCCACATGGGCCAGGCGGCGCAGCGCACAGTTCAGCCGCTCGGTGTCCTTTTCAAGAAAGGACAGCCTTTCGGCCAGTTCCAGGCTGGTGCGGCTGGTGTGTTCCCCGTCCTGGTGGGACAGGAAGGTCATGAAGGCAAACCAGAGCAGCGTCAGGGTCAGGGAGATGAAAAACTTCAAGGGTAGACAGCCTCCTGCCAAAACAGAATGACACCATCATACCACAGCCTGACCCGGTTGACCAGTGGCAGCGGCCGGCGCAGGGCCCGACGCCCTCAGCCGCGGAAGTTTTTCGGCAGTTCCCGGGCCGATTCCATATACTCCCTGTAGAAGCCCAGAAAGTGCTGGGGGTCGCGCACGACGCAGCCGGTCGGCTTGTGGGCCCGGATCAGGTCGCCGCATTTGCCGCAGGTCACGCAGACGCGCTTGGGGTCGATGCGGCCGTCGTGCAGGATCTGGTTGGCGAAGGCCGGGTCGGCAAAGGCCATCCGGCCGAAGAGCATCCCGTCGCACAGCTCCTGCTCCACCGCGCCGGCGCTGTACAGGTCCGCATACTGGCGCAGATAGCTGGGGGCCGAAGCGTAGATGACCAGGTCGGGCACCGCCTGCTTGACCGCGCCGATGCCCCGGATCATCCGGGCAAGACCTTCCAGCGGATGTTCGTCCGGCAGGTACTTGCCGGCGTCGAAGGGGCGGGTCACATGGGTCGTGACATAGGGGTTCCCCATCGTCAGGTTGACCATCGTGAGCCCGTACTCCTCCTTCAGCTGGCGGACCAGGCGGATCGGCTCGGTGTAGTCCGGTTCCCGGCCGCCGTTTTCCCGCACGCCGAAGCCGTAGGGATACTCGTACCCGTCATAGATGCCCAGCCGGCAGGTCACCTGAAAGCCGGAATCCTCCTGGACTTTGGCCGCCGCGATGGCGTTGCGCAGCAGACGGGTGCGGTTTTCAAAGCTGCCGCCGTAGGCGCCGGGCCGGGTGTAGGCGGAGGTGAGCTCCGCCAGCAGGTAGCCGTGGCAGGACTTGATGTCCACCGCGTCAAACCCCGCCGCTTTGGCCAGGGCGGCGGCCTGGCCGAACTTTTCTTCCAGTGCCTTGAGATAATCGTCCGAGACGATGCAGCTGTCGTCGGCGGCGCGGAACTGCTCGTAGTAGGGGTTGCGGTAGGCGATGAGGGGGGCCGGCCTGTTGTCCGGGTTGGAGTAGCGGCCCGAATGGTTCGCCTGCATGACCAGGTACGGCGCATACCCGTTGGCGCGCAGGCCGGCTTCCTTGATGGCGGCCGTGAACACCTGGTAGGCGGCGAGGTTTTCCCGGCAGAGGTAGAGCTGGGTCTTGCCGGAGCGCCCCTCCGGCACAATGGAGATCGCCTCAAACCAGATGACCGCGCTGCCCCCTTCCGCCTCCTGCACATAGCGGCGGAGGGTGTATTCCGACGGGGCGCCGTCGTCCTGCGAGTCGGCGCCCTCCATCGGGGCGATGCCCAGGCGGTTGGGCACCGTTACCGGGCCGAAGGATACCGGCTCGGCCAGTACCCGCGTATCCGCCGCGAAGGGAAGGTCCGCCCCCAGCGCCTGCGCCCTGGCTTTGAGCTCCTCCAGATTCTTGTAATGGAACCGTTCATGCGCCACAACGATCATCCTTTCCGTTTGCTGAAAATATGGTATACTATAAAAAATACGCTTTCGTGCGCGTGGCCGGCCGGGGCTCCGCTTTTGCGCAAGGGCATGGCCCCGGCCGCCGGGGCCTGCGGCCCTGCCTTGCCCCGGCTGCGCGCCGTGTCAGGAGGTTTTTTCCATGCCGTGCAGCGACCGCCCGCCCTTTGCCTGCCGCTACGAGACCGACGCCGTCCCCCTGCAGATCCACGAGCCGGTGGGACATTTTGAGTACACCGTCCTGCTGGTTCTGGCCGGCGGGGCGGACGCCGCCATCACCCACCGCACCTACCGGCTGCGCCGGGGGTCGCTGCTCTTCATCGGGCGGCTGGAAAGCCACGCCATCCGGATCCAAACCACGCCTTACGAGCGGTATGTGGCCAGGCTGTCCCTGGACATGCTGCTGAAAAGCGTGCCGGATACCCCGCTGCTCTCCATCTTCATCCGCCGGCCGGAGGATTTCCGGCATCTCATCCAGCTGGACGAACCGGAGCTGGAGCGGATTCTGCCCGTTTTCAGCCGGCTGGCGCAGGAAAGCCCGGGGCAGGCGCCCTTCGCCCTGTCCCGCTGCAGCAGCCTGCTGAATCTCTTTTTGATCGAGCTGTACCGGATGGCCCCGCAGGCGTTCCCCAGCTGGTCCAACTGCACCACCCAGACTGCGGTGGTGGCCGCCCAGCAGTACATGACCCGGAACTTCCGGCGGCCGCTGACCCTGGAGGAGGTGGCCGAACACGCCTTTGTTTCCCGCCATACCCTGTCGCTGGCCTTCCGGCAGAACGTCGGCATGACCTACAAGGATTACCTGATCCTGCTGCGGATCACCGAGGCCAAGCGCCTGCTGGTCACGACCGACGCCCCGGTCTCCAAAATCGGGGAGCTTGTGGGGTATTCCAACGTGAACAACTTTATCAAGATCTTTCGGGAACGGATGCACACCACCCCGCTGCAGTACCGGCTCGCCCGGGGCCGGCCCGAATAAAGTGTACCATATCCGCCGCGGGGTCTCTATAGCCAAGGCCGCACAAAAATATGCCTTTTGTTACCTCTCCCGGCCGGGGCATCCCGCCCGGGCCGCCGCCTGCCCCGGGGCGGGCCCCGCTGCCCTTGCGCCGCCGCCGGAAGGTATGCTATGATGGAATCAGATGCAGGAACGTTTTTTGCAGCGACCCTGAAGCGCTGCGGACGATAAGGAGGCGAACCGGATGAAAAAGTTTGGCGCAGGGCTGCTGGCGGCGGCCCTACTGCTCAGCGGCTGTCAGCGCGAGGCCCCGGCCGAGGGACCAGCCCTGACCGATGACATCGACTATATGCCGGTGGTGGAGGCGACCGATCTGGCTTCGGCCGGCATCACGCTGGCGGATGATCTGCACGGCGTTCCCTCCCAGGCCAGGACCGAAATCACCGAGCAGGGCATCTTCTTCTTTGATTGGGACGCCGGGCTGCTGATGTTCAATGACTGGCAGACCAACACGACCTACCCGCTGTGCGCCAAAGCAAACTGCACCCACAGCGACGCGGGCTGCAACGCCTGGTTTGATACCGCCGCCGGCACCCCCACCGGGCTGCACAGCGACGGCGACCGCCTGTACTATTTCACCACGAACTATCCGGCCGCCTGCTATGTGCAGGATTTTGACGGCGAAAACCGCCGGGAAGTTTTCTCGTTTGAGGGGGATATTTCACCGCATTTTGTCTACGAGGGCGACAGCGTCTATTTTGTGGCGAACGGCTACCAGATGAACGCCGAGCCGGACGAGACCGGCAGCACCGTCGCCGTCGGCGGCGATCAGATTCTGCGGGCCGACCTCCAGACCGGGGCGCTCGAGACAATCCCGCTGACGCTGCCGGATGATACCGGTAAAATCACCCGCCTGGCCATCACGGGGAAATACGGCGATTCCCTCTGCCTTTACTATGAGGAAATCGACCGCGGCCTTTTCGCCAACTTTTTGCAAAACCTCGAACGCACCCGTTTTTTGCTGGATCTTGAAACCGGGCAGATTCAGGGGATGATGGAAGATCGCAAGCGCGCCAACCAGATGAGCAGTTCCGACGGCACCGCTTGCGGCCTGTACGCCTACCTCGACATTGATTGGGACACCGAAAAGTCCTTTACCCTCGGTTCCCATACCGCCGACGCGGCCGACGGCGTCCCGATCCTGATCGACTTTGCCAACCGGGTTGAGTATCACTTTCCGTCTCAGCCGAGCCTCTCGGTCGGGTTTAGCCTCCACGATGGCAAGCTGTTCTACACCCGCCCCGCCGACGACGGGCAAAGCCTGCGGCTGTACTATTTCGACTTTGCAACCCGGACCGAACAGCCTGTGCCGGACTTCTTCCAGGATTATATCATCCGGGACGAGACCGAAAACTGGTTTGCCATCGCCCCGCGGCAGGATACGAACACGCTGCCGTCCTATTCCCGCGTGCTGAAAAGCGACTATTTTGCCGGGAACCCTGCGCTCATCGAGATGGGCGAGATCCAGCTGTAAGGGGGGGCGCCGCCATGCAAGAGGACCGGACCCCCGCGCTCACAGCGCAGCACCTGAGCAAGCGGTATGGCAAGACCCGGGCACTGAGCGATTTCAGCTACACCTTCACCCCCGGCATCTACGGGCTGCTGGGGCCCAACGGCGCGGGCAAAAGCACCCTGATGAGCCTGATCAGCAGCACCCTGCGCCCCACCGGGGGCCGGGTGCAGTACGGCGGCCGGGATGTGCTTGCGCTGGGCGCCGCCTACCGCGCCGTGCTGGGCGTGGTGCCCCAGCAGATGCCGCTGTACGACTTTTTCACCGGGCAGGAATACCTGGAATACATCGCCGCCCTCAAGGGCATGGCCCGCCGCCCGGCCGCCGAGGCCGCCCGCCGTGCGCTGGAAAGCGTCGAGCTGGCCGACCGGGGCGGGGCGCGGGTGGGCGGTTATTCCGGCGGCATGAAGCAGCGGCTGCTGCTGGCCCAGGCGCTGCTCAACGACCCGGCCGTCCTGATCCTGGACGAGCCGACCGCCGGGCTGGACCCCCGCCAGCGGATCGTGCTGCGCAACCTGATCACCCGCATCAGCGAAAACAAAATCGTGATCTTCGCCACCCATGTGGTGCCGGACATCGAACCCATCGCCCGGGAAGTGCTGCTGCTGCGCCGCGGCCGGCTGATCGACGCCGGCCCGGTGGCCCGGCTCTGCCGGTCGATTGTAGGCTGCGTGGCGGAGGAGGAACTGGACCCGGACGCCTTCGCCGCGGTGGCCGCCACCGGCCGGGTGGTGAATTTTCAGCCGCTGGGGGCGCGGTATCGGGTGCGGTATCTGCTGCAGGCCCCCGACCCCGGGCACCCCGGCGCCGCAGCCCCCACGCTGGAGGATGTGTACCTCTACCATTTTCACGACAGCGAGAAAAGCGGGGCGGCGCTATGAGGACGGTTTTTGTCTGCGAGCTGCGCAAGCTCTGCCGCAACAGTTCCTTCCTGCTGTTCGGGGCGCTTTTGCTGCTGGCGTCGGTGCTCTATCCCTTCGGCCGGGCGCTGGCCCCGGATGCCAACGGTGTGAACCTGCTGAAAAAGCAGGCGGTCTTTGCCGCCTACCCCGACAGCACGCCGGCCGAGGCCGCGGCCGACCTCGCGGCCCGGCAGGATGCGCTGGATGTCTCGGTGGCGCTGCTGATGCTGCAGCAGGCCCCGAACCAGACGGTGCGGGACATGGCGCTGCGGATGCTGGCCGACCGCGGCTACACGGCGGAGGATCTGCCCGCCCTGCGCGAAGCCGGCGCGCTGCGGTTCGGCAGCAGCATCGCCCAGGAGCGGGTCATTCTGCAGGAAGGTCTCGACCAGGCCGAGCGGGCGCTCGCCTACCCGGACTATCTGCAGCAGATCGCGCAGCGGGCCGACCAGCTCGGCCAGACCATCTTTGCCCGCAGCGGCGGGCTGGACGTCCAAATCGCCCGGCGCACCGCCGAACGGTACGCAGCGCTGGACGGCCTTACCATCCCCTATGCTTCCCCCTACGGGGCCGAGATCGGGCTGGGGGACGGCGTTTCCGACTGCCTTGTGCTGCTGTTTGCCTTTTTGCTGGCCATGTCGGTCTTTGCCCAGGACCGGCGCCCCATGGCCGCGCCGGTGGTGCGGGCCGCCCGCTGCGGCCTGGGGCGCAGCTACGCCGCCAAAGCCCTGCTGAGCGGCGGGCTGCTCCTGCTGTTCTGGGCGGTCAGCCTGGCGGCCCAGATGGGATGCGGCGGTTTGCTGCTGGGCTTCGGGGACCTGGACCGGTGCGTGCAGTCGCTGCCGGACTTTTTCCGCGCCCCGGGGCGGATGACGGTGGGCGGGCTGCTTGCCGCCGCGCCGGTCTGCCGGCTGCTGGGCGCCCTGGTGGCGCTGGCGCTGTTTGCGGTGTTCTGCTGCCTGCTGGCCGGGGCGCCGGCCTACGGGGCCTGCGCCGCAGCGGCGGCACTGGGGTGGGGGCTGTACGCCTTTATCCCGGAATCCAGTCCGCTGCGGCTGCTCAAATACCTGACCCCCGCCGCCTGGCTGCGGCCGGAACTGCTGTTCGGGGATTATCTGCTCTTCCCCTTCGGTCCGGGGCTGGTCCCCTACACGGCGCTGTACGGGGGGCTGGTCGCCGCCAGCCTGGCCGGGCTGACGGTGCTGGGCCGCGCCGCCTACGGCGGCCGGGTCGTTGCGCTGCCGGCGCTGCGCCGCCCGGGGCTGCGCCGACGCAAGCGGCGTCCGACGCTGTTCGGGTTTGAACTGCGCAAGCTGCTGCGCACCCAGGGTGCGGTGGCCGTGCTGCTGTTGCTGACGGCGGCGCAGCTGTTTGCCGCCTCCACCTTCACGACCCTGACCACCGAGGAGGACGCCCGCTACGAAGCCTGGCTGACCACCCTGCAGGGCCCCTATACCGAGCAAAAGCACCAGCAGGTGCTGGACGCCTACGAGAAGATCCGGGAGCTGGAAGCCGAGATCGCCCCCGACCGGAACAGCGCCGAGAGTGCGCTGCTGCAGACCGTCCTGCAGGACAAGCCGGTGCTGGTCCGGCTCGGGCAGCTGAGCAACCGGCTCAAAGCCCGGGCGGAGAGCGGCCGGACCGCCTTCTACCTGCCCGGGGCCGGCTATGCCCGGATGCTGGGGTTCGAGTCGGTCGGCCCGCGTTACCAGCCCTTCCTGGTTGCCGCGCTGCTGGTCCTGGCCCTGTCGGGGCTGTTTGCCGTCGAGCGGGAAACCGGGCTGATCCTGCTGGACAAGACCCTGCCCTGCGCCACCGGTCGGCTGTACTGGACCAAGGCGGGCGTCTGCTGCGCGGTCACGGTGGTGATCCACGCTGCGGTCTGGCTGCCCGAGACGGTGTTTCTTTTCCGGCACTATTCCTTCCCGCTGCCCTGGGCCGAGGCCGGCAGCCTGACGGAACTGGCCGGCGCGCCGCAGGGGATGCCGCTGTGGGGGGCGGTGCTGGCCACCTGGCTAATCCGGCTGACCGGATCGCTCTGCTTTGCCGCGCTGCTCTTTGCTGCGGGGATACGGGCCCCCTCCACCGTCAGCGCCCTGCTGGGCGGCGCGGGGCTGCTGCTGGCGGTGTTCCTGCTGGACGCCCTGGCGCCGGCCCCTCTTGACCGCTTCACCCTCGTCTGGCTGATGCAGGGCGACACGGCGGCTGTGCTGGACGCGCCGGTGCTGGCAACTGCCCTGACCTGCCTGGCGCTGACCATCCTGCTGTTCGGCCTGGGGGAGTACCGCTGGCTGAAGGCGCTGGACAAACCCAACTTTTAGCCGGGGGCGGATTCATAGTTTGGTCAAACAAAGTTCCCTTTTCTTTCAAATTGTTTTTATATTCCTGCTACATTTCGGCGGTATCTTATGTACATAGATAAGCGGAGCCGGAATACCGGCACCGCCTCCACCGCACAAGGCCATCCTAGGCTGGGCCGAATGCGGACAACCAACAAGGCTTCGCGCCATGACATAGATGCAAACCGCCGCGGCTGAGCCGGGGTCCCCGCGATCCCCCCTTCCGCGGCGTTTGCCTGCCCGCCAAACGCCGCCCCGCCCCGATAGCCCGGATTGGACGGAGAAGTCAAGCAGCGCGGCAGCCCGGCCGCGTGGACCGACCGGCAAAGCGAGCCGCCCAAACCGTGCAATCAAGTGCAATAAAAAAGAGACAGCCCCCGGCCGGGGCTGTCTCTTTTTGGTTCAAGGTGATTCAGAGCGGCGAATCCGCCGCCTGAGGGGCATCAGCGGTCACGGCGACGAAGCACGATGACCGTCAGTGCGATCAATCCGCAGCCGCCGACCGCAAACAGAGCGATCCACAACCCGAGCGGGAAGCTGTCGCCGGTAGCGGGAACGCCCGCCGGTGCCGAAGAGGGCGCTGCCGTGGGGGCAGGCGTCGGGGCCGGAGTCGGCTCGTTTTCCGTCTGAGGGGCCGCCGTCGGGGCCGCAGACGCCGGTTTGGTTGTTTGTTCAGGCGCGGCCGGGGGTGTTACGGGGTCCGGCTGCGGCTTTTCCGTGGGCTGTTCCGTCGGCACATCCTCCGTCTTGACCTGATAGGCCGTTACACTGACCGGGGACAGGCCCTGGAAAGTGACCCGCAAACCGGTGTCCGTTTCGGTAACGGATGGCAGCTCGATGCTGTTGTCGCCTTTTTTATGCGCCACGATGAAGTCGTAACTCCGGGCGTTGGTCCCGGACGGATACGGCAGCACCACCGTGATGCCCTTATTCATGGAAGTATCCTTCCACTCTTCTTCTTTGACCTGCAGAACAAGATCGTAGAACGTGGTGGTATAAGACGCAACATTTTCCGGCAGCTTTTGCGCTGCGGTCCGGGTCAGGGCTGTCTTGTCATCGGTACTCTGGACATCCCGCACTTCAATCCGGTATTCTTCGTCTTCTTCCGCACCCGGAATGTCCGGTTTTTCCAGAACGCAGGGCAGTACTTCTTCCTTTCCCCTGTACTTACAGACCGTACACTCCTGATGGCGCTTTCCGTTCACAGTCGCGGTAGGCTGCCGGTCCACCACCCATTGCCAGGTATGCCCGGCCTCGTCTTTCCTGTCGCCGCAGACCGTACAGGCATGCCAATGACCGTCTTCGTCGCTGGACCATGTGTCCGAATAGGCATGGCCGGTTGCCGGGAGCGTATCCGTCTTCGTCTCGCCACAGCGCGTACAGGTATAGGTTTTCACACCGGGTTCCGTGCAGGTGGCCGGGGTGGTCACCGTTCCTTCGTCCCAGGCATGACCAAGGGCCGGGATCTCCTCCTGCTCCACCAGGATCTGCTGGCAAACACTGCAGCGGGTCCCTTCGGTCAACCCCGGTTCGGTGCAGGTGGCTGTCTTTTCCGGGAGGGTTTCTTCGGTATGGCCGGTGGCCGCAATCAGCTGCGTTTCCTCTGCCTGGCAGCGCTTGCAGGTCGTCTTCTTTTCCCCGGTCTCGGTGCAGGTGGGTTCCTTGGTCACAACGCCTTCGTCCCAATCGTGGCCAAGGGCAGGGATTTCTTCGGTCTTGGTCTCGCCGCAGCGGCCGCAGGTGTAGGTCTTCTCCCCGGCCTCGGTGCAGGCGGGCTCCTTGGTCACTGAGCCTTCGCCCCAATCGTGGTCAAGGGCGGGGATTTCCTCGGTTTTGGTCTCGCTGCAGCGGCTGCAGGTGTAGGTCTTCTCCCCGGTCTCGGTGCAGGTAGCCTCCTTGGTCACAGCGCCTTCGTCCCAATCGTGGTCAAGGGCGGGGCTTTCCTCGGTCTTGGTCTCGCTGCAACGGCTGCAGGTGTAGGTCTTTTCCCCGGCCTCGGTGCAGGTGGCCTCCTTGGTCACTGTACCCTCGTCCCAATCATGGCCGAGCATGGGAATCGTTTCCGAGTCCTTGGTGGCGTCGCACTTGGTACAATGGATCGACTGGCTGCCGTCTTCCGTGCAGGTCGGCTGCTTATCCACCGTCGGGGCTTCCGCCCAGGCGTGGCCGGTGGGCTCCAGACCCTGTGTTTCCGTATAACCGCAAGCTGTGCAGGTGCGCTGCTGAGATCCTGCCCCGGTACAGGTAGCGGAATCCACCGTTTCCCATTCCCCAAACCGGTGGCCCAGAGCCGGGATTTCGGTCTGCTCCGCCAGGATGGTCTGGCACACGCTGCAGCGGCTGCCCTCAGTCAATCCAGGCTTCGTGCAGGAGGCCGGGGTGCCCGGGATCACCTCGGGCGTGTGCTCTTTCTTTTCAATGGGATCTTCTTTGGTCTGCTGGCAGCGGATGCAGGTATAAGTACGCACACCTTCCTGGGTACAGGTGGGCTCTTTGGTCACCTTACCGGAATCCCAGTTGTGGCCCAGCGGTTCGATAGTCTCCTTCTTGGTTGCCCCGCAGAGCGAGCAGGTATAAGTACGCACACCGGGGTCAGAGCAGGTCGGGGTGGTTGTTTCCTCGCCTTCTCCCCATTCATGGCTGCACTCCGCAATTTCGAAGTTTGTGCTGGCCATGCCGGTATAGTTGCCGATGCCGGTCACCGTCACGGTGGCCGTGCCCGGTTCAATGTTATTCGAATAGGAAACCGTAAAGTCGATGTTTTCCTGCAGAGTCTGTCCGTTCAGGCTCACCGTCACGGCCGGCTTGATCTCCTCACCGGTCGCAGAGAAGGACGTGCCCGAAAGCACAATCTCTGCTCCTTCCAGCGATGCGGCCGTCACCGTAATCCCCAGTTCCACCGGTGCCCCCATGGCCGTGCCGGTCAGCTTCGTTGTGCCGACTTTGAGGGCAGTCAGGGCCGTACCGTCAACAGCCACCACCCCGGCTTCATCTGCATTCCAGATCCCTCGGGTTTCCACCTGCGGGCTGCTCTTCCAGGTCTCGGTCATTTCCATATCCACCATCACCGTCGGCAGGTCTGCTGTTCCACCCACCTGCATCGTCAATGGCTGGAGTTTCTCCGCAGACTTCGACGCAATCAGATCCCCGCCGACTGTAACGGTGACCGTCGTCAAAGAATCATTGGCTGCGATTTCTTCCGCCCCCAATCGGTTGCTTCCGAATTCCTGCACCCAAAAGTGGTAACCGTCATAGACCACATGGCCAATGGCAAAGGTTGTCACACTGGAGGACAGCATGTTGCGCCGATGGCCCTGCCCTGCATAGGGTTCATTTTCTTCCTTCCATTGGTCAAACGTGGCGGCTGCTGTTATGCGCCCCGCTGCAATGTTTTCAGCTTTGTTCCCAAAACTGCCCACTTCTTCATAGGCTGTCCAGCATTTCGTTCCATCCGGGCGGGTATGGGCAAAATGGATGGCAATCTCCGCCGCCCGCTGCATGGCGACCTTTTCAAGCTCATAGTCATACTGCAGCGGCTGCAGGCCGGTCACCGGAACTTTCTCTTTGTCTGCCTCATCCCAGCACCAGGCATCACCCGATGTGCGGAATGCATTGACCAATTCCAGCATCGTCCTGGCTTCGGTCTGGCTATAAGTCACATCCAGTTCCACCTGATACTGTTCCCCGGCCGCAAAGGCCGGGACCATACAGGTAAACGCCATTGCCAGCGCCATGATCAGCGCCAGGCATTTTTGGCCGATCCTTCTCAATTCCGCTTCCTCCTTTGTCAGGCGGGGCTTCTCCCACCCGGCTCCTATATATGATAAATTATCATTATTATTATAGCAGTCAACCACTCTTTTCTTCAACGGCATTTTTCACAATTTTTTCGCATTTATTTGTATGCTTTCCTGAACGAATCAAAGCCCCGCCGGGCGGCGGGGCTTTGGACGGAAGCGATTGGAAGCTTCCTCAGGACAGTTCGAACATGCCGTGGTAAAGCTGGTAGTATTCGCCCTTATGGGCCAGGAGTTCCTCGTGGTCGCCGCGCTCGACGATGGCGCCGTGTTCCAGCACGATGATTGCGTTGGCGTTGCGCACTGTGGACAGGCGGTGGGCGATGACAAACACCGTGCGCCCTTCCATCAGGCTGTCCATCCCCTTTTCGATCAGGGCTTCGGTGCGGGTGTCGACGGAGGAAGTCGCTTCATCCAGGATCAGCACCGGCGGGTCGGCCACGGCGGCCCGGGCGATGGCCAGCAGCTGCCGCTGGCCCTGGCTCAGGTTGGCGCCGTCGCTGGTGACCAGGGTGTCGTACCCCTTGGGCAGACGGCGGATAAAACTGTCGGCGTTGGCGATGCGGGCCGCCTGCTCGATCTCCTCCCGGGTCGCGTCCAGCTTGCCGAAGCGGATGTTGTCCGCCACGGTGCCGGTGAACAGGTGGGTGTCCTGCAGCACCACCCCCAGGGACCGGCGCAGGTCGTCCTTGCGGATGTCCTGCACGTTGATGCCGTCGAAGGTGATGCGCCCGGCGCTGACATCATAAAACCGGTTGATCAGGTTGGTGATGGTGGTCTTGCCGGCGCCGGTGGAGCCCACAAAGGCGATCTTTTGCCCGGGCTTGGCGTACAGGCTGATCTTTTGCAGGATGGTGTGGTCTTTGTCGTAGCCGAAGCTCACATCCTCGAACCGCACGTCCCCCCGCAGCGGCACCAGCGCGCCGTCCGGTTTCTGCCAGGCCCAGCGGCCGGTCTTTTCGCTGCAGGCGGTCAGGGCTCCGCCCTCCTGCCGCACGTTGACCAGCCGGATCTTGCCTTCGTCCGGCTCCGGTTCCATCCGCATGGCCTCAAAGATACGCTCGGCGCCGGCCATGGCCGCCAGCAGGAAGTTGCTTTGCTGGGTGAACTGGTTGATGGGCATGGCCGCCTGACGCACAAAAATCAGGTAGCTGGACAGGCTGCCGATGTCGGTCATGCCGTGCAGCGCCATCAGGCCGCCCACCACCGCCACGACGGCGTAGTTGATGTAGGAGATGCTGACCACCGCCGGCACCATGGTGGCCGCATAGCCCTGGGCGCCGGTACCGGCCTTGCGCAGCGTCTCGTTCTTGTCCAGGAAGACCCGCAGGTTGGCCGGCTCGTGGTTGAAGACCTTGATGATCTTCTGGCCGCTGACCATCTCCTCGATATAGCCGTTCACATCCCCCAGCGCCGCCTGCTGGTCGGTGTAGAAGGCGGTGCTGCGCCGGGCGCTGAACCGGATGTAGAGGAACATGACCGCATACCCCAGCACCACGATCAGCGAAAGGCGCCAGTTGAGCACGAACAGCAGCACCAGCGTGCCGGTCATCTGGATGAAGCTCTGGATGGTCATGGCGAAGCTGTTGTTCAGCGCATCGGCCACCGTGTCCACATCGTTGGTGAAGTAGCTCATGATGTCGCCGTGGCGCTGGGTGTCAAAGAAGCGCAGCGGCAGCCGCTGGATGTGGGCGAACAGGTCGCGGCGGATGTCGTAGAGCACCTTCTGGGCGGCGTAGACCATCGTCTGGGTATAGCCCAGGGCAGCCAGCACGCCGACGCCGTAGATGGCCGCCGTGACAGCCACCCCCTGCACCAGGGCCGCCATATCCCCCTGGCCCACGCTGTTGACCACCGGGCGGATCATGTAGGTGCCCAGCAGGTTGCCCATGGCGCTGACGGTGACCAGCACCGCCACCACCAGGAAGAGGAACTTGTGCCGCCCCATGTAGGAGAGCAGCGCCCGGAGGGTAAAGCCGAAGTTTTTGGGTTTCTTACCCGAGATCTGCCGCGCCATCCTCGCCGCCTCCTTTCATCTGGGAATGATAGATCTCCTGATAGATCGGGTCGCGGGCCAGCAGTTCGCTGTGGGTGCCCACCGCATGGATGCGGCCGTCCTCCAGCAGGATGATCTGGTCGGTCCCCATGACCGAGGTGATGCGCTGGGCAATGATAATCTTGGTCACATCGGGCAGCGCCCGCAGCGCCTTGCGGATCTTTGCCTCGGTGGCGGTGTCCACCGCGCTGGTGGAGTCGTCAAAGATCAGCACCTTGGGGTGTTTGAGCAGGGTTCGTGCGATGCACAGCCGCTGCTTCTGCCCGCCGGATACGTTCACGCCGCCCTGGCCCAGGTCGGCGTCCAGCCCGCCGGGCATCCGTTCCAGGAACTCGTCGGCACAGGCGGCCCGGCAGGCCGCCCAAAGGGTCTCGTCATCGGCCCGGGGATCGCCCCAGCGCAGGTTGTCCCGCACGGTGCCGGAAAACAGCACGTTTTTCTGCAGCACGATGCCGACGGCGTCCCGCAGGGCCACCAGGTCATAGTCCCGCACATCCCGGCCGCCCACCAGCACCCGGCCTTCGGTGGCGTCGTACAGCCGGGGAATCAGCTGCACCAGGGTGGACTTGGCCGAACCGGTGCCCCCCAGCACCCCCACCGTCTGCCCGGGGCGGATGGTCAGATTGATGTCGGCCAGGGCATATTCGGCGGCGTCCGGGTGGTATTTGAAGGAGACGTTCTCAAAGACGATGCCGCCGTCGGGAATCTCGGCGACCGCCTTGTCCGGGCTCACCAGCTCCACCGGTTCGTCCAGCACTTCGGCCACCCGGCGGGCGCTGGCCAGCGAACGGGTCATGAGCAGGAAGACGTTGGAAATCATCATCAGCGAGTTCATCACCTGCATGACATAGCTCAGGAAGCTGGTCAGCCGCCCCACCGTGAGCGTGCCCTGCAGGATCATGTTGCCGCCCATCCAGAGGATCAGCACGCAGGCCGCGTACATCGTCAGCTGGAAGGCCGGCAGATTGAGCACCGCCGTGCGGAAGGTCCCCAGGCTGACCCGGGTCAGCTCGCCGTTGACCGATTCGAACTTCTTTTCCTCATAGTCGCCCCGCACGAAAGCCTTGACCGCCCGGATGGCGGTCAGGCATTCCTGCACGACGTTGTTCAGGTGATCCATGGCCTGCTGCAGCCGGATGTACATGGGCGCGATCCGCCGCACCACAAGGAACAGCACCACCCCCAGGATGGGCGCGCAGATGAAGAAGACGACAGCCAGCTGCGGGCTCATCATAAAGGAGAGCAGCACCCCCAGCACCAGCATGGCCGGGCCGCGCACCATCGGGCGGAAACCGCCGTTGATGGCGTTCTGCAGCACCGAGACATCGGTGGTCATGCGGGTGATCAGCGAGGAGGTCTCGAAATGGTCCAGGTTGCCGAAGGCGTAGGTCTGGACCTTGGCGTACTCGGCCTCCCGGATGCGGGCGCCGAACCCGTAGGAGGCCCTGGCCGCGTATTTGGCGTAGAGCAGGCCGGTGATCAGCGACAGCAGCGCACACACCGCCATCCACAGCCCGGTGCGCAGGATGCTGGGGATGTCCTGCCGGGCCACCCCCACGTCGATGATGTCGCTCATCAGCACCGGAATGACCATCTCGAAGCTGCTTTCCACCACCACCAGCAGCATCCCCAGGGCCATGTCCTTTCGGTAGGGGCCCATATACCCAAACAGGCGTTTGAGGTCTTTCATACAGATCGTTTCCTTCCCCGGGCGCGGCGCAGGCGCCCTGTTACTCTTGCGGCTGCAGGTTGACGCGCAGCCGTTCCAGATACTCTGCCAGCTGTTTCGCCTCTTCGTCGGTAAAGCCCTGCAGCATCTGCCGGTCGATCTGGCGGCCCACCTGCTGCCAGGCTTCCAGCGCACGGCGGCCCTTGTCGGTGATGGCGATGGTGTCGGCGCGGCGATCGTTGCGGTCCACCCCGCGGCTGACAAAGCCGCCTTTTTCCAGTGTGTCCAGCATCCGGCACACCGCCGACGGGTCCACCTCCAGCGAATCGGCCAGGCGTTTCTGGCTGCTGGGGCCGTCCCTCTCCAGGCTCACCAGCAGCCGCGGCTGGCCGGGGCCCAGGCCCAGCCGGCGCAGATACGGCCGCATCGCGCTGCGCTGCCGGTGGGCCGTGCGGTACAGCAGGGTGTGAATGGCGTATTCCATAACTTCAGCTTCCTTCCGGAATTGATAGCGCAATGATTGATATGTCAACGACTTCTGTCATTCTATTATACCCCTTCCGGCAGCGGTGTCAATCCCCAGCCCTTGCAGGCGGACCCGGGGCGGGGTATAATGGAAACGGCAAGACGCACACCGGTTTTGCCCCAACTGCCGCCAAGGAGGTATCACCATGCCGTTTATTGATTCGAAGATCGCGGGGCCTGTGCCCGCCGACAAGAAGGAAGCCATCAAGACCGCGCTGGGCCGGGCGATCCCGACGCTGCACAAGACCGAGACCTACCTGATGGTGGGCATTGAGGACAACTATGACCTGTGGATGGGCGGGCGCAAGCTGGACCAGGGCGCCTACGTGGCGGTGAGCCTGTTCGGCAGCGCCGCCCCCGCCGATTACGAGGCCATGACCGGCGAGATCTGCCGCATCCTGGCCGAGCAGCTGGGCATCCCGGGCAAGAATGTGTATGTGACCTACCGCCCGGTAAGCGACTGGGGCTGGAACGGCAGCAACTTCTGAGCGCCGGCCCCGGCCGAGATTTTGCGGGCGACGGCCGGGATTTTGCGGGCGACGGCTTGATTTTCCCCACCGGATATAGTATACTATAAAAGCTATGCCGGTGTGTTGGAATTGGCAGACGAGACGGACTCAAAATCCGTTGCCCGTGAGGGCGTATGGGTTCGACCCCCATCACCGGCACCAAGGAAAAAGCGCTGAAACGATGAGTTTCAGCGCTTTTTGTGTTCCGGGTATATGGGCTTTGTGTCAGGCGGGGTCGTTTGGCACAAGGGCGAGGAAGCCGGCCTGGTCGGGGCTGTCGGCCACCAGGGCGGCGCCGCTGCGCATCACCCCGCAGGCGATGGCCAGGTCCGCGCCGGGCAGGGTCAGGTTGACCAGCGCCGCCAGCACCGTGACGGTGCCGGGCCACGCCACCATCGCCAGCAGACTGCCGCCGCCCAGCACCACAAAGGGCAGCAGCACCCCGGTCAGGTAGGCCCCGGCGGGCAGCACCGCCCGGCAGCTGCACATCGGCAGGCCGCGGCGGAATACCAGGGACACCGCCCCGCGGTCCAGCCGGCCGGCCACCCGCCAGCCCAGGCCGTGCAGCGCTTCGTGGACCGGCAGGCTGACGGCCAGCACCGCCAGCAGGATCAGGCCGGTGTGGTCCAGCAGCAGCGCCCGTTCCAGCAAAAAGGCCCGGTACAGCCCGCCGGCCAGCAGCAGAAAGGGCAGTGCGAAGAGGATGCCCCACAGGTAGGTCCGGGTGGTGGTCAGGGTATGGGCCTGTACCTGCCAGCCCCGGGCCTGCAGCCGCTCCACGGCGGCCGGAACGGCGAAGGAGTCGCGTTTCATGCCGATGCCTCCTTCCGGTTCAGCGCCTGCAGGTCGGCCAGGGTGGCGTCCAGGTTGGCCCGGTGCCAGTTGGCCACCTTCAGCGGGGCGCCGCCCATCAAGCCGGAGCCGAAGCCGCTCATCCCCACCGACAGCGTGCCGGAGTGGCGCCACTCGCTCAACTCCTTCTGCTGGGCCGACAGGGCGATGCGGCCGTCGTCGGTGTCCAGCTGGATGCGCCAGTTGAGCAGGTCCTCGGTGATCTCCACCCGGCGGATGCTCGCATAGGGGATCTGCAGGGCCACGTCCTTCTGCAGCATCAGGCACATACGGCTGAAGGGCAGCAGCACCAGCGAGTCCTCGCAGAGCTGCAGGGCGAAGAATTCGTTGGAGAAGAACTTAACGATCCGCTCGCTCAGGTCGGCCGGGGCGTAGGTGACGATGATGGCCCGGTCGGGGATCGGGGTGTAACCGGCTTCCTTGACGAACTCGGTGACAAATTTTTCAGCAGGCATGGTGGGCATCTCCTTTGCGTTTGTCCGGCTCTTGGCCGTGTTTGTTTTCGATGGCCTGAGTATACCAGACAAACCCCGGCGCCGGCCGTTTTTTTCGCCAACTGCGGTTTTGGCTTCGCCAAATGCAAACGCGCAGCGCCCCCCTGGGGGGAGGCGCTGCGCGTTCGGCTGTCTGTCGGGAGGTTTTCCCTCAGCCGTTTTTCAGATTTTCCAGGGCGCCGGGGTTGTTGGACAAAATCGCCCCGACCGTCGGTCAACACCTCACCGGGCCCGGTACTCGCTTTTTGCCTTGCGGGAAAGCAGGCAGCTTTCGCCGTTGTCCAGCTCCACCGTCTGCTCCTTCAGGTGCACCGCCCGGATGCGGTCCCGGTTCACAAGGAAGCTGCGGTGGCAGCGCCAGAATCCCTCGCCCAGCTGGTCGGCCAAACGGTCCAGGCTGCTGTTGAACTCCAGCAGTTCGCCGTCCAGGTGCAGGCGCAGGGTGTGGCGGTAGCCCACGGCTTCCAGGTAGAGGATGCTCTCCACCGGGATGTGGCGCACCGTATCCATGACCTTGACGGTGCAGTAGTTCCCCTGCCCCGGCCGCTGGGCCTGCATCCGCTCCCGGATGCTCTCCAGGCAGCTCTGCACCCGCGTCGTCATGGCGGCCCGGTCCCCCTTGACGATGTAGTCGAGGGCTTCCAGCCGCAGGCGGAAGGTTTCAAACGCCAGGTCGTTGTGGGCGGTGATGAAGATGATGAACCCCCGCGGATCATACCGGCGCAGCCGGCGGGCCAGTTCCAGCCCGCTGATCCGGCCGGGGAAGTCGATGTCCAGGAAGTAGATGGCCGGGACCGGCCCCTCCTGCTGGGCCGCCAGCAGCGCGTCGGGGTCGGCCAGCGGGCGCACCGGGCCCATGTCGCCGTCCAGAATCAGGATCTGCCCGGCGACGATCTGTTCCAGACTGGCGCGGACGGCGGGTTCGTCATCACAGATATAGACAGGGATCATGGCTTGCCTCCTTTGGCCTCAGGCGGCCGGAATGTGCAGTTCCTGCACGAACAGGCCGTCCTTGAGGTAGGTGCGGGCGGTGCAGCCCCGGCAGCGGGCCAGGATGCGCCGGTAGCTGGTCAGGCCGGTGCCGTGGCCCCGGCCCTTGGTGGTATAGCCCTTGCGGGTCAGGGCCGCCAGGTCCGGCGCCTGGTCGTAGTTGTTGGCAACGGCCAGGTACAGCCCCTTTTCCTCCTGCAGAAGCACCACCCGCACCTGGCCGCGGCCGGCGGGGACCGCCTCGATGGCGTTGTCCAGCAGGATGCCCAGCGCCCGCAGCAGGTCGTCGGTATCCATGCCCTGCTCCCGGCGCACCGGGGCCAGGGCTTCCAGCACGCCGCGGATGCGCTGCTGGCGCATCTTGGCCAGCTTGGTGGCCAGCAGGCTGCGCAGCGGGTAGAGCTGGATGTTGTTCAGCCCGTCCATCTGGGCGATCTCGTTGCCGAGCTTTTCGTCAAAATAGCTGCTGGTGCGCTTCATGAAATCCCGGATGCCGGCCAGGTCCCCCTCCTGGGCCTGCAGCGTCAGGCCGGAAAAGAGGTTGGTCACATCATGGCGGAAGGCCCGGATCTCCTGCTGCAGTTCCTCCAGCAGCGCCATGTGGGCCTGCTGCTGGAGGATGGTCTCCTCCTGGGCCTTGATCCGGTCCTGGCCGGCGGCGTACATCGCGGCAAACTGCAGCAGGAACAGCCCCGCCACGATGAAGGCGGAGAAGAAGGTGGCGTAGCTTACATCGGGGGTGATGTCGGGCAGGAACAGGTTGAGCAGCGGCATCGTACACATCAGTACCAGGCAGACCAGCAGCGTGACCGCCCCGCGGCCGCGGCTGCGGAACATGGCGGAAAAATAGCGGTAGAACTCGGTCTTTTTCAGCACCAGGGTGGCCAGCCAGGCAATGAGCACGGTCAGCATATATGGCACGTCCAGCCGCACAAAGGCCAGGAAGTGCTGCCGGTCGAACAGCGGGGCGTATTCCTCCACCACCTGTACCATCAGCTGGTTGGCGGTGTTGGCGATGAAGGTGCCGAGGATGGCCGCCGTGAAGGTGTGCAGAAACGGGATGTGCCAGGTCCGGGTCATCAGGCCGCCCAGCGCCAGTGCGGCGAGAAGGTAGCCGCCTATATCAAAGAGGGCGGAGGGGGTGTCGCCGGTCCCGACCACAAGCAGGTAGGCGAACATGGCCAGCCACTGCGCCGCCTCGGCACACAGGAAGAACAGGCCCAGCGACGGCCAGTGGATCTTGCGGCCCAGGATGCCCGCTGTCAGGATGTACAGCGCCAGCGCCATCAGGCCCATAATGAATACGACGGTTCCTATGCGAAACGTCCAGCTCATGGGGGATCGGTCCTCTCTGTAGGGAAAATGCGCCGTGCAGGGCCGGTCCGGCCGCACCGCATTCTCAGTATACCAAAGCGGCGGGGCGCTTGCCAAGGAAAAATCCGGCCAAAGTTGTAAAATCCGCATCCCCGCCGGCCCGGCACCCGCCCCCTGCCGGCGCCAAAGGTCCCGAAGATGCGCAAAGCCGCCGGAACGTAGGTTCCGGCGGCTTTATGGGTCGCTATGGTTCTGTTGTTTTGGGCGGTGCGGCTTGGGGCCCGGGGCGCCGCAGCGGCCGGGCCAAAGGGCGCAGACCGGCTGTCAGCGTTCCACCACCCGCAGCAGCGGGGCGGTGACGGCGGCGCCCACCAGGCAGCCCAGCAGCGCTTCCACCAGGCCCTGGATGCCCACCATCCCCACCACGAAGACGAAGGGGTTGGCGGCGCCCATCTCGGCCACAAGGCCCTGGACATAGTCGGTTTGGTAGAACAGGATCACCAGCAGCCCCATGAACAACAGGGTGTTGAGCAGCGGGGCCGCCAGACCGCCGATGGCACAGCACAGGCGCCGGCGCTGGGGCCACAGCCGCCGGGCCGCCCGGTAGACCAGGCCGCACAGCCAGCCCATGGCCAGCCGGGCGCCGAAGCAGAGCAGGAAGGTGCCCAGCGGATTGAGGGTGAAGAAGATGCTGGTCATGCCGCCCCCGCCGCGCACGGCGTTGAAAAAGCTGGTCAGCCCGAAGGCCCCGCCCAGGATGGCCCCCGATGCCGGCCCCATGACGATGGCCCCCACCGCCACCGGGATGGTGAGCAGGCTGAGCACCAGCGGCCCCACCGGCAGATACCCCAGCGGGGTGTAGGACATGATGAGCACCAGCGCCAGCAGCAATGCCAGCTGGGTCAGGCGGCGGGTGCGTGCGTTCGGTTTGCGTTCCATATTCGATTTTCCTCCTGCTGCCGTCCTTTCTGCAAGGTACAGCGCATTTATTTGCGGGCCCTGCCCGCAAGACCAGTATACTCGCCCCGCCGGTCGATTGCAAGGGGTTTTGCGGTGTGGTATACTGAAATTATCGCATACAACAGCCAAAAAGGGAGGGAACGCGCCATGGCCAGGGTGTATTTTCATGTGGATGTGAACTCGGCGTTTTTGTCCTGGTCGGCCCTCAAGGCACTGCGGGAGGGCAGCGCGGTGGATCTGCGCGACATCCCTTCGGCGGTGGGCGGCGATGAGGAAAAGCGCCACGGCGTGGTGCTGGCCAAGAGCCTGCCCGCCAAGCGGTTCGGGGTGCGCACCGGCGAATCGCTGTTCGCCGCCCGGGCCAAGTGCCCCGGCCTGACGGTGGTGGCGCCGGATTTCGACTGGTATGTGCAGAATTCCAAGGCGCTGATCCGTATTTTGCGCGACTATTCCCCCGACATCGAGCAGTACAGCATCGACGAGGCGTTTCTGGACATGACCGGCACCGAAGCGCTGTTCGGCCCGGTGGTGGACACCGCCCACGCCATCCGCAACCGGGTGCGGGAGGAGCTGGGCTTCACCGTGAACATCGGGGTGGCCCCCAACCGGCTGCTGGCCAAGATGGCCAGCGACTTTGAAAAGCCGGACAAGGTACACCTGCTGCCGCCGGAGGATGTGCCCGCCCGGCTCTGGCCGCTGCCGGTGCAGGCGCTGTTCGGGGTGGGGCCCAGCGCGGCCCGGCGGCTGAACGGCATGGGGATCTGCACCATCGGGGAGCTGGCCGCCGCCGACCGGGGCCGGCTGGTGGAGGTGTTCGGCGCCCGGGGGGACACTTTCTGGAACTACGCCAACGGGCGGGAGAGCGACCCGGTGACCAAACAGCACGCCCGGGACAGCACCTACGGCAACAGCGTGACCACCCCCGGCGACCTGACCGCCCCGGCGGAGGCCGACGCTACGCTGCTGGCGCTGTGCGAGTCGGTGGGGAGCCGGCTGCGGATGGACGGCCGGACCGCCCGGGTGGTGTCGGTGCAGCTGGTGGACAACGCCTTCCGCCGCAAAAGCCACCAGGTCACGCTGGACAACCCCACCAACTCCACCGACGCGCTGTACCGCATTGCCCGGCAGCTGCTGCGCCAGGCCTGGCCCGGCCGCCCGGTGCGGCTGGTGGGGGTGACGGCCGAACGCACCGGCACCGACAATTTTGAACAGCTGGATCTGTTCAGCGACCCCACCCGCCGGGACAAGCAGGAAAAGCTGGACCGGGCCGCCGACGCGCTGCGGGCCCGCTTTGGCGAGGGCGCCGTGCTGCGGGCCAAACTGCTGCACCCCGACGAAAAGACCGCCGCGCCGCGGGCGCTGGGCGCAGCCAAGGCCCGGGACAAACGGCGGTCCGGCGAGGGACGGTAGCAGGCCGGCGCAGGACAGCCCCCCCGCTATTCGGAAAGGTAGATGTTCAGCTGGCTTTGGGCGGCTTTGGCAGCGTTTGCGTAGCTGGTCTCGCCGCTCAGGTACTTCTCCATGACATCGACAAACCGGGTCTGCTCGCAGGGGTAAAAGACGCCGGCGACCTGATCGGCATAGGCCATCACCGCGTCAAAATCTTCCCACCGGGGTTCCACATCGGTAAAGCCGCCGGAATTGTCGGGCCGGATCAGCGCGGTGTGGCGGTCGGTGGTGTTGTAGCGGAAGTGTTCTTCGTTGGTGGCCTCCAGCACCGAAAAATTCTGCCAGCGCCAATCCATTGTGTCCAGCTGGAACTGCTCGCTGAGCAGGAACTTGATGAACTCGTAAGCGTTTTGCAGGTTGGGGCTGCTGTTGCTCACGGCCACCGAGAGGGTGATCTTGGCGTGGAGTTCAGATGAAGATTGTAAACATTTCATGAACAATTTGTGAAATTTTGGCAAAAGCCGGCGTTTCGATGCTTTTGCGGCGAAATCCTGACGAAGCCGGCTTCTTGTGAACGATCCGCGATGGACAAAATGGCCGCCGCCCGCTCCCCTGTTTTTCCGCACAACAGCCGCACAGCGGCCGCACAACATCCGCACAACAAAGCCGGCCCGGGTCAGCCCGGGCCGGCTTGCTGATTGCCTTCCGCTATACAGTTCGGATTATTTGGCAATCTTGTTCAGTTTGTCATTCAGCGCGAAGGGCACCGAGGCGGGCATGTTCTTGCCGGCCATCTTGAGCATGTTGGCCAGCGTGAAGCCGGAGAGCATCCCCATCATGCCGGTGCCGACGCCGGCCCGGTCAAACATCTCGGACAAGATCTTGCCGGCCACCGGATGGGCCAGGATGTCGCCGATCTTGTCGTTGATGGAGAAGTGGCCTTCGATGAATTCCAGCTCGCCGGGGGCGTCCTCCCCTTCGGGCACGAACCAGTTGCCGGCCTTGGTGTCGTCCTTGGGCAGCACATAGGCGGGGTTGGATTCGGCCACGCCGTTGAGGGTGATGGTATCCTCCACATCGCCGGCACGGGCGGTGATGGTGTTGGCGCCGTCCTGCAGCGGCAGCTCGGCAAAGACCGCGGCATGGTCCACGGCCGGCTGGGTGCCCACCACCTCGCCGTTGAGCAGCAGGGTCACTTCGGGCAGGTTGGTGTAGACGGTGACGGTCCGCTCGCCGGGGGCGCGGTCGGTAAAGCGGCGGCCGGACACATGCACCATCGGCTCGGTGGTCCAGTAGGCTTTGTAGACGTAGAAGGCGTCCTTCTTGATCTTGCGGTCATAGGTCACAAGGCCCTTGTTGTTGCGGCCCTTGCAGCCGCCCTCGTCCCGGGCGTCGGCGGCAAAGTCGAACATGTTCCACACATGGGTGGACCAGATGTAGGGCCGCTGGGCGAAGGTCTTGAGCATCTCGTGGTGGTAGTAGGCCTGGTATTCCTCGGTATAGTCGTGGTTTTCCGGCTTGGCGCTGTGCCAGCTCAGGATGCACTCGGCGCCGTATTCCGAAATGCCCACCGGGCGGTCGGGGTTCTTTTTGTGGAACTCATCCAGCCAGGGGCCGTTTTCGGACACATCGCCCATGTACCAGCCGTAGTAGTGGTTGTAGCTGAGCACATCGGTGATGTAGACATGTTCGGAATCCATCGGGACCATGGTGAGCTCGGCCATGGTGGTCAGGCGGCTGGGGTCCAGGCGCTTGCACAGGGCGTTGAGTTCGCACAGGTTCTGGTAGAGGGGTTCGCACTCGCCGCCAATGGTGATCTCGTTGGAGATGCCCCAGAAGCAGATGGAGGGGTGGTTGTAGTTCTGGGCGATCAGCTCGGTCATCTGGCTGATGGTGTTGTCGTGGGCGGCCTGGCTGGGGTTGAACCGGCTGATGAAGGGGATCTCGGCCCAGATGACCATACCGGTCTGGTCGCACAGGTCGTAGAACACCTGGTCATGCTGGTAGTGGGCCAGCCGGATGGTGTTGGCGCCCACTTCCTGGATGAGGGCGATGTCCTCGGCGTGTTCCTTCGGGGTGATGGCCCAGCCCATGTCCAGCCGGTCCTGATGGCGGGCGACGCCGTGCAGCGGGTAGGACTTGCCGTTGAGGAAGAAGCCCTGGTTGGAGTCCACATGGAAGCTGCGGAAACCGAAGGTGGCGGTGACTTCGTCCATCTCGTCGCCGCCGTCCAGCAGGGTGGCCTTGGCGGTGTACAGGTAGGGGTCGATGCGGCCGTTCCACAAATGGGGGTTCGCCACCTGGAGTTTGAGGACGGTGTGGGCTTCGGCCGGGGCGGTGCCGGTGGCCACCACGGCCCCCGAAGCGTCGCACAAATCCACCCGGACCGTGCAGCCCTCGGCGTTCACCGGGAAAGCGTCCACCCGCACCAGGCCGGCCACATGCGGGGTGATGAAGAGGCCGGTGGTGCCGGTCTTGAGCAGGTCAAAGTGGGCGGCGGGCACCTGGATGAGCCGCACCGGCCGGTACAGACCGCCGAAGAAGGTGAAGTCGGCCATCTGGGGGTAAACGTCCGAGGGGGCGTTGGTGACCTCCACCGTCAGGATGTTCTCCTTCTCGGTCATGGCCTCGGTCAGATCATAGCGGAAGGTGGAGAAGCCGCCCCGGTGGGTGCCGATCTCTCGGCCGTTGCAGTAGACGGTGGCCACATGGTTGGCGCCCTGGAATTCGATGTACTGGCGGGTGCCGGGGATGGGAGCGGGCAGGTCCAGATGGTAGCTGCCAATGCCGCGCCAATAGGCGCCGTCATCCTCGCCGTCCTGGCCGTCCTGGGCGTTCCAGGTATGGGGCAGGGCGACCTTGACGGGGGCGTCGCCGTCTTTGGCGAACAGAGCTTCGGTCAGTTGAGTGATGGTGCGCATGTTCGTTCCTCCTTGCGTTGCACGCAACATTTGGCCCGTTTGCACAATTCTTTCAAAAAACGGGCATACTTTTTATTATTATAGCGTAAAACGCCGGATTTGGGGCACCGCCTTTCTGAACAAATTGTGAATTTTTCATTTTCTATCCCTGCCGCCCCCGCCAGGCCCGGCGGTAGTCGGTGGCGGTCTGGCCTTCGGCCGCCCGGAAGCGGCGGGTGAAATAGGCTTGCTCCCGGAAACCGCAGGCCGCGGCGATCTGGCCCAGGGTCAGGTCGGTGTAGCGCAGCATCTGCTTGGCCCGGTCGATGCGGGCCGCGTGCAGGCAGCCCACGATGGTCTCGCCGTAGCGCTGCTTGAAGCTGCGGGCCAGGTAGTATTTGCTCACATAGAACCGGGCGGCCAGTTCGTCCAGCGTCAGCGGCTCGGTACAGTGTTCCAGCAGGTAGGTGCGCACCTGTTCCAGCCGGGCGGCGGGGCCGGCCGGGGCGGCGCCCCGGGCCCGGCCGGCCAGCACCGAGGCCAGCAGCCCCGCCACCTCGGCGGAGGCTTCCAGCTCGGCGGTGGCGTCCCAGCGGCGGGCCAGGTCCAGCACCGCGTCCAGCCGCCGGGCCACGGCGCCGGCGTCGGCGGGGGTGAAGACCGGTTCGGCCGAGCCGAACCGGCGGTAGAAGGCCGGGGCGCTGCGGCCGTTGAAGTGGACCCAGCGCAGCTCCCAGGGGTCGTCGGGGGCGCTGCGGTAGCCGTGGGGGCGCCGGCAGTCCACCCAGAAGCACTGCCCCGCCTGCAGCGGCCAGCTGCGGCCGCCGTACTGCAGGCTGCCGCTGCCCGCCGCCACCTGCACGATCAAAAAACTGTCCAGGCTGCTGCGCTGGGTGCCTGCGTGGCTCTGCACCAGGCGGATGTGCCCGGCTTCCTGCAGGTAGAACAGGTTCTCCCGGGCGAAGGGGCTGGGCGTCAGGATGACCCGCACGCTGGACGGGTGGTAGCAGGCGGGGAACTGGCTGGACTGGGGCATGGGGCACCTCCATAGCAAGATCGTGCAAAAACTGCGGCAACATCATGCCTTGTAACTTTCCGACAAAACCATTATACTGAATTAGCGGCCATTTTCAAGGGCCCTGCCGTCCGCCGGCAGCCGCCCGCCGCTTTGCAAGAATGTGCATGACCCCGCCCCCGGCCCGCCGGGCGGCGGCGAAAACCGTAAAAACCGCAAAAGGAGTTCCCGAATGAAAAAAGCACTGATCACCGGCATCACCGGCCAGGACGGCAGCTATCTGGCCGAGTTCCTGCTGGAAAAAGGCTACGACGTTCACGGCATCATCCGCCGTTCCTCGGTGGATTACCGGGAGCGGATCGCCCACCTGGAGGGCGACCCCCGCTTCCACCTGCACTACGGCGACATGGGCGATTCGATGAGCCTGCTCTCGGTCATCGGCAGCGTGCGGCCGGACGAGATCTACAACCTGGCCGCCCAGAGCCATGTGCAGGTCAGCTTCGATGTGCCCGAGTTCACCGCCGACGTGGACGCCACCGGCGTGCTGCGGGTGCTGGAGGCCGTGCGGCTGTGCGGCCTGGCCAAGACCTGCCGCATCTACCAGGCATCCACCAGCGAGCTGTACGGCAAGGTGGAGGAGGTGCCCCAGAACGAGAACACCCCCTTCCACCCCTACAGCCCCTACGCGGTGGCCAAGCAGTACGGGTTCTGGATCACCAAGGAATACCGGGAAGCCTACGGCATGTTCGCCTGCTCGGGCATCCTGTTCAACCACGAGTCCGAGCGGCGGGGCGAGACCTTCGTGACCCGCAAGATCACACTGGCCGCCGCCCGCATCCAGCAGGGCAAGCAGGACAAGCTGTACCTGGGCAACCTGTCCAGCCTGCGGGACTGGGGCTATGCCAAGGATTATGTGGAGTGCATGTGGCTGATCCTGCAGAACAAGGAACCGGAGGATTTTGTGATCGCCACCGGCGTACAGCACAGCGTGCGGGATTTCTGCCGGCTGGCCTTCCACTATGCGGGCATCGAGCTGGAATTCGAGGGCGAAGGGCTGGAGGAAAAGGGCATCGACAAGGCCACCGGCCGGGTGCTGGTGGAGGTCAGCCCCGACTTTTACCGCCCCACCGACGTGGTGAACCTGTGGGGCGACCCCACCAAGGCCCGCACCCAGCTGGGCTGGAACCCCACCAAGACCAGCTTTGAGGAACTGGTGCGGATCATGGTGGAGCACGACATGCAGAAGGTGGCGGTGGAGCGCGCCGAGGAGCGCATCCGCTGCAACCTGGAGGAATACCTGGAAAAAGGCGTTGTGAAATAAGCGGCCGACTGCCGGATTTTGAATGGAACGAGAGAAGGTTTTTTCGTTATGATGGAAAAAAATGCCAAGATTTATGTGGCCGGCCACCGGGGCATGGTGGGCTCGGCCATCCTGCGGGAACTGGAGCGCCAGGGGTACACGAACATCATCACCCGCACCCACAAGGAGCTGGACCTGTGCCGGCAGGAGGCGGTGGAACGCTTTTTTGCCGAGGAAAAGCCCGAGTATGTCTTTCTGGCCGCGGCGAAGGTGGGCGGCATCGAGGCCAACAGCGAAGCGCTGGCCGACTTCATGTATGACAACATGATCCTGGAGATGAACGTCATCCACGCGGCCTGGCAGAACGGCTGCAGGAAGCTGGAGTTCCTGGGCTCCTCCTGCATCTACCCCCGCATGGCCCCCCAGCCGATGAAGGAGAGCTGCCTGCTGACCTCGGCGCTGGAAAAGACCAACGAAGCCTACGCCCTGGCCAAGATCTCGGGGCTGAAATACTGCGAGTACCTGAACCGCCAGTACGGCACCGACTATATCAGCGTGATGCCCACCAACCTCTACGGCCCCAACGACAACTACCACCCCACCCACAGCCATGTGCTGCCGGCGCTGATCCGCCGGTTCCATGAGGCGAAGGAGCAGAACCTGCCCTTTGTGACCTGCTGGGGCGACGGCAGTCCGCTGCGGGAGTTCCTGTATGTGGACGACCTGGCCAACCTCTGCGTGTTTTTGATGAACCGGTATTCCGGCAACGAGACGGTCAACGCCGGCACCGGCAAGGAGCTGACCATCAGGGAGCTGACCGAGCTGGTGGCGAAGGTGGTGGGCTACACCGGCGAGATCCGCTGGGACCCCACCAAGCCCAACGGCACCCCCCGCAAGCTGCTGGACGTGAGCAAGGCCGCCGCCCTGGGCTGGACCTACAAGACCGAGCTGGAGGAGGGCATCCGGCTGACCTACCAGGACTTTTTGAACAACCCCATGCGGGCCGAGCGCTGAAACGGCAGAAAGGAGCCCACCGTGAACCTGATCCTACTTTCGGGCGGCAGCGGGCAGCGGCTGTGGCCGCTGTCCAACAACATCCGGTCCAAACAGTTCGTGCCGCTGCTGAAAAACGACCGCGGCGAACATGAGAGCATGGTGCAGCGGGTCTACCGCCAGATCATGGCCGCCGACCCCCAGGCCAACATTGTGGTGGCCACCGGCAAGCGGCAGGTCAGCACCATCAAGAACCAGCTGGGCGACAAGGTGAGCGTCTGCGTGGAACCCTGCCGGCGGGACACCTTCCCGGCCATTGTGCTGGCCTGCGCCTACCTGGCCGACGTGAAGGGGGTGGGCCCCCGGGAGCCGGTGGTGGTCTGCCCGGTGGACCCCTATGTGGACGACAGCTACTTTGCGGCGGTGCGCCGCATGGCCGAACTGGCCGGTCCCGGCAACCCGAACGCCGCCCACCTGACCCTGATGGGCATTGAACCCACCTACCCCAGCGCCAAGTTCGGGTACATCATCCCGGCCGGCAAGGACCCGGTGAGCCGGGTGGTGAGCTTCAAGGAAAAGCCTGACGAGCAGACCGCCGCCGGCTACATCGCCCGCGGTGCGCTGTGGAACGGCGGGGTGTTTGCCTTCCAGCTGGGCTACCTGCTCAAAGCCGCCCACAAGCAGCTGGACTTCCGCCATTTTGCCGACCTGCAGGCCAACTACGCGCTGCAGAAGCGGATCAGCTTCGACTACGCTGTGGCCGAAAAGGAACCCGACATCGCGGTGATGCGCTACGCCGGGGAGTGGAAGGACGTGGGGACCTGGAACACCTTCTGTGAGGTGATGTCCGACCCGACCATCGGCAAGGTGCAGATGGACGAGACCTGCCGCAACTCCAACGTCATCAACCAGCTGAACATCCCCATCATCTGCATGGGGCTGCAGGACATGGTGGTGGCGGCGTCCAGCGACGGCATCCTGGTCAGCGACAAGGGGCGGTCCAGCCATATCAAGCCCTATGTGGAGCAGGTGGAGGGCGAAGCCCGGTTTGCGGAAAAGAGCTGGGGGTCCTTCACGGTGCTGGATGTGCAGCCCGAGGCCACCACCATCCGGATCGCGCTGAACAGCGGCCACCGGCTGACCTACCACAGCCACGAACATCGGGACGAGGTGTGGACCATCGTGTCCGGGCTGGGGCGCACCGTCATTGACGGGGTGGAGCGCCCGGTCCACCCCGGCGACGTGGTGGCGATGCCCGCCGGTGTGCGCCATACCCTGATTGCAGACAGCCCGCTGCAGGCCGTCGAGGTGCAGATCGGCGCCGAGATCGACGTGGCCGACAAGCAGAAATACGACTGGCCGCTGTAAACCCGGCCGCCAGGAACTTTTCTGCTGTACATTTTTCGATTGAGAGAAACGGAAAACGGACGCACGCCTTTCCGGCGTGCGTCCGTTTTTTGCAGGTTGGATGCGGCGGGACTTCCCGCGGCGGGGTCAGCACATTTCGGCGATGGTGTAGATCAGCTGTTCGGAGTCGTCCCAGCCCAGGCAGGGGTCGGTGATGGACTTGCCGTAGATGTGTTCCCCGATGGCCTGGCGGCCGGGTTCCAGGTAGCTTTCCACCATGACGCCCTTGACCAGGGTGCGGATCTCGGGGGAAAGCTGGCGGTTGTGCATGACTTCCTTGACAATGCGGATCTGCTCGTGGTACTGCTTGTCCGAGTTGGAGTGGTTGGCGTCCACGATGACCGCCGGGTTCTGCAGGTCCATCTTGTTGTACAGCTCCAGCAGCCGCATGATGTCCTCATAGTGGTAGTTGGGCTGGGAGACACCCCGCTTGTTGACCCCGCCGCGCAGGATCGCATGGGCCAGCGGGTTGCCGCTAGTTTCCACCTCGCTGCCGGCGTAGGCGTAGTGCTGGGGGTGCTGGGCCGCATAGATGGAGTTGAGCATGACCGAGAAGTCGCCGCTGGTGGGGTTCTTCATGCCGGTGGCCACGTCAAAGCCGCTGGCGGTCTGGCGGTGGTGCTGGTCCTCGACACTGCGGGCGCCGATGGCCACATAGCTCAAAAGATCCTCCACATAGCCCCAGTTTTCGGGGTAGAGCATCTCGTCGGCCGGGGCCATGCCGAATTCCTCGATGGCGCGCATAAGCATCCGCCGCACCGTGATCAGGCCGGTCTCCAGGTCGGGGCGTTCCTCGGGGTTGGGCTGGTAGGCGATGCCCTTGTACCCGTCGCCGTTGGTGCGGGGCTTGTAGGTGTAGATGCGGGGCACCAGCACCAGCTTGTCCGCCACCTTCTCCTGCACGCGGGCCAGGCGGCTGACATATTCGCAGACGGCGTCCTCATTGTCGGCCGAGCAGGGGCCGATGACCACCAGGAATTTGTCCGACCGGCCGGTGATCGCCGCGGTGATCTCGGCGTCCCGGGCCGCCTTGACCGCCCGGCCGTGTTCCGAAAGGGGGTACCGCGCCCGGATCTCGGCCGGGGTCGGCAGTTTTTTCAGGTAGGTAAAGCTCATCTTTGTTTCAAGACCTTTCTCTTTCCGCACATTCCCGCCGGGCCAGCCGGCGGATGGCTGCCCCGCCACAGGCTGCACAGGGGGCAGGCGCCGGGCGGGCGGCGGCGGGCGGCAGGCCCGCCCCCAGGGCCCGGGGGCGCATTTATAATAATACCAAGCGGCATCCCGCCTTGTCAATACCGGCCCCGGCCGGGGTCAGGGCAGCAGCCCGCGCAGCACCTCCTGCAGTTCCTTGAAGTCGATGGGCTTGGCGATGTGGCCGTTCATGCCGGCCGCCGTGGTGCGGGCGATGTCCTCGGCAAAGACGTTGGCGGTCACCGCCACGATGGGCACGGTGGCCGCGTCCGGCCGGTCCAGGGCGCGGATGGCCTCGGCCGCACCGCAGCCGTCCAGTTCGGGCATCTGCATATCCATCAGCACCACGTCGATCTCCCCGATGGCGCTGCGGCTGAAGCACTCCACCGCCTCCCGGCCGTTCCAGGCAGGCAGCACCCGGGCGCCCATCATTCCCAGGCACTCGCCGGCCACCTCCATGTTGATCTCGTTGTCCTCGGCCAGCAGGACGGTGCGCCCCTGCAGAACGTCCTGCTGGGGCAGGGTCTGCTGCTTGTCCGGGCGGGCAAGGCCCTGGTCGCTGGTCTGCAGCGGCAGGGTGATGGTTACGGTGGTGCCCCGGCCCAGGGCGCTGCGCACCGTCAGCTCGCCGCTCATCTGCTGGACCAGCGCCTTGACAATGGGCATACCCAGCCCGGTGCCGGTGACCTTGCGGGAGGCAAAGGTCTGCTGCTCCCGGGAGAAGGGCTCGAACAGATGCTGCTGGAACTCCTCCGACATGCCGATGCCGGTATCCTCCACCACCAGCTGGTACTTGCCGTGGCCGTTCTGGTGGTTGACTTCCCGCAGGGTGACGGTGACCCGGGCGCCGGGTTCGCTGTATTTGAGGGAGTTGGAGACCAGGTTGTTGAGGATCTGCCCCAGGCGGGCGGGGTCGCACAGCACCCCGGGGTGGGGGATGTCGCCGTTCCATTCCACCTGCTTGTTCTGGGCGGCCGCCTGGTCGCGGAAAGCCTCCACCTGTTCCCGCAGGCAGGTCTCGATGTTCATGGGCAGGTAATCCAGCGAACCGCCCTTGCCGTGTTCCAGGCGGGACATGTCCAGCACGTCGTTGACCAGGGTGAGCAGCTGGGCGCCGGAACGCTCGATCTTGTGCAGGTAGTCCTGCACCTTTTCGGGCGGGTTGTCGGGGTTCTGGGCCAGGCGGGACAGGCCGATGATGGCGTTGAGGGGGGTGCGCATGTCATGGGAGGCGTTGGAGAAGAACATCGCCTTCTGCTCCACCGTCTTTTCGGCGGCGGCGAGGGCCGCTTCCAGCAGCTGGCGCTGCTGCAGTTCCCGCCGCTTGGCGGTGTCGATCTCCCGGAAGGCCAGCAGCACTTCGTCCAGGTGCAGGCCCCGGTTGTACAGCACCTGGATGTTGACCCACTTGAAGGTGCCGCCGAAGTTGCGGCGGTAGTCCCCGCCAAAATCGTAGACCCCCTGCTCGATCAGGCTGCGGATGCGGTCGGCGGAGAGATTGCGCTCAAACTCCTCGTGGGTGGTCTCGTCCACCACCCGCTTGACCACCTCCAGCAGATGTTCGTAGCGGCCCTGCTGGCCCAGCTGTTCCCGCACGTCGGGGGAGCCCTTGACGGTCTGGTAGGTGCCCTCCCGGTAGTTCACCCGGTAGATCGCGTAGTAGGAATCCCCGAGGATCTGCAGGCTTTCGTTGACGCTGCGCATCTTGCGCTCGTTGGCCCGGTTGTGCAGCATGATGCCGGCCATGGCGATGCCCAGCGCCACGCTGACCCCCATCATCAGCACCACCACGCCGTCCCACCCTTCCTGCAGGATGGTGCCGGCCGGAATGGTGATCACCGCCAGCCAGCCGTTGCTCATCTCATAATAGTAGACCGTGCGGGCCACGTCCCGGGTGTCCCGCACCACCGAGTCGTGGGCGGCATACTCCCCCGCCCGGATGCTGCTTACCAGTTCTTCGATATAGGCGTGGCCTTCGGTCTCCTCCACATCCAGGCCGGTCATGGCGTACAGCAGCCGGTCGGCCGAATCGAAGAGGTAGTAGGAGCTGTTCTGGGGCAGCGAAGCCCGGTTGCGGTGGGCGTGGAAGTTTTCCATCAGGATGTCGAAGGCCAGCACGTTGCCGTCTGCCCCGTCGTCCAGCGCGCAGGCCAGCGTGACCACCATCTTGCCGGTGATGGCGTCCTGGTAGCCGTCGGTGTACACCACCCGGCCGCCGGCATCCAGCGCCCGCCGGTACCAGTCGGCCCCGGCGTAGTCAAAGTCCCCGTCCCCTTCCCAGGGGTCGGCAGCCAGGACCTGCCCGTCGATCACCGCAAAGGGGTCCAGGATCTCCCCGCCCAGCAGCTCGGTGAGCTGGCCGGCATAGGCCACCAGCCGGGCCTGGACGCCCTGCGCCCCGTCGGTGTGGAGGGTGTCTTCCACCGACATCACCCCCAGTTCCAGCAGCATGCTGTAGACGCTGATGCGGTTTTCCTCCTCCATGGCATAGCTTTCCGCCAGCAGCATCCCCATCTCGTTGGCGTTTTTCAGCAGCTTTTCCCGCACCAGAACGATGCACAGGACCGCCAGACACAGCAGGCTGACGGCCAGCGCCCCTTTCAGGAAGCCGGGCAGGTTTTCCCCGATCTTGCGGATGATTTTTTTCATGGTACTGCTCCTTTGCCGGCCGCCCCCTGCGGGAGCGCACAGACTGTCGAAAAAGTCTAAAATCGTCGCTGTCGGCGGACATGCGCCGACGACGGCGACACCGACAGGGAAATTTTGCGGCAAATTGTGTGCGAGGAACGAAGTGACGAGTGCGCGATTTGCCGTAAAATTTTGTCGAAGGGCTGCGGAGCCGAGCGCCGCCTGCGGCGGATGCAGCGAGGCGGAGCAGGGGCAGCGGTCGCAGAATGCAAGCGCCGTCCAAGGCGCGCCGCATGATGCGGGCACCGCAACCCGGACATACACAAGGGGAAACAGCCGCGTTAGGCAATTGCCGTGTGCGGCTGTTGCCTCTTGTGCAGCGTGTCGAGGAGCTCGACACGCTGGGCCGCCCCCTGCGGGAGCGCGGTCTCTCTGCTTATTATACCAAATCGCCGGGGGGCCTTTCAAGGCGGGGCGTTTGCTGGTATACTGGTAGCAGAGAAAACCGGAAAGGAGGGCCGGCGGATGAAACGCTATTACCGGGTGGGGGAACTGGCGAAGCTGTACGGCGTCAGCCCCGACCTGCTGCGCTACTATGAGGAAAAGGGTCTGCTCTGCCCCCAGCGGCAGGAAAACGGCTACCGCGCCTACCGGGTGCAGGATGTGTGGCGGCTGAACGTGATCCGGGACCTGCGGGTGCTGGATGTGCCGGTGGAGACCATCCGCCGGTATCTGGACAGTCACAGCGCCGCCACCACCCGCCAGCTGCTGCAGGACGAACTGGCCCTGCTGGACGGGCAGATCGCCCACCTGCAGGCCCTGCGCCGCACGGTGCAGCGGCGGCTGGACAGCTGCACCCGGGCATTCACCCTGCCGTTGGAACAGTGCTTTGCCCAGGAGTTTCCGGCGCGGCGGTGCCACAGCCTGGCCCGGCCCTACCGCACCGACGCCGAGATGGACCCGCTGATCCAGGAACTGCGCCACTTTGACCCCGAACACCTGTATGTGTGGGGCAACGACGGCATCGGGTCCTACCTGTCGGTGGAGGGGGCGCTGGCCGGCCGCTGCCAGGAGTACACCGGCGTTTTCATCCTGCACCCCGGCGGGGAAAGCCAGCTGGACGCCGGCACCTACCTGTGCCTGGGCTACCGGGGGCCCAACACCCGCAACGCCGAGCTGGTGCCCCGGCTGCTGGCCGAAGCCCGCGCCCGGGGCCTTGCACCCGCCGGCCCGCTGCTGGAGTTTTTGCTGGCGGACATCCACACCTCGGCCGACGACGCCGACCATGTGACCGAACTGCAGCTGCGGGTGGCCCCCGCCCGCTGAAGCCGATGCAAAAAGCCCTGCCAAACGGCAGGGCTTTTGTGTTCAGTCAGCGGGGCGGGTCAGCGGTCGTTGAGGGTATCTTCAAACAGGCGCAGCACGCCGGTCTTGTCCAGGGTGTCGTCCCGGTCGTCCCGGCCTTCCAGGCCGGGGATGCGGGGGGTCTCGTCGGTCGGGGTGTAGATGGTCACGTCTCCGTCGTCCTCCGCCTCGGGCAGCCCGCCCTCCTCCGGCACCAGGTCCAGGTCTTCCAGCAGGGCCTGCATGGCCTCGCAGTCCTCGGGCACATCGGTCAGGCTGCTGCCGTAATGGCAGAACAGCACGGTGCCGTCGGCGTCCAAAATCAGGGTCAGCGGCAGGTCCAGCACCGCGTCCTTGGGCGGGCGGTAGCCGTTTTTCTTCGCCTGGCGCAAAATCTGCCAGGCTTCCAGGCTGTAACTGGTCAGCCCGCCGCTGCGCTGGGGGATGTCCAGCAGGTCGTACAGCACGCCGTCGGCGTCGCACAAAAGCGGATAGGGCAGCGTGTCCGGCCCGATGCTGCGGGCCAGCTTGTCCGCCCGGGAGCGCACCACCAGCGCAAACCCGCCGTCCCGCAGGCCGGCGTAGGTATCGGCATACCGCATGGCGAAGGTGCGGGTGACCGGGTGGCCGAAATTGTTCATAAACACCATGATCAGGGGCGCCTGTTCCGCCAGCAGGTCGCGGAACCGGTTCTGGGCGCTGTAGGGCGTATCATACCGGAAAAAGGGCAGCTTGTCCCCCGGCGAAACACGGCCGGCCACACAGATCACCTCGTTTTTCTTCTTCCCGCCGGGCAGCCTTGCCGCCCGTTTCCACAAAACAAACAACAGCCGGGCGCCGTCCAGGGGCCGCCCGGCTGTCTATCTACCCGAAAAACCCCGCATCAGCCGTCTGCGATCAATCAAAACCTACTTGTATGAGCAGGTGGGTGCCCTGCTGCCGCTTTCGCACTCCCTTCCTCCGCACGCCGCGCAAAGCGGCGGCGGGAGGTCTGCGTTCCGGCGGCAGACGGCCGGGCTCCCTGAATTTGATTAGTAGGATCATATAAACCGCAACAAATCGAACTGCGCAGGATTCCGGGGTCAGATCACTCTTCCAGTTCGGAATCGTCGATGTCGAACATCGCTTTCAGCCGCTCTTCAAAGACCTTGCCGACCTTCAGCAGTTCCTCGTCGTCGTCCACGATGTCCATATACTCGCCGTCCTCATCGGTGCCAATGCGCATCAGGATCAGCTCGGCATCTTCCTGCAGGTTCTCGGGGTCCTCCTGATAGGGGACCACGGCCATGTAGCGGGTGCCGTCGATCTCGGTGACATCGATCACCTCAAAGGTACATTCCTTGCCGTCCTCATCCTCCAGCGTGAGCAGGTCGGGGGCGGCCTCTTCCAGCATTTCGGGGGTCAATTCTTCAGCCATAATCCTTCTCCTGAAAAGCCGGGCCCTCGGGCCCTTGTAATGGGAAGCACATTCCTTGTACCTATAGTGTACTTGTTTTTTACGATTCCGTCAAGCTATGCTTTTTAAGAAAATTGTGGTATAATAGTTCCATCTTTTCGCAACACTGTCTCCACGGAGGTTCTGCGCCTATGAAACGATTGGCTGCGGCGCTCTGCGCCGCTCAGCGTGTCGAGGAACTCGACACGCTGCAAAAGGGGCAACAGGCGCGCACGGCTGCGCCTAACGCGTCTATTTCCCCTTTTGGAAACCCCTTCGACAAAATTTTACGGCAAACCGCGCACTCGGAGCAAAGCTCCTCGCACACAATTTGCCGTAAAATTTCCCTGTCGGTGTCGCCGTCGTCGGCGCATGTCCGCCGACGGCGACGGTTTTTAACAGTCTGCGCGGCGCTCTGCGCCGCTGTGCTGGCCCTGTCGCTGTCCGGGTGTTCGGGCGGCGCGTCCGAAAGGGTCCCCGACCGCCCCGCCGTGCAAAGCGGCGAACGGCAGTTCACCGCCCCGGCCGACGGCGACCTGATCGCCATTTTTGACACAAGCCTTGGCGAGGTGCGGGCCGTGCTTTACCCCGACGCCGCCCCGATGGCGGTGCAGAACTTTGTGGGCCTGGCCCGCAACGGCTACTATGACGGCACCATCATCTGGCGCAGCGAGTACGGCTTTGCGGTGCAGGGGGGCGACGCCACCGGCACCGGTACCGGCGGGTCCACCATCTGGAGCAACCACGCCTACCCGCTGGAGGCCGACGCCAGCCTGAAGCACTACGCCGGCGCACTGTGCGCCGCCTTTGCCAGCGGCGGCGAGGAGGAGGGCGGCAACAGCCAGTTCTACTTTGTCACCGCGCTGCCCGACAGTGTGGACAAGACCATGCAGGAGGAGCTTGCCGCCAACGGCTACACCGAAGCCCAGATCGCCGCCTATGCCGACGCCGGCGGCCTGCCCTACCTGGACAACACCGACACGGTGTTCGGCCAGGTGTATGCGGGCATGGAGGTGGTGGACGCCATGGCCAGCGTGGACACCGTACAGACCGAGGACGGCGCCGACACCCACCGCCCCACCGAGGAAGCCACCATCACGATCAACACCGTGACCATCGCCACCTATCCCGGCCCGGCCACCGCCGAAACCGCCGAGGGGGAGTGAACCTGCCGATACGCCATCTTATGCGGCCCCGTCCCTGCCGATGCAGGGGCGGGGCCGCACTGCGTGTCAAGAAGCTCGATCTGCTGCACAAAGGCGAACCGCCGGCGCTTCAGCCTTTGCGCCGGGCAAAGCCGGCCTTGAGCACCAGCCAGGCGGCCACCAGGCAGACGACGGTGAGCAGGCCGAGCATCTGCCAGCTGTGGACCAGGTTGGGGACGGTGGCGTCGTACATCGGGCTGTCCAGCCCCACGTTGAGCCAGACCAGCCGGCTGTTCAGGTCGGTGGAAGCGCCCAGCGCCCCCATGCCCCAGCGGCAGACCACCAGATAGCCGATGGCGGTCATGGCGCCGCTGACCGGGAACAGCGCCCCGCTGAACACCACCTGGGCGATGATGAGCACCAGCACGAAGAGGATGGCCGACTCGCTGCTTTTGAAGGAGGCCGACACCAGCAGCCCCATGGCCGCCGAGGCGACGAGGATGAGCAGAACGGTGAGGTAGATCTCCCAGTCGGTGTCGAACAGCAGGTCGTTCTGGGGCACATGGATGACCCGCACAAAGCCGAAGGTCAGGATGGCCGCCTGCACCGCCGCCACCAGGAACAGCGTGACCGCCTTGGCCAGCACGGTGGCCCCCAGCGAGATGCCGACGCTGGCTTCCCGGAAGATGATCTCCCGTTCCTTGCAGATCTCCCGGTAGGAGTTGAGCAGCCCCATGAAGGAGGCCACCGCCGCCAGGATGAACAGCACGGTGCGGCTGCCCACATCGATGAGGTTGGAGGTGAAGCAGTCGGGGTCCCCCACCAGGAAGATGACCCCCACCATCAGCGGCGCCTGGAGGATCAGGCTGGCCAGCACCAGCTTGTTGTTCCAGATCAGCTGGAAATTGCGGCCGGTCAGCACCCAGAGCTGGCGGAAAAATCGGTTTATCTGCTGCATCGTTTGTCCGCCTCCTGCGCGGCCGCCGGGTACCGGGCCACCAGCCGGTTGAACTCCGGCGTGGTGAAGTACTGGCAGCGGTAGTGTTCGATCTGTTCGGGGTCCCGCAGTTTTTCAAAGATGTCGCTGGTCAGGGCCACGCCGAAATAGTCATCGAGGGTCTCGGGCGGGCCGTAGTAGCACAGCACCCCGCCCACACCCAGAAAGGCGATGCGGTCGCAGAGATTGATGTTGGACATGTTGTGGGTGACCATGAACACCGTACAGTTTTCGTGGCTGAGCTTGCGGCACAGCTCCATCATGCTGCGGTCCAGGTCCGGCGAAAGGCCGCTGGTGGGCTCGTCCAGCACCAGCAGCCGGGGGCTGGCCAGCAGTTCCATGGCGATGGACACCCGCTTTTTCTGCCCGCCGGAAAGGTTTGCGATCATCGTCTTTTCCCGCCCCTGCAGGTCCACCGCCGCGATGGCGTGGGCCACGGCGGCCTTCAGCTCGCCGCGGGTGGCGTCGTGGGCGATGCGCAGCCGGGCCGCGCAGAGCAGGCTTTGTTCCACCGTCAGGTTTTCGTGCAGGATGTCCTTTTGGGGCACATAGCCCACCACCGCGTCGAAGGCGTTGCGGTTGCCGTGGGTGTCGATGCCGTCAAAACAGACGCTGCCGCCGGTGCAGGGGGCCGTGCCGGTGATGCAGGTGAGCAGGCTGGACTTGCCGGCCCCCGACCCGCCCACCAGCACCACAAAGCTGTTGGGTTCGATCTCCATCGAAACGCCGTCCACAATGTCCAGCGGGCTGCCGGTGCTGCGGTCCCTGACCGTCTTGCGCAGGTTGATGAGCTGCACGCTGATGCCCTGCTGGTGTTCGTGGTAGTGCAGCACCCCGCCGGCGTAGGCGAACACCTGGGTGGGCACGTTGATGAGGGCGCCTTCGGGCAGAAGGGCGGTGCGCACCCGCTGGCCGTTGAGGTAGGTGCCGTTGGTGGAGCCCAGGTCCTTCAGTTCGGCGTGGCCGTCCTGGAAGGTGATCTCGCAATGATGGCGGGAGACCCGGTCGCTGGCAAGCTGGACATCGCAGTCCTCCCCCCGGCCGATGAGCACCCGGCGCTTGCGGCGCAGGTCGATCTCCCGCAGCACGGGGTCGTCCTCGGCTTCGGCCCGCAGGCCGCCCGCGTCCGCCGCTGCGCGGATCTCCTGCACCCGGAAGGTGATCTCCTGGGTGGCGTCGTTGCCGTCGGTGTTCAGGCCGATCACATCGCCTTCCTGCAGCGGGCAGCGCTCGCCGGGGCGCAGGTAGCGGTTGTTGTACCAGGTGGCAAAGCCGCCGGCGTCATCCCGCAGCTGCCAGGCGCCGTCGGCGTATTCCAGCGTGAACTGGCGGTCCCCCACATTGTTGCGGCGCAGCACATAGTCACACCGGGGGCCGCGGCCGAAACTGCAGGGGCTTTGGCGGCCGGCAGCAGAATGCGCTGGCGGTTGCGCTGTTCGGTGACGATCAGCACGATCTCGCTGGCCAATGGTTTCACATCCTTTCGGTTGAGGGCTGGCTTACCAGCGGAAACTGCCGCAGAAGGGCACGAAGCGCAGCGACGCCGGCCCGACGGTCAGGGTGTCGCCCCCGGCCAGCGGCCGCGGGGTGAGCAGGTTTTCGCCGTTGCAGTAGCACAGCTCGGCGGCCGAGCCGGGCACCAGCGTGAAGCTGCCGTCCCGGGGGTCGTAGGCGACGGCGGCGATGCGGGCGGACAGCGCCGCGTCGGCGCTGAGCAGGCAGGGGGCGCCGTCGGCGCCGGTGCCCAGGAAGTTTTTGCCCGCCCCCAGCCGCAGGTCCCGGCCGCGGCCGGGGCCTTCCACCACCACCAGCCAGCCGGACACCGGGCCGGATGCCGCCGCTTCGGGCGCGGCGGCCACCTGCGCCTGCAGGATGCCGCTGTCGTTTTTCAGCGCCGGGTTGCAGTAGGGGCATTCGGGGTACTTGTCGCTGTCATAGAAATGACCGTTCTCGCATTTGGAAAGTTTCATCCGGGCGGCTCCTCCTCACAGTTCACAGCACGACCCGCATCGTGGTGCGGCCGAGCTTGATGACATCGTTGTTCTGCAGCACATGCGCGTCGCCGATGCGCTGGTCCCCCACATGGACGATGGCGCCTTCCAGCGCCTGGACCAGCACCCGGTCGGCCTCCACCCACAGGATGCAGTGCTGCGGGCGGGCGCGGTGATCCTCAATGCACAGGTCGCACTGGGCCGGGTCGGTGCCGACGATCAGGCTGCCCCGCACCCGGCCGGTCCAGCGGGTCTCGGCCACGCTGCGCCGGGTGCGCACATACAGGGTCAGCCAGCGGGCGGGCAGGGTGTCGGCGGTCTCGTCGGCGGCGTCCAGCAGGTGTTCGGCTTCGGCCTGCTGTTCGGCGGCCCGGTCCCGCCGGCGCTGCCACAGGCTGCGGCCGGCCAGCGCCAGCAGCAGCGCCCCCAGCACCAGCACCGGCACCCGGAACCGCTGCCAGTAGAACAGGCTGTCCGGCGGGCTGCCGGTCACCGTAAAGGTGGTCACGGCGGTGTTGTCGCTGATGTTGGCGGGGGTCAGCCGGCTGGCCACTTCCCGCAGGCGCAGGTTGTACCGGCCGTTGTACAGCGGCTGCAGGGTCAGGGTGGCGGTCATGCCGTCCCCGCTGAGCGCCACCGACCGGATGGCCGGCCGCCAGCCCCACACATCGTCGCTGGACAGGACAAACCGCCGGGCGCTGTCGGCGTTGGACACCGCCTGGTTGAAGGTGAGGGTCAGGGTATCCCGGCCGGTCAGCACCGCCTTTTCCACCGCGGGGCGGGTCAGCCGGTGGCCCATGTACACCGAGGTCTCGTCCTGCACGGCGCTGCCCAGGCCGGGCACCGCCACCGTCAGGGTGTCCAGCCGTTCGCCGTAGGCGTCCAGGTCCACCTCGGTCTTGCATTCCAGCACCTGGCCCAGCGCCTGCCAGTGGCTGCGCATCTCGGCGGGCATATCCCGCCGGTCGGCGGTGACCACCCGGCCGCCGGTCAGCCCGGCCAGGGCGGACAGGGCGCCGTCCTCCTGGGTGATGGCAAAGGCCGTGACCGCCATGTTCAGCCGGTCCACCGCATTGCCCGACAACCCGGCCAGCAGCGCCGGGTTGGCCATCATCTGCACCGCATCGGTGCAGAGGTAAAGGCATTTGCGCGGGGCCAGGCTCTGGTAGTCGTTGTGGACATCGGTGTAGACGGTCTCCACCAGGGCGGCCACGTCCACCGTGCCGGGGGTTTGCTCCACCTCCTCCAGCGCCCGCAGGGCGGCGGAGGCGTCGTCGGTGGCCGCCAGCAGCCGGGCGGGGCCGCCGGCGGTGGTGTACAGCATGATCTGGTCCCGCTCGCCCTTGCTCTTGACAAGGTTGCGCAGCGCGGCGCGGAAGACGCGGAAATCCTCCGGCTGGACGGCCGTGCTGTTGTCCAGCACAAGAATGTAGCAGATGGGCTCGCTGGCCAGGGCGATGTTGCCGGTGGGGATCTTTTCCTCCCCCAGATAGAGCTCCACCCCGGCGGCCTGGACCATCGCCGGGTCCAGCGGCTGGCCGTTTTCATCCTGGGCGGTGACGAAGACATCCAGTTCCGGCACGTTCACATAGACCTGCTCGATGGAGAAGCCCGCGAACCCGGCCGACGGCGCGGCAGCCGACGCAGAACAGCCCCCTGCCAACAGGCAGAGGGCGATCAGGGCGGCCAGGAAAGCCGCCCCCTGTTTCAGATACTTTGCCGGTCCACGCACCCGCGCCACCTCAGTGAGCGGCCGCGCCGTCCCGGCGCCGGGCACGCAGCGCACGCAGGGCCCGAAGGGCCTGGGCGCGGCGGCGGGGCGCAGGGGACTGCGGCAGTTCGTCGGGCTGGTCATCCTCCTCATCGCTGAGCATCGGCATCACCGGGGTCTGGGGGTCCGCGGTGGGCGGCACCTCGTCGTCCGGCACGCTCTCCTGCTGGTGTACGATGGGGGAAGAGAAGATCGCCCCCGGCACCTCGGTCAGAGCCGGGCCGGTCTGGCGGGTGGGGTCATGGTCGGCGGGGGCCGGGGCGGGGGCGGGCGGTTCGGTCCGGCCCGCCTCGGCGCCGGCCTGGGCGGCCAGGGCGGTCACGGCGTCCTCATTCTGCCGGGCCTCCTCAGCCTGGCTCTGCGCCGCCTGGGCGCGCAGCTCGTCCACAGCGCGGGCGATGGCCTCCGGCCCGAGATCCAGTTCCACCGGCGGGGTGGGGACCTCCTGCAAGGCGGGCAGCTCGGCGCTGGGTTCGGGGATCGGCTCTTCGGGGGCATCGTTTTTGGCGGTGCCCTCCACCTGCATGAGTTCCCGGGCCATGCGGTTCAAAAAGATGATCAGCTGTTCGCGGCGCTGTTCCAGCCCGCGCACTTCCTCCTGCAGGCTGTTGAGCCGCAGCTGGTGGGCGTTCTGCACCTCGTTGGCCTCGGCGGCCGCGGCTTCCACCAGCCGGCGGGCCTGCTCCCTGGCCTGTTCCTTGGCGGTGTTCAGCACTGCCTGGGCCTGCTCTTCGGCATCGCCGGCCAGGGCGTCGGCCTTGCGGCGTGCCTTCTCCACCACCTGCTGGGCCTCGGCGCTGGCGTCGTCCATCATCTTCTGGCGGGCGGCGGCCAGGGCGGTGCGCTCGTCGTCCAGGTTCCGGCCCTTGATGCGCAGTTCCGCCTGGGCCTGGGCCGCCTGTTCCTTCAGGGCCTCGTTTTCCCGCTTCAGGTCGGCGTTCTGCAGCCGCAGCACGGCGCACTGGTCGCTCAGGGAATGGTTCTTCTCCTTCAGGCTGGTGATCTGGTTTTCGTTTTCGGTGCGCTGGCGGGCGTAGGCTTCGCTGTTGCCGGCCAGCGTGGCGCTCTGCTCCGACAGGCGGCGGTTCTGCAGCGCCAGCACCTGGCAGTGCTGTTCCAGCGCGCTGTTCTGCTGGGCCAGGGCCTTGGCATGGTTTTCGGCCCGGTTGAGCCGCTGTTCGTATTCGGTACACAGCGCCTGCATGGCCTGGCGCACGTCCACCGTCTCATACCCGCCGAACCGCGCCTTCCGGATGCCGCTCTGCTCGATAAATTTGGTCACATCGATCTTTGGCACGACCTATTCCCCCGCTTTTGGATTCCTCGCTCCACCGGCATCCACCCCGGCAGAGACTCTCCCTTTGTATATTGGTATTATACCAAGCCCGGGCGGTGAACGCAACACCAACTTGCCCGGGGCGGCGGGGGCGGGGCGGGGCTAGCCGGTCAGGGCGCGGGTCGGCCCCGGCGGTGCGGCGGGGTCGGCCGGCAGACGCCAGGCAGGGCTTCCCGGCGGCCCGGCGTTCTCATGTAAGGCGAATCGCGGCCCCGGCGGCAGTTCGCCGGGCAGGGCGTCGGCGGACAGGGTCACGCCGTACCAGTACCCTTCGGGCAGTTCGGTCTGCGCGGCGGGCCGGGCGGCGGCCGGCGCGGTGGCGGTCAGCACGGTACCGGCCAGCGCCCCGGCGGCGGCCCGCAGCCAGGCCACGGCCGCGCCGGCCAGAAGGCTGCCGGCCAGCAGCAGGGCGGCCAGCACCATCCCCCAATGGGTGCGTTGTTTCATTCTGGTATCCCCCTCTCTTCCGGGCGGCCGGCGGGGCCGGGTCATCGGGCGGGAAGCAGCAGACAGAAAGGCTCGGCGCCCGGGGCGGGCGGCGGCCGGGGTCCCGCAGCACGCGGGGGGCTGTTTTCCGGCAGGATGGAACCGCGGCCCGGGCGCGGCGCACCCCAGGCTGCAACAGCGGCCGCAGGCTTGCGGGGCGGCCGCACGGGCCGGTGGGGCCCGCATCCTGATGATACCAGCCCGCCGGCGCGAAGTTTGCCGCAGCCTGTCGGCCCCGGCGCCGGAACTTTGAAAAACGGGGCAAAAAAGTTTTTGAAAAAATGCTTGACATTTCCCCCGCCCCGCGCTATACTAATAAAGCTGATTCAAGCGATGCCCCTTAGCTCAGTCGGTTAGAGCACCTGACTGTTAATCAGGGTGTCCTCGGTTCAAGTCCGAGAGGGGCAGCCACCAAGCGATGGAACACTGCGTTCCATCGCTTTTTTTGTTTTGTGCCGCGCTTCTTTTTTGAAATAAGGCTCCGACCAAAAATCGACGCTGCCGGCGCGGTTCCCGGCCCTGCGGCGTCAAGGAACATCGGCACACAGCGCAAACGCCCCGGCACAGCCGGGGCGTTTGCGTTTTCGTTGTCCGCCCTTCCGACGGTCACAGTTCCTTGGCAAAGCAGATGATCCGGTTGGCTTCGGCAAAGCCCGCCGGCGTCTCTCCCTCCAGCTTGAGGAAAAAGCAGGCGTCGGCGCCGGACATCGTCCCGGCAAACTCGGCGGCCAGCTGCTGCGGCGTGTGCCCGGGCCAGAGCCGGGCCCCCAGGCCGGCCAGCGCCGGCAGGTCCTGCCGATTCGCCTTGCGGACCATTCTCTTCTCCCCTTCCTTATTTCTGCCGCCGGCCGCCCATGTGGTCCCGCAGCTGGCGGGTCAGGCGGGCGGTGGCGGTGCGCAGCCGGGCCACGGCCTCGGCATGGTCCGGCACCTGCATGTGCGGGAAGGCCCGCAGCAGGCGGCCTGCGCCGAAGTACCGCTGGCGGGCCAGCTTTTCCAGCGCCTGGCGCTGGGCGCCGGCCCGAGCGGCCAGTTCCAGCAGCTGTTCCCGCAGGGCGGCGGCGTTGTCCCGCCCTTCCATGGCGGCCAGCATCAGCTGGAGTTTCTGCTCGTCCAGCAGGGTATCGACGGTCATGGCGCGGGTTCCGATGTGCTCGGTCATCCGGTCGCTGAGGCGGCGGATGCCGCTGCCCAGCTCGTCCAGGCTGCGCAGCTGGCGGGTCAGGCCGGCGGCCTGGGCGAAGGAGATCGCCGTGTCCGCCAGGAAGCCGGCCAACAGCACCAGGTCCGCCGCCAGCAGCGCCCCCCGGGGGATGTGCTGCACCGGGCGGGCCAGCAGCGGGTGGACCACCGTGAGCATGACCACCCCGCCCAGCCCCCAGAGCAGCGAGAACTTGGGGCAGATGTACCCGCCCAGGTTCCAGCGCTGGTCGGTGTAGTCCCACCAGCGGGTGTGGAACAGGCGGTAGAGCAGCCAGCCGCCCACCAGCTCCACCAGGGTGGCCAGCACCATGCTGCCGAAAAACACCGCCGGCAGATTCTGCCGCCAGGGGCCCAGCACGACCAGCAGGGCGACCATGCCGAACCCGTAGATCGGGCACTGGGGGCCGTTGAGGAACCCCCGGTTGACCAGCTGCCGGGTGGTGACGGCGGCGAAGGCCACCTCGGCGCACCAGCCCAGGAAGGCGTACAGGAAAAAGTACAGCAGCAGCTGCAGCGGGGCGTTCATGCTTCGGCCCCCGTCTCGTCCTCGGTCAGGCGGCGGGCCAGGGTCTTGGGCTCCACCCAGGTCACGTCGGTGTCGGGGCCCTTCCGGGCGATCAGCGCCTTGATGGGGATGCCCTGCTCGGTGAACATGCCCTCGTGCTCGGTGCGGATGTTCCAGGCCGGCTCGTCGGCGTGCAGGTCGAAGGTCTGCCAGGTGATGGCAAAGCCGGCTGCCGGGAAATACTGCAGGCTGTCCCGGAACAGGTCGTCATCGTCGGTCTTGAACCAGATCTCGGCGCCCTCGTCCATCAGGGCGCGGTACTGCAGCAGCTGTCGGGGATGGGTCAGCCGGTGTTTGTTGCTGCCGGCGTTCTTGCTCCAGGGATTGCAGAAATTGATGTAGATGCGCGCCACCCGGTCCTCGGCGTTGAAGGCGCCCAGCAGCCGCTCAATGTCCAGCGAGGCGATGCGGACATTGTCGGTGGGCAGGCCCTTTTCCAGGTAGGCTTTTTCGATCTTGCGCTTGGCCAGGATCAGCACCTTGTCGGTGATGTCGATGCCCAGGTAGTTGTTTTCGGGGTGCTCGCTGGCCAGCCGGGCCAGGAAGCCGCCCTTGCCGCAGCCCAGTTCCAGGCAGAAGGGCTTTTCGGGCGCCGGGTAAAGCGCCCGCCAGCGGCCGGCCTGGGCCAGCGGCTCATGGACATGGAAGGAACAGGCCAGCAGTTCCGGCCGGGCATAGGGTTTGAAACGCATTCGCATGGGGGTTCTCCTTTGATTCAGCTTGTCGGTTCGGCATGGTCGGCGGCCCAGCGCCGGAAAAACGCCGCGGCGGCGTCCTTGTCGATGGGGGCGGCCAGGCTGCCCTGGCACAGTTCGGGCTTGCCGCCGCCGCGGCCGTCGAAGGCGGCGTTCAGCTCCCGGGCCAGCGGGCGGGCGTCCCGCCCGGGCAGGGTCAGGGCGTAGGCGGTACCCCGCCCGCCGGGGCCCAGCAGGGCGCACAGCGCACCCGTGCGGCCGGCCACCGCCAGGCAGAGCCGGCGCAGGCCGTCGGCATCCGCCCCGTCGCACCAGGCCACAAAGGGCTGCCCCGGCTGCGCCGAAGCCGCCAGCGCCCCGGCCAGGGTGTTCTGCAGCGCGGCCAGCCGCTGCCGGGCGGCGGCGGTGGCGTCCAGCGCGTGGCGGGCGGCTTCGGCCAGGCGGCCCGGCCCGGCCGACAGCAGCGCGCCGGCGGCCTCGGCGTCAGCCCAGGCCCCGGCCACCGCAGCCTGGGCCCGGCCGCCGCAGGCCACGGCCAGCCGGGTACCCCCCTTGTAGTGCTGGGCGGACAGGATCTTGATGAGCCCCACCTGACCGGTGCGGGCCAGATGGGTGCCGCAGCAGGCGCACAGGTCGGCGCCGCCGGCGTCCACCAGCCGCACCGGGCCGTCCAGTTCCTTCTTGCTGCGGTAGGTCAGGCCGGCCAGCTCGTCCGGGTCCGGGTACCAGGCCCGCACCGGGGCGTCGGCCCGCACCGCCTCGTTGGCCAGGCGCTCGGCTTCGGCCAGCTGGTCGGCGGTCAGCGGCAGGCTCATGTCCATCCGCACAGCGGGGCTGCCGATGTGAAAGCCCACATTCTCGGCCCCGAACAGCCGGTGCAGCGTGCCGGACAGGATGTGTTCGCCGGTGTGCTGCTCCATGTGGTCCAGCCGGCGGGCCCAGTCGATCTCACCCTCCACCCGGGCGCCCTCGGCCAGCGGGGCGGTCACCGTATGCCAGATCACGCCGTCCCGCAGCTGCACGTCGGTGACGACGGCGCCGCCCAGCGTGCCGGTGTCGCAGGGCTGGCCGCCGCCTTCGGGGTAGAAGGCCGTCTCGTCCAGGGCTGCCTGCCAGGCGTCCCCGTCCGGGCGGCAGGCTGCCACCCGGGCGGCAAAGCGGCGGCAGTCCGGGTGGGTCTCGTATCGTTTGAGGGTGGGCTGCATGGGTGTGTTTCCTCCTGTGGGGTGTGTGTCAGTTCATTATATCACAAAACCAGGGTGGACAAAACCGGGAAAAACGATTTATAATGAGTCTATCCTGAGGAAATGTACCCTTTTGACAAGATCTGCGCGGCCGCCCGGCGGCCGCCGAGGGAGGAAAACCGACCCATGAAACGCATTCTTTGCCCGGTGCTGGCGCTCTGCCTGCTGGCCGGGTGTTCGCTGCCCGGCCCGGCGCCGGCGGCCGCCACCGCCGAGACCGCCGCGCCGGCCCCCACCGCCGCCCCCCAGGCGCTGACCGTCTACTACGCCGGCGGCGCCGACAGCCCCGCCGGCACCGCGCTGCGCGCCTACGCCGACGCCCAGGGCGTGACCCTGACCGAGCTAGGCCCCGACGCCGACCCGGCCGAGGCCGACCTGGCCGTGCTGGACGCCCGGCCGGCGGGCGAAGGGTGGAAGAACCTTTCGGACGATGCGCTGCTGGCCACCGCCGCTTTGCGGGCCGGCCTGAGCGGTGAGGACAGCCTGGCCGCCGACCCGGTCTACGCGCTGCCCTTCGGCAAGACGCTGTACGCCTACTGGGCCGACAGCTCGCTGCTGGCCGCGCTGCTGGGCGCCGACGCCGACACCCTGACCGGCGACCTGCAGGCCGCCGCCTGGGGCGAGTGGAGCGACCTGGCCGAAGCGCTGACCGCCTGGCTGGAAGAACCGGCCGAGACCGACCTGACGCTGAACGGCAACACCTACACCCTGCCCGCCGAACGGCCGGAGGAAGCCGCCGGGCTGGAGGGGGTGTTCAGCCTGTGTGCCGACGACGCCGTGGCCGGCGGCGACGGGCTGCCGCTGTACACCGCCGCCCTGCTGGCCGCCGGCGACACCCGCAGCGAGGACACCCTGACCGGGCCGCTGAACGGGGTGTACAGTGCGCTGACGCTGGAACTTTCCAACGCGCTGCCGGCCGAAAGCCCCGCCGCCGCGGTGCAGGCAGTGGCCGAACACCGGGCGGTGTTCTACCGGGGTTCGCTGACCGACTGGCTGCTGTACAGCGGCGGCGCACTGGCCGACAGCCTGGTCTGGGTGCCGGCCAAGTGCGACCTGGTGGAGAGCGACCTGACCAGCACCGAGTACAACCTGACCGGGCTGCTGAACTATCCGGTGCTGGCCAACGAGGGCTGGCTGGCCATCCCGGCCGGCGCCGATGAACCGGGCGCCCGGGCCGCGTCGGCGGCCATCCTGTGGCTGTACACCAGCCAGGCCGGCGAGGAGACCCTGACCCAGACGCTGGGGCTGGTGACCGCCTGGGGCACCGCCAGCAACGACGCCGCCCTGACCGCCATGCAGGTGGAACAGGTGGGCGCCGGCATCCTGCCTGAGCCGGAGCTGGAGACGGCGGCGGCCGATGCCCTGGCCGAAGCCGGCCGCGCCCTGGCCTATGACGAGGACGGCGCTTTGCGGCAGAGTTTCACCACCACCCTGCGCACCGCCTGGCGGGAGGGGGCCATCGCCGCGCTGCAGACCCCCGAGGCCGCCGGGGACGCCGCCGACAACGGACAGGAATGAGCGGTTTTGTCCAAACCGCCAACTTTTCACTGCACAGCCGGCGATTCTTTGTACAAGGCGGAGGGCTGAAAAAACGGACGGTTTGTGGTAGAATATAAGCTGAGATTTGTGTGGCTGTCGTACCCGGCCGCTTTTGGGCGGCGCCGGGTGGGACGGCGCGACGAAAACCGATACTACAGAAGAAGTGAGGCGTACCGCATGGAATGTACACGCGCACAGCTGACGGCTCAGATCGCAGCCCTGCGACAGATCTTCGATGATGTGAAGCTGGTGGACCCGAGCGCCAACCAGACCCTGGACCCGGAAACGATGCAGCCGGTCGGCGCCGCCCTGGAAGTACCGATGCTGGATGAGCGGGGCCGTGCCTGGCAGCCCCAGTTCCTGGAGGATCGCACCCGCTTTGTTTTGTACTGGAGCGTCCGGCCGGACGGACACCCCTGTGTGCTGGCCGTGAGCTATGACCTGCCCCGGATCGACCCCGGCAGCAGCCGCGAGGCCAACGCCTTCCACCGGCTGCTGACCCAGTGCCGGGAGGAACTTTGCCACGACTATGTGACCGGCGTGTACAGCCGCGCCTACCTGGATTCGGCGTTCCGCGGGCATGTGACCGCCGCCGCCCGGGAGGGCAGCAAGGTCAGCGCCGCGCTGGTGCGGGTCAACGAGTACGCCAACCTTTGCCGCACCGAGAGTGTGGCCGCCGCCGACCGCTGCCTGAACACCGCCGCCGGCATCCTGGGCCTGGCCCTGGACGCCATTGAGGGCGAGACCACCCTGGTCCGGCTGGAGGACGGGGTCTTCCTGGCGGTGGGCGTGGGCATCGCGGCGTCGGAGCTGGAACGCCGGCTGCAGGAGGCTCTCAACAACGCCCGCAAGAATTTCAGCATCACGCTGGCACGCCGCGGGGTGTTCACCGCCACGGTGTCCTCGGCCGACTGGGCCGAGACCGGCAGCTGGGACCTGATGGTGGGCCTGGCCGAAAGCCGCCTGTACAACCACTGAGCCAAACCGGATAAACCGCCCCCCTGGTGCGCATACTGTGGATGGAACGAAGGTTTCAAACCAGTGCTACCAAGGGGGTATTTTTGTATGCAACCAGACCCGAACAAGGCCCAGGCCGACAACGAAGCCATGCTGCAGGAAGTGGTGCAGAACACCGAGATGGGCAAAAACACGCTGGAGGAGATCATGGGCCTGACCCATGACCAGGCCCTGAAGGACGAGATCATGCGCCAGCGCAACGCCTACCGGCAGCTGAACCAGCAGGCCCACACGGCGCTGGACGCCATCGGCTGCGAGGCCAGGGGCCAGAGCGCCGCCGCCCGCATGAGCGTGAGCATGGGCATCCGCACCCGGACCATGCTGGACAAGTCCACCCGCAACCTGGCCACCATGCTGGCCGAGGGCAGCGGCCAGGGCGTGCTGGACTGCAAGCGGGCCGAGACCGACTACCCGCTGGCCAGCCCCGGTGCCCACAAACTGATGCAGCAGCTGTGCGAGATGCAGACCCGCGCCGAACAGACCTGGCGGGAGTTTGTGTGAGCCCCCGCATACGCGAAGAGTTCAGAGCATAAGTGGGCAGCCAATCCGGCAGCAGTCGGAGCATCCCCGGCACAGCGGCCGGCATGCATCGTCGGCAAAAACGCCAAAGGGGAACCGGCGTGTCATTTCCCAAGGAAATGACACGCCGGTTTCTTTTGTGTTGAATCCTCCCGCGATCGGTGAGGCCCCTCGATGTCCGATTTCAGGAAGGCAGCCCTGTCGGTTTCACAGCCTTCCTCCGGCAAGCCGAGCCGGAAAGGTGTCATGATCGCGGCAGCTCTCTCCCCTTTGGGCGCCGGAACGCCCCGGTTCGCTCACAGGGATTGCCGCGGGGCCTCTCCCTTGTTTTCCAGCCGGCCGAATATCTGCTTTGAATAAAGGGAAATCAAAAAGGCAGCCAGCGCAGCCCCGAGCAGGACCGCCCACGGATGTGCCGCAAAAACATCAAACAGAACACCATACATCGCCTGTCCGATCGGTTGACCGCACATCGCAATGGAAATCAGGGCTGCCATGATCTTGCCGACCAGTTGAGGCGGGGTCTGCGTCTGTACCAGTGTGTAAATCTGAACCATAAAGAGCGCGGAGGCGCCCATGGCGGTGAAGCTCATCAAGGTGATTGCCCAATATGATACGAGGACAGGCATGTTCAGGAAAAGGGAGAGCCCCATAACCGCCACAGCCGCAGAACAGACCAGAAGCAGCCGATAGGAACTTTGAATGTTCAGCCTTTCCGACACAAGGGCGGTCAGAATGCCGCCGCACAGGCCGCCCAGCGCCAGTGCCCCCTGGGTGAAGCCGTACAGGGTATCCGAAAGTCCCAGCACCTGTGTAATGAGAATGGGGGTTCCCACAATTATCACCGCGCTTAAAACCAAATTGAAGATGGACACCAGAACGACCACCGAAAAGAAAATGGGCTTTTCCGTCTTTACGAATCGATAGCTTTCTTGCAAGTCCATTCCGACGACCTGAAGCACACCGACTTCACGCGGACGGTTTTCATGCGGAATGCGGATAAAGATTTCCATGATGGCGGAAAAGGTAAAACACGCCGCGCTCAAAAGCAGAATTGGATCAATGCCCCAAAGGGTGAACATCACGCCGCCGATCACCGGCCCCAGCAGCCCGGAAAGGGTGTTGACCTGATTGATTGCCGCATTTCCGGCCATCAGTTTATCTTTCGCTACCAGAAGCGGAACGCTTGCCTGTACTGCCGGCTGATATGTGCCGGAAATACCATAAAGCAGCATCAAGACAACGATAAAAAGCGGAACCGTCGGGATTTTTCCCAGCGAAAAGTAGAACAGCATGATAATGGCAGCCGTGGAGAAATCCAGCCCCACCATGATGTCGCGCTTGTTCACCCGGTCGGCCAACACGCCTCCGACCATCGAAAGAAGGACCATCGGAGCGAAGGAACAGGCGGTTACAACGCCAAACAGCGTTGACGAGCCTGTTTCCCGCAGCAGATACAGCGGCAGGGCAAACCGCAGGATGGCATTGCCGAAAAGGGAGATGATCTGGCCGATCACGACAAGAGTAAAATCACGCCTGAAAAGTTTTGTCTGCATAAAGTACCTCCACAATCATTTTATTAAACCGACCGTCGGTTTGATTTATGGCTAAAATAAACTGCTCTCTCTGGGAGCAGTTCGTCTTTGGGCGTTACACCGTGTGCCGGGGTTTGCAGTAGCCGAGATAGCCGTCTATCATCTCATCGTCCAACAGCCGGCTGATGCCGACGCCCTGCAGCAGTTTATTGAACGTTTCGCACCGGTTGCGCATCCCGGCTTCGTCCGTCATGCTGACCAGCGGATTGAGCCACACGTTCGACAAGACCATGATGGCCTCGGCCAGTTCTCCGGGATTTTCCGCCTGGATGGAGCCGTCGTCGATCCCCTGCTGCAGAATCAGCCTGATGAACCTGGGGGCGACAATTTGATAGAGCTGCGCAATCTGCATGGCCAGAAAGCGCGGATTGTCCAACAGACAGGGCGTAACAGTCAGCATCAGGCTCTGGTTTGCGTTGAACAGCGCAGCCTTGAAGATCGCCCGCAGCTTTTCCAGCCCGTTCAGGGAAGGATCGTCCCGCACTTTTGCCAAAGCGGTCGTATTTTCCTCCCCGATGCGATGAAAAATCGCCTCGAAGATCTCTTCCTTTGAGGAAAAATGGTGGTAGATCGCGCCCTTTGAGAGCTTCGTCTCGTTGATGATGTCCTGCAGGGATGTTGCGTCATATCCTTTTTCGACAAACAGATGGGTGGCAGCATCCAAAATCAGCTTCACGGTTTCCTCCGGGTATTTGTTTCTTGCCATTCCGAACCTCCATACAAACCAACGGTCTGTATAAAGTATACCGGATTCCTCCCCTCTTGTCAAGCGGTTAGTCCGCCGGGCCGCGGAAGGGTACAGAAAAGGCAGACCGGCCGGGCCAAAAGGCCCGGTCGGTCTGCCGCAGCAGTGTTCTGTCCCGGCAAGGGCCGGCAAGGTCTGCCCTTTGCCCCCTCAGCCGGTCACGGTATACATCACCACCATCATGACGATGCCGGTGAGGATGCTCAGCGAGTTGACCTGGGCGGCCTGGGCGCCGTCGCCGCCGGCGTTTTTGGTCAGCAGCGGGGCGATGCTGGCCACCGGGGCCATGAGCAGCACGCAGATGGCCTGGCGGATGTCGGCGGGCAGCGGCACCAGGAAGCAGACCCCCAGCGCCACCACCAGCGCCGTGCCGTACCGCAGCGCGAAGAAACGCAGGTACTCGGCCAGGCTTTGCCGGTCCAGCCGCAGTTCGAACAGGATGCCGATGCTGAGCATGGCCAGGAAGGGGTTGGCGTTGCTCATTACTTCGGCCAGGCGCAGCAGCGGCGCCGGCAGGCGGATCTGCACGGCCGCCAGCACCAGCATGATGAGGTAGGCGTCGGTGATGGGGGAGGTAAAGATCTTTTTCACCAGCCGCCCCAGCGAGAACCCGCCGTCCTGCCCGGTGATGGTGCCGGCCAGCGTGTAGCTGATACCGTAGAGGTAGATGGCCACCGCGATGTCGAACAGGCACAGCGCCGCAAAGCCGTTGTCCGAGAGCAGCCCGGTGAGGAAGGGGATCGCAAAATTGCCCACATTGAAGCTGTTCAGGCTGAACAGGTAGAGCAGCCGCCGGGACGGGCTGCTGTGCCGGGCGGTGAACAGCCCCACCACCGTGAGCACCGTACAGGTGACAAACCCGATGAGCAGGCACCACAGGAAGGACGGCTGCAGTTCCAGCGCCTTCATGCCGTTGACGGCGGTGGCCGGCATGGTCAGGTAAAGGATGGCCGATTTGAGGAAGGTGGAGTCCTCCACCCGGAAGATCCCGGCCTTCTTGAAGCCGAAGCCCAGGCCCAGCAGGGTCACATACACCACGGTCTGGATCAATACATTCTGCACAGCAAGCCCTCCCGCTTTTTCTTCTCCCCCCGATTATACTACTAAATTCCGGGCTGCAAAAGGGGGCAGATCCGCCCGGCTGCCCCGGCCGGGGCAAAAAACGGCCGGTGGGCCGGGTCCCGCCCGGGCCGGCACAGCAAAACCGGCCTTCCGGCGGCGCGTTTTGCGCTCCGTCAGAAGGCCGGTTTCCGGTCAGGGTAAAATCATGGCGGCAGACCGGGGCGGTCATCGGCCCCGGGGGCCGTCGCAGGCGCCCTCATTCCCTGTCTTTTTTCTCAGGCAGGGCGGCCCGCAGCGCCGCCAGCAGGCCGGGCAGCGCGGCCGCCGCCTGGGCCCCGCCGAAGCTGGTCATGGCACGCAGCGGCATGGCGTCCATCATCTGGCGGCTGGCCTCGGCGGTGATGGCGGCGTTCTCGCCGCCGCCGTTGTCCCCCATGGCGCCGCCGAAGCGCTGCAGCACCGCCTGCATCACCGGCGCGGTGCGCTCGTCCTGCAGCAGGTCGCCCATCGGGGTGTTTTCATCCACCGTGAAGGGGCGGCGGCGGTCGGTGACGAACTGCAGCGGCAGCCGGGTGGGGATGTTGCGGCTGGAATGCCCCACCAGCACGGTGTAGGCGCCGGGGGCGGCGTACCAATCGCCCAGCTTTTCGTCGTAGTAGCTCAGGTCCCGGGCGGTCAGGGTGAACCGGACCTGCGTTTCGGCGCCGGGTTCCAGCCAGACCTTGGCAAAGTGGCGCAGCTCCTTGGGCGGGCGGCCGGCGGTGCCGGTCTCGTCGGCAATGTACAGCTGCACCACCTCGCTGCCCGGGCGGGCGCCGGTGTTGCGCACCGTGACCGTCACGGTGACGGTGCCGTCCTGGGTGAGGGTGTCGGCCGAGAGGGCCGCCGCCTTGTAGACAAAGCCGGTGTAGGAAAGCCCGTGGCCGAAGGGCCAGCGCACCGCCATGCGGCGGGCGTCGTACCAGCGGTAGCCCACATACACCCCTTCCCGGTATTCGGCAGTGTGGCCGTCGCCGGGGAAATCCAGGTAGCAGGGGGTGTCCTCCAGCCGCAGGGGCCAGGTCTCGGGCAGGCGGCCGCTGGGTTCGGCGTCGCCGTAGAGCAGCGCGTCGGCGGAGGTGCCCACCCCCTCGCCGCCCAGGTACATGCAGAGCACCGCGTTCACCTCGTCGGCCCAGGGGCATTCCACCGGGCTGCCGGTGTGCAGCACCACGACGGTGTTCTTCTGTACCGCCGCCACCCGGGCGATCAGGTTGTTCTGGCTGTCCGGCAGGCGCATGTGCTTGCGGTCGTAGCCCTCGCTCTCAAAGCTGTCGGGCAGGCCGGCAAAGATCACCGCCACATCGGCCCGCTCGGCGGCTTCCACCGCCTTGAGGAACTCGGCTTCCTCCCGCTGGTCCCGGTCGGCGGGGAACCCTTCCACATAGTTCACCGTGCGGCCCCGGGCGGCAGCGGCGTCCAGGGCGCTGTCCACCCGGTAGGGGTTCACATGGCTGGACCCGCCGCCCTGGTAGCGGGGGGTCGCGGCAAAGCCGCCGATGTAGGCCACCTTCTGGCCGGGCTGGATGGGCAGCGCGCCGCGGTTCTGCAGCAGCACCGCGCACTGGGCCCCCAGGCGGATGGCGGTCTCGTGGTCCCGGGCCAGGTCCAGGGCCGGGCGGGGCGCCCGGGCCAGGTCAGCCCAGCGCAGCACGATGTTCAGCACCCGGGCGACAGCCTTGTCCAGCACGGCTTCGGGCAGGGTGCCGGCCCGGACGGCGGCGACGATCTTCTGGTCATTGACGCCGCCGCTGGCGGGCATTTCCAGGTCCAGGCCGGCGGCCAGCGCCGCCACCCGGTCGGACACGGCGCCCCAGTCGGACATCACAAAGCCGTCAAAGCCCCATTCCCCCCGCAGGATGTCGGTGAGCAGGGTGCGGCTTTCCCCCACATAGGTGCCGTTGATGCGGTTGTAGCTGCTCATGACGGTCCAGGGCCGGGCTTCCCTGACCGTCTTTTCAAAGGCGGGCAGGTAGATCTCCCGCAGCGTGCGCTCGGTCATGTTGGAAGAGCTGGTCATGCGGCGATATTCCTGGTTGTTGGCGGCGAAATGCTTGGGCGAAGTGCCCACGCCCCGGCTCTGCACCCCCTGCACGAAGGCGGCGGACAGTTCGCCGGCCAGGCAGGGATCTTCGGAGTAGTATTCGAAGTTGCGGCCGCACAGCGGGCTGCGCTTGATGTTGATGGCCGGCCCCAGCACCACGCCCAGGCCCACGGCCCGGGCTTCCTCGCCGATGGTCTCGCCTTCCCGGCGGAGCAGCTCGGTGTCAAAGCTGGCGGCGGCCGCGCAGCCCGCGGGGAAGCAGACCGCCTGGATGCTGTCGTTGACGCCGCCGCCCTCCTGCTGGGTGCGCAGGCCGTGGGGGCCGTCCGAGACCATCATGGACGGCACATTCAGCCGGCCCACCGCCTTGGTGTGCCAGAAATCGGCGCCGGAACAAAGCCCGGCTTTTTCTTCCAGTGTCATTTGGGCAATGAGTTCTGCGATGGTATCAGGCATGGGAGCCCCTCCTTCACGGGATTTTCATAGAATGTTCTGACCGTTTTTGTACCGGCGGCGCAGGGCCGACCGGATTTTTGAATATTATACACCTATTTCCCCGTGAAAGGATAGATATTTTGTGAAAATTTACAAAGGTATCCGGTTTCCCCGCCCCGCCCGGCCGCCCGGACGGGGCGAAGCGAGGGATTTTTGTTCCCGCGCGGCAGACAAATGGCCTTATTTTGGAAACAAATTTTTGAAAATCTCTTGTCAAGGCGGGCAAAACGTGCTACCATTAACATCGGTGACAAGAAATTATATAAAGGAGCTGTTGTGTCATGTCTATCAAGAACGCCTACCTGGCCGGCGTGTACGCCGACCTGGCCGCACGCAACGCCGAACAGAAAGAATTCCTGCAGGCGGTGGACGAGGTTCTCGAAAGCCTGGAGCCGGTGGTGGAAGCCCGCCCCGAGATCGAGAAGAACGGCCTGATGGAGCGCATCGTCGAGCCGGAGCGCGTGGTCATGTTCCGCGTGCCCTGGGTGGATGATTCCGGCAAGGTACAGGTCAACCGCGGCTACCGGGTGGAGTACAACTCCGCCATCGGCCCCTACAAGGGCGGTCTGCGCTTCCACAAGAGCGTCAACTTGTCCGTCATCAAGTTCCTGGGCTTCGAGCAGGTGTTCAAGAACAGCCTGACCGGCCTGCCCATGGGCGGCGGCAAGGGCGGCAGCGACTTTGACCCCCACGGCAAGAGCGACGCCGAGGTCATGCGCTTCTGCCAGAGCTTCATGACCGAGCTGTGCCGCCACATCGGCCCCAACACCGATGTGCCCGCCGGCGACATCGGCGTGGGCGGCCGGGAGATCGGCTTCATGTACGGCCAGTACAAGCGCATCCGCAACGAGTTCACCGGTGTGCTGACCGGCAAGGGCCTGACCTACGGCGGCAGCCTGGTGCGCACCGAGGCCACCGGCTACGGCCTGTGCTATTTTGCCGACGAGATGCTCAAGGCCAACGGCAAGAGCTTTGACGGCGCCAAGGTGGTCATCTCCGGTTCGGGCAACGTGGCCATCTACGCCAACCAGAAGGCCACCGAGCTGGGCGGCAAGGTCATTGCGATGAGCGATTCCAACGGCTACATTGTGGACGAGAACGGCATCGACTACAAGCTGATGAAGGAGATCAAAGAGGTCAAGCGCGCCCGCATCAAGACCTACCTGGACTATGTGCCCACCGCCAAGTATGTGGAGGGCAGCCAGGGCATCTGGAACGTGCCCTGCGACATCGCCCTGCCCTGCGCCACCCAGAACGAACTGCCGCTGGAAGGCGCCAAAGCGCTGGTTGCGGGCGGCTGCTACGCGGTGGCCGAAGGCGCCAACATGCCTTCCACCCCCGACGCGGTGGCCTACCTGCAGGCGAACGGCGTGCTGTTCGCCCCGGCCAAGGCTTCCAACGCCGGCGGCGTGGCCACCAGCGGCCTGGAGATGAGCCAGAACTCGCTGCGGCTGTCCTGGACCTTTGAAGAGGTGGACGCCCGGCTGAAGGACATCATGAAGAACATCTACGCCAACGCCGCCCAGGCTGCCGAGACCTACGGCATGAAGGGCAACCTGGTGGCGGGCGCCAACATCGCCGGCTTCACCAAGGTGGCCGACGCCATGCTGGCCCAGGGCATCGTCTGATCCCCCGACCAACCGCTTTTTCCCCGCAGGGAAGGACCCTGCGGGGATTTTTTTTGCCGGGGCGCCGCGACCTCCGGAAAAAAAGAGAGAGCTCATCTCCCTTGACAGGCCGGCGGCGGACAAAAAACGACCGGACGCGGGGCTGTGTTCCCGCTTCCGGTCTGTTTTTGTCCGGAGATTCAGGTGACCCGGGGGATTCCGGCCGTTTTGCGGCGGCGCAGCCCCCGCGCCAGCTGCCAGACCAGCGCGCCCAGCACGGTCAGGGTGGCCGGGGCCAGGGCGAAGTTCCAGAGGATCGGCACCAGATGGGTGTGGATCTGGCAGTGCATCTTGGCCAGCACCATCCAGCTGAGGGGCGCCAGCAGGCCCAGGCACCAGAGCGCCGCCAGCGCCGGCAGGCTGCCCGCCGGGCGCAGGCCGAATTTCTGCCCCAGCGCCATGAGGGCCAGCCCCGCCGCCCCCAGGGCGATGAGGGCCAGCGGCGGCAGGGCCACCGGGCCCAGCTGCAGCACCGGGTCGGCGGAGGTCAGGTACAGGCCGATCACCGCGGGGATGGAGGCATCCCCGCCCAGCGAATGGCGGGTGGCGGCTTCCAGGATGCTGCGCCAGGCTTCGCCCGCGTCGCCGAAGTAGGCCACGTTCTGGGCGAACCAGACCCCCAGCGCCGCCGCAAAGCCCCCCACCGCCGCAAAACCGGTGTACACCATGCGGAAAAACCAGGGCCGGGCGGGGGCGCGGCGGACCAAGGCATCCACCCAGGCCGCAAACAGGGCCGCTTCGCATAGGATCAGGAAGTCCGAGATGAACTCAAACCCGCACAGGCAGCGCAGCCCCACGGCGCCGAACACCAGCCCGTACCCCCACCCGGGCACCCGGCCCCGGCGGCGGGCCAGCTGCCAGACCAGCAGCCCTGCCAGCGCCGGCAGCCACCAGGTCCACAGGCACCAGTACAGGTTTTTCATGCCCCGCTGCACCCAGGGCGCACAGAGCACCGCCGCCGCAAAGCCCAGCCCGGCCGTCGGCCCGAAAACCCGGCCGGCGGCCGCCGCCAGACAGAGGGAGGCCAGATAGAGCAGGATGGAGTTGGTGGCGTAGAGCATCCGCTCCCGGGCTTCGCCCCCCTGGTTGATGAGGGAGTACACCTTGTTGAGCCAGCCGAAGGCCAGCCCCTGCAGCCCGCTTTGGTGGGTGTAGGGCTGGTATTCTTCCGGCCGGACCGGGGCGTTTTCCCGGAACAGATACCGGTCCTGCTGGGGGTCCCGCCCTTCCACCAGATAGTTGCCCAAAAAGCCCCCGGGGGCGCTTTGGTGGTTCTGGATCTGCAGGATGCGCCCGAACACCAGCGACTGGGAAGTCTCGTCCCAGGTGCCGGTGCGGTAGGTATCCTGGTTGTGCATGGCAAAGGTCAGCGCCACGGCCCCCAGCAGCAGGGCCGCCGCGGTCAGCAGCGCCCGCGCCGGGGCGGGCAGCCGGGCCCAATGGTTTTGTATCACAGTCAAGTTCCTCTTTCCCCGCCCTCAGCGGTCCCACTTGTCGCACAGCGAGGCGATCTGGCTGGCAAAGCGGGCCAGGTCCTTGTTGGCGCCGCCCCGGTTGTGCTCGATGACCACCATCAGGCGGCGGCCCATATTGACCAGCCGCTCGAATGCCTGGCTGGCCCGGCGGGTCTTGTAGCCGGCCGCCGCGGGTTCGGGTTCGCGGCGGGCGATCTTTTCGGTATTGCCCCGGTCAAGGCAGCGCACCGCGCCCCCGGCCAGCAGGTAGCTGCCGCCGGGATAGGGGGCTTCGGCGGCGTAGCCCTCGCCTTCCAGCTCCTTGGCGAAGCCGGCGCAGACCTCGTCGTCCCCGTGGTTGACAAAGACATAGCCGGGTTTGGGGGCAAAGCTGTGCAGCCAGCGCAGCAGCCCGTCGTGGTCGGCGTGGCCGGACATGCCGGACATCTGGGCGATCTCGGCGTTGACCTGCACCTCCTCGCCGAAGAGCTTGACCTGGTCGGCGCCTTCCAGCAGGGTGCGGCCCAGCGAGCCGGCGGCCTGGTAGCCCACAAAGAGGATGGTGCATTCCTCCCGCCAGAGGTTGTGCTTGAGGTGGTGGCGGATGCGCCCGGCGTCGCACATGCCGGAGGCCGACAGGATCACCTTGGGGCTGGGGTCGGCGTTGATGGCCACCGAGTCCTCCTTGGTCTCGCTGATGCGCAGCCCCGGGAAGGACAGCGGGTTCTGGCCGCTGCGCACCAGGTCGAGGGCTTCCTGGTCAAAGCATTCGCTGTAGTTTTCCCGGAAGATGGTGGTGGATTTGCTGGCCAGCGGGCTGTCCACATAGGCCTCGAAATTGCCGTGGCCCCGGACCCGGTTTTCGGCCTTGATCTGGCGGATGAAATACAGCATCTCCTGGGTGCGGCCCACCGCAAAGCTGGGGATGACCACATTGCCGCCCCGGTCGAAGGTGCGCTGCAGCACGGCGGCCAGCTCGCCCACATAGTCGGGCTTGGGGCCGTGGGACCGGTTGCCGTAGGTGGATTCCATGACCACATAGTCGGCTTCGGTCAGGTATTGGGGGTCCCGCAGCATCGGCTGGTTGGAGTTGCCGATGTCGCCGGAAAAGACGATGGTCTCGGTGCGGCCTTCCTCGGTGATGCGCAGGGTGATGGAGGAGCTGCCCAGCAGATGCCCCACATCGGTGAAGGTGGCCTGCACGCCGGGCAGCACCGCCACCGGTTTGCCGTAGGGCTGGGGGCGGAACTGCTCCATGACGGCCAGGGCGTCCTGCACGGTGTAGTCCGGCTCCACCGGTTCCCGGCCGCTGCGCTGGGCCTTGCGGTTTTTCCACTCGGCCTCCTGCTCCTGGATGTGGGCGGAGTCCTCCAGCATGATGTCGCACAGGTCGGTGGTGGCGTCGGTGGCGTAGATGGGCCCGCGGTAGCCGTTTTTGTACAGGTAGGGCAGCCGGCCGGAGTGGTCGATGTGGGCGTGGGTCAGCAGCACCGCCTCGATCTCGCCGGGGGCGCAGGGCAGGTCCTCGTTTTCGTAGGTGTTGCGCCCCTGCTCCATGCCGCAGTCCACCAGGAAACGGTGGCCCGCGGCCTCCACCAGCGTACAGCTGCCGGTCACCTCATGGGCGGCGCCTAAAAAGGTCAGCTTCATGGCAAACGCTCCTTTTGTGTTGGATTTCCCGGCGCAGGCCGCCGGGTGCCGGCCGATAAGCCGCTCAGCTGCGGCCCGCGCCGAAGGTGGGCGCTTCGGGCAGGCCGAAGGGCTGGGCAAAGTTCTCGGTGCGGTCGTTGATGTTCATACGGATATTCCAGAACGCATCCCCGTAGTCCTGCAGCACCGTGTAGTCCTGGTCGCTGAGGGTGCGCAGGGCGGCGGTGTCGGTGATGAGCAGCGCCGCGCCCTCGGCCTCATAGGGCACCAGGCTGTCGGTGTAGGTCTCGGTGACGGCGCCGCTGTCGATGAGCCGGGCCACGGCCTCGGCGGTGGTGTACACCAGCTGCAGCCGCTCGCCGGCGGGCAGGGCGTCCAGCAGCTGGCCGCGGGTGATCTCGCCGGGTTCCAGTTCGGTGACGCCGCCGGCCAGCGCGGTGAGGGGGGTGTCTTCGGCCAGGGTCAGGCCGGCCTCGGCGGCCAGGGCGGTCCAGTCGTCCCGGCTGCCGTCGGCGTAGGCCAGCCAGACTTCGGCCACAAAGTTGCCCCAGCTGATGGTGCGGGACGCCTCGGTGTTCTCCTCCATCGTGAAGAGGGTCTGGGCACGGACGGTCTCGTCCCCGGTGCGCAGGGCGGCCAGTTCCCCGGCCGTGCTGTCGTAGACCCGGCGGGCTTCGTCGGAAAGGCTGTCCCGCCGGCTCTGCAGGCTGGCGGCGGTGAGGGTGCCGGCGTCGGCGGCGGTGACGCTGCCGTCCGCCCCGAAGGTCAGACTCAGCGCGGCGACGCCCTGCAGCCCGTTGGCGGCCTGCAGGACCGGGATGCCGCCCACCGTGCCGGACTCGGCCCCGGGGTCGGCGGTGATGATCGCATTGACCCCCAGCCCGGCCAGGGCGGCGGCGTCCAGCCGGGTCTCGGCGCCCGTCAGGCAGACGATGGCCTGGGCGCCTTCGGCCCGCAGGGCGGCCACCTGCTCGGCGGCGACGCGGGTCAGGTCCTCGGCAGTGACATCATTGGCATGGGCGTAGACCCCGCCCTGGGCCAGCGAGAAGAAGCCGATGGTCTTGCCCGCCCGCTGGACCGTATAGTTCAGCCCGTTGGTGATGCGGTTGCGGCTCCAGGAAGTGGAGCGGTAGAACAGCGGGGTGCCGTCCTCTTTCTGCAGGGTGGAGGCCAGCGACGGGCCGCTGGTGACGGCGGCGTCCTCCACCAGGCGCTCGGTGCCGTAGGCAAGGTCGGCCGCGTCAAAGATCTGCAGGTCGTAGCCGGCGGCGTTGAAGGCGCTGGTCATGTCCATGCCGCCGGTCAGGCTGGTGTTGGCCGCCCCCTGCACGCTGTTGCCGGCGTCCAGCAGGATGCTGTCCGGGTCGCCGGCGTGCAGCGCCGCCACATCCGCCAGGCTGACGGTACCGTCATCGTCGGTGCCCTGCAGCCCGCCGGTGGCATAGACCGTGACGGTCACCGGGCCCACCCGCACCGTCACGTCGGCGGACTTGCGGCCGTCGGCCAGCGTGGCGGTGACGGTGCAGCTGCCGGCGCCTTTGGCCGTGACCACCCCTTTGCGGTTGACGGTGGCCACATTCTCGTCGCTGCTGGTCCAGAACACCCGCTGGCCGCCGGATTCCTCGGTGACCTCGTCGGTGGTCAGGGTGACCTTGTCCTTGACGTTGGGCAGCCAGAGGACGTTTTCATAGGTGTCGTTGGTAAAGCTGGGGTCGGCGCCGGCGGCCTTGGGGTCGGTGAAGCCGGTGACGAGCAGCTCTTCCATCCGGAAATCAATGTCCACCGTCTCGCTCTGGACGCCGTAGGCTTCGCCCGGCTCGGTGTAGGAAGCCTGCCAGAGGGTGTAAGGGCCGGTGTAGCCCAGGGTGGAGTTGAAGCGGGCGATCCAGAAATTGTCCCGCCAGGCATCGAAGGCCGGGTCGGTGAGCCGGGCGCGGGTCCAGTTCAGCGAGGCGTAGATGCCCTGTTCGCCGGTGTAGCCGTAGCTTTCCAGCTGGTCGAAGAAGGCGGCGGTCAGCGCGGCCATCTCCTCAGGGAAAAGGCCGGTGATGGCCTTGTCCTCCAGGTCATAGTAGACCGGCAGACTCAGCTGGTAGGGCTTGGAGGTATAGTCCTTGAGGCCCTCGTGGTCGGGGGCCTTGAGGCCCAGCAGCCGGGCCACATGGTCGGCTTCGCTGCGGGCCTGTTCCTCGGTGGTGGCGTAGGAATACAGGTAGGTGCCGAAGGGGATGCCCAGGCGGGTACACTCGTCGGCGTTGTACTCCCAGGTCTCGTCGTCCTGGTTGTACTCGCCCTCGCCGTTCCACTCGCTGCCGTAGCCGCAGCGGATCAGGGCAAACTCCACCCCGTTGGCCCGGGCCTGTTCCCAGTCCACCTGGCCCTGGTATTTGGACACGTCGATGCCCTTGGAGGTGGCGGCGAGGATGACCTCGCCGGCGTCGTTGAAGTAGTAGCCGTTGGCGTTCTTCATCCAGGCGCCGGCGCTCTGCCCCACATCCGGCACGGCCGGGGCCTGGGGTCCCCGGTCCCGCCCGGCCAGAAAGACGATGAGGACGGTCAGCGCCACGGCCAATACGCACAGTGCGCCCAGAGCGACGGCCCGGCGGCGCGGGTCCGGGCGCTTTCTGCGGCCGGGCCGGGGCGGGCGGCCGGCCCCGGGCGCCGGGGCGGGCGTCTTCGGGCCGGCGGGGCGGCGGGTATAGGGTACGCGGTCGTTCGGCAAATTTCTCACCCCTGTGTTCATTGGCTGCGCCGGGTGCGCCGGCGTCAGGTTTTGTCATTTTTCGTTACCTCTATGGTATCATTTTGTCAAACAAATTACAATCATGTACCCGGAGCAGACCGCCAAAAAATTCAGGGGCGCCGCCCCCCGGCCCCGGCCGGCGGACCGGCAAACGCCGGCCCGATGCCCTTTCGCGCCCGGCGGCCCCGCCGCAGCCCGCCGGCCCGGCCGGCAGAATCTGGCAAAAAAAGCCGGCCCTGCGGCGGGCCGGCTTGGCGTATCAGGAAAGTTCAGAATGTTTTGCCGCCGGCATCAGGATTCCTCCTGCCAGAGCCAGTTCTGGCGGACCCATTCGTCCTGCGAATCATCGGCGGGCAGGTCCAGGGTGCGCAGCCGGTCCCGGACCCGGGCGGTCAGTTCCTGCCGCCCGCCCCAGTCACAGCAGCCGCCCAGCAGCAGCCAGTCCACCGTCCGGGTCTGGCCGGCGGCCAGCCGGTCCAGGTGAACGTTCACGCACAGCCCCTCCAGGTCGGCACAGCAGAGCAGGCTGAAGCTGAGCGCCAGCACCGCCACCGTGATGCGCACCGCCTGGATGCGCCGGAACAGCCGCACCAGCGCCAGCACGCAGCCCAGCCCCAGCACCAGCAGCAGCCAGGCGGACAGGATGCGCCGGGGGGTGGGGCCGTACAGCGCGATGTACAGCCCCAGCTTGGCGGCGGCCAGCGCCGCAAAGGCCAGCCCGAAGCCGGCGAACACCGCAAGCCCGGCCCGGTCCCGGCCCGGGGCGTCGGCCGGGCAGGGGCAGAGGAAGTGGACCGCCGCCAGCACCGCAAAGTTCAGCAGCAGGATGCGGCAGAGCTGCCAGAACCCTTCCACCGCAAAGGTGGAGACTTCCAGCGGGGTCAGCGGCACCGGCGCACCCAGCGCGGCGGCGAACTCGGCCGCCTGCACGGCGAAGAAAAGCGCATAGACTAGGCACAGCCCGCCCACCGCCAGCCGGGCGGTGAGCCGCGGCAGCCGGGGGCACCGCCCCAGCCAGGCGTAGACCTGCGCTTCGGCCACCGGCGGGGCCTTGCGGCGCAGTCCGCCGCCCGCCAGGCCGAAGAGCCAGGCCCCCACCGGCAGCGACAGGGCCAGGTAAAAAGCCTGCTCAAACAGGCGCACCAGGGTCCAGTCGTCCAGCCGGGGCCAGCGCAGCCACCGGTCCACCAGGGCGCCGAAGCCTGCGTCGGCGGCCGAGAGCTCCCCCAGGGCGTAGCCGCCCAGGAGCAGCGCCAGCACAAGGCCGGCGGCCAGTTCCCACCGGCGGCGCCGCCGGTCCGGGCCCATCCGGCCGGCGCGGCGGCGGTACGCCCCCTTGAGCCCCCGCCACAGCAGCTGCAGCCGCAGCAGGAAGTTGCCGAAGGGCAGCGTGAACAGCCCGGCGACGCCGTCCAGCAGCACCATCGCGTTGGCCCGGCCCGCGGCCTGCATCCCGGTGGCGGCCAGGGTCCAGTAGATGGCGGTCAGGTGCCAGGCCAACCCCTGGCAGATCCCCAGCGGCCCGGCGTGGGCGCCCCACAGCGCAGCGGCCAGCCCCTGCAGCACCCAGCACGCCCCCCAGAAAGGCGCGTTGCCGCCGGCTTTGCGCCCCAGCGCCCGGGCCATGGCCAGGACCGCCGCCATGTACAAAAGCGGAAAGACCGCCCAGGGCCAGGTACCGCGGCCGAAGACAAGAACCCGGGTGTAAAACCAGGCCAGCGGATAGCTGAGGACCGCGGCCCACCCCCAGACCCGCCGGGGCCCCGGCAGGGCGGCGAGGGGGTCGGGCGCGGCGGCGTTGGCCGGTGAAACGGGCGCAGGGGAAGAAAGGGGACGCCCGGCGCCCTCTTTGGCTGTAGGTTCCATCATGGATCCTCCTTTTTATGTAGCGTCATCCGGGGCGTATTCCAGAATGTCCCCGGGCTGGCAGTCAAGGGCCCTGCACAGTGCTTCCAGCGTGGTGAAGCGCACGGCCTTGGCCTTGTTGTTTTTCAGGATGGACAGGTTGGCCGGGGTGATGCCGACCATTTCGGCCAGCTCCCCGGCGCCGATGCGGCGCTTGGCCATCATCACGTCCAGGTTGACACGGATGGGCACGGCACGCCTCCTTTACACCGTCAGGTCCAGTTCGTCCTTCATCCGGACGGCCTGGGCAAAGGTATTTTTCAGCACCTGGACGATGAGCGCCATGAACCCCGCCGCAATGCCCATACAGGCGAAGGGGAAATAGAGCACCGCCCCGGCCGGGATGCAGATGAGTGCCGCCAGCGCGCAGCACAGCGCGATGCGCCGCAGCGAGCGGACGTTTTCGGCGACGAAGACCGCCCCCCTCTCCACCCGGCCCAGCAGCCGGAACAGGTTGAAGAGCATCCACAAAGCCAGCGCGGCCAGCAGATACCCCAGCCCCAGCATGACCCAGCGCACGGCAGGCCCGCTGACGGCCACCCGCCCCCGGGCGATGAGCCAGTCCACAATGGCCGGGCCGCCCAGCGCGACGGCCACGCAGACCGCGAACACCCCCACCGTGACCAGGCGGGTGAGCACGATGCTCCTGTGTTCGTCCCAGAGCGGGCGGCGGGGTGCAGACGAATTTGGCATACACAACTCCTCCCTTTTGCTTCCATGGCAGCAGTATAACACAGCAGATATTGTTTTGCAAGATGTTTTTATTGTTTTTCGATATATTTATTTCGTTCCACGATATTCCGCCTGCCGGTCACAGCATCTTGTTGCGGCGGCAGTACCACAGCCCGCCCAGCGCCAGCAGCGCACAGGCGCAGCCCACCGCCGGATACCCCCAGGGCACCGAGGGGGCCAGCATCCCGGGGAAGTTCATGCCGTACCAGCCGGTGACCAGGCTCAGGGGCAGGAACACCGTGGTGAGCACGGTGAGCCAGGTGGCCACCTGGGTCTGGCGCAGTTCCAGCCGGGCGTGGTAGAGCTGCCACAACTGCAGGATGGTGGCCCGCAGCGCCTCGGCTTCGTCCCGCAGCTGGGCAGCCCGGGCCGCAAACCGCCCCCAGCCGGCCCGCTGCCCCCGGGTGAGCAGCCCGGCCGGGTCGGCCTGCAGGTCCTGGGCCAGATGGGCCAGCCCCGCCCAGCCTACATGCAGCGCGGCCAGGGCCCGGCGCTCGGCCAGGGCGGCGGACTCGAACCCCCGCAGACTGCCCCGCTCCAGCGTTTCCTCCAGCCTGTCCAGTCGCTGTTCCAGCGCCTGCAGCGCCGGGGCGGCGGTCTCGGCCCGGCGGGCCAGCAGGGCCAGTAGCACCCCGGCCGGGCCGGCGGGGGCGGCGTCCAGCGGCAGGTCGGTCAGGGCGGGCGGGGTCTCGGCCGCCAGCCACAGGGCCCGGTCATCCAGCCAGAAGGCCAGTTTCTCCCCGCCCGGCCCGGGCAGGCAGGCCAGTCCCAGCAGGCAGTCCGGGTACTGGACCACCCGGCTGCCGTTGCCCTGCAGCAGCCGGGCCAGCGCCCCGCACAGCGCCGGTGCGCCGGGGCCGGTCAGCTCCGCCGGGCTCAGCACCCGCACCGCGCCTTCCGGCCCCGGGTGCAGGCGGCCGGTCTTCGGGTCGATGGCATATCGCCGCATCCAAACTCCCCCTTCCCTCTGGTTTCCAGTATGGCCCGCGGCGCCCGCCGGCAGACAGCAAACGTCCCCTGCCCGGGCGTGTCGGACGTTTCGGCACGCACAGGCGGGGGACGCTTTGTTTTGATGCGGCGGGCCGCCCTCACCCTTCCCGGGTGAAAAGGGCGACCACCTCCAAATGGTCGGTGTGGGGGAAAAGGTCCACCGGCTGGAAGGCCCGGGCCCGGTACCCATGCCCGGCCAGCAGGGCTGCATCCCGGGCCAGGGTGTCCGGGCCGCAGCTCACATACACCACCCGCCGGGGTCCCATGGCCGCCACGGCGGCCAGACAGTCCGGCGTGCTGCCGGCCCGGGGCGGGTCCAGGAACACCACGTCGGGGCGCAGGCCCTCGGCGGCGGCCCGGCGCATCCAGGGGGTGGCGTCGGCACAGGCGAAGCGGGCGTTTTTCAGCCGGTTGCGGGCCGCGTTGGCCCGGGCGTCCCGCACTGCGGCGGGGGTCTGCTCCACCCCAAAGACCTGCCCGGCCCCGGCCGCCGCCGCGCACAGCCCGATGGTGCCGATGCCGCAGTAGGCGTCCAGGACGGTGGGGCGGCCGCTCAGCTCCGCATACGCAGCGCCCGGTCGTACAGCCGTTCGGTCTGGGCCGGGTTGACCTGGTAAAAGCTGCCGGCCGACAGCGCGAAGGTCAGCCCGCAGAGGGTGTCCTCGATCTGGCCGGGGCCGTAGAGCACCCGCACCTGCCGCCCCAGCACGGCGCTGGTGCGGCGGGGGTTGCAGTTGTGGACAACGGTGGTCACCCAGGGGGCCGCCCGGCGCAGCGCCGCCACAAACTGGCGGCTGCCGGGCAGCCGGTCGGCCGCCGTGACCAGCACCACCAGCACCTGGTTGGTGGCGTGGCCCCAGCGCACCAGCACATGGCGCAGCAGGCCGGTGCCCTGGTCCTCCCGGTAGGCGGGCCAGCGCAGAGCGCGGGCGGTCTGCACCACCGCCGCGATGGTCCTGTCCAGGATCGGCGCCTGGAGCAGACAGCCGGACTCGGGCAGCGGCAGCACCCGGTGGGTGCCGGCGGCATAGATGCCGGCCGTCAGCCGGCCGCGCTGCTCGGCAAAGCTGGCGATGGCCTTGTTGCGGTAATGCCAGGGGTCGGCGGCGCCCAGGATCGGCGCCACCGGGGCCAGGGGGGCGAACAGCGCTTCGGCCCGGCGCTGTTTGGCGGCCAGCTGCCCGGCGTAGGGCACCGAAAGCTGGGGGCAGCCGCCGCAGCGCTGCGCCTGCAGCGGACAGGAAGGTTTGGACATGGGCTCACGGCCTTTCGACAGGATGGTGGGAAACGGGGTTGCGGGGTGTGATATACTGGAATGGGGGCCGGGCCGGCAGCGGGCCGGCCGGCTCCGCCTTGTAGGAAACGGAGGTTTTGTTTATGAATGTACTGCTCATCAACGGCAGCCCCCACGCCCACGGCTGCACCGACGCCGCCCTGCGGGAGGTGGCCGCCGCCCTGAACGCCGACGGCATCGAAACCACGATCTACCACATCGGCGCCAAGCCGGTGGGGGGGTGCGTAGGCTGCGGCGGCTGCGCCAAGGCCGGGCGCTGCGTCTTCGGCGGCCCGCCGGCGGAGGTGCTGCCCCTGGCCGAAGCGGCCGACGGCTTTGTGTTCGGCGCGCCGGTCCACTATGCCACGGCGGCCGCCGGGATGCTGGGCTTTATGCACCGGCTGGCCTACAGCGCCGGCCGGGTGCTGCAGCAGAAGCCGGCGGCGGTGGTGACCAGCGCCCGCCGGGCCGGCACCACCACCGCCCTGGAGGCGATGGAAAAGGTGGCCCAGATCTGCCAGATGCCGCTGGTCAGTTCCACCTACTGGCCGATGGTCCACGGCGGCACCGCCGAGCAGGCCGCCCTGGACGAGGAGGGTATGCAGATCATGCGCAACCTGGGCCACAACATGGCCTGGCTGCTGCGCTGCATCGAGGCCGGCCGCGCCGCGGGCATCACCCCGCCCCGGGCCGAGAATGCGGCGCGCACCAACTTCATCCGGTGAGCCCCGCGCGGCGCGGCCGGGGAAGGCGGACCCCGCCATCCGGCAAAGGCACCCCGGGCTGAGGGCCGCCGTCCGTGCGGCAGCCCGCCCGACCCGACACGCCGAGGGCCCCGGCAGACGCTTTCAGGCGTCTGCCGGGGCCTTTGCCTTACAGCCAGAGCCCGACCAGCGCAAACCCCAGCCAGGCCGCGGCGCCGCCGAAGACCAGCCCGGCCAGCACGTCGGAAGGGTAGTGGGCGCCGGTGAGCACCCGGCTCACCGCGATGACAAGGGCCAGCGCCGCCAGCACCGCCGCCAGCGCCGGGGCAAAGTACCAGGCCGACACCGCAATGCCGGCCGCCGAAAAGCAGTGCCGGCTGGGGAAGCTCTGGCCCCTGGTGTCCTTGGGGAAGAGGGGCGCAAAGCCCAGGGCCTCGTAGGGGCGGGGGCGGTTGATGGCGCGGCGCAGCAGGGTGCCCAGCCCGAACACCGCCGCCGGCACCCCGGCCATCGGCAGCAGCAGCGGCTGCCGGGTGAAGGCCAGCCAGGCCAGCAGCCCGATGTACAGCGCGTACACCCCCGCCACCGCCCCGCCGCTGACCGCACGCAGCGCCGCCCGGGCCGCCGGGCGGGCGTTGAACCAACGAAAAACGGCCTGATATGCGTTTGCCCCCACGGTCCGTCCCCCTTTGCAAGATCTGTGTTCCCGGTTCACGCCGGGCCGCCCCGGCGCCGCCGCCCACCGTGTCCGCCGTGTCCGCCGGCCACCCGGCATCGCCGCGGCAGCGGGCCGCTTTCGGCAGGCTCCCCGCCGGGTCGGCTGCGGCCATCTTCCCGGGTGCATCCGAACGCTTCCCGGCAGTTTTGATGGATCCGATCCGGAATCTGCTCTATCCTAGCATACCATCCCTCCGCCGCGCTTGTCAAACCCCGGTCCGGGAAGGTATAATAAAGGGTATGCCGGCCGGAAGGGGCGGGCTGTTTTGAAAATTTGGGAGGACCTGTCCATGTTTCTCTTTGCCAATCTCCTGCTGCTGGCCCTGTTTGCGGCGGCAGCCTGCGACCTCTGGCTGGGGGTGCGCCGCGCCGTGGCCGGCCCCGGCCGGCTGGGCCGTGCCCTGCAAAACCTCTGGCGGCAGGAACATCTGCTCTTCGGCGGCTGGGGCGGCGGCTGGCGGACCCGGGCCGGCGCCGTATTGTTCTGCGTGGGGCTGGGCGCCTACGAACTCAGCGTGGCCTTCTGCAACAGCATGGCGCGGGACGCCTGGCCCTGGGTGCAGGGGGTGCTCTCCCCGCTGCTGGATGGGGTGGCCTTCGGCTGTTTCGGGCTCAAGATCCTGCTGGGCACCCGCTACAACTGGCGGCAGCTGGGGCTGGCCGGGGCGCTGTATTTCATTGCCCGGTGGGTCCATTTCAACGCCCACAACATCTGGTGGATCGGGCTGGTGGTGGCGGTGCTGGCCGCCAAGGACCTGCCGCTGAAAAAGCCGCTGACCGTCTTTGTGGCCGTCGGCGCCGCCGCGATGCTGCTGGTGGCCGGGCTGAACGCAGCCGGCGCCCTGCCCCCGCCGCCGGACCTGGCCACCGAGCGGAATGTGTATGAATCCCGCAGCACCTACGGCTACGGCCACCCCAACACCTTCGGCGGGCTGCTGTTCGGGCTGCTGCTGGCCTGGACCATGCTCCGGTCCCGGCGGCCCCGCTGGGTGGACGCCGGGCTGGTAGCCGCCTTGTCGGTGTTTCTGCTGGTGGGGCCGGCCTCCCGGTCGGCGGGGCTGGCGGGGCTGGCGCTGGCCGCCGGGCTGGCGCTGTGCCGCCTTTGGGGCCGGCGGCCGCTGCCCCGCCCCCTGCCCTGGCTGGGCGCGGCGGTGGTGCCGGCCATGGCGGCGGTAAGTTATCTGCTGCCCCTGCTGTTCGTCAAGGTGGGGCCCTGGTGGTCGGACCTGTCCCCCGCCTGGCTGTCCCGGCTGGACAGTATGCTCAACGGCCGGCTCTCGATGATCTGGTGCGCCTACCGCCTGTTCCCGATCAAGATCGCCGGGCAGCCGCTGCAGGACTGGCCGGCGCTGGACAACAGCTTTCTGTTCACCTTCTACCAGTTCGGCCCGGTGGTGGCGCTGCTGCTGGCGGTGGGGCTGGTGATCGCGCTGTGGGGCTATGCCCGGCGCGGGGAGCCGGTGCTGCTGGTCTGCCTGGTGGTCATGCTGATCTACGCCTTCATGGAATGCCAGAGTTTCCACCTGACCACCAACCCGGCGGCGCTGCTGCTGACCGGCGTGGTGTTCGCGCTGCCTTTGCGGCGGTGGGGCGCCGCGGAGCCTTGCCCGCAAGACACCTGACAAAGAACAGGACCCCGACGGTCGGCCGACCGTCGGGGTCCTGTTCTGTTTCGTCGGCGTCGGGCGCCGGCGGATGGAGTTTTCCCCCGCGTTTTCGCGGCGGGGAAACGCATCCGCCCCCGGCCGGGCGGCGGGCGCCGGGGCGGGGGCGGACGGAAAGGTTTTCCTTGCTGCGCTGTCAGGGCGCAGTCAGGCGCGGCTTGCGGCGATTATTCCGCAGCCTGGGCAGCGGCCACGGCGCAGGCGACGGTCATGCCGACCATCGGGTTGTTGCCGGCGCCGATCAGGCCCATCATCTCAACGTGGGCAGGCACGGAGGAGGAGCCGGCGAACTGGGCGTCGCCGTGCATACGGCCCATGGAGTCGGTCAGGCCATAGGAAGCCGGGCCGGCGGCCACGTTGTCCGGGTGCAGGGTACGGCCGGTGCCGCCGCCGGAAGCGACGGAGAAGTACTTCTTGCCGTTTTCCAGCGCCCACTTCTTGTAGGTGCCGGCGACCAGATGCTGGAAGCGGGTGGGGTTGGTGGAGTTGCCGGTGATGGAGACTTCCACGCCTTCCTTCTTCATGATGGCAACGCCTTCCAGCACGTCGTTGGCGCCGTAGCACTTGACGGCCGCACGCTCGCCCTCCGAGTAGGGGGTCTCGCTGACGACGGTCAGTTCGCCGGTCTTGAAGTCGTAGTCGGTCTTGACATAGGTGAAGCCGTTGATGCGGGAGATGATCATGGCGGCGTCCTTGCCCAGGCCGTTCAGGATGACCCGCAGCGGGGTCTTGCGGACCTTGTTGGCGGTGCGGGCGATGCCGATGGCGCCCTCGGCGGCGGCGAAGGACTCGTGGCCGGCCAGGAAGGCGAAGCAATGGGTGTCCTCATGCAGCAGCATGGCGCCCAGGTTGCCGTGGCCCAGGCCCACATGGCGCTGTTCGGCCACCGAGCCGGGAACGGTGAAGGCTTCCAGGCCCTCGCCGATGGCGGCGGCGCACTCGGCCGCGCTCTTCAGGCCGCGCTTGACGGCAATGGCGGTGCCCAGGGTGTAGGCCCAGACGGCATTGTCAAAGCAGATGGGCTGCACGCCGCGGACGATCTTGTCGCAGTCGATGCCTTTGGCAAGGAGCATTTCGTTGCAGGCGTCCAGAGATTCGAGGCCGTTCGCTTTCAGGCACTCGTTGATTTTGGGCATGCGGCGCTCCTGAGATTCAAAAGTAGCCATTCGTAAGTACCTCCCTCTCTTATTCTTCACGCGGGTCGATGTATTTGACCGCGCCCTGCTCGGCGGAGAACCGGCCATAGGTGCCGATGTTCTTCTCAAACGCGGTCTTGGGATCGACGCCGTGGCGGATGTTGTCCATCATCTTGCCCAGGTTGACGAACTGGTAGCCGATGACCTGATCGTCCTTGTCCACGGCGGTCTTGAGGATGTAGCCCTCGGTCAGCTCCAGGTAACGGACGCCCTTGGCCTTGGTGGAGAAGATGGTGCCGGTCATGCTGCGCAGACCCTTGCCCAGGTCGTCAAGACCCGCGCCGATGGGCAGGCCGTCCTCAGAGAAAGCGGTCTGGCTGCGGCCGTAAACGATCTGCAGGAACAGCTCGCGCATGGCCACGTTGATGGCGTCGCACACCAGGTCGGTGTTGAGGGCTTCCAGAATGGTCTTGCCGGGCAGGATCTCGCCGGCCATGGCGGCGGAGTGGGTCATGCCGGAGCAGCCGATGGTCTCAACCAGGGCTTCCTCAATGACACCGTTCTTGATGTTCAGGCTCAGCTTGCAGGTGCCCTGCTGCGGAGCGCACCAGCCCACGCCATGGGTATAGCCGCTGATGTCCGAAATTTGGTAGGCCTTTACCCATTCGCCCTCTTCCGGGATGGGCGCCGGGCCGTGCTTGGGGCCTTTGGCGATGGGGCACATGGCTTCGACTTGTGCAGAATACGTCATAATTTTCTCTCCTTTGCCTTTAGTGGTGCGCCTGGGATGCGGGAGCTCAGGCGAACGCTTGCAGACCGCCGGGCAAAGCCGGCAATCCCTTGTGAACGGATTCACAGCCAGTTTTATTATAAGACCATCTTCGCCATTTTTCAAGGTGTATCCGGCAGGAGTTGCAGGAAGTTTTGCTTTTTTGCCTGCCTGCGTGCCGCATCCGCACCGTTTATTGCCGTGGCAACAGAATCCCGGCCGGATTTCCGGTACACTGGGATTGCAAACAAAGCTCCGGGCGCCCGGCGCCCGGCCCAACCCAAAAAGCAACCAAGATTCAGATAGATACGGAGGGACCTGTTATGAAGATTTATCGCTGCACCCACTGCGGCAACATTGCCGTTCTGCTGCATGACGCCGGCGTGCCGCTGGTCTGCTGCGGCCAGAAGATGGAGGCGCTGATCCCCGGCAGCGTGGACGCCGCCCAGGAGAAGCATGTGCCGGCCGTGACCCGCACCGGCAGCACCGTGGAGGTGACCGTCGGCTCGGTGGAGCACCCGATGCTGGCCGAACACTGGATCGAGTGGATCCTGCTGGAGACCGACCGGGGCTATGCCGTCCGCCGCCTGAGCCCCGGCGCCGCCCCCAGGGCTTCCTTCCTGCTGGGCGACGGCGAGACCCCCAAGACGGTCTACGCCTACTGCAACCTGCACGGGCTGTGGAAGACCGAGCTGTAAGGTTCCGGCCAGGCTGACAGACGCTTTCTCAACTTTCTCTGAAAACACGCACCCAAAAAGGCGCGGGGACCCGCAAGGGTCCCCGCGCCTTTTACATGTATGGCCGGCAGCCCGGCGGCGGCGCCTCACCACACCGCCCGGGTCAGCGGGCAGTGCATGTCAAGGCGGGCGGCGCGCATCTCCACATAGCAGCCGCAGGCCATGCAGGTGCCGTTGTCCAGGTTTTCGCAGCGGCGGCAGCCCTCCAGGCGGCGGGCGTACTCCCCGTCCGGCGTGCGCCGGGCCGGGGGCAGCGCGGCCCGGTAGCGCACCACGCTGGCGTAATAGTCGTTCTCCCCCGCCATGTCCTGCAAAAGACAGCGGCGGCAGATGCGCCGGGGAGCCGGGTCAGCGGGCCGCATCGGTCTTCTGCCCGTAGTAGGCGTTGGGGCCGTGCTTGCGGGAATAGTGCTTGTCCTGCAGGTACTGGGGCGCCGGGGCGGCGGCCGGGTCCACCTGGCGGGTCAGAAGGGCCATCCGGGCCACCTCCTCCAGCACAACGGCATGGTAGACCGCCTGGGCCGGGTCCTTGCCCCAGGTGAAGGGGCCGTGGCTGTGGCAGATCACGCCGGGCACCGCCGCCGGGTCCAGGCCGCGGCCGCGGAAGGTCTCGACGATGATCCGACCGGTGTTTTTCTCGTAGTCCTCCTCCAGTTCGGCCTGGCGCAGATGCCGCGCACAGGGGATCGGGCCGTAGAAGTAGTCGGCGTGGGTGGTGCCGTAGCAGGGGATGTCCTGCCCGGCCTGGGCCCAGGCCACCGCATAGGCGCTGTGGGTGTGGACGATGCCCCCCACTTCGGGGAAAGCCCGGTAGAGTTCCAGGTGGGTCTTGGTGTCGGAGGAAGGGTTCAGCGCCCCTTCGACGGTGCGGCCGGTCTCCAGGTCCACCAGGACGAGATCCTCCGGGGTGAGGTCCTCATAGGCGACGCCGGAAGGCTTGATGACCACCAGGCCCCGTTCCCGGTCGATGCCCGAGACATTGCCCCAGGTGAAGGTGACGAGGCCGTGTTTCGGCAGGTCCAGGTTGGCCTGCCAGACGAGTTTTCGCAGATGTTTGAGCATGGATGTACCCCCTTGCGGCAGAGATTCCGGCCGGCGCAGCGACGGCCGGGGAACTTTGTCCTATATTGTACCCGATTTGCCGCGGCATTTCCACCGCCTGGCGCTGGAATATTGATTATTTCCGGGTACTTTTGTTCCAAAAAACGCGGCGCCCGCTTGTTTTCCGGCCGGGGCGCCCGTATAATGGGGACAAAATCGGGCGCGCCGCCCGGTATGCAAGGAGGTTCTTTATGGCACAAATCTTCATCAACGGCAACCGGTCCGCCGGCACCATCAACAAGAATATCTACGGGCAGTTTGCCGAGCACCTGGGCCGCTGCATCTACGGCGGGCTGGCCAACGCCGACGGCAGCCCCCGCGCCGACGCCGTGGCCGCCCTGCGGGAACTGGGCGTGCCGGTGCTGCGCTGGCCCGGCGGCTGCTTTGCCGACACCTACCACTGGAAGGACGGCATCGGCCCCAAAGAGACCCGCAAGGCCATCGTGAACACCAACTGGGGCGGCGTGACCGAGACCAACGCCTTCGGCACCCACGAATTCCTTGAAGTGTGCCGCCAGATCGGCTGCGACGCCTACATTTCGGGCAATGTGGGCAGCGGCACCGTGCAGGAGTTTTCCGACTGGGTGGAGTACTGCAACATGCCCGGGCGGTCCCCGATGGCCGACCTGCGCCGGGAAAACGGCCGGGCGGAGCCTTTCGGGGTGCGGTACTGGGGCATCGGCAACGAAAACTGGGGCTGCGGGGGCAACATGCGGCCGGAATACTACGCCGACCTGTGCCGCCAGTACGCCACCTTCCTGCGCAGCTACGCGCCCGAACTGCAGCCGTACAAGATCGCCACCGGCGCCAGCGTGGCCGACTACAACTGGACCCGCACGGTGGTGGAGATGGCCTGGCGGCAGATCGACGCTATCAGCCTGCACCACTATTCGATGGCCGGGCCTTCGCCCTGCGGCAGCGCCACCGATTTTTCCCGCCGGGAACTGTACGACGTGCTGCGCAGCGCGATGCGGATGGAGGAACTGGTGGACAACCACAGCCGCCTTATCAAGATGCACGGCCACGGCAAGCAGATCGGGCTGGTGGTGGATGAGTGGGGCACCTGGTTTGAGGTGGAGCCCGGCACCAACCCCGGCTTCCTGTACCAGCAGAACACGATGCGGGACGCGCTGGTGGCGGCGCTGACGCTGAACATCTTCAACAACCACTGCGACACGGTGGTGATGGCCAACATCGCCCAGGTGGCCAACGTGCTGCAGGCGATGATCCTGACCGAAGGGGACCGGCTGCTGCTGACCCCCACCTACCATGTGTTCCGGATGTACAAGGCCCACCAGAACGCCTGCCAGCTGGAAAGCTACGCCGAGACCCGCCTGCTGGAGGGCGAGGCCGAAGGGCTGCCCGACCTGCAGGTTTCGGCCAGCCGGCAGGCGGACGGCCGGGTTCTGGTGACGGCGGCTCACCTGGACGACGCGGCCTCGCTGCCGGTGACGGTGCGGCTGGGCGGCGTGCGCCCCGCCGCCGTGCAGGGCCTGGTGTTGGCCGGCGCCCCCGGCGCCCACAACACCTTTGAGGCCCCCGCCGCCGTAGCCCCCCGGCCGCTGAACACCCCGCCGACCGACGACGGGTTTACCGCCCTGCTGCCCCCCTGCAGCGTGGCAGCCTTCACCCTGACCCAAGCCTAAGCGCCGGCGGCAAAGCAGGTCCGGCCGCAGCGCCCCCGGCAGGCCGCTGACTTTTCAACAGAAGACCGCCCCGCGGCGCCCGGTTTTCGGGGGCCGCGGGGCGGATTTTTGTGCCAGCTGTCAGGGCCGGGGGCGGTCGGGCTCCCGCACCATCCGGCGGCAGGCCGACCAGGTGGCCAGGAAGTACCCGCCGTACACAAGGCCCAGCAGGACGAAGGCCAGCCAGAGGTCGGCGGTCAGGTGGAGGTTCATGCTGCGCTCCACCGTGCGGGCGGCCTGGGTCCCCAGCACCAGCGTGTAGACCAGGGCCAGGGCCAGCGGCGCGCCGAAGTACAGGGCGATCTGCTGCCACAGCGCCCGCCCGACGGCCCGCGGGTCGGCCCCGAGTTTTTGCAGCAACCGGTAGCGGGGCAGGCCGTCGGCCATGTCGGTGAGCTGCTTGATGGCCAGCAGCGCCGCGCAGATCAGCAGGAACAGCACCCCCAGGTAGCAGCAGAGCATCACCACCATGGCGTTGCTGCCGAAGTAGGCGTCCTCCATCATCCGGCGTTCGGCGTACCGCAGGCCGCTGTCCAGGTCGGCCCCCAGCGGCGCCAGCGCCCCCAGCGCCGCGTCCGGGTCGGTGTCGGGGCGGTACTGGGCCAGCAGCACGGTGATGCAACTGCCGGTCAGCCGCTCGGCCACCGCGTCGGGTACGATGAGGCTGCCCCGGTCGTTGTTGCCGATCTGGGTCATATACCAGGTGATCCCCAGCGGCGCGTCGGAGGCGCTGTGCAGCTCGGTCCCCGCGATGGTCAGCACCGGGTCGGCCCGCAGCGCGGCCCGCAGGTAGGCGAGGGTGCCTTCGTAGTTGCCGCTGAGCAGGTACTGGTCCGCCCCCAGCGTGACGGCCGGGCGGCCCTGGATGGCCATGGCGGTGTTGTAGTCGGACACCGAGACCACCGTCACCGGGGTGTTCAGCAGGTCCATTTCGGCGTCCACCGGCCAGAGGTCCACCCGCTGGCCGGCGAACAGGTCGCCGTAGGTCAGCTTGTCGGCGGCGCGGACGGTGATCTGGGCGCAGCGCTCGCAGTAGTCCGCCACTGGGAAGCCCTGCTCGGTCAGGTAGGCGGCCAGGTCGATCTGCGGGTCCAGCGTGGACTGGACGTTCAGGTCGTAGGGGGTGGACTGGTCGGACAGCCGGTTCATGGCCAGGGCGGTGCTGGGGCCTACGGTGGCCATGACCAGCACCACCGTGAGCAGCGCACAGACCACCGACAGGGTCAGGCAGTTGCCGCGCAGCCGGGCCGCCACCTGGCGCACCACAAAGCTGTTGAGCCCGCGGCGGTAAAACGGGCGGCGGGCCAGCCACTGCACCAGCGCCCCGGCCCCGGCGGCAAACAGCGCCACCGTGCCCGCGGCCAGCAGCCCGACGCCCCACTGGAAGTGGGCGTCGGTGCGGCTGGGCAGGATGCCCCGCCGCCAGAAGAGGGCCAGCCCGGCGGCCGCGCACCCCAGCCCCAGCAGCCCCAGCAGGGCGGTGCGCAGCGGCGGCTGGCGGCGCACCGGCTCGTTGCGGCGGGCGGCGGCCAGCAATTCGGCCAGCCGCAGCCGGGTCAGGCTGGTCAGGTTGGCCGCCAGGGTGACCAGGTAGATCAGCCCGAAGCACCGGGCCGTGAGGGCCAGCGAACCGGGGGAAAAGATCGCCCGGAACCGGCTGAGATCCACCGCGAACAGCCGGATCGAGGCCAGGGCCAGCACCTGGGCCAGCCCCAGGCCCAGCGCCAGGCCGGCGGCGAAGGCCAGCGCCCCCACCAGAAGGGTCTCGGCGGTGAAGAGCAGGGCCAGCCGCCCCTTGCCCATCCCCAGCAGCAGGCAGAGGCCGAATTCCTTCTGGCGGCGGCGCAGCAGGAACTGGTTGGCGTAAAGCACCAGGAAGCCCAGCACCAGCGCAATGAGCACCGAGAGCACCCGGATCAAAGCGGTCATCTGTTCAAACAACAGGGCCTTGGTCATGCTGAGTTCCAGAAAAGCCTGCTGCTCCCCCACCGCGTTGAAGGCGTAGAACAGCGCCACCGCGAGGGTCAGGGTCAGGAAATAGACCCCGTAGTCCCGCAGATGGCGGCGCACGTTGCCCGCCACCAGCTTACAGAAGGTCATCCGGGTCACCTCCCAACGCGGCCACCACATCCATGATCTGCTCGAAGAAGGTCCGCCGGTCGGCGTCGCCGCGGCGCAGTTCGCTGAACAGCCGGCCGTCCCGGATGAAGAGGATGCGCCGGCAGTAGCTGGCCGAGACCGCGTCGTGGGTGACCATCAGGATGGTGGCGGCAAACCGGTCGTTCATCTCCCCCAGCAGCCGCAGCAGCATCCGGGCGGCGTGGCTGTCCAGCGAGCCGGTGGGCTCGTCCGCCAGCACCAGCGCCGGGTCGGTGACCAGGGCCCGGGCTGCCGCCACCCGCTGCTGCTGCCCGCCGGACAGCTCGTAGGGGTAGCGGTCCAGCGTTTCGGCAATGCCCAGCGCCGCCGCCACCCGGGCCAGCCGGGGTTCGATGCGGGCGGGCGGCGTGCCGCACACCGACAGGGCCAGGGCGATGTTGTCCCGGGCGGTGAGGGTGTCCAGCAGGTTGAAGTCCTGGAAGATGAAGCCCAGCCGCTCCCGCCGGAAGGCGGCCAGCTGCCGCCCGCGCAGCGCGGTGATGTCCTGCCCGGCCACCAGCACCCGGCCGGCGGTGGCGGTGTCGATGGTGGAGATGCAGTTGAGCAGGGTGGTCTTGCCCGACCCCGATGCCCCCATAATGCCGACAAATTCGCCGGGTTCCACCGTGAAGCTCACATGGTCCAGCGCCCGGGTCACGGTGCCGCGGGCGCCATACACTTTCTGGAGGTCCTGCACCTCCAGGATCGGCCCCTGCGGGCCCGTTTTTGCAGTTTCCATCGCAGTTTCGCTCCTTTCGACGCCATTGTACCGCCGCCGGGCCGAAGAAGCTATGGGCTTTGCCTTACCGCCGCCTTACACTTTTGTAAGCGGGAGCCCGGCGGGCGCCGGGCGGTGGGGCTCGGCGGGGAAATACAGCGTGAAGGCCGCGCCGCCCCCGGCGGGGCTTTCGGCCCGCAGGGTCAGGTTCATCTGGCTGCACAGTTCCCGGCACAGGTACAGCCCGATGCCGGTGGCGTGGGGGTAGCGCCGGCCGTTTTCGCCGGTAAAACCCTTGTCGAACACCCGGGGCAGGTCGGCGGCCGGGATGCCGGGGCCGTCGTCCGCCACCGTCAGCAGGGCGCCGGCAGCCCCCGCCCTGCCCTGCAGCCGCAGCGTAAAGCCGGCGGGGCAGTACTTCACCGCGTTCAGGATCAGCTGTTCCAGCACAAAGCCGCACCACTTGGGGTCGGCGCTCACCGGCAGGTCCAGCCCCTGCCGGTCCAGCCGGGCGCCGGCGCGCACCAGCGGCCAGGCGCACCGGGCCAGCGCCGCGTCCGCCATGGCCCCCAGCGTCGTGCGCTCGGCGCGGAAGTCCTTCTCCACCGAGGCCGCCCGGGCATAGTACAGCGCCTGCTCCACCAGCCGGTCGATCCGCCCCAGCTCCTCCCCGATGGCCCGGGTCACCGGCCTGGGGTCCCGCCGCACCATCAGCTGGGCCGCCGCGATGGGGGTCTTGATCTCATGGACCCACAGCTCCACATACTCCCGGTGGTCCCGGGCGCGGCGGTCGGCGGCGGCCAGCCGGTCGTTCATGTCCTTGTCGCCGGCGGCCAGCAGCCCGGCCAGCAGTTCGGCTTCGGCAAAGGGCGGGGGCGCGGCCACCGCCGCCAGCAGGGTCTTTTCGTCCAGGGCGTCCAGCGTGGCCCGCAGCGCCCGGTACCAGGCCCGGCGGCGGGCAAAGTCCCGCCCCAGCCCCGCCGCCAGCGCCGCCGCCTGCATGGCCGCCGCCAGCCCGATGAAGAGCCACCGCACCCCCGCCAGCCACAGCAGCGCCGCCGTGCCCGCCTGGGCCAGCACCAGCAGCCCGATGAGCAGCCCGTGGTCGGCCAGATACCGGCGCGCCGTCATGGGGCGGCCTCCCCGGGGGCTTCCACCAGGTAGCCCAGCCCCCGCCGGGTGCGCAGCAGGTCGGGCAGGCCGATGCCCGCCAGCTTTTTGCGCAGCCGCACCATGTTGACGTTGAGGGTGTTCTCATCCACAAAGGATTCGCTCTGCCAGAGTTCCACCATCATCGTCTCCCGCGGGATGATCCGCCCGGGGCTTTCCATCAGCAGCCGCAGCAGGCAGAGCTCGTTGCGGGTGAGCTCGACGGCGCCCCCCGGCCCGCTGAGCCGGGCCCGGGCCAGGTCCAGCACGGCAGGCCCCACCCGCAGCGCCGCCCCGCCGCCGGCCCGGCGCAGCGCCTTTTGCAGCCGGGCCAGCAGCACCCCGGGGTGGCAGGGCTTGGTGATGAAATCCTCCGCCCCCAGTTCCAGGCCCAGCAGCTCGTCAAAGTCGGAGGTGCGGCTGGTGAGCAGGATCACCGGCAGGTCGGGGGCCGCCGCCCGCAGCTGCCGGCAGACCGCGAACCCGTCGGCGCAGGGCAGGTTGACATCCAGCAGGACCAGGTCGGGGGCGGCGGCCAGGGCCTGCCCGGCGGCGTCCTCAAAACCGCAGGGGCGGGCGGTCTCGTAGCCGTATCGGCGCAGCAGCGCCTCCAGTTCGGCGGCCAGCGCCGCGTCGTCCTCAATCAGAAAGATCTTCATGGTTTCCTATCCGTATAATTTTTGCAAAATATACAAAACCAGCCTTCCGCTGCCTGCAGGGGCGGCGGAAGGCTGTGGGATCAATAGCGGTAGACGATGCCCTTCCGGACGCTGTCGGCGGCGTCCTGGCCGGCCAGGCGGCCCGCCAGCGCCAGCGCAAAGGGGATGGCCGCGCCCAGGGCTTCCCCGGTGACGATGTTGCCGTCCACGCTCAGCGGCAGGCCGGTATACTCGGCCCCGGCGGCGGCCAGGGGGGCGTCCATGCCCGGGTAGACGGTGGCCCGCCGGCCCCCCAGCACGCCGAAGTCGGCCAGCACGGTGGGGGCGGCGCAGATGGCCGCCACGATCTTGCCGGCGGCGGCAAACTCGGTGCAGACGCGGCGGACGGTGGCGTCGGCCTTCAGGTTGTCCACCCCGGGGATGCCGCCGGGCAGGATGACGGCGTCAAAGACGCTGTAGTCCAGCTCTTCGGCCAAAGCGTCGGCCAGCACGTTCACCTGCCGGGCCGAGCGCACCACCCGGTCGCCGCCCACCGCGGCGATGGTCACCTCCACGCCGGCGCGGCGCAGAATGTCCACACACAGAAGACCCTCGCACTCTTCGAGCCCGGGGGCGAAAAAGATCACAGCTTTGCTCATGAGGTTCACTCCTTTTGTCAGCACTCTGGGGCGGGCGCCCGCGGCGGGCCCCGCCGGTTTTATTGTAGCCCATTTTGCCCCGGGGCGCAAGGCGGCGGAGTCACCTTTGCCGGCGCGGCGGCGTAGAATGCCCCAAAGGAGGGAAAGAGCATGAGACTTTCCGACGGGACCGTCCTGCTGGACTGGCCGCTGGCCCAGCATGTGCTGACAGCCGGCTACCTGTACAACGACGGCAGCCCCCACAACGCCATCGACCTGCGGGCGCCGGTGGGAACGCCGGTCTACGCGGCGGAGGACGGCACCGTGGACTGGGCGCAGAACTGGGACGGCCGGACCACCACCGGCACCCAGAGCTACGGCAACGCCCTGCGCATCCGCCATGCCGGCACCGGCGGCCGCAGTCTGCAGACCCGCTACGCCCACCTGAGCCAGGTGCTGGTGCAGCCGGGCGACCGGGTAAGGGCCGGGCAGCTGATCGGCTACAGCGGGGACAGCGGCAACGTGAGCGGGCCGCACCTGCATTTTGAGGTGATCCTGGACGGGGTGCGCCGCAACCCGCTGGTGTGGCTGGACGACGATTTCACCACCGCCTCGCCCCGGGTGTACACCTACGCGGCCGGCGAAGGGCCGGTCCGGCGCCCCGCCGCCCCCGCCGCCGCCCAGCAGACGGTGGTGCTGGGGCCGCTGACCGACGGGGACGCGCAGATCTTTGAAAAGTTTGCCCGGTGGCTGGGGCTGACCGACCGGGGACTGTACCGGGCCGAGGCCGCCGGCAGCGGCGGCACCCGGGTGGTGCTGGGGCCGGTGAGCGCCGGCGACGCCGGGATGGCCCGCCAGCTGGCCGACTACCTGGGCCTGAATGACCGGGGGCTCCTGAAGATCGAACCGGCTGTATAAGGCCGAACCCCCGCCCGGCAAAAGCCGGGCGGGGGTCCGCTTACAGCACCTTGGACAGGAAGGTCTTCAGGCGCTCGTTTTCGATGTTCGAGAAGAATTCTTTGGGGGGCTTGTCCACCTTGACCACCCCTTCGTCGATGAAGATGACCCGGTTGGCCACCTCCCGGGCAAAGCCCATCTCGTGGGTGACCACCACCATCGTCATGCCGCCGTGGGCCAGTTCCTTCATCAGTTCCAGCACCTCGCCCACCATCTCGGGGTCCAGGGCGGAGGTGGGCTCGTCAAACAGCAGCACCTCGGGGTTCATGGCCAGCGCCCGCACAATGGCGATGCGCTGCTTCTGCCCGCCGGACAGCATATTCGGGTAGGCGTCGGCCTTGTCGGCCAGGCCGATGCGCTCCAGCAGTTCCATGGCCTTGGCGTCGGCTTCGGCCTGGGTCATCCGCTTGAGATGGACCGGGGCCAGGGTGATGTTGCGCCGCACCGTCAGGTGGGGGAACAGGTTGAAGTGCTGGAACACCATCCCCATCCTGGCGCGCATGGCGTCGATGTCCCGGTCGGTGATCTCCTGCCCTTCCAGGGTGACGGTGCCGGCGTCCGGCTCCTCCAGCCGGTTCAGGCAGCGCAGGAAGGTGGATTTGCCGCAGCCGGAAGGCCCCACCAGGCAGACCACATCCCCCTTGTGGATGGTCAGGTCCACGCCCTTGAGCACCTCCACGCCGTCGTAGCTTTTACGCAGTCCCTTAACGTCGATCACTCTGCGCCAGCCTCCTTTCCAGTTTGCCCAGCAGCCAGGTGAAGATCATGACCAGCACCAGGTAGATGGCCGCGGTGCCCAGCAGCGGGAACATGGCCTCGTAGGTGCGGTTCATGACGCCCTGGGCCGCGTACAGCAGCTCCTTGCCGCCGATGGTGGTGATGAGCGAGGTGTCCTTGAGCAGGATGATGAACTCGTTGCCTAGGCTGGGCAGGATGGACCGGATGGCCTGGGGGATCACAATGCGGACCATCGTGGTCAGGTAGTCAAGGCCCAGGCTGCGGCCGGCTTCCATCTGGCCGGGGTCCACCGCCATCAGGCCGCCGCGGATGATCTCGGATACATAGGCGCCGGAGTTGATGCCCAGCGTCAGCGCACCCACCATCGTGTAGTTGCGGCTGGAGGCGAAGATGACCATGCTCATGATGAGCAGCTGCACCATCATGGGGGTGCCGCGGATGACCGTGACATAGACCTTGAGCACCGCGTTCACCACACCCAGCACCGGGTTGCGGCGGCGGCGCTGCTGGTCGTGGGTGACCCGCACCAGCGCCACCACCGACCCCAGGATCACGCCGATGGCCAGCGCCATGGCGGTGACCAGCAGGGTGGTGCCCACGCCCTGGATGTACTGGGTCCAGCGGTCCTCATAGAGGAACGCCTGGTAGAATTTGACAAAGACATCCTGCCAGAACGGGAGGACCTCGCCGTTGCGGGCCAGCTCGGACAGGGTCTCAAACTGTTGGGCCAGGTTCATGCGCCCTTCCCCTTTCTTTTGCAAAATCCGCGCCGACCCGGCAAAAGGAGCGGCCCGGCAGAGGGCCGCCCCTTGGGGTTCGGCAATGATTGGAACCGGCGCTTATTCGGCGCTGATGTACTTGTCCAGAATGGACTGGATGGTGCCGTCGGCCTTCAGCTCGGCGATGGCGGTGTTGATGGCGTCCAGCAGCTGGGTGTTGCCCTTGGCCACGCCGATGGCGTATTCCTCATTGGCATACTCGGTGTCCAGGATCTTCAGGCCGGGGTTGGCGGCGACGAACTCCTGGGCGGGGGCGTTGTCGATGACGACGCAGTCCACCTGGCTGTTGTTCAGCGCCTGCACGGCGGTCAGGCCGTTGTCATAGCGGGTGACGTTCTCTTCCCCGAAGCCGCCGTCCTCCACGCTGGCAGAGCAGTACTGGTCGCCGGTGGTGCCGCGCTGCACGCCGATCATCTTGCCGGTCATGTCGTCGATGGAAGCGATGTCGGAATCCTCCGGCACGATGACCACCTGGATGCCGGTGGCGTAGGAGTCGGAGAAGTCCATGACGGTCTGGCGGTCCTCGGTGACGGTGACGCCGGCCATGACCATGTCGCTCTTGCCGGTCTGGGCGGCCAGCAGGGCGGCGTCAAAGTCCATGTCGTCGATCTGCAGCTCCAGGCCCAGCTTTTCGGCGATGGCGCCGGCGATCTCCACGTCGATGCCCTCAAAGCTGCCGTCGTCGGCGGTCATCTCATAGGGGGGGAAGGCCGCGTTGGTGGACATGATGAGCTTGCCCGGCTCGACGGTGGTGACTTCGGCCGAAGCGGTGTCGGAGGTGGCGTCGGAGGCGGCCTCGCTGGAGGCGGTGCTCTCGGAAGCAGCCGGCTCGGAGGCGGCTTCGGAGGAGGCGGTGGAACCGCAGGCGGTCATGCCCAGCGCCAGGCTGGCGGCCAGCAGAACAGACAAAACCTTTTTCATAGTGATTACCCTCTTTTTTGCTGATGTTTGCACAGTGTTCATTCTCCCTCCCCATCGGCGCGGGCCGCGGGGTTCCTCAACGGGATATGACCCAGTATAATGTTGTATTTATACATTGTCAATGTATATTTATAAATTGTCGCCAAATTTGTGAGCCTCGTCAGCCTGCCGGCCCGGGGGCGGAAGTTTTTTGTGCAGTTTTTCCGCCTGTGGCAGGCCGGGCTTCCGCCTGTCGAAAAAATCTAAAACCGTCGCCGTCGGCGGACAATCTCCGGCCTAAGAGCCGGACCTGCGGTCCGGTTGGCCTCCGAAACGCGCCTGCGGGCGCAGTGCGCCGACGACGGCGACACCGACAGGGAAATTTTGCGGCAAATTGTGTGCGAGGAGCATAGCGACGAGTGCGCGGTTTGCCGCAAAATTTTGTCGAAGGGCTGCGGAGCCGAGCGCCGCCTGCGGCGGATGCAGCGAGGCGGAGCAGGGGCAGCGGTCGCAGAATGCAAGCGCCGTCCAAGGCGCGCCGCATGATGCGGGCACCGCAACCCGGACATACACAAGGGGAAACAGCCGCGTTAGGCGATTGCCGTGCGCGGCTGTTGCCTCTTGTGCAGCGTGTCGAGTTTCTCGACACGCTGCCGTAGGGCGGGCTTTTCTTTTTGCGCGAAGTGTGGTATATTGGGGGGCAAAGGAATGCGGCCCCGCCCGGGGTGCCGGGCGGCCGCGTTCCCCCGATCCGTCCACCCTGACCCGAACCCCTGAAAGGAGGGCGCCGCCCATGACCCTTGGCAGCTTTCTGGTCCTGCTGGCGGTCTTCGTCGCGCTGGCCATCGCCATCGTGTTCATCTGCAACAACGGCGGCTGGCAGGGCGGCTGCGGCGGCAACTGCGCCGCCTGCCGCCACCGCTGCGCCGATGCCGCCCGCAAAGACCCGAACGACCCCGACGCCGGCCGGCACTGACCGGCCCGGAAAAAGCCCCCGCCCGGCGAACCGCAGCTGCGGAACGCCGGGCGGGGTTTTTGTGTCTTCAGCCGCGGGCATCGGCCGTCACTTCGGCCAGGATGGCGCGGATCTGGTCCGGGTCGGTGCCGGTGAGCTGCCAGGTGTAGGTGATCTCGCTGGTGACCATCTGCTGCGCCTCGATGCCGGCGGCGTCCAGCCCGGCCACGCTGGGCTGGACGACCTTGGAGTAGGTGGTGCAGTTGACCGCCCTGTCCCCTTCCACCTGGATGGTGTAGCGCAGCGCCTTGTACTCGGCCCGGGCGGCGCTGTCCCGCTGTGCCTCCCGGGCGGCGGCTTCCTCCGGGAAGCCCTGGCGGCGCAGCGCGTCGGCCTCGGCGCTCAGGGCGTCCACCTGGGCCTGGATCAGCGAGGGGAAGGCGCTGGGCCGGAAGGTGACGGTGTAGGTGTCCCCCTTCTGCTGCAGGGTGAAGCCGCCGGTGCTCTCGGGCCAGGTGACCTTGGGCACCCAGTTCAGGTTGGCGGCCGCGGCCATGCCGGTGGTGTCGGGGGTCCAGGTCTTGCCGTCGTACCAATAATAGACCCCGTCCAGCAGCGCGGCGCCGTTTTCAAACAGGGCGGCGCCGGCGGCATCGCAGGCGGTCATCTTCTGCATGGCGTCCTCGCCGGTGCGCCAGAACCGCTGGGTAACGCTCAGCCCGTCGCCGTCCTGCCCGTTGCCCACCTCCATGACGGTGTGGCTGACCACCGCGTAGTCGGTCAGGGCGGCGGTGTTCTGCAGCGCGTTGAGCAGCGCCCCCGTCTTGCCCGGGTCCGGCCGGGCGGCGCAGCCGGCCAGCACCGCCGCCGCCAGCGCCGCCGTAAAGATCCGCAGCCTTGCCATTCGGCATCCCTCTTCCCTGCCCCGGCAGGGGCACTTCCTGTTATCACCAGTATACCCCGGCCGGCCGGGTGCAGCAATGGGCAAGCTGACCAAAAACCGTCCCCCCGGTTGGAGCAGTGTGCGCAACCCGGCGCCCTGCCGGCGGGCCGGGGCGGGAAATCTGCCCCGCCGCCTTGCACAAACCCCGCAAACCGTTTATACTATGCCTATATATGCGCATCGTTTGTGAAGGGAGGCAAACGCACCATGAAGGCAGAAGGTTTCCGGTTCGACGGCAGCGAGCCCTGCCGGCTGCGGGACCTGCCCTGCGGCGCCGGCAGCCGGGAGAAGGAGCAGAAAGACCAGCTGATCCGCAAGACCGCCGACAACCTGCAGCGGATGGCCGAACTGCAGGACGCCTTTTACGCCGACGGGCGGGAGGGGCTTGTGGTGGTGCTGCAGGCGCTGGACGCCGCCGGCAAGGACAGCATGGTCAAGCATGTGATGGGCGGGCTGAACCCCCAGGGGGTGACGGTCCACAGCTTCAAGCAGCCCAGCAAGGAGGAGCTGGCCCACGATTATCTGTGGCGGGTGAACCGGGCGCTGCCCGCCCGGGGCAGCATTGCCATCTTCAACCGCAGCTACTACGAGGATGTGCTGGTGGTGCAGGTCCACGACCTGCAGAAGACCTACCGCATGGCCCCCCGGGTGCTGGAGGAGGAGAAGCGGGAGTTTTTCCGCAAGCGCTACCGGCAGATCCGCCAGTATGAGGAATACCTGTACGAGAACAGCTACCGGGTCGTGAAGATCCTGCTGCATGTGTCCAAGGACAAGCAGAAGGAGCGGTTTCTTGAGCGGATCGAGACGCCGGCCAAAAACTGGAAGTTTTCGGCCGACGACCTGAAGGAGCGGGCGCTGTTCGACACCTACACCCGGGTGTTTGACGAGGTGGTCACCGAGACCGCCTCCGCCCACAGCCCCTGGTATGTGATCCCGGCCGACCAGAAGTGGTACGCCCGGTACCTGGTGAGCGAGATCGTGACCGACGCGCTGGACCGCTGCTGCCACGAGTACCCGCAGCTTTCGCCCGAGGCCCGCGCCCGGCTGGACGATTACCGCCGGGCCCTTGAGCAGGACGAACAACCGTAACGACAGGAAGGGGAGGGACCGCCGATGGCGCCGATCCGAGTTTTGCAGATTATGCCGGCGATGGATGCCGGCGGCATGGAGACCTTTGTGATGAACGTCTACCGTGCCATTGACCGGGAACGGGTGCAGTTTGACTTTTTGTACCATTACGACAAGCCCTGCTTTTATGACTATGAGATCCAGGCCCTGGGCGGGCGGATCACCAAGCTGACCGTGCGCCAGGACAACAACCTGCCCCGCTACCTGCACCAGCTGGACCAGCTGTTCGCCCGGCATACCGAATACCGGATCGTCCACGGCCATTACAGCGGCTTCGGCATGTTTTACAACGCGGCGGCCCGCCGCCGGGGCGTGCCGGTGCGGGTCGGCCACAGCCACAACACCGCCTACGAGCCGAACCTGATCGGCCGGCTGGACAAGGTGATGAGCGCCCGGTTCAACCGGGACCTGACCGACCGGTTCGCCTGCAGCCGCAAGGCCGGGGAGATGCTGTTCGGGGCCTCGCCTTTCACGGTGCTGCCCAACGGCGTGGATACCGACGCCTTTGCCCGCCATGACCCCGAGGCCCGCGCCCGGCTGCGCGAGCACCTGGGCGTGGCGCCCGGGGAGCTGCTGCTGGGGCATGTGGGGCGGTTTTCGGCCCAGAAGAACCACGCCGGGCTGCTGCGCATCTTCGCCGCGGTGCGCCGGCGCCGCCCCGACGCCCGGCTGCTGCTGCTGGGCACCGGCCCGCTGGAGCAGGAGACCCGCGCCCTGGCCGATCGGCTGGGGGTGGCGGACCGGGTGATCTTTGCCGGGGTGCGCACCAATGTGCAGGCCTTCTACCATGCGATGGACGCCTTTTTGCTGCCCAGCCTGTTCGAAGGGCTGCCGGTGGTGCTGGTGGAGGCCCAGGCTGCCGGGCTGCCCTGCTTTGTGTCGGACACCATCGACCGGGGCGCGGCCTTTGCCAGCGGGGTCGAGTTTCTGCCGCTGGAGGACCCCGAAGCCTGGGCCGACGCCCTGGCCGGGGCCAGCCTGGCCCGCAACCCGCTGGCCCAGACCCAGGCGCTGGCCGCCGGGTTCGATGTGCGCACCAGCGCCGAGATCCTGCAGGCGTTCTACCTGCGCCGCTATGCGGAGGTGACCCGATGAGACCAGCCGCCCCCCTGGCCGCCGTGGTGGTGCCGGTGTACAATGCCGGGGCCTTTCTGCCCGCCTGCCTGCGCAGCATCGCCGCCCAGACGCTGCAGGATTTCCGCTGCTACCTGGTGGACGACGGCTCCAGCGACGGGTCGGGTGAGCTGTGCGAAGCCGCCGGGCGGGAGGATATGCGCTTTGTCGCGCTGCACCAGGCCCAGTGCGGGGTCTCGGCCGCCAGGGCCGCCGGGCTGCGGGCCGCCCTGGCCGACGGCGCCCGGTGGATCGCCTTCTGTGACGCCGACGACCTGTTCCACCCCGATCTGCTGCGGGTGCTGATCGGGGCGGCGCGCTCGGCCAAAATGCCGGTGGCCTGCTGCCTGTACGACAGCTTTTCCGGCGACGCCCCCGCCGACCTGCCCGCCCGGCCCGCCGGCGCCCGGGTGCTGGCCGCCCCTGCCCATCTGGAAGCGCTGCTCCACGACCATGCGGTGGATTTCAGCCTGTGCAACAAGCTGTACAGCGCCGAGGCGCTGACCCCCGCCGACCTGGACAACGGCTATGCCTACAACGAGGACCTGCTGGCCAACTGGCAGGTGTTCAGCCGGCTGCCGGGCTGCGCCTTTGTGGACTTTGTCGGCTACCATTACCGCCAGCACCCGGGTTCGGCCAGCCACCGGCCGCTGAACCCCGCCAGCCTGGACGACCAGCGCCGGGCGGCCATCTACATCCGGGAACATGCCGGGCCCGAGATGCAGCAGTCCGCCGACGCCTTCTACTATGAAAAGCTGGTCTACCTGGCCAGCATGATCCTGCGCCGGGCCGACGCGGCCGACTACCGGGTGCAGTTCAACGAGCTGGGGGTGGGCATCCGCGCCGGGCTGCGGGACCCGCGGCTGGGCAAAAATCCCCGGCTGGCCCTTTCCATCAAGGCGGCCGCCTGGGCCACCGTCCACTGCACCCGGCTGTGGGCCGCGGTCTGCCGCCGCCTGCTGCGGGACAGGCAGTGAGTTTCCCGGCGGCCGCGGCCGCCAGATGTGGGTGAGAGAATGCGATTTTTGTTTGTGCTGGACAGTGTGGAGGCCCCGGCGGCCGCCAACCCGCGGCTGGGCCGGCGGCTGGCGGCGGCGCTGGCCGGGGCCGGCCATGCGGTGACCCTGCTGGAACTGTGGGACGGGCAGACCCCGCCCCCGGCGGTGCCCGGCTGCCGCACCGAGGCCCTGGCCTTTGCCGACGAGGCCGCGATGGAGCGGGCGCTGGAAGGCGGCGCGGCCGGGCACAGCCCGGTGCCGCTGCGGCTGGCCCGGCTGGCCCTTCACCCGCAGGCTGCGGGGGCCGCGGTGCGGCAGTTTCTGCTCAAGGCGCCCCGGCGGGTGACCGACACCCGCCGGGCCATCCAGCGGCTGGACGCCCGGACCCCCTTCGACGCGGTCTGCGCGGTGGCGGCCCCCTACCGGGCGGCCTTTGCGCTGGAAAGCGCCCGGCTGCGGGGCAAAAAACTGCTGTGGCAGATGGACCCCTACGCCGCCAACCAGAGCTACCGCGCCCCCGGCGGCTATGACCGGGAACGCCGGCTGCTGGCCGCGATGGACCATGTCTTCATCACCGACCAGGCCCTGCCCGACTTTGCCCCCGGCGGCCCGCTGGCCCCGCTGGCCGGGCGGGTGTCCCGGCTGGGCTTTCCCAGCCTGGTGCCCCCCGAAGGCCCCGCCCCGGCGGTGGACCGGCAGAGCTGCGTGTTCTGCGGCACCCTGTACCCGGGCCTGCGGGAGCCCGGGGCGCTGCTGGCGCTGTTCGGGGCGCTGGGCGGCGGCTGGACGCTGACGATGGCCGGCGGCGGCTGGGACGCCTTTGCGGCCGACCGGGCCCGCGCCGAAGCCGCGCTGGGGGACCGGCTGCGGCTGCCGGGGCCGGTCCCGCCCGACCGGGCCCGCGCCCTGGAGCGGTCCGCCGGGGTTCTGGTGAGCATCGGCAATACGGCGGCCAACCAGCTGCCCAGCAAACTGTTCGAGTATGTGGCCGCGGGCAAGCCGGTGCTGCACCTGGCCGCCGGCGACCGGGACGCCGCCCTGCCCTACCTGCGCCGCTGGCCGCTGGCGCTCTGCCTGGCCCCCGGCGACCCGCAGGCCCAGGCCGCCGCGCTGCGTCCCTGGCTGGAGGCGAACGCCGGCCGGCAGCTGCCCTTTGCGGAGGCAGCCCGCCTGTACCCGGACTTTACCCCCGGGGCGGTGGCGGCCCGTTTTTTGCAGGCGCTGGCAGACCCCGCGCCCGAGACTTTGTGAGGACAAGGAGGCAGCCATGCAGGTCCTTTGGCTGGTGAGCATTACGATCCCGGCGGCGGCCGCAGCCTGCGGCCTGCCCGCCAAAGAGGTGGGCGGCGGCTGGCTGACCGGCCAGCTGGAAGCCCTGCGCGCCCTGCCCGACGCCCCGGCGCTGACCGTGTGCAGCGTGGACAGCCGGGTCGGCGCCCTGACCCGGGGCGAGGGGGGCGGGGTGCGCTATGCGCTGCTGCCCGGCGGCGGTGAGTCGGACTTTGCCGCCCTTCTGCGGGGCGGGCAGTTCGACCTTGTCCACATCTGGGGCACCGAGTATCCGGCCGCCCGGGCCATGCAGGCGGCGGCCGGGGCGGCCGGGCTGCCGGTGCTGGTGGGCATCCAGGGGGTGATGCGGGACTGCGCGGCCCACCTGTGCGACGGCGTGCCCGAGCGGCTGCGCCGCTCGGGTCCGGTACAGCGGGCCATCGACCGGGTGGTGCCCGGGGCGCTGCTGGACCGCCAGCAGGCGCTGTACGACCACCTGGCCGCCGGCGAGGCCGCGCTGCTGGCCAACGCCCGGTTCGTGACCGGCCGCACCGCCTTTGACCGGGCGCTGGCCGCCGACTGCGCCCCGAAGGCCCGGTATTTTGCCTGCAACGAGACGCTGCGCCCCGGCTTTTATACCGGTGCCGGCTGGCGGCCCCGGACCTTCGGCACCGCACCCAAACTGCTGATGAGCCAGGGCAACTACCCGCTGAAAAACCTGCACACCGCCCTGCAGGCCCTGCCCCGCCTGCGGGAGCGCTGGCCCGGGCTGACCCTGACGGTGGCCGGCTGGCCGCCGCTGGACAAGGGCCCGCTGCTGCGGCCGGTGATCCGCCGGATGTTCCCCTACCAGACCTGGTGCGCCCGGCTGATCCGCCAGCTGGGGCTGCAGGACGCCGTGCGCTACACCGGTCCGCTGGACGAACCGGCCATGCGCCAGGCCTATCTGGATGCCGACCTGTATCTGCTGCCCTCCTATAGCGAGAACAGCCCCAACAGCCTGGGCGAAGCGATGCTGCTGGGCCTGCCCTGCGTGGCCGCCCGGGTGGGGGGCATTCCCGACCTGCTGGAAGACGGCCGGCAGGGGGTGCTGTACGCCCCGGCCGGGGACCCCGACGCCCTGGCCGAAGCGGCGGCCCGGGTGCTGAGCGCCCCCGACCAGGGCACCGCGCTGGGCGCCGCGGCCCGGCAGCGGGCGCTGCAGACCCATGACCCCCGGCAGAACGCCGGGGCGCTGACCGGCATCTACCGGCAGATCCTGGCCCAACTCGGGCGGGAGGCAGCCCTGTGACGCCGCGGGTCTCGGTCATCATCCCCTGTTACCGGGCGGTGGACACGCTGCGCCGGGCGGCCGCCAGCGCGCTGGCCGGCGCCCCCGGTGATCTGGAACTGCTGCTGGTGGATGACGGCAGCCCCGACGACACCCCGGCGCTGTGCGACGCGCTGGCCGGCAGCGACCCGCGCATCCGGGCGCTGCACCGGGAAAACGGCGGCGCCGGGGCCGCCCGCAACACCGGGCTGGCGGCCGCCCGGGGGGACTGGGTGCTCTTTCTGGATGCCGACGACGAGCTGCTGCCCGGGCTGTGGCAGGCCCTGCCCCCGGCGCTGCAAGCCCGCCCCGGGCTGGTGCTGTTCGGCATGGAGCGGGCCAGCGGCCCCGCCCCCTGCCCGCTGGCGCCGGGGCGCTGGGACACCCTGGCGGACCTGGGCGCCGCGCTGGACCCGCTTTTGTTCGAGAGCGGCTACCTGGCCGCCCCCTACCCCAAACTTTTCCGGGCGGATGTGATCCGCCAGGCCGGGCTGCGCTTCAACGAGGCGCTGGCCGTGAACGAGGACGTGCTGTTCAACCTGGAGTACCTGGCCGCCTGCGGCGCCCGGCCGCTGATCTGCTGCCTGGGCGGCCGATACTACCGCCAGAACGACCTGGCGGGGGGCAGTTTGTCCCGCCGGCTGCGGGGGGACCTGCTGGATGCCGAGGCCGTGACCCGCCCGGCGCTGGACCGGCTGCTGCGCGGCGCCGGCTGGGACGATGCGGAGCGGACCGCCCTGCTGACCAAAAGCCGGGTGCGGGCGGCGCTGAACCAGTACGGCCTGCTGACCGGGCGGGGCGGGGCGATGCCCTTTGCCCGGCGGCGGGCGCTGTTTGCCCGCATCCTGGCCGACGGCGAGGCCCGCGCCGCCCTGCGCGCCCGGCTGCGGCAGGACCCCAACCGGCTGGCCGCCCTGCCCTACCGCCTGGGCGCGGCGCTGCGGGCCCCCGGGATGCTGGCCGCCTACACGATGGTCAAAAACCGTCTGCTGGGATTGTGAGAGCGATTTTCCGGCAAACATTGCAAAAGCAGGCAAAAACTGCTACACTGAAACTGTAGTTTTCCTGATTCTGGCCTATAGAGAGGAGCCGGCCCCATGCCGCAGACCCCCACCATCAGCATTGTGACAACCGTATACGATGCCAGGGACTATCTGCCCCGCACGGTGCAGAGCATCCTGGCCCAGACCTTCACCGACTTTGAGCTGCTGCTGGTGGAGGATGGCAGCCCCAACGGCTGCGGCGCGCTCTGCGACGAGCTGGCCCGCACCGACCCGCGCATCCGGGTGTTTCACAAACCCAACGGCGGGCCGGCCTCGGCGGCCAATGTGGGGCTGGACAATGCCCGGGGGGCCTACATCGGGTTTGTGGATTCCGACGACCTGATCGAGCCGGATATGTACGAGCGGCTGTACAATGCCATCCAGGCCACCGGGGCGCGGATCGCCGCCTGCACCGGCGACGCCATCGACGAAGCGGACGCCCCGCTGCCCGGGCGGATGGTGTCCATCCGCACCCACGGGGTGCGGGACGCCGAGGAACTGCTGCTGGAGACCTTCCAGACCGGCAGCTTTTACGGGCCGCTGAGCTGGAACAAACTGTTCGACATCCGCACCTTCCGGGACAAGGGGGTGCGGTACGACGAATCAATGTTTTTCGGTGACGACGCCAGCGTGCTGCACCTGGTGTTCGAGGGGGAGCGGGCGGTCTGCCTGCCCGACGTGCTGTACCACTACCGCACCCGCCGCGGCCAGATGACCGACGCCGCCACCTTTCCGCCCCGCAAGCTGGACGATCTGCGCATGTACTGGGAGTGGCTGCAGTATTTTGCGGCCCGGCCGGGCTCGGCGCTGTACTACCGCTGGGCGGTGGCCTGGTACTGGAAGGCGCTGTACCTTTTCTGGTGCCTGGCCGGGGCCGCCGGCAACCAGGCCGAACTGCGGGATGGGTTTGAGGTCCACCGCAAGCACCTGGCCGGCATCCTGCCCGACCTGGTGCGGGACCGGTATGTGCCCTACGGCGAGCGGCTGCGGGCCTGCCTGTTCTGCCGCAGCCCGGAACTGGCCTACCGCCTGGCCCGCGCCTGGGGCCGCCTGGCCGGCCCCCGCCGCCCCGCCTGAGCCGCCCCGCCCGGGGCATAGAGTTTCAAACTGGATCGAGGGAGTAACATGGAACATATTGCCGTCAGCGTCATCGTACCCATCTACAACACCAAGCCCTGGCTGCGGGAGTGCGTGCAGAGCATCCGGGACCAGAGCCAGACCTTTGCCGAGCCCTACGAGATCCTGCTGGTGGACGACGGCGCCACCGACGGCTGCGGGGAACTGTGCGATGAGCTGGCCGCCGAGGACAGCCGCATCCGGGTGATCCACCAGGAAAACCAGGGCCTGTCGGCCGCCCGCAACACCGGCATCGACGCGGCGGCGGGGCGGTATTACGCCTTTGTGGACTCGGACGACATCCTGCGGCCGGGCTACCTGAAAAAACTGTACGACGCCTGCGAGGCCCACGACGCCTACATGGCGGTGTGCGCGGTGGAGGACGTGGCCGAAAACGGCGACAGCCTGGACCCGCCCAGCTACACCGACCCCACCGCCACCGGCGTGTTTGTGGGCAAGGAGCTGCTCAACAACTTCTATTCCCCCAACGGCACCTACTACACGGTGGCCTGGAACAAGCTGTACCGCGCCGAGGTGTGGAAGCTGCTGCACTACCCCGAAGGCCGCCTGCATGAAGACGACTTTGTGGCCCACCGGCTGTTCTGGCGGTGTGACCGGGTGGTCTGCCTGGCCGACCACCTGTACTGCTACCGGCTGCGGGGGGGCAGCATCTGCCGCACCGAAATGAAGGCCGAAGCCTTTGACGCGGTGGACGGCCTGGCCGACCGGTACCGCTTTTTTGTGGAGAACGGCGCCAACCGCACCGTGATCGACTGCGCCTACGCGGCCTGCTGGCGGCGGTACCTGTTCCTGTGCGCCAAGGTGCGCCAGAACCCCACCCCCCGGCTGATCAAGGCCATCTCCAAGGAGCAGTTCCTGATGCAGGGGCTCATCAGCTACCTGCCCAACTGCAAGCAGCTGAAGATGACCGAAAAGCTCTCGGCCGCCCGCTGGGCCATGATGCCGGCCGAGATGCTCTGCCCGATGAAGAGCTGAATTGCCCGACCGTTTTCCCCTTCCCATAAAGAAAGGAGCCGCCATGTCTGTTCCCCACCCCATCGACCCCAGCGCCTGGAAGGCCGAACTGGCCGATTTCCGCCAGGCCACCGACACCTTCCACGCCGGCGGGCTGGCCAAGGCCGCCTACAAGGGGTTTTCCGGCTATTACGGCAGCTACGCCCAGCGGGACGACGCGGTGAGCATGCTGCGCCTGCGGATGCCCGCCGGCCGGGTGAACGCCCGGCGGATGGCCTTTGTGGCCGGGGCGCTGCGCCGCCATGACATCCGGCGGCTGCACTTCACCACCTGCCAGACCATCCAGCTGCACGACCTGCCGCCTCAGGCCCTCTATGAAGTGATGGAGGGCGCGCTGGACGCCGGCATTGCGATCCTGGGCGGCGGCGGGGACTACCCCCGCAACGTGATGTGCTCGCCGCTGGCCGGCGCCGACCCGGAGGAATACTTTGACGTGACCCCCTGGGCCGAGGCCGCCGGGGCCTACCTGCTCCACTTCGTCCATGCCGAAAAGATGCCCCGCAAGCTGAAGGTGGCCTTCTCCTCCTCCCCGAAGAACCTGCCCCACGCCACCTACCGGGACCTGGGCTTTGCGGCCCGGCCGGACGGCGCCTTTGACGTGTACAGCGCCGGCGGGCTGGGCGGCAACCCCCGCCTGGGGGTGAAGGTGGCCGAGGCCGTGGCCCCCGACCAGATCCTTTACTATATCAAGGCGATGTGGCTGACCTTCCGCACCTGGGGCAACTACGAAAACCGGGCCAAGGCCCGCACCCGCTATATGCAGGACGCCCTGGGCGGCCCCGAAGCCTACGCCGCCGCCTACCGGGACAAGCTGCGCCAGGTCTATGAGACCGAGGACCTGACCCTGACCGGCGTGACGGCGCCGGCCCTGACCAAGACCGGCACCCCCGACCCGGCGCTGGCCGCCGACCGCCGGGTGCTGGCCCAGAAGCAGGACGGGCTGTACGCCGTGGCCTGGCACCCGCTGGGCGGGATGCCCGACCCGGCGGTGTTCTGCGCGGTGAGCGACGCGCTGCAGCAGATGGAGGGGGCCGAGCTGCGCCTGACCCCCGACGAGGGCGCCTGGCTGCTCAACCTGACCGCCGAGGAGGCCCGCCGGATGCTGGAACTGACCGCCGGCAACACCGCTGCCAGCCTGTTCGAGACCTCGGTGGCCTGCATCGGCGCCGCCACCTGCCAGGTGGGGCTGCGGGATTCCCAGGCGCTGCTGGCCGACTGTGTGGCCGCGGTGCGCCGGGCCGGTCTGCCCGACGGTGCGCTGCCCCAGATCCACATTTCGGGCTGCCCGTCCAGCTGCGGCACCCACCAGACCGGGGCCATCGGCTTCCGGGGGGCGGCCAAGGTCATCGACGGCAAGCCCCTGCCGGCCTTCACCCTCTTTGTGGGCGGCTGCGAAGGCCAGGGCCGCGAGGCCATGGGCCGGGAGCTGGGCATCCTGCGGTGGGAGAAGATCCCCGAATTCCTCGTGGCGCTGGGCCGCGCCGTGGCCGACGCCGGGCAGGACTATGCCGCCTGGTACGCCGCCGACCCCGCCGCCATTGAGGCGATCGCCGCCGAATATCTGGCCTGAGAGCCCGTTTTCCGGGGCGGCGCAGGCCGACCCCATCACCCATACCGGGGAGGGATGCGCAAGCCCACCGGGCCTGCCGGGCCGCGGGCCCGGGCGCCGGTTCTGCCTGCCGCCCCTCCCCTTCGTTTGTCCATGCAAAGGAGGTTTCTGCCTTGCCACTGCTTCCCAGCGCGGCCGGCCGGCCGCACCGCCCGCGCATCCTGCTGGTGCCGCCGCCCGAACTGCCGGTGCCGGCGGTCCAGGGTGGCGCGGTGGAAACGCTGCTGACCCATCTGATCGAAGAAAACGAGCGCCAGGGCCGGCTGGACCTGCTCTGCGCCAGCGTGCCCGACCCGGACGCCGCCGAGCGGGCCCGGGCGCTGCGCCACACCAAGATGCTGTATGTGGCCCGCCCCAAGGGGGCCCGGCGGTACTGGCCGCTGGTCTTCATCGAGCGGTGCTTCGGCATCGCCGCCCCCTACGACCCCTGGTACCAGAAGGTCCAGCTTTCGCTGGCGCTGGAACTGCCCCCGCCCGACCTGATCGTGGCCGAGGGCGGTACCCTGACCCAGTGCAGCGCCATCAGCCGGATGTTCGGCCGCCAGCGCTGCCTGGCCCACCTGCACGGCCTGACCAGCTGCAGCCACACGATGGACCAGATCTACGGGGGCATCCTGGCGCTGAGCGAGTTTATCCGGGACGAGTACCTCAAGACCAGCAGCCTGGACCGCCACCACGCCTACATCCTGCACAACTGCATCGACACCGGCCGGTTCACCCCCGGCCCCGCCGACGAAGGGCTGCGGGCCTCGCTGGGCTTTGCGCCGGAGGATTTCGTCGTGCTGTTCTGCGGCCGGCTGGAGCCGGACAAGGGCATCCACAAACTGCTGGAGGCGCTGGCCGCCCTGGAGGACAGCCGCTGCAAGCTGCTGATCGTGGGCAGCCCGTTTTTCGGGCGGACCCAGCAGAGCCCCTTCCTGCACAAGCTGGAACAGCAGGCCCACGCGCTGGGCGACCGGGTCCGGTTCACCGGCTATGTTCCCAACGACCGCCTGCCCGACTACTACCGCCTGGCCGACCTGGTCTGCGTGCCCACCCTGGTGGAGGAAGCCGCCGGCCTGGTGGCCATGGAGGCCATGGGCTGCGGCCGCCCGGTGCTGGCCACCCGCAGCGGCGGGATGCCCGAATACCTGGAGGGCAGCCAGGCCGTGCTGGTGGACCGGGGGCCGGAACTTTCCGCCCAGCTGAGCTGGGCCATCCGGATGCTGCGGGAGCACCCCGACCTCTGCGCCCAGATGGGCGCCGCCGGGGCCAGAGCCGCCCAGCGGTTCTCGGTTGCCCGCTTTTATGAGGAGTTCGTGCGCATCACCTACGATTTTCTTGACTTCGGCCCCGAGCCGGAGCCCCCTGCAGGAGGCCGCCCATGACCCAACCTACCCCTGCCACCGTCTGCGTGGTGGTGCCGGTGTGGGGTGCCGAGCGCACGCTGGACCGGTGTGTGCAGAGCATCCTGACCCAGCGGCTGACCGGCACGCTGGCCTGCGTGCTGGTGGATGACGGCAGCCCCGACCGCTGCGGCGAGCTCTGCGACGGCTACGCCGCCCGCGACCCGCGGGTGACGGTCATCCACAAGGAGGACGGGGGCGTCTCCTCCGCCCGCAACGCCGGGCTGGCCGCCTGCGACGCCGAGTATGTGGTCTTTCTGGACAGCGACGACGCGCTGCGCCCCGGCGCTTTGCAGGCCGCGCTGGACGCCCAGGCCGCCGACCCCGGCGCCTTTGTGCTGTGGCGGTATACCGACGACCCGGCCGACCCGGCCCCCGCCGGCCCCGACGCCGCCCCCGCCCCGCCGGCCGCCCTGGCCCGGCTGTGGCTGGACTGCCTGATCGCCATGCCCTGGAACAAGCTGTACCGGGGCGAGCTGGCCCGGCAGCTTCGATTCAACGAAGCGTATACGCTGGGCGAAGATCTACAGTTCGTACTGGACTACATCGCCCTGCTGGGCCGCCGGCAGCCGGGTTTCCACTACACGGTGGTGCAAAGCCCGCTGACCTTTTACGACTGCAGCCGGGAGGACGGCACCCTGTCCACCCGGTACCACCCCGAGACCTGCGAGATCTGGCCGGAACACTTTGCCAAGCTGAACGCCGCGGTTTTGGCCGCCGGCGCGCCCGAAGCCGACCTGCGGCCGCTGTACCGGGCCGAACTGCGGGTGTTTGCCGAGGGGGCGGCGGATATTCTGCGCCGGGACCCGGCCCCCGCCCCCGAACGCCGCCGCCGGGCCGCCGCCGCGCTGCGCCACCCCTGGCTGGCCGATCTGCTTAGCCGGATGCGCGCCGGGCGGTGCTACAGCCCCTACTACCTGCCGCTGCGCTGGCGCAGCCTGCGGCTGCTGTGGCGGCTGGCCGAGGCCGCCCGCACCGGCAGCCCACTGTACGGCAAGCTGGACTGGGCGGGCTATTACCTGCTGGGCGGGCGCTGGCTCCGCAGCTGAGTCGATTTTCCTCCGCGCTGCACCCTGGCAGCGGAACGGGCACCGGGACCCCCTGTGCCCGCCGCCCGGGGCGCGGCGCGGATTGTTTTTTTGACCCAAACATGGTACAATAGGCTGTATGCTTGGCGTTTTCTGCTCTTTTGCGGAAAAACGTCCAAAAACCAAGCGAGCAGAAAGGCAGACTATGGCTGATAACAAGCGCCCCGCCGCCGGGGAATGGACCACCGTGATCCGGCCGCGCACCGGCTGGTTCGATCTTGATTTGAGGGAGCTCTGGCAGTACCGCGACCTGATCGTGATGTTCGTCAAGCGCAACTTCACCGTGCTGTACAAGCAGACGATCCTGGGCCCGGCCTGGATCATCCTGAACCCGCTGATCACCACCGTGCTGTTCAACGTGGTGTTCGGCGGGCTGGCCGGGCTTTCCACCGACGGCACCCCCTCCTTCCTGTTTTACATGGCGGGCAACACGGTGTGGACCTTCTTTTCCACCTGCATCAACAACACCGCCAACACCTTCGTGGCCAACAGCCAGGTGTTCGGCAAGGTGTACTTTCCCCGCCTGACCACCCCGATCAGCCAGGTGCTGACCAGCCTGATCAATTTCCTGATCCAGTTCGTGATGTTCGCGCTGTTCTGGGCCGGGTTCGCCCTGTCCGGCGCGCCGCTGCGGCTGACGGCCTGGGTGGCCGCGCTGCCGCTGGTGGTGCTGGAAGTCATGCTGCTGGGCCTGGGGGTGGGGATCATCGTGTCCAGCCTGACCACCAAGTACCGGGACCTGGCCATCGCCGTGAGCTTCGGCGTGCAGCTGTGGATGTACATTTCCCCGGTGGTGTACCCGCTGTCCAGCCTGGGGGAGAGCCCCCGGCTGCGGGCGCTGATGCAGCTCAACCCCATGACCGCCCCCATCGAGGTGTTCCGCCTGGCCACCCTGGGCAGCGGCACCGTCTCGGCGGGCGGCCTTGCCTACAGCCTGGTGTTCACGCTGGCGGCGCTGGCGGTGGGCGTGGTGCTGTTCAGCCGCATTGAAAAGACCTTTATGGATACCGTGTAAGGGGGGAGCTTTGTATGCACAACGCAGAGGAGCGCCGCCCGGTCATTCAGGTGACCGGGCTGAAAAAGCAGTACAAGCTCGGCCAGATCGGCGGCGGCACCCTGACCCATGACCTGCAGAGCTGGTGGGCCCGGGTGCGCGGCAAAGAGGACCCCAACACCGTCATCGGCACCGATGCGCGGCTGTTCGGCCAGACCTTCATGGCCCTCAACGGCGTGGACCTGACGGTGTACCAGGGCGAGGCGCTGGGCATCATCGGGCGCAACGGCGCCGGCAAGAGCACCCTGCTCAAGATCCTGTCCCGCATCACCGCCCCCACCGAAGGGGAGATCCGCCTGCGCGGGCGGGTGGCCAGCATGCTGGAGGTGGGCACCGGCTTCAACAACGAGATGACCGGGCGGGAAAACATCTATATGAACGGCGCGATCCTGGGCATGACCAAGGCCGAGGTGGACGCCAAGCTGGACCAGATCATCGAGTTTTCCGAATGCGGGGAGTTCATCGACACCCCGGTCAAGCGGTATTCCAGCGGCATGTTCGTCAAGCTGGCCTTCGCGGTGGCCGCCCATCTCGACTCCGAGATCATGGTCATGGACGAGGTGCTGGCGGTGGGCGACATGAAGTTCCAGCAGAAGTGCCTGGGGAAGATGAGCGACGTGGCCGGCCAGGAGGGCCGCACCGTCCTGTATGTCAGCCACAACATGAGCACGATCCGCCAGCTTTGTACCCGCTGCATCGTGCTGGACAAGGGCCGGGTGATCTTTGACGGGGATGTGGAAAAGGCCATCGCCGTGTATATGGAGACCACCGACGTGAACGTGGTCCACTACGACCTGACCAATGTGTCCCGCATGACCGGCTCGGCCGGCAAACGGCTGCGGCTGGAAACGCTGGATTTTGTGGACAAGGAATCCAGCGTCTTTGCCGACGACGAACCGATGCGGGTGCGCATCACCTGGCGGGTGTCCGAACCCTTTGCCGGGGTGAACATGAAGCTCAACCTGCATTACCGGGACTCCACGCCGGTGGGCATCACCCATCCGGTGGACCTGGGCCTCGCGGTGCCGGGGCGGCTTTATACCACCGAGTTTTCCTTCGACCCGTCCCTTCTGGGGGAGGGACAGTATTTCTTCTACCTGGACATCTTTGACGGGGCGCTGGCCCAGGCGGTCTGCCTGGACAAGCCGGTGACCGAGTTTGCCTTTGAGGTGACCAACAGCGACCTGTCCATGCCCGAATGGGCCGCCGGCTGGGGGCGGGTCCACTTCCCCGCCGTCAAGCTGCTGGCCGGCGGCGCGGAGGGCTGAGGGATGGACAGACCGGATCTTTACATCTGCCACACCGCCTACCACCTGCTGATCGCCCTGCTGCGGGCGCGGCGGGCCGGCGGCCCCCAGGAAGTCTGGCTGAGCGAGGAGATCCCCGACGCCGAGGCCCTGGCCGCCTGCCCCGGTGTGGCGGAGGTCTTCGCCTGCGCCCGGGTGCTGCATGAGTCCCGCTGGCCGGGCGTCGTGACCGGGCCCTTCGCCCACCGCCGCAACCGCCGCGCCTACGAGAAGGCCGGCGCCGGCCCGGCGCTGCGCAAAGGCGGCTACCGCAGCATCTACATCTGCAACGACTGGAGCGCCGCCGGGCGCTACCTGCAGGACTGCGGGGCGCCCTACATTCTCTGCGAGGATACGGTGGGCGGCACCCTGGACCCGGACCAGCACCTGCTGGAAGCCCAGCGCGCCGCGCCGGACTTTGCCGAGCGCCGCAAGGGCCGGGGCTACCTGTACTGGGGCGACAGCCCCTGGTGCCGGGCGGTGGAAAGCGAGGACGCGGCCCGCTGCAGGATCTTCCCCCGGGAAAAGCTCGTGACCTTTTCCAAACAGGCGCTGCTGGAAAGCCTGACCCCGGCGGAGAAGGCGGCGGTGCGCCGGGTCTTTCTGACCCGGCCGCTGCCCGACGACCCCGCCGCCCTGGCCGACGCCACCCTGCTTTTGCCCCGCAGCTTTGTGGCCGACGGGCTGATGGACCAGCCCACCCAGGACCGGATGTTCCGGGCCGTGGCCCGGCGGTATGCCGACGGGCCGCTGTTCATCAAGACCCACCCGCGGGACCCCACCGACTACGGGGCGCTGTTCCCCGGCGCCGTGGTGCTGCAGCGCACCATGCCCAGCGAGGTGCTGAACTTCTGCCTGCCGGGGAAATTCAAGCGGGCCGTGACGGTGCAGAGCTGGGTGCTGCGGGGCTTTACCGCCGCCGAGAGCTGCGTCTTCCTTTCGCTGGAGGAGGCCCTGGCCCTGGCGGAAGGCCGGCAGTGAGCCGGCGCCCCGCCCTTTGCCCATCAACAACGAGCATACAATCGAGGTGTAGCCATGAAAACCATCGCTGTGATCCCGGCGCGGTATCAGAGTTCCCGGATGCCGGGCAAGCCGCTGGCCGATATTCTGGCCCGGCCGATGATCTGGTGGGTGTATGAGGAGGCCAGAAAGTGCCCCGCACTGGACGGCGTGCTCATTGCCACCGACGACGAGCGGATCGCCGAAGTCTGCCGGCGCTACGGCATGGACTGGGAGATGACCAGCCCCGACCACGACACCCCCACCGGCCGCATCTGGGAGGTGAGCACCCGGGTGGAGGCCGACCTCTACCTGCAGGTGATGGGGGACGAGCCGCTCATCGACGCCCGGGCCTTCGACCTGATCCTGCCGGCGCAGGCCCCCGCCGACCCGTACTATGTGGCGGTGCTCACCAACGTGATGACCCACCCGGCGGATGTGATCGACTTTTCCAACCAGAAGGTGGTGACCAATGCGGCGCGGGAGGTCCTGATGATCTCCCGCAGCCCCATCCCCTACCCCAAAGGCACGCTGGACTTTGAGTACGAGAAGGTCACCGGCATCCAGCTGTACAGCCGCCAGGCGCTGGCCTTCTACCACGACACCCCCAAGTCGCTGCTGGAAAAGGCCGAGGAAAACGACATGATGCGGTTTGTGGAGAACGGGCACACGGTCCATGCGATCCGGAGCCCGTACAAGACGGTCAGCGTGGACACCCCCAAGGACCTGGAGCTGGTGCGCGAGACCCTGCGCCAGCGCCGCGGCTGACCCTACACCTGACCCCGAAGGAGACAACACCATGGGAAATGTAAAACTGTTGGACTGCACCCTGCGGGACGGCGGCTATGTGAACGACTGGCGCTGGGGGTTCGGCGCGGCGCGGGACATCGTCGCCACCCTGACCCGCGCCGGCGCCGACATCGTGGAGGTGGGCTTTCTGCGCAATGTGGAAGGCTACGACCCTGACGTGACGGTCTGCCGCCGCATCGAGGAGCTCAACCGCCTGCTGCCCGCCGGCCGCGGGCGGACGATGTATGCCGGCATGGCCATGCGCTCCAACTACGACATCGCCCAACTTTCCCCCTATGCGGGCGAGGGCATCGAGCTGATCCGCATCACCGCCCACGACTATGACATCCGGGAGGGGATGGATTTCGCCCGGGAGGTCCAGGCCCGGGGGTACAAGCTGTCCATCAACCCCATCAACATCATGGGCTATGCCGACCGGGACATCCTGTGGATCCTTGACCAGGTCAACGCCATCCGCCCCTACCAGTTCTCCATCGTGGACACCTTCGGCAGCATGCGCCGCCGGGACCTGGAGCGCATCCTGAGCCTGGTGGACCACAACCTTGACCCGGCCATCCGGGTGGGGCTGCACCTGCACGAAAACATGGCGCTGAGCTTCTGCCTGGCCCAGGAGTTTGTGGACAAGCACCTGCGCAGGGACATCACGGTGGACGCCAGCCTGCTGGGGATGGGGCGCATCCCCGGCAACCTGCCCATCGAGCTGATGGCCGACTACCTCAACGACACGCTGGGCGCCCGCTATGACATCGACGAGCTGATGGACGCCATCCAGGACCACATCGCCCCCCTCAAGGGGGACACGGCCTGGGGGTATACGCCGGCCTACTTCCTGTCGGCCCGGTACAACCTGCACCGCAACTATGCCGAGCATTACCTGGCCAAAGGGGACCTGACCAACCGGGACATCAACCACATCCTGGCCGGGCTGGACCGGGCCAAGGCCACCGCCTTCGACGCCGCCTACGCCGACCGCCTGTACCGGGACTACCAGAGCCGCCATGTGGACGACGAAGCCGCCATGCAGGCGCTGCGCACCGCCTTTGGCGGCAAGCGGGTGCTGGTGCTGGCCCCGGGCGCCAGCCTTGGCACCGAGGCCGGCCGGGCCGCCGTGGCCGGGGCCGGGGCGGATGTCTGCGTTTCGGCCAACTTCTGCCCGGATTTCTGCCGGCCGGACTACGCCTTTTTCTCCAGCAGCAAGCGGTTTGACAAGGTGGACCCGGCGGCTCTGCCCTGCCCGGTGATCCTGACCAGCAACCTGCACGCTGCGCCGGACACCGCCCGGGTGGTCAACTACGACCGGCTGGCCGGCGACGACGCCCAGGCCGGCAACAGCGTGCTGATGCTGCTGCGGCTGCTGCGGCTGTGCGGCGCCCGCCGGGCGCTGCTGGCCGGCGCCGACGGCTACCGCCCCGGCGCCCGGGCCTATGCCGACAGCAGCCTGCACACCCACACCGACCGGGGCGCCGCCTACAACGCCCAGGTGGGCGCGGCGATGCGCAGCATCGCCGGCGGGCTGCCGCTGCAGTTTGTGACCCCCAGCGAGTACGCCAAGGAGGCGGGGCTATGATCCGGCTGCTGGTGCTGGACGTGGACGGCACGATGACCGACGGCGGCGTGTACTACGACGGCGCCGGCAACGAGATGAAGAAATTTGCCATCAAGGACGGCGCCGGGCTGGTGCTGGCCCGGGCGGCCGGGCTGCAGGTGATGATCTGCACCGGGCGGGCCAGCGAGGCGGTGCGCCGCCGGGCCGAAGAGCTCAAGGTGACCTACCTGTACCAGGGCGTGGCGGACAAAGCCGCGTTCCTGCGCGGGTTCCTGGCCGAGCAGGGCCTGCGGCGGGAGGAGGTCGCCTACTGCGGCGACGACCTGAACGATCTGGCCGCCATGGCGCTGTGCGGGTTTGTGACCTGCCCGGCCGACGCGACCCCCGCCGTGGCCCGCCGGGCCGACTACCGCTGCCCCCGCCGGGGCGGCGAGGGCGCGGTGCGGGATGCGGTGGAGGAGATCCTGCGCCGCGACGGCCGCCTGGCCGATGCGGCGCGGAAGGCTTTTGACGCCGAGCTGTGAACCCGGCCGCCCCGGCGGACCGGCTGCTGAACGAGGGGACCCCCATGACCAAACTGCACGAACTGTATACCCGCCACAGGGCCGGCGCGCTGGCGCTGCTGGCCGCAGGGCTCTGCCTGGCGGTCTCGCTGGCGCTGGCCCTGGCGCTGGTGCGCCCCGCCGCCGCCAAGAGCCTGGCGGTACACATCAGCGATGACTACACCGTGATGAGCGACCCGCTGGAACCCGGCGAGACTGTGACCCAGACCTTTTCCACCGACGAGGATCTGCTGGCGCTGGGGTTCGTCTTCGGCCTGTCGGGCGACCAGCCCGCCGGCCAGCTGGACCTGACCCTGGCGGACGCCGACACCGGCGAGGTGCTGGCCCGCTCCGCCGGTGAGATGGCCAACATCATCCCCGGTCAATACACAACGCTGGGCCTGGACACGCCGGTGCCCGGTGAGGCGGGCCGGCGGTATCTGGTGACCCTGAGCCCCCGGTACACCGGCGACGGCCGGCTGTGCGTGGGGCATTCCGACGGCGCCGCCCTGTGGGAAGAGAGCCTGACCATCCGGGGCGAGACGGTGGACGGCACCCTGGCCCTGCTGGCCACGACCCGGCGCATCGGCGGGTTCCTGACCCGGTACTTCCTGATCGTGGCGGGGCTGGCGTCGGTGACGGTGTTTTTCGGGGTGCGGGCGGCGCTGCGCGGCGCCGTGCGGCTGCCGCGGCTGGTCTTCGGGCTGGTGGTGGCCTTCGGGCTTTTGTACAGCGTGGTGCTGCCCCCCTACGCCGCCCCGGATGAAAAATACCACATCAACCAGTCCTTCACCCTGGCCTGCCGCTGGGCCAACTGGTTCAGCGGCGACGAATGGCGGATGGGCAACGTGCCCATCGAGATGAGCTACCGCCGGGAGCATGACGCCAACGCGATGCTGCAGGACGAGAACACCACCGTCTTCACCTGGCAGGAGTGGGCCGACGAACTGCTGACCCTGAGCCCCGACGAATTCGACAGCCATGTGGAGCTGGCCGAATACCAGACCGACCGCAACCCGATCCTCTACCTGGCCAGTGCGGCGGGGGTGTTTGCGGGCTTTGTGCTGCGGCTGGGCTTTGTGCCCACCCTGATGCTGGGGCGGCTGTGCAACCTGCTGGTGTTTGCGGCGCTGGCGGCGGCCGCGGTGCGCCGCGCCCCCTTCGGGCGGCGGGTGTTTGCGGCGGCGGCGCTGCTGCCCATGACGCTGCATCTGGCGGCCTCCTTCAGCCGGGATTCGATGCTGCTGGGGCTGGCTTTCCTGTTCACCGCCCTGTGCCTGGAAGCCGTCTTCGGCGGCGAGGGCCGCCCGCTGCGCCCGCGGGATCTGGCGGCGCTGGCGGTGTCCGGCATTCTGCTGGCGCCGGCCAAGGTGGTCTATCTGCCGTTGGCCGCCCTCTTCCTGCTGATCCCCAACCTGCGGCTGGGGGCCCGCCCGGTGCTGAAAAAGGCCGGCTATGCGGCGGCCTGCCTGCTGCTGGTGCTGGGCTTCAACGGCGCCATGCTGACCGACAGCCTGACCGCCGCCCCCGAGCCGGCTGCCGCCGAACAGACGGCCGGCACCGAGCAGGCAGCCGATACCGAGCAGGCGGCGGGGGCCGAGGCCGCCCGCCAGGCCCCCGCCCCTGCGGCGGCGGTGGAGGGGTATGACTACTACACGGCCATCCCCGAGGAATACCTGGCCGCCACCACCGAAGCCTTTGTGCGCCGGCTGTACTACTGCACCGAGCCCGACGCCCAGGTGACCGACAGCGAGGTGGCCTTCTGGGTGCAGGCGCTGGAGGAGGGCGACGTGACCGCCGCCCGGCTGGGGCAGAGCTTTCTGTTCAGCCCCACCGTGATGGAACAGAACACGCTGAGCGACGACGAATTCATCCAGGCGGCCTCGCTGATCTACCTGGACCGCAATGTCATGGCGGAGGAGCAGGCCCGGGAGGTCTTCCGGCAGCAGCTGGCCGACAAGGGCCGGACCGACATGTTCAAGGCCTTCTATTCCAGCAGCGAGTGCCATGAGATCCTGGACCCCTGCGGCGTCACCGTCGGCACCGAGGACCCGTCCGCCTACCCGCTGGACCGGCAGACGCTGGCTGACCAGGTGGAACAGGCCCGCGCCGTGCGGGCCAGCCAGAGCACCGTGGCGGCGGAGGATACCGTCACCTACACGCCCGGCTATGTGCTGACCCACCTGCCCGCCACCCTGGCGCTGGTGGTGCGCAGCGCCGTGGCCGATACCGACGACGCCATCCGCGGGCTGGTGGGGGGCCTTTTGAGCTACAATTCGCTGGAACTTGCCTGGGGCTGGGTGCTGGCGCTCTACGCCCTGCTGGGGCTGGCGGCGCTGCCCGCCCGCGGCGCCGGGGACATCCAGCTGCCGGAGGGGCGCTACCGGGTCTGGTGCGCCCTGGCCGCGCTGGGCTGCGCCGCCCTGGCGGTGGCCGGCTGCATCGTGTGGACCCCGGTGCGGTACGATACGATCTACGGGTTCCAGGGGCGGTATCTGCTGCCGGCGCTGCCGCTGGCGGTGCTGGCCTTCGGGCCGCGGCGCATCCAGCTGGCCGACGAGTCCCGCGCCACCGCCGCGCTGGTCACCGCCCTGTGCCTGACCCAGACCGGGGTGCTGCTGAACATCATGCTGGCCGTCATCGCCCGGTGACGCCCGGTTCAAGCCGCGGCGGGGCCGCCCGCCGCCAGGGGAGGAGCCCCGCCATGACCATCTGCTTTTTTTCCGCCCAGTACCTGCCGACCCCCGGCGGGGTGGAGCGGTATACCTGGAACCTGGCCCGCCGCTGCGTGCAGGAGGGGGGCCGGGCCATCGTGGTGACCAGTGCGCTGCCCGGCCTGCCCGACCGGGAGCGGGACCCCGACGGCATCGAGATCTACCGCCTGCCGGTCTTCCCGGTGATGAAGGGCCGGTTCCCGGTGCTGCGCCCCGGCCCGGCGCTGCGCCGGCTGACCCGGCAGCTGTGGCAGGAGCCCATCGACTTCTGCGTGATCCAGACCCGCATGTACACCGAAAGCCTCTGGGCCGCCCGGGCCGCCCGCCGGCGGGGGCTGCCGGCGCTGGTCATCGACCATTCCACCGGCTATATGCCGATGGGCGGCGGCCTGCCGGGGCTGGCCGGGCGGCTGTACGAGCAGCTGGCCTGCCGGGTGGTGCGCAGCGCCGGCTACCCGTTTTACGGGGTGTCCCGGGCGGTCTGCCGCTGGCTGGAACAGTTCGGCATCCGGGCGGCCGGCTGCCTGCCCAACGCCGTGGACCCGGACACCCTGGCCGCCGAGCTGGCCCGGGACCCCATCGACTGGCGCCGCACCCTGGGGCTGCCCGCCGGGACCTTTCTGGTGGCCTTTGCCGGCCGGCTGATCCCCGAAAAAGGCGCCGGCGAGCTGGCCCGGGCGGTGGCCGGGCTGGAGGGCGCCGCCCTGGCCGTGGCCGGCGACGGGCCCGAAGCCCGGGCCCTGACCGACGCCGGCGCCCACCTGCTGGGGGCGCTGCCCCATCACCAGGTGGTGCAGCTGTTCGCCCAGGCAGACTGCTGCTGCCTGCCCACCCGCTATGCCGAGGGGTTCCCCACCACCCTGCTGGAAGCCGCCGCCTGCGGCTGCCCCATCGTGTGTACCCCCACCGCCGGCACCGAGGAGCTTTTGCCCGGGCCGGACTATGGGATCCTTTTGCCCGACACCCGGCCCGAGACCATCCGCACGGCGCTGGCCGGGGTCCGGGACGACCCGGCCGCCGCCGCCCGGCGGGCCGAGCGGGTGCGCCGGCACCTGGGCGAACACTTTACATGGGACGCCGTGTTTGCTACAATAAAGGCAATCGCCGCCGGCCGGGCCGATGGCTGACCCCCGGTGCGCCGACTGTGCAAAAGGAGCTTGTATGCCCAGACTGTTGATTGTGATTCCCGCCTTCAATGAGGAGGCGAACATCGTGCGGGTGGTGGAAGGGCTGACCCGGAACTGCCCCCAATACGACTATGTGGTGGTCAACGACGGCAGCCGCGACAAGACCGCCGCCCTCTGCCGCGCCCACGGGTACCGGCTCATCGACCTGCCGGTGAACCTGGGGCTGGCCGGGGCTTTCCAGACCGGGCTGCGCTATGCGGCCGACAACGGCTATGACTGCGCCATGCAGCTGGACGCCGACGGCCAGCACAGGCCCGAATACATCGCCGCCATGCTGGAAGAGCTGGAGGACGGGGCCGATATCGTGATCGGCAGCCGGTTCCTGACGGTGAAAAAGCCCAAGACGCTGCGGATGCTGGGCAGCTACATCATCAGCTGGTCCATCCGGCTGACCACCGGGCGGGCCATCTGCGACCCCACCAGCGGGATGCGGATGTTCAACCGTGCCATGGTGGAGGAGTTCGCCCAGAACCTCAACTACGGCCCCGAGCCGGACACCATCAGCTACCTGATCAAGAACGGCGCCATCGTCAAGGAGGTGCAGGTCCGGATGGGCGAGCGGCAGGCCGGCCACAGCTACCTGACCTTCTGGAAAAGCATCCAGTATATGATGAAGATGTCGGTCTCCATCCTGCTGATCCAGTGGTTCCGCAAGCGGGACACCGAGACCCCCTACCCCGAAAGGAGCCTGTGAGATGTTTGACCAGATGCTGCTTCGGGTCTGCCTGATCGTGGGCAGCCTGATCACCGCCGTTTATGTGCTGCGCCGGGTGCGCCACGCCAAGATCCAGATCGAGGATACCATCTTCTGGCTGCTGTTCAGCGGGGTGCTGCTGGTGCTGGCCATCTTCCCCGGCATCGCGTACTGGGCGTCCCGGCTGCTGGGCTTCCAGAGCCCCATCAACTTTGTGTACATCGTCGTGATCTTTCTGCTGCTGGTCAAACAGTTCCTGCTGTCCATCCGCATCAGCCAGCTGGACTCCCGCCTGCGCATCCTCACCGAGCAGGTGGCGCTGAACCAGGAAAAGCAGGAGCGGGAAAAAATGGACCTGTGACCCCTGGGAAAACCCGGCAGCGGCTTGCCTGGGGCGGCGGTTTGTGTTACAATATTCTATATCTCTAAACCGGCGTTTTTCACATCCGCCGCAGGAAAGAAGGTTTCACCATGGCGTTTACCCCCAAACTGACCTATAAAGGCCGCCCCCTTGTGCGCTGCGGCAACGATATCTACTACGGCAGCATGACCGAGCCCTACATCGTCTACCTGCAGGTGCTGAACACCAAAAAGGAAAACGGCGTCGATGTGGCGGACAAGGTCCACATCATCCTGCTGTCCACCGACGATTCCAAGCCGCTGCCCGAGCGCATCGTCCGCCAGGCCAACAAGGTCGGGCTGTTCAATGCGCTGTCCTTCGGGGACATCATGCTGCGCGGCCAGCTGAAAGAGCAGAAAAAGTAAGTTGGAAAAGGCCCGGCACCCGCGGCGTTGGCAGCGGTGTGTCGGGCTTTTTTGCATTCCGCCCCGATGGTAAGGAGGTGCCCTATGCCCCGTTTTCTGCCCCGCCGCCACGGCGCGGCCCTGGCCGCCCTGCTGGGCTGCCTGGCGCTGGCGCTGCTGCTCTACCATGACCTGGCGGGCGGCACCCTGCTGCAGCACAGCCCCTACGACAGCTACGCCCTGCAGGCGGAAAACTGGCTGGCCGGCCGCATCTGGATCGAAGACGGCGAAGCCTACCCCTGGCTGGAACTGGCCGTCTACCAGGGGCGGTACTACCAGTCCTTCCCGCCGGTGCCGGCGGCGGCGCTGCTGCCCTTTGTGGCGCTGGGCGGTGGGGCCCAGGCGGTACCCAGCAACCTGATCTGCGGGGTATATGGTCTGCTGGCCGCGGCGGGGGTGTACGGGTGCTTCTGGCGGCGGGGCGCCCCGCCCGCCGCCGCTGCCTTCTTCGCGCTGTTCTGCGCGGGCGGGTCCAACCTGTTCTGGCTGTCCACCAGCGGCGGGGTGTGGTTTCTGGCCCAGGTGCTGGGGTTCTGCCTGGCCGTGTGGGGCATTTTCTGGGCGCTGGGGCGCACGCTGCCCCAGCAGGCGCTGGCAGGGTTCTGCCTGGCCGCGGCGGTGGGCTGCCGGCCCTTCTATGTGCTGCTGCTGGGGCTGTGGGCGCTGCGGGGGCTGCGCCTGGCCCGGGGGCGCCGCGGCGCCCTGCCGAAGCTGGCCGCCGCCTGGGCGCCGGTGGCCGGGGTGGCCGCCCTGCTGATGGGGTACAACTACGCCCGCTTCGGTTCGGTGGTGGAGTTCGGCCACAACTACCTGCCCGAGTTCCAGCGGGCGGAGCACGGCCAGTTCGGCCTGGCCTACCTGCTGCCCAACCTGCTGAACCTGCTGCGGCCGGTGACGCTGACCGCCGACGGCAGCCTGCAGTTTGAACATTTCAACGGCTTTTTCTTTCTTGCGGCCGACCCGCTGTTCCTGCTCTGGCTGCTGGCGGCGGTGCGGGCGCTGCGCAGCCGGGCGGCGGCCGACGGGCGGGACCTGCCCTTCCCCACCGGCGGGCGGGTGCTGGGGGCGGTCTTTCTGGCGGCGCTGGTGCTGACCTGCCTGCACAAGACGCTGGGCGGCTGGCAGTTCGGGGCGCGGTATCTGGTGGACCTGCAGGTCTACCCGCTGCTGTGGTTCCTGGGCCGCACCGGCCCCGAGGATGCCCCCGGCCCGGCGGCCTGGGGGCTGTGCGGGGCGGCGGTGCTGTTCAACCTGTACGGAGCGGTCTACATGCTGGGGGTGTGATCCGATGGAAACCTTGTTGTTCTGGGGCGGCAGCGCGGCCATTGTGGCGGCGGTGGGCTGGATGATCCTGTGCGGCGGGCGGGACCTGGGCCTGTGGCGTCTGCCCGCCCGGCCGGACACCCCGGCCCCGGCCGGCGCCCTTGGCCGGCGGGAAGCCCTGGCCTGGGCGGCCGGGGCGCTGGCCTGCCAGTGGGCCGTGGTGCTGGCGGCCTACTGCCTGGTACACGGCGGCCCGGCCGGATTCTGGGCGGGGCTGTGGCAGCGGTTCACCACCGCCGGGGACAGCCCCCACTACCTGTTCCTGGCCGAAAACGGCTACCCGCGCACCGGCGAGCAGAGCAACCTGCTGGTCTTTTACCCGCTCTACCCGCTGCTGGTGCGGCTGCTGGGCATGGCCTGCGGCGGGCGGTACGCGCTGTGCGGCATGGCGCTGAGCCAGGTCTGCTTTGCCGGGGCGGCGGTGCTGTTCCGGGCGTTGGCCGGGCGGCGGCTGCCGGCGGGGGGCGCCCGCTGCGCCGCCGCCGCGCTGCTGCTCTACCCCTTCAGCTTTTTTGCCTTCGGCGCCTACACCGAGGGGCTGTTTCTTCTGCTGAGCATCGGCTGCCTGTATGCGCTGGACCGGCAGAGCTGGGGGGCGGCCGGGCTGGCCGGGCTGCTGGCGGCGCTGTGCCGCACCCAGGGGCTGGCGCTGTTCTTTGCGGCGGTGTATGCGGTGTGGCAGGCCCCGCGGCCCCGGCGGCGCGGGGGCTGGGCGGCGCTGCTGGGCGCGCCGGCCGGGTACGGGCTGTACCTGAGCCTGAACTGGGCCGTGCAGGGGGAGTTTTTCCGCTACCTGGACCACCAGAGCGCCGCCCCCTGGTACCAGACGGCCCGGTGGTTCGGGGCCAACCTGGTGCAGCAGTACGGCATGGCCCTGGACTACCCCGGCCTGGCCCGCTTCATCTATCTGCCCCAGCTGGTGCTCTACTTTGTGGGGCTGGCGGCGCTGGGGTATCTGTTCTGGCGGGGCACGGCGCCGGCCGCGGCGGTGTACGCGCTGGCCTACTTCGGCATGAGCTACCTGAGTTCCTGGCTGATCTCGGGCGGGCGCTATCTGTTCGGCTGCCTGGGGCTGTATCTGGCGCTGGGCAGTGTGTGCCGCCCCTGGGTGCGCGGCCTGCTGCTGGCCGCCGAGGGCGGGCTTCTTCTTTTATACGCTGTGTATTATATGCAGGGTCAGGCCATTATGTAATCAGTCGAGATGCCTGCCGAGCCGATCCCGCCCTGTGTTTTCCGGGGCCGGCCGGGGGGCCGGCCGGATTTTGGGCCGCTTGATACCGGGAGGATGGCTGAGATGAACAAAAAGAGAATCGGGATCGCCGCTGCCGCCCTGGCTGTGCTGGGGTTGGCCGTGCTTTTTCTTCATGCGATGCTGTTCCCCGCCGAATACCGGCCCGCCGATGACGAAATCGCCCTGCGTATTCAGCTTGCTACAAAAGAAGATTTTGGTCTGCTGGTCTATGATTATACGGCCGGAGGGCACACATACAGCGGAGGCACCTCAAATGTGGACGGTTCGCTGATCCGACATGACGCCGAGATCATGGTGGTGTTGGGTGAGAAAGAGCTGAACGGCGCCGTGGCCCCTGTCGAGCTGTCCATGCAGTTCCGCATCATAACCGACTATGTGACCCCCAATTATGAAAATGTGTACCCGGATGCCATCACAAACTATATGGAGCCCCTTTCCTGGAACGCCCGGCCGGGCGAGACCTATTCCCTTGTCATCACCGGGGACAGGGCAAACGGATACCAAGCCGCGCTCAGGCAAGAATAGCCGCCATACAAAAACAGCCCCTGCCTGCCGGCAGGGGCTGTCGTATGTTCAGTATGCGCTTTGGCGGGATCAGTCGATCTTGATCTCGGTGGCGGTGTCGGGCTTGGCGGGCTCGTCCTCCTCTTCCTCGGGGGCAAGCTCGATGTCAAAGGCCGCGCCGCAGTTGGGGCAGACCAGTTCCCGGTTCATCAGGGTATCCTCGTCCACCGTGGTCACCACGCCGCAGTTGGGGCAGGTCACCTCATACTCGGCGTCGTCGTCCTCCTCCTCGTCCTCGTCCAGGTCGAACAGCGCGCTGGTCAGATCGTCCATATCCTCGTCCATGGCGTCCAGTTCGTCATACACCTGGTCCAGGGCGTTGTCATGCTCGGTGACGGTCGCCGCCATTTCCTCCAGCAGATCCATCATAGCCGAGATGATCCGGCCGTTCTTGCTGTTGGGGTCAAACTCCATCCCGGTCATCAGGCCGCGGATGTAAGCGGCCTTTGCATTCAGGTCCATGGCCATAGCCTTTACCTCCTTAACGCTGCGGGTCAAAGCCGATCAGTTCACCCGCTCCATGTACTCGCCGGTGCGGGTATCAATGCGGATCTTGTCGCCCTCGTTGATGAACAGCGGCACGCGGATCTCGGCGCCGGTCTCCACCTTGGCGGGCTTGAGGGTGTTGGTGGCGGTGTTGCCCTTGAAGCCGGGCTCGGTCTCGGTGATCTCCAGCTCGATGAAGTTGGGGATCTCGACGCTGAACACCTTGCCCTTGTAGGACAGCAGCTTGCAGACCTCGTTCTCCTTGCAGAACTTGAAGTTTTCCGGCACGTCGGCGGCGTTGACCGGGATATCGTCATAGGTCTCGTTGTCCATGAAATGGTACAGGTCGCCATCCTCGTAGGAGTAGGTCACTTCCTTGCGCTCGATGAACGCCTGGGGGAATTTGGCGGTGGGGTTGTAGCTGGTTTCGGTCACAGCGCCGGTGATGACGTTCTTGGTCTTGGTGCGCACGAACGCAGCGCCCTTGCCGGGCTTGACGTGTTGGAACTCAACGACCTGAAGAACCTGGCCGTCCTGCTCGAAGGTGACGCCGTTGCGGAACTCGCCTGCAGAGATCATAAAAGGATTCCTCCAATACTTTAGTTGGTCAGTAATACATACCTGTTAACTATTTTAATATAAAACCCGCGCCAATGCAAGTCTTTTGCGCCTTTCCGGGCCAAAAAACCCGAAAATGCCCTGCCGGGGCGCCCCGCCCTTATGCCTGTGGCGCGGCGGCCCAGGCGGCGGCCAGGGCGGCGGCGTCCTCGGCCTGGGTGCCGGCCGATTCGCAGATGACGGTGGGGCGCAGCCCCCGGGCCTTGAACAGCGCCATCAGCGGCTGGTGGGGCGGGCCGTAGGCGGTATCGGCAAAGGTCAGGTGGCATTTTTCGCCCCCCTGGGTGTAGGCGATGCGGGAAAAATGGACGTGGAAGGTCCGGGCCCGCTCGTCCCCCAGCGCCCGGTCCAGCCGGTCCAGCAGGGCCGCATAGTCGCCGGCGGCCGCCGCCCCGGCAAACTCGCTGCCCTGGCTGCGGGCATACAGGTGCCCGAAGTCGATGCAGGGGGTGATGCGCGGGTCCACGGCGCACAGGGCCAGCACTTCCTCCAGGGTGCCCAGCTGGTTGACCTTGCCCATCGTTTCGGGGCAGAGGATGCAGTCGCCGAAACCGGCGGCGTCCACCGCCGCCACGGCCCGGCGCATCGTGTCCAGGGCTTTGTCCAGGGCGTTTTCCCGGCTTTGCCGGCCGCAGGACCCCGGGTGGAAGATCACCCGCCGCCCGCCCATGGCCCGCACGGCGGCGCAGCTCTGCAGCAGGTAGTCGATGCTGTGCAGCCGCTTGTCCTCCTCCAGGCTGGACATGCTGATGTAGTAGGGCGCGTGGACCGACAGGGCGATGCCCCGCCCGGCGCAGGCGGCCCCCAGCGCGGCGGCCCGGGCGTCCGAGATGCGCACGCCGCGGCCGCACTGGTATTCGAAGGCGGTGAGCCCGAAGGAGGCGGTGAAGGCGGCGATGTCCTCGGGGGTTTTGCCGCCGCCGGCCCGGAAGCTGTCCGAAAGGCCGGCCGTGCCGAACCGCGGGGCGTCATTCCGAACCATGGGTCTTGCCCCCTTTCTCGTAATAGCGGCGGAGGAAGGGCGCTTCCAGCCGGCGCTTGAAGCGCACCCCCCGGGATTTGTCGTGGGGGGTGCGGGGCAGCACGCTCAGGCAGCGGATGCCGTACAGCCCGGCGGCCAGCCGGTCGGTGAAGAGCTGGTCGCCCACCATGGCCATCTGCCGCCGGGGCACGCCCAGCCGCCGCCGGGCCACCATAAGGCCCACCGGCAGCGGCTTGCAGGCCAGCGGCACCCAGGCCAGGCCGATGCGCCGGGCAAAGGGCCGCACCCGGCGCCCCGTGTTGTTGGACACGATGGTCAGGCTGACGCCCGCCGCCCGCATGGCCTCCAGCCAGGCGGACACGCCGGGGTCCAGCTGCTGGCTGCCGTCGCCGGTCAGGGTGTTGTCCACATCCAGCACCAGGGCGGTGATGCCCTGGCTTTGCAGGTAGGCCGGGGTGATGTCCTCCACCCGGCGGAAGATGATTTCAGGGGTCAGCAGCATGGGCGCCTCACTTTCTGATACGGGGCGGGTAAGCCCTGCAAAAATAAAGCAGGCCCGCCTGCGCGGGCCTGCTTTCTGGTACGGGGGTGCGCGGCGCTGCCAAAGCACACGGCCGTTGTCCTACCCCACCGCACCAAGCCGTTCCGATTCAAACCTTTGTATAAACGCCTGAGCGAAATTACTTATACTTGCGCTTGCGGGCGGCTTCGGACTTCTTCTTGCGGCGCACGGAAGGCTTTTCATACGCTTCGCGCTTGCGCACCTCGGCCAGGACACCACTGCGGGCGGTGCTGCGCTTGAAACGGCGCAGGGCGCTCTCCAGGGATTCGCCCTCCTTGACACGGATCTCCGACATCTTTATCCCTCCCTTGGTCTTTAGACAGGAGTTTGCCGGTCAAAAATTTCTAATCAACCAGTAAACAAAAGTATACTATAAAGCACGGCCGGCTGTCAACCACGTTTTGGCCGGTTCGGGCAAATTCGCATAAAGTTTACAATTCGGGCATTTCCACCGGCGCGGCCGATCCCCCTCAGCCCTGCCCCGCCAGCCTGAACCACAGCGCCAGCGCGCCGTAGATCACCGGCTGGTGCAGCATGTACACAAGCAGGGTGTGCCGGCCGACCGCGCACAGCGGGCGCAGCGGCGCCGGGGCCCGGCCCATCCGCGACGCCAGCCGGCCGGGGCCGAGGCACCGGGCCAGGAAGTACCCGCACCAGAACAGGAACACCCAGGGCAGCAGCGGGAAGTAATCGGCCGAGGAAAACCGGCTCAGGTCGGGCAGGCCCAGCCAGAACCAGTTGCCCGCGTACAGCGCCGCCGGCAGCCGGGCAAGCCGCAGCCCTTCAAACCCCAGGAAGCCGTTGGGCAGCTGGTTGAGCAGCAGGAAGGCCGCCGCCGACCCCGCCAGCCCCGCCGCCGGCGGGACCCGGTCCAGCGCCGGGCGCAGCAGCGCGGTGAGCAGCAGCGCACTGCCGGTCAGGTGCAGCACCCCGAACCAGATGGCCTGGCTGGGCATGACCACCGCCGTGACCACCGTGAGCACCGCCGCGCAGCCCAGCGTGACGGCCCCGTGCCGCCACACCGAGCGGGAGAAGACCACGCTGAACCCGGCGATGAGCAAAAAGCTCCAGCAGATGTACTGCTGCCAGACATGGCAGCTCGGGGCCGTGATGTCGTACCAGCCGCCGGGCCGGCCGAAGACATAGACCCAGTCGTACAGGGCATGGTAGGCCAGCATATTCAAAAGGGCCAGGCCGCGCAGCGCATCCAGCTGCCACAGCCGCGGCCCGGGCGCAGGGCGCGGCATCCGGGGTTCCTCCTTTACGGGTGATCTGATGTTTCCACTATACCCGCCGCCGGGTGGGAAGTCAAGCCCCGAGACGGCCGAAAACCTTGCAAACTGCTGAAATTTGCGCTACAATATTTGTAGATTTCGACGAGGTTTGCAGCGATCCCGGCAGGGGCCCGGCCGCGGCCTTCCCCTTACGAAAAGCAGCAAAGGAGGCTGTTCCCCATGCCGGATATCCGCCTGATCGCCCTGGACCTGGACGGCACTGTGTTTGACGATGAAAAGCGCATCAGCGCCCGCACGCTGCAGGCCATCCGCGCCGCTTTGGACCGCAGCGTGGATGTGGTGCCCGCCACCGGGCGGCAGGCCGGCGGCATCCCCGCCGAATTTCTGCAGATGCCCGGCGTGCGCTACGCCCTGACCGCCAACGGCGCCAGCGTGGTGGAGCTGGCCAGCGGCCGCAGCGTGGTGCGCCTGCCCTTTGACGACGTGCTGGCCCAGCAGGTGCTGGCGGCGGTGCAGCCCTTTGGCGGGGTGATCGGGGTGTTCATTGACGGCGCGTGCTACGGCGACCCCGACAGCGCCGCCCGCGTTGAGAGCACCTGCCCCCCGGCGCTGCTGCCCTATGTGCGGGCCAGCCGCCAGGTGGTGCCGGACATGCCCGCCTGCCTGGCGGCCCACCCCGGCCAGGTGGAGAAGTTCAGCATCCTGTACGGGGACGCCGCCACCCGCGACGCCGCCTGGGCCGCCGTGGCGGCGGCCTGCCCGGGGGCGGAGATCACCAGCAGCGTGCCCTGCAACCTGGAGGTGAACGCCCCCGGCGTGAACAAGGGCCGCGGGCTGATGGCGCTGGCCGCCGAGCTGGGGCTGGACCCCGCCCAGGTGATGGCCTGCGGCGACAGCGGCAACGACCTGGCCATGATCCGGCTGGCCGGGCTGGGGGTGGCCATGGCCAACGCCAGCCCCGACGTGCTGGCCGCCGCCAACGCCGTGACGCTGGACAACAACCACGACGGTGTGGCCGCCGCCATTGAGACCTATGTACTGGGGGCCTGAACTTTGTCAACCCTGAAACCCGAACAGCAAGGCCCCGGCCTTGTGGCGCGGTTCGGCGCCTCCGTGCAGGACCTGACCGGCCGGGACGCCGCCGCGGCCCGCCGGCTGCTTTTGCTGGGTCTGCGGGCACAGCGGGCCCGGCTGACCCTGGCCCCCGACCGGCGGCTGCCCCCGGCCCGCCGGTATGCGGCCCGCGCCGCCATGGACGCCATGGTGCGCCCGCTGGCCCGGGGCGGGCAGTCGGCCATCGTCAACGTCTTTCTGCCCTGTGAGCTTCTGCAGGCTTTCGGCGTCGCCCCGCTGTTTGCCGAGGGGCTGTCCTGTTACCTCAACGGTGCCCGGGCCGAAAAGTTCTTTCTCCACCGGGCCGAGGAGGGCGGGGTCTCCCCCAACTTCTGCAGCTACCACAAGGCGCTGCTGGGCGCCGGGTTCAGCGGGCTGCTGCCCCGGCCGCTCTTCACCGCCTGCACCTCGCTGGCCTGCGACGCCAACAATCTGACCTTCCGCCGCCTGGCCGAAGAGTTCGGCGTGCCCGCCTTCTACATCGACGTGCCCTACACCCGGGACGAGGCGGCGGTGCGGGAGGTGGCCGACCGGCTGCGGGAATTTGCCGAGTTTCTCTCGCTGCGCACCGGCCGCCGGCTGAATGAGGACGCCCTGCGCGCCGCCGTGGCCCGCAGCGGCCGCACGCTGGACCTGCTGGCCCGGGCCCGGGCCGCCCTGGCGGGCAAGGTGCTGCCCGGGGATGTGGTGTCGGCTTCCTATGAGGTTTTCGTCGCCCACACGATGTTGGGCACCCCCGCCGCCGAGCGCTACGCCCGGCAGCTGCTGCAGGACGCCCGGGACCCCCGGTACACCCGGGCGGAGGCAGACTCGCTGCGGCTGGTCTGGGCCCACACGATCCCCTTCTACCAGCCGCCGGTGCAGCGGGCGCTGGACTTTGCCCCCGGCGCCCACCTGGCCGCCTGCGAGATGAGCGCCGACACCCAGGGGCTGGTCATGGACCCCGACCACCCCTACGAGAGCATGGCCCGCCGGCTGGTGTACAACAGCTTCAACGGCGGGGCGGGGCACCGCATCGACCGGCTGCTGGAGCTTTGCCGCCAGCAGCAGGCCGATGGGCTGGTCTATTTCTGCCACTGGGGCTGCAAGGGCACCCAGGGCGCCGCCCAGCTGGTGCGCAGCCGGCTGGAGGAGGCCGGCTACCCGGTGCTGCTGCTGGACGGGGACGGCTGTGACCGGGCCAACGCCAGCGACGGGCAGACCGCCACCCGGCTGGAGGCGTTCCTGGAGATGCTGGCCGCCGCCCGCCGGGAGCGGGCGGACCACGCCGGAAAGGAGGCGGGCGCATGACCGTCTATTATGCCTGCAAATACGCCCCGCTGGAGCTGATCGCCGGTTTCGGCGCCGACTGCGCCGCGCTGGACCCGCTGGCCGAGAGCTTTTCCTGCGCCGAGCGCCACGCCCACCCAAACCTGTGCGGCTACGCCAAGGCGGTGCTGGAACAGGTGGAGCAGTCCCGGGTGCGGGCGCTGGTGCTGACCAACTGCTGCGACGCGATGCGCCGGGTCTACGATGTGCTGGAAGCCTCCGGCGGGCTGGATTTCCTCTACTTTCTGCCGCTGCCCCACCAGACCGGTCCGGCTGCCCGGGCCCGGCTGGCCCGGGACCTGGGGCGGCTGGCCCAGGCGCTGCAGGCTTATACCGGCCGCGCTTTTGACCCGGCGCTGGCCGCCCGGGCCTTTGTGCGCCGCAACCGGCGGCCGGGGCCCCACATCACCCTGCTGGGGGCCCACGGGGGCAGCGTGCTGTACCACACCGTGCAGCAGGCTTTCTCGCTGCCGGTGGTGGACGCCACCTGCAGCGGCAACCGCCGGGTGGAATTGCCGGGCAACCATCTGCCCGACACACTGGCGGCCTTTCTGCCCGTTTACGCGGGGGCGCTGCTGGACCAGCCCCCCTGTATGCGGATGGAGGCCGCCCTGCCCGGCCGCCGGGCCCTGGTGGATGGGGAGACGGCGGGGGTTGTGTACCACACGGTCCAGTTCTGCGATTACTATGCAACCGGCTTTGCGGTGCCGGGAACGGAGGCGGAAACCATCCCCATGTTGAAGATCGAGACCGACTGCACCCGCCAGACCTACACCAGCGGCGGCGGGCAGCTGAGCACCCGCCTGGGCGCCTTTGCCGAGAGCATCGGCGCCCAGCCCCGGCAGGAGAGCGCCGACGCCGTCACCCACCCCGGCGCCCGGTACGCCGCCGGCATCGACTCGGGCTCCACCAGCACCGATGCGGTGATCCTGGACCGAAGCGGCCGGATCGTGGCCTACAGCATCGTGCCCACCGGCGCCGGGGCCAAGGCCGGCGCCCGCCAGGCGCTGGAGGAGGCGCTGACCCGGGCCGGCCTGACCGAAGCCGACCTGGGCGCCCGGGTGTATACCGGATACGGGCGGGACTTTATCGGCGGCGAAGGCGGCGCGGCGGTGACCGAGATCACCTGCCACGCCCGCGGCGCCCACCACCTGGACCCGGAGGTGCGCACCGTGGTGGACATCGGCGGGCAGGATTCCAAGGTGATCCGGCTGGACGCCGAGGGTGCGGTGCAGAACTTTGTGATGAACGACAAGTGCGCCGCCGGCACCGGGCGGTTTTTGGAGATGATGGCCCGCACGCTGCAGATGCCGCTGAGCGAGATGAGCACGCTGGGCCTGGCCTGGAAGAAGGATGTGACCATCTCCAGCATGTGCACGGTGTTTGCCGAGAGCGAGGTGGTCAGCCTGGTGGCCCAGAGCACCGCCCCGGCGGACATCATCCACGGGCTGAACAAGAGCGTGGCCGGGCGCACCGCCGCCCTGGCCAAGCGGGTGAACGGCACCCCCAAGTACATGATGACCGGCGGGGTGGCCAAAAACCAGGGTCTTGTGAAGGAGCTGGAAAAGAGCCTGGGCGCCCCGGTGGAGGTCAGCGAATACAGTCAGCTGTGCGGGGCGCTGGGGGCCGCGCTCTTTGCGCTGGACGCTTTGAACCGCACGCCGGACCCGGCGGGCGAAAAATAGCTTGCCATTTTCCGGTGAATCGAATACAATGTGAAGAGGGTGTGCCCTGCGGCGCGCCCTGAGCGTGTCGAGAAACTCGACACGCTCCACAAGAGGCAACAGCCGCGCACGGCGATTGCCTAACGCGGCTGTTTCCCCTTGTGTATGTCCGGGTTGCGGTGCCCGCATCATGCGGCGCGCCTTGGACGGCGCTTGCATTCTGCGACCGCTGCCCCTGCTCCGCCTCGCTGCATCCGCCGCAGGCGGCGCTCGGCTCCGCAGCCCTTCGACAAAATTTTACGGCAAATCGCGCACTCGTCACTTCGTTCCTCGCACACAATTTGCCGTAAAATTTCCCTGTCGGTGTCGCCGTCGTCGGCGCATGTCCGCCGACGGCGACCGTTTTTATATTTTCAACAGGCTGAGGGTGTGCCCTGCGGCGCGCCCTTTTTTAACAATACAAAAATAGAGAAGGTGCGATTATGGCTTGGAATCTTCTTGTGGGACAGTCCGGCGGGCCCACCGCCGTGATCAACTCCAGCCTGGCCGGCGTGTATGAGAGCGCCAAGGCTTTTGGCGCTGAGCATGTGTACGGGATGCAGTACGGCATCGAAGGGCTGCTGGAAGGGCGGATCGTGGATCTGGACCGGCAGCTGGGCGACAAAATGGCCATTGAGCTGCTCAAGCGCACCCCCTCCAGCTTTCTTGGCAGCTGCCGCCACAAGCTGCCCGACGCCGAGGTGAACGAAGCGCCCTACCAAACGCTGTTCCAGTTGTTTGACCGGTACAAGATCGGGGCGGTGCTGTACATCGGCGGCAACGACAGCATGGACACCATCGCCAAACTGGCCGCCTACGGCGCCGCCAAAAACAGCGACATCCGGTTTATCGGCGTGCCCAAAACCATCGACAACGACCTGGTGGGCACCGACCACACCCCCGGCTACGGCAGTGCAGCCAAGTACATCGCCACCATTCTGAAGGAAGTCATCTGCGATTCCAGCGTCTATGACATCCGCAGCGTGACGGTGGCCGAGATCATGGGCCGCCACACCGGCTGGCTGGCCGGCGCCGCCAGCCTGGCCGCCGGCAGCGACAGCGACGGGCCGGACATCATCCTGCTGCCCGAGCGGGTGTTTGACGAGGAGGCGTTCCTGGCCCGGGTGGCCGAGCTGGAAGCCCGCCGCCACAATGTCATCATCGCGGCCAGCGAGGGGGTCAAGAACCGGGACGGCGTTTTCCTCTGCGATCTGGTCAGCACCGCCGGCCAGCTGGACGCCTTCGGCCACAAGGCGATCCTGTCCGGCACCAGCCGCTATCTGGCCGACCTGATCCGGGTGCGGCTGGGCTGCAAGACCCGCGCCATCGAGTTTTCCACCCTGCAGCGGTGCGCTTCCCACCTGGCCAGCCGCACCGACATCACCGAAGCCTACCAGGTGGGCGGCGCGGCGGTGGAGGCCGCGTTCCGCGGGCAGACCGGCAAGATGTGCGGCATCCGCCGCCTGGCCGACCAGCCCTACCGCACCGAGACCGCACTGGTGGATGTGGCCGCCGTGGCCAACCGGGAAAAGTGCGTGCCCGCCGAGTGGATCACCCCCGACGGGATGCAGGTGACCGCCGACTTTGAGCGGTACGCCCGCCCGCTGATCCAGGCCGAGCTGACCCCCATCTACATCAACGGCGTGCCCCAGCACATCCACCTGGAGACCGAGTGATCTCCGCCCGTTTCCCCGTACTTGCAAGACTGCAAAAAAGCCGCTTCCCCGAAAAGGGAAGCGGCTTTTGTCTTTGTGGGGTCGGCGGCGATCAGGCGAAGAGGACCCAGAAGTAGATGTAGGCCGGGATCACGGCGGCCAGCGTGAAGGGAATGCCGATGCGGCAGAAGTCGCCGGTCTTGACCTCGTAGCCTTCCCGGCGCAGGATGCCGATGCCGGCAATGTTGGCCGACGCGCCGATGGGGGTCATGTTGCCGCCCAGCGTTGCGCCGGACAGCAGGCCGAAGTAGAGCAGCGTCGGGTCGATGCCCAGGGTGGAAGCCAGGCCGGTGACCACCGGCAGCATCGTGGCCACATAGGGGATGTTGTCGATGAAGGCGGAGAAGAGCACCGACGCCCAGACGATGACCGTGTAGATCAGGAAGACGTTGCCGCCGCCCATCTTGGCCAGCAGGCCGGCGGCCGCATCCACCACCCCCATGTGGGTGATGCCGCCGATGACCAGGAACAGCCCCAGCAGCAGGCCGATGGTCTCAAAGTCGATGGACTTGATGGGGCCGGTGAACGCCTCGGTCTTGCGGGTGCGGACATAGGTGTAGACCATGCCGATGACAAAGAGGGTCACGCAGATCAGACCGTTGGTGATGTCGGGCTTGCTGGGCAGGAAGGAGGCCGAGATCAGCAGCACGATCATGCCCGCCAGCAGCACGGTGGGGACATAGTCGGTGACGGGGGTCAGCTGGGTGGCGCGGTCGATGGGCTTTTTCTCCTTGCGGAACAGCCAGGCCAGGATCAGCGCCGAGGCGACGGCGCCCAGCTCCACCGCAAAGAAGATGCCGGGGCGGCCCTTGTACCAGAAGAAGTCCAGGAAGCTCATGTCGGCGTAGGAGCCCAGCATGATGGCGGTGGTGTCGCCCACCAGCGTGGCAGCCCCCTGCAGGTTGGAGGACACCGCGATGCCGATGATGAAGGGCACCGGGTTGGTGTTGAGCTTTTTGCAGATGGCCAGCGCCACCGGGGCCACCATCAGCACGGTGGCCACGTTGTCCACAAAGGCCGAGATGATGCCGGCAAAGAGGGCCAGCGCCACGGCGGCCATCTGGACATTGGGGACCTTGGTCATGATCATGTCGGCCAGGCGGGCGGGCATGTGGCTGTCGATGAACAGCTGCACCAGGCCCATCGTGCCGGCGATCATCAGCAGCACGTTCCAGTCGATGGCGGTGAAGATCTGGTCCAGCGGCAGCATCCCGGTAAGGATGAACACCAGCGCCGAACCCAGCGCGATGTAGGGGCGGTACTTGCTGAAGGTGAGCATCAGCACATAGGTGATGGCGAACAGGATCAGCGCGTAAATCATAAGCAAACCAGCTTTCTGCGGCCGACGGGCGGCCGGCTTTTTTCCTGATAACTATACATAACTATACAATGGAAGCCGCCAAAATGCAAGCGCCGGGCCCTGGCCGCCGGGCTTTTTTGCCTTTTCTTTGGCGGGAATCCCCAAAACGCCGCCCGGTTTTTTAGGCAGTTTCCTGCTTGACGGCGAGCGGGGGGCATGGTACGCTGGGCATGTAAGAATCCATCTCTGTTGGGAAGTTTTTCCGCCAGCGTGCCCTTCCCCGCCAACGGCGGCCCGGCCGCCGCAAAACAAGGAGGTTCCCTGTATGAGAAAGCGGATGTTGACAGCGGCCCTGGCTGCCCTGCTGCTGGGCGGCTGCGGTGCCCCGGCGGCGGACCCGGCCGCGTCCGAACCGCCGGCGTCCGGCGCGGCCGCCGAGGCCGAAACGCCGACCGCCGACGCCGATACCAACGCCGCCCCCGACGCAGCCGGGGCCGACCCGGTGGTCACCGAGACGAACACCACCTATTACCTGCCCGACGGCACCGTGGCCGCCGAGACCCGCACCACCTATGTCTATGACGAGACCGGGCTGGTCCTGTCCGCCCAGGTCGAGCAGGACGGCGCGGTGCTGATGCGCACCGAAAACGTTTACGACGAAGCCGGCCTGCGCACCCAGGCCCTTGTGTACGACGGCGAGGGCAACCTCACCGCCACCAACACCTTCGACGCCGCGGGCAATCTGCTGAGCCTGACCGGCCGGCCGCAGGCGCCGGGCGCCGACGGCGAGGTCCAGGAGATCAGCCAGACCCACACCTATGACGAGCAGGGCCGGCTGGTGGAGAGCGAGAGCGTCACCGCCGCCGGCACCCAGCTGGACCGCTACACCTACAACGGGGACGGCACCGGCCGCATGGAGAGCACCCTGAACGGCGAGGCCCAGTACACCGAAGCCCTGACGCTGGACGAGGCGGGCAACATCCTGACCCGGACCCGTACCAACAGCGCCGGGCAGCTTACCAGCGAGAGGACCGCCACCTACAACGAAAACGGCGACCCGCTGACCGAGACCACCACCGACGCCGACGGCGCCGTGGTCAGCGAAACGGTCTGCACCTATGACGAGGCCGGCAACCTGCTGACCCAGACCCGGACCATCCAGGGCACCCCGCGGGAGATCAGCTGCACCTATGACGGGCACGGCAACCAGCTGAGCAGCCGCCGGACGGAGGACGGCGTGCTGGCGGAGGAATCCGTCTCCACCGTGCTGCCGCTGGACGAAGCGCTGGCCCGCCAGGGCTGAGCCCCGTTTTTTTCGACACGCTGAAAGGCCGTTCCCCTGCCGGGGAACGGCCTTTGCTGTGCGGTGATTCAGTGGGTCTGCACGGCGGCTTCGCTGTCCTTTTTGGCGGCGAAGTAGGCCCGCAGCGAGTTGACGACGATGGTCAGGCCCAGCGCGATGAGCAGCACCGCGATGATCAGCTGCAGCCCTTCCACCCAGAAGGTGGCGCTGCCGGCCTGATACGCCTGCACCATGGCGATGAGCCGCTGTACCAGCGCCGTGAAAGTGACGCAGAGCATGATGATCAGCGGCGGGAAAAGCATCTTGTTGTTGCGGCCGGTCACCTTCAGGAAAACGCAGAGGGTGACGAGCACCAGCGCGCTGAGCAGCTGGTTGGCCGAGCCGAACAGCGGCCAGATGTTGTTGTAGCCGATCTTGGCCAGGATGAAGCCGTAGACCAGCGTGATGACGGTGGACACATAGGTGTTGCACAGGACCTTGCGCCAGGGGGCGGCGTTTTCCATATCGTCCACACTGAACAGTTCCTGCCAGCTCATGCGGCCGATGCGGGAGACGGCGTCCAGGCTGGTCAGGGCCAGGGCGGACACACACATGGTCATGAAGCACTGGGCCACATACACCGGCACGCCGAACATTTCAAAGAAGCCGGCCACGCCGGTGGAGAAGATCTGGAACGGGGTGCCGGCGGCGGGGGTGCCGTCGGCCGCGGCGGCTGCGCCGGCCACGCACAGAGCCAGCACCGCCAGCAGGCTTTCGGTCACCATGGCGCCGTAGCCGACCTTGAGCATGTCCTTCTCGTTCTCGATGGTCTTGGAGGAGGTGCCGGAGGACACCAGGCTGTGGAAGCCGGAAACCGCACCGCAGGCCACCGTGACGAAGAGGATCGGGAACAAATCGCCCAGGCTTTCGTTGTGGAAGCCGGTGTACACCGGCAGGTTCATGGTGGGGTGGGCCACCAGGATGCCCACCACGGCGCCCAGGATCATGCCGGCGAACATGAAGGTGGTCATGGCGTCCCGGGGCTGTTTGAGCAGCCACATCGGCAGCACGGCGGTGAAGAAGATGTAGACAAAGGTGATGTACAGCCAGGCTTCTTTGCCGAGGATCAGCGGGGCCACCATGCCCAGCGCCAGCGAAACGACGGTGAAAGCCAGGGCGATGACCCCCTCCTTCCAGCCTTTGAACTGGAACTTGCGCTGCAGCAGGCCGAACAGGATGGCGAAGGCGATGAAGAACAGCGAGATGCTGCCGGCGGCGCCGTTGGTGGTGGCGGCGGCGGCCAGGGCGCCTTCGGTGTCATAGGCGTTGAAGGTGCCGGCCACCATGTCGGCAAAGGCGGCCACCACCAGGCCGCAGAACAGCCAGCTGAAAACCAGGAACAGCTTGCGGCCGGTCTTGCCGATGTACTTTTCGATCAGCAGGCCCATGGACTTGCCTTCGTTCTTGACGCTAGCGTACAGCGCGCCGAAGTCGGTGACGGCGCCGAAGAAGATGCCGCCCAGCAGGATCCACAGCAGCACCGGCAGCCAGCCGAAGGCCGCCGCCTGGATGGCGCCGGTGACAGGGCCGGCGCCGGCGATGGAGCTGAACTGGTGGCTGAAAACGGTCCAGCCGTCGGTGGGGACATAGTCCTTGCCGTCGTTTTTCACAACGGCCGGGGTCTTGGCGGCCGGGTCGATGCCCCAGCTGCGGGCGATCCAGCGCCCGTACAGCGCGTAGGCGCCCACCAGGCACACCGCCGCAATGAGTACGATCACGAGTGTGTTCATGTTGAATTCCTTCCTCTTTTGGTTTGTCGCAGCCGGCATCAGGCGGTGCAGGCCGGGGCAGCGGCCTATGCAAACAGCCCCCGCCTTTGCCGCACGGGTTGCCCGTGCTTTGCAAAGACGAAGGCTGTACAGAGTTCTTCTGCGCGGCTTCCGCGTTACCACTTTGCTTGCCGCCCCGAACCATGGCCGGGAATCCGCGCACTTTTGGATTCCCCCTGCCCGGGGCAGCCCCTTACCTGCGGCCGCCGGGGCCCTGCCCCGCACCGCAGCCCCGGATAACGGCGGGAGACCCGGCCGGCGCTACTGCCCGCCGCGGCGGGGTTCGCACCGGCTGCTGGCAGGTGAGGACCCCTTCGCGCCTTGCTGCCGCCTCGCACAACCGGCGGCTTTCTGGGAGCGGTGTTGCAAAAGGGCCATTGTCCTGGTCACTGCATTTGCCTGATGAAACTGCATATATACTCTACACCTTTCCGCTATTTTTGTCAATTTCGTCTCCATATTTCGGAACTTTGCAGGTTTGGGCAGCATTTTGTCCAAATTATTTGGATAAAATGTGAACATTGCAGCCTTTTCTCCCGGTCTTGCTGCACATTTATGCAGTCCGCCCCGCCCGGATGGATGCAAGCCTGATACAATCCCGCCTTATGATGGGGGCATTCCACAAATACCGCCCTTGGCGCGGCGCCCCGCCGCCCGGACCGGAAAGGAGCTGCATCCCATGAAACTGTTTGCCAATCCCCTGAGCAAGAAACTCGCCGCCGCGGTCCTGCTGGGCTGCCTGACCGCCGCCGCCCTGCTGGGCTGCCGCCCGGACCCGGCAGGGGACGCCTCCCCTGCCGAGCCCCCCGCCGCCACCGAGGTCCCGGCCCCCACCGAAGCCCCGGCCCCCACCGAAGCCCCGGCCCCGACCGAGGCCCCCGCGCCGGACAGCGAGGCCCCCGACACGACCGCCGCGCCGGACAGCGAGGTCACGGCCCCCGATGAAGCCGCCGCCCCCGACGAAGCCCCCGCGCCGGACAGCGAAGTCACCGCAGAGGCAGAGAGCCGGGGCGAAGCGGCGGATCAGCCGGCCACCGAGGCAGAGAGCCGGGGCGAAGCGGCGGACCAGCCGGCCGCCGAGGCAGAGAGCCGGGGCGAAGCGGCGGACCAGCCGGCCGCCGAGGCCGCGGCCACCGTGTATGCCGAGGAAGAGCTGTCGGCCTTCACCCGGGACTGGTACGACGAAGTGCCGGCCGGCAGCGGCAACTGGGTACACCGGGCCGCCGACCCCGAAGCACAGCCCGACGTGTACTATGAGGAAGTCCCCAAAGGCAGCGGCAACTGGGTGCCCCGGGCAGTCGAGTAAGGCATCCGACAGAAAAATCCCCGCAGCGTTCCGCCCAAAAAGCGGAGCGCTGCGGGGATCATCGTTGCAGGCGCGGCAAAGATTAACATTTTCCCGCATTTTTGTGGAAAATCAGTATTGAAAATCGCCGGTTCATCCTTTATTATAGAGCCAAGGAGACATTTTCAATAAAAGGAGGGGTTTCCATGAAGCCGAGCATCCAACGCCGCGTTCTCCCTGTTTTGCTGGCGGCGGCCCTTCTGGGCGGCTGCGGGCCGCAGGGCGGGGACCCGGACCTGGAATTTCCGCAGACCGGCTGGGAGATGAACGCCGGGCAGGTCATGGAAGCCTGGGGCGCCACCCCCGAGGAGGTCGGGAACCGGACGGCCGCCGGGCGGGGCACCACCTTCACCCTGACCGACCGGGAGGTGTTCGGCGCCCAGGCCGAGCAGATCACCTTCTCCTTCCTTAATCTGAAGCCGGGCGAAACAGGGGACCTGCAGCAGTTTGACGCCGAGGCCCTGGCCGGCCAGGAGGTGCTGGTGGGCGTTTGGGTGCAGTATCCGGCCGGGACCGATGCACAGGCGGTCACCGATGCGCTGGACGCCCGGTACGGCGACGCCGCCCTGACGGAATTGACGGTGTATCCCCTCTTTTCCGCCCTGGACACCGGCGCGGCTGCCGAGACGCTGAAGGCGGACGATACCCGGAAACTGTGGGGCAGCGCCCCCGTCGCCAGCCGGCTGACCGACGCCAACACCGAGTTCTGCCGGGAAAACTGGCCGCTGTACCGCACGGAACTCAAAACCGACGCCGACTGGGACGCCTTTGCCAGCCAGGGGCGCCTGGTCACGATCGTCTGCGAACAGCAGCAGGAGGGGCTTTCGGTCTGGTTCAACGCCTACGATCTGGCCGTCTGCAATGAACTGACCGCCCGCCAGGACGCCTGACCCCGGCGGACACCGCGCCCCGTTCCGGTCCGCCGTTCGGTAAAATGGACATACCGCGGCCGCATTTGTCGGCAGATCGCCGCCTTGACTTCGCCTTTGCCCGATGCTACCATAAACGTATAGACTCTCCCCGTTCCGCTGCTTGGCCCGATGCACTGAAAAGAGGAGGCGAACGCCATGAAAAAGAGATCCGTTTTCCGCCGGCTGTGGGTGATCCCGCTGGCCGCGGCCCTTCTGGCCGGCTGCGCCGCCGGCGGACAAGACGAGGCGGCACAGGAGACATCCTCCGCCGCCACCGCCGAGACCGTGGCCGTCGCCCTGGAGGCCCCGCTCCCCGCCGCCGAGGAGGAGGCGCAGGAGGATGTGATCCTGATCCACCCGCAGCCTGTGCCGGAGAACCTGCCCGAGAGTTGCCCGCTCTGCGGCGGAATGATGGAAGACCGCCGCCTGGACACGCGGGAGGGCGGCCTGGCGGTGCGGGACTGCATCCATGAAGCATACGGGGAGGATTACCACTTCCCCAACTACGCCGTGTACCAGCGGATCTGCACCGAATGCGGCGAATGGCAGAGCGATACCTGGCAGACCTACACCGGCGCCGACCGGGTGGAATGCCACGGATACCAGTAAAGAGCGCCGGGCGCAGCCGCCGGCCCATGGCGGAACCGATTGTTGACAACGAACGGCCCGCGGCCTTCCGAATTTGCTACGGAAGGCCGCGGGCCGTTTTCTGCGGGGCGGCGGGTCACACGCCGGCCGGCAGTTTTGTTTCCAGTTTGGGGGCGCCGCCGGCCAGATCCTCGGCGGTGAGGGCGGCGGGGGCGGCGGGCTTTTTGGTCAGGTTCTCCTTGCCCACGGCCAGCATCAGTTTGATGCGGTTTTCCTGGTTGACCCGGGTGGCGCTGGGGTCGTAATCCACCGGGGTGATGTTGGCTTCGGGGTGCAGGGCGCGGATCTTGTTGATCATCCCCTTGCCCACGATGTGGTTGGGCAGGCAGCCGAAGGGCTGGGCGCAGACGATGTTGGGGTAGCCGCCCTCCACCAGCTCGATCATTTCGGCGGTGAGCAGCCAGCCCTCCCCCATCTTGGCCCCCAGCGAGATGATGCCCTCGGGCTTTTTCATCAGTTCCCGGAAGGACCCCGGCGCATAGAAGCCGTTTTTGCGCATGGCCTCGTTGCAGCTTTCCCCGATGGAATCCAGCCAGGACAGCAGCATATCCGCCCCGCCGGCCACCAGCTTGCTGCCGCCGTACAGCTCCACGTCCAGCGTCTGGTTGGCGATGCAGTACTCCACAAAGCCCATCAGGCCGGGCAGGTTGACCTCGCAGTCCTGGCTTTCCAGGAACTTTTCCAGGTCGTTGTTGCCAAGGGGGGAGTATTTCACATAGATCTCGCCCACGACCCCCACCTTGACCTTGGGGGTCACGGTGCGGGGGATCCTGGCATAGTCCGCCGCGATCACCGGGAACTGGCGCTTCATATCGTGGGCGCTGAAGTTGCGGTTTTCCCGCATCCAGGACTGGATCTCGGCGACCCAGCGCTCGGTGGCGGCGTCGGCGGCGCCGGGGTGGTCCTCATAGGGTTTGACCTGGCTGCGCAGCGCGCAGAGCATGTCGCCATAAAAGATGCTGGCAATGACCTTGCGCAGCAGCGGCAGGGTGATGGGCAGGCCGCTGCCCTTTTCCAGCCCCGAGAAGTTCAGCGAGGCCACCGGGATGTTGCCGTAGCCGGACTTGACCAGCGCCTTGCGCAGCAGCTTGATGTAGTTGGAAGCCCGGCAGCCGCCGCCGGTCTGGGTGATGAGCAGGGCGGTGTGGTCCAGGTCATACTTGCCGCTGTTCAGCGCGTCAATAAACTGGCCGATGACCAGCAGCGCCGGGTAGCAGGTGTCGTTGTGAACGTATTTCAGCCCCAGCTGGGCCACCTCGCTGCCGCAGTTGCCCAGCACCTCCACATTGTAGCCCTCGCACTCCAGCGCGGCGGCCATCAGGCGGAACTGGGTCACGGCCATGTTGGGGATCAGGATCTTGTGGGTCTTGATCATGTCTTTGGTGAAATTGGGGGTCATGTATTCCATAGGGGTCAGTTCCTCCGTTTTTCGGCCTCTTCCCTGCGCTCCTCCAGCGCGGCAAAGAGGCTGCGCAGCCGGATGTTCACGGCGCCCAGGTTGGTGATCTCGTCGATCTTGAGCTGGGTGTACAGCTTGCCGCCTTCCTGCAGGATCTCCCGGGTCTCGTCGGTGGTGATGGCGTCCAGCCCGCAGCCGAAGGAAACCAGCTGCACCAGGTCCATATCCGGCTGGGTGGTGCAGTATTTGGCCGCCGCATACAGCCGGCTGTGGTAGGTCCACTGGTTGAGCACCGAGGTGGGGAATCGCTCCACCAGATGGCTGACCGCGTCCTCGGTGACGACGGCCGCCCCCTGGCGGACGATGAGCTTGTCAATGCCGTGGTTGACCTCCGGGTCCACATGGTAGGGCCGGCCGGCCAGCACGATGATGTGCCGCCCTTCGGCCCGGGCCCGGGCGATGATCTCGGCGCCCTTGGCGCGCACCTGCTCCATGTGGCGGGCGTACTCGGCATAGGCGGCGTCGATGGCCGCCGCCACCGCCTTGCGGGGCAGACCGGGGAAGTATTTGTCCAGCACCGCCGGGAAACGCCTGGTAAAGTCCTTGCGGCGGGCCAGGTTCAGGTAGTCGTAGATGAAGGTGGTGCCGGCGAGTTCGTGGCAGTTGCCCGCGAGCACCTCGGGGTAGTAGGCCACCACCGGGCAGTTGTAATGGTTGTCGCCCAGGTGTTCGTCCACGTTGTAGCTCATGCAGGGGTAGAAGACTGCGTCCACCCCCATCTTGACCAGCTCGGCGATGTGCCCGTGGGCCAGCTTGGCCGGGAAGCAGGCGGTGTCGCTGGGGATGGTGGCCTGGCCTTCCTGGTAGAGCGCCCGGCTGGACACCGGGCTGGTTTTGACCGTAAAGCCCAGCCTGGTAAACAGCGTATGCCAGAACGGCAGCAGTTCATACATGTTCAGGCACAGCGGCAGGCCGATGGTGCCGCGGCTGTTTTCCTGGTTCTGGGGCTTGTAGTCCAGCAGCAGGCCCAGCTTGTAGGCGTAGAGGTCCAGGTCCTCGTCGGTGGCCTTGCCGGTGACCGGCTTGTCGCACCGGTTGCCCGAGATGAACCGCTTGCCGTCGGCAAAGATGTTGACGGTGAGCTGGCAGTGGTTGCCGCAGCCCTGGCACTGGACGGTGTTGACCTTCTGGGTGAAGGCTTCCAGCTCGGGCAGGGTGAGCACGGTGCTGCGGGCGCCGGGCCGGGCGTGGGCCTTGCCGAAGAGCGCGGCGCCGTAGGCGCCCATCAGGCCGGCGATGTCGGGGCGGATGACCTCCACCCCCATCTCCTTTTCAAAGGCGCGGAGCACCGCTTCGTTGTAGAAGGTGCCGCCCTGCACCACGATGTTGCGGCCCAGCTCCTCGGGGCTGGAAGCGCGGATGACCTTGTACAGCGCGTTCTTGACCACCGAGATGGACAGCCCGGCGCTGATGTTCTCGATGGTGGCGCCGTCCTTCTGGGCCTGCTTGACGCTGGAGTTCATGAAGACCGTGCAGCGGCTGCCCAGGTCCACCGGGCGGTCGGCAAAAAGGCCCAGGGCCGCGAACTTCTTCACATCATACCCCAGCGCCTGGGCGAAGGTCTGCAGGAAGGACCCGCAGCCGGAGGAGCAGGCTTCGTTCAAAAAGATGTTGCTGATGGCGCCGTCCTCGATCTTGAAGCACTTCATGTCCTGGCCGCCGATGTCGATGATGAAGTCCACGTTGGGCATAAAGTGCTTGGCGGCGGTAAAGTGGGCCACCGTCTCCACCAGGCCCCGGTCGCAGTGGAAGGCGTTTTTCACCAGTTCCTCGCCGTAGCCGGTGGTGGTGACGCTGGCGATTTCCAGGTTGGGGTGGTTTTTGTACAGGTCGGTGAGCACCTTGCGCACCAGCGGGATCGGGTTGCCCAGGTTGGGCTGGTAGCTGGTGAAAAGGATGTTGTCGTTCTGGTCGATGACCGCCAGCTTGATGGTGGTGGAGCCGGAGTCGATGCCGATGTGGACGGGGCCGCACTCGGCGCCGAAGGGCACGCAGGGCACCGCCGCCTTCATGTGGCGGGCGTGGAACTCCTCATACTCCTGCTTGGTGGCGAACAGCGGCGGCAGGCTGACATAGGTGGCGGTGGCGCTGTAGCGGCCCAGCCGGTCGATGACCGCGTTCAGGTCGCATTCCTGGTCGGCGTAGAAGGCCGCGCCCAGCGCCACATACAGCAGGCTGTTTTCGGGGCAGGTGCCTTTCAGGTGCAGGGTGTTGTCAAAGCTCTGGCGCAGCACGGAGGAGAAGGTCAGCGGCCCGCCCAGGTAGAGCACCTTCCCCTCGATCGGCCGGCCCTGGGCCAGCCCGGCGATGGTCTGGTTGACCACCGCCTGATAGATGGAGGCCGCGATGTCCCCGGCCTGGGCGCCCTGGTTGATCAGCGGCTGGATGTCGCTTTTGGCGAAGACGCCGCAGCGGGACGCGATGGTGTAGGTGCGCTGGGCACCCTGGGCGCCCTTGTCCATCTCATCGGCGGACATCTTGAGCAGGGTGGCCATCTGGTCGATGAAGGCGCCGGTGCCGCCGGCGCAGGACCCGTTCATCCGCACTTCGGTGCCGTGGGTCAGGAAGAGGATCTTGGCGTCCTCGCCGCCCAGCTCGATGATGCAGTCGGTGCCGGGGGCCAGCCGGTTGGCCGCCACGCGGGTGGCGAAGACCTCCTGCACAAAGGGGACCTGGCAGCTGTCCGCCAGGCCCATGCCGGCCGAGCCGGAGATGGCCAGCAGCGCACGGCCGCCGGGCAGATACTGCTCGGCCACCCGGCGCAGCAGTTCCTGGCCTTTTTCCAGGATGTGGCTGTAGTGGCGCTCGTAGGTGGAATATACGATCTTGTCGGCGTCGTCCAGCACGACGCATTTAATGGTAGTGGAACCGATGTCCAGGCCAACTCTCATTCGGAAACCTCCCGGTCATGGGGTAAGGGGCGCGCCCCGGCGGACCCGCCGGCGTTCGTGCGGCGGGCAATCAGTTTATTTTAGCGCAGGTTGGCGAATTTTGCAAGACCTGCCCCGCGCCAGCAAAAAAGCGCACGGCACAGCCCTGCGCTTGTTATTGTACACCCGATTTTTGAACGTTTTTTGAACACTTGGCCGGTCTGCAGGCTCACGGCCGGCCGGCGCTGCGGCGCAGCGCGGCCAGCTCGGCGTCGGTCAGCGGCCGCCACTGACCGGGGGCCAGAGCCGGGTCCAGCGCCACCGGGCCGATGGCCAGCCGGTGCAGCTCGTTCACCCCGGCCCCGTATACCCCGAACATCCGCTTGATCTGGTGGTAGACCCCCTGGTGCAGCACCACCTGCACCCGGCAGGGGTCGGGGCCGTCGGGGCGGACTTCGGCGGGGTCCAGGCGGGTGCCGTCGGCCAGGGTGACCCCCGCCGCAAAGCCCGCGGCCATGGCCGGGGTCAGCGGGGTGTCCAGCAGCACCCGGTAGGTCTTGGCCACATGGCGGGCGGGGGCCAGGATGTCGTGGGCAAAGGCCCCGTCGTCGGTGAGCAGCACAAACCCGGTGCTGGACTTGTCCAGCCGCCCGGCCGGGAAGAGCTGCCGCCGGGGGTAGGCCCCGGCCGCCAGGTCCGCCACCGTCCTGTCCCGTGCATCCCGGGCGGCGCTGACCACCCCGGCGGGCTTGTTGAGCATCAGGTAGACATACTTTTCATACCGGCCCGCCAGCGGGCGGCCGTCCACCGCCACCTCGGCCGTCTGCTCGTCCAGCCTGGCATCGGCCTGCCGGCAGACGGCGCCCGCCACCGTCACCCGGCCGGCGGCGATCCGCTTGCGGCTTTCGCTGCGGGTCAGCCCCAGCCGCTCGGACAGGTACCGGTCCAGCCGGATCATGGGGCAGCCTCCGCCGTGACGGCCGCGGTGTGCCCCCGGGTGACCTTGAGCAGGTCGGCGGGGGCGGCTTCGATCTGGGTGCCGATGCGCCCGGCGGACACCAGGATGGTGGGCTTGTCCCGACAGCTCTCGTCAAAGAAGGTGGCGAAGAGCTTTTTCATCCCCACCGGGCTGCAGCCGCCCCGCACATAGCCGGTGACTTTGAGCAGGTCGGCCACATGCAGCATGGCCAGGCTTTTGACGCCGGCGGCCCGGGCGGCCTTTTTCAGGTCCAGCTCGGCCTCCACCGGGATGACGAAGACGTAGAAATTCCGGTCGGCCCCCTGGGTGACGAGGGTCTTGAACACCCGGGCCGGGTCCTGGCCGGTGAGCCGGGCGACGGTGGCGCCATCCACCGGGGCGCCCTCCTCGTGGGGGTATTCGTGGGCGGTGTAGGCGATCTTGCTGCGCTCCAGCATCCGCATCGCGTTGGTTTTGGCTTCCTTGGCCATGGACAGACCCCTCCTTCGGGCATCGTTCGGTCCGCCGCCCGCCCGGGGCAAACGAACCGCTTGACTTTAGCGTGTTAAAGTGCTAAACTACCTCCATACCGACACTCGGAGATTTTGGAGGAGCCGCAGATGATTATTGTACTGAAGGACAACGCCGCCCCCGCCGCCGTGCAGCAGTTCTGCCGCGAGCTGGAGGGGATGGGCTTTTCGATCAACGATTCGATGGGCCGGGACACCCACATCCTCGGCCTGATCGGGGATACCAAGTCCCTGAGCGAGAGCTGGGTGCTGGCCAACCCGGTGGTCAAGACCTGCCGCCGGGTGTCGGAGCCCTACAAGAAGGCCAACCGCAAGTTCCACCCGGACGACACCGTGGTGGAGGTGGCCGGGCACAAGATCGGCGGCGGGCAGTTTGTGGTGATGGCCGGCCCCTGCAGCGTGGAGAGCGAGGAGCAGATCACGCTGGTGGCCCGCCGGGTGCAGGCGGCCGGGGCGTCGGTGCTGCGGGGCGGGGCGTTCAAGCCCCGCACCAGTCCCTACAGCTTCCAGGGGCTGCGGGCCGAAGGGCTGGACCTGCTGGCCCAGGCCCGGGCCGCCACCGGCCAGCCCATTGTGACCGAGCTGATGGACGCCGGGCACATCCCGCTGTTTCTGGAGTGCGGGGTGGACATGATCCAGATCGGCGCACGGAACATGCAGAACTTTGAACTGCTGAAGGCGGTGGGCCGCACCCAGGTGCCGGTGCTGCTCAAGCGCGGGCTGGCCAGCACGCTGGAGGAACTGGTGATGAGCGCCGAGTACATCATGGCCGAGGGCAACCCCAACGTGGTGCTGTGCGAGCGGGGCATCCGCACCTTTGAGCCCAGCATGCGCAACACCCTGGACCTGGCGGCGGTGCCGATGCTCAAGCGGATGACCCACCTGCCGGTGGTCATCGACCCCAGCCACGCCGCGGGCATCGCCTTCATGGTGCCGGCGCTGGCCAAGGCCGCCGTGGCCGTGGGGGCCGACGGGCTGATGATCGAGGTCCACAACGACCCGGCCCGCGCCAGGAGCGACGGCGCCCAGAGCCTGACCCCCGACCAGTTCGACGAACTGATGGGGGTGATCCGCCCCGAGCTGGAATTTTTCGGCAGGACGCTGAACTGAGCGCACCTTTTCCGAATCCGCCTCTGCCCTGGCAGGGGCGGATTTTTCTGTCTCAGGGGAAGCGGTAGGTCCGCAGTTCGCAGTTGTGGATGCCGAAGGCCGCGTACTCCTCATTGGTGAGCTCGCAAAAGTAGGAGTGGACCACCCGGGCGATGCCGTTGTGGGCCACCAGCAGGCAGGTATCCCCCTGGGCGGCCAGCTCATCCAGCAGGCTGTAGACCCGGGCCGCCACCTGGAGCATCGACTCCCCGCCGCCGAACCGCTCGACAAAATGGCCCTTGGCGGCCTTGAAGGCCAGCCCGTCCCGGGGGGTGCCCTCGAACCGGCCGAAATTCTGTTCCCGCAGGCGGGGTTCCACCTGCAGCGGCCAGCCGGTGGCCGCCGCGATGTGGCGGGCGGTGTCGTGGGCACGGCTCAGGGGCGAACAGAGGATGCGGTCCACCGCCAGGCCCTGCCGGGCCAGCTCGGCCCCCAGCGCCCGGGCCTGCTCATGGCCGCGGGGGGTCAGGGCGATGTCGGTGGCGCCGCAGATCTTGTTTTCCACATTCCAGAAGGTCTCGCCGTGGCGGGTGAAATACAGGGTATGGGCCATGGGGTTCCTCCTTACAGTTCCAGGCCGCGGCGACGGTCGGCGGTGCGGCGGTGCAGGCTTTCGGCCATCACCACCATCAGCACCAGGATCACCGCCAGGAAATACGGGTAGAGCGCCGCCGTGATGTGCTGGGCCAGCAGGCCGAAGACCGGCGGCATCAGGCAGCTGCCCACATAGGCGCAGGCCATCTGCAGGCCGGTCATGGACATGCTCACGTCCCGGCCGAAGTTGGCGGGGGTCTCGTGGATGATGCTGGGATAGATGGGCGCACAGCCCAGCCCCACCGTGACGAGCCCCGCAAACAGCGTGCCCTGCCCGCCGGGCAGCAGGATCAGCACCACGCCGGCGGCGATGAGCGCCTGGCCCAGCCGGATCATGTTCTGGTCGGTGATCTTCATGGTCAGAAAGCCGCTGACCCCCCGGCCGATGGTGATGCCCACATAGAACAGGCTGGCCCAGCGGGCCGCGGTTTCGGCGTCGATGCCCCGCACCAGCGTGCAGTAGCTGGCCGCCCACATGCCGGCGGTGGCCTCCAGCGCACAGTAGCACCAGAAGCAGATCAGCACCTGGGGCACGCCGGGGCGGCGGAGCAGTTCGGGGATGGAGTGGTGGGCCGGGGCGACGCCGTCGATGGCGGCGGCCTCGGGGCGCTTCCACAGCCGCAGGCTGAACAGCAGCACCGCCGTGAGGGCGAACTGCAGCACCGAGATGATGCGGTAGCCGCTCTGCCAGCTGCCGCCGGCCAGCGCCCAGCCCATGATGACCGGGCCCGCGCTGGCGCCCACACCCCACATGCAGTGCAGCCAGCTCATGTGGCGGCTTTCATAGTGCAGCGCCACATAGTTGTTCAGCGCCGCATCCACGCTGCCGGCGCCGAGGCCGTAGGGCACCGCCCACAGGCAGAGCTGCCAGAAGGACCCGCTGAGCGAAAACCCCAGCAGCGCCGCCGCGGTGAGCAGCACGCTGAGGGCCGTGACCCCGCCGGTGCCGAGCCGGCGGTTGAGCCGCTCGGAGGCCAGCGAGGAGACGATGGTGCCCGCTGAAATGATCATGGAGACGATGCCCGCCCAGGACAGCGAGGCGCCCAGTTCGGTGTACATGGAAGGCCAGGCCGACCCCAGCAGCGAGTCGGGCAGCCCCAGGCTGATGAAGGCCAGGTAGATGACCGGCAAAAGCAGTGATGCCATACAGAAATTCCCCTCGATTCCCTGCCCGGGCCCCTTTGCCCGGGCGATTTGATTGCACCGTGCATTATACCATTCCCGCCCGGCTTTGTATAGGGGGAAGGCCCCTGCTTCCGCCCGGTTTTTCGCGGAATTTTTTACGGCATTTTACGGCATGCAAGAAACCGACGCAGCTCGGCTGCGTCGGTTTCTTGCTGAAGTATAAAAATCGTCGCCGTCGGCGGACATGCGCCGACGACGGCGACACCGACAGGGAAAT